>WBZM01000005.1_pt1 | contig 540415 bp, 420 predicted proteins | sample 5204271 | NCBI WGS metagenome assembly WBZM01 (sample SAMN12344346, study PRJNA552823) | activated sludge metagenome | biome: Activated sludge suspended growth; feature: Nitrification reactor; material: Wastewater; isolation source: activated sludge from nitrification reactor of wastewater...
TAACCGGAGCCACAGGCGCTACTGGAGCAACTGGCTCTACTGGTGCCACCGGTTCTACCGGCGCTACAGGTGCAACCGGTGATACAGGTCCGCAAGGTATTCAGGGTATAACCGGAGCTACAGGCGCAACCGGAGCGACTGGAACAACTGGCGCAACTGGGGCCACGGGTGATACAGGTCCACAAGGTATTCAGGGTGTAACAGGCGCCACGGGCACAACCGGCTCTACTGGTGCAACTGGCGCTACAGGTTCTACCGGTGCCACAGGAAGTACGGGCGCTACCGGAGCGACTGGAACAACTGGCGCCACAGGTTCTACCGGCGCAACAGGTGATACGGGTCCACAAGGTATTCAGGGTGTAACTGGAGCCACAGGCGCTACAGGCGCAACCGGCTCTACTGGTGCCACAGGCGATACTGGTCCACAAGGTATTCAAGGTGTAACCGGTGCCACAGGAAGTACGGGCGCTACCGGAGCGACTGGAACAACTGGGGCCACAGGTTCTACGGGCGCAACAGGTGATACGGGTCCACAAGGTATTCAGGGTGTAACCGGAGCCACAGGAAGTACGGGTGCTACCGGAGCAACTGGCGCAACTGGGGCCACAGGTTCTACGGGCGCAACAGGTGATACAGGTCCTCAAGGTATTCAGGGTGTAACAGGCGCCACGGGCACAACCGGCTCTACAGGCAGTACGGGTGCTACCGGCTCTACCGGCGCTACAGGTTCTACCGGCGCCACGGGTGATACAGGTCCTCAAGGTATTCAAGGTGTAACCGGAGCCACAGGCGCTACTGGAGCAACTGGCTCTACTGGTGCCACCGGTTCTACCGGCGCTACAGGTGCAACCGGTGATACAGGTCCGCAAGGTATTCAGGGTATAACCGGAGCTACAGGCGCTACCGGAGCCACAGGTGCTACTGGTTCTACCGGAAGTACTGGCGCCACGGGTGCCACAGGTTCTACCGGGGCAACCGGATCTACGGGCGCAACCGGAGCGACTGGAATAACTGGCGCAACGGGTTCTACCGGGGCAACTGGTTCTACTGGTGCAACCGGCGCTACCGGAAGCACAGGGGCAACGGGTTCAACCGGAGCCACAGGTGCTACAGGAGCTACCGGTAATAATGGTACTAATGGAGTTACCGGTGCAACAGGTGCAACGGGTTCTACAGGCCCAACTTGGACCATCAATAGCATAACTTATAATACTGACGGTACTATTAATATTAATACAAGCATTCCATCAACTATAACCTCGGCAACTAAAGCGTGGTTAACTAAAGGTAACAGCGGTATAGCTCCTGCGACAGAGTTTTTAGGCACAACCGACCTTAACGCATTGGTGTTTAGAGCTAACAATATAGAGCGCATGCGCATTAACCCTGTAGATGGTGAGGTTGTAGCAGGTGCAACGGCTTCTCCTTATGCAGGGGATCTGGTTGCCGGAGTTGCAACCGCTGCGCTGCCGTTTGGTATTAATGGTTACTGCAGCGTTGCGAACGGTGCCGGAACATGGGGCGAGGTTTTTGCCGCCTCCAACACCGGCTTCTCTGCCGTGCAGGGTGTATATAGTGGTAGTGGTGCCGGCGCAGGCACCTTTGGCAACTACAACGGCACCAACACAAGCAATGTACGCGCAGGGGCTGTTGGCTATCTGGGCACTCCTACTAACGCTAACGGTGGTGTGGGTGTTTATGGTTACGTAAACATTAACACCATTACCACCAACTCGCACATAGGTGTGCTGGGTCAATATAATGCTGCTTCTTATGGTATAGGGGTGCATGGTATTGGCTTAGGAGGCGGTATCATAGCCGGTAATAATGATATTGCCATTGTGGGCTGGCGGGCAAACAATGCTAACTACAGCGGTTACTTTAACGGTAACTGGGCGGTAGCAAACGGTACTAAAACAGCCTCTGTAGGTACCAGCAAAGGCAATCAACTGTTATACTGTATGGAATCTCCGGAAGTATGGTTTGAAGATTTCGGCAGCGGCAAACTAACAAATGGTAGTTGCACTATAAATCTTGACCCGCTGTTCCTGGAAACGGTGGTTATTGATTCGGCCCACCCAATGCATGTTTATATACAGATGGAGGGCGAGGCTAACGACGTTTACGTGGTGAAGAACGATAAGTGCTTTACCGTAAAAGAAAGAAACGGCGGCGCTTCAAATGCTGAGTTTTCGTTCCGTATTGTGGCCAAGCGTTTGAACTTCCAGGATCATCGTTTTGGAAACGACCCGCTTTGGGGCCCCGGCGATACCCGCATGTATATGCAATATGCGCCTCCTCCACCGGTTGACTACAACGAGAATGTAAAATTCCAGGAAGAGCAACGTAAGAACTGGAAACAAACTCCGATGCCTTCAGGCTTTATTCCTGCCTCTCAGTTAGAGAAGGAAATGCAGCAAATGCAGAAGGAGAAAACAAAAGAAATGAAGAAAGCTGAAGGTATTACTGAGCCGAAGTAGTTCCAAATCAAAAGCTTTAGAAAGGGCGCCCATCAGGGCGCCCTTTTTTTCTTATTCCAGGCGCAAGGTCCGGCTGTTTATTTATTAAGCGCACTTCTTATTTTACTACCTTTGTTATAACCCCCGGGCCGTCAGACACACTATTGGCAGGATATTTATTTTAAAATTTTAGCATGAAACAGTTTTTACTATTTCTGGCGGCTTTTGTTTTGGCCATAAACACAATGGCACAAAACCAAAACGTAGGTATAGGAACCACTAGTCCCGATGCCAGCGCTTTGCTCGACCTTGTTTCCACCAATAAAGGCTTGTTGGTGCCTAGGCTTACAACGGCAGACCGCCTGGCTATTGCCAACCCTGCAAATGCGCTGTTGGTATATGATATTACTTTAAACTGTTTTTACTATAGCGATGCGGGTAGTTGGAAGTCGCTTTGCGGAGGCACTGGCACTGCAGGGGTTACCGGCCCAACCGGCCCAAGTGGGTTGCCGGGTGCTGGAGGTACTACGGGCGCTACAGGTGCCCAGGGTTCGCCGGGTAACGATGGTGTGGGTATTGCAAGTATTACAGATAATGGTAATGGAACTATAACGTTTAACTTAACCGATGGCACTTCTTACACTGTAAACGCTGTTGGTCCTACGGGGGCAACGGGCCCACAAGGCATTCAAGGTGTAATTGGCGCTGACGGTGCAACAGGCCCGCAAGGTCCGGCTGGTGTTAATGGAGTAGACGGAGCGACAGGTCTTCAAGGATTACAAGGCATAACGGGCCCTACCGGACCAACGGGTGCAGCAGGTGCAGGCGGCGGCGCAACAGGCCCCACAGGTGATACGGGCGCTCAAGGTCCTGCCGGTGCAAATGGTATTGACGGCGTAACAGGTCCACAGGGTCCTGCCGGTGCGGATGGCGCAACAGGCGCCCAGGGCTTACAAGGTATAACAGGCCCAACGGGACCAACCGGTGCAGCAGGTGCAGGTGGCGGCGCAACAGGCCCCACAGGTGATACGGGCGCTCAAGGTCCCGCCGGTGCAAATGGTATTGACGGTGCAACAGGTCCGCAAGGTCCGGCTGGTGTTAATGGAGTAGACGGAGCGACAGGTCTTCAAGGATTACAAGGTATAACAGGCCCAACGGGATCTACGGGTGCAGCAGGTGCAGGTGGCGGCGCAACAGGCCCCACAGGTGATACGGGCGCTCAAGGTCCCGCGGGTGCAAATGGTATTGACGGCGTAACAGGTCCACAGGGTCCTGCCGGCGCGGATGGCGCAACAGGCGCCCAGGGCTTACAAGGTATAACGGGCCCTACCGGACCAACGGGTGCAGCAGGTGCAGGTGGCGGCGCAACAGGCCCTACCGGTGCAAACGGTAACGACGGTGCCACCGGCCCTCAAGGCCCTGCCGGTGCAGATGGCGCTACAGGAGCTCAAGGCATACAAGGTATAACAGGCCCAACGGGACCAACCGGTGCTGCAGGTGCGGGTGGTGGAGCAACAGGCCCTACCGGTGCAAACGGTAACGATGGTGCCACCGGCCCTCAAGGTCCCGCCGGTGCAAATGGTATTGACGGTGCAACAGGCCCGCAAGGTCCGGCTGGTGTTAATGGAGTAGACGGAGCTACCGGTCCTCAAGGTTTACAAGGCCCAACAGGCGCACAGGGTTCTGCTGGCACTAACGGAGTTGACGGTGCAACCGGTCCTCAGGGACCGCAAGGCCCGGCAGGTGTAAATGGTGCTGATGGAGCAACAGGCCCACAGGGTCCAGCAGGTGCCAATGGAATAGACGGAGCGACAGGTCCTCAAGGCCCTCAAGGTCCACAAGGCCCGGCAGGTATAAATGGTGTTGATGGCGCAACAGGTCCTCAAGGACCGCAAGGCTTACAAGGACCAACAGGTGCACAAGGCCCTGCTGGCACTAACGGAGTCGACGGTGCAACAGGCCCTCAGGGTCCAGCAGGTGCAAATGGAATAGACGGAGCGACAGGTCCTCAAGGACCCCAAGGCTTACAAGGACCAACAGGTGCTCAAGGCTCGGCCGGCACTAATGGCGCTGATGGAGCAACAGGACCACAGGGGCCAGCAGGTGTAAATGGAGCAGACGGAGCGACAGGCCCTCAGGGTCCAGCAGGTGCAAATGGAACAGACGGCGCGACAGGTCCTCAAGGCTTACAAGGACCAACAGGTGCGCAAGGCCCTGCTGGTGCTAACGGTATTGACGGAGCAACCGGCGCTCAAGGTCCACAAGGCCCGGCAGGTATAAATGGCGTTGACGGTGCTACCGGCCCACAAGGTTCTGCTGGCACAAATGGCATTGATGGCGCGACAGGTCCACAAGGTTTACAGGGTCCAACAGGTGCACAAGGCCCTGCTGGTGCTAACGGTATTGACGGGGCAACCGGCGCTCAAGGTCCACAAGGCCCGGCAGGTATAAATGGTGTTGATGGCGCAACAGGTCCAACAGGTCCGAGCGGTTTAAACGGCGCAGACGGAGCAACAGGACCTCAAGGTCCGCAAGGTGCACAAGGTGTTCAGGGACCGGCTGGCACTAATGGCGTTGATGGAGCAACAGGCCCTCAGGGTCCAGCAGGTGCAAATGGAATAGACGGAGCGACAGGTCCTCAAGGGCCCCAAGGCTTACAAGGACCAACAGGTGCTCAAGGCCCGGCCGGCACTAATGGCGCTGATGGAGCAACAGGACCACAGGGGCCAGCAGGTGCCAATGGAATAGACGGAGCGACAGGTCCTCAAGGGCCCCAAGGCTTACAAGGACCAACAGGTGCTCAAGGCCCGGCCGGCACTAATGGCGCTGATGGAGCAACAGGACCACAGGGGCCAGCAGGTGCCAATGGAATAGATGGGGCAACGGGTCCTCAAGGCTTACAAGGCCCAACAGGCGTTCAAGGCCCTGCCGGCACTAATGGCGTGGATGGCGCGACAGGACCACAAGGTTTACAGGGTCCAACAGGCGCACAAGGTCCTCAAGGCCCTCAGGGCGTTCAGGGTCCTGCTGGCACTAACGGTGTTGACGGTGCAACTGGCCCTCAGGGTCCCCAAGGTGTTCAGGGCCCGGCAGGTGCTCAAGGCCCTCAGGGCATACAAGGTCCGGCCGGTGCTAATGGTGCTGATGGAGCAACAGGCCCACAGGGTCCAGCAGGTGCCAATGGAATAGACGGAGCGACAGGTCCTCAAGGACCGCAAGGCTTACAAGGACCAACAGGTGCGCAAGGCCCTGCTGGTGCTAACGGTATTGACGGAGCAACCGGCTCTCAAGGTCCTGCTGGCGTAAATGGAACCAATGGTCTTAATGGGGCAACCGGCCCACAAGGTCCTCAAGGTATTCAAGGCCCTCAGGGCATACAAGGTACTGCAGGCACAAATGGCGTTGACGGCGCAACCGGTCCTCAGGGTCCACAAGGTTTACAGGGACCAATAGGTGCACAAGGCCCTCAAGGCATTCAAGGCCCTCAGGGCATACAAGGTCCAGCCGGTGCTAATGGTGCTGATGGCGCAACAGGTCCTCAGGGTCCTCAAGGTATTCAAGGCCCTGCGGGTGCAAATGGTGTTGACGGCGCAACAGGTCCCCAGGGCCCACAAGGTATTCAAGGTCCTGCTGGCGTAAATGGAACCAATGGTCTTAATGGGGCAACCGGCCCACAAGGTCCCCAGGGCGTACAAGGCCCCGCAGGCGCTAATGGTGTTGATGGAGCAATAGGTCCCCAGGGCCCCCAGGGAGTGCAGGGCCCACAAGGCATACAAGGGCCCGCCGGTCCCGGAACAATCTGTGCCTCGGCGGCCGCCAATTATGTTACAAAATTTACTAATTCATCTACTATGTGTAACAGCATAATGTATGATAACGGCTCAGGGGTAGGCGTAGGCAATACCAATCCCGGTTACATTTTTGATGTTTCAGGCCGCTCGCGTATGCGCAGCGGTGGTGGCAGTGCAGGTATTTGGTATATGAACGGCGCCAACACGGCCGACCGCGCCTTTATCGGCATGGTGGATGATAACTACGCCGGCATTTGGGGTGCAGGTATCGGTTGGGGATTCGTTTATAATGTTAATAATGGTTTTGTGGGTATAGGTACGGCAGCCCCCATCTATCGACTGCATGTGGTAGGTGATGCAGATAACAATCCCATTATTTTCGCGCAAAACACAAATACAACAGGTGGCACAACCTCCTTTGGTGTTCGCGGCGAGGTGAACTCCAGCGGTGCAGGCTCAGCAGGTGTTTTTGGCTACTCCAACAACGGCGGCAGCAACGAGACCGGTGTACTGGGCGATTATGTGTTGTGGGGTTCAGCAGTTTTTGGCCGCGGATGGGTTGGCGCTAACTCCACACCTGTAAACTTAGATTATGGCGTTTTTGGTACCGTTAGCTATTTCAGCGGCCATGGCGGTTACTTCGAAAACCTGAGTGTTGGCGGTGGTTATGGCGTACATGGTTATTCACCGGCCGGCAGCGGATGGGCTGTTTATTCGCAAGGTAACTTTGCATCTACGGGTGCCAAGGCTGCCAGCGTACCAACAGCCAAAGGCAATCAGCTTTTGTACTGTATGGAAAGCCCCGAGATGTGGTTTGAGGATATTGGCCAGGCTAATTTGGTAGATGGCAAAGCCACTGTAAAATTAGATGACCTATTTCTGCAAACTGTAGTAATAGATTCGGCTCACCCCATGGTGGTATTCGTGCAGGAAAACTGCGAAACAAAAGGCTTGTATACGGTAAGTGGTACAACGCAGTTTGAAGTGGTAGAAAAACAAGGCGGCCAAAGCAACTGTACTTTTAACTACCGCGTAATGGGTAAGCGCGCTTACTACCAGGACTTCCGTTTTGGTTACGACCCTATTTACGGTAGCGGAGATACAAGGGAAAAATATACGTACCAGGGAGTAAGGCCAATTGATGCGGCTGAGTTTGAAAAGCAACGTGCCCCGGTGGTGGAGAAGGAGAAAGCGGAAAAGGAAAAGGTGCGTAAGGAGTATGAAGAAAAGAATAAAGCTAAGGCTCCGCGCTAAGCCCTATAAGATTTAATAAGCATTAAACCCTCTCTCTGTTTGGAAGGAGGGTTTATTGTTAGGGTTATTCGCTTTTGGCAACTGCAGCTTCAGGCTCGGTTTGCAGGCCGTATTTGCTTTGCGCATGCGCATATTGTACTGCCCAGTAAGAAACTAAAGCAAACAATGGAGCAAAAATAACATCGGTGCTGTAGTGCACGTGCTGCCACATAATAAGTAAGCCTACAATTACAGTAGTAAACGAAAGAAGCACCTTCAAAAATTTCTTATCTACAATTAACCAAAGCAGCACGCAGGCTGAAACGTGGCCCGAAAAGAAAAGGTCTTTGGTTACATAAACGCTGCTGGTATGAAACACGAAGGTAGCCACAGGGTCATTCAGCAAAATCATATCGCGCGGTGGTTCCAACGGTATCAGGTAAATGGTTAAAGTGCGCGCCAGAAAAACAACGGCAAACATTTGCAGCCCTTTGGTTAAGCGGTGCGGGTTAGGCAATACAAATAGAAAAACAATCAGCAGCGAGGTGTATTGAATGAAAAAGATATACGGAGAAAAATCGTGCGGCGGCAGCAGGTTCAGTATAAAATCATTAAGCTGTATGCCGGGACGGGTTTGCCATATGCGCAGGTAGTAAAAATTGCTGAACATTACGCCGATAAACAGCATTACCGTTATCGCAAACTGATTCCTGAAGGCCGGATTGCTCCAGGCACTTTTCCATGATGCCCCTAATTGCTTGAAATCACTGAACATAACGATAAATTTTAGGTAAGAAATTTATCAATACTAAATCGCTCCGAAAAATAACAAGAAAATTTCAGGGAACCGAAACTCTTTTCTTATAAGCATATTTTAACACACAAAACACTGAAATGTCGTATATAAAGTGGGCTATTATTGAGGATGTTAAGCCAAAAAATTTAAAAAGATAGCCAAATCCGGCGCAAATAACCACCAGGAAAAAGCCATAAATACTAAGATTTATATTGTAGGGGTTAATATAGCCATGTAGCAAAACAAAGATGATGGCCGCAGGCCAAATACCGATTAGGGGCTGCACGCCTGCCCTAAACAACACCTCCTCGCCAATGCTGGCACATAACGAGTAAACCAGTATGTTAAGGAAAGAAGGGTTTATATCCCCAATCAGGTCTTCAAAAAAAGTGCGGACGCTTCGGAAATTTTTGCCCCTTATCAAAATTAACCCCAGCAGGGCTGCAAGGCTGCCGAAAAAAAGGCCGGTTAAAAACTGCAGGTATGGGCGCTTGCCACCCAATAAAACTGGCTGCACTTCACGGTTCTGAAAAAAAGAAATAAGAAGGATGCCTATTGCGCTCATGCCGAAAAGCGTGAGCCACGATAAATACAGCAAGCGTCTTTTATCCGGTATTACCATCCGATTCACTAATCTTGCCTGCTCAAGATACAACTTATGGCCGAACCGCAAAAGCATACACCTCTTGGCTCCCTGGGGGAGTTTGGATTGATTGAACATCTTACCAAAGAGTTTGACCTTATAAACCCGTCAAGCCTTATAGGGGTGGGCGATGATGCCGCCGTAATTGACAACAGCAACAAACGCACTGTTGTTACTACTGATTTACTGGCCGAGGGCATCCATTTCGATTTGATGTACACCCCGCTGCGCCACTTAGGGTATAAAAGTGTGGTGGTAAACCTTAGCGATATATATGCCATGAATGCCCAACCGAAACAGATAACCGTTTCGATAGCAGCTTCTTCAAAAATTACGGTAGAGGCTTTGGATGAGTTGTACGCCGGTATAAAACTGGCGTGCCGCAATTATAAAGTCGATCTTATTGGCGGCGATACTACTTCTTCCCTAAGCGGCCTTATCATCTCTATAACGGCAATTGGGGTGGCAGAGGAAAACGAACTGGTTTACCGCAGCGGGGCAAAAGAAGGCGACCTGATTTGTGTTAGCGGCGATTTAGGCGCAGCTTACCTGGGCCTTCAATTGTTAGAGCGCGAAAAGCGCATTTATATGGAGCACCCCGGTGTACAGCCTGAGCTGGAAAATGCACAGTACTTGATTGAGCGGCAGTTAAAACCCGAAGCGCGCCGCGATGTGGTTGCCTGGTTTAAAGAAATGGACCTGAAGCCAACGGCGATGATTGATTTGAGTGATGGGCTCAGCAGCGATGTTCGCCACATTTGCAAACAAAGCGGTGTGGGTTGCGAAATAAATGAGAGCATGGTGCCTATAAGCGAGGATGCCTACAATATGGCCCTGCAATTTAATATTGACCCTATTACCTGTGCACTAAGCGGTGGCGAGGATTATGAACTGCTGTTTACCATACAGCCGGAGGATGAAACCAAAATAGCCGGCGAAGATGCTTTTTCCATTGTTGGCCAAATTACTGAAAAGGAAGGCGGCTGTGTTTTGGTTACCAAGAGCGGTAACCGCCATCCGCTTAAAGCACAGGGCTGGAATCATTTTGAATAAGTTTGCACCGGCGGCAAACCTTGTTGCTGTTTATCTGTTAACCGTTTAAATGCGTTAAATACGGGCTGGTCTGTATTTAGCATCCCAACGGAATGCACTAACTTCCGTTCCTCTTATGCTCGGCTACCGTTTTTCCAAATACAACCCAAAGCTGCAAAGCCCTTTTGAGCAGTTGTTTGATATTTTCAAGCAGTTGCTTACGTACACTAGTGGCGATGTGGGAGAGGCCCTTAGCTGGTTAACCGAGCTGGATAAAGAGTATAAGCTTACCGACGAAAATTACGGCATCGGGGATTTTATAAACGACCTGCGCGAGCGTGGCTTTATCCGCGAGGAGCAGCCGGGCTCAGGCGGGTTTGTTATTACCCCTAAAACCGAGCAAAGTATAAGGCAAGGTGCCCTGGAGAAGATTTTCGGCAAGCTGAAAAAAGGGAAGCAGGGAAATCATAAAACCGGCTTTACGGGCGTTGGTGATGAAATGAGCAGCGACCTTCGCAGCTTTCAGTTTGGCGATGCACCGGAGCAGATTTCTATGCTGGAGAGTTTCCGCAATGCACAAATAAACCACGGCATAAGTGAGTTTATGATGAGCGAAGACGACCTGCTGGTGCATGAGCGCGAATACAAAACGCAAACCAGCACGGTGCTGATGATTGACATTTCGCACAGCATGATTTTGTATGGCGAAGACCGCATTACCCCTGCTAAAAATGTAGCAATGGCCTTGGCGGAATTAATCAAGCGTAAATACCCGAAAGATACCCTGGATATAATTGTGTTTGGAGATGATGCATGGCAAATTGAAGTAAAGGATTTGCCTTACCTGCAGGTAGGGCCTTACCATACTAACACTGTTGCCGGCCTTGAATTGGCCATGGATATTCTGCACCGCCGCAAAAATGCCAACAAGCAGATATTTATGATTACCGATGGCAAGCCCAGCTGTATAAAGGAGCTTGGCCAGTACTATAAAAACAGCTTTGGCTTAGACAGGAAGATTGTAAACAAGTGCCTGCGTTTGGCTGCTGCATGCCGCAGGTTAAAAATACAGATTACCACCTTTATGATTGCCACCGACCCTTACCTGCAAAATTTTGTGGAGGAGTTTACGGAAGCAAATAACGGCAAGGCCTTCTATACCTCACTGCAAGGTTTAGGGGAGTATTTGTTTGAGGATTTTGAAAAAGGAAAGAAACGCAGAATGAGATAAGCTATTATAAGTGCGATGTTAGTTAAATATTTCCCTTTGTGACTTAGCGCCTTCGTGGCGAAATAAAAATAAAATGAGAGCAACAACTATAAAAGAATTAAAAGCATCGGGTTATAAAAGCAAAAGCATTAAGGATGAATTGCGCGATAACCTGATTAAGAAACTGAAAAAGAAGGAGCCACTTTTTACCGGCATATTAGGTTATGATGACACGGTTATTCCGGATATTGAACGGGCCATACTAAGCCGCCATAACATCAACCTGCTGGGTTTGCGTGGACAAGCCAAAACCCGTATAGCCCGCCAAATGACGGAGCTGCTGGATGAGTGGGTGCCTATAGTTAAAGGCAGCGAATTGAATGATGACCCGCTGAATCCGGTTTCGCGTTACGCTACCGATTTGATTACCGAAAAAGGAGACGATACGCCTGTGGAATGGTTACACCGCAGCCAGCGCTATGCGGAGAAGTTAGCTACGCCGGACGTAAGCGTAGCCGATTTAATCGGTGACGTGGATCCTATTAAAGCGGCTAACCTGAAGCTGAGTTATGCTGACGAACGCGTAATACATTTTGGTTTAGTGCCACGTAGTAACCGCTGCATTTTTGTAATTAATGAGTTACCCGATTTACAGGCCCGTATACAGGTGTCGCTCTTTAATATTTTGCAGGAAGGTGACATACAGATACGCGGATTTAAATTGCGCGTACCGCTGGATATACAGTTTGTTTTTACCGCAAATCCGGAGGACTATACTAACCGCGGAAGCATTGTAACCCCCTTAAAGGATCGTATCGGTTCGCAGATAATGACGCACTACCCTAAGTCGGTGGAACACTCCAAACTGATAACAAAGCAGGAGGCGCGCCTGAGCGAATCGCAGCAAAAAAATGTTGAGGTAGGAGAGTTGCTGCGCAACCTGATTGAACAGGTAGCTATGGAAGCCCGTGAAAGCGAATTTGTAGATGCCAAAAGTGGCGTTAGTGCGCGCTTAACTATTTCGGCTTACGAAAACCTGGTAAGTACTGCTGAGCGCCGCGCTTTACTAAACGGGGAGGACAAAACCTTTGCGCGCGTAAGCGACCTATGGGGCATTGTAACTGCTATCAACGGCAAAATTGAATTGGTGTATGAAGGGGAACAGGAGGGCGCTGCCGGTGTGGCGCAGGGCCTTATTGGCAAAGCTATCCGCAAGTTGTTTACGGGCACCTTTCCCGACCCCGGTAAACTAAAAAAGAAGAAACAGAACAATCCTTACCAAAGAATATTGGACTGGTTTGCCGAAGGTAATGTGGTGGACTTTATGCTGGCCGATGACGAAAAAACCTACCGCAAAATACTGGATACCATACCCGCCCTGGAAGAGTTAGTGAATGAACACAGCCCCAACCTGGCTAAAAACGAAAAATACGTCATGAAGGAGTTTCTGCTGCACGGTTTAGCGGAACATTCGCAACTTTCTAAAGCAATACTCGAAAAGGGCCTGCAGTTCAAGGATTTGTTTGGCTCCATGTTTAGCTCAAAGGACCTTGGCTTAAACGAAGAAGATTTTAACTAAGAGGCGCTTGCAGGGCTCGTGTGCTTCATTAACTTCACGTTAAATTGATGTTAATGAAGTATTACCTGCTGGCCCTTACCGGGCTCGTTTTATTTTTTGCTACCGCCTGCAAGAAGGAGACTATCAAAAAAACCAATGTTGTTTACGATAACGGCCCAACAGACAGTTTAAAAATAAATCAAATACAAGTAATAGCCAGCCACAACAGCTATCACCTTAAAACCGATTCGGTAGTATTTGCTTTTTTAACCGCCCTGGATTCTCTGGGGCTTCTGCCATCATCGTACAGTCCTAAAGGAATAGACTACTGGCACCTGCCTGTTGAAGAGCAGTTCAATAACTACAATGTACGTGGCTTAGAGCTGGATATTTATAACGACCCCAATGGCGGCCAATTCTATTATCGTGCCGGCCCTACCTTCAGCGGTTACCCCAATACATCCAATGAGCCGAAATTACTGCAGCCGGGCTTTAAAGTCATTCACATTGTTGACTTTGATTACAATAGCAATTATGTAACCTTTAAAGATGCCTTGCAGGCAATCTATAACTGGAGTGTAGCCCACCCCAATCACCTGCCCATATTCATTAATATAGAAGCTAAGGAAGATGTGCCCGCGGATGTGTTAACTACCCTGCCCGGCTTAACGCATTCTATACCTTACGATGCTTCAGCCTGCGATGCTATGGATGCAGAAATTAAATCCATTTTCGGGCAGGAGTTGGACAAGGTAATTACCCCTGATGATGTGCGCGGTAATTACACCACATTGGAAGCCGCTGCCCTGGCCGGCAACTGGCCGCAGTTGGCAACTTCAAGAGGCAAGGTGGTATTTATTATGCAGGGCGCTGCAGATGCTCTTTATAAAGCGGGCCACCCTTCATTACAGGGCAGGGCTATGTTTGTATATTCCAACCCCGGAACTTCCGAGGCGGCGTTCGTAATTCTGAACAGTTCAAAAGGTGATTACAGTGAAATTCAGCAACGTGTTTCGCAGGGTTATATCGTGCGTACCCGTGCTGACGATGGAACGGATGAAGCAAGAACAGGTGATGAGAGCAGCCGCGAAGCAGCCTTCAGCAGTTGGGCGCAAATTGTATCAACAGACTATTACCGCCCCGACCCCCGCGCCGGCACCCCCGGTTGGACCAACTATCATGTGCAGTTTCCTAACAGGGAAATTGCCCGTATTGATTCAATTTCAGCCACCGGCCAGGTAAACCTTGGTTTGATTAAGGAATAACTTAAGCTTAACATACAAATAACCATCTTTGCAACATGCAGGAAAAACGTAAAGTAAAGGTGGCTGTTATCAGCGATGTGCACCTGGGCTTTATTGGCTGCAAGGCAAAAGAGCTTAATGTTTATCTCAATAGTATTGATCCTGAAATTTTGGTAGTTAACGGCGACCTGATTGATATCTGGCAATTCCGTTCGTACTATTTTCCCAAATCGCACTCCCAGGTTATACAGCGTATATTCGAATTTGTAAGCAAGGGTGTTAAAGTGTATTATCTTACCGGTAACCACGATGAATTGTTGCGCCGTTACTCAGGCCTGGCACTGGGCAACCTGCAACTGGAAGATAAATTGATATTAGAGCTGGATGGTAAAAAACACTGGTTTTTTCATGGTGATGTGTTTGATGTTTCCATGCGCGGCTCTAAATGGCTGGCCAAGTTGGGCACTACCGGTTACGAGTTGCTTATCATCATAAACAAGCTGGCCAATTTTATACTGGAGTTTTTTGGCAAGGAGAAAATATCGCTGTCAAAAAAAATTAAAGAAAGTGTAAAGAAGGGTGTGAAGAAGCTTGGCAATTACGAACTGACCGCTGCTGAGATAGCTATTGAAAACGGTTACGACTTTGTGTTGAATGGCCACGTACATATGCCCGTTGTTAAGGAGATTGTAACCGATAGCGGCAAAGTAATGTACCTGAACAGTGGCGATTGGGTAGAGAACATGACCGCATTGGAATACAATGAAGGCGAATGGAAGTTGGTTTGGTTTAAGGACTTAACCTTTACTGAAGATTGGCTTAAAATGGAGGAAGGAGATTTGCTTTAAATTTTATAACCCTACAGATACCCCGGCTTTTACATGAGAATTTTAGCCCTTTCTTTTTTGTGCGCGGTTGCATTAACCGTAACAGCACAAAGCGAAAACAAAGAAGTAATAACGCGTATCGCCTTTGGCTCCTGCAACAACCAGGATAAGCCACAGGATATTTGGTACAAAATTGCAGCCCAGCAACCGCAGCTTTTTATTTTTCTGGGAGATAATATTTATGGCGATACCAAAGACATGAACGTATTGCAGGCCAAGTATAACCAGTTAGCCGCCAAACCGGGGTATATAGAACTGCAAAGGAAAACGCCGGTAATAGCCACATGGGACGACCACGACTATGGCATTAACGATGGCGGCAAGGAATATCCTTTTAAGGAGGAATCGAAAAAGATTTTCCTGAAATTTTTTCATGAACCGGATAGCAGTGAACGCTGGAAACACAAAGGCATTTACACCAGTTATATGTATGGCGTGGATGGCAAAAAGCTGCAGGTAATAATGTTGGACCTGCGCACTTTTAGGGATAAGTTGGTACGGGTGCGTGCAGACCTTGATTGCAAAGGGCCATACATTAAAATGAAGAATAAGACCAAAACCTTTTTAGGTAAGGAGCAGTGGCAATGGCTGGAAGAGGAACTGAAGAAACCGGCCGACCTTAGATTGATAGGCAGCAGTACCCAGTTTTTGGTGGACTTTAACGGCTGGGAGGCCTGGGTAAATATGCCGCATGAACGGGAGAGATTTATGAAGCTGATTGAGAAGACAAAAGCGGAAGGCGCCTTTTTTATCAGCGGCGACTTACACTATGCTGAACTTTCGAAGCTTAAGCGCGATAGTTGTTATGCGCTTTATGATTTAACCAGCAGCGGGTTAACGCACGGCCATACCTGTGCGGGTGGAAACATGAATAGAGTGGGTAACCCCTTTATGGGCCCTAACTTTGGCATGGTAAATATTGATTGGGATAAAAAGGTTATAACCTTTGAAATAAAGGACGAGCAGGGCGTAACCCAAATTAAGCACGAAGTGCCGATGAGTGAATTGAAGTTTTAATGCGCAACGTTTTTACACTGCTTTTATTAATGGCTGCGGTTTGGTTGCAGGCGCAGGATACCCTGCAGGTAATGACCTATAACATTCGCAATTGCCACGCCCAGGATGGCCCCAACAAATGGGATAAACGCAAACACAAGGTTTATAAGCTTGTTAAAAACCATAACCCCGATGTTTTAGGTATGCAGGAAGTGCTGCTTCACCAATTACAGGGATTAAAGGCCACGCTGAAGGACTACGATTATGTAGGCGTTGGTAGAAATGATGGCAAAACAAAGGGCGAATACTCTCCTGTTTTTTTCCGCAGGGATATGTTTAGCGTTGTGCGTAGCGGCACCTTTTGGTTAAGCGAAACACCGCTTGTACCCGGTAGCAAAAGCTGGGATGCTGCCCTTACACGTATTTGTACCTGGGCCTTGTTGCGCATTAATAAAACCGGCGATACGGTGATGGTGATGAATACGCACTTTGACCATAGAGGCGTGCAGGCCCGAGAGAAAAGCATGGGTGTTATTGCCCGGCAGTTAAAGGCCCTGGCGCCCGGCCAACCTTACATTATTACCGGCGATTTTAACTGCACGCCGGATAGCAAGGCGTATGCCCTGCTTAAAGAAGAACTACCCCCGCTGCAGGACACTTACACCAAAGCCCAAAACCACGCTACAACTGAAACCAATACCGATTATGGTTTTGAGGTAAGTAATAAGACGGGAAGCAAAATTGATTACATTTTTTGTAGCCCCGATTTTACCATTCCGACCTGCGAAATTATCGCTGATAATGACGGTAAATTTTATCCATCCGACCATCTTCCTTTTTTTTCGACAATAATTTTATTTTCCGTCAACAAATGATTTTCAAAAACCCCTTGAAAGCTGTTTTGAAAAATTAAGTGAACCCTGATTTCTTTCTCTAAACCATCGCATGAAACAAACTTTACCCCTGATTGTTACCCTGCTGTTTTATTGCTTAACGGGCTTTGCCCAAAACGCAGAAGTACGAGGCACCGTTATGGATGCCGAAACAAAGGAAACGCTGCCCGGTGCAACTTTTAAATACGAAAAGGGCAGAGGCATTTTATCAGATGCTTCCGGCAAATTTAAAGCCAGCCTGCCCGCCGGTGAATACGAGTTTACCTTTTCGTTTATCGGTTATAAAACAAGCAAGTTTAAGGTAACGCTTGCGGCCGGCCAAAAGCTGGATACTATTATTGAACTGCAAACCTCAGCTATACAAATTGCGCAAACAGTTACGGTAAGCGCCTACCGCAAAAACGCGGCCAAGGAAACTGTTACTACGGAAGTAATTGACAGGGCGCTTATTAAAAATACTAATGCTAATGAGTTGGGAGAAGTAGTGGCGAAAACCCCGGGTGTTTTGGTGCAGGACGGTCAAATTTCCATGAGGGGCGGTTCATCTTATTCTTACGGGGTAGGCACGCGTACTGCCGTAATGGTGGATGGCTTAAGTATGCTGAGTGCAGATTTGGGAGAGGCTCAAAATAAAATGATACCCCTAAGCAACATTAAACAGGTAGAGGTAATTAAGGGGGCCTCTTCGGTTATGTATGGCTCATCGGCGCTTAACGGCGTGGTAAATATTATAACACAATGGCCAACTGAGGCCGAAGCTAAACATGAATTAGAGATTAATACAGGTTTTTATGACAACCCTGCCAAGGGTATAACCAAATGGTGGGGTGATGGTTTGCGACCTTTTTTCGCCAACCTTAACTTTAACCGCCAGCAGCAGGTTAAGCAGTTTCAGTATGTTATTTCAGCCAACATAACCCGTAACGAAGGCTTTACCCAAACATCGGATGAAATGCGCGAGCAGATAGTGTTTCGCACCCGGTACTTACACCCTAAAATTCCGGGCCTTACCTTTGGGGTTAACGGCAGCTTTCAACAGGAAAACAGCAACCGCTTCTTTATTTCAAAAAACCTTGATAGCAGCGCCTTCTTGGTTAACCTTGGCTCAGGAGATAATTACCTGCGCACCTCTATTGATCCGCATGTTAGTTATACCAGCCTTAAAGGGCATCGTATAGTTTCGCAATGGCGTTACATGAATATTTTCAGAAACGGCAATGCCCCTGACCCTGATGCCATTTCGCACCAGATAATTGCAGACAACCAATACCAGTACCGTTTAAGAAATGCGCTGATTATTACCGCCGGCCTGCCGTTTAATGTAGGCGTTAGCAGCAGTAACTTGTACCCGGGTAAGCGCATAACCTATTATGCGGCTACTTACCTGCAGTTAGAATACAACTATAAAATACTGAGCTTACAGGGCGGCCTGCGTTATGAAATTTCGGGGGTAGATACCAACCGCCTGTGGGGTTTTAACTACAAGATAAACGGTAAAAATGTGCAGTTACCAATATTCAGAGCGGGTATTAATATACAGGCGGCCAAAGCCAGTTTTTTCCGCTTAAGCTGGGGCCAGGGCTATCGTATTCCTTCGGTGGCAGAAAAATACATCAGCAACGAGTTTCTTACCGGCTTGCGTATAATTCCTAATGATACCCTGCGCTCGGAACACGGCTGGAGTACAGAATTTGGATTTAAGCAACTGTTTCAGATTGGAAAATGGAAAGGCCAGGTGGATGTTTCTCTTTTCTACCAGCGCTATACTGATTTTATTGAATTCCGCATTGGATTACACCCCAATAGATACGGAAATGGCCAACCTATATTTCCTGACACTGCTGAATTCGGCTATCCGCTGTTCAATCAAAAACACGAGTTGTTGGGGCTTAAAGCGGTTAACGTAGAAAACGCCCGTATTGCCGGTTATGAAATTGAGCTGGGAGGTATGGGTAGCATTGGCCCGGTTGGCGTTCGCCTTATGGCAGGTTATACATATAACTGGCCGGCATCGGACATAAAAGATAGTACCGGCAAAAGCACTTACAGCGATGCTGCTTTCTTCCGCGATATGTTTAAATACAACTTTAAGCGGGTGGACACCGCCGACCCCGTTGGCAATAACATTTTATACTACCGCATGCGCCACCTGCTGCGTGCTGATGTGGAGCTAACCTACTGGAAAATGTATGTGGGCGCAACCTTTTACTATGGCAGTATGCCCGAAAAAATACCGCAGTTATTTAAGGTGGCTTCCAGCTTTATTTTTGGCGACATAAACGCCCTGGATAATTATATGGAACAACATAAGCACGGCGACTATGCTGTTGACATACGGGCAGGTATTGATGTTACCAAAAACATTAAACTGGGCTTTATTGTAAAGAATGTGGCTAACCGCTACTATTCCCTGCGGCCCGGCAAGCCTGAACCGATGCGGAACTTTACCTTCCAGTTCAGGTACAACTTCTAAAACAGTTCAAAACCCTCCCTTATAAGGAGGGTTTTTTGTTGCCTTACGACCCCTGCCCAACCGAACGGCCTTTTTAAGGCCGAAAGTGGAAGGAAAGGCCGCCTTTTACTTCATGTTGATTAAGCGTTGGTAAGTACACTTAGGGGGTACCTTGTTTTGTAAATGCCGTTTTTAATTTCGCCGCCCCTTCGCCGTTTTGAGGTGGCGGGGTGGCGAAATTTCTTCTGCCCGCAGGGGCGCTGAAAGTACCGCCAAATGGAGCTTTAAGGGCAAAAGTGCCGCCCAAAAAACAATACATTTTTTAGCCTCAAAACATCGTTCTTTTATACAAGAAAAACCGTTAAAATGTTTTTCCACAAGAGGGAATCGCGCCAGCACTGCGTTTCGTTTCGAAACAAATGCGAACGCACATTTTGTGTGGAAAAATGAGATGGTTTTGGAAAAAAGTGAAAAATATATTCGTTATACGTTTTTCACACCGCAAAAACCCTGCATCACTTTAAACTACTTTAATTTTAAGCTATGGCAAGAAAGAATGACAAAAAAGGCCTGAAGGTAGACCGTCTCTATACCCGCGAAGGAGTTAGCGTTTACGACCTGTTAGAATACGACCTGCGCAGCAGTGTTATCCGTAACCCTAAAGGCGACGCTGTATTTGAAATGTACAATGTAGAGGTGCCTAAAGGTTGGAGCCAGGTGGCTACCGATATTCTTGCCCAAAAATATTTCCGTAAAGCCGGCGTACCCCAGGCCGATGGTTCACTGGGTGGCGAGCGTAGCATTAAGCAGGTAGTGCACCGCTTGGCAGATTGCTGGAAAAGCTGGGGCGAACGTTACGGGTACTTTGCCTCTAAGAAAGATGCGGACGTGTTTTATGATGAAATAGCGTACAGCTTATTAACCCAAATGGCTGCGCCTAACAGTCCGCAGTGGTTTAACACCGGCCTTTACAGCGCTTACGGTATTACCGGCAAGCCGCAGGGCCACTACTTTGTTAACCCCGATACCGGCAAGTTAGAACAAAGCACCAGCGCTTACGAGCGTCCGCAGCCACACGCCTGCTTTATATTAAGTGTAGATGACGATTTAGTAAACGGCGGCGGCATTATGGATTTGTGGATGCGCGAAGCCCGTATCTTTAAATACGGCTCAGGCGTAGGCACCAACTTCAGCAACATACGCGGCGAAGGCGAAAAACTTTCAGGCGGCGGTACTTCATCGGGCCTTATGAGCTTTTTGAAGATTGGCGATGCAGCAGCCGGCGCCATTAAAAGCGGTGGCACTACGCGCCGTGCCGCCAAAATGGTTTGTTTGGATTTAGACCACCCCGAGGTAATAGACTTCATTGAATGGAAAATGAAGGAAGAGGATAAAGTAGCGGCGCTTATTAATGCCGGTTACGATAGCCACTACGAGGGTGAAGCCTACCGCACCGTTAGCGGCCAAAACAGCAACAATAGCGTGCGCGTGCCTAACAGCTTCTTCCACGCTTTACAAAATGGCGAAAACTGGAACCTGCTTGCCCGTACCGATAAGCACGTAATGCGCAGCATACCTGCCAAAGATATGTGGGACCTGGTAGCCAAAGCCGCATGGCGTTGTGCCGACCCCGGTGTACAGTTTGATACTACTATTAACGAATGGCACACTTGCCCCGAGGATGGCCCTATACGCGCCAGCAACCCTTGCAGCGAGTATATGTTCCTGGATAATACAGCCTGTAACCTGGCTTCATTTAACCTGCGCAAGTTCTTTAACGAAAAAACGCTTGAGTTTGATGTAAACGGTTTTGAACACATGAGCCGCATTTGGACCATGGTGCTGGAGATAAGCGTGTTAATGGCGCAGTTCCCTTCAAAAGAAGTAGCGCAGCTTTCTTACGAGTTCCGCACCCTTGGTTTGGGTTATGCCAACTTAGGTAGCGTGCTTATGGTTAGCGGCATACCTTATGATAGTAACGAAGCCCGCGCTATCGGCGGTGCTATTACCGCTATCATGACCGGTATTTCTTACAAAACATCTGCCGAGATGGCTTCTGTATTGGGAACCTTCCCCGGTTACGAGCGCAATAAGAAACACATGCTGCGCGTAATGCGCAACCACCGCCTGGCCGCTTACAACAGCCCTGCCAGCAGCTACGAAGGTTTAGAAGTTAAGCCTGTAGGCATCGACCCTAAATACTGCCCTGCTTACTTATTGGAAGCCGCTACCACAAGCTGGGATGAGGCTTTACAAATGGGTGAAAAATACGGCTACCGTAACGCACAGACCACCGTTATTGCACCAACCGGCACCATTGGCCTGTTAATGGATTGCGATACTACCGGTGTTGAGCCTGATTTTGCTTTAGTAAAATTCAAGAAGCTTAGCGGTGGCGGCTACTTTAAAATTGTAAACGAAAGTGTGCCACCTGCCTTAGAAAACATGGGCTACACCCCTGAGCAGATTGACGCTATTATTAAATACGCCAAAGGCCACGGCAGCTTAAACGGTTGCCCTAACGTAAACCCTGATACGCTGCGCGCTAAAGGTTTTACTGCCCTGGATATTGAAAAGATTGAAGCACAACTGCCGGGCGCTTTTGATATTACCTTTGCCTTTAATGCATGGACGTTGGGCGAAGAAACCATGCAGCGCCTTGGTTTTACTGCCGAGCAGTATAAGAACCCTGCCTTTAACCTGTTGCGCGAGTTAGGTTACAGCAAGGCTGAGATTGAACAGGCTAACGAATACGTTTGCGGAACAATGACGGTGGAAGGCGCTCCTTTCCTTAAGGATGAGCACCTGCCGGTATTTGATTGCGCTAACAAATGCGGCACCAAAGGCGTGCGTTTCATTCACCCGCATGGCCACATCCGTATGATGGCCGGTGTGCAGCCCTTTATTAGCGGCGCTATTAGCAAAACCATTAACCTGCCTAACGAGGCTACGGTTGAAGATATACAACAGTGCTACGAGTTAAGCTGGAGTCTGGGCTTAAAAGCCAATGCGCTTTACCGCGACGGATGCAAAATGAGCCAGCCGTTAAGCAACAAAAAGGACGAAGAGAAAGAAGATACAAGGAAAACGGAAACCGTTGCTGCTGCCCCTGCTGAAACAGCCCAGCCGGATGTGTTCAGCAAGTTAACGCCTGAGCAGGTGTTGGAAGCTGCCCGCGTTTTAATGCAGGAAAGTACCGACACTAACTTTATGCGCGAGTTAAGCCGCATTGTGGAGCGTAAGAAGCTGCCGCATAAGCGCCGTGGCTTTACGCAAAAAGCAAAAATTGGCGGCCAAACCGTGTTTGTGCGCACCGGCGAATACGATGACGGTACATTGGGCGAAATATTTGTGGATATGCACAAGGAGGGCGCAAGCTTCCGTAGCCTGATGAACTGCTTTGCCATAAGCGTATCAATAGGCCTGCAGTACGGCGTGCCTTTAGAGGAGTTCATGAACAAGTTTACGTTTACGCGCTTTGAGCCAAGCGGCATGGTTGACCATCCGAATATCAAAAACGCCTCTTCAGTAGTGGACTATATCTTCCGCCTGTTGGCTTTCGAATACCTTGGCCGTACCGATTTAGTACACGTTACCCCAAGCGAATTGGCCCTGCGCAGCCAGCCTACTACGGACCTAACTACCGATATAAGCGACGAGCCTATTGAGGAATACAAGCCAACTACCAGCAACCACCCCGAAATGAAGGAAACCCCTAAGCCAACGGCTAAAAAGGAAACCGAAATGAAGGTGGAAAAGAAACTTAGCCTGGCAAACAACAGCATGAGCGCCTTTAACAAGGCCGCCGGCGAAATGATGGGCGATGCCCCACCGTGCAGCACCTGCGGTAACATCACCATCCGCAGCGGCACCTGTTACAAGTGCATTAACTGCGGCAACAGCATGGGCTGCAGCTAGTAAGTGTTGGGTTTAGAATGTAGAATTCAGAATTAATACAATATAAGGAACGCCCCTCGCCGAAAGGTTGAGGGGTGGTCCTTATATTGAAAGGCTCTGCTAGAAATCATCTTATTAGATCGTATAACTGTGCCAGAATATTCATCTCACGGGCACCGTCTCGTTTTTTGATATATACATATACGTAATCATTACAAGGGATAGTTTTTTTTCCTTCAATCTCGTATAAATCATCCAAATACGCCTTAAGATCATAGTTGAAATCTTTGTTTTTATAGTTGCTACGTAACAGTTCACATAGGGCGACAACACCTGCAGGATGTATATGGTATCTTTGATGAATGATAAAGTTTGGAGTAGGAATATGCCTCTTTTTCGGAAAATTCCCGTATTGATCAAGCCCCATGTTTTTCATTTCTATTGCTAACCATTGTTTGAACCATAGATAAGTATGTCTTTCTGTAAAAAATCGTAATGCATAGTTATAGCTAGCAAAGTAAGGAAGAGAATATGGACTATTTCCTCTAAAGATAAGTGTTGTGTTTTCAGAGATGCTTTCAACAATTGATGTAACTGTAAGTAATGTTCTACTAGTGTAAAATGTGTGTGAAATGAAAACCAAATTTATAGAGGGTAGAGCAGTTTCTTTTGTTAAGCTTTCTAAGGTGTAATAGAATTTTCCATTATCCACATTGCTTTGGAAATATGCTTCCCATCTTTTATTGACGTCGTATCCAATACACTCAACTCGATCTTTTACGGTTTCGTATTCAATTCCAAAAGTGTAAGCAAAAATCTCTATAAACCTTTCTCCGCTTCCGCAACCAATATCCAGAATTTTTAATTTTTTTTCGGGAGAGAAGTCAGATAAATTTATGGGCGTTTGGATTAAACCTGAGTTTTTATGCACAATTGGTTCGACATTTTGCATGTAATCTCTATAGGTGCCGTCGTAGGAAACTGCGCTTGTTTTTAAATGATATATGTAATGCACTATCCACCCAATAGCTGATAGCCAAACAGCCATTTCCTTTGCGTGTTCGTAGTAAAACTTGGTTTGATGCTGTATTTTACCATATATTCCAAATAGTAAAAGGAGTAGAGACAAGGTATCAAAAATGATCCATCCAAACAATTCATGTTGTTTCTCTACCTCGGAACGAAATTCAAAGTAATCGCGAACTAGCCATAAAGAGTAAAAGAGCACAAAGAAAAAGTAGCATAGTACCCGAAAAATCTGATAAAAAAAGTAAACGGCTTTAAACTTAATTGGCACTAACGTCAAATAGGCATAGTGCAGAGGAATTGACTCTGTGTGCAGGGCTGATTTAAAAAAGTAGCAGATGTATCCAATAAGCAAAATAGCTGGTAAAATGACGTCCTGACGATAAATGCTATGAACTGGTTTTCGCAAGACTAATGTCCAACATATTACTCCGAAATAAAATATATGAACTATTGTATTAAAAAAGAAAACGAAAGCTACTGTGTAATTACTTTCGTGAAAATAATTTAGCTCAGATTCTGAATCGACCCCTTTTAGCATTAGATATTGGCCATACTCAACGATGTTGCTATAGAACACTGTAAATATGAGAATCAGAATTGCACTGGGAATTAAGTAATTGCGAAGAAAATAGGCGCTAACAACTGAAAGAGACCTTTCCCAGCCCTTTTGCTCCTGATCATTTCTATATGAAAAATGTTTGGGCAATAATGCTTTTCGAAGCCAGTACATTATCAACCTAATTTTCCATACAATAAAATTATAACGTTTTTTTGCTGGCTGCCGCATTTTAGCAATTTTAATTTAAATGTATGATTTATTTAATCAAAAATATATTTATAATAAATTATTTGTGGAGACTAACCCTGTTCTCTGCAAGCGTCCGCTAGTGCCAAACAAGTCTTCTTTTAGCGCCCTTCCTTGTCTAGTCTTCGACTCCCGATAGCTATCGGGACAGACTGACAGTGTGTGTGTTATGGTAGGCAGGGCTCAGACTTCCAAAAAGGGTTGGACTGACAGATCGTTGTAAAGCGTTGTTGGTCGCCTGACCAACAACCAAAGTATAATTGCATTTTATTTAATAATTTGCTACTTTGAGGCAAACAACTACAATTATGCTTCGTTCTGTCCGTGCTATACTCATTTTCCCCGCACTTTTATTTTTGGTTTCGTGTCATAATAATAGTGATAGCAAACTCGGTCAGCAGTTTGTAGGTAATTGGAGTGCAATACAAAATCATACTTTGTATTTACTAACTATTAAAGATAATGACACAGCCTATCATTGGGAACATTGGTCAATAACTTTTGGTGTTTACGACCCCAACGAACTAATGCCAAAGTACTGGCCTACTGCAGGTGGTATGACTACAGACGCCACTTTTCATGATAGTGCGTTTTATAGCACCCGACTTCCTAACGCTGCACCCATTAAAATAATTAACGATAGCACCTTGCTTTACATGGATGGAGTAACCTTATATCGGAACAAGATAATAGATTCTCTTCCATGGAACGGCAAACCTACCAAGCCCGAAACAGATTCCTCCTTTATTGGCTATTGGCGACCGGATTATAGCTGGTACGAGGGTCCATTGCATAATAAAATAACCCGGGATCCGATGTTAGTCGTTTCAAGATATGCCGATCATTATTTCATCCAATTTATTGATAAAAAAGCCCGAAAGGCCGTTCCATGGCATGCTGTGCGTTACAATAATTTTTTAACGGAGCCCGAAGGACATCATAGAATGGTATATCTGGATGGTCAAAGATTAGTTCTGGAAGGCCCCGCCTACTATCCGACGGATGAAACCAGGATACTTATGACATTTTTGCCTTTAGTAAAAAATTAACTATTACGACATCAGTGTCAACACAGACGTGATTGAGTACTGCGGTCGTTTGTATTTGCGCAAAGCCCGTCCGAAATCCGCGGTGCGTTGATGTTCGGACGATTTCTTTGGTTACTTTCTTTCTAAAAGAAAGTGACAAGAATGAAACCAATTGATATTACAAGCCAGCGCCATCCAAACCGCACCCGCTGACGCGAGCGTCTGCTCATACTAATCGGTTGATTATTTACCCCCTCCGAAAATTACTACACTACGTAAACGTATTTTTCTCGTCCCCCTTAAATAAGGGGACAATGGAGGTTGGTCTTCCGCACGCGCTAAGTGCGAGAGTTAATGTAAGCTTATCCATCTGCGATTAAGTGTGAATCCTATCCCTCTCCACCTGCCGGTGCTGTATTTTGTGCTTTACTCACCCCTATTCATAAACGTGTAAATACTTTCCTCTATGGTATCACCGGGTTCATTTTGTTTACGTCAATATCTACATCCATAATAATCCAAACGCGGGTGCGCTTCTTAAATTCCTGGCCGGGTTTAGGGTTAATGGTATAGGTGTAATACTTCTGCCCCTTGTTGTTGCCACTGGCATATTTAATATCTCCTATCATTTTTTTGCCATGCCTTATTTTTGTTTTGTAGCTGCGTACCGTAATGGCATCAGGCAGGTTTTCGTACACCTGTAAAGGCGTGTTCAGGGTTTGGCGTTTGCAATAGGTGCTTACTTCCAGCAGTATTTTTTTACTTATAATTTGCCCGTGGCAACTATCGCCATCAGGGCACTTCTTGTAAACATCTACCAATTTTTCGTGCACAGGGTAAAAGGGTATTCCACCGCTGCCACCACCCATAGCAGAGGCTATGTTCATTATCGCTATAAAAAAATCGGCCACGCCCATACCCGGCCGGTAGCGGTAGTAATACTTATGTATATCAGCATAAGCGTAACTAACCTTTTGGCGTTTGCCCTTTGCCGTACGCTTTTGCTTTTTTGCTCCTTTAACGCGGTCCTTTTTTCCCTTACGCAGTTTTTTTCGTTCAGCTTTCAGCGCCTTGTGTTTTTCCCGTTTAACACGGTGCTTTTCGGCACAGCTTAAACCGTGCAGGCCTCCTTTGCTGCGCTTATACTTTATGCGCGCCTCCTTAATTTTTGCATGCTTTTCGCGCTTAATGCGGTGGCGCTCCTTACAGCTTATTCCACCACCGCCACCTTTACGGCCATGCAGTTTAGTGCGCGCTTCTTTTTTAAGGCGCTTGCGTTCCGCCTTCCATAAACGGCGTTTTTCGCGCTTATGTTTAATGCGGTCCTTTTTTAACGTGGCCTGCCCATCGCGGCGGAAGCGGTTAAGCAGGGTATAGTCTATAACGTTGGATGGATCCACCTCTTTAACACCGCTTGAGGAAGTATAAACCAGGAAGGTTTCGTAATTGCGCATGCAGGTGTCGGGCCTGTTGGCGGCCATGCAGTTGTCCAGCCCGCCATTACGCACGGTAAGTACGGGCCGGTAAAAGTAGCAGGAGGATAGGCCGGTTAGCAGGCAGGCCATTAGGGAGAAGTGCAGGAACAGTTTCACGGGCTGGGATTAAGCGGTTATTACTTTTGCTAAGCTGAGGAAAAAGAATGCCAGGAGGCATCCCCATTTACCGGTATTTTGCAACCGGCACACCGCCCTCAAATAGCAAAGCCCCCGCGGTTAACAGGGGCTTTGCAAATGATTAGTGTTTTTAGTTGTGGTTACACCAGTTCTTCTAGTTTGCTTTTAAAGGCCGCTTTAAAGCGGTGCAGGTTAGTGTTTTGTTTAAGGTTAAACTCTGCTAAGTCGGTGGTGCGTAGTTTTTTAAAACTATCTATTTGCTGCAGCAGCTGGCTGTTTTTTACTTCCATCTCATCCACCTTTCTATCGTACCTTGTTTTTAAGGAAAGGCCTACCTGGCCGCTGCGCTCGCGGTAGTTGGCTATGTGTTGCAGGTTCTCGTTTATTTTTAAAGCGCATTCTGCTTCAACGTTTTTCCACTCTGCACCCTTGGTATCAAGGGGCTTTATGCTGCTTGTGTTGTTGTTTTCCATCGTAATTGTTTAAATTTTATTGCTGTTTATGGCCGTACTACAGGCCCTGTTTAGGCGGTTTAACAGCCCCGTTGGCGGGGCCGCTAATGCCTTTAGTGTTTGATTGTGCTACATTAAGGGTCTTGCCCTGAAACTCCGTGCCGTGCAGCGCTTCTATGGCTTTCTGCGCCCCTGCGGCTTCTTCTACTTCTACAAAACCAAAGCCCTTGCTGCGCCCGGTTAAATGCGCGTTAACTATTCTTGCTGATGAAACAGTGCCATAGGGGGCGAAAAGTTTTTCTAAATCGGCGCCGGTAGTAGCAAAGTTTAAGTTAGAGATGTAGATATTCATAGAACATTTTTTAAATGGGTGAAGCCACTTACAATAGAGGGGTAAAAAAGGTGCTAGCTTCTTGTAGCCGGAATTGCCGGAGGAGAGCACAAAGATACTTTAATAATTGCAGCAATGGGTTTTATTTATGGCGTAACTGCTATTGGCGCGTTATTTAATGTTATAATTGGAAAGGCACACCTGCTTTGCGGGCAAAGTAAGGCACAGCAGGGTTTAACACTGGCTGCGCAAAACCTTATACCTTAGCGCTTAAGATATATGCATAATAACAGCGTCATAGCCGGCATACTGGCACAGGCTTTTATCAATTACCCTTTAATGCGCTTTGCCTTTGAAGGCAAAACAGAAACAGAACGCCAACGCGGTTTAGGGCACTTGTACCATCACTGCACGCAGGCTGCTGCCCTGTACGGTGGGGCTTTACTTAGCGCTGATGGTAATGCCTCCTTAATATGGCTACCGGGTAGCGCCTTCCCATTGGGGTTGCTGCGCGAAATTAGAAGTGGTATGGCCGCTATACCGTTTAAGCTGGGCCCCCGGGCTACCTTACGCCTGATGAACCATGACGCTGTGCCCGAAGGTTGGATTGCGAAAAACGCAGGACCGCAAATGGGTTACATATGGTGCGTAGGGGTAAAGGCCGGTGAGAGAGGCAAAGGCTATAGCCGTGTAATAATTGAACAAAGCATAAAGCAAATGCGTGCACAGGGCTTGAATGAATTTTGGCTAAAAACCGAGGACCCCGTTAACGTGGGCATCTATCAAAAGCTGGGCTTTACTGTTGCAAACGATGTAGTGGTTAAAAGCAGCGGCCTGCGCAGTTGGATGATGAAGAAGAGCTAGTACCATTAACATGGCACAAATAAAAAAGCAGACCGGTTAGTCTGCTTTTTTTGTTTTGCGGTAGTGTTCAATACGCTGTTGCAAGGCGGCGTTTTTTTCTTCGAGGTCCGCCACCTTTTTATCAAACTTGGCCTTTAAAATGGGGCCAATGTTTTGTGCATTTTCACGGAACTGGGCAATCTGTTGCAGGTTCTTTTTAATTTTTGCCAGGGCAGTCTCCTCAAAGGCAGCGTCCATAGCATCGCCGGCATATTTGCCGTTTTCACCGTACAGCATATTGCTATTATCCATGTTATCAGTTAATGTAATTTTCAATTACCAGCTTTTGTCTTTAGCCGGCTTGTAGGAGTTGCTGCTGTGGTTAAAGCCGCTGTTGCTGTAACCATTGCTGGTTTTAGGGCGGGCTTCGTTTACGCTTATCACTTTACCTTCGTATTGTGCTTCGTGCAAGTCAGCAATAGCTTTTTTCGCAGCATCATCGTCGGGCATTTCAACAAAACCAAAACCCCTGCTGCGGCCGGTGGTATGGTCGTTAATTATTTTTGCGGACTTAACGGTTCCGTAAGGGGAGAATAACTCCATTAGTTCGGCGGCGGTAATACTTTGGTTTAAATTGCAGATGTAAATGTTCATTGATAAATTTTGTGATGGAAAAAAATATGCCGACAATAAGGGAAGAAAAGAAGAGAGGCTACTTTTAGAACCGGAATTGCAAGTATACGCTGTAAAGATAAGCTAAAAAGCGTAGCATGCCCTTTTTATTTGCAGGACGGTGCAACTGTAAGCTGCATGGGGGCAATGCGGAACAGCCGGAGTTAGTTGCCCTGCTTCATAAATGCGCGTAACTCACTCATTAATTCGTCCTTAGCCGGTAGCATGGTACCGATAAAAATATAGCAATCATCCGGCACGTAACCTTTTATGTTAAGGCGTTTGCTGTTGGGGAGAAGTGCTTACGAGTTTTACATTAATTCCTTTCTCAATGTTTAATTTCATTTGGGCAAAAGCAGTATCGGTGCTCAATGCAGGAATCCTGGCCCACCTGTTTTTACCGAAAAAGGTTTCTGTTCTTTGGCCAAAATTATCAGCCAGGGGATGGTTTACATACAGATAGTTCCTGCCCTTGCACAACACATGTACCGAAACGCTGAGCGTATCAAAATGCAATAAAGGTAGATTGCTGAATTTTTTAGCGCGGCCGTTAAAAATGTTCATCTCAATTAGTCCTGATGCGAAGTATAACAGGATGCCGCTAAGGTTCAAAGTTGTTTCACAAAAACGTATTTGCGTTTGCGCAGCACGTAGCTCCCTTCTTCCTTATCGGGCACACATTCACTTTCTCCACGGCTTTCTTCAATATCATCTTTTGTAACCACTTCAAACCCCTTGCTTGTAAGGTTGTTGATAGTTATGCTGCCATCCGCATTAACTACCATGTTGTAACTCCATTCGCAACTTCTTAGTTGTTCAACAACGGCAATGCTATCGCCCTCGTCAATACTAGCGCTTTTCGGCTCTCCGTTAATTTCTGAACTTACCTGCATAAAATCTACCGTTGCTGAAAACAGCATAGAGTCAGCATCTAAGTCCCATATATCTTTCTGTATAAAACCATACCCCCATCCACCAGCGGTGCCGCCCTCCAGCGGGTCGCCGCCATAATTGTGCTCTGCTGAAAAATGCCATTCTATTATTATCTCGGGCAGCCCTCGCGCGTTAAGTTGTTGAGCACTTAAAGTAGCGCCTTGTGGGTATTCAATACCGTTGATGGTATAGGCAGGCTTGTACCGCGTGCGGCCGTTTTTTGTTATGCTCCAGATAAATTTTTCGTCCCCCGTTCGCTCATCAAAAACTTTCAGAAAGCAAACATCCGGTTTTTCTAATCTGGTAATAAAGGTGGTGTCGCCTGCAAAAAGGACAACAGGGGTAAGAAAGAGTATTGATAATAATAGCGCTTTCATAAGTACACCGCTAAGGTATATGGGTTTTCGATAAGTGATATGTAAACAATATGTAACCCCAAACATTTGTTACCGGCATTCTAAGTTTAATCATAAGCCGTATTGACATTGCTCAATATACCTTGCCTGGTTACTGTTGAACTTTGCTGAAAATTCTAACTATATGAAAAAGTATGTTCTTCTTTTACTTTGTATGCCATTGCTTTTGCAGGCAGGTAACGATACGTATTTAGCACGCACTGCATTGCTTAAACAGCACGCCCATTCGGTTATTAATAAGCCGGGCGAAAAGCAAAGCGTAGAAGCATTTCGTCATTTTATTAACTCCGGCCTGGGTGCCAGCAGCAAAACAGATGCCTTGATGCAAAGGATTATCGGCTATCGGTATGACGAGTATGTAGACGGCTCGTGGGGCTTGATAGACAGCATTAGAATGACTTATAGCGGCACTCGTGGTGGAACCTTTATTTACAATAACGAGTTTGATACATGGAATAAGTTACAAGGCGGTAGTATGGGGGCAGAAAACCTGGAGCAGCGCACTAACACCCGGGATGCTAACGGCAACATCACACAGTTGCTGGTTGAATCATGGTCAGGCACGGCTTTCGTCAACTACAATAAAACCTTGAATACCTGGGATGCCACAGGGAACCTGTTAAGCCGCACGCAAATGGCCTGGGATGGAAGTAATTGGGTAAACGATTTTAAAGCTGAGTATACCTATGATGCTGCGGGCAACCAACTTACTGTTACAACCTACGCATGGTTAAGCGGTGCATGGTCAGAAAATGACAGAACTCTCAATACTTACGACTCCGGCAACAGGCTATTAACCAGTACCTATCAAAGTTGGGTAAGCGCTGCCTGGCAGGATCAGTATAAATATACATACACTTATACCGCAAACGGATACACCTCTACTGAGCTTAAAGAAGAGAACACCGGTAGCGGATTGGAGAACAGCTTTAAATATACCTACACCTACGATGCCAATAACGACAACACCGTTTTTCTGGAGGAGCAATGGAACAGTGGCGCCTGGCAGAATAAAACACGTTTAACCTATACCTACACTAACCATGTAAGAACATCAGATATTTCCGAAAGCTGGGATGGCACTAACTGGTTAAACGTAACTAAGACCACCTACACGCTTAACGCTGCAGGTTATGTTACGGAAGAAACTGATTTTAACTGGACAGGGGGAGCATGGGTGGAAAGCTACCGTTTTACTTACACCTATAACGCCTCTAACCAGGAAACGGAATATATAATGCAGGCATGGAACGGAAGCCTGTGGATGAATCTGAGCCATGAACTGTATACATATGATGCAAACGGCAACCCGGATTTGTATACCGAACAAAGCTGGGGCGGTAGCTGGAATACCGACAACCAAACGGACTATGATTATAACAGCTATGGTAACCTGGATTACATTTTATATCAAATCGGCTCGGAGGCAGGCTTAGAAGATAGCGAGCGCGATTATTTTTATTATGAAACCTACAACGGCCCTAACGGTATTGCCGCATTGGCCAATGATTTAAACCTGGCTGTCTATCCAAACCCCACTTCCGATATGCTGAATATAGATTACCGGGCAGAGGTAGCAGGGGAGGTAGTTTTTGTAATTTACAGCGTTAATGGCCAGCAGATAGCAGCATTACATACAATTGCTTCTATAGGCGACAATTACCTGCCTTTTAATGTAGCAACCTTAAGCGCCGGGGTTTACTTTATGGAGGTTAAACAAAACGCCGCGGTTAAGCGCCTGCGGTTTGTAAAACAGTAGCCCAGGCTTGCGCAAATAGTTTTTCTTTCACCGTTAAATTGCGTATTTTAAGAGTTCTTAAATAAGCGATTTAACTACGCATGCAAACCAGCGATGCACTTTACCGGCTGATTAAAAGCCTTAATAAAAACGAAAAAGGGTACTTCCGTAAAATGGCGGCTGCACTTTCGGGCGCTAAGGATAGCAACTACATGATGCTGTTTGATGCGTTGGATGAGCAGGAAACTTTTAATGAGGCTGCTATTATAGAAAAGTTTAAGGCCGAAAAATTTGTAAAGCAGTTATCGGTTACTAAAAATTATTTGTTTTCGCTTGTTCTTAAGGCCCTGCGTATGTATAATAACAACAGCGGGTTAATGACGCTTAACGACCATATTGAAAACGCCCAGTTGCTTTATACCCGCCTGTTAACCGAAGAGGCGCTTGATGAACTAAAGGCGGCCCGCATTGTAGCTTTAAGCCAGGATCGTCAACACCGGTTGTTTGAAATTGAAGGACTGGAAAGAAGAATACAATATGATGTTGCACTAACCGGTTGGGATGAAAAAATTAAGGAAACTATAAGCAGTAATAGAAAGGTGTTAGAACGCCTGGCGGTTGAACTGGACATTACCGACGTGCATTATAATTTCATGCATTTTGTGAGGCATACACGCATGGTGCGCACTCCTGAACAGGAAAAGCTACTGGAGGATTGGATAAAAAACCCTGCACTTAAAACCGATTATGAGCAACTGGGTTTTGAAGCGCGGATAAGGCTTAATATGGTGTTCAAAATTTATCATCAGCTAAAAAATGAGGACTTAAAAAGCCTGGAGTATATGCGCCGTATTGAGGAAGAATACCGCAGGAATCCGGCTATTATTGAAGATGACCCTAAGCGCTACCTGCTTGCACTTAACAACTACTTAACTATTTGTATAAAGTTGAATATGCCCGAAGAGATAGAGGGCTGCCTGGCCAGGGTAAATGTTGAACTGGTTAAGAAAAATACAGCAGCAAGAGTAATGTGGTATGACTTTTCATCATCTGCTATGATTTACCTTTTCGCCGTTAGAAACCAAAATGAAAAGGCGCTGGAGTTTGCTGTTGAAGTAGAACAGGGTTTAAAGGAGTTTGAACCCCATATGAGCAATATAAGGGCGGATGTAATGAAGTATAACCTGATGCTGATTTACCACCGTGCCAATATGCCCGGGCGTGCATTGGATTGGCTTAATGAGATATTAAACAGCAAGGGTATTGAGCTTCGTAAGGATATATATGCCAGCCTGCGTATCTACAACCTGATTTTGCACTATGATTTAAAAAACATTTTGTTGCTGGAAAGTGCCGTTAGGTCAGCTAAAAATTTTTTACAAACCCGTGAAATGTATTACGATTTAGAGCGGGCTGTGATAAAACACTTTCTTAAACTTATTACCTGTGCTGATGAGCCGGCCCGTAGAAAAGTACTGGCGGCTTTGCGTGCAGAAGTAGAAGAGCTTACCGCTAACAACGCTCTTGAGAAAAATCTGTTACAGAACATTGAGTTGCTTAATTGGATTGACTGCACCCTGGAAGGGAGGAGCATGCAGGAGTTTTTGGAGCGCCGGGCATTAGCAAAAGCTTGATTTATAGCGAATATCCCATTTCTTAATCGTCGGAGTTTAAGAATGGCCCCAAAGTTTGTTGGTGCAGGCCTTTAGGGTTACGCAGCTTTGTTTCATCAAAAACCACTGATATGATGAAACTATACTTTACCTTCTTAAGCTTAACGTTAATAACAACCGGGGCTTTTGCGCAGGCAGGTTTACCTGATGCCACTTTTGACAATGATGGATACGTAGTAACCGATTTTCATGGCAGTACTGATTTTGGCTATGGCATTGCCGCTTACCCCAATGGCGATTTTATTATCGCCGGCGATGCCGATTCAAGCGGGGCGCGTTTTGCTGCCTTCGCCCGTTTTAACAGCAATGGAACCTATGACAACCAACTGGCCAACACCGGCCGGCGCACCATTTTACTGGGTGGAGGTAATGCCGAGTTATGGGCAACTGCTATACAGGCAGATGGCCGCGTTATTGGCGCAGGCTCTACCGGTAACCTGGAGAACGCCTTGATTTTTCGCATGAACCCCAATGGCAGTTTAGATGGAAGTTTTGCCCAAAGCGGTGTTTTTGAACACCAAACTGCCGGTAACGATGTAGAATATTTAAGCGCAGTTAAGTTGCAAGCTGATGGCAGGATTGTAGCCACCGGCACTACCGGCATTGGCAACGACAGGAACGTTATCGTTTTTCGCCTGAAAACGGATGGCGTACTTGACAGCACTTTTGGCAGCGATGGTGTTGTGATAATTAATATGGGTGGCGCGGATGATTTTTCAACGGACCTTGCCATACAGCAGGACGGCAAAATTGTATTAACCGGGGGAACCGGCGGAAATATCCTGGTTATCCGTATGAACACTAACGGAAGTATGGACAACACCTTTGACACTGATGGAAGGTTAACTGTTGACCGGGGTTATGATGATGACGGATTTAATATAGCGGTGCAGCAGGATAACAAAATTGTGGTAAGTGGCAGAAACTATAACGGACGCAGTGCTGCATTGGTGCTTCGCTTAAATGCCGATGGCACACCGGATAATAATTTTGGCCAAAATGGAGTGATAGATACGGCCATAGGCGGTAATGCCGGCTTTTATGGCATTGCGCTGCAGCCCGATGGAAAAATTATATGCGGAGGGCGTACCTTTAATGGCCAGGATGATGCTATGTTGTTGGTGCGCTTAAACAGCGATGGAACTTTCGATAACGCTTTTGCCCAGGGCGGTATTTATACTTCCTCTTTTACCGATGATGCCACCATTTCCGACATAACGCTTTTAGCCGATGGCCGTTTGGCTACCACCGGTTTAATGCAGCTTGCAGGCAACTATAGTGTGTTAACGGCCGTTTTTACAACAGGCGTTAACGTAGGCTTGTTAGATTTTAACAGCCTGCAGCAATCAATACTGGTTTACCCCAACCCGGTAAACACTCAACTTAAACTTGAGTTTGATTTAACTGAAGACACTGAGCTGGATATTCAACTGGTAGACCTGCAGGGGCGGGTAGCTGCCGGGTTACTGGCCGGCCAACTGTTTGCAAAGGGCAGCAACGCCGTTGTATTGCCCGTTTCTGAAACGCTGGCCAACGGCAATTACCTGCTGGTTTTACAAAGCAAACAGGGCAGGCGCGCAATAAGGATGCAGTTGATGCATCAATAGCATCAAGGCAATTGAAATTTACTACATATAAGGCTATTGGAGCATTTTTTATACGCCATCCATACCATTCGGGGGTGGTCGTTTAAAACTTAGTGTTAATATTCTGCTTCAACCCCCATGCTTTAGTTACATTTACATCCTTAAATATCAAAATATGAAAAAATACATTCTACCTACCTTCTTACTACTAATGGCTATCAGCTCCTTCGGCGGCGCGCCAAATACCCTGACCAACAGGCAGGATCTGATTGACCGTTTTGCCCAGGGCATAGCTAATACACCCGATAAGGCAAAGTGTGTTGATGCTTTTACTAAATTCATTAATTCAGGCATTGGCAAAAGCAACAAAACCGATGCTTTGCAACAACGCGTAATAGGTTTCCATTCAGATGATTACACTGCGGGTTCATGGGTGCTTAATGATACTTTACGATTTACCTATAGTGGCAACCGCGGCTCAACTTCGCTATACAGTAGCGAGTTTGATGTTAAGAATGATATGGGTTGGGATGGCTCAAATGTTATAAATCAAAACCGTTATACACGTACTTGGTCGGGCAATACAAATACAGAGTATTTAACTGAAACCTGGAATGCCGGCGCTTTCGAAAACTACTCGCGCGAACAATATACTTATGATGGTAACGGTAACAGGCTTACTTTTACCAGGCAAAACTGGACTGCCGGTGCCTGGGAGAATGATTATAGAAATGCCTATACCTATGACGCATCAAACAATCAGTTAACCCAGACATATTATACCTGGAGCGGTAGCGCCTGGACTGAAGATTATCGCTATTTATATACTTACAATGCAGCCAACCAAACTCTCACCTCAACCACTCAGGATTGGGTAGGCGGCGCCTGGGAAAACCAGTACCGTACTACTTATACTTACGATGCAAATGGGAATAACACCTCTTATTTATATGAAACCTACACGGGCGGCGCATGGCAGAACTACAACCGCTATACTTATACTTTTAACGCCAGTAACGACAGAACACAAAGCTTATATGAAGAGTGGGTGGGCGGCGCATGGCAGAACTCCTCCCGTTGGACCTATACTTTTGATGCCAACCACCACAATACACTTGCCGGTGGCGAAACCTGGAGTGGTGGTGCCTGGGTAAACACCTACCGTTATGCGTATACCTATAACGCGGCAGGTTATACTACTAATGAAACCGATTATACCTGGAGTGGCTCAGCATGGGTAGAAACTTACCGTTACCTTTATACCTATAACGCGAACAACAGTTATACAGATTACACTGTTCAACAGTGGAATGGCAGCTCATGGGATAATTACTATCGTTATACCTATACCTACGATGCCAATAACAACCCTGATATAATGGAATATCAGGTATGGACAGCCGGTGCCTGGGAAAATCACGATCATTATGATTACCTGTATAACTCCTACGGTAATTTAGACAATGGTGTTTATTCCGTTTGGAATGCAGGCGCTTACGAGTATGATAGCCGCGAGTTTCGTTACTATGAAACTTACTTTGACGTAAGTGGTGTAGAAAACGTAGAGAATGCTATGCACTTTGCAGCATACCCTAACCCTGCAAACAGCCTGCTGAATATTGATTACAAAACAGAGAGCAATGCTGATGCTGTGATTAGCATTGCAAACCTAGCCGGCCAGGAAGTTGTAAATATCAAACGCAACTCTGATATAGGCGACAACTACCAGCAGGTAAACGTTAGCGAGTTAAGCAGCGGTGTTTACTTTGTAAGCATTACACAAAATGGCAAAAGCAGCCGTGCTAAATTTGTTAAGCAATAAGCTTTAATCTATAGATAAAAAAAGAGGGCTTAACGGCCCTCTTTTTTTATGCCTGTTCGGCTCGTAGTTTAAGCGCCTTGTTCATGGCTATAAACCCCTGCATGGTTTGTTCGCCTATTTGTTTCATAATTATGCCGGCCAGCAATCCGCTAAAATGTTCGCCATGTATAAACTTTACCTGCGTAGCCGATATTTCTTCGATAACAAAGTAGTGCTGCCCGATAAACAATCCCGGTATGGGTAGGCTGCCGCGCCATTCAAACCGCTTATTTTTTTCGGCAGCTAACACGGTTGGTTTAAACACAGATTTGCCATCACCGTTTTTCAGTTCCACGCGCAGTTTACTGCCGGGTTCCAGCTTTCCTTCAATGGCAATTACAAAAGGGTTCCATTCGGGAAATTTTTGGAAGTCCGTTAAAATGCTCCACACTTTTTGAGCGCTTGCGTTAATTATAGTTTCTGTTTGAATGTTTTTCATTGTCTTGCTTTTATAAAGCAAAGATGCAGCGGCCTTAACTGCCATTCATTAACAAAAGATAATTAATGCACCTTTAGGAAATACGCTTGCGAATGCGGCTTAAAGATACGGGGGTAATGCCAAGGTAAGAGGCAATCATATGTTGAGGTATGCGCTCCAATACTTCAGGTTTTTCTTTCAGCATGTTTTCGTAACGCTCTTCCGGCGAATCAAGAATGAAAGACGAGGCCCTGCGCTGCAGCATTATAAAAGCCATTTCGGCAATAGCGCGAGAAAAACTGTTGAACTTGGGGTTCGCTTTTGTTAACTCATCCAGCTTGCTTTTGCTTAGCACCAGCAATTCGCAATCCCCCACTGTTTCAATAGCCTGCTTACTGGGTATTTGTAGCAAGAAACTTTCCAGCGAGGCAATAAAGCCATTCTCAAACATAAAGTTGGCGCTTATCTCTTCGCCATCTTTAATAAACAGTAAGCGTGCGGCTCCTTTATTAATAAAGTACGCCTCGCGGCTTACCTGACCTACCTGCAGCAGAACGAATTTTTTAGGAACGGAACGGTAGGTGAAAATACCGGTAAAGGCCTCCCACTCTTTTTCGGTTAACGGAAGCATTTTGCTTACCACTGCATGTAATTGCTGAAAAGGAGAGGCCACATTCATGCAATGAATATAAGCGAAGAGAAGTTTTAGAAAAGGCCGCCTACGGCAAAATTAAAGCTCCCGCCTAGTGGAGAAAGTTTGTAATAGCGGTAAAGCCCTGAATTTTTATCAAACTCTAAGTCGCCTTCCGGATAATGCCGCCAAAAGTAGTGGTAACGGCCGCCAATACTTATACCTACATCTATAATAACTTTGCCCGCTGTAAATTGGTAGCCGGTTGTAAAATTATAGTTGGTCATAATGCCATGCATAGTATAAATAGGAGAACGCCATGACGATGAGTAAGGACCCGCACCCGAGAAGTCTTTGTCTATGGTACGTGGCGCTACATAAGCTGCTAATGAAACTTCGCCACCGATATACAAACCCCGAACTTGTGGGGTTTCTAAATAATATCTATATGATATGGCCCCTCTTCCTCCGTAAATGATATAAAATTGTGAACTGTATGGAAATATCATTGCTCCCAGTAGGTAGGTTGCTTTCGGAATACTTCCCGTAACATTAAACTGAAGACTATGTTGTGGCCGTAAATGGTATTCTAATCCAAACTGTATATCGGAACAGTATGGTAGCTGGGATACGATATAAGAGATTGGATAAAACTTGTAAGCGAATCTGTGAAATGCACTATCTGTGCTTTGCTCACTAGCTAAGGATGAAAGGGTAAGTAAACTAAAAAACACAATGCAGCCGGTCTTCATAACTCATTGTTGTTTTCTTAATACAAATCTCCATCCTCTGTAAAATTGCGGCTCCTGTTTACAGCGATAACCTCCACAATAGTAATAGTCCCAACCCGGACCGACCAAAACTTTATTTTCCGAAAAAATTGTTTCAATATCCCCCTCAAACTGCTCAGGCATACCGTCAAGGCTATCTGTATTGCTTAAGTTTATACAGTGAAACTCTCCATGATAACTTGAAGTGGAAAATTGGTACGGTAAAAAAACAGTGTGGCCGCTTGCGCGTGTAAAACGAATTTTGCCTTTAAGGTCACAATCGTAAGGGTCATCAGGCAGAAAATCCCATGTGCCGTCATTAATAAATACAGTGTCTAAGCTGTATTGGGCAGAAGAGTCAAGAACGCTTATTAAAAAAGAATCTACTTTCCACGTGTGGTTATATAAATTTCTCTCTTTCAACTCAAAATAGTGGCACGCGGTTTCGGGAGAAAAGCAACCGCTTAATGCTGCAAAACATAAGGTGAGCCCCAAAAGCTTAGTCAGTGTGCCCATAGGATAAGCACATTAAATATAAAACGAAATCTATAAGTAAAAAGCAGTAATTACAGGCGGAAGCTCATCTCAACAGTAGCGCCGTTATCGGAAAACACTACCATATCTGCCAGTTGCATCATTAGGAATACGCCGCGGCCACTTGTTTTTTCAAGATTCTCGGGGGCGGTAGGGTCAGGCAGGTTGTTATAATCAAAGCCGGGCCCCTGGTCCTTAATAATAAAGGTCAGGTTTTTGCCACGGGCATCAACACCGTAATCAATAGTTACTTCCTTCTTTTCATCGCATTTATTGCCGTGTATAATGGCGTTATTGGCAGCTTCGGTAAGCGATATCAGAACATTGCCGTAAACTTCATCGCCAATGTTAAACTCGCTGCGCAAATCGTCAATAAACCTCTCTACTATAGAGATGTTCTCGGGCTTAGATGTTAATTTAAGAGTTTTCACTTTTGTTAAAATGCGTTGCGAAGGTAACTTAATTGTGTTTATATCAAAATCCAATGGTAAAGGGTATTTATTTGTTTAAACAGTATATTATTTACGGTGCCGGTGCAGTAATGTTACGGAAATATTTCTCAGTCAAACTCTTATAATAAGGTTTAAGCGCCGGGGGTACTGTTTTATACAAGTCCACTTCACTTTGTTTTGCCTTTAAATATTCTTCAATAGAAGGGGGTAGCTTGCGCTCGCCCTCTTTACCTGTATTCGATTCACGTTCAGGTTTTTCGTCTCGTTGGCGCTGGGCGTTTTCGGCCTCCAGCAAGCGGGTCATAATTTCCTGCTGGCGTTTAAGCATTTCGGTAGTTAACTGCTTATTTACCAGTTCGTTTTCGTTGTTTTTCATTTTCTCAATAGCATCGCCCAGGTTACCCAGCGGGTTTTGGCCGTTCTTGTTTTCTTCCTGGTTAATGCGCTCCAACTCGCGGCGTATTTGTTCCTGCATCTGTGCCATTTCAGCAAACTGTTTAGCCATAGCCTGGCTGCTTGGCTTGCTGCCGCCTTGCCCTTCCTGCTTTTTCATTTCAGCCATCTGCGAAATCTTGTCGTTCAGCTGCTTTTGCATCTTAGAAAGATTCGGCAGGCCATTGCCCGGCTTTTTGCACTTCATGCACATTTTGGGGTTGCCGCTTTGCTGCTGCTGGCTTTCGCTCATCTGCTGTTGCATTTGTTGCAGCGCCTCGCTAAGCATCAGCGCAAGGTTGTTGTAGCCTGTCATTACAAATTGCTGGTTGCCCAAAGCTTTTACAACGTTACGGTCTTCCATATCGCTTATGCTCTTGCTCAGGTATTTGTTTACACTGGTAATTTCTTTAGTAATAAAGCTTTTAATACTCTCCTGGCGTTTGGCAACGGCATACAAACTATCCTCCACCATTTTAGAGTTTTCGCGTATACGTTGTTGCTCCTTCATCAAATCAACATACTTAGGGTTGTTGATGTTGGTGGCCTTAACGTCGGCCATTAGTTTTTCCTCGTCAAAAGAAAGCTTCACAATGTTTTCTAACAGTTGGCGTATAGCCTGCATATCTTCGGCTTCCTGTTCCTGCTCCATCTGCATTTTCATATCGCCCAACTTTTGAGCAGCGCTTTTCATATTGTTAGAGGCGCTCTTTTGCGCTTTAGATGATGCCTTGTTGTTGTTGGCATCCATTTGTTGCTGGCTTTCCTGTTGTTGTTTATCGGCGCTTTCTAAATTCTGCTCTACCTCTTTAAAATCCTGCTGGCTCTTGGTTTCTTCATTCAGCTTGTTCAGGTCCTGCATGTCTTTTTTAGCATCCTTCAATTCCTCGTTTAGCTTTTGCTGTTGTTCTTTTTGTTCCTGCTGCTGCTTTTGATCTTTAGGGTTACCCTTGTTATCCTGGTTCTGTTCCGTTTTTTTTGCCAACTCTTCCTGTTTATCGGCCAGCTTATCCAGCTTCTGTGCTGTTTCTTCCAGCTTTTGGTCAAACTCCATCTTCTTGAAAAGCTCCAGCATGCGGTCCAGTTCCTTCTCCAGCTTTTCGTTGCTCATCTGCATGTCTGCCATCTTATCCAGGGCATCCTTCTTCTGCAGGTCTTCCAGCATTTTTTCCAGCTTTTCGTAAAGCTTTTTCAATTCCTCATCCAACACTTTATCAAAAAGTTCCTGCAGGTTTTTCTGTTTCTCTTTTATGTTTTGGGGCACATCTTTAAACTCGTTCTGTTTCTCAAAATTCTGCGATAGCTTATCCTTCATCTCCTTGAGCTGTTCTTCAAGGGCTTTTTGCTTATTGATGCTTTCCTGTATGTTCTTTTTGTCTTCCCAGTTTACGTTGTTTTTATCCATCAGCTTCTCCTGCATTTCCTGCAGTTCATTCTTCAGGTCCTTGGCATCCTTCATGGTTTCCTTCAGGTCCTCTTTCAACTCCTTGTTCTCTTTGCTTATTTCCTTGTTCAACTCGTTTAAGGTAGGCATCTGGAAAACCATCATGTTGCTGCGGCTGCTTTTGCTGCCATGTATACCATCGTTATCCCATACTTCAAAATAGTAAGTAAGCTTATCGCCGGGCTTAACGTTAAAGTCGGTAAGGCTCCAGTAATAGGTAAAGCGCGAGGAAATGCCTGCGGTAAAAGGCACATCAATACTTTTTGAAATAGAAGGTGATGCTGAATCAGCTTTAGTAAGCTGGTAGTTAAAGGTTAGCCTGCGCAGGCCGTAATCATCACTTACTTCGCCTACGTAGTAAAAGTATTTTTTGGTAGCCGTATCGTTGCTTTCGTTTACCGCAATTACGGGATACAAATCAGGCGTAACGTTTAAGGAGTAACTAACACTATCAGCATCTGCCACATTGCTATTAGATACCTTAAGCACATACTGGGTGCTTTGCGTAAAAGTTTTGGCAAACAAAAACTCATCGTCGCCGGCACGCTTAAGGTTGTAAGCGGAATCGCCCATTATAAATTTGACAGACTCAACGTTTTGGGTGTTAAAGCGCCAGCTCAATTTGGTGCCTTCCGGTACAACAAGGTCGCCGAGGTTCTTTAAGGTTTCATCCTGCTTGCCGGTGTAAGCGGGGTAATCGCAGCTAACTTCAAAGCCGGCTACTATAGGTTTGGCCACAACAGTAAGGGTATAATCCTTAGAGTGAAAACCATTAGCAGCTAAACGAAAGTTGACTGACTTTTGAAGGTTGGTAAACTCGTAAGTAAACAGGTTGGCTTCCTTCTTTTTAAGGCGCACATTGGTCTTTTCGCTCTCCAGGTAAATTTCAGCGGGCAGGGCATCGCCGGTAGTTTTAACCTGTAACTCGTAGTTTTCAAATTGAAGGGCCTTTAAATCCTTATTTACAATTACAAACTGAAAAGGGGCTTCCTTTTCGTAATAGGTGTCGTTATGGTAAAGGCGCTTGGTGCTGTCCTTAATAACATTGGGGGCTGCAATCAAAATGGCCAGGAACAACAGGGCCGGCGGTGCCAGGTAACGCAGGTATCTGCGGTTTTTGCCCAGGTCAATAGCAAACGAGAAATCTATAGGCTTCAGTTCAAATGCTTTTTGGTCAATAGCCGCAAGCAAAAGGTCCGATTCAGCATTTTGTGCCTCGTGGTGTAACTGCAATATATTGAGCAGCTTGTCTTTAACCTCCGTAAAGTGAGTGCCAATAATTTGAGCGGCCTTTTGGTAGCTTATTACCTTGCCCAGTTTGTAATAGTGTAAAAGGGGCAGCACCACAAAACGGGCAACAAAAGCTGCTGAGGACAGGATAAAGCCGTAAAACAAAATTTTACGGGCTATGGGGGCCATGTACAAATAATACTCTGCCACGCTTATAGCCAGAAAAAAGGCCAAAATGTATACGGCTGAAAATATAACACCACGGATTAGTTGGTTCGTATAATATTTACGAATAAACCGGTCCAGCTTTTCTATAAGTGAATGGTATTGGTTCGAACTGCTCATTTAACTAAATCGAAGATAGCGGAAACCGCTCTTTTCCATAATGATAATGAAGTTAAAACGAAGAAAGCATAAACTTGTTGCCGCGTAGCCTTTTTTAAGAGTTCTCTAACATAAAATCAGGGGTAAAGCCTGCGCCCACCCCTGAATAATTACCTGTTTCAAAAAAAAGGCATTAGCAGCTGTGCTCCCCTTCGCTTATTTCTTCAATCATATTTTTTGCAAAATGCGGGCAGGTCCTCGGGTTTGCGGCTTGTTACCAATCCCTGGCCTACCACCACTTCTTCAAACTATCACTTTGTTGAGTTTGTTAGCCATTATGTAAAAGTTTGGCTTTCTGCCTCACAAAATGTACCAGGCCGGGGCAGTTAGGTAGTGGCCGCTGTTATATCATAAACTCCAAATCGTTAGAGTGCAGGGTGCGCTCGTAGTATCGCTCGTATTGCGGAAGAATGTTCTCAATGTCGAACGTTTGGGCATGGGCATAGGAATTAGCCTTAAACTCTTTAAGGCGTTCGTCACTTTCAAGTATATGTATGGCATTCATAGCCATGTGTTCGTAATCGCCCACATTGCTCATATAACCGGTTTTGCCGTTTATATTAATCTCGGGTATACCACCTGCGTTAGATGAAATTACCGGCACCTGGCAAGCCATTGCCTCCAATGCAGCCAAACCAAAGCTTTCGGTTTCGCTGGGTAGTATAAACAGGTCGCTTATGGCCAATAGGTCTTCTACGGCATCTTGTTTACCTAGAAAACGCACCTGGTCGCAATTGCCAAGCTTGCGGCAAAGCATCTCAATGTTCATACGTTCAGGCCCATCGCCTACCAGTAATAATTTGCTGGGGACTTTCTTCAGCACTTTATCAAACATCATTATTACATCTTCAACCCGCTTTACTTTTCTAAAGTTCGAAACGTGTATCAATATGCGTTCGCCCCCGGGTGCAATGGCTTTTTTAAAGTGGTCCTTGTCGGTTTTTTTAAAGCGGGAGAAATCGATAAAGTTGGGTATTACCTCAATATCGCGCGTTATGCGAAAGTTCTTGTAGGTATCATCGCGCAGGCTTTTAGAAACACTGGTTATGCCATCGCTGTGGTTGATAGAATATTCAACCACGGGCTTATAGCCGGGGTCTTTACCCACCAGTGTAATATCAGTACCGTGCAGGGTGGTAACAAAAGGCAGGTTATAGCCACGTTCTTTTAAAATGGAGCGGGCTATTAAAGCGGATGAAGCATGGGGGATGGCATAATGCACATGCAGTATATCCAGTTGCTCAAAGCGGGCAACATCCACAATTTTGCTGGCAAGGGCGCTTTCGTAAGGTTGATATTGAAATAATGGGTAGTCAAGTGCAGAAACCTCGTGGTAAAAAATGTTCTCGTGGAAACTATCCAGCCTTACCGGTTCCTGGTAGGTAATAAAGTGAACCTGGTGGCCTTTTTTGGCCAAAGCCTTGCCCAGCTCGGTGGCTACCACTCCGCTTCCCCCGTAGGTTGGATAACAAACTATTCCGATTTTCATTTCGCCGAATAAAAAGACGATGTGAATGTAAACAGATTGTATTTTCGGAGTATTAAATCATTGATTTTAAATTGACGAGTATATGAAAGCCGGCTTTTTCTCTCTTTTTCTGTTGTTTACCACAGTTGTAGTTGCTGCCCAAAATGCCGACAGCCTTTTAAAACAAAACGGCATTAGCGTAAATGCGGTTAAAATGAATGTTTTGTATGTAGGTGTAGATAACCCCATTGAGATTTATGCGGCCGGCAGAAATGCCGATGAGTTATTAGTGGATTTGGAAGGGGGCAGTTTGCTGAAAACAAGCGCCGGGCATTATAACGCCAAAGTAAATGAGGTAGGCCCTTGTACGCTGGTGGTTTCGCAAAGTGTAGCGGGGGTAAAGGTAGTACTGGGCAAGTACACATTTAAAGCAAAACGCCTGCCCGACCCGCAGGCTACGCTGGGCGGCATGTTACGTGGCGGTAAGGCTACCACCGAAAAAATACTTTCGATGAAGAGTGTAGTGCCTATGCTGCTGTTGTTTGACTTTGATACAGAGTTCCAGGTAAAAAGCTTTACCCTTTCCCTAATCAGTAACGGAAAAATCACTTCTGCCGAAACCAAAGGCTCGGTATTCAGCAAGGAGATGAAAGAGCTGATTAACGGTGCTAAAACCGGTGATTTGGTAATGGTACAGGATATAATGGTGGAATGGCCCGACAAAAGCAGTAAGGAGATTAATGCCGTGGTAATTAAGGTAGAGTAGCCCCACTTACCAACCGGTAACCAACAGGTTACGGGCTGCTTTTTCGCTGCACTTTTCGTATTTACTGTACGCTTGTGCGGCACGGGTCCGTATCTGCTCGGCAGTTTCATTTAAAATCCAGCCGTCAATAGCATTTTTAATAGTGTAAGCCTCAGGACACATTAAGTGGCTGGTCCACAAAAGGGGGTTAGCGCCTGCTTTTTTCAGCGCCGGGGTAAAATAGGAGCGGCTAAAACAGGCCAGTATTATAGCATCGCGCCTGGCATTGTTTTTTGCCACAGGGTAACTCTCTAAACTAAAATCCATAAGGCCATCGTGCCCGCAATAGCCTATAAGGTTAGCCGAGCCGCCAAACTGTAGTTGTATGGAGTCGGCCTTAATTGCACAGGCAAAATCTCCTGCAGTGGATTGTAGAAAATCAATGGTGCATTGCTTGATTTTAGCCCCATCATAAGCATCGGCTAAAAGCCAGGTATCCGTGGTTTTGTGCTTAAACAGTAATCTTTCCAGTATATCGCCACTTGGGTTGGTGTACTTCTTAACCAGCTTCCACTCGGCAGCATTGGTAAAAAAGGTTTTAATGCCGTAACCGCAACCCCAGTACAGGTTGTTTTTGGGGTCCTGCCCGTTGCCGATTTTTTCAGGCACTTTAACAATACCCTGGTTCACGTTATCGCAAAGGGCTACAAAAATATGAATGGTGCGGGTAGCCGCAGCGTTAAGGCTGATGAGTATAAACGCTAACCCGATTAATTTTTTCATACAAAAGAAGTTATACCGCAATTTTCTAAAACGAATTTTCGTTATATTTATTACAACCCTTAAAAACTCAGCGCATGGGAAAATGCTACGCCTTCCTCGCAGCCCTTCTTTTTTTAGCTGCCTGCAACAATACCGAAGAAAACAAACCCGATGCGGACCGTGTAATAAAGGATACCGTAGCTAATTTATTGATGAAAGACTTTACCGATAAGCCCGCCAGCCAGGCTTATACTGCGCATGTAGAGCCCCGTGACGAAAGTGTACCGCGCACCCAAAACGCAACGCTGTTGGCCGCCCTGCGCCACATGCAGCCCAGTCCGCAGCGTTTTCGTATAGATGCTACACAGGATAACAGCATTACGGGCAATGCTGGCACGCGCATCTCCTTTAACCGCAATTGCTTTGTTAACCGAAAAGGAGAAGAGGTTAAGGAAACGGTGGATATTGAATTAAAGGAGTGCTACAAACTGGCAGATATGATGACGGAGAATCTGTCTACCACCAGCCGGGGAACGTTGCTGGAAAGTAAAGGCATGATTAGTATAACTGCGTTTTATAAGGGCGAAGAACTGAAACTGAAGGAAGGCCAGGAGCTACAGGTGCAGTTCCCCATCGCCTTTTCGTCCAGCCGCGACTACTCTTTTTTTTACGGCGAAGAATTGCCTGAGGACGGCATTAACTGGATGCCTGAAGGCAATGCGGCCAAAACAGGGGATGCGGCAGAAATGGCGCAGGATGTTACGGCCCCGCAGTTTTCGTACAAGAATGTTGACCTTGAAACGTACCTCAAACAATTTATTCAATACCCCGAGGAAGCGAAGCGCAATGAACTTTCATCTAAGGTAGATGCGGTTATTCAAATTAGCGCATCGGGCAAAGTAACTAATGTACTGGCCACCTCCGATTACAAAACCTTTCGTGATGATGTAACCGCCCAGTTAATGGATATGCCCCGCTGGGCACCGGCAAAGTATAACGGGCGTAACATTGCCTGCAGCATTAGGGTTAGTATGGATTTTAATATACGCCGCACCGAACAGGTGCTTATTAAAGTGCATGAAGATGAGGTGTCGTATTACTACAATTCCTTTTTTGGTAATAGCGCTGATGCCGGGCAGGCTAGCTTAGGCACCGAGGAGCAGTACAGCCGTTCATTTAACCGCCTGGGCTGGTTTAGCTGCGCCCGCTACCTGGAAACCAAAACCGAAAAGGCCGATGTGGTGGTGCGTAGCGATGAGAACTCGGACGTTAAGCTGATTATTAACGGCCGTAACAGCATTATACGCGGAGAAAACTTTGTGGGCTTTACCCGCTTCCGCAATGTGCCGGTAGGTTTTGATGTTAAGGTGGTAGGCTTTAAATACAGCAATGGTGTTATCAATTCTTTTCTGCAAAACCTTAAACTGCAAAAGCAAAATGTAATTAGCCCAGAATGGGTAAATGCAGAAAGCAATTCCGTTTATAAAAACGTGTAGAGCGAAGGGGCAGATTTATGTGTGAAGGATACCGCTAATAAAGCAGATGTGCAGTTCCGTAGCTTGCAAAAAGAATTGGAGGACCGGAAGTAGAAGCTTTACGCCTTTTTTTAAAAACGACATTGGCGCGGGCCGGTAACTATTCAATGTATTTCCCCTCAGCAATCTTTTTGTCTAACGAAGGGGAGTCGGTGCCCAGTTCTTTAGCCTTTTTCCAGTTGTCCAGGGCGGCATTTTTATCGCCTAGTTTAAAAAGAATATCGCCGTAGTGTTCCAGTATAGTGCCGCTTTTATCGCCGCCGGCTTTCATGGCTTTCTCCTGCCACTCTTTAGCGTTTTTAAAATCGTTCAGCTGAAATAAAATCCAGGCGTAGGTATCAAGGAATGAGCTATTGCCGGGGTCAAGTTGGTTGCTGTAGGCGCTCATTTGTTTAGCACGCTCCAGGTTTTCTTTACGCAGGCTTAGGTAGTAACTGTAATTGTTCAACACAAAGGCATTATCCGGGTCAAGCTTTAACGATTTCTCATAAGCGGTATCGCTTTCGGCATTTTTGTTCAGGCTGTGATAAACGTCGCCCAGGTTAGCTAAAAACTGCGCCTTAAGCTTCACATTGTCCGCGCTCATTTTTTCGCCCTTGCTGTAACTTTTAGCGGCTTTTTCGTACTGCGTTAACTGCTGCTCGGCACCGCCTTTAAAAAGGTATATAGCGGCCTGATTAGGGAAAAGTTCCATGGCCTGGTTGGCAACATCCAAAACGTTGTTCCAATCTTTCCGTTCATTGTAAATCAACATTAGCTGTTGCCACACTTCAAATACATCCTTGCTTTTTGACAGGGAATTTTTGTAGGCCGCTATTGCGTTGTCGCTCTGCTCGTCCATAAAATAAAGGTCGCCCAGTACTGCAAACGATTTTGCTTCATCCGGATGCACGCGCGCTAAAATTTTGGCCAGTTCAATACCTTCTTTGCGTTTGGCGCTGTCCTCGCTGTTCATCTGTATGTAGGAGATGAGCAGTATGCTGACTTTAGTATCTATACCCACCTTTGGGTTTTCAAAAATCTCCTTCAGGTTCTGTTTGTTCTGACCATCGTCTCCGGTTTTCATGCTTAAACCGGCCATGGCCAATTGCGCCTGTGGGTTATCAGGCTCAATAGCCAATACTTTCTGGTAAATTTCAATGGCTTTGTCCTTCATTTTATTGGCACGGTACAGTTCAGCTTCCTGCAACAAAAACTCCGTTTCACCGGGAAATTCCTCCTGCAGTTTCTTCACCTCATTAACCGCCTCGTTAAATTTGCCAAGGTGCAGGTAAATATTTTTCTTTTCGGCTACCACCTGTTCGTCAACACCAAAGTTTTTTTCAAACTGGTCGTATACCTTAAGCGAGTTTTCCAGCTGGCCCATTTTGGCATACAGGTAAGCCAGGTTCAGGTAATAGTCGGGGTCGTTAGGGAATTTTTCTAACAGCGTGCGGAAGGTTTCAACCGCTTCTTTGCTTTTGCCTTCATTAAGGTAAAGGTTGGCAAGTAACTCCTGGTACCATTTGTTGCTGCCATCCAGCTTAACGGCTGCCTGTGCCTCGCGCTCAGCATCCTGCAGCTTGCCCTGGTTAAAATAAATTTGCGATAACTGGAAATGGGCGTTGGAATTAGCGGGATCCAACTCCAGAAGTTGTAAATAATTTTTAACGGCCAGGTCCCAATCTTCAATCACCTTGGCACGTTCGGCCTCCATAAAAACATTGTCCCGTTTTTGCTGCTCCTTTTGGCTTATTGCAGGGGCGGCCTGGACCTTATCGCCTTTGCTTTTCTTCTTCTTGCCATCAGGCGCAGCCTGCGTATCAATGCTTAAAAAAACAATTGCAGCTGAAAGAAATATTAACGGGATTGATTTATTCACTAGTTGTTATTACGTCATTCAATATTAGTCCAACAAAACATTGTGGTCGCCAATGCTAAAGTCGTCCATCTTACCTTCAATTCTAACACTATTTCCAATCATACTATTGGCTATTAACTTATTTTTTAAGGTTGTTTTGCCCTGTATAATGCTGTTCTTAACCACACAGTTTTCGATAACCGTACCCTTGCCAATAGATACATGGGGCCCGATTACTGAATTTTTGATTATCACATCATCCTCAATATAGCATGGATGTAAAACCACCGAATTCTCCATAACAGCCTTGCTACTAACGTTATTGCCGTCTTTTATAAACTCCAGCACCCGCTGATTAGTGTACACCGTGGCATCTTTATTTCCGCAATCCAGCCACTCAATTACCTCGCCTTTGTAAAACCTGGTGCCCTTGGCTTTCATGTTTTCCATGGCATCGGTAAGCCAGTATTCGCCTTTTTGCTTAATGCCGTTGTCAATCAGGTATTGCATCTCCTTGCGCAGGTAAACACCATCTTTAAAATAGTATATGCCTATAATGGCCAGGTCTGATACAAAGTCCTTCGGTTTTTCTACAAATTCGGTAATAACACCATCCTTATCCAGTTTTACAACGCCGAAAGCAGAAGGGTTATCAACCTTTTGCACCCATATAATACCATCTTTTGAGGCATCAATTTTAAACTCACTGCGAAACAGCGTATCGGCAAAGGCCACAATCAGGTTGCCTTCCAGAAAATCGCCTGCGCAAAGTATGGCATGCGCGGTGCCCAATGGCTCTTCCTGGTAACGTATGTGCCCCTTGCTTCCGCAATCCTTTGCTACCTGTAACAGCTTCTCCTCAACGGGTTTTCCAAAGTCCTGCCGTATTACAAAAACAATGTCTTCTACTTTTTCTACGGTACTTTTAACCAGGTCTTCCACCAACCTTTGTACAATGGGCTTACCTGCAATAGGTAACATAGGCTTTGGTACAGTTAAGGTATGAGGCCTTAAACGGGTGCCCCAACCGGCCATAGGAATAATAATTCTCATTTTCTCTTTCGCTGTTTTATTTGGGTTGAACAAATGGGGTTAACTTTTGCCGGTTGAGCCAAAGCCGCCGCTGCCCCTGTCGGTAGTGTTTATTTCTTTAACTTCAATCCACTGCGCTCTTTCGTGCCGGGCAATAATCATCTGTGCAATGCGGTCGCCCGATTTTATGGTGAATGTTTCGTTAGATAAATTGATGAGTGCTACTTTAATCTCGCCGCGGTAATCGCTATCAATAGTAGCGGGCGAGTTAGGCAGGCTTATACCATGCTTTAATGCCAGGCCGCTGCGGGGCCTTATCTGCGCTTCAAAACCTTCTGGTAACTCCATAAAAAGGCCGGTAGGCACCAGCTTTCTTTCAAGCGGCTTTAGTTCAATATCTTCTGTTATAAAGGCGCGTAAATCCATACCGGCAGAGCCCGCTGTTTCGTAAGCAGGCAAAGGGTTGTTGGAGGTGTTGATGATATTGATTTGCATGAAGGCGGCAAATATAATTTTATTGAATTTACAGCACTTAAACTATGGGCCGGGCTTTTCTTACATCAATAAGATATACCACGGCAAGAAATATAAGCATAAACAGGGTAGCGGTCCAGTTGCGCGAAACACCGGCAATGTCATTCACCTTTTCGAACATTACCCATAACAAAAGGCCAAAGGCAACGTAGCCCCCTATTTTCTTAAGGTCGTATTGCACGGGGTAGTACTTTTGCCCCAACAGGTACGATACAAGGGCCATGCCTCCGTAACAGGCCAGGGTTGCCCAGGCGCTGGCCATATAGCCGTAAGTAGGTATAAACAACAGGTTTAGCACAACGGTTAGCAGGGCGCCGCCAATAGAAACAAAAGCCCCCAGTAAAGTACGGTCGGTAAGTTTATACCAAATAGAAAGGTTGGTATAAATGCCAAGGCAGAGGTTGGCCATCAACAATATAGGCACCACCTTTAGCCCAACGCGGAACTCCTTACCTATAAAATACTGGAACCAGTGCAGGTACAACATAACCAGTAAAAAAATGAACACACAAAATATAGTAAAATATTTCAATACATCGGCGTATATACGTTTGGCGTCTTCCTTATTGCTTTGGGCAAAAAAGAAGGGCTCGGCAGCAAAGCGGAAGGCCTGTATGAATAGCGACATGATAATGGATATTTTGTAACAGGCCGCATAAATACCTAACTGCGCCAGGTTGGTTGCCGTATCGTAGGGCAGGGTATATTTCAATATCATACGGTCCAGCATCTCATTAATTATACCGGCAAACCCTATTAATACCATCGGTAACGAATAGCGCAGCATCTTGTTGAACAGTTCCCTGTCGAAGCCATGGGAAGCGCCTTTAAACTGCGGCAGTAACAGCAATAACTTAAATGCACTTGCGGCCAGGTTGGCAATAAATATATAACCCACCCCTATGGCAGGGTTGTACAACGAGGCCAGAAAACTGCCCGGGTGGTCGTAATAAGCTTTGCGGCAAATAATTAAGAAAAACACATTAAGCGAGAAGTTTACTGCTATCTCCAATATTTTAACGGTAGCAAACCATTTGGCGCGGTTTTCGGCCCTCAGTTTTACAAAGGGTATGGCGCATACCGCATCCAGTGCCAGCATCCAACCGAAGTAATAGATATACTCCACATGGTCAGGATATTTTAAAACATCTGCCAGGGGCCGGGCAAACACATAAATGAGGGCCAGAAAAAGAGCGGAAGTGCCAATTATAAAATTGAGGGTTGTGGAGTAAACCCGCATGGGGTCTTTGGCATCCTTGTGAAAACGGAAAAAGCCTGTTTCCATACCAAAAGCCAGTAAAACGGTAAAAAAGCCGCTGTAGGCATAAAACTCGGAGTTAACGCCAAACTGCCCGGTGCTGAAAACCCGGGTATAAAGGTAAGTGAGTAAAAAAAACAGGAACCTGCCGGCTATACTGGGTATACCGTAAATTGCTGTTTGCGATGCAAGTTTCTTTAATGGATTCAATTTCTTTTCAGCCGCAGGGGCTTGATTTATAGGTTGGTTGCCTGCTTTGCTGCGCTAAGTTCAAAAGTTTTAACCTTTGGCATACTACCATTTCAACCCCCCTAACATGCTATTGTAGATGTTAAACAACACGTAACATTTAAGCCCTCAGTCCGTATTTGTATGTTGAGAAGCGGTTTATGCCCCCGCTAAGTCAAACAAGTTTGAAAATGAAACGCGCACTATTCCTTCAGATTATACTTTTTGCAGTAATTTCTTTTTCCGCTTTTGCCGGCGAAAATCCGCAATACATAAACGGCAAGTATGAGGGAGATTACAAAGACGGGCTTCGCCATGGGCAAGGGCGCGCCATTTATTACGATGGCAGCATGTACATGGGGGAATGGAAGATGGATAAGCGTAACGGGGTGGGAAGGGCAGTGTTTAAGGATGGCTCATCGTACTACGGAGATTGGAAAGAAGATAAACGCCACGGAAAGGGGGTGTATGAATTTCCTAACGGTGATAAGTATACCGGCCAGTTTGCTAACGATGAAATGCAGGGCTGGGGAACCTATGAATACGCCAACGGCAATAAGTACGTGGGCGAAATGACGGCCGGGATTATAACCGGCAAGGGCACTTTATATTACGCAAACGGCGAGCGCTACGAAGGCACCTTTGTTAACGGCCAAAAGGCAGGCAAAGGCACGTACTACTACAAAAGCGGCAATATTTACGATGGCTACTTTGTGGCCGATAAAAAAGAAGGTTTCGCAAAATTGACTTTTGCCAATGGCGACCAGTACATGGGCGAATTCAAAGAAAATAATCGCACCGGAAAGGGGGTTTTTGTGTGGGCAAATGGGGATAAATACGAGGGTGAATTCGTTAATGGCAACATGAACGGGTTCGGTACCTTTACCTGGGCAGGTGGTGAAAAATACACCGGCACATGGACCAACAACAATCGCGATGGCAAAGGTACTTATGTTAGCAGCGCAGGAGAAGAGAAAATCCTATCCTACGCCAACGGTGTGAAACAATAGAGAAGGTAACGAACAAGCAAGCAATCTCAAACTTCTCGGAATCCGCGCGGGCCATCGGGCGGATTTTTGTTTGCCTAACCCTGTTGATTTTTACTTTGGGCATTAACATTCCTATCTGCTTTATTTGCTGTAGTGCTAAAGCGTTGTTACCAGAACGAGCTTATTGAAGTTGGCTGCGATGAAGCAGGACGTGGTTGCCTGGCGGGTCCGGTTTACGCTGCTGCGGTAATTCTACCGCCGGGGTTTAAAAACAAAAAGCTGAACGACAGCAAACAACTACAACGCAAAGACAGGGAAGAGCTAAGGGCTGTTATTGAGCGCGAGGCGTTGGCTTTTGCCGTGGCATCATTAGATAATCATAAAATTGATGAGATAAATATTTTGAATGCTTCTATAATGAGCATGCATTTGGCGCTTGACCAATTGCAGCAGAAGTTTCAGTTTATTATAGTGGATGGCAACCGGTTTAAACCTTACCAAAACATACCCCACCAGACTATTGTGGAGGGGGATGCCAAATACATGAGTATTGCGGCGGCTTCTATTTTGGCAAAAACCTACCGCGATGAGTTTATGGAGAAACTGCACGAGGAATACCCTGTTTATGACTGGAAGAGCAACAAGGGTTACGCTACCCAACACCATCGTAAAACGGTAATTGAAATGGGTAACTCGCCTTACCATCGGCGCACGTTTATCTTAAAAGAGTTGCAGATGGAGTTGTTTAATGAGAAAGCTTAAAACCTCTGTTCAATCGACAGGTTGTATACTGCTGCAGAAAATAAAAAAGCCCCTTCGCAGGGGCTCTTTATTATAAGTTAAACTCGTTTATTGTTTAATCTTCATGGCCAGTTTGCCGCTGGTTAAATTAAGGCATACAGCATTGGCATTGCCGGGTGCTTTGGTAGTTGCATCTACAGTTATTACAATATCACCGGCTTTTACTAACTCTTTTATATCTTCTCCGTTAAGCAAAAGCTCAACTACCGCGCTACCTGAAGTTATGGTAGGGCTATAGGCAATTTGAGTTCCTTTGCCGGTTGTGCCAACATTTTTTGCGTAAACCTGCGCGCCTTCAATATCGTTCAGGTTAGTTGCACCTGAAGATGCATCAACCTCTATTTTAAGGCCTTCCACCTTCACTTCTTCTAAACGGCTCCATGGGTCGGTTATCTTAGCAGTAGCCAAGGCAGCTTCAATTTGTGTTTTGGTAACGGTATACTCGTAGCTGCTTAGGCCGTATACTGATGGGCTTGCAGGTATGCACATTGGGCCTTTCACACCTAAATCGTAAGGTACAACAAGGGGATCTTTAGCACAGGAAGAAATTCCTAAAATTAGTACGGCTGCAAAAAGGGTGCTCAGTAATGTTTTTTTCATGTGATTGGGTTATTTGGTTAATCGAATATAATAATTGAAATAATGCGGATTTAAATTATTTCAATCTGTCTGGCTACCTTTTGCAGAATTTCAAAAACGGTTTCGGCCATTACGTTCTCGCTATCCAGGGTAGGGTTAATTTCGGTAAACTCCAGGCAACAAACTCTTTCGTTTTGCACCAGTTCCAGTATAATATCTGCCGCTTCCCTTTCATTTATACCCCCCTTAACAGGGGTGCCGGTACCGCGCGAAACACTGGGGTCCAGTGAGTCAACATCAAAAGAAATATATACCTTATCGCAAGGGGCCAGGTACTTCATGGCTTCACGGCTTACTTTAGTAACCCCCGTTTTGCGTATTTCCGAGGAGGTAAAGTTTTTAACCTTATGCTGCTTTAACAGGTAGCCTTCCTGTTCTTCAAAATCGCGCATGGTCATATAAAGAAGGTCCCTGTATTCTACTTTCGGGCTTATACCCCCTACGTTTTTCAGCATTTCCCAAAGCTCAATGGTGTCGTAATCCAGGTCGTTTACCTTGTTCTCAATATTATCCTCACCAAGGGATGCCGCCAGCGGCATACCGTGCATATTGCCCGATGGGGTGGTAAAAGGGCTGTGCAGGTCTGCGTGGGCATCTACCCAAACTACTCCAAGGCGGCTTTCGGGGTAGGCCATCTTTATACCGGCAATAGTTCCACCGGCGCTGCTGTGGTCGCCCGATAATACAATAGGGAATTTGCCGTCCTTCAGTGAGTCGCGCACTGCTGCGCCCACCCTCTCGTACATCTTTAATACGCTGCGTATACGCTTGGCATAGCGGCTTTCCACCAAACCATGCAGGGCGGCGTTATCATCAGGTATGTTAAGGCTGCGGTGCTCTTTAAAGAAATTACTGCGGAAGTCCAAAGCGGCTATTTTAATGGCATCAATGCCCAGGCTGGCACCACGCGTGCCGGCGCCCACCTCGCTCTTTACCTCAATTAACCGAATTTGCCTTGTTTTTTTCATAACCCATTGTTTTTCAAAGGGCGACACTTTTATACCCGTTAGCTTCAGGTTGTTAAAAAGCCCGGTGTTAAGGGGCCACAGTAAGCTGGATTAAAATTTTTTTGTAAGTAAGGGTATATGAGTATTAACTCTTTCTATATTAGTTGCTAAAATATTCATTCTCCGTTAATCGGCAAACATGGCAGATAATAGAAAGTACATCCTGGCTTTAGATCAGGGTACTACGAGCTCCCGCTCTATTCTTTTTGACGACCAAGGGAATATTGTGGCAATGTCGCAAAAAGAATTTACCCAGATTTTTCCGCAGCCGGGCTGGGTGGAGCATGACCCCGAAGAGATTTGGAACTCACAATTTTATACCGCAAAAGAGGTAATGCAAATGGCCGGAATAGAAGCCGGGCAGATTGCAGCGATTGGCATAACCAACCAGCGCGAAACCACTGTGGTATGGGACAAGCAAACAGGGGTGCCCATTCATAATGCTATTGTATGGCAGGACCGCCGCACAATGGATATATGCAACAACCTGAAAAAGAAGAAGGATTTTGAAAAATACGTGAAGGAGAATACCGGCCTGGTGGTTGATGCTTATTTCAGCGGGCCTAAAGTAAAATGGATATTAGACCACGTTAAGGGTGCCCGCAAGCGTGCTGAAAACGGGGAACTGCTGTTTGGCACCATTGATAGCTGGCTGGTATATAAACTAACGGACGGCGCACTGCACGTAACTGATTACAGCAATGCCAGCCGCACCATGATGTTTAACATCAAAACCCTGAAGTGGGACCCTAAACTGTTGGAAGCTATGGAGGTGCCATCATTGATGCTGCCTTATGTAACAGATAGCAGCCGCATTTACGGCTTTACGCATCGCGGCGTGTTTGATGTTGAAATTCCTATCGCGGGTATAGCCGGCGACCAGCAGGCTGCTCTTTTTGGGCAAACCTGTTTTAATGCAGGCATGGCCAAAAACACTTATGGTACCGGTTGTTTTATGCTGATGAACACCGGCAACAAAATGGTGAAGAGCAAAAACGGTTTACTTACCACTATTGCCTGGGGTATTGGCGGTAAAGTAGAGTACGCTTTGGAAGGCAGCATATTTATTGCCGGCGCTGCAGTGCAATGGCTGCGCGATGGCCTGAAAGTTATTGACACAGCAGCAGATTCAGAATATCATGCCTCCTCCGTTCAATCAACTGACGGTGTTTATGTTGTGCCGGCCTTTGCGGGGCTTGGCGCGCCTTATTGGGATATGAACGCCCGCGGTGCTATTTATGGCTTAACCCGGGGCACGGGCAAGGGCCAGTTTGTACGGGCCACACTTGAATCGCTGGCGTACCAAACCAAAGATGTGTTGGGTGCTATGGAGCAGGATAGCGGCATTAAATTAAAATCGCTTAGGGTTGATGGTGGCGCATGTGCCAACAATTTCCTTATGCAGTTTCAATGCGATATACTGGGTGTGCCTGTTGACCGGCCAAAGGTTACTGAAACTACGGCCCTTGGGGCCGCTTACCTGGCAGGCCTTGCCATCGGCTACTATAAAAAGCCAAACATCCTTAAGCAATGGAAGGTTGACCGCCAGTTTAAACCGGTAATGAAACCTACCGACCGCACCAAACTTTACGATGGTTGGAAAAAGGCCGTTAAAATGACCATTGAGTGGGGAAAGGCAAAATAGTGTCTTAATTGCTTAAAAATTTGACGCAGCATGCAAACGGTTGAATATTTATTGCAATCGTTAGTAAGCTCGGGCCAAACTCCATCGGTTCAGTACGCTTTCTTTAATAAAGAAGAGGTGCTCCTTTCCTTCAGGCATGGCTATGCCGATATTGCCAACGCAAAACCTGTTACAGAGCGCTCTGCTATTAACTGCTACTCCGTTACCAAAACCTTTACGGCTGTTGCCGTTTTGCAGTTAATGGAAAGCGGTGCGTTGCATGTAGATACACCTGCCTGTAAGTATTACCCCAACTTTCCCTACAGTAGTGAGATTACCGTTCAGCATTTGCTGAGTCATACTTCCGGATTGCCTAATCCGCTTCCGCTAAATTGGATTCATCTGCTTGAGGAACATAAGAGCTTTAACCGGAATGTGTTTTTTGATAACGTTTTTAGGCAGGTAAAACAGAAAAACAAGCCCGGAGAACAGTTTGGTTACAGTAACCTGGGCTATGTTTTGCTGGGCCGGATAATTGAAAACCTAAGCGGCAAATCCTATGAGGATTATGTAAGCGCTCATATTCTGCAGCCAATTGGCATAACGGACGATGTTCTCGGGTTTAATATCAATCCCGTCAATCAAGCCAAGGGTTATCAAAAGCAATTCAGCCTCATGAATCTTCTGCTTGGTTTTATGTTGGACAAAAAGAAGTACATGGGTATAGCTGAGAGAGGGTGGAAGCCCTTTGTGCCTAACTATGTAAATGGCACCTCCTATGGGGGGTTGATTGGCTCCGTTGAAGGATTGGTAAAATATATTCAGGCACTATTGAGCGATGAGCATAAATTGCTGAAGCCCGATACACAAAATTTGATGTTCTCTGAAAATTTGACAACTGCCGGTAAGCGTACGGGCATGTGTCTTGGTTGGTATAAAGGGGAACTGCTAAACAAACCTTATTATACCCATGCGGGTGGCGGAGGCGGTTATTATTGCGAGATGCGTATTTACCCGGAACAAAAACTGGGTAGTGTAATAATGTTTAACCGCACCGGTATCAGCGATGAACGCTTTCTTAGCAAGCCTGATTTATTGATGTTAAAAGCGCTTGTGTAACTATTGTTACCAATATCCCCTTCCCCCAGCCCTAAATTTGCCGCGCGCTTTAACGGTAATTATGTTAAGGACTTGCCGGGCTTATCAGCGTCAAAGTAGATTCGTGGCCGGATGTTTAAGGTTTAAAATTTTAGTTATGAACGAAATGATTGTTGCAATAATTATTGGTGTAATTGCGGGCTTGCTTGGTGGTACATTGGGGATAGGCGGTGCAGTAGTAATTATTCCCGCATTGGTTATGTTTTTAGGTTTTAGCCAACAGCAGGCTCAGGGCACTACACTTTTTATGTTGGTGTGGCCTGTTGGCGCACTCGCCGCATGGCAGTATTACAAAGCCGGTATGGTTGACGTTAGGATTGCTATTGTTTTGGCTGTTACTTTTTTTGTGGCAAGCTTTGTGGGTGCGCGCTTTGCAACGCATCTTCCCAACGTAATACTCAAAAAATCTTTTGCGGTTTTACTTATAGTTATTGCCTTAAAAACCCTGTTTATTGATAAGTGATGAAGGAGTTTTGGAACGAACGTTACGCAGCTAAGCAGTTTGCCTATGGCACAATGCCTAATGCATTTTTTAAAAAGGTAATTGATAACCTGCCCGCCGGTAAAATTTTGCTACCTGCCGAAGGCGAAGGCCGTAACGCAGTTTATGCCGCCACAAAAGGATGGCAGGTTTTTGCATTTGACCTAAGCGAAACGGGGAAGGAGAAGGCCGGACTGCTTGCTGCCAACCATAACGTAAGTGTTAATTACAGTATCGCCACTTTCAGCGACTACAGTTTTACGCCGGAGAGCTTCGACTGTCTTTCCCTAATCTTTTGTCACCTCCCTTCGGCTATGCGCAGAAAGGAGTATCGGCGCTTATTTACTGCCCTGCACCCCGGTGGTGTATTAATACTTCAGGGGTTTTCAAAAAATCAACTGGGCAAAAATTCGGGTGGGCCAAAAGATCCCGATTTTCTTTTTTCCGCGGAAGAACTAACTGAAGATTTCAGGCATGCAACAGACCTTGTAATTGTTGAAGAAGAGCGGTTACTGGATGAGGGGCCGTTCCATCAAGGCCCCGCCTCCCTTATTTCCCTTACTGCCCGCAGATAGTTTTGGCTTATGTGACAAATGTCACCAAACAGGTGAAACAACCTGCCTACTTTTGGGTTATTAAAATAAAGTGTATGCAAGTAGAACAGATTTATACCGGATGTTTGGCACACGGTGCCTATTACCTTGAAAGCAATGGCGAGGCTGCTATTATAGACCCTTTACGCGAAGTACAGCCGTATATTGAAATGGCAGAAAAGCGCGGTGCCAAAATCAAATACATTTTTGAAACCCACTTTCATGCCGATTTTGTGTCGGGGCACATTGACCTTGCAAAGAAAACAGGAGCAACAATAGTTTATGGCCCAACCCAAATGAAAACGGGCTTTGATATGTTGGTGGCCAATGACGGGCAGGAGTTTGTTTTAGGCAATGCTAAAATCCGCTTGATACATACACCGGGCCATACGCTTGAAAGCAGCTGTTACCTGCTTATTGATGAAACAGGTAAGGAGCAGGCCCTGTTTACAGGCGATACGCTGTTTATTGGCGATGTTGGCCGCCCGGACCTGGCGCAACATGTAATAGCCGACCTAACGCAGGAAAAGCTCGCTAACCATCTGTATGATTCATTGCAGAATAAAATTCTTCCGCTGCCCGATTCTCTTATTGTATATCCCGGCCACGGTGCCGGCAGTGCCTGCGGTAAAAATTTAAGCAAAGAAACCAGCGATACGTTAGGCCATCAAAAAGAGGTAAACTACGCCCTGCGCCCGGGTTTAACGCGCGAACAGTTTGTAAAAGAGTTGCTGACGGGCTTAACCCCGCCACCCTCTTACTTTCCTAAAAATGTGTTGATGAACATTCAGGGGTATGAAAGTATTGATAACGTATTGGAACGCGCCTTACAGGGCATAACGGCCCGGGAGTTTGATGCTATAATGCACGAAACCAATACTGTAGTAATTGACACGCGCAAAGCCACCGAATTTGCAAAGGGCTTCATTCCCGGCTCAATCAACATTGGCATTGATGGCAGCTTTGCAGTTTGGGTTGGCACCTTGGTAAAGGATATTAAGCAGCGCATTTTAATAGTTGTTGATGAAGGCCGCGAGCAAGAGGTGGCTGTACGGCTTGCACGGGTGGGTTACGATAACTGTATCGGCTATCTTGCGGGGGGTATTGCAGCCTGGCAGGCAGCTGGCTTTCCGTTGGAAAGGGTTACTTCAATAACAGCAGAGGAGTTTGCCCTTGCGGAACAAAAAGACCCCGACATCAATATTCTTGACGTTCGCAAAAAAAGCGAATACGACTCGGAACATATTGTAAATGCCATTAATGGCCCGCTTGATTATGTTGATGAAAGCATGCTGCTGATTGATAAAAACAAAACATACTACGTACACTGCGCAGCGGGTTACCGTTCCATGGCCTTTGTTTCCATATTAAAGGCAAGGGGCTACACTAATCTTATAAATGTAGAAGGCGGTTTTACGGCTATTAAGAAAAGCGGTAAGTTTAAGATTACCGATTACGTGTGCCCCACAACTATGCTTTAGAATTTTGGTGCAGTAATGGATGGGGATAGGATTATTTTCTATCTTTCGTTACAGGACTGCGATGACTGATTTTCAAACTACAAGGATAAAATCCATAGCCCGCCATATGCGGCAGCTTAAGGAGGAGGGCCGTTCAACTGCCTTGCTTGTAGGCGCCGGCATATCTGCCTCTGCAGGTATACCCCTTGCATCCAAAATGGTAGTAGAATTAAAAAACGACCCGCGTTATAGCTACCGCTTTGAGGATGTGCAGCTTAAGGAAACCGACAACGAGTACAATGTATTAATGAAGTGCCTTACGTATAAGCAACGCGAGGAGTATTTACGTTCTTACACGAACTCGGCAAAAATTAACCTGGCCCATTTATACATTGGTATGCTTATAAAGGAGGGGTACGTAAACACAGTGCTTACTACCAACTTCGACCCCTTATTGGTTAAAACAATGGCGCTGTTTAACCATCACACTTATGTGTACGATTTGGCCAATACGCGCAATTATGTGTCCGACTCCATACTATTCCCTAATATATTTTACCTGCATGGGCAGGGCCATTCATTTTTAATGCTTAACACTACCGAGGAGCTGCGGCAGCCGGGTGAATATTTTAAAATGCTTCTAAACGATTTGTTGCGTAAGCACTATTTTTTAGTTGTGGGCTACAGCGGCCTGTGCGATTTTATTTTTGAGGAATTGTGTGAGGTGCCCCGCTTTAGCAGCGATTTAAACTGGGTGGGCTACAAATCTGAAGAGGCGCCGAAGCATGTGCGTGAACACCTTTGTAACAAAGATTCCGTGCGGTATGTAAACAGCAATGGAGCGGATAGTTTTTTTCGTGCTTTAGCCAATGAGCTGGAGTTAACCCCTGCACCCTTTTTCGACAGGCCCTTTGATTACCTGCGCGATATGTTGGGGAACATAGGCACCTTACAATTTGACGACGGCAGCGGCGTTCAGAATTTCGATTTACTAAAACAGCCCTTACAGAAAATAGAAACTGCCATTGAACTGGTTGAAAAAGGTGATGTAAAAACGCTGCGCAGCAATCTTAAAAATCTATCGCAAGGCAAATTGGAGTCTGAGTTAATGTCGCTGATGCTGCAGGGTAAATATCAGGAAATAGTTAACCGGGCGGATGAGATAAAAGCGGTGGGCACCGAGGATATAATTAAGCAGTTAGCACGTGCTTATTACAACCTGGGCGATGTAGCCTTTAGAAAAGGCGATATTGAGGAGGGCGAAAAACACTATAAGGAATCCCTGATTCTTGTGCCGCAAAACGCCTATGGCTATTACAACTGGGGCACCGATTTGGTACGCCTGGCGTTAGAGAGAAATTGCGATGAAAAGCTGCTGCGCCTGGGGATAGAAAAATTTGAATGGGCCATTAATATTAAACCGGACTTTTATCATGCGCTTACCAATTGGGGTACGGCTTTATTGAAGTTGTACACCAAAACCGATTACAAGGCTTACCTGGATGAAGCAATAGAAAAGTTGGAGAAAGCCAATGAGGCAGCGGCGCATGTTGCGGATTACAGCCTGGCCTGCTGTTACACACTGCTGGGCGATTACGACAAGGCCTTGGCTTTACTGGAGTTAAGTTTTGTACATGAAACGGCTGCCCTTATGCAGGCAGATAGGGCCCACATAGAAGCAGATGCTGATCTTGAAAATTTACGCACGCACCCGCGTTTTAAGGAATTGCTGGATAAGTATATGCCGCAGCCAACCGGCGAAGGACACAGAGGGGCAGAACCAGTTTCAGGATAGTAACTCGTTTAAACGGATTGCGCCGCTATCCAGGCAGTGGTCCATGCCGCCTGAAAATTAAAGCCACCTGTAACGGCATCAATATCCAATACCTCGCCTGCAAAATACAGGTTAGGGAACAGCTTACTTTGCATGGTTTTAAAATCCACTTCGTTCAAGTCAACACCACCTGCAGTTACAAACTCTTCCTTAAAGGTAGACTTGCCATTAACCTTAAACTGCGATGCAGTTAACATAGTTGCAATCGATTCAATGGTTTTGTTAGAGAGGTCGGCAAAGTTTTGATTGAGGACAACTACACCGGCGCTTGCAGTTAAAAGCGATAGCCATAGCCGCATTGGAATACCGAATAAATTATTCTTACCAATAGTTTGTTTAGGGTGTTGCTGCTTGTAATTTTTAAGTGCTTCAATAAGTTGCGAAGTGGTTTTGGTGCCTAACCAGTTTACTTCAATATCAAATTGGTAATTGATGGCGGCTAACTCCCTGGCACCCCATGCTGAAAGTTTAAGCACCCCGGGCCCGCTAAGCCCCCAATGGGTTATCAGCAAAGGTCCCTCCGCGCTAAGTTTTGAGTCCTTTATCTTTACCTGCGCATTAGGCACTGAAACGCCTTCCAGCCCTTTAATGCGTTCGTCTTTAATATTAAACGTAAAGAGGGATGGAACAGGCTCAACAATAGTATGCCCAAGCCGTTGCAATAATTTCCAAACCTGTAGCGTACCTCCTGTTGTAACAATCACAGCATCCGCACTTATGTAGCCGCTGCTTGTTTCAAGGCTCCATTTATCGCCTGCACGAGCTATGCTTTCTACCCCACACTGCATTTCCACTTTTATACCTAAGCGGCGCGCCTCATTCCAAAAACAGTTTACAATAGTTTGCGATGTATTACTGGCGGGGAACATCCGGCCGTCTTCCTCCGTTTTTAATTCCACACCGCGGCTTTCAAACCAATCTATAGTGTGGGTGGGGTTAAACCTTGTAAAGGGCCCCGTTAGTTGCTTCTCCCCACGGGGGTAATTTTTTGCCAGTTGGCGCGCTTCAAAACAGGCATGGGTAACATTGCAGCGCCCGCCACCGCTTATTTTAACCTTAGCTAAAAACTTGGGAGATTTTTCCAGGATGGTAACCTGGTAGTCCGGGTTTTTTTCGGCGCAATTAATGGCAGCGAAAAAACCTGCTGCGCCTGCTCCAACCACTACAACCTTCTTCATAACTAAGAGGCTGCTTCGCCTTCGGCAACAACCTGGTAAATATCGCGCAGGTTGCGTCCCAGGCCGTCATAATCCAGCCCGTAACCCACAATAAAATCATTGGGTATTTCAATGCCGGCGTAGTCTACTTTAATGTTGTTTACTAAAGCTGCGGGCTTCCATAACAGGGTGGCAATTTTTACTGAGGCGGGCTCCTTGCTCATAAATTCTGGCATAAGCCTGGCAAGCGTAGTGCCGGTATCTACAATGTCTTCCAGTATAATTACGTGCCTTCCCTTAAGGTCGGTGTTAAGGCCTATAAGGGTGGTAACGTTTCCTGTGGAGTTGGTGCCATGGTACGAAGATGACTTTACAAAGCTCAACTCGCAATCCAGCTTTAACTCTTTCATTAAGTCGGCAGCAAACATAAATGCGCCGTTAAGCACGGGCACAATCAAAGGTCGCTTACCAATATAGTCGTTATTAATGCGGGTTGCTACGGCACGTATAGCCTGCAGTATCTCCGATTCACTTTTATATAACTTAAACGTTCTGTCGTTAAGTTTTACAAGCCTATCCATGCCTTCCTGTTTCGCCCAAAGATGTAAATTGCCTCTATAAATAACAAACCAAGAGGGCAAAGCAGCGGGCTGTTAAAAAAAAGGCCGCACCTTTTGCAGGTGCGGCTGAACCAAAAAACCAATTATTTCTTCAGTTTATCTTTAAAGTAGTGCTCAAACTTCTCAACCTTAGGCACTATAACATAGGTGCAGTAAGAGTTGGAGTTTTTATTCTGGTTGTAGTAATCCTGGTGATAATCTTCGGCCTTATAAAACACTTTAAAAGGCACAATTTCAGTAACTATAGGGGCATCAAATGCTCCGCTTTTGTCTAAACCACTCTTAATATCTTCAGCAACTTTACGTTGTTCATCGCTGCGGTAAAAAACGGCCGAGCGGTATTGGGTGCCCTCGTCATTGCCCTGGCGGTTAAGCGTAGTAGGGTCGTGTGTTTTAAAAAACACCTCCAGCACCTCTGCCAAACTTACTTTGGTAGTGTCAAACACAATCTGCACCACCTCGGCATGCCCGGTAAGGCCGCTGCAAACTTCGCGGTAAGTAGGGTTAGCAATTTTACCGCCGCTATAGCCGCTGGTAACCGATACCACACCGTTCAAGCGCTGGTAAATAGCTTCGGTGCACCAAAAGCAGCCTCCGCCTAAAGTTATTGTGTCAAGTTTTGTTGGATCGCTCATAGTTACTGGCTTGGCGGCCTGTGCCTTTTGGGTTGATGAATTTTTTTGTGCGCAACTGCTGATAGAAAGCAGCAGCGAGCAGATTACAAGGATATTGGAAATTGGCTTTTTCATATGCTATCAGACGTAAATAACTTACGCCCCTTACACCTAATTGGTTTATGCTTAACACTGTAAAGTGCTTTGTTGTTTAAATTTAACAGCCTATAACAGCTAAAACCAGCCTTTTACAGCCCCCTGAAAACAGGCACCCGTGGTTTTTACCACTTTTCTAACTTTGCTCCCCTAAAATTTAAGCATGAAGTTTTCTGAAATGAATTACAAGCGCCCGGATATTAAGGATATCGAGCGCCGGTTTAATGAGCTGTTAATGAAGTTTGACTCCGCACAATCTGCTGATAACCAAACAGAAGTGCTGGCAAAGATAAATGACCTGAAAACTGAGTTCCAGACTTATTCTTCTTTGGCATCGGTTCGCAATTCTATAAACACCCAGGATACCTACTACGAAACGGAGCAGGAGTACTTTGATAGCAACGAGCCTCTTATTAAGGACCTGAACATTAAGTTTTATAAAGCGCTTGGCAGCAGTAAGTTTAAAGATGAGCTAAAGCAGAAGTTTGGGCAACAACTGTTCAACATTGCGGATGTAAGCCTTAAAACTTTTGACCCCAGTATTATAGACGACCTTAAAGAAGAGAACAGGCTGGGTACGGAGTATGTAAAATTAATTGCCAGTGCCGAGGTGGAGTTTAACGGTGAGAAGATGAACCTTAGCGCGTTGGAAGCCTTTGGTGAAAGCACCGACCGCGAAGTGCGCAAAAAAGCCTTTGATGCCAAGTGGGGGTTCTTTGCCCAGCACCAGGATAAGTTTGATGAGATTTATGACAAGCAGGTTAAGCTACGCCATGCCATAGCTAAAAAGCTGGGCTACAAAAATTTTGTGGAGTTGGCTTATTACCGCCTTGGCCGTACGGATTATGATGCTAAGCAGGTAGCCGGTTATCGCGAACAGGTTTTAAAATATGTTGTGCCTATGGCTGCAGCTCTGCGCGAACGCCAGCGCCAGCGTATTGGTGTAGATAAACTGAAGATGTACGATTGGGGCCACAACTTTAACTCCGGCAACCCAACACCGCAGGGCACGCCTGAAGAGATTGTAGCTAATGGCCAAAAGATGTACTCGGAGCTTTCGCCTGAAACAAAGGAGTTTTTTGATTTTATGGTGAGCAATGAACTGATGGACCTGGTAAATAAAAAGGGTAAGGCTTCAGGTGGTTTCTGCACTATGTTCCAGAAATATAAGGCGCCTTTCATCTTCGCTAACTTTAATGGTACAGTGGGCGATGTGGATGTTCTTACGCATGAGGCAGGGCACGCTTTTCAGTGCTACGAAAGCCGCAACTTTCAGGTAGAAGAATACTACTGGCCTACCTACGAGGCCTGTGAAATACACTCGATGAGTATGGAGCACCTGACGTACCCCTGGATGCACCTGTTTTTTGGAAAGGATACCGAAAAGTACAAGTTCGTTCACCTTACCTCTAACATCCTGTTTTTACCTTATGGTGTTGCTGTAGATGAGTTTCAGCACCTGGTGTACGAAAATCCGGATATGACCCCGGCAGAGCGCCGCCAAACCTGGTTGAAACTTGAAAAGAAATACCGCCCGTGGGTTGATTATGATGGTAACGAATACTTAGAGAATGGTGGCCTGTGGCAGCGCCAAAGCCATATCTATAAAAATCCGTTTTATTATATCGATTACTGCCTGGCACAGCTTTGTGCATTTCAGTTTTGGAGCAAAACGCGCAATGATTTTAAGGGCGCCTGGGCCGATTACCTGCGCCTGTGCAAAGCCGGTGGCAGCGATAGTTTCTTAAACCTGGTGAAACTGGCTAATCTGAAATCGCCTTTTGATGCTGATGTTTTTGAACCTCTGTTTGCGGAGATTCAAACGTATTTGGACGGCGTGGATGATGCCCATATGTAATCGGATAACTGCTATAAATAAATAGGGGCAATAGAAATTCTATTGCCCCTATTTATTTAAGTAATTCTGTATTATTTCTCGCCGCTGCCCTTAAACTGGTCTTCGGTGTATTTGAACAATACATTAAAAGTGGTAAGCGAGCCGTAAATACGGGTAATGTATTGCTGCATTTCTACCTTGTCTTCATCAGTAAGCAGTTTGTGCGCATTTATCTTTTGTTCCATCACGCGCAGTCGGTCGCGCAGCATCACTATTTTGTGGAAGAAGCTTTCAATAGGAATTTCTTTAGGTTGCAAAGAGGTGTCCTCCGGCTTTAAAATCATCATTCCGCGGTTCCACTTGCCGGCCATGGATACTACTTCCTGCAGGTCGCTTTTTTCTTCCAGCAGTTCGTTTACAGCCTCCTTAATATCGCGCAGTGTTATAGGTACAAACTCTGCTGCAGTAGCCTCCAGTACCTCCATACCTACAAAATCGCGTGCAATTCCGCGCGTGGCATTGCCATCGCGAAACCAAATGGTGTAATAATCCGCATCTACATCCACCACAACCCCTTTCCCGAATTTAGGGTGTTGTATTCTTGAACCTGTTCCTAAGTTTTGTGACATACTATTCTTAAAGTTTAATTTTTCACGCTAAGCAAATTCAATCAATACCTGGTTTTTCTCCACCGTTTGCTTCAGCTCCGCTTTTACCTTTTTAATTACACCATCGCGCGGGCTCTTCAGCACATTCTCCATTTTCATAGCTTCCAGAATCAAAAGCGTATCGCCCTTTTTAACTTCGTCACCTTCTTTGGCTACCACATTAATTATCAAACCCGGCATAGGCGCCTTAATGCTTTGCACTGCCGAGGCCGATTTGGCGGTAATGCCTAATTGCTGAAGTAATAAATCGTATTTGTCCTTAATGCTTATTTCGTAGTCGTTTCCGTTTACGTTTATCACCATCGTTTTTTCTTCGGCATTAAAACTTATCAGTGTGGCGTTATAGCTTTTATTATCCTTAAGTATATGGAAGGTGTTATCACGCACCTCAATAATATCCCATTCCACCGCGTTGCCGTTAAGTTCGTTGTCGCCAACGCTAAATTCCTTTTTACCGTTAATGGTAGCTTTTATCATACAGCAAGTTTATAAATATCTGCCGATTGGCGCAATGAAGCCTTATTTCAAGGCACGGGCCACATCAAGTTCCTTCATCAATGGCATTTCTCTTTCCAGGTGGTTTACCAGTTGGCTGGCCAGGTAAGGCGCTAAAGAAAACCCTTTTGTGCCAAGGCCGTTAAGTACTGCCATGTTTTTGTACGTAGCATGCCTGCCCATAAAGGGTCTTCGGCCATTTACACAAGGCCTTATAGCAGCGCGGTGTTCTATAACTTCGTAAGGTAACTTTAGCGTTTGATTTAAGCCCTTCTCTAATTCTTTACGGCCTTCTTCGCTGGGCAGTCCGTCAGTAAAGTTCCAGTGGTGGGTGGCGCCTACATAATACAAATCGTTGCCATCCCAGGGCACAATACCAACTTCCCCCTTAACTATGCGGTCGTTGTAAAAATTTTTAATGCGTACAATTAACACTTCGCCTTTAGCCAGCTGATAAGGTATAAAGTTGAAATAAGGATTTTGTTTGCCGGCCGCGCCATCACAAAAAACAATTTTAGCGGCTTCTATGTCCCCATAGATTAAGCAGTTATCGCGCACTTTTAATTTTTCGAAATCAAAATTTTCTTCTTTCAGGCTATTAGAATTTTTAAGCCATTGCCGTACTAAGTTATTAAGCCGGCGTGCCTGTATGCGGGTGGCCCCGCTCACTTCAAAACTGCCGAACGGATTATGGACTTTTTCAGTATTAAGGTAGGTTACCTGTGTACTACTTAGGTACTTACGGTAATTCTCGGTACCACATTTCAGGCTCCAGTCGTTTTGCGCTTTTATTGAATCAAAAAGGTGGTAAAGCGGAATGGAAGCATACAACTGCTCGCCTAAAGCCGTGCCTATTTCCCTATAGGTATTTTCAGCAAAAGGCAGTATTGTATCAGCCAGCCATGTAGTGTTGTATTTGCGGCCGGTTATGGGGTTTATTAAACCTGCAGCTACAGTAGAAGATGCCTGTGCAGTGCCGGCATCAATAACCATAAAGCTTCTGTTTTCCTTTTTAAGAAACCAGGCCAGCATGCTGCCGGCAATACCTTGGCCAACAATTAAATAATCTAACACGCCTCAAACTTAAACAGCTTTAGCGGTATAGCAATCGGTAAACAAATGTTTAGCGGAAGTAGGACAAATCTTTTTTAGGAGGAGGGGGAGGAGTGTTGTAGTCGTCATCCTCTTTTTCTACCAACTTGGTCTTCTCCAGTTTTTTGCGGAAGTAGATGTACAGGAAAATTTCGAAAGCAATAGAAATAGGCGCGAAGTATAAAGCGTTCTTCATGCCCTCCTCGGTCTCCAGCGCATTTTTGCCAAACATAGAGGTGATGGTAAATGCAATCAGGAAGCACACCAACAAAACGGCACCTGCATAATTCAAAATATAAGGCCATGGGCTGATTCCCTTGTTGCGTGCCGAACGGTAGAGCGCGGAGCAAAATGCTATTGATAATATCAAATCCATCTTTACAATTCCTTTAGTTCTTGTTGAAGTTTCTTAGTCAATCCCCGTACCACTTCGTCATAACTATGGTTAATCATCCATAACAATTCCTTACGGGGTATATTACCGCTGTCAAAATAAACGGAATTCCACATCTTTTTATTCATGTGGTAACCCGGCTCAATATCGGCATATTTTTCCCGGTATTCTTCCACCAACTCAAGGTTCATCTTTAAATTAACCCTAAAGGGCCGCTGTGTCAAGCTGGTGAGTAAGAACATTTTACCCATTACCTTGAAAACCAAGGTGTCTTCATCAAAAGGAAACTCCTCTGTTACCCCTTTTTTTCTGAGGCAATACTCGCGTACTTCCTCAATATTCATCATTTTCCCTTGTTCATCACTTTATCTGAAAACGCTGAAAAGTTGCGGATGTTTTCTTCCAGGTACTTCTTTCGTTCAGCTGGTAATGCAGTGGCCTCCAGCGGGTTAAAGCCCTGTTCTACAAATTCAAAGGTAGGTTCGGCGCCATTTTTGGCAACGGGGGCGTACATCCATTTACCGGCGCGCAATACAAAACGGTTGTCACCGTCAATAAAGGCTACCTGATTGTACTTGTATTTATCCATGGTATGGCCTTCGTTATCGTACCAAAAGCTTTGCAATAGGGGCAGGTTATTCTCCCGTTCCTCCATCATGGTATTATCGCTTTCATTTATGCCGGCTGCGCGTACAATATCATGGTGCACAAAGCGCGATGTAACGTTATGCGTTTTAATTTCTCCTTTGCGGTGCTCATGGTCTAACCAAAAAACCGGTACGCGGTTGCCGCCGTCGGTAACATTACTAAAGTGGTATTGCCAGCCCTGTTCGCCAAAGTTATCGCCGTGGTCGCTGCAAAACACTACCAGGTTATCCTGCCCTTCGTGCATCTGTTTGCAAAAGCCGTCAACATCCTCCTTAATCAGCTTCCACGATAATTTTTGCTTCTCGCGCAAAAGTTCAAGGTCAGCCTGTGTAATAAAGCTGTTATCCTTCTTTAAAAACGTTTGCGAAAGGTAATGGTATAACACCTGCCACTCGTGAAGCTTGCCCATTAATCCCTTACTTAATAACTCAAACGTATCGGCTATATGGTAAGGGTAGTGGGTTTCCATGATGTTGATGAAAATGAATACCCCTTGCCCCTTGGCGTTGTTTTCCTCAATCAGTTGTTTGGCTTTGGCAAACGCATCATTAGCTGTTTTTTGTGCCCATATAATGCCTTGGCGCAGGTCTTCACTTAACTTATCAAATACAATGTCCTTAGGCTTAAGAAACATACGGCGTATACGCGGGCGGTTGGCGGAAAGTACCATGCGCAATAACCAGGGGTGGCGTGTATCTACAAACTGCCAGGTTTTATGCACTTCATCAAAGCCTTTGGCTACATTAAAAATATCGGTTGTAACCATGTTGGCAGTTACCTGTATAGGCTTATAGCCTGCAGCTTTAAGCTTTTCGGGCAGAGAGGGCACCTCATCTTTTAACCAACGGCTTTGCGAGGTAGCGCCATGTTCGTGCGGCAGCATACCGGTAAAAAGGCAAGAGGTGGCGGGCAATGTCCAACAGCCTGAAGAACGGGCGTTAGAGAACTGAACGGCGTTTTGTTCGAGATAAGGAACGCCGGGGCTTCCCTGCTGGTAGCACGAATCATAGCGTAGGCTATCTGCTACTACCATTATTATGTTCCTTGGTTTGGCCACAGTTTAAATTAAGCTGGGCGAAGGTAGAATTTTTAAGGAAGTGCGAAAGTTGAGCTATCCGCGAAAAATCCGCAACTTCATGCGGTGTTTCAGCCTGTTATAGCCATACCTTCGGTTGATGATGTTTCTGCAATTGCAGCAGTTAATTTTCAGGCGTGGAACGAAACTTACCGGGGCCTTATTGACGATGCTTTTCTCGATTCTTTAACGCTACCGTTTTATGAAAAAAAGTGGAAAGGCATTTTTAAGCAGGCGGCGGAGGACTGGGTAGCGCGCGTAATTATGAACGAAGAAGGAAACATAGTAGGCTATGTAACGGGAGGTAAAGGCAGGCAGCCTTTTCATAATTGCGAAGGTGAAATCTACTCGCTCTACCTGTTAAAAGCTTACCACGGTAAAAAATATGGTTCGGCTCTTTTTCGCGAAGGAGCCCGCCGGTTGCAACAAAAAGGATTCAATTCTTTTTATGTTTTTGTTTTAAAAGAAAACCCGGCACTGGAGTTTTACCGCCGCTACCAACCGCATGTGGAGGGCCACGCCAAAGTAAAAATTGATGAACGCGAATACGATGATATTGGCCTGGGATGGAATAATTTCAATTTTCTGAATGCTTGATATCTGCGGAAAAAAAATTCTGGTTACCGGGGGCACGGGCCACCTGGGCTCTGCCATTATTCACCACTTGGTAAATGATAAAGGCGTAAAGCCTGCGGACATCCGTGTTTTCTATCTGGCTAATAGCCCCACTCTTTCTTTAAGCGATATACAGGGGTTGGAAATGGTGCCGGGCAATATTCTAAGCGTAGCCGAAGTGCAGGCCGCGTTTAGCGGAGTTCAACTTGTTTTTCATACTGTTGGCTCCACTACTTTCGACCCGCGGCAAAAGCGCATGCAGTGGTTGGTTAATGTTGAAGGCACGCGCAATATGTTGGAGGCCGCACTTAATACACCGGGTTTTGAAAAGATGTGTTACACCAGCACCGTTAACGTGTTAGCTATACCTAATCCGGTAGGCAGTATAGGTAATTTTGAAAACAGTAATCCATTTGTAAACGAGCCGCGGCTTCATTCTTTTACATCTGTTGCGCAGGTTTTAGAGTTTATTGAAAAAGCAAGATTGGATAAAGCGCGATGGGAAAACGAAATTGGCATAGGTTATTATGACTCTAAACTGGCTGCACAGGAGCTGGTGAATGACTATGTGCGGAGCTTTGGCTTAAATGTTTTTTCCATTTTACCGGGCACTATGTTTGGCCCGTACGATTGTTTAATAGGAACCGGTATGTACCTGCTGGCGCTTTACCGCAACCAAATGCCGGTAGTTCTCAGGGGCGGCTTTCCTTTAACGCATGTAATGGATGTGGCCGAAGGCCAGGTATTGGCTATGGAAAAGGCTACTGCAGGGTCAAGATATATTTTATCGGGTCCGGAAGATGACAACCGCACGTTGAAGGATATGTGTAAAATAATTGTAGAGGTTTTGAGTAATAAATTCCCCAACAAAAAATTTAAGGCGCCCCAAATTGTTGTTCCGCAGTGGTTAGCCATGGTGGCTGCTCTCTTCAGCGAAGGATTTAGTAAAGGGTTGAACAGGCCCATGCTTTTAAGCCGCGATGCCGTTAGGCCGGGCAGCTATCCTTCCTTCTATACAAGCCTCAAAGCCATAGAGGAACTGGGCTATAATCCCAAACGCACCTTCCGGCAGGCAGTGCACGATATGCTTGATTATTATGTATCGCATAATTTGATGGATACACCGGGTAGGTGGATAGACCGCAGGTAAGCTTAACCCGCTTTTGTACGGAATTGGAAATACAACTCAGGCAAACCGGCGATTGGCAAACTAGCCATGGTATTAAACAATACAGCAGATATAACAGTAATGATTGAGGGGCATACGGATACCGTTCCTGTCAGAACCTCTAAGTTTCGGGGCAATTGGGAACTTAGTGTAAGCCGCGCAACCTTTATTGTAAGGATATTAACTAAAGATTACAGTGTTGACCCTCATAGGATAACAGCTTCAGGCCGCGGTGAATTTTACCCGGTGCATAGCAATGAAACACCGGATGGTAAGACAAGTAATCGTAGAACAGAAATTATTCTGGCACCAAACCCGGATGCATTATACAAGCTCCTGGGCCAGTAACTTTTATCCAGAGTGGGGTTCATAAGCTGGTGGTTTTCATTAACTACCGGCTTTTCTTTTTCTGCCATCTTATTCCGGATTTTCATTAATACTTTTTAAGTTGTATGTTTAAACATTTATTTAAACCATGAGAAGGATTCAGTTAATTGTTTTAGGGTTTTCATTGCTGTGTTTGTGGGTAATCTTGTCGGCCAGCTCAGCAGGTCGTGCTACAGCAGTTAATACAGGAAATACCGGCGGACCCGGTGAAACAGCTACCTGCGGCAGTTGCCACACGGGCGGGGCTTATGGCACTGTAAGTTTACAAATACAACTGTTTAGCTCGGGCACTACCAATGCCGTTACGTCTTACACCGCCGGCACCTTGTACGATTTGCGGGTTACGGTAAACCATACATCGGGCACACCGGTAGGGTATGGCTTTCAGCTTACGGCTTTCAGGCAAACGGGCAGTACGCCGCTTGGCGATACTTACAGCAACCTTGGCAGTAACGTAAAAAAGAAGACAGTAACTACGGGCACTTATTCCGGCCGAACTTACTGCGAACACAATGGCGTAACCAGTAGCAATGTTTTTAATATGAGTTGGACTGCACCTGCTGCCGGCACAGGCACTGTAGTGTTTTATGCTGCCGGCAATGCTGTAAATGGTGCGCAGGGCGATAACGGTGACAAAGCAGGAAACACCTCGCTGACAATTACTGAAGCTGCAGCTTTATCAGCCACCGGTACGGTTACAAACGTTAACTGCAATGGCGGCACAACCGGCGCTATTGATTTAACACCGGCCGGCGGCGCATCGGGTTACACTTATCACTGGAACACTAACGCCACTACGCAGGATTTAAGCGGGCTTGCCGCGGGTAGTTATACAGTAACAGTTACTGATGCCGCCAGTGCAACAACCACTGCATCGTTTACCGTTACTCAACCCGCTGCCCTAACCTTAAACGCCACACCCGGCGCTATACTTTGTAACGGCGGTACAACTTCGGTTACACTTGCAGCAAGTGGAGGCACGCCATCCTATTCATACAGCGGTGCCACCACTAACTTATCGGCCGGTAGTTACAGCTATAGCGTTACTGATAGTAAGGGTTGTACAGCAAACACCTCCGTTAACATTTCGCAGCCTACTGCTTTGCAGGTGAGTACTAACTCAAGCCTGGCTGCTTCCTGCTTTGGCGGCTCGGTAAACATTGTGGTTAACGCCAGCGGCGGCACCCCGCCATACTCCGGTACGGGAACATTTTCTGCCACGGCAGGTGCGCATACCTACACAGTTACCGATGCTAATAACTGTAGTAAGCAACTTAGTGTAACCGTTACACAGCCTGCACAGCTAACAGCCAGTGCCACTAACGATACAATACCCTGTACCGGAGGTAATGCAACCGTAGTAGTTAGCGCAACGGGCGGAACGGCGCCCTATACCGGTACCGGAACCTTTAGCCTTGCAAGCCCCGGAACGTATGCTTATACCGTAACAGATGCGAACAACTGTACTGCCAATGCTAACGCTACTGTAAGCAGCACTTCAGGATTTGCGGCCAGCCTTACCCAACAAAATGCGCTGTGTAATGGGGGGTGTACCGGTAGTGCAAACGTTACCGTAAATGGAGGCACAGCTCCTTTCGTTTACAACTGGAGCAATGGATTAACCACAGAAGACGCTGCTAACCTTTGCGCGGGCGCTTACACCCAAACCATAACTGATAATGCGGGCTGTAACTTTGTAAATAGTGTAACTATTACTGAACCTACAGTACTTGCTTTGCAGGCCAACCCCTCCAGTAGTTTAGTTTGCTATGGCGATAGTGTATTGGTAAACTTTACGCCTGTGGGCGGCGTTGCACCATATGTTAGCTACAGCAGCGTAATGTATCCGGCAGGTAATTTCACCTCTATGGTAACTGATGCCAATGGCTGTACTGCTAATACAACGGTTACAGTTATTAATTGGCCTCAACTTACAGCAGCTATATCAGTGGATAGTTCTACAGGCGCTAATGGCTCTATAACTGCTGCGCCTGCGGGCGGCACTGCACCATACAGTTACAACTGGAGCAATGGACAAACCACACAGGCAATCAGCAACCTGGCTCCCGGCACCTATGATTTAACGGTAACCGATGCCAACGGATGCACTTTCATAAGCCAGGGGATAGAGGTAGCTTTGATAAATGGAATAAACGAGAGCGCACTAACAGGCCTCTCCGTTTATCCTAATCCCGTTAAAAATACGTTGTATGTTTCTTTGCAAAGTACAAGTGATGCAAGAGCTGCAATAATTGATTTTAACGGCACAGAAGTAATGAACGTTGCCATAGAGAATCAAAAATCATTTAACATCAACATTTCTTCTTTAGCAGAAGGAATGTATGTAATACGGCTTACCAATAGCAATTCAGTTTACAGCAAAAGATTTATGAAGAATTAATAAGGCAGGCGGATTACTTCGCCTTTCCGTAAACAAACTCGCTCAAATCTTTCAGGCGTTCATCGGCATCTTTCATACTTTTTACCTGTTCAAAGTTCAGCACTAAAAACTTTTCGGTTTCGCGTAAGTAAACACCGGCGCGGCGCAGTTGTACAAACTCCAGTATTTTGCCAAACACGCTTGAGTTATAAAAGCTGCTTTCTTTATTGGCTACAAAGTAGCAGCGCATTTGCCTACCCTTTATAATAATCTGTTCCATACCCAGGCGCGTGGCCAGCCATTTAATGCGCATGGCATCAAACAACTCGTAAACCGGTGCAGGTACCGGGCCAAAGCGGTCGTGCAGTTGTTCTTCAAACTCTTTCAGGTTTTCTTCATCCTTAATCTCGTTAAGGTCACGGTACAACAACATACGTTCGGTGTTGTTCGATACGTAATTGCTTGGTATCAGCATTTCCAAATCTGTTTCAATAGCACAATCGCGCACATAGTCCTGTGTGCGCTCTATCTCATCTTTGTATAGCTCTTTAAACTCTGTCTGTTTTAATTCGCGCACGGCTTCATCCAGTATCTTATGATAAACGTCGTAGCCGATTTCTGCAATAAAGCCACTTTGTTCAGCACCCAACAGGTTACCTGCGCCCCGTATATCCATATCGCGCATGGCAATATTAAAGCCGCTTCCCAGGTCGCTGAACTCCTCAATGGTTTTTAAGCGTTGCTTACTTTCGTTAGTAAGAGTGCTTAAAGGTGGTGCCATCAGGTAGCAGAAAGCGTGCTTGTTGCTACGGCCCACCCGCCCGCGTAATTGGTGTAAGTCGCTTAGGCCAAAGTTGTGCGCATTGTTTATGATAATAGTATTGGCGTTGGGTATATCAATACCGCTTTCAATAATGTTGGTGCAAAGCAGTACATCGTATTCACGGTTAATAAATTTCATAACCACCTCCTCCAGGTGGGCGCCTTCCATTTGGCCGTGGGCCACACCAATATCAATGTTTGGTATAATCTTCAGCAGCATGTCCTTTACCTCGCCAATATCGCGCACACGGTTATGCACAAAAAACACCTGTCCGCCGCGGTAAATCTCGTATTCAATAGCTTCTTTAATCAAGTCAGGGTCCACAGGGTGCAGTTCTGTAGTAATAGGTTGGCGGTTAGGCGGGGGGGTATTGATGATACTTAAATCGCGTGCACCCATCATGCTGAATTGCAGGGTACGGGGTATAGGTGTGGCTGTAAGTGTAAGGGTGTCTACATTGGCTTTCAACGTTTTTAAGGTTTCTTTTACACCTACGCCAAATTTTTGCTCCTCATCAATTACCAAAAGCCCAAGGTCCTTAAACTTTACTGTTTTGCCAACTAGCCCGTGCGTGCCTATTACAATGTCTGTTTTTCCATCTGCCAGTTTCTGGATGGTTTCTTTTTTTTCCTTACCGGTTTTAAAACGGTTCAGGTAATCTACCTCAACCGGAAAATCGCTTAAGCGCTCTTTAAAAACCTTGTAGTGCTGAAGCGCTAAAATGGTAGTAGGCACCAGCACAGCCACCTGCTTACCATCGCAGGCTGCTTTAAAGGCCGCCCGTACAGCTACTTCGGTTTTTCCAAAGCCCACATCGCCGCAAACCAACCTGTCCATTGGCGAAACAGCTTCCATATCGCGCTTTACATCCTCCGTAGCCTTGGCCTGGTCGGGGGTGTCCTCATACATAAAGCTGGCTTCTAACTCGTTTTGCAGGTAGCCATCTTTAGGGAACTGATGGCCGCGCGCTGCTTTGCGACGCGCATATAATTGTATAAGATCAAAAGCAAGTTCTTTAATCCGCTTTTTGGTCTTCTTTTTCAGGTTGCTCCAGGTATCGCTGCCTAACTTGCTTACCCGCGGGCTTTCGCCCTCCTTGCCAACGTATTTCGATATTTTATGCAGCGATTGTATGCCTACATACATGATATCGTTGCCGGCGTATATAAGGCGAACGGTTTCCTGCAACTGCCCGTTCACTTCAATTTTTTCTAAACCGCTATACACGCCAACGCCGTGGTCTATATGCGTTACATAATCGCCCGGCTTTAATTCGCGCAGCGTTTTCATCAGCAGGGCCTTATCGCGGCTAAAGCCCTGGCGCAGGTTATATTTATGATAGCGGTTAAAAACCTGGTGATCGGTATAACACGCCAGCTTTAAATCATCATCCATAAAACCTTCGTGTATGCCAATAGGTACCGGTGAGAATTTAACGTTGGCCTTAAGGTCATCAAAAATGGCATAGAAACGTTCTACCTGTTTAGGGTTTTCGGCAAACACCAGGTTTTCGTAGCCGTTTTTGGTGTTATCGTGCAGGTTATTGATAAGCAGCTCAAAGTTTTTATTGAACGATGGCTGCGGCTTGCTGTTAAACCTGATTTGCTTTTCCGATTTAAAGAAACTCTTCTTGCCGTTTTCAATAACACGAAAACGTGCAATGCCTTTCAGGAAATCAGCAGGGTTGAGAAAAATGTTCTCCGGCTCGCCTTCCAGCAATGGGTGGTGCGGATGCTCCAGCCTGTTTTTCTTTATCTGCGGCTGTACCTTAACTGCTTTTTCCATACAGCCTGCCAGCACTTCAGTTAACAGGGCGGCGTCTTTAATCCAGATAATAGTATTAGAGGGGAATACCTCCAGCACGGATGCCTTCTTTTCGTTGGTAAAGTGCGTTTGAATGTTCGGCACTATACTAACCGCTGCAATTTTTTTCTGCGATAGTTGGCTTACGGGGTCAAAAGTGCGTATGCTTTCAATCTCCTCCCCAAACAATTCAACCCGGTAAGGAAACTCATTGCCGAAGGAGAAAATATCAATAATATCTCCGCGTATGCTAAACTGCCCCGGCTCATATACAAAGTCCACCCGCTCAAATTCAAACTCCACCAGCAGGTCAATCATAAAGTCTACATCCAGTTTTTCGTTTACACGCAGGTGTAGCGTTTGCTGTTGCAGTTCTTCTGCCTTAACTACTTTTTCAAAAAGCGCCTCCGGGTAACTAACAGCCAGTTCAGCACGGCTGTTGGGGTTGCTTAGCCTGTTTACTGTTTCGGTGCGCAACAGCACGTTGTTGTTGTTCAACTCCGTAAAATCACCGGGGCGTTTGAAGGAATCCGGGAAAAAGAAAACTTCCTTACTGGCCAGCAGGTTCTTCAGGTTATTTTGAAAGTAAGCTGCCTCCTCTTTATCGCCCAGGATAAAAAAGTGGTTGTACTCCGTTTGTTTAAAAACGGCAGCAGCCACAAAGGCATCCTGCGAGCCGATGAGGCCGGATAGGTGGAGGTCATCGCTTCCATCTCCCTTTTCATTTAATAAACGGACAAGTTCACTTACCGTTGCCGCTTCCGTATACCGCTTTAAAATCTCCTCAAGGTTCATAAAATACAATTGCCCCGTAGGGGCCTCCTGCGGGGTTAAAATTTAAACGGCAAATATATAAAGATGTTGTGGCCCGGTGCTACTGCACTTTCTGCCATTGTTATAGCTATGTAACGCTCCGGCAAACCTTTTTGCTTACAGTAATGGCGGCAAGCTGTTTATATAACAGCGATTGAAGAACATAAAACATAAATTCTTTGTATCCGTGCCGGGCGTGGCTTGCCAAATGTTATTGTAACGGTTAATCCTGTTTCGGGAAAATCCAGCGCCTGTAAGGCCCCAGGCTATCGGTTTCATCCCATCCCCAGGGTTTTAAGCTATCGGTGTTGTCCTCTTTTTTAGGGAATGGCGGAAGATAATAGTAGCCCGGTTGGCCAAACTTGTATCCTTTCTTTAAACCAAACGGGTCAAAAACGTCAATGGTATAAACTGTTCCGCATTTACACATTACTGTATACTCTGCGGCTTCATCCATACTGTAATACTCCTTATTTTTGGCGTGGTTGTAGCAGCTTTGGTTGGCTGAATCACAGCTTTGCGGTTTCTGGCAAATGGGCAGGCTGTCTTTAAACACGCTTACTATTCGCCATTTTTCAGGCGAAGACTTAGGTTCAATCCAAGGGAAATCAAAACCAAAGCGGCCATTGGCATCGGTAGTTACCACATTCACTATTTTCTTGTTGCCTTTCACAATTTCCACCGTAACCTCGTAAGGAGGCAGTACAGTTCCTTTACATTCAGTAGTAGCAGTAATACGCCCCTTCACTTCAAAAGTGTTGAAGTCTGTACAGGAATGAAGTGTTATGCATAGAGTAAGCACAATTAAAAACAGGTAAGCGTTTTTCATAACCTAAGTTTTGCTGTAAGGTACAATTAAAATCCGCCGGTGCATCCGGCGGACGCAAAAATATTCAGCAGCCTATAACCCCGCCTTTTTACGGCACTGTTCGCACAGGGAGAGGCCCTCCGCATCAATGGTTGAAATTTTTTCCACTGCATCGGCCATAACACAGCTCCTGGTTTTGCAGTGGGGCAGCCCAAGGTTGTGGCCCACCTCGTGCACTGCAATTTTGGCTAATCGGCTGCGCATTAAATCGGGCTTACTGCCCAACCTGAATGTGGAGACTATGCAACTTTTTCCGGGGCAATAGCCCAGCCCGAAGATGCCGAAATCCTCGTAGCGGCTTTTCGGCTCTAAAGTGCGGCCCAAGTCATCTGTTTTGGTAGTGGAAATATCAAGAGCGGTAAGCCCTATAATGTAATCCGCGTTATCGGGTTTATGCTCTCCCAACCATGCAATCAATTTATCTGCCCTATAACGCGGAGTTTTAACATTAACAAAAGCAGAGGCCGGCGGTTTAAGGGCGGGCAAAACAAATACCTTCATTCCGTAAACTGAATCAAGAACCGCCAGCACGGTATTTACCTCAGTAATATTTACCGGGCCAATAGGTTGCAGGGCAATTACGGTTGGTTTTTGCTTATGGCCGGTTGCCCCACAGGAGGCAAACATCAAGAGCGCAACAAGCAGGAATAAGCGGGTCATAAAACATTAACGCATTGAGGGCTACTAAATTACAATTTCCGTTAAGCGGCCCTTTATCTCCCCTTCATTGCTTAGATTTGCACCCTTAATTCAGCAAAATGGAAGCAACCACCGTAGTAGAGATATATACCGAAATGACCCCCAACCCTGGAAGTTTAAAGTTTGTAACCAACCAACACATACTTCCCAACTTTCAATTGGATTTCCGTACAAAGGAGCTGGCTTCAGGTTCGCCACTGGCTAAAATGCTTTTTGAAATTTCCTTTGTAAACGGTGTGTTTATAGCTAACAACTTTGTAACCGTTACTAAAAAAGCGGAGTACGACTGGTTTGAAATAACCCCCGAGTTAAAAGAAGCTATTAAAGGCTTTTTACAAAGCGGTACAAAAGCAGTAGATGATGCCCTGCTGCCGAAAGATATACTGCAAAACCAGAACTCTGCAGCCGCTGATAATGATCCTGAAACAAAAATTAAGGAGTTGTTAGAGAAATACGTGAAGCCTGCGATACAAATGGATGGCGGCCACATTGAGTTTAAAAGTTTTGAGCAGGGTGTAGTGCGCCTTAGCCTGCAGGGCTCATGCAGTGGCTGCCCGTCATCAACCATAACCTTAAAAAGCGGTATTGAAGGTTTACTGAAGCGTATGGTACCCGAAGTAGAAGAAGTGGTTGCCGACGCCGAATAGTTTAGCACTTTTCAATTTATGGGGCTTACGTATATTAGTGTAAACTAATGCCCTGAAAAACCACCTTTCGAAACTCCCTCTTTTTCTTTGTTTTTTGCTTGCTGTAGCCTTAAGTATTAAGGGCCTGCGCGAACCCGACCTTTGGTGGCAGATACGCACCGGTGAATGGATATTGCAAAACGGTAAGGTGCCAACGCAGGATGTTTTTAGTTATACCTATGCGGGTGCCCCCTGGGTAAATATTAAGTGGGGCTTTGAGGTAATTGCAGCGCTTATAACCAAAGTGCTTGGGCCGGAATTCATTTTTCTGTTGCAGGCCCTGGTAAGTGGTGTGCTTTTATTTTTACTGCTAAAGTGCGCACGCATTTATTTGTCTCAGGCAGCCGGCACTAAAGTTCCTGAAAGTTGGCTGCTTTCTTTAGCGGCCCTGGTGGCGCTTTTTGCCTGCGAGTATCGCTTTAACGGCAGGCCCGAGATGTTCAGCCATCTGTTTGCATTGCTTTTTCTTTTTATGCTGCTGCGCTATAGAAATGAGGATTCCAACAAGATTTTTTGGCTGGTACCCCTGCAACTGCTATGGGCTAACATGCATGAGGCTTTCGGCATGGGTGTAATTTTAATTGGCTTGTTTACGGTTTCGGCCTGGGTTGAATATTTACTTACTACAAAAAAGAAGCTGACGCTACGCAGCAAAATGCCGGTTAAACTTTCCTTGTTGCTTTTGTTGGCTGCCGCCATTATTGTTGTTAACCCCAATGGCCTGGTGTTACTCACTAAGCCCTTCAATATTCTGGGGCAGGTGTACGAGAATAAGTTTAGCACCGAGTTGCTGGACTATAGCCGCGCAGAATTTTGGCAATGGAATACTTACCTGGCAATTGCGCTGCTGCTTATTGGTGCGGCGGGTACTTTTCTGCACTTTAAGCAGTTAAAAACAAAGGGCAGTAAGTTCAGCTTGTTTGTAGAACATTTTGGTGTTGGGTACTTACTACTGCTGCCGGCTTTTTTATACCTGGCATTAACTGCCTACCGCAACATCATTTTTTTGGTGTTGGTTAGCTTTCCACTATTTGTATTTGGCTTACAAAACCTGCTTCAGCGCATTAAGGCTTTACAGGGGCAAGTGATGGCTGCATCTTCTGCTTTAATTGTTATTCTACTTATTGCATATGGGCTAGTGGTAAGCAATAAATACTACGAATGGACCGATAGCCACGATAAATTTGGCCTACAGGTTTTTGCTACATACAATCCCGTTGGAGCAGCAGATTACATTGAGGCTAACAATATAAAGGGACCTTTCTTTAGCGACTATCTTACTTCTTCCTACTTGTTATACCGCTTACAACCGAATTTTAAGTCGTTTATTGACTTGCGCGACCTGGATGTTTTTCCGGCTGAGTTTTTCAATAAGTATGCAATGGCCATTACTTACCCCGAGGAATTCGCCCGCCTGGATTCTGCCTATCGCTTTAATTGTATCGTGCTTTATCGTCCGCAATTTGCGGCTATACACCGTTACCTCATAAGCGAAAGCAGATTTAAGCTGGCCTATGCTGATGCTGTGGCCTGCGTATTTGTGCCACGTAAGGATAGCGCTGACAATGCCTCGCTTACTTTTTCGGGAACAGGTCAGGTGCAACACCATGCGTTAAGCAGCGCCATAAACCACCTGCTTAACCCGCTGTTTAAGTGGGATGATTCCGGCAACTACGATAAAGACTATATAGCGGCGGCTTATTTTACTACAGTGGGTCGGCTAACCGAAGCGGAGGATTATGCAAAGCGCTCTGCAAGCAGCAATATTGATAGTTACAAGGGCCTGGAAGTGCTTGGTGAAATTTATTACAACAAGGCGCTGCAGGCTACAACTAAGGAAGATAAGGATAAGCTATTGGAAATGGCCCTTAACTACTACAAACGGTCCTTGGCTGCTAATGCTGATTTTGGGGCCTCGTACCTGGGTGTCGGAGCGGTTTACTTTCAGCAACAGAACATCAGTGTTGCGCTTGAAAACTTTGACCGCTGCCTTGCCATTGATGCCGAAAATTTAAACGCCAACATTTTTGCGGCGGAGTGTTGCAAGTATTTCATTAACCTTAATAATGCGCAGTCTGCCGCTTATACAGATAGAGCTATAGGGTATTACCATAATGCGGATAGGCTAAACCCTCACAATCCCACAATAGAACTTAACCTGGGCTTTTTGTACTTCCGCAAAAATGATTGTGGTAAGGCCACAAGCTATCTTAAAAACCTGGAAGGTTACGCGGGGTTAAGCCCGCAGGAGCAGCAGCAGGTTAAAAGTTGTTTGCAAAAGTGCGCACAGTAATTACAGGTAGTATTTAAGGTGGTGTTCCTTTAAGTGCTTTTCGGCACTGCGGTAATTGGGCATTACTTTTTCTACCACACTCCAAAAGCGTGGGGAGTGATCGTGGTGCACCAGGTGCGCCAATTCATGTATGTACACGTAATCAATAACACTTGGCGGGGCGAACATTAAGCGTACTGAAATAACCAGGTGCCCGTTATGTGAGCAATGGCCCCAAAAGCTGGTAGCATACTTGGTTTTAATGCTTTGTATGTTCTTTTTAAAAAAGCGGTTGTTAAGGTCGTGCAGGCGCTCGCTTATAATAGGCTGAAAATACTTGCACAGGCACTTAGCCACCAGATACGAGGAGGTGTTTTCCTCTGCTTCTTTACTTAGCCCTTTGGCAATAGAAAGCAAAATGTTGTTCCCGAAAATTTTGGCGCTGGAGCGGCTGCTATCCTGGTAGAATATGGATACCACAAACTCATGTGCGCCCACTTTCAATACTTCCCCGTTCAGGTATTTGCGTTGCGGCAGGCTATCGAGCAGTTCAGGCTTATCGCCCAATTTTTCTTTGGCCCACTTTAGTAAATGGTCCAGGTGCTTACGTCTTTCCTCTTTAGTTTGGCGGTCGTTAATGCGAAGCAGTATGCCGTTTTTGTTAACCGTTACGCGGTTGTTAAAGCGCGTTTCGTATAATATGCGCACGGGCACACTTTCCCCGTTAACCTCAATTTCAAATTGCTGTTGTAAGGGCTCCTCCTCCTGTGCGGGGGCAGGTGCCGGTTTATCGAATAGGGAAAGCAACATAATTCGCCGTTGCTAAAATCAGATAAAGCAGGCGTAAGGGAGGAAAGTTTTTTCCACAAACAGTAGGGGCCTAATTGTCTGAATCGCCCTTGCCCATTTCTTTTTTAATGCGCCTGATTTCCTTGCGCGATACGCCGGTTTCGTTTGATATCTCACCAACGGTTTTTCCATCGTTTATAAGGTCGCGTATTTTTTCCTCGTAATCGCTTTGGAAAATCTGCGGCCTGGATGGTTCATCGCGCTTGTAGGCAGGTGTTTTCTCCTTAGGTTCCGGAAAGTTTGGCGTGCTGCGGAACGGGTGCCAGAAAAAGAGCAAAAAGCCTATTAGCGTTAACGCCCCCAACCATACCAACCTCGTTTTTTTGAAGCGGATGGTGTCATCGCCTTTAGGTGCGGGGCCCTGGGGTGCCGGGTTAATGTCCTGTTCGGGGGTTTGCATTCGTGGCTTATTAAAGCTGAAAAATAAAAACCCTGCTGTAAAATTCACAACAGGGTTTTAGTAGCAGTAGTTAAATAAGCTTATACCACATAATTGGCGCAGCAGCTGGCCGCGTGCGCATCGGGCTTGGCTTTAAAGGTAAAGCCCATGCTTAGGATATAACCCATTGCCTCGCTAAGGGCCGTGTTAGAGCCAAAGCGCGGGTTGGTATTTATATCGGCATGCACTTCCAACTCGGTACCGTATTTATCAAACAAGGGGCACAGGTGGTAGGCTATTTCAATGGAGCGCGAAACCTCGGTTAGCAGCCTTTCCTTTAAGGTCATCTTTTGCGTGGTTTTCATGTTATTGATAAACATGAAGCCCCCGCGTCCTTTACGCAGAAAAACAATTACGGTAGCAAATTCTGTTTCGGCACCGCGCACCTGCGAGTCGGTTCCTATACAAATTTTGATGGGGTTACCCGCCTCGCGCTCACTTATCAGGGATTTCTCCACCGCATCCTCCACAGGGATTTGAATATTGGTGCCGTCTAAGCGGTGCCATTTACTCTTAAGTACAGATTCCATAAGCATTCATGTTTTGGTTTACTAAATTTAAAAACATATAACCCTCAATTTTCATTCCAGCAAGTTCTTTTTTCAACAGCTGCAGGCAGGCATGAAGTCCTTATAATTTCATTGATAGGCTTAGTCGGGTATGGGTTGCGTAATCAACAATTACAGCAACGCTCTTAACAAAAATTTTTGACGGGCTTTAAACCCGCATGATGTTTCGGAGTCTTATTCTTAACAAAAGCAATGAACTAAGCTGTTCCGCTTTTTAAGATTCATACGGTTTTAGGGTTAGCAGGTTAGTCCCGGTTGGTACGCACAGCCGGGATTTTTTCTTTTACAGAAACCTGGCAGCAAAAAAGCCTGCTGCAACAGCCAGGTAACATATCGCCATATTAAGCAGCACATTTAACGCGGCCAGTTTAACATTGCCGGTGGTAAGCAGGTAATATGTTTCGTAGCTAAAGGTAGAAAACGTAGAGAAGCCACCGCAAAAGCCGGTTACTACAAAAAATTTGAGGTTGCTATTATCAACCTGTTTTTGAAAAACAAGACCGAGGGTAAGCCCCAGTATTAAGCTGCTTACGGTGTTTGATAGAAAAGTGGATACTGGAAAAGTGTCTGGTTGCGCAGGGAAAAACTTCGAAAAACTTAAACGGGCCAAACTGCCTAAACCACCTCCAATAAAAACAAGTATGTAGTTCATGCTACTTTGTTTTGCAGAGCGGCTTCGCGCTTGCGCTTGCCTATGTTATACAACACCTGTATTAAAACAAATACCAGGAAGAAATAAGCAAAAGCACCAAAGGTTATGGCCCAGGTCCATTCAATCCAACCCAGCACCAGCAGCAGCACTATAGGCAATGAAGTAAGTGAAAGGCAGGCCAAAGTTATGGCTACCAGTTTATCTGATAGGCCCAGGTAAGCCAGGTGATGCGTGATGTGGTCCTTACCGCCAACAAATGGCGATTGCTTGCGCATTAACCTGCGAATGGTTACTGTGGTAGTATCAATTAACGGAACAATGAACAGCAGCATAGGCACTACAAACTGCTTAAGTTGTATCCATTCGTTTGAGCCCTCATCTTTAAAATTCCAGAAGAATAAAATACTTGTGGAGGCCAAAAAAACGCCGAGGAACTGACTACCGGTATCGCCCATATAAATGCGGGCGGGGTTCCAGTTAAAATATAAGAAGCCACTTAAGGCACCCAATACCCCCACCAGCATTACCAGGTAAAAGGTGTTTGGTGTAAACCCAAACACAGCTATTATACCTATTAGGCTTACAATTATGGACATGGATATGGTGGTGGTAATTGAGTCCATATTGTCAAGCATATTAATGCTGTTCATAAGGCCAATAACCCACATGGCGGTAATGCCAAAATCTACCGCCGCATTGCCGGTAAGCTTGATGTAAACATCCGATACAATGAGGATGAAGGCACAGCTTAACTGTGCAATAAACTTGGCTAAGGGGTTGGTGTTATAAGCGTCATCCGCCAGGCCCAGCATAAAACCCAGGCTGCAGGACCCTATAATGCCTATCAGGTGCTTATCGAACAAATACGCTGATTCGCGCGGCAAGGTGCCAATCACCGAAATGGAAATAAGAAAAACAATGAAGAAAGAAATGCCGCCAATGGCAGGCTTAACATTGGCTGACCAACGGATTTGATCGGTACCCGCTGCACGTGCGCCCAGGTTAACTGAAAACTTTAAAAACAACCAGTTTATCAGAAAGGAAAAGAAGGTGCATATTAAGTAAAACACCACCAAAAAGATGATGATATATTGTCCTTCCAGATTCATATAACCAATTTACTTACTTTCTGAAGAAACGTTTTAGGAATGGTTCTTTCTTTTTCTCTTCGGTGGTATAGTAGCCTTCGCCGTACTTACGGCCGTAGTAGCCGTAACCATAACCGTAGCCATATCCATAGCCGTAACCGTAGCCATAACCATAGCTGTTGCCATAGTAATAGCCGTAGCCTGAAGCTCCACGTCCGAAATCGTTAACTACAACTGACAGGTTCTTTACGTTGTTTTCCGCCATAATGCGGTTAATGTTGCCGATAAAGCTGCGGTTAGAATAAGCCGCACGCACTACATATATCGGCCAATCAGCCTTCTGCATAATTTCCAATGCATCGGTTACCAGGCCTATTGGCGGGGTATCCATTACAATGTAATCGTACTTGGTGCACAGGTAGTCAAGAAACTCGCCCAGCTTAGGCAATAAAATCAGCTCCGATGGATTTGGTGGTATAGGGCCTGATGTAATGAAATCCAGGTTAGGAACGCCGGTTTCCATTATACATTCATCAACCCCGCTTTGGCCGCTAAGGATAGTACTTACCCCACGGTGGCTATCTACATCAAAAATTTTATCCAACCTTGGTTTACGCATATCAAAGTCAAGTATGATAACGCGCTTATTCAACAGGCTTAATATGGCGGCAATGTTTAACGATACAAAGGTTTTACCCTCGCCCGGTATGGTTGAAGTAGTGGCCAGAATTTTTGCATCGGGCGAATTGGAGATGAATTGAAGATTTGAACGTACCCCCCTGAAAGCCTCTGTGATGGTGGCTTTGGGGTCCTGCGTAACTACGATCTGAGAACGCTCTAAATCTTCTTTGTGGCGTGGGATAACACCCAATAACGGGGCCCGTGTTTTGCGCACCACATCCTCTACCGATATAATGGTGTTATGCAGCAGGTAACGGATAATTACCAATACAATACCCAGGATAATGCCTAACACAAAACCGGCAATACGAACGAAGGTTTCTTTAGGAGAGATGGGGGTTGTAGGTAAAATAGCGCGTTGCAGTACCACGTAATCTGATACGATACCCGCGCTGGCAATCATGTAATCTGACTTTTGACCGTACAGATTCAACACAAAATCGTTTTTAATGTCCGCCATTTTATCAAGGCGGGCAAACTTGTTTTGCAAATCAGGCAGGCGCAAAATTTCTTCAAGGTAACTCTGATACTCTTTGCGCAACAGGGCATTCTGCATCAGCATTTGCTGTAAGGCGTTATCAATATCCTTGTTCAGCTTAATTTTAGCATCGTCAATTTGCCTGTCCAGCATGCGTACTAAAGGGTGCTGTGGTGTTGCGTTCAACAGGGTTTGGTTGCGCCGTGTTTGCAGGTCGTTAATGGAAACTATCTGCGGGCTGAAATCAATATCAGCGATTTTAAACTGTATGGTGGGCAGGCTGGTGTACTCCTTGTTTTTCTGTAACCAGATCTGAAAATTGCGCAGCAGGGTAAGGTCATTGTCATATGCGCGGAACTTCTCTTCGTACTCCATCGTTTTTTCGGTAATGGAGTTCATGTAGTCGTCACCTTTGTCGTAAAACTTTTCGGCCATCCGCAAATACGAAACCGAATCCTGGAACTTATCGAAAGAGGTGCCGAAGGTGTCAATCTGGGTTTGTATAAAGCGCAAGATATTGATGATACTCTCGCGCTTACGCTCAAGGTCGTAGGCAATAAACTCTGTAGCAACGGTGCTTATTACTTCCTTAGCGCGGGTAGGGTTGCGGTCCTTATAAACCAGCTTAATGGTCTTTGTTTTTTGGTCAACCGGTAAAACTTCCAGCTTATCGGAAATTTCATTCATCAGGTCTTCCTTATCCAGAAATTTGAAGTAGTAAATGCCGGAGAAGGTTTCAGGCGTAATGGCAGCCTGTTTAAGATGCACGGTAACATCAAAATAAGGAGTGTTTACTATTTTGCCTGTATCACGGGTAAATTCAAAATCACGGCCGTTAACCGTAAAACCCACATATATCTGGTGGGTGTTAATAATCTTAACGTAGATAGGAAGGTTCTGCGCCCTTTCGTCCTTAATGGTGCCGTTAATTTCAAAAGGAGACTGGGTGTAAAGTTCAGAGAAAATGAACTTGGTTTTACCTTCCTTGTAATAGCCTACCTGCAGCGGAAGGTGCTCGATAATACGCTCCAATAACAGGCGCGATTTCAAAAGCTGCATCTCGCGGCTAACTTCTGTTTCGTCCTGTTCCAACACCATTTTTTCGATGCCGAGAATCTCCGTGGTCTTCTCTTTCTTCAGCATCAATACCGTGGAGGACTCGTAAATGCGGGGTGCATACCGCAGGTAAGCAAGAGAAAGTGCTACACAGGTAATTACAATAACTACCATCCACATTACCGACTTGTTAACGATATAAATTAACAGGCCGAGGTTGAAGTCATCAACCGGCGAAAATCCCTGGCCCTGGTTTGGGTTGGGTGCGGACTGTTGGTTATTTTCCAAATTTCGTAACTAGGATTATGAATGTAGTGATAGTTGTTGCAAAGGAAAGATAGGGCCCTAAATCGCGCAATATTGTTGCGGCTGCATTTGGCCTCCTTTCTATGTAAACAATGTCGTTTGATTGAACTACAAGGTTAGACTTTCGCAGGCCATCCAGGGTAGAAAGGTCTACCAAAAGCACTTCAGGGTTTTTCATATCCCCGCGAATGATTTTGATGTTATAGGCCTTAAAGTCTTCGGGTATGCCCCCTGCCTTGGCTATAATTTCAAGAAGGGTGGTGGGGGCATCATTTAAAGGAATAACGGCGCTTTGGCTGCCTTTAAATACAAAAACCCTGCGGTTAACCACCTTTACTACCACGTAAGGGTCAACATAAAGCGAAGCGTATTTATCTGCCAAAATGTTTTCCAACTGTGTTTCGGTAAATCCTTTAACGAAGTACTCGCCAATAATCGGCAACTTCAAAAACCCTTCATTATCAACCAAATAAGTTTGCAAAGCCACTCCATTGGTGGATGGGTTATTGGTGTTTTGCGAGTTTTCTTCCACAATATCAATCAACTGAAAACCGTCCCTGGCATAGAGGCGGATAGTTAGCTGGTCGCCGGGTTGAATAACATATTCCTCCACCTTCTTTTGTGCCAGTTCAAAATACTGGTAATCCTTCTGCTTAAACATCATGCTAGGAAAAAAAACCTTGCAACCGCTAAAAGAAAGGAGGGCCGTAAAGAGCAGCGCAAACTGCAGGAGCTTCTTCATTGTGTTAAATACTGAACAAACATAGGAAAATTTAGGATGGCTGAGGTGTAGGTTTGTGGCTTATGCTAACAGCGACAGGTAAAGTGTACGCATATCAGCGCATAACCTTTGATAGCTAAAGCGCTCAATAACATGGGCATTGCCCTTTTGGCTCATACGGTGCCTAAGTTCATCATCCTGCACTAACTTCAAGAGGTTTTCGGCAAAAGCATTAACATCTCCCGATGCTGAAAGGAAGGCGGTTTCATTAGGTATTACAACATCGCCTATACCGCCTACCGCCGTTGAAACTATTGCCCTGCCCGAAGCCTGCGCCTCAATAAGGCTAACCGGTGTGCCTTCATTTTTACTGGTCAAGGCTATAATATCCATACCGGCATTAGAAACGTCAATTTCCCTGATCCAACTGGTAAATGTCAGCAGGTTCTTCTCGGTTAAATCGGCATTATTAAAGGGCAGTTCAAGTTCCTTTGCCAGCAGTTCAATTTTTGCTCTTTCCTCACCATCACCAATTATAAAGGCCCGTATCTTTTTGCCGGTTTGCATGCTAACTATCTTCAGGCCTCTTAAAAACAGTTCATGGTTTTTTATAGGCACCAGTCTGCCTACAATGCCTATCGCTATTTCGTCATCACCAATATTATACTTTGCCCTGAAATTGCGGCGTTTGTTTTCCTGGTTTTCAGTAAAACGGTTCAGGTCAAACCCCAGTGGTATTACCTGAAAACGGTTTGCATCGGCAATTTTAAACTCCTGCGTAAGCTCCTGCTTCTGTAACTCGCTAAGCGCTATAATTTTATTAGTGCGGCGCCCCAGGTAGCGTTCAATTTCTAAAAACATGCGCGTTTTAGCACTGCCAAAATAGGAGTGAAAAACGTGACCGTGGAAAGTATGCACTATGGCTTTTACGCCGCTGTGCGATGCGGCTAAGCGGCCTATAGCACCGGCTTTGGCCGCATGGGTATGCACTATATCGGGCTTATATTCTTCAATTATTTTACGAAGGCGATAGTAGGATTTGTAATCGCGGAAGGGATTTAACTCGCGGTACATCTCAGGAATGTAAACCGGGTGAAGGTCCAGCTGCTTTACGATGAACTCAGAACTTTCCTCCTCATCATCCTTCATGCCCGATACAAGCAGGGTGTCAAAATCATTGCCCAGGTACTTACTTAAGTATGCAGCATTGTAGGTAGGGCCACCTAAGTTAAGGCGGTTGATAATTCTAAGTACGCGGGGCATCAGGCAAAATATTTCTTGTACCAGTGTTGAAAAACCACCAGGGCCCACACCGTAGCATGGGCATCCTCAGGGTTGTTGCTTCTCAATTTTTGTTTCAGCAGTTCAGTATTGGCGCTGTCAAATATGCCTTGTTCTTCTATAAATTTTTTGCTGAGAAGGTCTCCATCAATCAGTTGCCATAAATCTGTTCGCAGCCATTTAAGCAAAGGCACTTCAAAACCATGTTTAGGCCTGTTAAACAACTCATCAGGCAAATCCTGCCGGAAACTATCCTTCAAAATACGTTTCGTTTCGCCGGCGTGCAGCTTGAACTCAACAGGCAAAGAGAATGCAAAATTTACCACGGTGTAATCCAGCAGCGGCACGCGTACCTCAAGGCAATTGGCCATACTCATTAAATCCACCTTGGTAAGCATATCGTTAGGCAGCACCATTTGTGTATCAGCAAAAAGCACATCATTAAGGTCGCCTCCGCTGCTTAAGTATTGGGTTAGGGCCTGTGTGCGTTCAATAACTTCTCCCTGCGCGCTGCGCTTCTCGGTTTGTAATAGCAAAAGGGCGTTCTCTCTTGTTGTTAAGCTACACCAGCGCCAGTAGCGCTCTGCAGCGCTCATCTTTACGCCCTCGCTGTAACGCTGTAACTGCCTGAATAGGTTTGAAAACTTAGAGTGCCGCGACTTTGGCAGCAATTTAAGAAATGGATTAGCGGCAGATGCTAATGAGTTTACCAGGTTTTTCCGTCGTGCCTGTTGTTCGGCTTTGTGCTTGTTGTAACCTGCAAACAACTCATCTCCACCATCGCCGGATAATGCTACCGTTACTCTTTGCCGTGTTTGCCGGCTTAATATATATACTGCTATGGCTGATGAATCTGCAAATGGCTCATCGGTATAATCAAGCACATTAAAAATGCAGTTGAACATATCTGCGTTGGAAACGGAAAAAACGGTGTGATTAGTGCCGAATTTTTTGGCAACCAGGTTGGCGTATTTGGTTTCATCAAAAAAAGGCTCATCCTTATAACCTATGCTAAAGGTATTTAACCCGCTAACCTGCTTACTGGCACAGGCTGTTACTATAGAAGAATCAATACCGCCGCTAAGGAAAGCGCCCAGTGGAACATCTGATACGAGGCGGCGCTCAACCGCAGCCTCCACCAATGTTCTTAACTGTTGTTTGGCAGCATCGTAGCTCATGCCATCGGCACTTATTACATGCCCGGGATTAAATGGCAGGCTGTAATATCTTTCAACCGATAACTGCCCGGCAGTATTAATAGTAGCGCAATGCCCAGGAGGCAGTTTGCTGAAATTTTTAAGCATGCAATGGTTGCCCGGCACATAATTCAATTGCAGGTAAAGGCCTAAGGTGCTGAAGTCAATTTCCTTTTTTACCGGAAAGTGAAGAAGTGCTTTCATTTCACTGCCAAAAAGAATCATGTTCTCATCAGTGTAAATAAGCATAGGCTTAATGCCAAAGCGGTCGCGCGCAAGAAAAACCTCCTCTTTAACGCTATCGTAAATCGCGAAAGAAAAAAAGCCGTTCAGCTCATTAAGGCAGGCTTTGCCCATTTTCATATAAAGCTGTAAAAGCACCTCGGTATCGGAGTGTGAGGTAAACTGTACGCCTTGTAAATGGGTGGCGCGCAGCTCACGGAAATTGAAAATTTCTCCATTAAAGATTATGGTGAACCTGCCACCGGGGTCCTGCATGGGTTGGTGTGCAACAGCAGAAGTATCAATTATGGAAAGACGTGCGTGCGCAAAACCAACTTTTGGGGAAAGGGTGCGTGTTTGTTGAAGGTCGGGCCCTCTTTTGGCCAACTGTGCAATGCCCTTTTCAAGAAGAGGCTCAAGCGAATGATTGTTGATTTTAGAAAAATAACCTGCTATGCCACACATACTGCTTCCTTACGTAATCGAGCGCGAAGATGAAATATTCACTTAACTTTGGCCGAAGTTATGGATGTTTATGATTTTATGCTTGCCCCCTTATACCTGGCGCTGCTTTATTTTCTGGCGTTGCGTAAGCGGGCTCAAAACTCCAGCGATTTCCTTTACCAGCAATATTACCTCAAAGGCCTAAATTATAAGTTTATAGGGGCAACAGTTTTTGCGCTGGTGTATGTTTATTACTATGGCGGGGGCGATACGGTTTCATTTTATTATGCCATAAGCCCGCTTTTTAAACTGTTTTTTAAAGACCCGGCTGCATTCTTCAAATTTTGCTTTAATCCTTACGAGCTTTATCCGCCGGCCTGTATTTGGGAGGCTGCGCAAAAAAGTGTTATCTACCTTTTAAGAGGTACACCAACCTTAACTACCATCAAGATAGGAGGCCTTATAAACATGTTTTGCTTTAACTCCTACCTGGCGCTTTCGCTGGTGTTTGCTTATTTGTCTTACCAGTTCCAGTGGCGTATTTTTAAACTGGTATGCTCGGTTTATCCCTCATTACATAAGCAATTCTCTTATGCACTTTTGATGATTCCTTCGGTTATTTTCTGGGGCTCGGGCCTTTCGAAAGATACCATCATGCTTTCTGCCATCATGATGTTTATTTACGCCTACTACCAAATGGCCATCAACAAAAAACAGGTATTTAAGTACCTTTTTATTCTGTTGATTACAGGCTACCTTATTTCGCTGGTGCGCGGTTTTATTTTGTTTACTATGGTGCCTTGCCTTATTCTAATGACAGTGGCCTACTACCAGGGGGTTATCCGCAGTTCCGTTTTGCGCTTTCTTGTGGCGCCCTTGTTTATAGCGGTAGGTGTATTGGGCTCTTTCTTTTTTGTGCGCACCCTTGGGCAAAACGTAGACTCCTACAGTGTAGAATCATTGCAGCAAAAGGCGGAGGGGTTCCGCAGCTGGCATACCACGCAGGGTGGTTCTACCTACTCCATAGGCGAGGGTGAACTTGAATTTACCTTTACCGGCATTATGTCGCAGGCTCCAATGGCTGTTATTACTACTCTTTACGGCCCCTTTGTATGGCAAATACGCAACGTGTTGATGCTGCTATCCGGTATAGAGAGCCTCATTTTCCTGTATCTCACCATCCGTATTGTATTTAACAAACGCATTTATGCGTTGTTTGGCGTTTTATTCAGCGACCACCTTATTGCCTTTTGCCTGCCATTTATAATTGTGCTTAGCATTGCTATTGGCTTAACCAGCTTTAATTACGGTGCCCTGGTGCGGTATAAAATTCCGATAATGCCTTTTCTTGGTATTTTCTTTATTGTGGTTAATTACCACCTTAACCGTAGCGAGCGTACTGCATGAGTTCCGTCCCCAACAAAAAGATTCTTTACATCGTTCAACACCGCTTTAACCGCAGCCCCGGCCAGCGGTACCGTTGCGAGCAATACATAAAGGTATTGGAACGTAACGGCTTTGATTGTACCTACTCCCCCATAATTGTGGATGAAGAGGAGGACAAAGCCCTGTATCAATCGCGGAGCATGCTGGCAAAAGGGCTTATATTTTTAAAGGCCATTTACAGGCGCATTAAGGATGTATGGCGGGCCTCGTCTTATGACGTGGTATTTATTTACCGTGAGGCGTTTATGACCGGCTCATTATTTTTTGAAAAGAGATTGAAGGCTTCCGGCGCAAAGCTGGTGTATGATTTTGATGATGCTATTTGGCTGCCGGATGTTTCAGAAGTAAACAAGTCATTAGCCTGGCTTAAGGGGCCCGGTAAAACGGCGGATATAGCAGCCCTTTGCGATTTGGTTATTGTGGGCAATACTTACCTGGCTGCCTATGCGGGCCAGTACAATAAAAATGCCGTGGTTTTTCCTTCTACTATAGATATGGATTACTACCGTTTGCCTGTTGGGCCAAGGCCATATTTTAAGAATGATAAAATTGTAATTGGCTGGAGCGGCAGCCATACCACTATCAAACACTTTGAAACTATACTGCCGGTGTTTGAAGCGCTGCGGAAGAAATACGGCGAGCGGATACATTTTGTGGTGTATGGCGACCCACATTATAAAAACGAGGCGCTTAATATTGAAGCGCTTTCCTGGAGCCACGATACCGAGGTGGAGGTTATTGCTTCCTTTGATATTGGTATTATGCCCTTGCCTGATAATGAATGGAGTAAAGGCAAATGTGCGATGAAAGGCCTTCAGTACATGGGCCTTTCGGTGCCGGCAGTAATGTCGCCGGTGGGCATGAACAAAGATGTAGTGCAGGATGGCGTAAATGGATTTTTAGCTGCCGATGAAAAGGAATGGATAGAAAAACTTTCTTTGCTGATAGATAACACTGAACTACGAAAACGCTTAGGTAAAGAAGGAAGAAAAACGGTGGAGGAGAATTTTTCGGTACAGGCATTGGAAAGCCGCTATCTTCAAATAATTAATAGTGTTTTGAAATGAAAAGAGCGTTGGTATGCGGCGCCGGAGGGTTTATCGGCAGCCACTTAGTGAAAAGACTTAAGCAAGAAGGGTTTTGGGTACGTGGGGTGGATTTAAAATATCCGCAGTTTAGCCCCACTGCGGCAGACGATTTTGTAATAGGCGACCTACGCAATCAGCAGGTTTGCAGGTCTCTTTTCAATCTCCCTTTTGATCAGGTGTACCAGTTAGCTGCCGATATGGGCGGAGCGGGTTATATTTTTAGCGGCGAAAACGATGCCGACGTAATGTTTAATTCAGCCACAGTTAACCTTAACATGGTTAACCTGTGTAATGAACATAAAGTTGACAGGGTATTTTACTCTTCATCGGCCTGCATGTACCCTGCCTATAACCAGGAAGACCCCGAAAACCCTAAATGTTCTGAAGATTCAGCTTACCCTGCACAACCCGATAGCGAGTATGGTTGGGAAAAATTATTCAGTGAGCGGCTGTATCTTTCCTACATGCGCAATCATGGTTTAAAGGTACGTATTGCGCGCTTCCACAATATTTTTGGCCCTGAAGGCACCTGGCAGGGTGGTAAGGAAAAAGCACCGGCAGCCCTGTGCCGCAAAGTGGCATCAACTGCCGAAGGCGGCATCATTGATGTTTGGGGCGATGGCTTGCAAACGCGTTCATTCCTTTACATTGATGCCTGCATTGAGGGCATCAGAAGATTAACCGAAGGTGACTGGGAAGGGCCCGTAAACATCGGTTCGGAGGAAATGGTAAGCATTAATGAACTTGCCCGCATGATTATTGAAATTTCAGGCAAAAGGCTTTCTGTAAAAAATATACCGGGCCCTGTGGGGGTCAGGGGCCGCAATTCCGATAATGCTTTAATTAAGCAAAAGCTGGGCTGGGCACCCGATTTTGCCCTTAAACAAGGGCTGGAATTAACCTATGCCTGGATTGCTGAACAGGTGAAAGAAGCGGGCTTACAGCAAAGCAAGTAACGCAGCCTCATTAAAATTTTATCTTCGCGCGCAATGGCTAAAATTATAATTGATTCGGGAAAGAAATTCAGGGGCCTGGGCCTGCGCGAGCTTATAGCCAGCCGCGATTTATTTTATACCCTGGCCTGGCGGGATTTTAAGATACGCTACAGCCAGACTTTTATTGGTGTGTTGTGGGGCGTTTTGCAACCAGCCGTGCAAATAACAGTGTTGTGGCTGGTGTTCAGTCATTTTATAGGCGTTCAAACCGGCGGAACACCCTACCTGGCTTTTTTACTTTGTGGTTTAAGTCCGTGGGCCTTTTTCTCCTTTGTAGTAAACAACTCCGGCAATTCTATCATTGGCGCGCAGGACATGGTTAAGAAGGTTTACTTCCCCCGCCTGGTAATTCCTATTTCGAAAGCCGCGCTGGGCCTAATTGATTTTACTATTTATCTGTGCATCCTGTTTGTTATACTGGCAGTTTACCACATCGTACCGCCGGGGCAGGTAGTTTTTCTACCCCTCTTTGTTTTAATGAATGTAATTGCCGCGCTTAGCGTAGGTATTTGGTTAAGCGCCTTAAGCATCCGCTACCGCGATTTTCAGTTTATTATACCTATTGTAGTGCAGCTGGGGTTTTATGTTACGCCGGTTATTTACCCGGCTGAACGGGTGATAAACGGACTGCCTAAATGGGCCACGTATATCTACTTCCTTAACCCTATGGCCGGTATTATACAGGGGTTCAGGTGGTGTTTGTTAGATGCGCCTCCGCCATCGGAGTATGCCTATATTTCCTTTGGCATTATTGCCCTAATTTTTGCAAGCGGGGTTTATTTCTTCCGCCGTGTGGAATACGTAATGAGTGATATTATCTAATGCCCATGAGTGATGTAGCTATTAAGGTTGAGAACCTTTCGAAAAAATATGAGTTAGGCACTTTGGGTGCGGGCTCCTTGCGCGAGTTGTTTGCGGGCATTTTCTCATCTAAAAAAACCAGGGAGGAGTTTTGGGCCCTGCGCGACCTTTCCTTTGAAATTAAACAGGGCGATATTGTTGGTGTAGTGGGCAAAAACGGCGCCGGTAAAAGCACCCTGCTAAAGGTACTTTCGCGCATTACGCAGCCTACCACAGGCCGTGCCGAAATTAACGGCAGGGTTTCATCGCTGCTTGAAGTAGGAACAGGTTTTAACCCGGAGTTAACCGGTAAGGAAAATATTTTTTTGAACGGCACCATACTGGGAATGACGCGCAGCGAAATTGCCCGTAAGTATGATGAGATAGTGGAGTTCTCGGGCGTGGCCCGTTTTTTGGATACACCGGTTAAGCACTACTCCAGCGGTATGTATGTGCGCCTTGCCTTTGCAGTAGCAGCGCACCTTGAGCCGGAGATTTTAATTATTGATGAAGTGCTGGCGGTAGGCGATTCGGAGTTTCAGCAAAAGTGCCTGGGCAAAATGGGGGAGGTTAGCAAAAGCGGCCGCACTATTTTGTTTGTTAGCCACAATATGAGCGCCGTAATGAGCCTTTGCAATAAAGGTATTTTATTACGGCAGGGGCAGTTGATAGAGCAAGGCCCTATCGGCAACATTGTTACGCACTACATGCATGCTAACCGTAACGATAGCCACGATAAAAACCTGGTTAATGTTGCCCATCGCAATGGCAATGGCAACTTCCGTTTTACAAAATGGGAACTTACCGATACAGAAGGCATGCCGGTTGAAAACGGTATGAGCGGCCGCGATGTACAGTTCCATCTTCACTTTGAAATAAATGAACCTTCAGTGAGGCCGGTGCATTTTTCGCTGCGTATTGTAGATGATTTTGACCGCAGCATTTTGCACATGAGCACTACGCACACCCCAACAGGAGAATTTAAAATTCCGGCTGCGGCTAAAAGCGGAAAAGTAGTTATTACAGTACCACGTGTGCCTCTGCCTGCGGGTATTTACAGCATACACCTTTTTGTTAGCGACCTTAACGTGGTGTTTGATGAGATAAATTTTGCCGGAGATTTTAAAGTGGAGGAAGGCGACTACTTCGGCAATGGTAAAACAATTGACTCCAAGCTGGCGGTGGTGTACCAAAGCAGCAATTGGCAGTTAATAACCCAATAGTTACACCCCTTGCGTAAGCCGCTGGGGTAAAAAGGAAAAGATATGAGAGTTTTGATTTTGTTGGATGCGTTTAGCCTTGGTGGTGCAGAAAAGCAGGCCTTACTGTTTGCAGAATGGCTGCAAAAAGTGAAGGGTGACACCGTAGAGATTTGGGCGTTTTTGCCGGGTGATGGTTCAGCAAAAGCTTTGTGCGACCGCTATGGTTTAAAAACAAGAGTGATAGGGTACTTCCGCGGGTTAGCCCGTTTTCTGTACCCTAAACAAATTTGGGAATACTCGCGCTTGTTTGGTGAGTTTAAGCCCGATGTTTTAATGAGTTACACTAACCAGCCTAACCTGTTGTTTGGCTTGGTGTGGAAGCGCACCGGTGCACGGTATTACATATGGGGCCAGCAAGGTATTGAAGCTTCAGGTTATCCGTTTTCGAAAAAGGCCGATAAAATGGCGCTTGACCAAACGCCGATATTCATTTCCAATTCAACCAACGGTGCTGAATTTTTAAAGCGTGAACTTAAAGTGCCTGCCGAAAAAGTGATGGTGGTTTACAACGGGCCGGAGGTAGTAGAACCTATTTACACCCGCGCGCAGTGGCGCGAAAAACTGGGGGTGAAGGAAAACCAGTTTATGGCCTTAATGGTGGCGCATATTGCCCTGCGTAAGGACCATGACACCATGTTAAAGGCCTGGAAGATTGTAGTAGACAAGCTGAAGCCGCAGGGTATAGAGCCGATAATAGTTTTCGCAGGTATTTTGGGCGAAGCCACACAAAAACTGATAACGCAATCGGTAGATTTAGGCGTGTTTCCATACGTTAAGTTTTTGGGCAATGTAACAGATATTACGGGCCTTAACCTCGCTTCTGATATTCATATTCTGAGTTCTATTACTGAAGGTTTGCCAAACTCGTTGTTAGAAGCCATGCGTTGCGGTTTACCGGTTGTGGGTACTGATATACCCGGCATACGCGAAGCCCTTGGCCCTGAAAATGAAGATATGCTAAGCAAGCCGAAGGACGCCGAAGATTTGGCCAATAAGGTTTTATCGCTGGCCACTAACCCTGCTTATATAAAAGAAGTGGGTGAGCGCAACAAAGCACGTATTGATAAGCATTTTCGGTTGGAAGAAATGTGCAACATACATTACGACCTCATGAAAAAGCACGCCGGATAATTTAAAAGAGGAATAGAAAGATGTGCGGTATTGCAGGTTTTATCAATCGCAAGGGCAAGGTTGCCGAAAGAGAAGTGGCAGCCGCCATGGCCTCGTGTCTGGGGCACCGCGGGCCCGATGGGCACGGCATACACCTGCAGAATAATATTGCACTGGTACATACCCGCCTGGCTATTATTGATCCTACCGCCGGGGCGCAGCCCATGTTTAGTGCCGATGGCAGCATTGCCATTACGTTTAACGGAGAGATTTACAACTTCCTTGAAATTAAAAAGCAGTTGGAGCAAAAGGGTTATACTTTTCAAACCCACTCCGATACGGAAGTTATTATTTACGCTTATAAAGAATGGGGCAAACATTGCGTAGAGAAGCTGCGTGGTATGTTTGCTTTTTGCATTGCCGATTACAACAAACAGGAGTTGCTTTTAGCGCGCGACCCTATGGGGATTAAGCCATTGGTTTACTACCGCGATGAGAACACCTTTGGCTTTGCATCAGAAATTCAGGCGCTTAAATTTTTGCCCGGGTTTAATAAAGAGCTTGACTTGCATTCGCTTGATTATTACCTGTGGCTCTCCTATATCCCTGCGCCGCATTCCATTTACAAGCATGTGCGCAAGCTGCAGCCCGCGCACCGTATGGTGCTAAACTTTAGCGGCGATGTTTTAGCAGAAGAAAAATACTGGCAGTTAAAGTTTGAAACGGATAACAAGCCTACAAAAGAAGAGTGGATTGAGCGTGCTGCCTATAAGCTTAAAGAAAGTGTAAAGGCGCATTTAGTGTCCGACGTGCCTTTCGGGGCGTTTTTATCGGGAGGTATTGACTCCACACTGGTAGTGCGCTACATGGCCGAGCAGTTGAACACACCGGTTAAAGCTTTTACAATTTCGTTTGAAGAAGAAGAGTTTAATGAGCTGCCTTACGCAAAGGAAGCAGCAAACATCCTGGGGGTTCAGCATTTTCATGAAACGGTAAGGCCCGACGCGCTGGAAATATTGCCCCAGTTGGTAAAGCATTATGGCGAGCCTTATGCGGATAGCAGCGCCATACCCACTTTCTATGTTACCCGCCTGGCACGCAAGCATGTTACTATGGTGCTCTCCGGCGATGGCGGAGATGAGGCCTTCTTTGGCTATCCACGATACATGCAATGGCTGAAATACCTGGACACTAAATTACAGGTGCCTTACTGGAAGGAGTTGTTATTACCCATTGCACATGCCATTAACCCCAAACGTTACTCGCCCTTAAGGCCTATTAAAGACGTTTATAGCTTTTTGAGGTTTGTTGAATATCTGAAACAACCCGTGCGCAATGAGTTATGGAAGGCGGAATACCATCCCTACATTAATTCACGCTGGCCTGGTATTGAACAGGAGTTTGATAATGTAAAGGGTGCTGAATTGTTGAACAAAGGAAAGTACATTGATCAGAAATCGTACATGGTTTACGATATTTTGACCAAGGTGGACGGTGCCAGTATGATGAACAGCCTGGAGGTGCGCACGCCCATTATTGATAAAGAGGTATTTGAATTTGCAGGTACTATACCACCTGCTGTTTTATTAAACATGCAGGCCAGCGGCCAAACCACGGAGAAATTTTTGCTGAAGGAGTTGTTGAAGGATAAATTTCCTGAGCAGTTTATTCATCGCCGCAAGGCAGGTTTTGGAATGCCTTTGCATAAGTGGTTTGCCAAGCCTGATGGTAAATTGTACCCAAAAGTTAAGGAAAGATTATGCGCCGCTGATAGCCCTTTACGCAACTATTTTACTGATGCCGGCATTGACCGTATTGTTAACCGTCGTGATTACCACCGCTATATAGGGGAGAGCGAGCCTATCTGGCAGTTATTATTTTTAGATGAATGGCTTCGCCAAAACGCGTAACTTAAACCGCGTAATTGCTTTTGAAATTGGAAAACCGGAAAAAACGCATTCTCATTTTCTTGCCCTTTCTAACCTTCGGAGGGGCCGAACGGCAGGGTTTTTTACTGGCGCGGGGGCTTAGTGCATTAAATTACCAGGTTACAGTTTGTGGTTTTTCGCTTACCGGCGCTCACTATCCCTTGATAAAAAATTTAGAGGAGGCGGGCATTAAACATTATGTGTTGCCCAACTCCATGGCCGAAATGCCCGGGCGAAAAGGCATGCTTAAAGTGCTGAACCAATTTGTGCGGTTTGTTCGCGGCCAGGGGTTTGATTGTATTATACCGTTTACTTTTTGGCCCAACTATCTTACTGCCCATGCTGCCAGGTTTATTAAAGCCAGGTGTTTTTGGAACCAGCGCAGCGTTGATGACCATGTTGCGGTTCATGGCTTTGAGAAGTGGATGCCGCTGAATAAAATAAGGTTTGTTTCTAACTCGCGGCCCGGCAAACAGTTTTTGATAAAACGTTTTGCATTAAAGGATAGCGATGTTGAAATTGTAAATAACGGTGCCGTGCAGGATACAGCAAAGAATACAGCGCCCTATTGGAGAGAAAAACTGAATATAGATGAACGCCGTGTGGTGCTTAACATGGTGGCTAATTTTTTTCCTGAAAAAGATTTTGCCACAGTTATAAAGGGGATGGCTGTTCTGCAACAAAAAGCGGTGCCGGTGGTGTGCCTTTTAACGGGCGGTGGAGGAGATAAGCGCAGAAGGGATGAGGCCAAGGCATTGGCTTATGATTTAAAATTAGGTGACACCGTCAATTTTGTAGGGGAGTGTGATGATGTAAGCGGCCTGTTGCAGGCTACAGACGTTGGCGTTTTGTCATCCACCTCAGAAGGGTGCCCCAACAGCGTGTTGGAGTACATGATGGCCGGTTTGCCGGTAGTGGCTAATGATATTGATGCCATAACCGATGTGCTGGGAACGGATTATCCTTTTATTTTTAAAACCGGCGATGCCGATGATTTTGCCAACAAGATAGAGGCGCTGTGCAACAATGTTGTGTTGCGTAGAAGCACAGGAGAAAAGCTTAAGGAAAAAGTGACAGTTGAATACAGCTTAGAAAAGATGGTAAACCGGTTTAGCGAGCTTATCGAGTTAAAATAGTGTATGCCAAAAGTATCCTTCATAATACCCTTTTTTAATAACGGCAGCACCATTGCTGAAACGGTAGATTCTGTTTTCGGCCAATCGTTCACTGATTTTGATGTATGGATAATTGACGACGGTTCAACGGATGCACATTCCCTTGAGGAGTTAAAAAAGCTGGAGAGCCGTAAAGGTATTACGGTTTTGCGCCAGCAAAATGCGGGCCCCAGCGTTGCGCGTAACCTTGCCATTAAACAAACCACTGCAGAGATAATTGTGCCTTTAGATGCCGATGACCGCATAAAACCCGATGCTTTGGCAAAAGCCATTGGTTTTTTTGCAAATGAAAAAGTAGGAGTGGTGTACGGCGATAACCTGTTTTTTGGCGCAAGGAATGAAATGAACCTGCAGGAAGAGTTTGATATCCGCAAAGCTATTCTTTACAACCAGGTAGCGCTGTGCAGTTTTATCCGCAAAGCGGTTTTTGACAAAAGCGGCTATTTTGATGAATACATGAGCAAGCGCGGCCTGGAGGATTGGGAGTTTTGGATAAGGATTACTGAAGATGGTTGGTTGATGAAACATGTGCCCGAAGTGTTTTTTGAAATAAGAGTAAGGCCTGAGTCGCGCACGTATGAGGTGGCCAATAAAAACCTGGATGACCTGATGGGTTACGTTTATAAAAAGCACCTAAAGGTGGTAATCCGCGAATACGAGAAGCTGTTTTATGCCCATAAAATGCTGGGCGAAACGCCTGATTATAAAATAGGCGGCCAGGTGTTGGCCCCGTACCGAATGCTGAAAAAAATATTCAAAAGCTAAGCCATCGCCGATGACAGACTCCGTACACCGTAGTAACAACAACTTTGATTTCATCCGTTTTCTGGCGGCTTCCTTTGTAATTATTACCCACTCGCAGGCCCTGACGGGGCATGGAGGTAACGATTGGCTTTCGTCTATTTCAAGGGGTACCATCCAATTCAGCCACTTAGGGGTAGCTGTGTTTTTTACCATAAGCGGTTACTTGATAGCCCAAAGTTTGATACGCTCTAAAACCTACAGCGGCTACCTCTGGAAACGCTTCCTTCGCATTTTTCCGGGATTGGCCGTGGTGCTTGCTTTGTTGATTTTGGTGTTGGGACCCTTAGTGAGTACCGTGCCTTTAAAGGATTATTTCAGCAGCCCGCAAACCTGGGGCGTAATGCTTACGCTCAGCCTGTTTAAGCTTAACCTTGTTTTGCCTGGCGTTTTCACCAACAACCCTATGACTAACTCAATAAATGGCTCGCTATGGACACTTGCCTATGAGTTTTCGTTTTATCTATTGTTGCTGGTGGCCGGTTTAACCAGGGTGATAAAGAACCGGTACATAATATTGTTGTTTTGGTTGGGCCTTTTTGCTGTAAGGACTTACCTGAGACAGAAAATTTTTGTGTACGACTACGCCACCCCTTACCTGCTTGGCTTAAATATTATGTATGTGGTGGAGTGGGGCTTGTTTTTCGGCGCCGGAACGCTCTTCTATCTCTTTCGCGATGAGATAAAGTTTAATGTTTTTGTTTTTGTGGCGGCATGTGTGGCTACAATTGCGGCCGTTTATTTCAGCGAAGCGGCCGGGCGCATCGTTTATTATATCACGCTGCCTTATATCATATTTTATCTTTCATTCCTGCCCGGAGCATTAAACCACTTTGGCAAATACGGCGATTTCTCATACGGTATTTATATTTACGCCTACCCGGTTCAGCAAACGCTTATTTATTTTTTAGGTGCCGATTTAGGCACCCCGCTTTTAGCGCTTCTTTCTTTTGCAGGTACGCTTCCGTTAGCAGTGCTCTCGTGGTATTTGGTGGAGAAGAAGGCGTTGGCCTTTAAAAATGTGGTGAACTGATTTTAATAACAATGGAGATTAAGAAAGTTTACCCGTCCGATTTTGATAAGGTGTACGAGCTGCTACAACGGTTTGAGAATACAAGCCTGACAAAGGAGGACTTTAAAAAGTTGTTTACACTTTACTGGCCTTGCAGCGTGCAGCACTGCGGCCTGATGATGGAAGACGAGGGCAAGGTGATTGCCTACCTGGGGGTGGTTTTCAGCGATAGAGTTATTGAGGGGGTCAATCACGTTTTTGGCAATCTTACCACCCTTATTATTGATCCGGCTTATCGTGGGCAGAAACTGACCCATAAAATTGTGCAGCACCTTCGCGATTCAGGCAACTATGTGCTTACCGCCATTACGCCCATCCCCCCGCTCTACAATATGTATAAGCAAAGCGGGTTCAGAGATTTGAACGACTTTCGAAAAATATTATGGAAGACAGGGTCAGCCTTGCCCTCGGTAAACTATACCGAAGAGGCAGGCGCTTTGCAGGCTAAATTGCAGGGGGAGGCGGCCCGCATTTATAAAGACCACTTACCATTTAACGGCGTTCATGCCTTGTATGAGGCAGAGGGACAGAAGGCTTACATGATTTTTAAAAAGCGCACATCGCATCGCCGTAAGTTTTTAGATGTACGGCTGCTGAATTATGCCGACCGCGCCCTGCGTTTGTTAGGGCTTAAAGGTTTTCTGCATAAGGAAATGGCAATTTACGAATTGCTTTACTGCAGTAATTATGCTTTTGCTGCTCAACAGCTAAGGCCCATAGTGCAAAGCTTTTTGAGCAGGCATGATTGCGCCGGTGTTGCTGTACCGCTTTGGTTTTGGAACAAACTACAGCCATCCTGGTTTCCTGCAACAACTTATTACCATTCGCGCCAAATGGTTTACGCTAATAGCTTACCCGATGAGGCCATAGATGTGCTTTACTCAGAAATATTTGTTTTAGACTTGTAGAAGATGCTGAAGGAAAAAACGCTTGGCTTATTTGTAAAAACCAATGGCAGGTTGTCGCAACCCCTTTTTGGTGGGCTGGGCTTTATTTTTTGCCTGCATCGCGTTTTGCCAAAGCAATTTCACAGTAAATGGTCGGGCGAAAACAGTATGGCGGTATCGCCTGAATACTTGGAATGGCTGATAAGTTTTGTGCGGCAGCAGGGTTTTGAGCTGATAAGCATGGATGAAGTTCTTGAGCGTATAAATGGCAAACCTTACTCCAAAAAATTTGCTGCTATTACGCTTGACGATGGATGGAAAGATAACCTTGTTTACGGCACCCCTGTTTTCGAAAAACATAAAGTACCCTATACTATTTATGTGGCCAATTGTTTTCCTAACGGAACCGCAAAAATGTGGGCCGAGAACCTGGAGGAGATTGTTTACACCCGCCGGGAGGTTGTCTTTAAGTATGGCGATACCCTTATCTCTAAACAGTTTGCCAATGATGCCGACCGCCGCGAGGCTTTTCATAAGCTGCGGTATTTTATACTGGAGGCCAATACGCTAAATGAGTTTAACGCACGTATAGAAGCGGTGGAGCGCAGTGCTTCTTTTGTTGATGTAAACAAGGGTTTCGCTTTAAGTTGGGAGGAAATAGTAAGCCTGGCTCAAACGTCGTTGTGCACCATCGGTGCGCATACCATGAATCATCTGCCTTTGGCAAAGTTGCCTGAGGGTACAGCTTTAACTGAGATGAGCTACAGCCGTGAGGAGATTGAAAAGAACACGGGAAAGCCGGTTGTGCACTTTGCTTATCCATATGGCTCAAAAAATGAGTGTAGCCTTCGCGAGTTTGCCCTGGCGCAGAAAGCCGGTTACGGGCTTGCTGTTACGGGGCGTGCCGGTAATGTGTTTAGGGCCAACAAAAGCGAGGTGATGGCCATACCGCGTTATGCCATTGGCGAAGGTACCCGCCAGGAGCGCTTGCGCTATATTATGAATGGCATACTTCATTTTAGTTTTAACGGGTTTAAAAGAGTAGTGGCAGACTGATGGCTGAAGTGGAACTGAGTATTGTACTGGTTAATTATAAAACGCCTGACCTGCTGCGGCAGTGCCTGGCTTCTGTCTTTAAGCATACCCAAACGGTGTTCGAGGTAATTGTTGTTGACAATAACTCAGGAGACAACTCTGAGCAATTGATAAAAGCGGAATTTCCTAACGTGCGTTGGATAAGCAAGAGTTACAATTCGGGTTTTGCCCGGGGAAATAATGAAGGAATTAAAGCTGCCGGTGGCCGATATGTGCTGCTCCTGAACTCCGATGCTTTGCTTGAGGAAGATGCCATTACTGCCAGCCTAACTAAGTACAAGGCGCTCGAGGGGCAACATAAGTTAGGGCTGTTAGGTTGTAAAATCTGTTCCTTCAGCGGAAGTATTTTGCCGAGCGTGCACGAACGCTTTATGGGGCTAAAGGACCTGTTACGGGCGAACGCCATTTTTATTTATCTCTTTCGGGATAAAGCCCGCCAGCAGTCGTACCATGAAAGTTGGTATTTAACCAGCCATTTTGCAGCGCACATTAGCGGTGCGTTTATGCTGTTTAATAAAAGCAGGCTTAATAGTCCTCAGTATTGGCTCGATGAAGATTTTTTTCTGTATGCAGAGGACGTGGAATGGTGCGGCCGCCTGAAAAAGATGGGGTTCGAGCATTATTATTATGCCGATGCACGCATATTGCATAAAGACAGTGGCAGCAGCGTAGATGGCAACTGGAAACAGATGCAGGTGCTATTGTCGCAACTGCTGTTTATATTTAAGTATTATGGCGGGCTGTATTTTCAGCTTTATGTATGGCTGCTTAAGTTTAACATACGGCTGGATGACAGATTATATAAAGGAAAAAAGACGGTACATACCGAGGCGGAAGTGCTTGGCGCCAACCGCAGAAAGGAGATAAGCGTCATGCTTAAAAGATATTTAACCGTGCTGAGGCAGAATTATAAGGGAACCGTAAACTCTGCTAAGCATTTTTTGAAGTATGAAACTGAATAGAATCAGGAACCTGTTGGGCCGGAGCGGTAAAATGCCTGCTTACGATTTTAACGCATTGTTAGAAGAGGTGAGGCGTGTACGCAATGTTTCTGAAGACCTGGTGATTGTGCCTAAACCCACGGGGGGCAATTGGCTGGGCATAAACATAGCCACTAAGCAATTGTTTGGTAGCAATGTGGTTGAACTGCCGCAACACTACTCCAGCCAATTGTTGACTGATGAAGAATTGCAAAACCTGAGTAAGGAAATACAGGCCTTGAGATTCAGGAATGTAGTGTTCAGCAGTTTGCCTTTGTATGCTGATAAAGTAATTGCCAGGCTGTATCCCGCTACAAAGGTAAGTACGGTAATACACGGTACATTTTCTGAAGCAGGTGTTGGCGGTAAAATTTCGGAGAGTATACAATTGAGCCTGCAGTTACTGCAACAGGGGCATATCCAAAAAATAGCAGCGGTTAGAAAAGATGTAACCGATTTTGTAAGCCGGATGTGGGGTGTTAAGGCCCACACCTTAGGCAATAAATGCGTTATACCGGAAAATATTAAACCATCAGTTTTAGCGCCTGCCGGTTGCAGCATAGGCGTCTTCGGCACCGAGAACTTCAATAAAAATATTCATAACCAGGTGGCCGCTGCTGCGCTTGTAAAAGAGAGTGCTGTATATGTTACGCAACCCCAGTTGTATCAATATTTACCGGGCGCTACTATACGGGGTATCGAGCGTGGAGACCGTTCAAAGTTTTTAAGTGTACTGGCAGCCATGGATGTTAACCTGCATTTATCCTTTAGCGAATCCTGGGGGCAGCTAGCGGCCGAAAGCCTTGCTTTAGGAGTGCCCTGCCTGGTTTCGGCAACAACCAACCTGTTGGATGATGATACCTGGCTGAAGGAAAAATTAACTGTAAACCGAATAGATGCACCCGTGATGATTGCCGAAAAACTGGAGTCCGTTATTAAAGATAAAGAAGAAACAGGCAGGCGCGGTGTTGCTTATGTGGCCGCGCTGAACCAAAAGGCAGATAAGCTTTTGGCAGATTTCTTAAACGCCTGAGAAACTTAAATAAATTTGCGCCGAGAAATGGGTCTGAAATCGTTCCTGCTTAAATTATACTACTTCCCCGTATTGCCTAAACCTGAAATTGACAGGTATCAGAAGGCTATCCGCGATGTGGAATGGGCGGCAATTAAAGAGTACATACCGAGCGGAGCAAGTTTTTTAGATGTGGGATGCGGAGCGGGCTATGCCATGAAACGCGCACAGGCCGATTTTAATTGCAACACCTTTGGCGTTGATCCTGAACCGGGGGCGCATGGCGTGGGCCGCTACGATAAATCAAACATGGATGGGCTTAACATTCAGCAGTCGTTTGCGGAAAAACTACCTTTTGAGGATAATAGTTTTGATATAGTGTACTGCTCGCACGTACTGGAGCATGTAAACGATGAAGAACAAAGCCTGCGCGAAATGAAACGCGTGCTTAAGCCCGGAGGAACGCTGTTGCTATCCATGCCAACTGCTGCAATGGCTGCCGTAAATCTTATAACGGAACTGCTGTTTACCTCGCACATGCGGTTCGTCAATTTCTTTTTAAGCCCTTTTATTAATACGGGTAAAATTGCTTTCATCAATGTTTTTATCCCGCTCTCGCATAGTACCCCAAGGGCAAAAACTATTTTTTACGACCTTGGCCACTATAAGGTAAAGAACTGGGCCGCTACGGTAGCTAAAGTATTTACCGTACAAAAAACTATTTTGCCTGCTTTGTACCCCAACCCCCATTACAGGCAATTGTTTGCCATGCGGCAATCGGGCAAGCGCAGCAGCAGCGTTATTTTTGTTTGCAAAAAGTAAACCCCTCCATGCGCATCATTCATATCATACCATCGTTGCGTAAAGGTGGCGCTGAGCGTTTGGCTTTGGACATAAGCACGGAACTGGCTTCGCGTAAGGGGGTAGAGGTAGTTTTGGCTTTGTTACATAATGATAGAAACTATCCGCTTACTGCTGATTCTCCGGAAATCCGCCATGTGCCTGCAAAAGTGCAACTCTCAGTTTTGCGCGCGCCTGAGCTGGATATTGCCCCATGGCAACAACTGCAGGATGAGTTTAAGCCGGATGTCATACACTCCCATTTATTTGAAGCGGAAATTGTTTCGCGCAGTGCCGTATATCCAAAAGCAGTATGGTTTAGCCACGGGCACGATAATATGCCCCAGTTGGAAACTTTTGGTTTGGATTGCTTAACGAACAAACGCCGGCTTACCGATTTTTTTGAAAGGCAATACCTGTTGAAACAATACAGGCGCAATGGCGGCAATAATTTTGTCGCTATCTCTAAGGACGTGGAGCAATATTTAAAACGTGTGTTACCCGCTGATTTGCGGAAAATCAATCTGCTGTCAAATGCAGTAAACGCTGCCCGGTTTCGAAAACCACAAAATTTTATAGCTAATTCTAAAGCGGGTATAGAGCTGGTTACTGTTGGCAGCCTGGTAGATAAAAAAAATCAGGTTTTTTTGATTGAGGTGATACAGCACTTAGTTGCCGGTGGTATAAATGCCCACCTGAATGTGTTGGGTGATGGAGTTAACCGAAAAATGCTGGAAGAAAAGACGGCCTCTCTGAATCTTGAAAAGCACATCAGCTTTAGGGGTAATGTGCCAAACGTGGAAGAATACCTTTGGAATGCAGATGTGTATGTGCACTCTGCGCTTTACGAACCCTTTGGGCTGGTGCTTATTGAGGCCATGGTGGCCGGATTACCCGTGGTAACACTTGACGGAAAGGGAAACCGCGATATCATTAAAGAAGGTATTAACGGTTACATGGTGCCAAACAACGTTGCACACTTTGCAGAAAAGATCAGGCTGCTAATGAACGATAAAACACTTTACAGTACCGTATGTGAAGGTGCCCGGCAGTTTGCTGAAGGTTACGATATAAAAGCCTATACCGATAATCTGTTGCAAATTTACAACACTGCGCGCGCAGCCAAACGCTAATGTGAATTTACAGCCTGCCCGAAACAGTATCTTTGGAGCATAAAACCAAGGGGCTTAAATGGACGACAACATACTTTACCTGCTTACAGCCACTTACCCCTTTGGCTATGGCGAGCCCTTTTTGGAGAACGAACTGAAGGTCATTGCCCCGCACTTTACAAAGGTGTACGTCGTAGTTCCTGTAGAAAACGATAAAACGTTGCCGCCCCTGCACTACACCGTACCGGGCAATACAGAAGTAATAACCCTTAGATACACTCTTGGTAGTTTTGATAAGGCCGTTGCCACATTTGCCTCGGTGTTTAAAAAGCAGTTTTGGCAGGAGCTGGGGATTATCCGCAACCAATATGGTTTAAGCATTAATGGCGCTATTCTTAAAACGCTGTGGAATTACTTTGCGCAGGCAAAAGCGGTTAATGCCGTTTTTAAACCGCTGCTGCAGCAACACAGCAACAAGCAACAGTTTGTTTACACTTATTGGTGCACTCAATATACCTATGCTTCGGTTTTGTTAGCGCAGCAAATGGCTAACTGCCATGTTGTTACCCGCATACACGGTTGGGACCTTTACTTTGAACGGAGTACAATTAACTACCTGCCTTTGCGCCCTTACATATTCAGGCATGTAAAGAATGTTTTTACCATTGCGGAACAGGGCAGACAGTATTTATTGAATAAGGTTGGCGGCGAGTTTACTGATAAGATAAGCACCCAATATTTGGGCAGTACACGCGGGAGCCTTAAAACAGGGGAACCGAGGGATAAAACCTTTCATCTGCTTTCCATAGCATTTGTAGTGCCGGTAAAACGCCTTGAGCGAATTGTAGATGCCTTGAAGCAGATACGCGGTGTGCGCATATGCTGGCACCACATAGGCGGCGGTGCGGGGGAAGAAAAATTAAAAGGCTATGCTGAAAGTGAACTGCAAGGCATACCAAATATTGAAACCCGTTTTTACGGCAATAAGAGTACCGCAGAAGTGGCCACATTGCTTGCATCGCAAACCTTTCATGCATTAATAAACACCAGCGAAAGCGAAGGCCTGCCGGTTACGTTTATGGAAGCCCTTAGCTATGGCATACCGCTTATTGCGCCAAACGTTGGTGGTATTGCTGAAATTGTAAAACATGAACAGAATGGCATTTTACTGCCTGCTGCACCCACTACTGCCGAAATATCAGCCGCAATAACTAAACTTGCATTAATGAGTGAGCAGGACTATACAGCCTGGCGCAAAAACGCTTTTGATACCTGGCAACGTAAGTTTAACGCTACCACCAACTATAATCAATTTGCTGCGCGCATTATAAAACATTAAGCCACTTAGTTTTTTGGAGAAGGTTTTAATCATCGCTTACTTTTACCCGCCCTGCAACCTTACAGCCTCCGCAAGGCCTGCAGCCTGGGCTAAATACCTGCCGGAGTTTGGCTTTTCGCCTATTGTGCTTACCCGCAACTGGCAGCACCCGGTTAACTCCCCTATGGATGTTTCACGCCCATCAGGCACGGAAGAAGTGGTGGAGCAGCAAGGAGAGGCAAAGATTATTTACCTGCCTTATGCCGGAAGTTTAAAGGACAGGCTCTATGCAAAATATGGCGACAGTAAATACCGCCTGTTGCGTAAGGCTCTTTCCTTTTCAGAGTTAGTATTGCAGAATTTTACAACGGCTGCAATACCGTTCTCAAATCTTTATTCAAAGGCCGAGAACCTCATTGAGGCAGACCCTTCCATCACTAAAGTTGTTATCACCGCTAATCCTTTCGTAGCGTTTTTCTTCGGATACCTGCTGAAGAAAAAGTTTCCGCAAATTAAATGGGTGGCAGATTACCGTGACGACTGGAGTACATCAGAGCTGAATGAAAAAAAGGGAATGCTGCAGAAGTTTATTGCCGGGCTTGAGGCCGGCAGCGAAAAGAAATGGGTGAGTACTGCCTCAGTTATCACCTCAATTTCTCCCTATTACGTGCAGAAGATTTCGCGCTTTACAGGTGTGGAAGGAAAGGTTTTGCTTAACGGTTTTACCGAGGCAGACATGGAGAAAGTGTCGCCTGCTGAAAAGCAGGATGAATTCGTGATAACCTATAATGGCACACTTTATCCTACTCAAAACATCGAAATCTTTTTGGAGGGCTTTAAAAAGGTAGCAGATAAGTTTAGGGGGCGGCTCAAGCTAAAGCTGAATTTTCCCGGTTTGGCATTTGACCGCAGCCAAAGTGAAAGGGTTAAGGCGTTTATGCAGGGATATGAAGAATTGCTAAACATAACCGAACGCATACCCCGCCCAAAAGTGTTTGAAATGCAGAATGCTTCGCACGCTTTTTTGATGGTGGCACATGGGGCCCTAAAGGGCATACCCTCCAGCAAGTTGTATGAGTATTTGTGCTTTAGAAAGCCGGTTATTTTGTGTCCTGATGATAAAGACATCATCCATGAAACGCTGGCGGATACCGGCCTGGGCGTGTTTTGCAGCAGTCCGGCCGAAGTGGAGCAAAAGCTAACTGAATTGGCAGATGATTATATTGCGAACGGAAAAATAAGGATGACCGGTACACAAGACCGAATTTTGAGTTACTCGCGCCGAAACCAGGCGCAGGTGCTGGCCGGAATTCTAAAAGCGTTATGAAGAAAAAGATATTGACGTGCGTAGGAACGCGCCCTAATTTTATAAAGGTGGTAAAACTTCGCCGCCTGTTTGAGGAAGCCGGTTTTGAATACCGCATACTGCACACCGGCCAGCATTTTGATGCCAAAATGAGCGAGATTTTTTTTACCCAACTGGGCTTAGGCGAACCTGATTATTACCTGGGTATTGGTGGCGGCAGCAATAATGAAGTAGTAGGCAAAATAATTATTGAAACAGAAAAAGTGCTGCTGGAATACCGGCCGGACATGCTGATTGTGCCGGGAGATGTAAACTCCACTTTTGCCTGCGCCTTTGCTGCAGCATCGTTACGGATACCGGTAGGCCATATTGAAAGCGGCCTGCGAAGCTTTGACATGGATATGCCTGAAGAGCGCAACCGGGTGTTAACGGATAATATTTCAGACCTGCTGTTTATAACCGAGCAGGTAGGGGTAGACAATGCTAAAGCTTCAGGTTTTGCGGATGAAAAAATAAAGCTGGTTGGCAACACTATGGTAGACGCCCTGGTGGAAATGCTGCCCTTGATTGACAAATGCAAAGTGCAGCAAGAGCTTGGTATTACTGATAAGTATTGCGTCGCTACTTTCCATCGGCCGGTTAATGTTGACGACGATAAAAATCTCGCAATAATTGTAGAAACCCTTTGCCTCATTGCCGGAAAGCTAACTGTGGTTTTCCCGGTACATCCGCGTACCTTAAAGCAGTTGGAAAAATGCGGCCTTAAGTCTAAACTGGAAAACAGCAGGGTTAAGCTAACGGAGCCGCAAGGGTATATTGAGTTTTTAAAGTTAGTGAAGGATAGCAGCTGTGTAATTAGTGATTCGGGCGGCATACAAACCGAAACTTCGTACTTTAATATACCTTGTTTTACTATTCGCGAAACATCGGAACTGAAAGTAACGATAGAAGATGGCACCAATACGTTATTGCCTATGGATGCATCGGTAATAGCCGGAAAGGTAAACGATGTAATGAACGGTATACGCAAGCATGCGCGCCAGCTGCAGGTATGGGATGCAAAAGCCAGCGAGAGGATAGTGGAGGAAGTGAAAAAGTTTTTTGGCCAACGCCAGGGCAAATAAATTTACATTAGCGTTATGAAGACGTTTGCATTGATTGGAGCTGCAGGATATATAGCGCCAAGACATTTAAAAGCAATTAAAGATACCGGCAATAAACTGGTAGCCGCTTACGACCCTTTTGACAGCGTTGGCGTAATTGATTCGTACTTTCCGGAGACCGATTTTTTTGTTGAGTTTGAACGCTTTGATCGGCACATCAGCAAATTGATACGCCGGAATGATAAGGTGGACTATGTTTCCATTTGCTCGCCTAACTACCTGCATGATTCGCACATCCGTTTCGGCCTGCGCATAGGCGCCGACGTTATTTGTGAAAAACCTTTGGTGCTTAACCCGTGGAACGCAGAAGCCCTGATGGAGCTGGAGGCAGAAACGGGTAAAAAAGTGAACAACATTTTACAGCTGCGTTTGCACCCCAACATTGTTAAGCTGAAAGAAAAGATTGAAACAGGCCCTAAGGATAAAATTTACGATTTCGATTTAACCTATATCACTTCGCGCGGCAATTGGTATTACACCAGTTGGAAAGGCGATGTAAGTAAGAGCGGCGGTATTGCCACCAATATTGGTATCCACTTTTTTGATATGCTGCACTACCTGTTTGGTGATGTGCAGAAGAATGTGGTGCACCTGCATATGCATGACCGTGCTGCAGGATATCTGGAATTTGCCAAAGCGCGCGTAAGGTGGTTTTTAAGTATAAACCCCGAAACCCTGCCGGCAAGCGCACTGGAGAAAAATATGCGCACCTATCGTAGCATGACGCTGGAAGGCGAAGAGATTGAATTTAGCGATGGCTTTACTGATTTGCATACCAACAGCTATAAGAACATTTTGGCCGGTAATGGCTTTGGAGTTAAGGAAGCCCTGCCAAGTATAGAGATTGCCTACACTATACGCCATGCCCAGCCAATTGGCCTGCAGGGAGAATACCACCCTTTCTGTAAACTGCCGGCCGGCGGCCATCCCTTTGCTAAGGAATAGTTTTTGTATTTTAATGCAGCTTAAGATAATGGAGTTTTCATGTGCGGTATAGTAGGGTTTTATTCCCCCACCAAACAAATTAAGAAGGAAGATTTAGAGCAAATGGCCAATTCGGTTAGTCACCGTGGGCCTGATGCTGCCGGCTATTTTATGAATGAAGGCGGCACACTGGGTTTAGGCCACCGCCGACTAAGTATTATAGACCTTAGCCAGGCTGCCAACCAGCCTATGCTTTCCGCCAATGGCAGGTACGTGGTAGTGTTTAACGGCGAGATTTACAACTTCCGCGACATTACAAAGAAGCTGGACATACACCCCCGCACCTCTTCCGACACTGAAATAATACTGGAGGCCTTTACACGAATGGGTCCCCTTTGTGTTGATTTGTTCAACGGCATGTTTGCCATAGCAATTTATGATAAGCACGATGGCAGCCTGCATCTCTTCCGCGACCGCCTGGGCGTAAAGCCGCTGTATTACTATTTTGATGACGGCAACTTTGCTTTTGGCTCAGAGATTAAAACCCTGTTGCAGGTCCCGTTAGTTAAAAAAAACCTTCAGGTATTTAGGCCGTCCATTCATACGTTTTTATATGCCGGGTATATTCCTGAGCCATTTACTATTTACAAGAACATAAAGCGCCTGCCTTCGGGTAGTTATGCGCTTTTGAAAAACGGCGCCTTTGCCATTAAGCAGTATTGGAAACCGGAAGAAAAAATTACCCCTGCCGTAAAAAAGGATTTTGCTGCAGCAAAGGCAGAGCTGAAAGATTTGTTGGAGAGTTCCGTTCGTTACCGCATGATTAGTGATGTGCCTTTTGGCACCTTTCTTAGCGGAGGTATTGATTCCAGTACAGTTACAGCCATAGCGCAGTCCATATCCGATAAACCGGTTAAAACATTTTCTATCGGCTTTAAAGAAGCCAAGCATAACGAAAGTGAATACGCACGGAAGGTATCGGAACACCTGCGTACGGAACATTACGAATTTACAGTTACCGAAAATGATGCCTTACAGTTAATTGACCGTATGACGGAAGCCTATGATGAGCCTTATGCAGATTCATCGGCCATACCTACCATGCTGGTTTCTAAACTGGCAAGGCAGCATGTTACCATGACGCTTAGCGGCGATGGAGGAGATGAATTGTTTTTGGGCTACGGAGCCTATGATTGGGCCAAACGGTTGAATAATCCGCTGGTGAAATTACTACGGGCACCTATTACGCTATCGCTATCGCAATTGGGCGAGCGGTATAAAAGGGCTGCCGGCGTGTTTAATTATAAAAGCAGGCAACGTATTAAGAGCCACATTTTTAGCCAGGAACAATACTTTTTCAGTGAAGAAGAACTGCATGATTTGCTGTTGGCCGGCTACAGGGAACACCTGCTGTTTAATGAAGATTTTACAGGAATTAAACGCCGCCTTAGCGTGCAGGAAGAGCAGGCCCTGTTTGATATAAAGCATTACCTTAAAGATGATTTGCTGGTTAAGGTGGACGTGGCAAGTATGCAGTTTTCGCTGGAAACACGTGCGCCTTTTTTGGATTACCGTGTAGTTGAGTTTGCTTTGAACCTTTCAGAAAACCTAAAGAAGAAAAACGGCGTAAGCAAATATCTTTTAAAAGAAGTGCTGTACGATTATGTGCCAAAGGAGATGTTTGCAAGGCCTAAATGGGGCTTTTCAATACCATTAGGCAAGTGGCTTAAAACCGATTTGCACTACCTGCTGGAAAAATACCTGCACCCGCAGGTGATTGAGCGACACAAAGTTGTAAATGCCGAAAAAGTTAAGTCAATAATTAATAAGTTTGAGAACGGCAATAACTACTTATATAACCGTATTTGGGTACTAATTCTTCTTCATAAGTGGTTGGAAGAGCACGCCGGCTAACAGAGCCCTTGGTATGACATATATTGACTTAGAAAGCCTGGAAAAAAGCAAAGCAGAACTGCAGCGGCAATGGAACAGCAAAAAACCGTTCCGTTACCTTGTTTACGATAATTTCTTCTTTGCCGATAAGGCCGATTTGATTTTGCAGCAATACCCCGATGTTACCAAAGGCAGTTGGGATGGCACCACCTATATCCACCAGAAAAATAAGTACCAACTAAAGCAGTTTGAAAACGGCAGTGTGTTGCACGATGTTTTTGCTGAGTTAAACGCAAAACCTTTTGTTGATTTTTTGGGTTCGCTTACAGGCATTGATGGCCTTGAGGGCGATGCGCGCTTGTTTGGCGGAGGATTACACCAGTCTTTAAAAGGCGCCTTTTTAGACGTGCACGTTGACTTTAACTACCACCCGCAAACCAAACACCACCGGCGCTTAAATGTGTTGGTGTATATGAATAAAGCATGGAAGGATGAGTATGCAGGGCACTTGCAGTTGTGGGATATGGAGAAAAAGGTAATGATGGATAGCGTGGCCCCACTGTTTAACCGCATGGCCATGTTTGAAACTTCCGAGATTTCTTTTCACGGGCACCCGGTGCCCTTAAATACGCCTAATGACGTAAGCAGAAAGTCCTTGGCAGTGTACTATTATACCCCAACGCGTCCTGAGAAAGAAGTTGCAAAGGTTCACAATACCGTATTCGTAAATACATCGGGTGCAGAAGGGCGTTGGAAAACCTTTCTTTCCGGCTTAAAGGCACTTAAAGAACGAATCTTAAAATGAGGGTTCTCTATCTTTCTTACGACGGCATGACCGACCCTCTTGGCCAAAGCCAGGTAATACCTTATTTAAAGGGGCTAACCAAACTGGGCCATAGCTTTCACCTGATTAGTTTTGAAAAACCGGACCGCTTTGAAAAGCTGAAGGGGCACATCCAGCAAATTATTGATGAAAGCGGCATTAAATGGCATCCGCAACCGTACACTAAAAACCCGCCGGTGGTTTCTACCATGCTTGATTTACAGAAAATGGAGAAACTGGCGTTTCAACTACATGCCGCCAATAAATTCGATATCGTACACTGCAGAAGTTATATATCAGCACTGGTTGGGCTTAAGATGAAAGAGAAGACCGGCGTAAAATTTTTATTTGATATGCGCGGTTTTTGGGCCGATGAGCGCGTAGAGGGGGGTATCTGGAATTTAAGCAATCCTCTGTTTCGCGGGGTTTATCGCTATTTTAAAAACAAGGAGAAAGAGTTTTTTGCGAACGCAGATTATACCATATCCCTGACCGAAGCCGGCAAGAAAGAGATACATAGCTGGAGGAATATCGGCGGGCAACCCATACCTATACAGGTAATACCGTGCTGTGCCGACCTGGACCTGTTTAATGCAGCAAGCGTAAGTGAGCAACAAAAAGCAAAACTGCGCAGCGAACTGGGGATTGCCGCCGGTGACTTTGTGGTGAGTTATGTGGGCAGTATAGGAACCTGGTACATGCCGGACGAAATGTTTGATTTCTTTAAAGTGCTTGACGCTAAGGTACCCGGCGCACGTTTTTTGTTTGTTACGCCTGAAGCCCCCGAAACAGTAATTGCGCGCGCCAAAGCCCGCGGTGTGGGCGCTGATAAAATAGTGGTTACCCATGCTACCCATACACAGGTGCCGGGTTATTTAAGCCTGAGCAATTGGTCGCTGTTTTTTATTAAGCCGGTGTTTTCTAAAGTGGCATCATCGCCTACTAAGCAGGGCGAAATTATGGGTATGGGCATACCTCATGTTTGCAATACCGGCGTGGGTGATGTGGCTGAAATACTTCAAAACGGAGAGTGCGGTTTTGCTATAAGCGCTTTTAATACCGAAAGCTACAATAGGGTGGTGGATAGCATGCTGGAGGCTAAACTGGATGCAGGCCGGATAAGGCAAAATGCTTTTCGTGTTTATTCGTTAGAGGAGGGAATAAAAAAATACGCAGGGGTTTATAATGCCCTTGGCGCAAAACAAGCCAACCGTTAACATGGAAGTTAAACTGCTGCAGAAAACAGAAGAAGAGCGATGGAACAACTTTGTTGACTCCTCGGCACAGGGCTGCGTGTTTAACAAAACATGGTATTTACAGGCTATTGGCCTCACCTATAAAATTTATATAGTAGAAAAGGACGGGGAGATTTACGCCGGGATGATTTTAGGCAACCGCGATGGCAAATGGACGTTCGGCCCTTTTCAGAAATATACCGGGGTGCTGTTTGCACAGTTTGACGGGGCGCCTTATACCATTGAAACTAACAGACGTTCGGCTTTGCGCTTATTGGTGGCCCAATGCAGTGAGCTAAGTGATTACGATTACTTCTTTCATCCTGACTTTGGGAACTGGTTGTTGTTTTACCACGCCGGCTTTAAGGAAACCACCTATTATACTTACCGCATAAAAGTAGACGGGAAGAACCCCGATGAGTTGTTGGCTCTATATGCACCAAGGCTCAGAAGCAAGATACGGAAGACATTTACGGATAAAGAAATAGTGGTTGTTGAAGACCTTGACTTGCCGTTGTTTTATGAGATTATAAATGGAACTTTTATCCGTAAAAAGGAGAAAGTGGCTTTTAGCCAGAACCTTTTTAAGGCTATTTGTAATGCCCTTAACAAACATAAAGCGCTGCGTTTTTACAGGTCGGTTAACAAAAAAGGAGTAACCACATCGGTACTTGGCGTGGCTTACGATGCTAATGCGGCTTACCTGCTTTTTAGCGGCTACGATGAAGACCAAAAGGACCCGGGCCATAATGAACGACTGATACACCAGGCCATATGCGACGCTGCCCGCCAGGTTAAATACTTTGATTTTGAGGGCAGTATGATACCCGGCGTAGAATCTTATTACCGCCAATTCGGGGGAGATTTTACCCCCTATTTTAGAATTTACAAGCCCAGTATTGTAGCAAGCCTTAAGGAAGCCGTAAGGAAATTGCGTTAAGTGCGTATAAAGCAGCCGGAACTCCACCCTATTATACAACCTATTTTGAGAGGTGAGTATCTATTTTTTACAGTTGCTTGATTACGATTTTATCTGTTACTTTAGACGTATGCGAAAATTTTACGGTTTTGCCTTGCTATTCCTGGCAATAGTGCTGATGCCTTTTGGCGCTTTAAAAGCGCAATCCTTTAACCCATCTCAGCTATCTAATTTGGCCTTGTGGCTGCGGGCCGATACTTTGGTTACGCTTAACGGAACTACCGTAAGCCAGTGGGGCGACCTTAGCGGAAACGGTTATAATGCTGCCCAGGCCACTGCCACGGCTCAGCCCCTATGGGTAAACAACGTTAAGCTGATAAACCATAAACCAACGGTAAAATTTGACGGCACTAACGATTCCCTTTCCGGTCCGTTTATTGCCGGTAGCGAAAACTCTTCTCTAACGGTTTTTATTGTGGTAAAAAGCAACTCGGCTACCAATGCCGGCGGTATTTACCTTAAGATAAACAGCAGCAACGGCGGCTTTTGGGTGAATGAAAGCGGCGGTGGAACGCAGGTGTTGCAGTTTAAAAACAACGGAACACCTTATAATACCAGTTCTACAAGCGGCTTGTTACCTGCCGGCTACCCTTACAAAATTATTGAGGGCGTTAAGGATTTTGGCGTAAAGTTTATTCCCTACATCAATGAAGTTAATGCAACCAGTACTACACCGCCGGCAGTTCTTTACGGTGCCTTTCCCACAGGTACTAACTATAGTCTGGGGTCCAAGTTCAATTTACCTTTAAATGGCGAGATAGCAGAAGTAATTATTTATAAATCAGCCCTGGATAGCGCCAGCCGCAGAAGTGTGGAGGGTTACCTGTATGCCAAGTATGCGCCCCCCGTAAACCTTGGGCCGGATGTTGTAGTTACTAATGGTTTTTGCCCGGTAAAGTTAAGCGGCGGCGACCGCTTTGTTTCGCAGGTGTGGAGCACCGGCCAAAGCGGTGATACTATTGCTGTTTCGGCCAATGGCACCTATTGGGTAACGGCCACTGATGTATTTGGCCGTATTAGCCGCGATACCATCAATGTCACATTTCCGAATAACCATCTTGACCATGGCAATGGCCTGATATGTATGGATGACTCCATACCGCTTACCACTTTGTTGCCTAACCCCAATAACTACACCTACGTTTGGCAGAATGGTGCAACAGGGGCAACGCTTTATGCCAAAACAGCGGGTAATTACTATGTTGCCGTTACTGACCAGGGGGGCTGCACAAAGTACTCCGATACGATAACATTAGGAATAGATAGCTTTAAAATGACTGTTTCCCTAGGGCCTGATACCACCATGTGTGCAGGTAGCCAATTAGGGCTCAGCAGCCCTGCTACAGGTTGGAGCAACTTAACGTTTAACTGGAGCACAGGTGGCAATAACAGCTTAACTGCGGTTAGTACACCCGGCAATTATAGTGTTACTGTAACCAATGCACTGGGCTGCACCGTTGGTGATGTGGTAAATGTGAGTATCAACGGCACAGCTCCCCAGATAAACTTTGTGGGCGATACCCTTTGTTTTGGCGAATCCTATGACCCGCAAAATACATCCATACCGCTGGATGCCAGCACCATAAACTATTACCGCTGGAATTTTGGAAACGGAGATACCAGTTTACTGGCTAACCCTGTTTATACCTATGGCACTTATGGCATTTACAGTGTCACTCTTTTGGCGCGCACCACTACAGGTTGTAGTAATTCTGCCACGCATACCGTGCAGGTTAAAAGCGCACCTGTTGCAGCCTTTGCACCGGCTGTTGCCTGTGCACAAAACGCCTATCAATTCATTAACCAAAGCACGGCGCCTGCAGGGGGCAGTATTACGCAGTATGCCTGGGCTTTTGGTGATGGGGGCACATCGGCACTTGCCGGCCCGCAATACACCTACACAGCCACGGGCAGTTACAATGTTGAGTTAATTGTAAACGGAAGTACGGGTTGCAATGATACGGCTGCACAAGTGGTGCAGGTGGTAAGCACTTATCCTGCTGCAAACCCCGCGCAGCTAAACCTTCCATTGCCTAATGCCCAAACGGCATCCACCAGCGTTACTTTTAGTTGGTTTGCTGCTTCAGGGGCTGTTAGTTACCAATTTGAATTGTCGCAGGATAGCAATTTTGTTAGCGGTGTAATAACAGTAAACACCCTTAATACGCAAACCACACAAACCTTAACCAACGGCACCTGGTACTGGCGTGTTAAGGATTACAACATCTGCAACAATGTAACTACAAGCGCCCGTCGCACACTGGTTATTTTTAATCCTTCGGCTCTCAGCAACCTTGCTTTATGGTTAGGTGCCGATTCTGCCGTGCAGGTTACCGGTGGCCTTGTTACGCAGTGGAATGACCGCAGCGGCAATAATTACCATGCCAGCCAGCCAACGTCTACCGGCCAGCCGGCCTACGTGCCTGATGTGCGCCTGATTAATCACAAACCCACGGTTCAGTTTGATGGAACTACCGATTCACTAAGCGGTCCGTTCCCAAGCGGAACGGAAAGTTCTTCGCTTACGGTTTTCATTATTGCCAAAAGCAATTCGGCCACCAATGCACAGGGTATATTTTTAAAATTAAATAGCAGTAATGCGGGATTTTGGATGAACGAAAGCGGGGGGGCAAACCAAGTATTGCAGATAAAGAATAACGGCGTAATCCATAATTCAGTCGGAGGTGCTTTACCGGCAGGATATCCATACAAGATTATGGAATCGGTTAAGGACTTTGGAACGAATTTTCTAATCTATCTAAACGAGACAAATGTCTCCGGCAGTACGCCTGCAGGACTTAAAACATCCTTCCCAGCAGGCACTAACTATAGCCTGGGCTCCAAATTCAATTCTCCTTTTAAGGGCGAGATGGCAGAGATAATTATTTACAAGTCGGCATTGGATAGTGTGAACCGTAGAAAGGTAGAAAACTATCTGTACGAGAAATATGCACCACCGGTAAACCTTGGTCCGGATGTTACAGTAAGCTACGGGTTCTGCCCCATAAAAATTACCGGCGGCGATCGTTTTGTTTCGCAGGTATGGAGCACCGGCCAAACAACAGATACCATTTCAGTATCGGCAAATGGCACCTATTGGGTAACGGCTACTGATGTATTTGGCCGCGTTAGCCGCGATACTATAACCGTTACCTTTCCTAACAGTAATTTGAATAATGGCAACAGTGGGGTGTGCCTTGGTCAATCGCTCACGCTATATCCGCAACTGCCAACATTAAATAACTACACTTACTTATGGCAGAATGGCGCTACCACTTCAAGCATTAGTGCAACTACCAATGGCAGTTATTACGTTGCTATTACCGACCAGGGTGGTTGTATGGCCCATTCCGACACTATAACCGTTACGCTGGATAGTTTTCAAACCACTGTTTCTTTAGGGCCCGATACAGTGCTTTGCTCAGGAAGTCAGTTAGGGCTTACCAGCCCGGCAAGCGGTTGGAACAACCTCACTTTTAACTGGAGTACAGGCGCTACCACAGCCACCACTGCGGTTAACAGCGCAGGCGCTTATAGCGTAACTGTAACTAACCAATTAGGTTGTACAGGTAGTGATGTAGTAAACGTTAGTTTGCAAGGCACTGCACCACAGGTAAGTTTTATGGGCGATACACTTTGCCTTGGCGAATTGTACAATCCGCAGAATACCTCTGCCAGCTTAGATACCAGCACCATTAATTATTACCACTGGAGTTTTGGAAACGGCGATACAAGTGCTGTAGCTAACCCTGTTTACCTATATAACCAGGCCGGCGTTTACAGTGTTGATTTGGTAATACGTACTACGGCAGGCTGCAGTAATTCAGCAAGCCGTATAGTGGATGCGCGCAATGTTCCTCAGGCAGACTTTGCACCGGCCATTGCCTGTGCGCAAAATGCCTACCAGTTCAGTAATCAAAGCACAGCACCTGCAGGCGGAACAATAACGCAGTATAGCTGGGCTTTTGGCGATGGGGGAACTTCAACGCTTCAGAACCCGCAGTATACTTATACTGCAACCGGCACTTATAATGTTCAGTTAATTGTAAGCGGCAGTACCGGTTGCGCGGATACAGCTTCTCAGGCTGTGCAGGTGGTAAGCACTTATCCTTCGGCTGCAGTACCGCAGTTAAGTACCCCGGCTAACAATTCGCAAACCGCCTACAGTTCGGTAAGCTTTAGCTGGCAAACTGCCAATGGCGCTGTTGGTTACCAGTTTGAGTTAAGCCAGGACAGCAACTTTGTAAACGGTGTAACTACCGTAAATACTACCGGCACACAAACCACCCAAAGCATAACAGGAGGCACCTGGTATTGGAGAGTGAAGGATTTTAATATTTGCGGCAACGCATCTACCAGCAGCCGCTGGATAATAACTGTATTTAACCCGGGCAGCCTTAGCAATATAGCTTTATGGTTGGCCGCTGATTCTTTAGTGGGCCTTAATGGTTCTACCGTTAGCCAGTGGAATGATTTAAGCGGAAATGGTTTTCATGCTACACAGGCCGCTTCTGTATCGCAACCGCAATGGCTGAACGATGTAAGACTCATTAACCATAAGCCGACTTTAAAATTTGACGGTGCTAATGATTCATTAAGCGGTCCGTTTATTACCGGCGCTGATAACTCATCTCTTTCGGTATTTATGATAGTTAAGAGCAATGCTGCATCAAACGGCCAGGGGATATTCCTGAAACTAAACAGCAGTGTATTCGGTTATTGGTTAAACGAAAGCGGCGGTACCAACCAGGTATTACAGGGCCGCAACAACGGAAGCGTTTATAACACCACAGGAGCCTTGAATGCCGGCTACCCCTATAAAATTATTGAGGCAGTTAAGGAATTGGGTGTAATGCACCTCGAATATTTAAATGAAGTGCAGGTAAACACATCTACCGATGCAACCCAGCGCGGCCCCTTCCCTGCGGGAACGAATTACAGCATTGGCTCTAAATTCAATTTGCCGTTTAATGGTGAGATAGCAGAGATGATTATTTACAAATCTGCATTGGATAGTGTGAACCGCCGCAAGGTTGAGAACTACTTGTACGAAAAATATGCTCCCCCTGTAAATCTGGGGCCTGACATTACAGTGAACTACGGTTTCTGTCCGGTTAAGTTAACCGGTGGCGACCGCTTTGTTTCGCAGCTGTGGAGCAACGGACAAACAACAGATACCATTTCGGTTACAGCCAATGGCACGTACTGGGTAACAGCTACGGATGTGTTTGGCCGCGTTAGCCGCGATACAATAACTGTTACTTTCCCTAACACTGATTTAAACCACGGCAACAGTACGGTTTGTTTGGGGTCAACCCTGGCTTTGTACCCGCAGCTAAACGGATTAAGCAATTACACCTTTGTATGGCAGGATGGCAGCACGGCTTCCACCTATAATGCAGGTACAGCCGGCAATTACTTTGTTGCCATTACCGACCAAAGCGGATGTACAGCCCAATCAGATACTATTGCAATTGCAATAGATAGTTTTGGGTTGACCGTTTCTTTGGGCCCCGATACCGTAATGTGCCAGGGTAGCCAATTGGGATTAAGCACCCCGACAAGTGGCTGGAACAATTTAACCTTTAACTGGAGCACGGGAGTTACTACCCCTACCACAGCCGTGGCTAACGCGGGTACGTATAATGTTACCGTAACTAATGGCCTGGGTTGCACGGGTACAGATGCTGTAAACGTAACCTTAAACGGCGTAGCACCATTGGTTGACTTTACAGGAGACACCCTGTGCCTGGGAGAAGTTTATGCTCCGCAAAACAACTCGGTGTCGCTGGATGCCAGTACGATAAATTATTACCGGTGGTATTTTGATAATGGAGATAGCAGCACTGTGGCTAACCCTGTTTATACGTATAACCAATACGGGGTGTACAATGTGGCATTGGTGGTTAAAACAACTTCGGGTTGCGGAAACTCGGCTACGCGCACAGTACAAGTTAAGAGCGTGCCGGTGGCTAACTTTGCTAATGCAGTGGCTTGCGTACAAAACGCTTTCCAGTTTGCTGACCAAAGCATGGCCCCTAACGGTGGCTCCATTAGCCAGTGGAGTTGGGACTTTGGCGATGCCGGAACGGCAGCAATACAAAACCCGCAGCACACCTATGCTGCCACAGGCAGCTACAACGTGCAGTTAATTGTTGACGGCAGTACAGGATGCAGTGATACAGTTACTAAGGTGGTGCAGGTTGTGAGCACCTACCAGGCGGCAGACCCTGTACAATTAGCCACGCCGTTAAATGGCGCACAAACCACGCAGCCTTCGGTTACCTTCCAATGGAGCCAGGCCAGCGGGGCAGTTAATTACCAGTTCCAGTTATCGCAGGATGCCAACTTTAGTTCAGGCGTAATAACGGTGAACACTACCGGCACGCAAACCACGCAAACCCTTACTAACGGCACCTGGTATTGGAGGGTAAACGATTTTAATATATGCGGCAATCAAACAACCGGCCAGGCATGGGTTGTTACCTTATTTAACCCAAGCAGCCTGCCGAACCTAACTTTGTGGTTAGCAGCAGATACAGCTATTCAATTTGGTAGCGGTGGCGTTAGCCAATGGAGTGACATTAGCGGCGGTAACTACCATGCGTTACAGGGCAGCATTAGCGCCCAGCCGGACCTTGTGCCGGACGTAGCCCTACTGAACCACAAACCGGTTATACGGTTTAACGGCTCCTCCGATTCTTTGGGGGGCGCTTATCCTACAGGCGTTGGCTCATCATCCTTGTCTGTGTTTATGATTGTGAAAGGTAATTCTGCGGTGCCTGCCCAGGGTATTTTCCTGAAACTGAATACCGATAACTCCGGATTTCAATTGAAGGAAAGTGGCCTTACCCCACAAACGCTGCAATACAAAAACAATAACCAGGTGTTTAACACAACGGGTTCTTTGGCACCGGGCTATTCCTACAAAATAATTGAAGCGGTAAAAGAGATTGGCGTTCGCATGCAGGTTTATATGAACGAAGTGCAGGTAAACCCTGCCAACCAGCAACAAGCGGCTAATAGCATTTCGGGTTTCCCTGCCGGCAGCAACTATTCGCTTGGCGGCAAGTTTAACCAGCCGTTTAACGGCGATATGGCCGAAGTGCTTATTTATAAATCAGCATTAGACTCTAACAACCGCAGGCTGATTGAAAATTACCTATATAATAAATACGCTCCTCCGGTAAACCTTGGGCCGGACATTCATGAAGCCTACAAGCTTTGCCCTATTATGTTAGATGCCGGCGACCGCTTTGTAAGCTATATATGGAGCACAGGCGAAGCCAGCAGTTCAATTGAAGTGCGCAGCAGCGGAACCTATTCGGTAACTGTAGCGGATGTATTTGGCCGCATAAGCACCGATGAGATAAATGTTACTATACCTTTCCAGGGTATGAGTACAGGTGATACAACTTTTTGTGCGGGCGGCTCGGCTACTATTGCTGCTAACATGGCTTCAATGCCTTATACATACAGGTGGTACTTGAATGATACAACCACTGCATTAAGCACAGCAACTACTATTACCCCAACTTTGGCCGGCAACTACTTTGCCCTGATTGCCGATACAAACGGCTGCCAGTTTATTTCTGATACGGTGACCATAAGCATTGACAGCTTTGCGTATTGGTCCTTGCTGCCAAATGACACTACGGTGTGCGGCGGCAATGATTTAGTGATTGATACCGGTATTTATGTGCCGCAAAACATCATCTGGATTACGGGCGCACAAACGCCTGCTGTAACTATTACTGCCAGTGGAGACTACTCCGTTACCGTAACAGATATAAATGGCTGCGTAAGCAAGGATACTTCCAACGTTACCAAAGGCTGGACTGCACCTGTAACAGATTTTAGTGCAGCCGATGTTTGTTTGGGACAAAACGTTCAGTTTACGGATTTAAGTACACCTACCAACCCCGATGCTATAGCCAGTTGGAATTGGACCTTAGGTGATGGTAACACCTCTGGCTTGCAATCCTTCTCCTATGGTTACACTTTACCGGGAGATTACCTGGTAAGCATGTTGGTGGTAACCGATAGCGGATGCACCGGCTTTAAACAGAAGTTTGTGAAGGTGTCATCTTTCCCTAATGCGGCTTTCACTTACCCGGGTGTAATTTGCGCGGGTACTACAGCACAGTTTACGGATATAAGCTCCGTAATAAGCGGCGATACCATTGCTGCCTGGACGTGGGTGTTTAATAATACCGATACCTTCCATACGCAAACACCAACCTATACTTTCCCTGTACAGGGTAACATCCCGGTTACTTTAATTGCCGCTACTACTGTAGGCTGTTCAGATACAGTTAGCCAAACCGTTGAAGTGTTCGCCAACTTCTCGTCAGATTTTGCTGCCGGCAATGTTTGTTTGGGTGATTCAACAGCCTTTATTGATTTAACACAGTCGTTATCAATTGTGGCATGGCAGTGGAATTTTGGCGATAACAGTCAGTTCTCCTACAAGCAGAACCCTAAGCATAAGTATAACACTGCCGGCAGTTACCTGGTAACGCTTACTGCTGAAAATGCCATTGGTTGTATTGATACTACCGCTAAGTTGATAAGCATAGTGCAGAAACCGATTGCGGCATTTAGTCCGCTGGTAGGTTGCGAGGATGGATTCTATACGCCGATTGATAATACCGTATCGCCAAGCGAAGCAGTAGCTGCCTGGAACTGGAACATAAACGGAAGCGCTTATGGCGTGCAGGCACCGCAACATTATTTTGCTGACACAGGTTCGTATGCTGTTAGCCTTAAAGTTACAACCCTAAGCGGCTGTGTGGATTCTACCAGCCAGACTGTAGCAGTGAAACCACGCCCTGCTGTTGATTTTGCTTTCGACCCATTGTACGGTGAGGCACCGGCGCAGATAAACTTTACCAATCTTACTACAAACGCAGTTTCGTATGTGTGGTATTTTGGAGAGGGCGACCCTGTTGCGGATGTTAATCCTACCTATACTTACCAAAATAACGACACCTTTAATATTGTTCTGGTGGCTACCAGCGCCTCTGGTTGTGTTGATTCTGCATCGCGTGTGTTTATAGTGGCCCCTACCACACTTGATGTGGCTGTTACGGCCGCCGAAGCTACGCAGCTATCATTGCCGGATGGCACTATGGAGGTAACTATTACAGGAACTATAGCCAACATAGGCACCCGCCTTATAACGGATGTTAAGTTGTATGCTACACTTGGCAGTGGCGGGGTAATAGAAGAAACCTGGACAGGGTTGTTAGCCAGCGGCCAGCAGATAAACTACACCTTTACCGCTAAGTTTATTGTTAGCCAGCAAAATGCCGATAGCTACGTTTGTGTGGAAGCCAAGGAAGTTAACGGCGGCGAAACGGAAGTTTCTACCGAGAACAACAAGCAGTGTTCATCGCTAAATGGCGTTATACAGTTGGTAGGCCCATCGCCTAACCCTTCCAGTGATTATTCTACCCTTGGTATTATATTACCTAAGGCAGGCTCTGTTTACATCGCGTTAATGGATGTAGCGGGCCATTATGTAATGAATGAAACCTCGTATAACTTACCGCAGGGCCGAACCGATTACGCCCTGCCTATTGAAATGCTGCGCGCAGCGGAATACTATGTGCGCGTGCGTTATAATGACGATAAAATTGTAAGGAAGTTTGTGGTAAGAAAGTAAGCCGTGTAATATTGCGGCTGCAACAGGGTTACATGAAAAACATCGCCATTTTTGCCTCAGGCAAGGGAAGCAACGCACAGGCAATAATTAATTACTTCAGTCAACATCCCGGCATCAGGGTTTCATTGGTAGTTACCAATAATCCTGCTGCCGGGGTATTACAGATAGCGCACCAGGCTAAGATTGTATCGGCCATTGTTACCAGGGAAAGCCTGCAGAAGGAAGAATTGATAACAAAACTGCTGGATGCTGCAGGAGTGGAATTTATTGCACTTGCCGGGTTTTTGCAGATGGTGCCGGGCTTTTTATTAAAGAAGTTCCCTAACCGTATTGTCAATATTCACCCCGCCCTGTTGCCAAAGCATGGCGGCAAGGGTATGTATGGCATTAAGGTGCATGAGGCTGTACTTGCCGCTAAGGATACCGAAACCGGCATCAGCATACACTACGTGAATGAACGTTACGATGAAGGCGAAACCATACTGCAAAAAAAGGTAAGTGTTGAGCCGGGAGATACTGCTGCTACTGTTGCGGAAAAAGTGCAAGCCCTGGAACACGAGTGGTACCCGAAGGTAATAGAACAACTGCTCTAATCAACACCCGTTAGTAAAGTGCCGCATGCCTGTTTTGCGCGGTTTTATTTTTGCGCGCAAAATCCTGCCTTATGCGTCGCAAAATCAAGTCTGCCCTAATTTCTGTTTACTATAAAGATAAACTTGACCTCATTGTTCAGGAGCTGAATAAACTGGGCGTAACCATTTACTCCACCGGGGGTACTCAAACCTTTATTGAAGGCCTTGGCATAAAGGTGGTGCCGGTTGAGGATTTAACCTCATATCCATCAATACTTGGCGGCCGCGTAAAAACGCTGCATCCTAAGGTGTTTGGCGGTATACTTGGCCGCCGTGATAATGACAGCGACCAAAAGGAGATGAAGCAATACGAGATACCGGAAATAGACCTGGTAATAGTGGACCTTTACCCTTTTGAAGAAACTGTTAAAGCAGGCAAGGGCGAACAGGATATAATTGAGAAAATAGACATAGGGGGGATTTCCCTGATACGGGCAGCGGCTAAAAATTTCAGCGATACGCTGATTGTAGCCTCTAAGGACGACTATGAGAGCCTGTTGGCGTTGCTACAGGAAAAGAAAGGGGAAACAGATTTGGAAGACCGCAAGAAGTTTGCTGCAAAAGGGTTTATGATTTCCTCTCACTACGACACCGCTATTTTTAACTATTTCAATAAAAGCTTCGGTTTTGAAGTGTTTAAGCAGAGCGAGCTAAGCGGTAAGGTACTGCGTTATGGAGAGAACCCCCACCAGCGCGGTGTTTTTTATGGTAAGCTGGAAGAGATGTTTGAGATATTAAACGGCAAGGAGCTTAGCTATAACAACCTGGTGGATGTGGATGCTTCATTAAATCTTGTAGCTGAATTCAACGAGCCAACCGTTGCTATTATAAAGCATACCAACTCCTGTGGCCTGGCTTCGCGCCCCACATTGGCAGAAGCCTATAAAGCCGCCTTTGCCTGCGACACCACCTCGGCTTTTGGCGGCGTAATTGCTGTAAACCGTGCCATTGATTTGGCCACCGCCAACGAAATGAACAGCTTGTTTTTTGAGGTGTTAGTAGCTCCTGAATATGCCCCCGAAGCTCTGGAAGTTTTAAAGAGCAAAAAGAACCGCATCCTGCTACAACTTAAATCAGGAAACAGCAATCAGAAAGCCGGCAGCGTACAGTTTAAGAGCTTGCTTAACGGGGTTTTAGCCCAGGATGTAGATAGCCGGGCAGAGGTGCGGGCAGATTTTAAACAGGTTACCACTAAGGCCCCAACCGAGGCCGAGTTAAGTGATTTGGAATTTGCCATAATTGCCGTTAAACACTTGAAAAGCAATGGTATAGCCCTTGTTAAAAACAGGCAGTTAATAGGTAGTAATTGCGGCCAAACCAGCCGTGTAGATGCCCTGCAAAACGCTATCCGAAAAGCGGCCGAATTTGGGTTTGACCTTAAGGGCGCGGTTATGGCAAGCGATGCCTTTTTTCCATTTCCTGACTGCGTAACTATTTCGGCAGGGGTGGGTATTACCGCCATAGCACAACCGGGGGGCAGCATAAAAGACCAGGACAGCATAGATGCCGCAAACAACTTAGGCCAGGCTATGGTATTTACCGGGGTTAGGCATTTTAAACACTAAAAAAATGGATGCCGATTTCGCAAAATGTGTAATCCGGCAAATTGATTTCAGACTACCGCATACGGCACTTTCTACAATTGCTTTGCAGCCGTTTTAAAGGCTGAAAATTATTATTGGGAATACCGCAATTTTTGTTGAAAAACTTGCGTTTATTCTCTCGGGAATTTCTCTACTTTGCCCGCTAATTGACAACCCTTAGAATCTAACATAGCCACATGGCCTTATTTAACTTCCTTACGCAAGAAATTGCCATTGACCTTGGCACAGCCAATACCCTGATTATACATAATGATAAAGTTGTAGTTGACGAACCATCCATTGTTGCTATTGACCGCCGTACCGATAAAGTTATTGCAGTTGGTAAACGCGCCATGCAGATGCACGAAAAAACACACGAGAACATTAAAACCGTGCGCCCGCTTAAAGACGGTGTAATTGCCGACTTTAAAGCTGCGGAAAGTATGATACGCGAGATGATACAGATGATCTACGAAAAGAAGAAGCCGTTGTTCCCTCCGCGCTATCGTATGGTAATCTGCATTCCTTCCGGCATTACGGAGGTAGAGAAGCGTGCAGTAAAGGATAGCGCCGAACAGGCCGGTGGGCAGGAAGTGAAAATGATACATGAACCAATGGCTGCTGCTATTGGTATTGGTATTGACGTGGAAGAGCCTAATGGTAACATGATTATTGATATTGGCGGCGGTACAACTGAGATTGCAGTTATAGCTTTAAGCGGTATTGTATGCGACCAAAGTATACGTGTTGCCGGTGATGAATTTACGTTAGATATTGTGGATTATATGCGCCGCCAACATAATATGTTGATTGGCGAACGTACCGCTGAAATGATAAAGATAAATGTAGGCTCGGCACTTACTGATATTGATGTAGCCCCGGATGATTACCCTGTAAACGGGCGCGACCTGATGACGGGCATACCGAAGCAGATTATCGTCTCTTACAGTGAGATAGCCCATGCTATTGATAAGAGTATATCAAAAATTGAGGAAGCGATATTAAAGGCGTTGGAAACAACTCCTCCGGAACTGGCTGCCGATATTTTTAAAACCGGTTTATACCTAACAGGGGGCGGGGCTTTGCTGCGCGGTTTGGATAAACGCATAAGCCAGAAAACGAAACTTCCGGTGCATGTGGCCGAAGACCCACTACGTGCGGTGGTTCGCGGTACCGGTATTGCATTAAAAAATATTGACAAGTTTACTTTCTTAATGGACGAATAATAGCTGTGGTAACAATGCCACAGTATTAGAGCCGGTTAGGGCCGGAGGACAGAATTCTAATGGTTAACCTTCTCCGTTTTTTCTTACGATACTACCTTTTGTTTTTGTTCGTAGCCCTTCAGGGCTTTTGTTTCTTTTTAATTTACAGTAAAAATAAATACAACCAGGCCGCCTATATTAATGTGGCCAATGGGGTTAGCGGCCGTTTTTATTCAACGGTTTCGGGCGTATCGGAATACCTGCACCTGCGCGGCGTAAACGATAGCCTTGCTATGGAAAACGCCCACCTGCGGGAACAACTGCTGGATAGCCGTTTCGATAACAAAACTGATTCGCTTTTTGTGCGCGATTCTGCCACGCGTTTTGTGCAGGTTTATTCCTATATACCGGCAAGGGTAATTCGCAATTCGGTTAACCAAGCCACTAATATTATTTACCTAGAGAAAGGAAAGCTGCAAGGGATTAACAAGCAAATGGGCGTTATAGCCCCTAATGGTATTGTAGGCCAGGTAATTAATGTAACCGACAATTACGCAGCCGTTATGAGCGTTCTGAGCAAGGATTTTAAAGTGAGCGCAAAATTCAAGAAAAATGATTTTTTCGGTAACCTGCACTGGGATGGCATAAACTCTACCTCTGCAACGCTTGAAGAAATACCTAAGCACGTACCGGCCAAGGTGGGCGATACCATTGTAACTTCCGGATTTTCGCAGTTGTTTCCGCGCAATATAATGATTGGGGTGGTGGAGAAAGTGAATGCCGCACCGGAGAAAACGTTTTTAGACATTACCGTACACTTGTCTACGGGCTTTGGGAACCTTAGCTATGTGTATGTTGTAAATAATTTAAGAAGAGAAGAGTTGCACCTTTTAGATACAAGCACCGTAGTTAAATAATGATCAGCCAGCTACCTATAAATTTTTTACGTTTCCTTTTGCTGCTAATGGCACAGGTGCTTGTTTTCAGTAACATCCACTTTAGCACCTATGGCATTAACCCGTACGTGTTTCCTTTGTTTATACTGTTGTTACCTTTTGAAACTCCACGCTGGATGTTGATGTTGATAGGTATGGCGGCCGGCTTTGCGCTGGATGTGTTTTTAGGTTCTATGGGTATGCATGCGGCTGCGTGTTTGTTAATTGGCTACCTGCGCCCCTTCCTTATCAATGTTATTACTCCAAAGGGCAGCGAGTTTGAAATAAGCCCGAATGTTCATGCCCAGGGGGTAGCCTGGTTTATTATTTACCTGGGCATTTCCATGTTTGCTTACCTTACCTTTTATCTTTTTATTGAATCAGCCACCTTCTATAATTTTTTCATTCAGCTGTTAAGAATTGTTTCCAGCACTATAGTTTCAGTAGGTTTAATGCTCATTTTTCTGTTTTTGTTTTCGTCCAGGAAAAAGAGACGTTTTGCCTGATTATTTTTGTAGCCTGTGAGTTCTAAAGACCTTTTTAAAAACCGTTACCGGGTCATACAGTTAATCATTGTTTTTTTCGCAGTAATATTTTTGCTGCGATTATTGTATTTGCAGGTAATTGACCGCAAGTATGTTTCGCTTGCCCGCAACAATGCTGTTAAAGAAGTTGACGTTTACCCAACCCGTGGTTTAGTATACGACCGTAAGGGAGAACTTATAGTTTACAACGAAGCTATTTATGACCTGATGGTGATACCCAAGCAGGCTAAGGGAGTGGATACCATTAAGCTTTGCGAACTGTTGGGTATAACAAAGGAGGATTACGTTAAGCGCTTTATGGATATGAAGAAGCAGAAGGGGTACCAGTATATCCCCAATGTATTTTTCAAACAGATGTCGTTAAGGGATTACTCGCGCCTGCAGGAGTATATGTATTTGTTCCCCGGCTTTTACGGGCAGGTGCGTACTATACGCAAGTACCCGCACCGGGTGGCCGCAACTATTTTAGGGGATATTGGTGAAGTGGATGACAGGCAGATAAAGGAGAGCGGCGGCTATTACAAACCGGGCGACTATGTTGGCCAAAGCGGTATTGAAAAGGTCTACGAAAAGGAATTGGGCGGTAAGCGCGGCAAGAAGCTGGTGTTTTTTGACGTGCATAATAAGGAAGCCGGCAGCTTTGCGAATGGCGAATACGATACCCTTGCCATAACTGGCGACAATGTTATTACCACCCTGGATATTAAACTGCAGGAATACGGCGAACGCCTTATGCAGAATAAGAAAGGCAGTATTGTAGCCATTGAGCCACGTACAGGCGAGATACTTGCCTTAGTGAGCAGCCCGGGTTACGATCCTAACCTGCTTTGCGGAGCGGTACGAGGAGAGAATTTCAGGGCCCTGTTAACAGATTCATTGCTGCCTTTGTACTCCCGTCCTACGCAGGCTACCTACCCTCCCGGCTCATCGTTTAAACCGGTAGTTGGGCTGATAGCTTTAACGGAAGGAGTGCAGGGCGTAAATTACACCGTGCCTTGCAGCGGTGTTTACAATTTTGCGGGGCTTAGCCTGCATTGCTCGCACCATCACCCTTCTGCTACCAACATTCAGTATGCCTTAATGCAGAGTTGTAACCCGTACTTCTGGCAAACATTCCGTAATACCATAGAGAACAGGCAGTATAAAGACATACACGATATTTACGCAAAATGGATTGCTTACTGCAATAGCTTTGGTTTAGGGCTTAAAACAGGAATTGATTTGCCGAGCGAAAAATCAGGCAACATACCTTCTATTAAGTACTTTGATAAAATGTATGGTAAAACAGGGTGGCACTCTTCTACTATTATATCGCTGGGTATTGGCCAGGGCGAGATATTAGTAACGCCATTGCAGATGGCTAATATTTTTGCCACCTGTGCTAATAAAGGCTATTGGGTTACACCGCACGTGGTGAAGAAAATAAGCGACCCCGTTACCGGAAAGGATGTAACGCACCGTTACGAAGTGCACAAGAGCACTGTGGACCCCCAATACTTTGATGCAGTAGATGAGGGCTTGTTCCAGGTTGTGGAAGCGGGAACTGCAAAATCCGCCCACGTTGATGGTATAACCCTATGCGGAAAAACAGGTACAGCGCAAAACCCGCACGGCGATAATCACTCTATGTTTGCCGGTTATGCTCCTTACGAGAACCCGCAAATTGCTATTGCGGTGGTGGTTGAAAACGGCGGCTATGGCGCAGCATATGCAGCGCCCATTGCGAGTTTAATGGTAGAGAAATACCTGAACGATACTATACAAACAAAACGTTTGCCGTTGGAGAAGAAAATGCTGGAAGGTAACCTGCTGAATAAATATGGTGTATCAATCAATAAATCGGCCGGGTTAAACGACAGTGGCGACGAATAATGGCGAATAACAGAATAGAGAGAGCATAGGAATGGCAAGACAGGAGTCCATAGCGGGTAAAATAGATTGGCTGACAGTATTTATTTACATACTGTTGGTGGTGGTGGGGTGGATGGCCATCTATTCTTCAGTTTATACTGATGAGGGCAAGTCTATTTTTGATTCGGGAATCAACTCCGGCAAGCAATTCCAATGGATGGTGGCTTCGGCCATACTTGCTTTTATTGTATTGATAGTGGACTCCCGGTTCTATACCACTTTCGCTTACATCTTCTTTGGCTTCATTTTGCTTTTTGTGCTTTCAGTGTTTGTGCTGGGCACTAAGGTGAAGGGCCAAGCCAACTGGATACGCTTAGGCGGCTTTCAAATGCAGCCCTCGGAACTGGCCAAGTTCGGTACAGCGCTAGCCCTGTCAAAATTCCTTTCTACATTAAATGTAGACGTAAGGCGCTGGCGCGATAAGTGGAGAGCTTTTGCTATCGTTGGCATACCCATGTTAATTGTTGCGGGGCAGGGCGACGCGGGTTCTGCCATAGTATTCCTTTCCTTCTCCCTGGTGCTTTTTCGTGATGGACTGGAGCCTTATTACCTGATAGTTGGCGCATCGGTGGCAGTGCTTTCTGTGTTAGCCTTAATTTTTTCAGGCACCATTATTTGGACCATACCGGGCAAGTTTGTGCTGATAGGGGCTTTGGCCTTTATAGCCGCCATACTGGTTTACTTTAACTGGAAAAACCGGAAAACTGCTTTGATTATCGCCGGTATTTGGGTGGCTTCTACTGCTTATATCTTTTCGGTAGACTTTGCCTTTAGCAAACTAAAGCCCCACCAACGCGACAGGATTAACGTATTGTTGGGTAAAGAGGTGGAGGAAGGGAAAGACTGGAATATTAAACAGTCTATTATTGCCATAGGCTCAGGAGGGTTTACCGGCAAAGGATATTTGAACGGCACGCAAACGAAATTGAAGTTTGTACCCGAACAGAGTACCGACTTTATTTTTAGTTCAATAGGAGAGGAGTTCGGCTTTTTGGGCAGTATAACCATCATTGTATTATACGTCGGTTTGTTTTTTCGTTTGCTGTATTTAGCAGAAAGGCAGCGCTCCAAATTCAGCCGCATATATGGCTATTGCGTAGCCAGCATTCTGTTCTTCCACTTTTTGGTGAATATGGGGATGGTAATTGGTGTGGCGCCCGTAATTGGTATTCCCTTACCTTTTGTAAGTTATGGCGGTTCCTCGCTGCTGTCGTTTACAGTGTTGCTGTTTATTTTTGTGCGGCTGGATACCCAGCGCTACGAAACGATGCGATAGTTATTAATCTACAGTTATCTCTCCCGTTAAATAAGTTCGTGCATAGCCACTGATTAACACCCTATCACCTAAGAGCTTGCATTGCAGTTCGCCACGCCGCTTTGAAAGTTGTATGGCAGAAAGCTCTGTTTTGCCCAACACCGTTGCCCAATAAGGTGTTAGTGTTGTATGGGCGGAGCCTGTTACAGGGTCTTCATCAATGCCTGCTTGCGGAGCAAAAAAGCGTGACACAAAATCAACCTGCCGGCCTTTGGCGGTAACAATTACACCACGGCCATGCAATTGCGCAATAGTGCGAAAGTCGGGTTGAAGATTAAGAATGTCTTCTTCGCTACTAAAAATAAGCGCTATATCAGTTTTGCCTTTTAATGCGGCAACAGGCTTAATATTAAATCCCTGGGTTAGTTCAGCGGTTAGTGGTATCTCTTCAATATCGTCAACAGGAAAATCGAGAGTAAGCAGCTTTCCGTTTTTTTCAACGCCTAATACGCCGCTGCGCGATTGGAACGAAATGCTGTTGGCGGAAACACCTTCGTGGTTAAACATAACATGGGCCGTTGCTAAAGTGGCATGGCCGCAAAGGTCAACCTCTAATGCTGGTGTAAACCAGCGTATGTGATACTCGCCCTTGTGTTGAATGTAAAAAGCGGTTTCCGCCAGGTTGTTTTCCATGGCTATGTTTTGCAAAACAATATCAGGCAACCAGTTTTCTAAAGGGCAAACGGCAGCAGGATTACCACCAAATATTTTCTCGGTAAAGGCATCAACCTGGTACAGCTTTATTTTCATGATGCAAAATTGATGAGAAATTTTGAAGCCGTTTTGTTTTTAGCACAAAGAATTAAGCGCAGCGCTTAGATTCTGAAAACAAAAAAGCAGAGCGGTTAGGCTCTGCTTTTTTGAATAAGTTATTTCTATAATTAGAAACGAGGACAGTAAATTGTTTGAGGACCTCTCTTCTTCCATTTGCCTACGTAAGCAAGGCCAACTTCGAAGCCACCGCGTGAGCGTGAGCCGCTGATAAGCTGCGATACGTTGATATCGTAAGCAACGCCAAGGTCTATACCGTTCCAGTTAACGCCTGCATTCAGGATAACTGATTCAGGGTTGAGGCGCTTGTCTCTCCATGGAGCGTTAGGGTCGCCACCAACCATACGAAACATGGCTCCTACGCGGAAGTGGTCGCCTTGCGGATATCTTTCTTCAAACAGGATACGGAATTCAGTAGCCCAAATAGTTTCTATGCTCTTACCCTGGCTCATTACAATGAACTTAGGCATAAGGTCGAAACGGCCTTTTATAGGGAAACGGATACCACCGTGGCCTACAAACTTCATGTTCATACGCACGTTCTTATCGCCCAGGAATGAAATGGCAGGGCGGTTAAGGTGGTAAGCGGAAGCGCCCAGGTATATGTTTGACCTGCCTTTGCGGCCCAGTTTCATGTACCACAATAAGCCGGCATTAACATCCCAGTATAAAAATCTGTTATCTACTAAAAATTCGTTAGTAGGCAGTAAGGCGTTGTAGCCTTGTCCATCCCACTGGCTACCGAATTGCAGACGGCTGAAATCAATAGTTTGCTGATAAATGCTGGAAGAAAAACCGGCCACCAGGTAATTTTCGGCGCGCTGGTCTAATGCCAAATGGTAAGCTAACGAAATGCCACCGCTGTTGAATCCGAATTTAGATTCGCCGGCCTGGTCGCCCATAAAAGAGGCGCCGAAGCCGAAAGCATCACCTTTCTTAAAGCCCTTTGCCGTACGAAAGTCAGCAGAAGCGGTATAGGTGCGATACATCGGCACACTTTCGTTGCGCAGAATTTCTCCCCACTGCCCTCTGAACAATGCTGTAAGACGGTAGTTGCCATCAAAAGCACCCGTTAGTGCCGGGTTCAAATACACCGGTGTCATATAAAATTGCGAGAAGTGCGGGTCCTGCGCCTCCGCCTTAAATAACATGCACACTGCCAGTATGCCTAATAGTAAAACTTTCCTCATGTCCCGGGTTTAAAATAGTTATCTAAAATATTAAAATTTGGGTTCTGCAAAATTTTAAATTCAAAAAAATAGGGTTCCTCTCACACTTTTACCGAAAACTGTTCATAAAGGTTACAATTTGTTTTACACAACTTGCATTTTGAGGTGCCAATTAGCGTAAAATCGTAATCGTTCCTTTCTTCTCCCGCGCTTTGCCGTTAAGGTAAACCGCCCTTAAATAGTAGGTGTAAACGCCCGGCGTTTGAAGAACTCCTTTGTAGGTGCCGTCCCATCCCAGCCATTGGTTTTGCGAGTCGAACACCTTCTCGCCCCAGCGGTTAAAGATGGTAAGGTTGGCAGTTGCCAGCCCTGTACCATACACTACTAAGACGTCATTATTACCATCGCCGTTGGGTGAAAATGCATTCGGCACAAAAATATCCTGACCATCGCCTACCAGCACTTTAACAGTTTCGCTTACAGTGCAATTGTTAAGGTAGTTTACGGTTACGGTATAGTCGGTATGTACATAAGGGGTAGCCTGAACCGACGGGCAATCGCCGCAGCCAAGGCCGCTTAGCGGTGTCCATGAGTAGAAGTTAATGTCAGAACCGGAATAATTGGCTACGCTGGCCGTTAACACTACCGAACTGCCTAAGTCTATCATCGTATCGCCGGGCAGAATTGCAAGGGCCAGTTCGGCAGGTTCGAATATGGTTACGGTAGTATCCTTGGTGCAGCCTTCGCTATCGCGGATAATGAGCTGATAGGTGCCTGCGGCCAAGTCCTGGAAGAACTGAGAGCTTTGGAAGTTGGAGCCGTCAATTGAATATTCGTAGGCTGTTACTGCACCGGGGGTGCCGCCAATACCGGCAATCTGTATAGCGCCATCAGTGTATTGCGGGCAGCTTACTGAATCAATATCAAGCTGCTGAATTTCGATAGTTGGCGGAGCAGCAAACACTACAGTAAGAGTTGTGTCGCAACCGTTAACATCGGCAACATTAACTGTGTAAGTGCCTGGTGCAAGATTACTGATAGCGGCCGTACTAGGGCCAAAGGTCCAGTTATAAACGTATGGGCTGGTGCCACCGGTTACGCTAACTTCAATACTTCCGTCAGCATCGTTTGCGCAGCTTATTTCGTTTTTGTTAATGAAGCCCGCATTAAGCGTTACAGGGTCAATTAAAATTTGGTTATCTGTTGTTGAACAGCCTTTGCTGTCAGTAGCTGTAACATCATACTGGCCAGAAGGGATGGAGTTAATGGTTTGCCCGTCGTTGGTGCCGGGCACGTACGCCCAATCGTAAATGTAAGGGCCGGTGCCGCCCCCGGCTGTTGCAGTTACTGAGCCGCTGTTATCGCCGCTGCATAACGGATTAGTAAACTGGAAAGCGACCGTAACGGCCGTTGGTTCGGTAACCGTTGCCGTTGCGGTTGCATTACAGTTTTTGCTATCGTAAACTGTAACGGTATAGGTGTTTGCTCCCACAGCTGTAAGATCTTCTGCTGTGCCTGCTGAACCCCAGTTATAGGTATAACCGCCGGGGTTTCCGCCTCCGGCTGTAATATCTACTGCACCATCCGTTCCTCCATTGCAGGTTGCATTGGTAACCGATGTAACACTTACTGTAACCGCAGTTGGCTCGTTAATGGTAAAGGTGGCAGAAGCTGTACAGTTGCCAGCATCAGTAACTAAAAGCGTATCCGTACCTGCAGGGAATCCCGTTCCCGGGTTAGCGCCAACACCAATCACACTCCAGGTATAGGTATAAGGCAGGGTGCCGCCGTTTACGGTTGCTGTAGCTGTGCCATCGCTACCACCTTTGCAGGATACATCGGTAACTGTTGGAACGGTAACAGATATAGGAGCAGGGTCAACGGCTGTCCATGAGGCGGACGCAGTGCAATTGCTTATATCCGTTGCTACTACGTTATAGGTATTAGGGCCAAGGCCGGTAATGGGGTTATTTTGCCCGCCGGGGTTCCACACGTAAGTGTAGCCCGGTGTACCGCCGCTAGCCACTGCGGTAGCTTGTCCATCAGCAGCGCCATTACAGCTAATGTTTTGCGAGTTGATGGTAACGCTTAGTTGGGCCGGTTCCGTTAAAATAACGGTATCGCGCCCGGTGCAACCCTGGGCATCGGTTATGCTTAAGGTATAAGTGTTGGGACCCAGGTTAGTTATAGAATCTGTTGAAGACGACACAGGGCTCCATTGATAAGTTATAGGGGCGGTTCCACCGCTTGGTGTGGCCACTATTTTACCGTTAGCTGCCCCAAAGCAGGTAATTGGCGTAACAGCCATCTGTATAGGAATATCATTGCCTACATATACGTGCACAGTATCAAACAGGCTGCATGCACCTCCGGTTAAGGTAACCAGGTAATCGGTAGAAACTGATGGGTTTACCGTAATTGATGCCGTGGTTCCTGCGGAGGCACCAGTGTTCAGGTTGATCCATTGGTAACCGAAGCTTTGGCCCGGAAGAGGGGTGCCGATGGTTGAAGTAGTTAAGGTAAATGAGGTTGCGCTGCACGAGAAGGTATCATCAGGGAAGGCCTCGAAACGCAGTGATGTATCTACGTTTACAAAAACGTAATCGCTGCTCACGCAGCCGTTAGGGGCCGTAACATCTACATTGTAAATAACCGGTGTTTGAGGGAAGCTTATTGCCGTATCGTTAGTTGGTGGTATAACCGCATTAGGGCCGCTGGCCGGTGTCCACTGGGTTGGCATACCATCTACCGAAGTTATGCATATATCAAATTTGGTATTAGGCCTGCTGGTGCTTACCACCGGGCTGCCGGTATTACCGCACTGCGAGGTATTACCTTTGGAATAAATAACAGAGTTATATGCAGTTGGGGTCATCTGCATTTTGTTGTTCAGAGTGCTGGTATTATTGTTAAAGCAAATTTCAACTACCAGGTTAGATGTGCCATCCCAGTTATATGGAAAATCCAACACATGTGTTTTCCAGCCGGCTGTGCCAAGCGCTACATTTTTAGCCGAGAATACCGTAACGGCGCCATTTACCCAACCGGGGCCGCCGGGCACCGGGAAACCGGTTGCCTGGGTACAGGCCATCTTAATCTCAAAGCTTTTCATGGTGTCGTTAGCCGTATTCACCTGCGCCAGGTTAAAAGAGATGCTGCGGATTTCACCACCCGAAGGGAACTGCTGCAGCAATTCGCTGGCCGGGTATAAAAACTGGTGGCGTGCACTATTGCTAAAGTGCCCATACACCGTAGGATATTGTGTAGGCGAAACCGGAGGCGTAACACCTGTGCCGGAACCAATTTGGCCGGTTAAAATATTACCGCTGCAAGGCGTTTGGCTAATGCCACAACTTTGCGGGTTGGTTACAATAGTTAAATCAACCTGTTGGCCGGGACAAATGCTGGTTGGCTGGGCGTGAGCCACAAGCGCCGGGCCTGTGCCGTTAACGTTAACCATTAGTGAATCAACATTGGTACAGCCATTACTACCGGTTACGTACAAGTGATAGTTAGTGGTAACCAGCGGGCTGGCAATAGGATTTGGTATGGTATCATTCGGCAAACCGGAAACAGGGTCGGAAAGGCCTGCTGACGGTACCCATTGGAAGTGATAAGGGCCATACAAATTATCGGTACTGGCATTTAAAGGCAACTGCCCGTTTTGGCAAATAGAGCCACCCGGCCCTGCATCGTACAGGAACGGAGGGTCAACATCTACAAAAACGGAATCGGTACCACAGTCAGAGGTAAAGTAGTACATAGTTGGCGAAGCCGGCGAAACGGTTGGTTTAAGTGTGTTAGGGTTGCTAACTGCATTAGGCCCTGTGGAAGGCGACCAGAAATAATTGGAGCCACCTGTGGCTGTTAACTGTACAGGCGTACCGCAGAAGGTTGGACTTGCCGAAAGGAGGTTTACCTGCGTAAACACACAGATGGTATATACACGGGTGTAAGCGCCTTTAATAGGGCAGTCATCATTCAATGAGTTTAATATAAAGTTGTGGCAACCGGTATCCTGCGGGGCAGGTGTCCAGTTAATATGGGCAAGCACTGAGTCGCCGCTGCCGATTTGGGTCATAGTGGCACCCGGAATTGCCGAAGGTGTTGTATTGATGTTGCTGGTTACCGTAAGGTTGTGGTTAGCGGGGTCTGTACAAAGAATATCGAAGTTAAGTGGCGTGCCGGGGCATACCTGAACCGTTAGTGAATCAACCTGGTTGCCGTTTTGCACATTGGTAATAGGGTCCTGTTCAGGAATAGAAATGGCACAGTTTAAAATTACCACCTGTATATCGCGCATGGTGCTACCCACTAAAACGCCGTTGCGGTATTCATACACACGCACAGCAAGCACGTCGTTTTCCTGGAAGCCCGGAACGAACTGCATTTGGCCCGTTGTTGTGCTAAAACCAAAAGAGTTAGGCGGGCTGGTGCGTATGGGGCAGTTAACTGAATAGTTTGCAGAAAAGTTTATGTTTTGGTAGGGCAGGTTAAAGCCATCCATGGGGTTTACCAGTTCGTAAACCAATGAGTCGCCATCGGCATCCACGGCCCCGTGGTTAAAAGTTACGTAGCTGTTTACACAAAAGAAAGGCACCGGCTGATTGGTAAATGCCACAGAGTTGTTGCAATAGGGCTGGCCGGTTGCAGGATCAATGGTATTGTTAACGGTGCAATAGATGGAGAGGTCTTCGCCACCGGGGTTGGGTATGTTACTGATAGAACTGTTGCGGCAGCAATCGGTTGTGCCGAAGGTTACGGTGCCGCAACCTACCGGTATGTTAACAATACCGGTGTAGGTATAAACCTGAACACCGGGATAAGGAGGGTTACTGCCGCTTTGGGTCCAGTTACAACCGCTCTGTGGTAATTGCGCAGGGCACAATTGCGAAACTTCTGAACCGTTTGGTGGTTGAGCAGTAGGGTCCTGGTTAAGGGTGTAGTTACTGGTAAAGCCCGAGCAGCCGGTTGCAGTTACCTCTAAACCAACGCTTGAGGGCGCACTGGCCGCCTGACCCTGGAAGGAGTTATCCCAGCAGTTGCGGTAGTAACGTACGGTAACTTTGTATTGCATGTTGCCGCCCACCTGGCCTAAACATACATATTGGAGGTCCTTACCCATGTTGTGGGTGGCATGTGCCATGGGCGCAAAAAGCACCGTCAACAGGGATAAAATGAACAGGTTTTTCAGGTAAAAATGCTTCAATAACATTAGCTGAGTTTTAATAGGGATTCCTTCAGTAAGGAACAAGACGATAAAAATAGGGTTTTCGTTGTAAAAGGGCTGCAATTGAGGTGATGTAAAATCGGTTATTTTAGCGCGCTCAAAAATTGATATATGTATCGTTCGAACACTTGTGGAGAATTGCGATTAGCTAACGTAGGAACCGAAGTAACCCTTAGCGGCTGGGTACAGCGCGTAAGGGTGCTGGGGGGCTTGACTTTCATTGACTTACGCGACCGTTACGGCTTAACCCAGCTGGTATTTAATATAGAAACCGATGCCGCCCTTTGCGAGCGCGCCAATAAGCTGGGCCGCGAATTTGTGATACAGGTTAAGGGTAAAGTGGCTGAAAGAACCAGCAAAAACGCCCAAATGCCTACCGGCGATATAGAAATTTATGTAAAGGAACTTACCGTGCTTAGCCAAAGCGAGGTGCCGCCCTTTATTATTGAAAATGACACCGATGGCAACGAGGAGCTACGCCTGAAATACCGCTACCTGGATATCCGCCGCCCGGTTTTACGTGACCGCCTGCTGAAAAGAGCGGCTATTATTAAGGCCGTGCGCGAATACCTGGACGGTAAAAACTTTGTAGAAATTGAAACGCCCAACCTTATAAAAAGTACCCCTGAAGGCGCACGTGACTTTTTAGTGCCCAGCCGATTGGTGCATGGCAGCTTTTACGCCCTGCCCCAAAGCCCGCAAATTTTAAAGCAGCTACTGATGGTAGCCGGTATGGACCGTTACTACCAGATTGTAAAGTGTTTCCGCGATGAGGACTTCCGTGGCGACCGCCAGCCTGAGTTTACGCAGGTAGACTGTGAAATGAGCTTTGTACACCAGGAAGACATTTTTGAAACCTTTGGCGGCCTGATGCAGCATGTATTTAAAAAGACTTTAAATTATGAACTGGGCGAACTGCCCCGCCTGCGTTACGACGATGCTATAAAGTATTATGGCAGTGATAAGCCGGACCTGCGCTTTGATTGTAAAATTGTGGACCTTAACGAGGTATTGCCACAGTCGGAATTTGCCCTGTTTAACAATGCGGTAGCAAATGGCGGTTTGGTTGCAGGCCTTAATGCCAAAGGCTGTGCTGGCTATAGCCGCAAACAGTTAGATGAGCTGGTGGAATTTGTAAAAGCCAGCCATCGCGGCCTTGGCGGTTTAGTAAACATTAAGTTTAACGAAGACGGAACGGTTAAGAGTTCGGTAGATAAGTTTTTTACAGAAGAGCAGTTGCGCGCAATCGGTAAGGCCTTTGATGCACAAAACGGCGATATGCTTTTAATAGCAGCTGATAAAACAGGCAAGGTGAGAAAAGCATTAGGCGACTTGCGCCTTGAACTGGCTAAACGCAATAACTGGATTGATGAAAGTAAGTGGAGTGTACTTTGGGTAGTGGACTTTCCGTTATTTGAGAAGGATGAAGAAAGCGGCGAAGTAACCTTTGCGCACCACCCCTTCTGCTCGCCACACCCTGAAGATATGCAGTACTTTGATACCGACCCTACCCGCGTGCGTGCACAAACGTACGATATGGTAATGAACGGTAACGAAATTCTTTCGGGCTCAATACGTATACACCAGCACGATATACAAGAGCGCGTGTTCAAGAACCTGGGCTTTTCGCCGGAGGAACAAGAGAAACGCTTTGGCTTTATGCTGAATGCCTTTAAATACGGCGCACCGCCCCACGGTGGTTGTGCTTTTGGCTTAGACCGTATCGTTATGCTGATGACCGGCGGCGAAACCATTCGCGATACGATGGCCTTCCCTAAAACAAGTGGCGGCCGCGACCTGATGATGGACGCACCAACCCCTGTTGATACCAAGCAATTGGTAGAGTTAGGGATACTGGTGAAAGAGTAGAGCGCATTATATTAAGTTAATATCAGGAATAGCCCTGATTCGTGAATCGTTTGTTGCAAGATTCGCAGCTGCACGTGAAAGGTAGGTTGCTACATGAACGGCATCAGGCCATTCGATAGGTTTTACTTCACCATTTGGCATTACCACCTGCGCGGGAACTCTAATGAAAAGGCTGTTGACATATTCATTTATTGACTCAACCAGCATCCATTCTGGAGTGTCAAACAAAAAGGCTTTAAACTTGGCTTGATCAATTTTGCGATTAAAAACCTCGTCAAATTGTCTAACTATTTCTACAAAAGAAAAGGAGGAAGTTACTACAATGTTTTTGACATCCGAATACCAATAGTTTTGAATAATCAAATTTAATTCTCTACAAAGGTCTTTATTTAGTTTATCGCTCTCGATAAAGAAATTATGCTCCTTACTTATTTCTCTTTCGAAATACTGAACAATTACTTCTGCAAGGATATGTGTGTCTAATACAATATCAGGCTTCATTAGTTTTCGAAATAACTTTTTAATTCAAAAATCATATCCGTATCGGTGATGTAGTCGCTTTTTAACGATATATAATTTGAATGGTATCGCGGATCCTTATCGATTTTTGTCAATTCTTCATCAAATTCCGTTGAGTCTCTATTTTTGAAGACGCTAGTAAGAATTTGATCCTTTGAAAGTTCACACAAATATAGATTTACAATGTCGGATGGATAAGCTTGTAGAAGCTTTGAAAACACGTCACCTTCTACTGCTATTTTGTTTTTTTTATAAAGAAACAAAACGAACGAGAAATCGGAATAGGTTGCAACAGGAATCAACTCTTCATCGACAAAGTTTGTTCCTTCAAAATAATCCTGGATATATCCACTACTGAAGTAATAGTACTTAATCACTTAGCTTTGTTTTTGTTTCCTGTAGCTTAGTTGTTTCTATAGCAACATCTTCCTCTTTGAACTTAATCGTAGAAACCTGTTCAATCTCATTTGTCCCGATTTCAGGCCAGTTATTCTCAATGGCTTTTTCAATCGCGCTATACAAAAATGTCAGATACTTACCGGGAATACCATCGTTTTTTTTGTGCGCAGATATCAAACCTTCTTCAGTAAAAGGGAAAATATCAGAAGCGGGTGGATCAGCCGTAATTCGAGAAGCCTTCATATAAGCGATTGCTAAAGGAATTGCTTGCTCATTAGTAAGCGGTTTAAAGAATATGGTAAAATTCTCAGCATTGGTGCCCCCTAATGTAGCAAATCGCTCTAGTCCAGACGCACTCCAATAGGGATTTAGTATTTCCTGGAGGTATGGGTGAATCACAAAAAGAATGCTATAAAATTCACTTTTAGTATTAGCATTGTTTCCATCAATAAGCCAATAACGTAATTCGTCGCAAAAAGTACGTCGCTCTTGAACATTTTGGTATTGAACAACTTTTTCAAGTTCATCGAACAAAATAATTCCTTTAGTGAAGCCAGCAACTTTGAAAACCTTTAAAAAGTTTTCAAACAATAAGTTTGCAGCTATCTTTTTCCAGTCGTTTTCTGATATATTATTGTAATAATATTTAGTAAATAAATCATCGCTAATACCACAGTTAATTACACGATTGATTAAATCAGAACTTATACCTTCGCCTTCTAGTTGAAATTTAATTGCATTATTGGATTCGTATTCGCTAATTTTAGCTACATCGTTTGGCCAGTTATTATTTATCCATTCCCAACTTCCAAGTGTTTCAAAAATTTTCTCTTGGTCGATTTTTGTAAGAATTGCTTCCGGTAATTTGCCATAAAAATACCTCAACCTACAGAAGGCATGTGCTATGAGGTTTTGCTCAATCATTGATTTAATAATTAGCCTACATATTTGCCAAAACTTACGTTGTTCCCCTGGTTGAGGGCTTACATAGACACTAAGCAATATTTCTTGGGACTTCGATTGCCTGTCGCCCCAATCAGCATTTATACGATTTCTTTCGGCTATTAAAAAAGAAGTTTTACCTATTCCCCTTCCTTGCTTCGACGCATAATCCATCAAAAAAGCAATTGCCTTTGTTTCACCGTTATCTGGATTAGGAATTAGAATGGAATTAAACCGGTCAAATTCCTGAGATCGAAGCGAGTCAATATAGATAGTGCCGTTTTGTCTATCATCTGGACTATTCAAAATAATGCCCGGTCGATTGGGGAAAGGGTTGCGATTGAGTTTGTATGACAGGTACCTATCAAAATTCTTTTCCTTTCTTTCAGATTCTACTTTTCTGAATAGATTACTCATGTTGTGGTTTGTATTTCTGTAATTGCAATAATAGTTACCACCTTATTATAAACGTATACTGGACGTCTAGATGATTGAGCCCTGCCGCGTTGATCTTCTCGTATATCTGATTCCAAAGAAATGCGATAGTTTATTTCATTATTAAGTGAATTACTTGATGCTAACTCAAGGAATTCATCAAATGTTAATGAGTTTATTCTTAGTATTCTACACACTTCATCACGCACATCTTGAATTGATACATACATTGATTTTATAGTTGAATGTTTTTTTGCATATTGTTCGTATAAAGTTAACAAAAAGGTTGATTTAAAATCTGACCAGTTGGGTTTAAAAAGTTGTAGAGGTTGATTTTTTGGATTTTTTATTTGGCCGATAATTTGAAAATTAGGATTGAGCTTGTTTTTAAAGGCACAAACTGGGAAAAGGATTCGACCGGGTATTTTTGGATTATGATCGGTATAATAAAGAAGGCCAAGGTCTTCCAAGCGCGAACTCCAACCCTCTAGTTTCCGGGCTAAGAGGGGATGATCATAATCGGAAAAATCATTTTTGCGCTCCCGCGTGTTATAGTTACTAAATAGTAACTCAACTGCAGCTTCTTTCATGGCCAATGCTAATCTTTTTCTAGGGCTGAATAACTCGTTTTTTTCTTCTCCAATCCCCTGCGTGCTTTTTTTGCTTTTTCTCTTTTTTGCATGATCACTTAATCTTTCCCAACGCCTCATGACGGTTTTTAACCAATGGTCTTGAAGAATCGGGAAACCGTTATCATCGATCGTAATTATGGTATTATAGGTGCTAATTATTACATCTGTCAATTCCTTATTCCATGAATTATCTTCCCATTTTCGCGCGGAGGGGTTCCATTTTTTGGGTGGTGAGGGAATAATAACTTGTCCTTGACCGTCTGGATTAATATCCCATAATCTTTGTATAAACCACCCAGGTATCGTATATATTTTGTAGAGGTTATATATTAAGTCGTTATAAAAATTTTTCTTATTGCTCTCATATTCTTTTATTGCCTGTTTGCCTTGTTCGGTTAGCGTATATATGGTTAACATTTCCCCCAAATCTAAATCTATCCGGCGCCTAGCAGGGTCGATCTGAATCCATCCAAACTGATGAAGTTCGTCTAAAAGATTTTCAATCCCTGTTGTGCTAATTTTCTTCACGAACAACAGCCCAATAACTCTATTGGACAACAAGTCGATAAGCTCTGATTTGTCGAAAAAATCCTTGGATGCACCATATTTTAGTACATCGATAAAAGTTTTTGAATCACTATAAAAACCGATACTTTTTCGCAAAGGACTAGGCCAGTACTCGCTCATAAATTATTAATGGTTTAATCGGTATAAGGCTAAGAAAGTCGATTTTCTAGAGAAAAGCAAATAGCACCTCTACCCTTCGCGCTCAATCATTAAATGCTGCATCTACGGCCTGTACACCGCCCCGCCAATGGAGTCTTTAGTGGCACCGGTCACGCTTTTTAGTACGTTTACCTCGTTACGCATACGCAATACGCCCATAAATGCGATTACCAATGCTTCTTTAAACTTTACGGTTTCATCGCCGGGCACTTCAACAGGTATCTTGGTTTGTGCGTGTATGCGCCCTATCAGAAATTTATTAAACGCCCCGCCCCCTGTTGCCAGAAATTTATCCTTGCTGTCAAACTCCAGCTTTTCTTTTTTGGCTATCATTTGTATGTGCCTGGCCATTTGCACGGCAATATGCTCGGTATAAGTACGCAGTTTATCTTCAATAGAAATAGGAAATTCCTCAAGCACCGGTAAAATTACCTCGCGCGAAAAACTGTTGTCCAGCGATTTTGGGTACGGTAGTTTGTAGTATTCAATTTTATTCAGCCTTTCCAGCAAGTCATCATTCAACGTGCTGTTAGAGGCTATAGCGCCGTCCTCATCGTATTCTTTGCCAATGCGGTTGGCCAGCATATTCATAATCTGGTTGGCCGGGCAAATATCAAAAGCTACAATACTGCCGGGCGTTTTGCAACTGATGTTGGCTATGCCCCCGATATTCAAACAAAACCTGAAGTGTGTAAAAAGCAGTTTATCGCCAATAGGTACTATAGGTGTGCCTTGTCCGCCATCGGCAATATCCGCCGAACGAAAATCGCAGATTACAGGCACATTGGTACGCGCAGCAATAGCGGCGCCATCACCTATTTGTGTGGTAAAACGTTTTTCGGGAAAATGAAAAATGGTGTGGCCGTGCGATGAAACAAAGTCAACTTTATCCTTCAGGCCATTCTTTTTTATAAAGGCGCTAACCTGCTCGCCGAAGTAGTTGCCCAGGCCGGCGTGCACTTCCCAAAGGGTTTTGGCATTTGCAATAGGCAGGCGTTTAAACTCCTGTATCCACTCATCAGGATACGGCACCATGTCTGTTTTTAAAATTTTGAAACTCCAGTGGTTGTTATCCAGTGCAAATTCGCAATAGGCTATATCCAGCCCGTCCAGCGAACTGCCGCTCATTAGCCCTATCGCCCTGTATTTTTCCATATTCCCCCTTTAAACAAAAGCCGCTAAATGGCTAACAACTTAAATGACAGCACTATTTCCTGATAGACGCTACCCAATCGGCAACGGCTTCAATTTCGTCTTTGGTAAGTTTATCTTCAAATGCCGGCATGTGGCCATGGCCCTTGGTAACTATATCAACTATTTCAGCCTTGCTTAGTTTAACCTGCGATAAGTTTGGCGCTTTGCCATTGGTGCCGTCAGAACCGTGACAGCGAGCGCAATTAGGAGAGTAAACAAGCGCCCCGTCAATCTTCTTCCTGGTATCTGCCGTTGGCGCCGATGTTTTTTTGCTGCAGGATGAAACCGCAAAAATTAAAAAAGCCACAAGGCTGATTGCTTTCAATACACGCATATCACTGATTTTTTTCTGAAACGGAATATAGTGTTCTTTTCTAAAAAAGCGCCAAGGCGTAGGCCTAACGCAACAGGGTAACGTTACCGCGGCGAAGCAGTTGCTTGCCATCGGCAGTGCGGGCAATTACATACCAGGCATAAACGCCCATATCGGCTTTTTTGCTGTTGGCTGTACCGTCCCAACCGGTTTCAATATTGTTAGTAGTAAAAATCTTTTGTCCCCAGCGGTTAAACACAGCAAACTCTTCCAACTTGGCGATGTTGAGCCAACGTGCAATGCGGAAAACATCATTCACCCCATCACCGTTTGGCGAAAAGCCGGTGGGTATATCCATTACGTCGTAATGCTCAACAGTAATAAGTATTGAGTCTTTATTGCTGCAACCATATTGGTTGATGGCCCATAGCTCGTACCACTGTGTTTCCTGCGGCTCGGCTTTGGTATCCAGGTTAAAAGGTTCATCTAACCAGGTGGAGGGGTTCCAGAAATACTGAACGCCATCGGTAGTACCGTGCAGCGAGGCGTAGGTGTCCTTATAAATGGTTGTATCAGCACCGGCATCCACTACAGGTAGTGGCCTCACTACCACTAAAGCAGTGGTGGTATCACTGAAACAATCGTTAGATACCACTACAGTAAACACAGTGTTAGAGTCCAGCGTGGCTACCGGTGATGATGATTGAGGGTCGCTTAAGCCTTCTTCAGGAAACCAATGGTAATACAAACCACCGGAAGCGTTTAACTGCACCGGGAAACCTGCACAGGCGTTAGCCGCAGTATCTACAACGGCAGTTACGGGTTCCTGAACGGTAACCAATTTGGTGGTAGTATCCTGGCAGCCGTTAACGCTTGTAACGGCAAGTGTTACAGGGAAGGTGCCGCCGGCAGTGTAAGTGTAACTTACAGTTGGCAGTGTACTGGTGCTGCCGTCGCTCAACGTCCAGTTGTAGTTTACAATGTTGCTGCTATTACCTAATGAAAAAGTTACCGGCTGAAAAATACAAGGTGGCGTATAACTGAAGTCGGAATTGTTGCCGGGATAGATGAACACTTGCTTAACAGCGGTATCAATACAGCCAAGGTCAGTAGTCATAATAAGCATGGCGTTATAGGTGCCGCCGGCTGTGTAGGTATAAACAGGGTTTTGAACGTTATCGGTTCCGCCGTCGCCAAAGTACCAGGTCCAGCCATTAACAACACCGTAAGGTGTGGTGCTAAGGTCGGTAAATTGGTCGGGCGAATTAGGACATACACTCTGCGCACTAAAATCAGCATTACCGTTAGGCAGAATTTTTACAAGGGCATAAGTAGTATCTGAGCACGGGCCATTTGCCGTAACTTTTGAAACAATCAATTCTACTGAATACACGCCTGTATCGGGATAAGTGTAAGACGGCACCTGTTGTGTGCTTACATCGGAAGATGTGGTAGGGTCGCCAAAATTCCACTGGTAAGTGGTTTGCGGGGTAATGGGCTGAGAGTTGTTTTGAAACTGCACGAATTTGTTGTTGCAGTTGGTTACATAGGTGCCTATGCCGGTAGCAGGGTTAATATCCGTACTGGGGATATTGGCAAAGGGGGCATCGCATTGCGTTACGTTTAATTGGTAATCGCGCAGGTACGAGCCTATAAAGACACCGTTGCGGTACTCGCTTACGCATACACCAACAACAAACTGCCCTATGGTATTAGGGGTGGCGGTAAGTATGCCTGTTACCGAATCAATAGCCAGTGCAGGAGTGCCGCCTAAAAGGTTGGCAATTGAATAGCCGCCTTGCCAGTTAATTGTAGGGAAGGGAGGATTTGGTGGAGGATAGGGTACGGGGTTAGTAGGAGTGCCACCGCTATACGGAGTGCATAAGCTGTAGCGTAATACATCGCCATCCGCATCATTGGCAGAGTAATCGAAAACAAGCGGGGCGTTTACACAAACAAACAAAGGCGGCAGTGCGTTAAACTCCGGGCTGCTGTTAGGAGTGCTGTTTGTTGGGGGTATATAAGCCTGGTAAACGGCGCCCTCATTACTGGGGTCAAAAACATTAGTTACGGAACCGTTCCGGCAGCAGCGCACATAGGCAATGGTGAATGAATTGGCACCCGAAGGAAATGTATAATTGCGGGTATAAACTCCCTGTTCCATGCATACACCGGCTGTATTGGTTAAACATGGGTTACCCGTTGGCGGGTTAATGGTAGTAACTACCGGTGCCCCCATATCAATGGAGTCTATTAAATTATTAGAACTATTAAATATATTAAGAATGGCCGGTGTTACACTCAATTGGCCATTGTTATCAATAAACTCAACGCCATCAAAAACAGTGCTTGAGTTGCAATCGCGCCACATTATCAATTGAATCTGGTATTGGTTGCCCCCCAGGTAATTGTAGGATACATAACCCCCTGCAATGTGATTGCCTTTTAGAAAACTAAAGGACAGGAAACCGGCCAAGAGCAATAAATAATACTTCTTCATGTGCTTATAAAAGGGCAACGAAATTACACTTTAGACATTATTATACATATTAAAGACGCGTTAAAAGAGGAAAAGGAGGCTTATACAGGGGCAAAATGGAATCTTTTCCATATCTCATATTGTCCTTTTGCCGGTATAAACCTGCGCAAAGCCAGATTATTGCATATAAAATCGATTTCAACTTTTCTTTGGTTAAAAAGTACCAGTGCCGCCTCAAACATTTCGGGCTCAATGCCCTTACCGATGGTCATGTGCGGCGTAATTTGATTCAATTGGCCTGGGAGCTTTGTTGCCTTTTTATATGCGTGAAACAGTTCTGTTATTAAATAGGCACTACCATCTACGGGCTCCAGAAAAACGGTGCGGCTTTCTTTAAAGCAGGAAAAGGAGTGAAATCCCAGTTTGAAAGGTTTTTGGGTGGTCGCAAAGTCATGAAGTTGTTCCTCGCAAAATGACAGAGATGCTTCATCCAACAGAAAAAGATCGAACGTTATATGCGCTTCCGAGTTACGGGCTGAGTAAGGGCCGATATGGCTTTCCAGCTCTTTTTTTAGTGAACGGACTTGCGCCACTACTTCCTTCGGGGGGCAAATAGCCAGGTTAAATTTATCGTTCATCGGCAACAATGTTGTTAGCTAACTCGTGCGCAAAATGTTTTAATGGCTACCAGCGCCTCCTTCTTTCGTTCAAAAATGCTCATGTGCTTAGCCTCGCCATAAATATGTATATCGGCTACAGATGGCATGGCAGCTTGCTTTAACACTAAATCAAGAGGGGCGCTGTTGTCTTCTTTACCGCCAATAATCAACACCGGCACCCGGCTGTTTTTAAGCACCTCCTCCTTGTTTTGGCGGTTCATCATGGCGGTGGTGGCGCGCATAAGCGATTCAGGCGTATATTTTGAAGCCTGTTTAATAAGGCCATCTACAAACTTCCGGTTCTTCTTTTTGAATTTATCGTGAAAGATGCTGTTGTATAGTTCCGTTACAAAGGGCTTTGAGCCATACTTGCGAATAAACTCAATGCTCTTTTTGCGGTTCTCTTTTTTCTCAGGCGCATCTGCAAAGCAGTGCGAGTTTACCAGGCCAAAACCGTTTAGCATTGCTCCGTACTTTTCGGCAAAGTACAAGGTTACGTAGCCCCCCATGGAGTGGCCGAGCAACGTAAGCTTTTTAACCTTCTCTTTGTCGCTTATTGCCTTTACATACTCCGCGTACGCTTCTATGCTAACCTCTTCCGTTAAGGCGCTTTTGCCAAAGCCGGGCAAATCGGGCACCACAACTTTGTGGTTTTTGGCAAGCAAATCCACTGTATCGTTCCACATGCTGCCTTCTTCAATAAAACCATGCACCAGCATTACCACGCGGCCCTTACCCTTAACGCGGTAAACGCACGGGGCGCCTCTGTACTCTATCGTCTTAACCATGCTCTAAAATATTCTATTTTCGATGCTTCAAAATTTTAAGGATGAAATTGAACTCAGCCGCAGGCCTTGCTTTTTTAGTTGCCTTTACCGTGTTTTTTAACTCTGCCGTTTGGGGGCAGGAGGGCACCTTTAAAACCAATGGCCCTGATGATTACCGCGAAGGCATACATGCTTTTACCAATGCTACTATTTGGAAAAACTACAATACCAAAATGGAGCATGCCACCCTGCTTATTAAGGATGGCAAAGTTGTAGATGCAGGTGCAGGGGTAAATGTGCCTGCCGGCGCCATAGTGCACGATATGAAGGGCAAGTTCATTTATCCTTCTTTTATTGATGTTTTCAGCGATTATGGAATGCCGGCTGTTGCAAAAGCCCAGGGCGGCGAAGACCCACAGATGGAATCGAATGTAAAAGGGGCTTATGGCAACAACCAGGCAATACATACCGATTTTCATGCTGATAAAAATTTTGTGGTGAATGATAAAGCTGCGGATGAGTTAAGAAAGTTGGGCTTTGGGGCTGTGCTTACACACCGTAAAGATGGTTTAGCACGGGGCACGGGCGCGGTGGTTACGCTTGGTACGGATAAGGAAAATAAACTGGTGGTTAAAGCAGATGCAAGTGCCCACCTTTCCTTCAGTAAAGGAAGCTCTACGCAGGATTATCCTGAATCATTAATGGGGCGTATAGCTTTATTACGCCAAACCTATTACGATGCCCTTTGGTATAAGAACACAAAAGAAAAGAAGGAGTATAACATTAGCCTGGAGGAGTGGAATGCCGAACAGGCTTTACCGCAGATTTTTGATGCCGGGGATTGGCTGCGCATTTTACGCGCCGATAAAATTGCCGATGAGTTTGGGGTGCAATACATCATACGCGGAAAGGGTAATGAGTACCAGCGCATTGATGAGTTGAAGGCTGCCAACATAAAGTTGATTACTACCCTTAATTTCCCAAAGGCGTACGATGTGGAAGATCCTTATAAAGCCATGTGGGTGTCGTTGGAAGAAATGAAGAGTTGGGAACTGGCGCCAACCAACTGCGCTGCCCTTAACAAAGCGGGAATTGATTTTGCGATAACCACTACTGACTTAGAAAACAAAGGCGATTTTTTGAGTGCCTTGCGCAAAGCAGTGAAGTACGGCCTTGACACTACTGCGGCCCTTAAGGCCTTAACCTATAACCCTGCTTCATTTGTAAACGTTTACGATAAGGTAGGCTCGCTGGAAAGTGGTAAACTGGCCAACTTCTTTATCACCTCTAAACCTTTGTTTGATGATAAGTGCGAGATAAATGAAACCTGGGTACAGGGCAGGCGCTACAGCTACAAAGAGTTTGAGCCAAAGGATATAAGAGGCGAATATGCATTGAGTGTTTTTGGCCGCAGGCCCTTGGGTTATAAACTGAAAATTACCGGAGATGTTTCATCGCCTAAAGCTACCGTAATGGTGCGCGATACTATAAAGGTTGATGCGCAGCTTTACTACAAAGGCAATGATGTTACCTTGGTTTTTGAACCGGAGAAGAAAAGCGAGTTGGGCATGCTGCAATTGGTGGGCCTTATTAACCACGACACTAAAAAGTGGAACGGCAATGCTGTAATAGGTGGCATTAATACTACCACTTGGGAGGCCACCCAAACCAAAGGCGCTGAAGCTGATACCAGCAAAGCTAAGCCCGACACTACTAATTATACGGCTAACCTGGGTAAAGTAATATATCCTTTTGTAGCCTATGGCGCTGAAGAATTGCCGAAGCAGGAAAACGTACTAATTAAGAATGGGAATGTTTGGACCAATGAAGCGGAAGGCAATTTGGCTAATACGGATGTGGTGATTAAAGCCGGAAAAATTTCGGCAGTGGGCAAAGGATTAAGCTGTGCCGATTGCAAAGTGATTGACGCAACCAACAAATATGTTACGGCGGGTATAATTGATGAGCACAACCACATTGCCATAAGCGAAGGCGTAAACGAAGGCACCGAAGCAGCCTCCTCCGAAGTCAGAATAGGTGATGTGGTTACTTCAGAAGACATAAATATGTATCGCCAGCTTTCAGGCGGTGTAGTTGCTGCGCAATTGCTGCATGGCTCGGCTAACCCCATTGGCGGGCAAAGCGCTTTAATAAAATTCCGCTGGGGCTATGCGCCGGAGAAATTAAAAATTGAAGGGGCCGATGGCTTCATCAAGTTTGCTTTGGGCGAAAACGTAAAACAAAGCAACTGGGGTGACCATAGCCGGGTACGCTATCCGCAAACGCGTATGGGTGTTGAGCAAACTTACTACAACTACTTTACCAAGGCAAAGGAGTATAAAGCTAAGTGGAGCGCCTATAACGGTTCGGCTGCCAATAACGTGCGCAAAGGAATGCCGCCCGCGGGAGAAATGCCGCGCCGCGATTTACAGTTGGATGCACTGGTGGAGATTATGGATAAGAAGCGTTTTATAACCTGCCATAGTTATGTGCAAAGCGAAATTAATATGCTGATGCACGTGGCCGATTCGTTCAACTTTAAGGTAAATACCTTTACCCATATACTGGAAGGTTATAAAGTAGCAGACAAGATGAAAGCGCATGGCGCTAACGCCTCAACCTTCGCAGATTGGTGGGCATATAAGTATGAAGTAATTGATGCCATACCGTACAACTCGGCGCTGCTTACAAAAATGGGAATTAACACGGCCGTAAACAGCGATGATGCGGAAATGGCGCGCAGGCTTAACCAGGAAGCTGCCAAGGCCATTAAGTACGGTGGTTTAACTGAAGAACAGGCATGGAAACTTTGCACCTACAATCCTGCCAAAATGTTACACCTGGATAACCGTATGGGAAGCATTAAAGCAGGTAAGGATGCTGACATAGTAGTATGGAGTGATAATCCGCTTTCGGTTTATGCAAAGGCGGAGAAAACATTTGTTGACGGTATTTGCTTTTACGACATTGAAAAAGATGCGCAAATGCACGATTGGATTTTGAAAGAACGTGCAAGGTTGGTACAAAAAATGCTGAACGAAAAGAAAGGCGGCGCACCAACGCAGGAGCCTACTAAAAAAGATAACCGCGCTTACAGTTGCAGCGAGGCCGAGGAATTCGAACATCAACACAATTAAACCTATCAGAAGCTTAAGTAATTTATATGAAGAACTATAAAGGAAATATCATGCGCTTATTAAGCCTTACAGGCCTTACGCTTATTGCCGGTAGCGCAATTGCGCAAAGCGAATTACCGGCCCCGGCCCCGGCGCAACAACAGGCTGTTTACCTAACCCATGCCACTATACATGTGGGCGATGGCCGCGTTTTAAACAATGCCACCATTGGTTTTGATAAAGGCAAGATTGTTTTTTTGGAGGAGAACCCCAGTTTTAAAACAGATGAAACTCTTGGTAAGGTAATTGACTGCAGCGGTAAACATATTTACCCGGGTATTATTGCAGCCAATACCAAAATAGGGCTTGATGAAATTGAAGCCGTGCGTGCCACTAACGATTATGCTGAAGTGGGCCAATACAATGCCGATGCCCGTGCGATTATTGCTTATAACACCGATAGCCGTGTAACGCCAACGGTGCGCAGCAACGGTGTTTTGTATGCGCAAAGCTGTCCGCAGGGCGGCACTGTTTCGGGCACATCGGCAGTGGTGCAGTTAGATGCATGGAACTGGGAAGATGCGTTGGTGAAAGAAGATGGTGTTTGGATGAATTGGCCATCAATGTACCGCATGAAGGGCTGGTGGGGTGAGCCACAGGGCTTTGAAATGAATAAAGACTACGACAAGAATGTAGAAGAGATTAAAACCTACTTTAAGGAAGCTAAAGCATACGCGGCTACCAATCACGATAAAACGAACCTGCGCTTTGAGGCAATGCGCGGCCTTTTCAATAAATCGAAAACGCTGTACGTAAACGTGGGGTATGTGAAGGAGATGTTGAATGTGATTTCGTTTGCAGAGGAGATGGGACTTAACCTGGTTATAGCCGGGGGTAAGGATTCATACCTGGTGGCGGATATTCTTGCGCAGAAGAAAATTGCCGTTATTCTCGATAATCCCCATTCGCTACCCGGTTATGATGAAGATGATGTTGTGCAGCCTTATAAAACGCCTGCTGTGTTGCAAAAGGCGGGGGTTTTGTATTGCCTGAGCATACCCGGTGCTTTTTGGCAGGAACGCAACCTGGCGTTTGAAGCGGGCACTACTGTTGCTTACGGTTTAAGTAAGGAACAGGCGCTTGCCTCTATAACATCCAACGCAGCCAAAATTTTAAAGGTTGACGATAAAATAGGCACCCTTGAAAAAGGTAAGGATGCATCGCTTATAATATCAACCGGCGATGTGCTGGATATGAAGACTTCGAATATAGAGAAAGCCTTTATAAGCGGCCGCCAGATTGATTTAAGCAATAAGCAAAAAACACTTAACGAAAAGTATTTGAAGAAGTACGGTTTAAATTAACCGCACTAATTCTTTACTAACTTTTTAGTAGCGGCAGCTTTGCCATTTACCCGTATTTCCACAAGGTAAATACCGGCACTTAAGCTCTCCAGCCGTATCGTTTTGGTTTGTACGCCGGTGTTTAATATGCCCTGGTAAGTAGTGGCAATAGTTTCGCCAATGATATTGCGCAACAGCACTTCCACTTTTGCAGCCTGTTTCAATTCAAATCGCAGTTCGGTAGTTTCAACCGCAGGGTTGGGTATTAACGAAACACGACTGAGCATGCTGCCCGGCTCGTTTATACCTGTAACGCAGCCGCCAACGTAGTAATAATTAACCCCGTGGTAGTTTTGTGCCTCGCAGGCATTGCTGTAGGTAACGCTGTCGCAACCGCACACGGGCTCATTGGGCACAAAATCGCAGCACAAAGGAGTGCCGAAGCATATCAACGATGAATCAATACAGGCATGGGTGATATATACGGTATCGCAAAATTGGTCGGTACATTGCTGGCCTGCGCTATCCTTAGCTATAATGAACAGGCATACACGGTAAACGCTGTCATGCGTGTAATAATGCACAGGGTTCTGCAGGGTAGATGTAGTGCCATCCCCAAAGTCCCACAGGTAGCTTAAAATTTGTGCAGCTGTAGAGGCGTCAAAGAAGAAAACAGAATCAATATTGTTTTTTGCTTTTGAAAATTCGGCATGGCAGTTACCGGGGCCGGGGCAGGCACCAGCTGTCCACGACAACACACCTGCATTGATGGCATGGCAGCTATTGCTGTATGTAACTCCGTTACAGCCGCAAACGGGGTCATATACTGCCGGACAAAAACAGGTATCGCAAATTTTAGTAGAGTCAATACATCCTCCGGCCGCGGATATATCAAGGCAAACGCTGTCAATGCAGCCACTGCCGGTTGCAATGGTTAAGCAAACGGTATAGGTTGCCGGTGGCGAGTAGGTATGCACGGGGTCAGCACTGCTATCTGTACTGCCATCACCCAGGGTCCAGCTGTAACTTACAATAGAGTCATCCGGGGTAGAGATACTGGTAAATTTTATGGTGCTGTCCAGCACAGTGTAGATGAAGTTCGCCTCGCATGGGGGTATAGTGCCGCAGGCGCCCTGTGTCCAGCTGGTAATGCCGTGGTGGTATTGCGCTTCGCAGCTATTGTTGTAAGTAACTCCATCGCAACCACACACGGGGTCAATTACTGCGGGGCACATCACGTTAAGGTTAATCAGTCCGGTATCAATGCAGGAGGCGCCCGGTAAAAGCTCAAGATGATCCACTCTGAATTCAGTAGCCGCCGGTGCAAATCCGCATCCCCCGTAAACGTTTCCGCCTTTAATAGTAATACGGCACGAGTCGAACTGGGCTGCGTTTTGCGAAACAGGAATCTGAAGATGAGTATAACTCAAAACTGAAGTTTTGCTCTCCCAATATCCCTGGTCAACTACAACGCCGTTCTTTAAAATTTCTATGAAAACGGATACAGTGTCCTGTTCCGGGTAGCCATTATCGTTAACGCATGGCGCAAAAGCAAGTTTGTAATACAGCGATAAGCTTGTTGGGTGATTGCCTATAGCAAATGTAGTGGTGGCAAAAGGCTTAAATAAACCGTTGCCGTAAAAATCGGCAGCCCAGTTACCTGTATATTCATCACTATCCTTGCGCACAATGTAAGGGTCCCAGGGGGGCAAGGTCATGGGGTGGCTATTGGTAACCCAATTAAGCAGTACAGGCTGGTTGTCCCATTGTTCAAAATCACTATTAGGTATTTGGCTGAAGAGTTGGCCGAAGATGCCCAGGCAGGCAATGAGGATAAAAAGACGTTTCATACAGGTAAGTTAAAGCTAAAGATACAACGCATAAAGAACGGATGCATTTATGTTTTAGTTGCCTGTGGCATTTATCTCAATTCCGATATTTTCGCGCCTTCCTTAATAAGGCGCGTTATGGGCAAGGCCAAAATGTTTAAGATTAACTCCATCAGCACATTTGCGAACGTGCTGCAGAACCCGCATTACACCATCCCTTTTATGATAAATGATAAAGGAGAAGAAGTGGATACCAAAGGGAAGTGGCGCGATTTACTGTTTGAGGGCCGGCCCAGCCTGGTGCTGGAGTTAGCCTGTGGCAAAGGCGATTATGCATTGGCATTAGGCCGAAAATACCCGAACAAGAATTTTTTAGGGGTAGACTCAAAAGGGGCACGCATTTATACCGGCTCAAAAACGGCTATTGATGAGCAACTGACTAACGTTGCCTTTGCCCGTATGCGCATTGAAAACATAACCAATTTTTTTGCGCCCGGCGAAGTAGATGAGATATGGATAACCTTTCCGGACCCTTTCCCCAAAAAGGGAGATGCCAAACGAAGGTTAACTGCTAAATCGTTTCTGGAACGCTACCGCACTATTGCTAAGCCCGGAGCAATAGTTCATTTTAAAACCGATGATTTGCCCCTGTTTCACTTTACGAAGGAAAGTGTAGAAGAGAATGGCTTAAAACTGGTTTACTATAAAGAGAACATTTATGCGTCGCCACTGGATTTTGAGGAGCTCAATATTCAAACCTATTACGAAAAATCGCACCTTGCCAATGGCAGAACCATTAACTACCTTCAATTTCAGCTATGAGTACGAAGAAAAAATCGGCAGCAAAAAAGGCAGTTATTAAAACTATAAAGAAGAAGGCAGAGCATAAGCCCTCTGCTTCTTATTCGTTTTTTGAAAATGTGTGGGATGTGGCGAGGCTGGTGCCAAAAGGGCGGGTTACCAGTTATGGCGCTATTGCGCGTTATTTGGGGGCAGCCTCCAGCGCCCGCATGGTTGGCTACGCTATGAACAGTTGCGGCGGGCAAACGCCCCCCGTGCCTGCCCACCGTGTATTAAACCGAAATGGCCTGCTTACGGGCAAACACCACTTTAGCAGCCCCGATGCAATGCAAAAACTTTTAGAGCGCGAAGGAGTGAAGGTGAAAAAGGACCAAGTAGTTGATTTTGAGCGCCTTTTCTGGGATCCGGCTAAGGAAGTTTCGGTTTAAAACCTAATGTATGAGGCAAAAAAAATATTTTTTCTGCTTGTTTTTTAAAGTACGGGTTGTATATTTGGTACCCTGATATAAGGGTACAAAACGTTTTAGGCTATGAAGAAAAGACATTTACAATACCTCATGCTCGCTGCGTTAGTAATATGCGCAGGTGCGGTTTTTGCCCAAGGAGGGCCACCACCACCACCACCACCACCGGCACCACCACCACCAAATACTCCAATTGACGGAGGTGCGTTCCTTATGCTGGCTGCCGGTTTAATTTACGGTGCCAAGAAACTTTACAGTAAGGACGTTTAGTCTTAAAAATATACTGATAAAATTATAGCCGCTCAATTCTTTTGGGCGGCTATTGTTGTTTTTATATCTAACGGTACGGCAAAGTAACGGGCAAACTCCTCAATGGTCTTTCTTGGCTCAATATAAGTTTCGCTTTTAAGACTGCGCTCGTAATTGGCGTTAAGCTTTGCTACATACTGCTTGCGGCCGCTTGCCAGCCAGTTGGCCAGGTAATAATAGGTGTGTATGCCGATGTCGTTATCCTCGAATATAGGATTGCCCTTGGTAATTTTAATGTAGCGCTTAAAGGTATCGCTACAGCGGGTGTATTGTTTTAATGAGAAATACCCAATCATCAAAAACAGGAAGGCGCTATCAATACTGCCTGTAAAATTTACCTGTTGGAAGGTTACCAGGGTAGCCTCTAACTCTGTAAGCCCCTTTTTGATGTTAGCCTCGCCGCCGCTTAGGATATGAAGTGCGCCATAAAGCAGCTTCAGGTTTATATAATCGTTTTTATAATGCTTGCTCCATATATCCTGCGCCTGAATTTTTTCGCACTGTTTAATAAGGTTACTGATATCTTCTTTGTCTTTTTCGTTTACCAGGTGCTGATAATCGGAGCGGTGGATGTTGTAGTGATGGGCAGAAAGATAATAGGAAACCTTAATGGTTATGGCAAGCATTTCCGGAATGTTGAGATAGTTATTCCAGAATTTGACTGTGGTGTAATGGTCAACAAAATCTTCAAAATCTTTACGGCATTCTTTATCGCTAAGGTTAAAGTAAGGCGAGTTAAGTTTTAAGAACCACAGATTGCTGGTAATGTCGAATAAAGGATGGAAGGCCACATAGCCGTAGTTCACAAGGTCCCTTTCCAGGCTGTCTACTGCTTCGGTGCATACCGGGCTATTCGTTTCCTCAGGTACAAAATGGTAGGTTAGGTAAACATAGGCATACTTGCTTAGCATACGGATAGCAAGGCTGGGGTTTTCGAAATGGCTTTCGCAAAAGCTGCGGTTAGCCAATAATTCAGTATGCCATTCGGGATTGCGGGGCTGGCTTTCGTAAAAGCTCTGCCTTAATGAGGTTAACACTTTATTATAAAGCACTTCGCAGTTGTATGCTTCCTGCAAACGCTCATTGTATTTGTTAGCCAGCGTAAAATCTTTACGGTGGAAGGATTGCTGCACCAAAATTTTCAGCAACATAATCTGCACCTGGTAGTTTTCCGTTTGTTCTGCAATATCAAGGGCGGTTTTAGCTAAAAAATCGGCGCTGCCGCTGCGGCCTTCGCAAATAAGTTGCTGCACTTTATTTACGTTAGGTAAAATGTAATTGGGGTAATTGCGTACCAGTTGGGCGCTTAGCTTAAAGGTATAGGAAGCTAATTGATTAAAAGTTTGGCGTTGGTTTTTATCAAAACCACCATAAACTTTGCGGCATAGTTCCTCGTGCGAATCATAGTTGGGCAGCGATGCTCTTATTGTTTCTGTAAGCTTTAGAGGCAGGCGGGCATTCATGTTTTGTAGAATGCGGCAGAAATCAGTGTAGTAAAAATCATCCAGTAGCGTAATGAACTTTTGGATGGTAAGAAGTTCCGGTGCAGTAAAATTCATTTGTTAAACATAGGAAAACCATCTTATTGTATCAACTCAAAAGTTCGATTTTGATAAAAAACTGTTATTGTGAAAATTTTATCATGTTTTTTCCAATAGGGTATATATTGGCGGATTGAACCGCACCACTAATATATTGAAGGCCCGTAAGTGTTAAATGTAATGATGTATAGCCATGATAATGCGCATAAAACATAGCTGTTTTTTAATTAACTGTTAGCAGGCATAAGTATATCAATGCGTAGTAAGACAGCGAATATTCGCTGTCCGCTAAAGTCTTATTTAATCTTTGGACCCCGCTTTTTTATGATTAAAACTTAGTTTAAATTTACCCTCCCGCGTAATGGTGGGGCCTTTTTGGAACAGTAGTTGTTTAAAAAGGCTGTTATTTTTTGCTTAACAAAACTTAAGTATATGGGCACTTTTACTTCTTCCCTGAAGAAAGCATTACTATTTTTTATAACGTTAATAACGGCCGGAATAGCATATGGCCAGGTTGACGTAACTGCAACCGGTGGTACTTTGTCGCAAAGTTACACTACCCTGGGAGCAGCATTTACTGCCATTAATGCCGGAACCCACACTGGGGTTATCACCATCGGTATTAGCGGTAATACCACAGAAGCCGGCGCTTGCGTGCTTAACAGCAGCGGGGCAGGTTCAGCCAGCTACACTTCTTTAACTATTAAGCCAACTGTTGACGGGGTTACTATTTCAGGCCCTACAGTAACAGGCCGCGGCTTAATTGAACTTAATGGTGCTGATAATGTTACCATTGATGGCGATAATGCGGGTACTGCCGGTATAAACCGCAACCTCACCATTACCAACACAGCTGCTGCAGCTACCACCTTTACTATGGCAATCAGGGTAGCCACTTCTACACTGATTACTACCGCTGATAACATCAGTATTAAAAACTGTATAATTAACGGTAGCGCTACAGGCCGTAACATTTCAACTGCCAATTCAACTAGCGGCCCAGAAAACAATACCTATGGTGTATATGTAAGCGGCGGAGCAAGTACAGCGGCAACTACTACAGCGCCAAATGCTATCAGCTCATTAACTACTACGGTAGCAAGCGGGCAAACAGCCAATAATTTTACAGTTGACAATTGTCAAATTACAGCCTGTTCAAAAGGTATTGCCTTTCACGGGGCGGCAACCTCAGTTTGTAATGCACTTACCATTACCAATAACGTAATAGGCGATGCAACGCCAAACAATGCCACTACTATATATACGCAGGGTATATGTGCCCAGGGTTTTACTACCGCTTCTATCAAGAGCAACACAATACGTAATATAGATGGTTGGGTTGGCAGCAGCACCGGAAGTAACATTGTTGCCGGTATTGCTTTAGGTAACATTAACGGTAACGGCCTGGGTGCGGTTGTAGAGAAAAACGTTGTACAACACGTTTATTGCCGCAACACGGGCACCTGGCCATCAGCAGGTATTTTTGTTGCTTTATCATCCGGTAGTGCTTCAACTATTAAGAACAACTTTATAAGTGATATCGTTCGCGATGGTACAGGGGGTACAGGTTTCGGCAATGCCCTTAACTGTGCAGCTATAAAAATTAATGCGGGCAATACCTACAATATCTATAACAACTCGGTTTACATGTTTGGCAGCTACCTGGGTGGCGCAGGTACTAGTATGCTAAGCGCCTGCCTAAGCGTTTTAGGAACAGGTCAAACGAATGTTGATGTTAGAAACAACATTTTTGTGAATACAATGACCGGTGGTGGAGCCAGCAACGTTCATTGCTGCGTGCACTTGCCAAGCGGCGGCACTTCGGCCATGAACTTTACTGAAAACAACAATGCTTACTACTGCGGTACGGCCGCCGGTATACAAGGCATTGGATTTGCCGGCACAAGCTACGCTGCCGCCAGTTTATACTCAGCTGCAAACTTTAATCCGGCTTTAACAACACCGGCAACTAACTGGCGCGCTTACACCAGTACGCTTAATGCAGCGGGCACTAATGATAATGCTTCATTTGCATTAACCTCGGCTGCTCCTTTTACAAGTTCAACCAATTTGCACATCAATACAAGCGCCGCAGGCGTTTCTTCTATCAATAGCGGCGCTGCTGTAATTGGCAGCGTTACGGATGATATTGACGGCGATTTAAGAGTAGGACCCGACATGGGCGCAGATGAATTTGTGTATGTTGTAAACCCTATTGACCTGATGGTTACCGGCCTGGTTACACCCGTATCCGGCTGTTTAGGAGCTTCTGAAGCGGTTACCGTATCGCTAAAAAATAATGGCGGAGCCCTTATGGATTTTGCTGTTACCAATGCAACGGTTACTGCTACGGCAACCGGCGGTTACAGCAGCAATATTGTTTTAAATTCCGGTACGCTGGCTTCAGGCGCATCAATGAATGTTATTCTTCCTGCTACCGCTAACCTTTTAGCAACAGGCAACTACACGTTTAATGCAACGGTATCGGTTGCCGGCGATGGCAATACATCAAACGATGCAATGGCTCCGGCAGTGGTAACCAGCCCCGGAACATATACCGTTACATCAGGGTCTCCTTACACGCAGGACTTTGAAAGCGGACAAGGTGGCTGGGCTACAGTTGGTGGAACATGGGCCTTTGGCACTGCCAATAAAACGGTTATTAAAAACTCGGCTCTTCCGGCAGCGGTTGGCACCAATGTGTGGACCACAGGGGGGCTTAGCACCGGTACTTATAATAACGGTGAACAATCATGGGTACTTAGCCCGTGCTTTAATTTGGGAGGATTAAATCCTGCCGCTTCTGAAATTCTGTTAACCATTTGGTGGAACAGTGAAAGAAACTTTGACGGTGCGCAATTGCAATACAGCACTAACGGTGGCAGCACCTGGAACAATATTGGTTTGAATGGCGACCCCAACAATTGGTACAATTCGGGTACCATGTCTAACGCCGGTGTAAGTACCTTTTTTGGCGGCAACACCAACTGGTGGAGCGGCCGCACCAGCACCAGCAACGGCAGTAACGGATGGGTATTAGCCAAGCACGACTTGCCTGCTGCTGCAGTAGTTAACGGAGTTCGTTTCCGTATCGTTTTTGCCGCCGATGGTAGTGGAGTTGACGACGGCTTTGCTTTTGATAATGTGATAATACGCGAAAAAGTGGCTAACGATGTTGGTGTGGCTACTTTAACTGCTCCTACCCCGGGCAGCACTGTATGTGGTAGCGCTACACAACCGGTAACTGTTGTAATTGCTAACTACGGTAGTGCGTCACAATCTAATATACCTGTAACCGTAAATGTTACAGGTGCCGTTACGCAAACTTTTACAGGCACATTTGCCGGCCCTATTGCCGGTGGCGCCGTTGCCAGCTATACTATTGGTAACCTGAACATGAGTGGTGATGCCGGTACGTATACCTTCAATGCATTTACTTCATTAGGTACTGATGCTGTTAACACCAACAACGCTATGCCAACAGCGGCAACGGTAACCACCAACAACCCGGTTACCACGGTGTTGGCTACTCCTTCTACGGTATGTTCAAATCAATTGGCTGTGCTTTCAGCAACAGCTTCGGGCTCTCCGGGCGTGGCAGGTGCCATTAACAATACAGTACTTCCAATACCTGATAATACACCGGCCGGCGTAACCGCTACCGTTACTGTATCGGGTGTTGGTGTAATTAGTAACCCAAGTGATTTAAAGGTGGTGTTGAATTTTGGCACAACTGCCACATCTCCTAACCGCGAACACACCTGGTCTGGTGATATTATAGCGAGACTTACAGCGCCGGGGGGTGCCGGAACAACTATCATTTTCGATAGGCCCGGCGTACCGGTTAGCACCGTAGGCGACGGCGATGATTTTAACGGCTCGTACACCTTTGATGTAAACGCTGCTACTATTTTACCTCAAACAACCGGCACACAAGCTACCGGCGGTAACGTAAACAATGGCAGTTATAAGCCTTCAAACGCAGCGAACCCCGATGCAGCACACAACTGGAGCGGTTTAAGCTTCCCATTCAATGCAGATGGAACATGGACCTTGTTTATAAGCGATAACGGAGCTTCGGATGCAGGAGATCTTGTTAGCTGGTCTATTCAGTTACCTGGTGGTGCCTGGGTTCACTCCTTTACAGGCCCGGGTTCCATAAGCCCAGTTAACTATAGTGGTGCCTTTAACTCTACCGGCTCTGTTAACGTATTGGCACCGGCAGGTTCGCAAACCTATAACGTTGCAACCACTAACCTGGCAGGCTGTACCACTAACAAAGCACTTAACCTTACTGTTACCGGCCCTTGTAATAACACCTGGGAAGGTGACGTAAGCACCGATTGGTTTACAGCAGGTAACTGGAGTTTAAACTCAGTACCTAATGCTTGTGGTGCCGATGCAGTAATACCTACTTCTCCTGTTGGTGGCCTTTTCCCTGTAATCAGCGGTGCAAGCGCCTCAGTAGGCGATATTACCGTTCAGGATAATGCTACCGTAACTATTGACCCAAGCAGAACACTTTCGGTTTGCGGTACATGGATTGGCGGTTCTTCATCTGCCTCACAAATTTTGGGAGATGGTATAGTAATATTAAATGGCAGCGGAGCTCAGCAATTACAGGGCAAAACTGAATTCCAGACTTTATTATTAAACAATGCTTCGGGTGCTGTAATGCAGGCCGGAAGCTTCTTTGATATTTTCACAGAGCTTGACCTGCAGTCAGGCACTTTAAACACTGCGAACGGTACACTGCGTTTCCGCAGCACTGCCGACAACCAGATTGCGATAATTGATAATTTCAGCGCAGGGTACTCAGGTAGCATCAGCGGTCCTATAACTGCAGAACGGTATTACCACAGCAGCAGCACTTACGATGCGCACTATATGGGCTCACCTGTAAACAATGCACCACTTAGCCAGTTTGGTGCAGGCGGCGGCGGCGGTTTTGCAATACCTACAGGTACTTGCGACGAAACCCAACTGCAAAGCAGCTCTCCTTATGGCAACGTTGCACGTTTAGATGAAACCAATGGCGCAAGTTGCGCATTAGCAGGCTGGTTCTTTGAAACAGGCGGTAATGCTGTAAACGCTAAAGGCTATTCTGTTCGCAGATCAGGTGCAGGTGTTTTAACCGTACAGGGCACACCAAACCTTAATGCAAGCTACAGCGTAAGTGGTTTAGGTAACAGCAACTGGAGCAACGTTAGCTTACAGGGTCGTCCAATGGCATCGGGCTGGCAATTAACAGCTAACCCATACCTTGCTTACCTTGATATAAGCGCTACACCAGCAGGCTTTGATGCTACCAAACTGGTATGGCATACATCAGGCGCTTTTGCAGGCACTTACCAACCGGCAACTGAAGTAGCACCTTTCCAGGCGTTCATGGTTCACGTTAGTGTTCCGGGTCCTTCACAGACCTATACCATTAACGGCACAAGCCGTATCAAACCGGGTACGCCAAGCACCTTCCAGAAGACAAACGACCAGGAGTTGACTATTACAGCAGCCAACACTGCTACACAGTTATTAGATGTAACCACCGTAGCCTTTAACAGCGATGCAACTGTAAACATGGATGCGCAGTATGATGGTATAAAAGTAGCCGGCGCCTTAAACCGCCACACTTTATACACGCATAATGCTGACCCAATGAAGTGGCTGGCCATAAACACGCTTAAGAGCATAGAAGAAACAAGCACTGTACCGGTAGGCTTTGAAGCCGGCGTAAGCGGCAGCTACAGCTTTACCTTTGGTGGCTTAAACAGCTTTGACCCAACCAGCTACATAACGCTTGAAGACAAGAAACTGAACGTAATGCATGACGTAAGAAGCGGCGACTACAACTTTACGGCCGATGCAACCGATAACTTCGATCGTTTTGTATTGCACTTTACCCCTGCAACCAAAATCAACACAACAGATGCAAGCTGCAGCACCAACGGGCAGATTAACATAGAACAGCCCGGCAGCAGCAGCTGGAACTACAGCGTAGCGAACAGCAATGGTGTAGTAGTAAGCAGCGGCACCCTAAACCAGGCCAACCCTGTAACCGTAAGTGCAGCTAACGGTGTTTACACAGTAACCTTAACGGATGCCAACAACTACAGCGTAGTGAAGAACATACAGGTAAGCGGAGCACAACAGATTACTGCTAACATTACTACCGACAAAGTAACTGCCGAAACCGGTGAGGATATCGTATTCAACAGCTTTAGCAATGCCAGCAGCTATAACTGGAACTTTGGTGACGGAACAGTTGCCAATACAGTAGTAGCAACGCACAACTATGCTGCTGAAGGTATCTATAATGTTACCCTGCAGGTTACCAATACCGATGGTTGCAGTTCAACAGCTGCACAGGCAATTACTGTTAGTGCAAAAGCTACTGGTATTACTGATGTAACCGACAACAAGCTGAACATCTGGAGCAATGGAGACCGCGTATATGTTGACTTCAGCAAGCAGAAGCATGTAGAAGCCACTATTGAGATATACAACATACTTGGCCAAACCATAAGCAGCGAAAAGTATGGTAAAGCCACCATTTACAGCCGCCAGTTAAACAACCTTGATGCTGGCTACGTAGTAGTAAGCGTAAAAGGCGATAACGGTATAACTACCAGAAAGGTATTTATAACCGGCAGCAAGTAGTTGGTTTAACTTACCGCACAAATGAAAGCTCCCTTCGGGTTACCGGAGGGAGCTTTTTTATTTGCGTTTACAACCTGAAAATGATAAATACATCATGGATATTGCCAAATAAGATTAAATTTATTTGTTGATTATCAATATGTTAAGTGTTTTTTGCGGCCCTAAAATCGGTTTTAATTGACTTTTTATGGTTGGTTGGTTACTTTTAATCATGTAATTGGAAGAGAAGGACTCTCTTTTCAACAGCTAAACATTAAGTCGATGCAAATTAATCAATTTTCATATTGAATTTAATTGATATATTAATCTTTATACAATCGCAATCATTATTTAAAAACCTTCACTATGGTCATTAAGGACTTTTACTCAAACACTAAAAAACTGATTTTGGCTTGCGGCCTGTTGCTTGCCACAAGTGTTGCTTTCTCGCAGATTACATTGATTAGTTCAGCCGGCGACGGCGGTTTTGAAACCGGAACAACCTTTGCCTCCAACGGTTGGTTAACTGCGCAAGGCGCTTTAACCACACGCGTATGGTATTGCGGTACCGGGCAAGCCGGCTATAGCGGGGCAAGGGGCGCATTTATTGGCAACAATGCCACTACAGTTGGCACCAACACGGCAACCCGTGTTGTACATCTTTACCGTTCGGTAACCATTCCTGCCGGGGCCACTAACATTACCCTTACCTTTAAATATAAGCAGGCTGTAAGTGATTATGTGAACCCTACATTTTACGATGCCTTAAGTGTTTATATGGATGCCACTGCCCCAACAAGCGGTAGTTATCCGGCGGTAGCTAACAGGGTTTTCGGGCCATATCCCACGGCAAACGTTACCACCTTTACCACACAAACAGTAACCATACCTGCCAGCTATGCAACAGGCAGCCCGGTTAACCTGATTTTTACTTTTTTCTCTGACAACTTTACGCCTCATGGTTACGGCGCCATTGACGATGTTAACCTGGTTTACACACCTGCAACTACACCACCGAACTGTGCCGCGGGTTTTAGCCCTGCCAACGCAGCAACCGGCGCTTGCAGAAACGCCTCCATTACCTGGACCTCGGGTGGCGGTGGCCCAACAGGCTACAAAATTACCATGGGCAGCAATGCTCCTAACTATGATAATATTACCAATAACGTTGACTTAGGTAACGTTACCTCTTATTCTCCTCCTACTTTAGCAGCCAGTACTACCTATGGTTGGAAAATAGTACCTTATAACGGCTTTGGTGATGCTTCCGGCTGCAGTTTTAATACGTTCACCACAGGCTCTTCTTTCTGTTATTGCACTGCTATTTCTACCAGTGGCAGTTTTGAGTATATCAGTAACGTAAACTACTCGGCATTTAATAATGCAACGGCTAATACCAAGTACGGCAGCTACGTTGGCCTTGGTAGCATAGGCACCGTATCTGCAGGTTCTGCCAGCATTAATGTAACGGTTAATGGTCCTTATGCCGAGGATATTATTTATGTATTTGGCGACTGGAACCAGGACGGTGATTTTGTAGATCCGGGCGAACTGGCCGGTACCTTTGATATTGCCGCACAAGTAACCGGTAACGTGGTATATAATGTTCCTTTTACAGTGCCTGCAGGCGCTACGTTAGGTGCAACCACGCTTCGTATTAAGATGGGAGATAACTCTGCCGGTGCTACCGTTCCTATGAATAATGCGCCCTGCCAAACGTTTACTTATGGCGAGGTGGAAGATTATTTGATAACGGTTATACTTGCCACCCTGCCTCCTAACTGTGCAGCATCTTTAAGTCCTGCCAATGCAGCAACCAATCAGTGCGTTAACACCAGCTTAAGCTGGGCCAACGGTGGCGGCAGCCCTACCGGTTATAAAATAACGATGGGCAGCAACTCACCTAACTATGATAACATTGCTAACAACGTTGACTTAGGAAACGTGACTACTTATGCGCCTACACTGGCCGCCGGCACTACATACGGATGGAAAGTAGTTCCCTATAACGCCAATGGCGATGCTACAGGCTGTACCTTTAATACATTTACTACGGGCTCTGCTTTGTGTTATTGTTCAGCTGCCTCAACCAGCGGTAGCTTCGAGTATATTTCTAACGTTAGTGCAGGGGCATTTACCAATGCCAATAACACAAACAGTTTGTATGCCAGCTATACCGGCCTTGGCCCTATTGCTTCAGTAGCTAACCCGGGCAGTTTAACGGTTAACGTAACGGTTAACGGCCCGTATGCCGAGGACATTATTTACATTTTTGCAGACTGGAACCAGGATGGTGATTTTATTGACGCCGGTGAATTATCAGGTACGTTTGATATACCTGCCCAGGGCACTGGTGATGTTACCTACCCGGTAACCGTTAGTGTACCTTCAGGCGCTACACTGGGCAATACCACCTTACGTGTGAAAATGGGCGATAACTCAGCTTTCCCCACTGTGCCTGCCAACAACTCACCTTGCCAAACCTTTACTTATGGAGAGGTGGAGGATTACCTGATTAATGTAATTTTTGTGCCATGCACCAATACGCCTGCAGGAGGAACCGTTTCAGGACCTTCGACGGGATCAGCCGGCGGAGTTTATGCCTTTAACGTTACCGGCCAGGCAGGCGATGATTTTATATGGCAGGTTGCTGCGGCGCCGGGCGGACCATATTCTGACATAGCCGGAACAGCGAATCAGGCTTCTACCAGCCTTGGAACCGGCACAGCCGCTACTTACTATTTACGTGTACGTGCGTACAGCGCAGGTTGCGTTGATGCGTATTCAAACGTGCTCACCTTTGTAGTTACTTCAAATGATGATGTTTGCAATGCATCGTTAATACCGATGAATACCACCACCTTTGCGGTAGATAACAGCACTGCTACTTCGCAAGCAGGTGAACCAGTGCCTCCGCATGTATCGTGCGGCAGCGGCGACCAGAACACCTGGTGCAGCGCTGAGAGCACGCCTTATGTGCAACACTCTGTTTGGTATAAGTTTGTTGCTCCTCAATCAGGCCGGGTGTCAATAAGCACCGCGGGTTCAGATGATGGTTTCGGTTTTACTTATGATACTCAAATAGGCGTTTATTCTGCTGCTTCATGCAGTGCGGTTACATCCGGTGGCGCAACTATGGTTGGCGCTAATGATGACGCTGTTCTTGATTTATATTCTGAAATTCCTACACTGGAATGTTTAGTTCCGGGCCAAACGTACTACCTGCAGGTAGATGGTTATGGCGCCGATGTAGGATTTGTAATAGTAACATTGATTGACTTAGGCGTTGCTAATCCTCCTACAATTACAGGTTGCCCTTCTGATATTTTAAGCGCAAACCACATTGTGAACTGGACCGCCCCCACAGCAAATGACAATTGCCCGGGTGTGCAATTAACTTCCAACTACAACCCGGGAGATTTCTTCCCTACCGGTACTACCACAGTAACTTATACTGCAACCGATATAAACAACAACACTGCCACATGCAGCTTTGATGTAACGGTTGTTGATGCTATTACATGGACCGGAAATGTAAGCGGAGATTGGTTTGATGCCGGCAACTGGACCCCTGCTGCGGTACCTACAGGTTGTGGCATTAGCGCTCTTATACCAAGTGTGCCGGTGGGTGGTCAATTCCCTGTAATAAGCGCCGTTGATGTTTCAATTGGTGATTTAACTATACAGGATAATGCTACGGTTACTATCGATGCCGGCCGCAAGGTTCAGGTGTGCGGCAACTTAATAGGTGGCTTAAGTAACCCAGGCCAAATACTTTCTCTTGGAGAACTGCAGTTAAACGGCACAACCAACCAGGAGCTATCCGGCCGGTTAGAGGTGCAGACATTGCGCTTAAACAATGCAGCAGGTGCTTCATTACAGGCAGGCAGCTTCTACGATGTATTTACTACACTTGACCTGCAAACAGGTACGTTTGATGCCAGCACCGGTACTTTACGTTTCCGCAGTACAGCTGATAATCAGATTGGCGTGATTGATGACTTTAGTGCTGGCTATACCGGTACATTGATTGGCACTATACGTGCTGAGCGTTACTACCACAGCAGCAGTACTTACGATGCGCACTACATGGGCTCACCTGTAAACAACGCACCACTTAGCCAGTTTGGCGTAGGTGGTGTAGGTGGCTATGCCATTCCTACAGGCACGTGCGATGAGACACAATTAATTTATGGCTCACCTTACGGTACTGTAGCCCGCTTAGACCAGGCTAACGGTGCAAGCTGTGCTTTGGCAAGCTGGTTCTTTGAAACAGGCGGCAATGCAGATAATGCAAGAGGTTACAGCGTTCGCAAATCAGGTGCAGGTGTTTTAACTGTGCAAGGTGCACCAAACCTAAACAGTAGCTATAGCTTAAGCGGATTACAAAACAGCAACTGGAGCAATGTAAGTTTACAGGGCCGCCCAATGGGCTCAGGCTGGCAGTTAATTGCTAACCCATACCTTGCTTACCTTGATATCAGTGCACCGCAAACCGGTTTTGATAACGTAAGATTGGTATGGCACACATCAGGCGCTTTTGCAGGCACTTACCAACCGGCAACTGAAGTAGCACCTTTCCAGGCGTTCATGGTTCACGTTAGTGTTCCGGGTCCTTCACAGACCTATACCATTAATGGCACAAGCCGTATCAAACCGGGCACGCCAAGTACCTTCCAGAAAACAAACGACCAGGAGTTGACTATTACAGCAGCCAACACTGCTACACAGTTATTAGATGTAACCACCGTAGCCTTTAACAGCGATGCAACTGTAAACATGGATGCGCAGTATGATGGTATAAAAGTAGCCGGCGCCTTAAACCGCCACACTTTATACACGCATAATGCTGACCCAATGAAGTGGCTGGCCATAAACACGCTTAAGAGCATAGAAGAAACAAGCACTGTACCGGTAGGCTTTGAAGCCGGCGTAAGCGGCAGCTACAGCTTTACCTTTGGTGGCTTAAACAGCTTTGACCCAACCAGCTACATAACGCTTGAAGACAAGAAACTGAACGTAATGCATGACGTAAGAAGCGGCGACTACAACTTTACGGCCGATGCAACCGATAACTTCGATCGTTTTGTATTGCACTTTACCCCTGCAACCAAAATCAACACAACAGATGCAAGCTGCAGCACCAACGGGCAGATTAACATAGAACAGCCCGGCAGCAGCAGCTGGAACTACAGCGTAGCGAACAGCAATGGTGTAGTAGTAAGCAGCGGCACCCTAAACCAGGCCAACCCTGTAACCGTAAGTGCAGCTAACGGTGTTTACACAGTAACCTTAACGGATGCCAACAACTACAGCGTAGTGAAGAACATACAGGTAAGCGGAGCACAACAAATGACAGCAGGCATAACAGCCAGCACAGTTGTAGCAGAAACAGGCGAAAGCATACAGTTTACTTCAACAGCAGCTAACGCCACAGCTAACCAGTGGGATATGGGCGACGGCACCTTATTAAACGGCGCTATGGTAACCCATAACTACGCAACAGAAGGTGTTTACACGGTAATCGTAAACGCAGTAAATGCAGACGGTTGCAATGCAACAGCTACCCAATCAGTAACTGTAAATGCGAAAGCAACGGGTGTAGCTAACCTTACCGACAGCAAACTGAACATCTGGAGCAATGAAGACCGTATTTATGTAGACTTCAGCAAGCAGAAGCATGTAGAAGCCACCATAGATATCTACAACATTCTTGGCCAGGTAATCAGCAGCGAGAAGTTTGGCAAGAGCACCATCTACAGCCGCCAGTTAAACAACCTTGAAGCCGGCTATGTAGTAGTAAGCGTAAAAGGCGACAATGGCGTAACCACCAAGAAGGTGTTTATCGGCAACACAAAATAATTGACAGATACAGCACAAATGAAAGCGCCCTCCGAATGTTCGGAGGGCGCTTCTTTTTTTGCCCAATTATAACACCGCATTGGCGCTGCTAATTGTTATAGCTTACTTGCCTTTAAAGTTTGGCTTGCGTTTTTCGTTGAAAGCGGTAACGCCTTCCACGTAGTCCTCGCTGCGCCCTGCAATTTCCTGGTTGTAATACTCCTGCTGCAGCATTTCCTGAAGGTTGGCGGTATAAGCCTTGTTCAGCATCTTTTTTACCATAGCAAACGATTTAGTAGGTCCCGTAGCATAACGCTGGGCAAGTTCGTTTACGGCATTATCCAACTCTGCTGCAGCAACCACCTTGTAAACAAAGCCAAGCTGGTGAGCTTCCTGTGCTGAAATTTTAGAGGCCAGGGTTATAAGCTCAAAAGCTTTGTTGTAGCCTACCAGATGCGGCAGGAAGAAAGAGGAGCCCGAATCGGGAACCAGGCCTACGTTGGCAAATACCTCAATTAGAGAGGCATTGTCCGCAGCAATTATCATATCGCATGCAAGGGCCAATGATGCGCCTGCCCCGGCCGCAACGCCGTTTAAACGGCAAATTACGGGCTTCGGCATATCGCGTATAGCTACAATCATAGGGTTATAACGGCGCAGTACCGATTCGCCAAGGCTGCGCTTGCCCAGTTCGCCTTTAATGTCTTTTAAGTCCTGTCCGCTGCAAAAGGCTTTGCCTTCGCCGCTGATTACTACGGTGCGCACGCTTTCATCTTTACCCGCTTTCTTTAAGGCATCAATAAACTCGGCGCTTAACTCTTCGTTAAACGAGTTAAATACATCGGGCCGGTTAAGGGTAATGCGGCAAATGCCGTTTTCGTTGGTAAAAAGCAATGTTTTATACATCAGTTTAGGGTTTTGTTGCTAGCTGTGCGCTATAAGCAGAGGCACAAAAGTAAAGGCTATAAACTGCCCGGTAAAGCCTGCAAAATAGCCCACATATACTTCGCGGGGTTCGTGGGCCTTAAGCAGCAGGCGGGCCGTGCCTATAAGGCCACACAATACAATAGTGCCTATTAAAACCATACGCAGGTCAAGCGTACTTACACGAATAATGGGTAACAGCAGCCCTATAAAATTACCCGCGCCCATAGCATGCAGGCTTATTTTGCTGAACACGTTTACAAAAAAGCCCAGAAAAATAGAGATGGTTGCGCCGGACATCATGAAAAAAATCAATTCGTTAGGCGGCAGTTTCATATTGGGCGATGGTTTAAACATCCAGGTGGCCCATAAATAAAAAGTAGCTGTGGCAATAAATGGAACAATACGCTCCCTGGCGGTTTCCAGCTGAAAGCTCTCAATCATTTCCAGCCGGCGCATCATCAATAACCAAACAGCCGGAAAAATAAACGTAAGCGCAAAAACTACTATAAGCCAGGCAATGTGCACCCTATCGCCAAAATAGCCGTACATATTAGGGTTGGCAAGCAATATAAACAGCGCCCCGTAGGTTGGAAAAAGCAAAGGATGGAAGATGTAAGAAACTACGCGGCTTAGTACTTTCATAATTATAACTCCTTCCTTAAACGGGCAACGGGTATGTTAAGCTGCTCGCGGTATTTTGCTACTGTTCTGCGGGCAATATTGTATCCGCGTTCGTTAAGTATTTCGGTAAGCTTTTGATCGCTGATTGGTTTGCGCTTGTTTTCAACGGCAATTAAATCGGAGAGGATTTTCTTCACCTCCCGGGTTGAAACCTCCTCACCGGCTTCGGTTGAAAGCGATTCGGAGAAGAAGAATTTTAAAGGAATGGTGCCGAATTCGGTTTGAACATACTTGCTGTTAGCCACCCGCGATACGGTAGAAATATCCAGGCCCGTGCGGTCGGCTATATCCTTTAATATCATCGGCTTCATCTGTGTTTCATCGCCGCTTACCAGGTATTCATGCTGTATATCGGCAATGGATTGCATAACCGCCAGCATAGTATGGTAGCGCGACTGAATAGCCTCGATAAACCACTTGGCTGAATCTATTTTTTGTTTGATGAAAAGCATGGCTTCTTTCTGCGCTTTGCTTTTCTCCTTCGATTTTTTGTAGTGCGAAATCATTTCGCGGAAGTGATTGCTTACGCGAAGCTCCGGAGCGTTGGAAGAGTTAAGCTGTACCTGCAACTCGCCCCCGGCATTGGTTAAAATAAAATCAGGAACAATTACATATTGCTCACCGCCGCCACCCGAAAAAGAACTGCCGGGCTTAGGATTGAGGTGGATGATTTCGTCAATAACGTTTTTCAGCGTTTCGCCGTCAATGTTAAGGGCGCGCTCCAGTTTTTCGTAGTGTTTCTTGGCAAAAAGCTCAAAGTGTTTCTCTATGACCTGTATGGCCAGGCGGGTATATTCAGTTGGTTCTTCCTTCCGTCGTAATTGTATTAGCAGGCACTCCTCAAGGGTGCGTGCCGCAACGCCCGGAGGGTCCATTCGTTGTATCTGTCCCAATATGTCCAGCAGTTCCTTCTCGCTGCAATGCACGTTTTGCCTAAAGGCAAGGTCATCCACTATAGCATCAAGGTCTCTGCGCAGGTAGCCATCATCATCAATACTGCCAATAAGGTGCATGGCAATCTGTTTCTGACGGTCATCTAAATCCAACAGGCCCACCTGCTGTTCCAGCGATTCGTGAAAAGTGCTGCTGGTGGCTATAGGCAGGGTCTTTTTATCGTTATCGGGGTCGTGTATATCGTTGGGGTTATCGGTTTTGTACTGGGCCACATCCTCCGTATCCTCATCGTAATAGTCCGACATGTCTACCTCGTCATCTACCCTCGTGTCCTCTTCCTGGGCCTCCCCCTCACTCTCCACTTCTGTTTCCGGCCCGGTTTCGGAGGCGGAGAATTCCTCTTGGTTATCGGCAGGGTCCTCGTGGTCTTCGCCTTCCTCCAAAGCAGGGTTTGATTCAATCTCCTCCTTAATGCGCTGTTCAAGATTGGCCGTAGGTATCTGCAGCAGTTTCATTAGCTGAATCTGCTGTGGAGATAGTTTCAATAAGAGTTTCTGCTGTAATCTGTGATGAAGCATCGCCGCAAAAATTCAAAAATCATCCGATATCGCAAGGTTTCGCGGGAAGAAATGGTTATTTATATTCGCAACCCTTAAAATACTACCAAAAGATAACAAATATTGGTGGTTGCGGTTAAATTTATTGTCATGACTTACATTAAAGAACTAGGAAAGCACGTTGGTGCAGAAGTAGAGTTGAGAGGCTGGAACGCCCAAAAACGCGATAGCAAAGGGTTGGTATTTATGACTTTTCGTGATGGTACGGGCTTTTGCCAGGCCGTGTTTGATATAAATAATATAGGCGAGGAAACCTTTGACAGGATAAAGCGTCTGCCCCAGGAAAGCTCTCTATGGTTGAAAGGAACTGTTAAAAGTGATGAAAGGCAAATTGGCGGATTTGAAATTGCGGTAAGCGCTACCGGTGTAATAGCCGAGGCAGATGAATACCCTATTACGCCTAAGGAGCACGGTGTTGACTTTTTGATGGATAACCGCCACTTGTGGCTGCGCAGCCGCCGCCAGTGGGCTATTATGCGTGTGCGTAACCGTATAATTTTTGCCATACACGAGTTTTTTCAGCAGCGTGGTTTTGTGCAGATGGATGCCCCCATATTTACGGGTAACGCCTGCGAAGGCACCAGCACCCTGTTTGAAACGGACTACTACGGCGAGCCGGCCTACCTATCGCAAAGCGGACAACTTTATGGTGAGGCGATGGCTATGGCGCAGGGTTTAATTTACACCTTTGGACCAACCTTCCGTGCCGAGAAATCCAAAACACGCCGTCACCTTTCGGAGTTTTGGATGATTGAACCTGAAATGGCGTTTTACGACCTTAAGATGGATATGGACCTGATTGAAGACTTTATCCGTTTTGTAGTGGGCACGGTGCTTGAAAGTTGTAAGGAAGAACTTAAGGCGCTTGAGCGCAACACCAGCTACCTTGAAAAAGTGAAGGAGCCTTTTATACGCATGAAGTATGAAGACGCTGTAAGCGTTATAAAAGGAGAGAAGGAAGTAAACGGAAGAACATCCCTGCAAATGTTACAGGAGGAAGAAGATGGCCTGCGCGCAGAGGTAGCTGCCCTGCAAAAGGACATTGCAGACCGTGAGCAAAAAATTGCCGGTGGCGAATTGAGAAAAGGGGAAGTAAACTTTAACCGTGCAAAAATTGACCAGTTAAAGAATGACATAAAAGATTTGCAGGAAAAACTGGATAACATACCGCAGTGGTTAAACAGCGCCAAAAATTTTGAGCGCGGTAACGATTTTGGCGGCAGTGATGAAACGGTACTGACTAAAATGTTCGGGCAGCCGGTAATGGTTTACAATTGGCCACAAGCGGTTAAAGCCTTTTACATGAAGGAGGACGAAACCGATAAGGGCTATGCTAAAGGGGTGGACCTGCTGGCCCCTGAAGGTTATGGCGAAGTTGTAGGCGGTGGGGAGCGTGAGACGGATATAGACAGGCTGAAGCATAAAATTGTAGAGCACGAATTGCCCATGAGTGCCTTTGAATGGTACCTGGATTTGCGCCGCTTCGGCAACATCCCTCACTCCGGCTTTGGATTGGGCCTTGAGCGTTTGGTTGCCTGGATTTGCGGGTTGCAGCATATACGCGAAACCATTCCTTTTCCACGCAGTTACGGCAGATTATTGCCATAGAAAGTATACAAGGAGGGGCTTATGGCCCCTCTTCTTTTTAAAAAGGATGAAAAGGGGTTTTGTATTTTCATCCTCAAATTGTCAGATTCGCCCGGGGCTTTAATATGGATTTCCTTAAACGCACTTTCCCGATTTTGTTCGGCATCTTTTTGCTGAGTGTGGCTGTGCGTTTGCCCGAGTTAAACCGCCCTTTATCGCATCACCACGAGTTTTGCACGGCGGTTTCCTTACGCGTAATGCAGGTATGGTACGATAACGGCATTGAACATTATGGCTTTAACCCTGTAATGAATTACAACAATGCCGCTGATAAACACATTAACAACTACGCCAACCAAAGCGGAAAGATGATAGATGAGGAGGGCAACTACTATTATGTAAGCCATCCGCCATTTGCCTACTATTTTCCGTTTTTTGTTTTTAAGCTGCTGCACATACGGCCCGATGTGCTGCCATTACAGGTGTTTAACCTGCTGCTGAATTTTATAAGCGCCTTGTTTGTGTACTTTACGGTGTGCCTGTTAAGTTTTAACCGCGCCCGTAGTTTGCCTTACCGCTCGGCTTTGGTAGCCTATTCCATTTACCTGTTTATGCCGGTAACCATGTGGTTTCAGGGCAATGTTTACATGAGTGATATGGCTGTGCACACCTTATTTATTATAGGGGTTTACACAGCCTTAAAAATGGTAGTGCGCGAAAAATTCTATTCAGCCAAGTACATCTTGTTCTATGTTGTGGCCCTTGCGTTAATGATATACACCAGTTGGCTGGGTTTGTTTTTCGCTTTCAGCGTGCTGGTGTATTCATTACTACACCTTAGCAGAACGGCTGGCTTTCGTGTATTGATATGGAGTACTGTGTTGGTTACCGTTGCCATGATACAGGTAATTATCTACCAGTATTCGCAGATTAACGGGCCTGAAGCTTACTTCAGCGAGATGATAGCGCGCTATATACAGCGCGGAAGCTTTGCGGATACCAGGCATGGGTTGCTGCATTTTATGTTCGGCTATTTGTGGTTGATAAAAACACTTTTGTACAACTACATACTGCATTACATAGTAGTGTACGTGGGTATGATATTGTTTGTATGGCTGGTAATGAGCCGTAAAAAGATGAAAATTGTTTTTAGCCAGAACGGCTACCGCTTTATCTGGCTATCGGTTGCGCCTATTGTTTTAATGCACGTGTTTTTTCTGAACTACTCGGTGCAGGATTTTACAGCCCTGTACGCTTCTTTATTTTTTAGCGTACTGTCAGGCATATTATACGATAAGGTAAAGAAGAGCGGCGCTATGCCTTTACGCAGAATGCAAATGGGTGTAGCGGCAGCAGTACTTTTAATGGTAGTGCAGTTTCATGTAATAAATTACCGGCCCGATACTCATTATGCTGCAACAATAGGCAGCAGCTTTATTAAACCCAATGCAGGTAAAGACAAGGTGGTGTTTTGGAGCAACCTGCAGACACTTGATCCACAATTGGTTTTTTACGCACAACGCAATATTCGTTATGCAGTTGATGCGGCTGATGCGCAGCAATTTTTAAAAAGCCGCAACCTGCCTGAAGGTATTCTTTTTTCAGCAAACGATAGGGAAGTAGGAGCCACCACTATATTTCCCGATTCAGCAGGAGTATTTACCGTTCTTAAAAACCCCTGATAAATTTCTAACTTTAAATTCTGATAAAACACAAGCAGGCATGAGCACACACAGCATTCCCATTGTTGACCTTAGCGAGTTTTTGGCCGGCGGCGAAAAGAAGCAGAAGTTCGTACACGAGTTAGGTAAAGCCTTTGAAGAAATAGGTTTTGTTTCGGTACGCAACCATGGTGTGCCGCAGCAGCTAATTGATGATTACTACAGTGCCATACAGCAGTTTTTTGCCTTGCCTACCGAAGTAAAGCGCGGCAAGTACGAAAAGCCTGAGTTGGCCGGGCAAAGGGGCTATACTTCTTTTGGTAAAGAAACAGCTAAGGGGTACGATGCGCCTGACCTGAAAGAGTTTTGGCAGATGGGCCAGATTGTAGAAGGCGAAACCTTAAGTAAGGCTGATTACCCCGATAATTTAGAAGTGGAGGAGGTGCCGCAGTTTAATGTGCTAAGCGTAAAGCTTTTTAAATCCTTTGAAAACAGCGCGCGCGAATTGCTGCGTGCTATTGCCATACACTTAGGTATAGGCGAGTTTTATTTTGATAAGCACATCCACAACGGCAACTCCATTTTACGCGCTATCCATTACCCGCCTATTACCAGCGAACCCAAGAGTGCGGTACGTGCTGAACAGCACGAGGACATTAACCTTATTACTTTGTTAGTGGGCGCCAGTGCCGAAGGATTGCAGTTGTTGAACAGAAACAATGAGTGGCTGGATATTACAGCACCCGAAGGCTGCCTGGTAATAAACGTTGGCGATATGTTACAACGCTTAACCAACAACAAACTAAAATCTACCACGCACCGCGTTGTTAACCCGCCGCGCGAGAAGTGGCACACTTCGCGTTATTCCATTCCTTTCTTTACACACCCTCGCAGCGAGATGCGTTTGGATTGTTTACCAAGCTGCGTAGATGAAAAACATCCATTGGCGTACGAGCCTATATCGGCAGGCGAGTACCTTGATGAACGCCTTATTGAAATAGGCCTGAAGAAGAAGGCTTAATTACTCCTTTACTATCTTTTTTACCTGGCTGAAGTTTGCTGAACTTAGGCGAACAAAATAAATACCTGCAGGAAGCGATGCTGTATTCAGTAGGGCTTGCCCGTTGTTTAGGTTGCCCGATTGTAAGCTACGGCCGGTTATATCCAGTAAATCAACCTGCGTTGTTTCGCTAAGGTTTGCAGCGTTAATAGTAAGAGAGGCAGAAATGGGGTTAGGGTAAATGCTCCATTGCAACTTATCGAAAGTGGTTTCCTCTAAACCAACAGGGCCGTTAAGCGTAAAGCCTTTAAAGAAGTTCCATATCTCCTGCGAGGCGTTCAGATCCTGGTTGGTGGGGCCATAAATAAACGGAATGCTAGCGCCGGGCCAGGAGTGGCCACCACCCGTAACTTTATCAAACCAAACCCTTGTTCCGTTACCGCAGTTGGAATAACGTATGCGTTGCACGGTTGAACTATCATTTACATTAATATCAGGAATGTTGGTGGTGTCGCTTTCATTTACGCATTGGTCTTTATTCAGCCAAAAATTAATGAGGTCCTCTACGGCGTATGAACCCGCTGAGCCATTGTAAGGTACCAGTGGGTCGGCGGTACCGTGTATTTCAAGAATGGGCACACGGCGGGACAAGGCACAATAGAAAGCTGTACTATCCGTTAAGGTGCCGGTAACTGAAGCAATAGCGGCAATGCGGTTTTCCAACTCACAAGCCAGGCGATAGCTTTGATAGCCACCGTTGCTCATGCCGCAGGCATATACACGCGTTAGGTCGCAGCCATATAGCTGGTAAACGGTATCAATCATTTTAGAAACAAAGCCAACATCATCTATACCGCTGTGGTAAGGTCCGGTGCCCCCAAAGCCGGAGTTCCAGGCGTTGCTTAAACCATCAGGAAAAACGCAGATAAAGCCATTGGTGTTGGCCGTTAAATCCATACGGGTGTAAAAAATTTCCTGCGAGGCATTGGAGCCATAACCATGCAGATTAAACACAAGAGGCAGGCTGCTGCCGGCGGTATACTGCGGTGGCAGGTGCACAATAAAACTTCTTGTACTATCCTGGTAATTCATGGTTAGGGTAAATTCCTGCTGCGCATTTGCTGCAAAGCTTAATGCAAGAAAAAGTAAAGCGTATAGTTGTTTCATTTCATAAAGATAATGCCATTAAAGACAATTAATTCATACCGGTGTAATTATAGGGAAGGAGAAGTGCTTACAACATAAACTAAAAAGCAAAAGGGCGATATCACATCGCCCTTTCTATATATGCCTTATACATCCAACAGTATGCAGCAATCTATTCTTCTTCTTCGGCAGCTTCCTGTTTAACAGGTTCAACCAGGGTAGCGTATTTCGCTTTAATTTTCACTTCAAGCTCAGCAGCCATTTCCGGATTATCTTCCAGTATCTGCTTTACGCCATCGCGGCCCTGTCCAAGTTTAGTGCCATCGTAGCTGTACCATGAACCGCTTTTCTGCAGTATACCCAGTTCAGTACCTATGTCAATGATTTCGCCAGTTTTAGAAACACCCTGGCCATACATAATGTCGAACTCAGTCATTTTAAACGGAGGGGCCACTTTGTTTTTAACCACTTTAACGCGGGTGCGATTGCCTACAATATTGTCGCCGTCTTTAATTTGGCCTATACGGCGTATATCTAAACGGATAGAGGCATAGAACTTAAGGGCATTACCACCGGTGGTAGTTTCAGGGTTACCGAACATTACACCAATTTTTTCGCGTAGCTGGTTGATGAATATGCAGCAGCAGCCTGTTTTGCTGATGGTGCCGGTTAATTTACGCAGTGCCTGGCTCATTAAACGTGCCTGTAGGCCCATTTTGCTTTCGCCCATTTCACCTTCTAACTCGCCACGCGGTACCAATGCAGCTACTGAGTCTATTACACATATATCTATAGCCCCTGAGCGTATCAGGTGTTCAGCAATGTCCAATGCCTGTTCGCCATCATCGGGTTGAGAGATGAGCAGGTTATTTACATCTACCCCCAGTTTTTCAGCATATAGTTTATCAAAAGCGTGTTCTGCATCTATAAACGCTGCAATACCACCGTTTTTCTGGCAATTGGCAATAGCCTGTATGGCCAGAGTGGTTTTACCAGAAGATTCCGGGCCGTAAATTTCTACAATCCTTCCTTTAGGCAGGCCACCTATACCCAGGGCAACGTCCAGGCCGATTGAGCCTACGGATATAGCCTCGATGGCCATTACCTTGGAGTCTCCCAATTTCATTACGGAGCCCTTACCGTAAGCCTTGTCTAATTTTTCAACTGTCAGTTGAAGCGCTTTGAGTTTTTCTTTCCTTTCGTCGCTCATTTTGTTCATGGTTAAATGTGGTTTGTAAAAGTTTTTACGATGTAAATCTAAATATTTTAGTTTGTTGTGCTAATTATTTTAGCTATTTATTTTACCTCGTTATCAAAAGCAAACTTAGCCACCCACTACGCAACCTAATTGCGCAGTAAAAAAAGAAAGCAATTTTTTTTCGGAGGGGTAGTGGTTCCCGGGTATGAAAATAACAAATGGGACCTGTATTAGTTTACCGAAAAGTTGTAAAAAAGTTATTTAATTTAAAGGTAAAACTATTTGATAATGAGGTAGATAAACAAAAAAGGGCCATTCCGATTTTCCCTGGGGAAAAGGAACAGCCCTTAAAAGTTGCCGTAGGGGTGATTTTTAAATTTCGTGCAGGTGCTCCGTTTGGTAGCTATGCTCCATTATTATACGGATTGATGTGTTGCTTGGGCTCTTTAACTGCTTGTTGAGCGCCCTTTTAGCCCTTACCAGTTCCATAAACTCCTCGATAAGGCCCGGGTCTTTTGCCATTTCCATGGCTAAAAAGGACTTTTGCTCCTCAGTAGTTTCGCCGTAAGCGTGTAGTAAAAGAAGATCCTGTGTAGAGATTTTTTCCATGTTGGTGATTTTGTTTTTTCCAACAATTAAACGCGGGCGTATAGGATTATTGTACTGCATCATTAAAAAGTTTTAAGTTTTCTAAGCGAATATTTCGTTACCCGATAAAGCAAGAAACACATGCCCTGTAATTTGATTTACTATTAAGTAACGGTGGGGCAAGGCGCTTTATTATGATGCTGTTGCTAATAAATTAAAGCGGCCTATATGAAAAAAGCCGCCCTGTAAAGGACGGCTTAACCAACATGTTAACCATTTATATAACTACGTTTTCATTGGGCTTTTATCAGCGCCGGGTTATTTTCTTCCATCATGCGGCGCAGGTTACTAAGCGCATAACGCATACCGGCCAAACAGGTGTTTAGCGGTGCGTTGGTGCGCTCGGCTACTTCACGGAAGCTGAAGTTGAAAAAGTGGCGCAGCACAACAACCTCTTTTTGTTCTTCAGGTAACAGATTGATTAACTCTTTCAGTTTGCCTTCCATCTTTTCAAGATGCAAGTGGTCTTCTACACGGGTTTCTTCAAAAATGAGGTGTTTGAATAAATCATCCCCATCTGAAGCTACCACTGCGGACGCACGTTTTACTTTACGGAAGTGGTCCATACAAAGGTTATAGGCAATACGCATTACCTATGGGGCAAACTTGCCTTCCTCATTGCATTTGCCGGGGCGTAGAGTATCAATAGCCTTAATAAAGGTTTCCTGGAAAATGTGGTAACTGATTTCCACACCTATGAGAAACAAAGAGGAAGAAGTAATATGCTAAAGCCACAGCAAAAATTCTCGCAGAGCGGCTGTTACATAGTGAACGCCGGTTTTTAAACTATATGACAACGTAGGGAAAGAATTAACACGAATGATTTAAGCAACGTATGGACGCAGTAAACAGTTTACTGCTTAATAAAAATATAACCACCCTTAGTAGCGCCCCAAACCTGTTTGCCTGAATCATCAAAGCCCTGGTCCCAGGATAGGAGCTCTCCTTTTTTTAACTTGATTTTAGTAGTGGCATATTTTGCACCACGTAAATCAGAAGGGCACTTAGCCCCCTCAGTACCGCCTTCGTAAATGTTGTTGTTGTATGCCAGGGTAACGGTGCAGCCGTCCTTTAACTCAATGCTATCAGGCGTTAACTTCTGCGCCTTGCTTTGGTCGTTATGCAAGCCGGCAAAAGTGAGGGCGCTTTTTATAGTATATATATCACTGGTAAACGTGTTTTTAGACGGGTGCTGTAAGTGGTATACGCGCTGGCGGTAGGGCTTATCCAACTTTGAAGCAACGGCCTGTTCCACATACAACCATTTGCCATCAGTGCGGTTGGTCCAAATGGGTGTCATAATCAGGCTGATATTGAAGTAATCTGTATCGGATTTGGCCTGCTGTGCGCTGGAGAATTTACCTGACATTAGTTCAACTAATTTTTCCAGTTCAGGGTCATTGGCTTGGGTGGCTATTTTAACTTTTGATGCAGTACAACCTGCCAGAAGGCTTAAGAAAATGGTAAACGCAATAAAATACCTGCCCATATACGTGTGCTTTTTTAGCGATTATTTTAAGTGCCGGCAAATGTAGTTAAATGCGAAGTGTTGGCTAGCTTAAGTAGTGTTAAGGCTTGATATATGTAGGCGTAAACATGATTTTTTGGTACCTTGCCTTTTTAAATTGAACCCCTATGAAAAAAACACTACTACTCTCGCTGGCATCTTTTCTTTTTTGGCTTAACACCCATTCGCAATCACTGGGTTGGGTAAAACAACTTGCCGGTGATGGCCTGGCGCAGCCTTACAGTATGGCGGTAGATAATGACGGCAATGTTTATTCAGTTGGCTGGCTAAACAGCAGTTGCGATTTTGATCCGGGGGTGGGGTCTGTTATTTTGGCCGCCACTGCGCTTGATGCTTTTGTAGTAAAACTTGACCCCGCAGGTAATTATTTATGGGCATACCATATTGGAAGCAAACTGGAAGACCGCGCTAACGATATAGCGCTGGATGCCGCCGGAAATGTTTACATAACCGGCTTTTTTGATGATAGTATAGATTTAGACCCAACCCCGGGAGTTATGCTTGCCGTGCCGCAAAATAACCGGGCCGGATTTCTGATAAAATTAGATTCGATAGGCATGTTTCAATGGGCTAAGGTATGGCAATCGGATGTAGGGATATTGTGCACTTCGGTAACCATTGATGCAACAGGGCACATAATAGTAGGTGGTGGCTTTACCGGAACAGCCGACCTTGACCCCGGCGCGGGCGTAAATACTGTAACAGCCGCTTTTATAGGCGATGCTTTTGTGGCCAATTTTGACGCTTCGGGAAGTTTGGTGTGGGCCAAGCATATTAAAAGCACTTTTGCCGGCAGTGCAAGGGTTGATGCTTTGGCAACTGATGGCAGCGGTAATGTGTTTGTTACAGGTGCTTTTAGCAGTAAGGTAGACTTTGACCCCGCTGCAGCCTTGGTGGAGCTAACCTCAGCCGGGATAAGCGGCAACCAGGATGTTTACCTGCTTAAGTTAAGCAGCCAAGGCAATTTTAGCTGGGTGAAACAAATGGGGGGCGATGATACGGATATACCAACCGACTTAGCAATAGATAATGCAGGATCGGCTTATGTTACCGGATACTTTAACGGTACTGCTGATTTTGATGCTACTGCCGCCATCAGTAATTTAATATCCCGCGGTTTGGATGATGGCTTTTTGACGAAGTTTGATAATGCCGGTAACCAGCAATGGAGCAAACAACTGGGCGGCAGCGGATATGATGAGGGTTGGCGCATGGCCTGGGATAAAAATTTTGGCTACCTGTATTTAACCGGTGCATTTTCTGATACAGTAGATTTTGACCCCGGTGCCGGAGTTAATGATTTGATAGCACAGGGCGACCAGGATATTTACCTGAGCAAAATTGATGTGGGAGGTAACTTTTTATGGACCGAACAATTCGGCGGGCCCTTTATTGATGCAAGCTCAGGTATTGGTATAAGCCAAAGTGGTAATGTTTACATGAATGGCTATTTTCTGAATCAGGCCGATTACGACCCGGGTGTTGGCGTGGTAACATTAACCGATGCCCAAAACAGCATGGATGGTTTTGTGTTGAAGATGGATATTGCTACCGGGGTAGAAGAAGTAGTTAAGGATAATGGGCTTTTAGCTTACCCCAATCCGTTTAATGATGTATTGTACATTACTGCGGATGGCTTTACAACTGCGGAGGTTAAGGTTTATAATTTGTTGGGTGCTGAAGTGCCTTCTGAAATCAACCTTGGTAAAACCACTGCCATAAAACTTACTGCTGCTCCCGGTATTTACGTGGCCGCAGTTAAGGATAACTTAGGCCAAATGCATACCTGCCGTTTAATCAAAAATTAGGCTGAACCCCCTACTGCTGCAGGCAAAAACAAAATGAGGAGCAGCTTGCGGTTATAAGTAAATTGATTAAAAAGAAATGAAATGAATAAAATGATTGTAAAATTATTATGCATAAGTGTAATTGCCAGTGGCACAATTATGCTTTCAGCATGCCAAAAATGTTATGATTGCCAGGGATTGGCGAATGAATTTTTTTTGCATAAAGGAAACGATTCATTATACCTGACCTTCCAAGCTAATTTAATAGATGATAGTATAAATTACTACAACTCTAAAGGATATCAATGTGATACTCTACATCTTTATTGGTATGGAATAGGAGAAGCCTGTGGCAAAGAGGGGTTTGAGTCAGTTATTAATCGTGGAGGTAGATGTTTCGTTAAACATTAAAATTCATTATGAAAAAAACAGTTCTTGTTATCCCCCTTTTTATTTTTCACGCCTATCTGAATGGCCAAAGTACCTTTAATTACCTGGAAGAACTACAGAAGTATTGGAATTATCGTTATCATTTAACCGGTGATAAGATACTGCCTATTCAATATATGCCTTGGGAAGCTGGCAGTCAAGAATGTCACAAATAAGTGTCAACTATGTTTTTCGCGTATTCTTTGTATAAATACCTGATAATCACCTTGCAGCGTTAGTTTTATTTTTGGTTGACATTTTGAAAGTGTCAACTTTTGTCAACCCTTTTCTGCGGAAAGGCATAAAAAAACCGCTCCCTGGGGGAAGCGGTTTCTGCGAAAAACAATTGTAAATCCAACAACGAATTCTTATCTGATAGCCACTTTATGTTCTTCCATTAAGCGGCGCAGGTTTATTAAGGCATAGCGCATACGGCCCAGGCAGGTGTTCAGCGGGCTCTTGGTGTATTCGGCAACTTCCTTAAAGCTGAAGTTGAAGAAGTGGCGCAGTATTACTACTTCTTTCTGCTCTTCGGGCAACATTTCTATCAACTCCTTCAGTTTGCCTTCAAATCTCTCCAACTCAACATGCTGCTCTACCGGGGTTTCGTCAAACTTCATGTATTTAAATACATCATCGCCACTGCTGGTAACCACACCCGGGGTGCGCTTAACACGGCGGAAGTAGTCAATACACAGGTTGTAGGCTATGCGCATAACCCAGGGGGCAAACTTGCCTTCTTCATTGTATTTGCCTGAGCGCAGCGTATCTATTGCCTTAATAAATGTTTCCTGGAAGATGTCCTCTGCCAGAAACTCATCTTTTACCATGCAGTAGATAGATGTGAAGACTTTTTCCTTGTGGCGTTGGATTAGTCTTTCTAAGGCAATCTCGTTGCCTTGCAGATAGCTGTTTACCAGCTCCTGGTCGCTCATGATGGGTGTACGCATAACCGTTTACGTTTTAGTGGTTAAGGAAAATAACGTAGAGTTTATGCTATAAGCTGAACAGGTTTTAGTTTTTAACGCTACTAAGGACTACTAACAAAGACGGTTTTTTAATCTTTTTAACCCTCAATGCTTAATGCCCCTGACGGCAAATAAATGCTTGTTTAAAAATGAAACTTCAAAAACGCACTACAGAAATAAGGATGTAAACCGGGTAAGGGCATACACTGTCAATCTGTGTTATATACTCTGAAAATTATAGGTAGAAATAGCTCTAAAACTTATTTTTGCGTTTCTGAAAAATGAGAAGTAGAAGTATGTTTCGCTAGAGCTATCTTTTGTGTTATGTTTCCGAAGTTAAACAAAGAAAATTGAAAAACAAAAATACCGAACAAAAAATTTTTATAAAGGGCGCCAGGGTCCATAACCTTAAAAATGTGGACGTTGAACTGCCCAAAAACAAGTTTATCGTGATTACAGGGGTTTCCGGCTCGGGTAAATCAAGTTTAACAATTGATACCCTGTATGCCGAAGGCCAGCGCCGCTACGTGGAAAGTCTATCTTCCTACGCCCGCCAGTTTTTAACCCGTATGGATAAACCGGATGTTGACTATATAAAGGGCTTGTGTCCTGCCATTGCAATAGAGCAGAAGGTTTCAACCCGCACTACCCGTTCTACCGTTGGCTCCCTTACTGAGATATACGATTACCTGCGCCTTTTGTTTGCCCGTATAGGCAAAACCTACAGTCCCGTTAGCGGAGAACTGGTAAGTAAGCATGAAGTGCGTGATGTGGTGGACTTTATTTATAAGCTGAAAGAAGGCGAAAAGGTATTTATCTACTTTGAAGAAAAGGTGAAAAAAACCTTTGCCGAGGAACTGAAGCTGTTACTGCAAAAGGGCTTTACGCGCGTCAACTTCCGCTCCGGCGATGATAAGCAGGGCGAAGTAGTGAAGATTGAAGAATTAATGGAAGATAAAGGAGCCATGAAAACCAAGGCTAAAACAGTGTTGGTTTTGGTGGACCGCATAGTGCTGAAGAAGGACGACGAAGACCTTAAAAGCCGTGTGGCAGACTCTATACAAACAGCCTTTAATGAGGGCGGCAATGAGTGTTTGATAGAATACGGCGAAGGCCAAACACGCCTGTTCAACAACAAGTTTGAGGCTGATGGCCTTTCGTTTGAAGAGCCCAGCCCCAACCTCTTTAATTTTAATAACCCCTACGGAGCCTGCAAAACCTGCGAAGGCTTTGGTACAGTAATGGGCCTTGACGAGGATTTGATTTTCCCGGATAAGGAGCTATCTGTTTACGAAGGGGCCATTGCGCCATGGCGTGGCGAGAAGATGAGCGAGTGGGCTGAACCCCTGATTAAAAAGGGCATACTTTTCGATTTTCCCATACACCGCGCCTATAAGGACCTTACCAAAAAAGAGAAAGAACTGCTATGGACCGGCAACAACTATTTTCAGGGGCTGGAGTATTTCTTTAAATACCTGGAAGAGAAGAGTTATAAGATACAGTACCGAGTAATGCTTTCGCGTTACAGGGGCAAAACCACTTGCCCCGATTGTCATGGTTCGCGCATCCGCAAGGACTCGCAGTACGTAAAAATTGAAGGCCGCAATATTTCGGAATTGCTGATGATGCCCATACAGGATTTACATGCCTTTTTTAAAGGGGTAAAACTGCACGGCAGCGATGGCAAAATAGCTGAGAAGATTTTGTTAGAGGTAAACAGCCGCCTGCAAACCATGATGGATGTAGGCCTGGGCTACCTTACGCTTAACCGTATATCCAATACACTTTCCGGTGGAGAAACACAGCGCATTAACCTTACGCGCAGCATAGGCAGTAATCTCACTTCTTCGCTATACATTTTAGATGAGCCCAGTATTGGCCTACACCAGCGCGATACCGAGCGCCTTATTAAGGTGCTGAAGAACCTGCGCGACCTTGGCAATACCGTTGTAGTAGTAGAGCACGATGAGGATATTATGAAAGCCAGCGACCACCTGGTGGATATGGGACCCGAAGCCGGCGTGTTTGGCGGCGAAGTAATGTATAACGACAGCTCATCGAAAATTGAAAAGGCGGGCACTTTAACGGCCAAGTATTTAACCGGCAAGTTGGAAATACCCTATAATGCCAAAAGGCGTAAGCCAACCAATTGGATTGAGATAACGGGGGCATCGCAGCATAACCTTAAAAACGTTAATGCGCGCTTTCCGCTTAATGCTTTTACAGTAGTAACGGGCGTAAGCGGTTCGGGCAAAACAACACTTATTAAAAAAATACTGTATCCCGCTTTAATGCGCTTGTTTGATAGCGCTGCTGAAAAGCCGGGGCAGTTTAAAGAATTAAGCGGCGATGTTAAGCGCATTACCGCTGTGGAGATGATTGACCAGAACCCACTTGGCCGCAGCTCGCGCTCTAACCCTGTTACCTATGTAAAGGCCTACGATAACATCCGCGACCTTTTCAGCAAGCAGCAGCTTTCTAAATTGCGCGGCTACCAACCTAAGGAGTTTAGCTTTAACGTAGAAGGCGGCCGCTGCGAAACCTGCAAAGGAGAAGGTGAGGTGATTGTAGAAATGCAGTTTTTGGCAGATGTACACCTTAAGTGCGAAGCCTGCAACGGCAAAAAGTTTAAGGAAGAGATACTGGAGGTGCAGTATAAGGGCAAAAACGTTTACGAAATATTGGAGCTGAGTGTAGATGAGGCTATCAACTTCTTTAGCGAAAACCACGATATAGTTGTAAAACTGGCCCCGCTTAAAAACGTAGGCCTGGGCTATGTAAAACTGGGCCAGTCATCCAGCACGCTTAGCGGTGGCGAAGCACAACGCGTAAAGTTGGCCTCTTACTTAAGCAAAGGCACTGCGCCTAACCCCGTACTTTTTATTTTCGACGAACCTACCACAGGACTCCACTTTCACGACATTAATAAACTGCTTTCTTCCTTTAACCAGTTGATAGAGGCCGGCCATAGCGTAGTGGTTATTGAACACAACATGGACGTAATAAAATGCGCCGACTGGTTAATTGATTTAGGCCCCGAAGGGGGCGAAGAAGGGGGCAATTTGGTATACCAGGGCCAGCCGGAAGGTATCTTTTCGGCAAAAAACTCGTATACGGCTATGTATTTGAAACCCAAATTGCATCATTAAACCGAGATTTCAACCACTCGGCGTCAGTAACTTGGCCCTGCCCCCGCAGGGATAAGCATAGCTTTGGGAAGCTTTTTTAACTGTGCCCCGGGTTGAATATTTAACGAACAAGCCATAAGTGAAGCAGAGTCTACTCATTCTGTTCGTGCTACTGTCCGCGCAACTTTTCGCGCAGGACTTTATTGGCTATGTAAAAAAAACGGATAGCCTTTCAACCCCTGTTTACCAGGCAAAAATTGATATTACCGAAGCTGATAAGCCATTTACCAGCCTTAAATCATACTTTAACGGCATGTATAAGTTTACCCCGGCTAAGGGAAAAACCTATACCATTAAAATTAGCTATAGTGGCTATACAGATACTGCTTTTACCGTAACTACGGATAAAAACGGTAAGCCCCAGCCCGAAACGGTAACCGTTCGTTTAAAGAAGGACGGCATGCGCCTTATGGGTGTAATCCGCAGCCGCGAGGAGGACTTCCCGATAAAAGGGGCCACTATAATTTTAAAGAATGTGATGACGCGCGAAGAAAGACGCGTTACTACTGATATTGACGGCGCTTACAACTTTAAGCTGGAGTACGAAACCAACTACCGTGTATCCATCGACAAACGTTCCCCCGGCGTTATGAATGTTTATAAGGATACCACCTTTTATGTGTCTACCATAGGTTTTAACCAGCCGCTGGATTATAAATTGGATATTTATCTGGATCCGGTTTTATACGCTACAACTACTGTGCGCGAGGGTTACGACCCCACCAGCCCCAAGGGTAACTTAGATATAAAACCCGTGGTAGAAGTAGGTAAAAAGGATGGGCAAACAAGCAGCAATCAAAATGTAAAAGACGCTAACCCTTTTGTGCAGGAGCAGCAGCAGAAATCAGCTGAAGATAAAATTGCACAACTGCAGGCTGAATTAGAAAAAACCCGCAAGGAATTAGAAGAAGCTAAAAAGCGGGAGCAACAAAAGAAGTTTTCCGGTGGCGGTGGCGGTGTAAGTGCACCTAAAAAGAAGAACAACAAGGACGAGAAGGAAGTGCCTGTTGTGGTAATTGACGATAAGCCCGTAGCAAAAGAACAAGGAACTAAAGATGATGCCCAAATTGTAAAGGAAGCTGAGCAAAAAGCGGTGCAGATTGAAGGGCAGATAGCTAAAGAAAAAGTGGAAGCACAGCGCAAAGCTGATGAACTGGCTGCTTTGCAAAAAGCAGTGGCTGATTCGGTGGCCAAAGCTAGAGAAGAGCAGGAGATGGTAAAAATGACGGCTGCCCTCCAAAAGCAGTCGCTTGAAGCGGATAGCGCTGACAAGGCCCGCGAAAAAGAGCAGAAAGAATTGGCTGTACGAATGAACGCTAAACGCGATTCATTGGCAAAAGCTTCGGCTGAAACAAAGAAGAAGCAGGCTGCGGACTCATTGGAAAAAGTTAAACTACAAAAGGAGTTTGCAGCAAAAGAAAAGGCCAGGAACGATTCCATAGCTAAAGCTGCGGTTGCCACCCGCCAAAAAATGGTAGCCGACTCTTTAGCACAGGTTAAGGCTTTAAAGGAGCAACAAGCCAAAGAAAAAGCCAGGATAGATTCTATTGCAAAGGCTTATGCTGCAGTTGCTAAAAAAGCACAACAGGATTCAATAGCTAACGCAATGGCTTTGCGCCAAAAATACCTGGCCGACTCTTTAGCACAGGCTAAAATCAGGAATGAGGAGGCTGCTAAAGCGAAAGCGACGGCCGATTCGGTTGCTAAGGCAACTCAGGCTGCGCAGAAAAAGGCCCAACAGGATTCGTTAGCGCGCGCTGCGGAAGCCGCAAAACAACATGTAGCTGATTCATTAGCGAAAGTGCAGGCGTTAAAGGAGAGCATGGCACGTGAAGCTGCTTTGGAAAAGGCTTATCGCGATTCAGTTGCTAAGGTAATAGCAGCTAATCAACCTAAACAATCGCGCTGCTACTTTACCGTAACTGACACCGGCGGAAAATTTATTGCAGGGGCAACTGCTGTTGTAAAAAACAGCAAAGGTGTTGAGGTAAGCAAAAAAATTACCGATAGCAAAGGCTTTTGTGTGGTAGATGTTATGTCGCTTACGCGCTATAGTGTGCAGGTAAATAAAGCTGACTACTATTCAGCTTTTGACAGTATCTATTTCACCAATAAGGATGGCTACTCCTGCAGCAGGCTGTTTAAGCTAAAGCCACAGGATAAATCGGTATTAGTGCAGGATGGCGGCCCAAGTGGAGTGAAGAAAAACAACGCCGAAGAATTGTTGATTAAAGCGCTGTATGATTCTATTGCCCGCGCAGAAAACCTGGAGCGCAGAACTTTCTTTGAGGATTCTTTGCTTAGAATAAAAAAGGAGCAAACCCGCCGTATACGCGAAGCAGCTGAAAAGAGAGCGTACGAAGACTCATTGGTTAGAGCGAAAGAAGTGGCCCGCCAGAAATTTCTGGAAGATTCCTTTAACCGCGAACAGGCCAAACGCGATGCGTTGGAACGGGAGCGTTTAGCGAAAAAGATAAAAGAGGATTCTATTGAAAAGGCACGCGCTACTGCCTGGATGAAAGCTTACCAGGATTCTATTGCACGCTTAAGCGCCGAGCAGGAAAGGGTTGAAAAAGAAAAACTGACCAGGAAGGCTTACGAAGATTCTGTAACCAAGGCACAATTACTGGCCCGCGAAAAATTTGTAAAGGATTCTATTGCGGCCGAACAGAAACGACTGGAAGAAGAAGCGCTACGAAAGAAACAGGAAGAAGAACGTTTGCAGCAGGATGCCTTAGTCCGTCAAAAATTTGTGATGGACTCAATTGCCACAGCGCAGGCTGAACTGGAACGGAAGGCAGCGGAGCAGGAAGCCGCCAGGAAAAAGGCGGAACAGGACTCTATTGCAAATGCCAAAGCAATGGCACAAAAAGCTGCTGAAGAAGAGGCTAAGAGGAAGGCCGCTGAAGCAGAAGCGATGAGGCAGGCTGAAGAGAAGCGTAAGATGGACGAGTTGATTGCTAAAAACGCCCGTAACGACTCACTTGCCCGCTTAAAAATTGAACAGGAACGCATTGCGGCTGAGTTAAAGGCAACTAAAGCCCGTAATGATTCTATTGCAAAAGTGGAAGCCAAATTCCGCGAAATGGCAAGAAGGGATTCACTGGCTGCTGCTAAAGAGGAGTTGAAACGAAAGGAGAAGGAGGCGGCTGAAAAGGAACAACAGGCCGAAGCCGAAGCAAAACGCAAGCTGGAGGAGCGCAAGCGTTTTGTACAGGACTCTTTGAGCAAGGCCAAAGCGCAGGTTAAGCTTGATGAAGAAAAAAGACAAAAAGAAGCGGCCGCCCAGCGCGACCGTGTAGAGCAGGAGAAAAAACTGGCAGAAGAGAAACGCAAACTGCAGGAACTGGCTGCTGCCAAAGCCAAGGAAGATTCGCTGGCAAAAGCTAAAGCTGAAAGTGTTAGGCGTAAACAGTTTGAAGATTCAGTAAACAAGGCGCTTGCCCTGGCGCACGAGAAGTTTGTAAAAGACTCGGTAAATCTGGCTAAAACCAACGAAGCCCGCAGAAAGCAGGAAGAAGAAGATAAGCGTAAGTTGGAAGCTATTGCCGCCGGCAACCGTCAAAAGCAAATACAGGATTCTTTGGCACAGGCCAGGGCACTGGAAGAAAAGAGGGCAGTGGAAGAAAAGGTAGCTAAGGAACAGGCCGAAGTTAAGCGCATAAAGGATGAACTGGAAGCCGCGCGCAAAAAAGCGGCAGCAGATTCTATAGCCCGTGTTGAAAATGAGCAAAAGGAAAAGCAATTGGCTGCTCAAAAAATAAAAGAAGAGGAGCAGAAACAAAACCAATTAGCTGCTGAACAAAAGCGCATTGGAGAGGAGCAACGTATAAAGCAGGACTCTATTGCCAAAGCTGTAGCCGAACAGCAAAGGATTGCTGCCGAACAGGAGCAAAAGCACCAGCAGGAGTTAGCAGTGGCTGCTGCGGCTAAAAAACGTATGGAGGATTCGCTGGCGCAGGTGCAATTAGAGAAGGAAAGAATGGCAAAGGAATTGGCGGCACTCCAAAACCCCACCGAAGCAACAAAAACCGATGTTAACAGCATCGCACAAACACAACCAGGCAACAACCTTACACCGCAAGCCACGGCATCTATGGCTGAAGTTAACGTAACTATTGTAGATGCAGCTACTGATGCTGCTATTTCAAAATCGTACTTAAGCGTTAAAAATTCGGCAGGGGTTGATTTTGGTAAACTGCAAACAGATGATGCAGGAACAGTTAAGGTTAGCGTTCCCGTTGGAGGTACTTATTATTTTGTAGCAAGCAAAAACCGCTACAATGCTGTGGTAGATACACTTGTAATAGCGACAAACGGCAACATGCCTTTAACTAAAACCTACAAGCTTCCCAAAACACCGGTAGGCCCCGAAATAATTTCGGCAACATTACCTGTTGTAGAATTTGAGAAGAATGGGTACGAACTAAATGCAAAAGCGCGCATGCAGTTGAAGGACGTTATTCAGGCATTGAATGATGCCCCGGCCGCTAAGGTTAAAATTTCTGCTATTGCTTCATCCGATGAAAGCAACCCTAAAATTGTATCCCTTCGCCGCTCCGACGCAGTGCTTAAATTCCTTATACAAAACGGGGTAGCAGTTGAGCGTGTAATATGCTCTTATTACGGCAACAGCCTTTCGCGTAATGGCTGTACCAGCCCTAACTGTCCTGAAGAGTTATTGCAGCAAAACCGCTGTGCTGCTTTTGAGCTGGTATCTAACTAGGTGAAAAAATTACTGCGCTTCATCCAAAGCGCTGAATCTTGTATACCGGTATTGAGGCTAAAACTAGTTAAGGCTAAACTCGAAGCTTACCGTATGGGTAATAATGGTTTCGGCAGCCTGGCGGAAGATGTTAAAGGTTTTATCGTTTATAGTTACAACCAGAGAGTTATTGTCTACAGAGTTCACTTTCACTTCTACCAAATCACCGGGGAAGATGCCTAACTCAAAAAACTTTTCACAAAGCTTTGAGTTACGCATATCCACGATGTAAGCACGCTCACCAGCGCCTAATTTGTCAAGGGGTTTCAAATTTCTTAAGTTTAAGCTCAAGGTAATGTGCTTTAAGTGGTTTGTCAAGGGTACAATCAGGCCTCTTCGGCGTTTTTATCTTTTTTCTTCCTGGCCTGTGGGGCAGATATCTTTTCGAACTCTTTATCAATGTAATAGAGACTTTGAGGCCCGCCGCCAATAAGCTTTATTTTGTCTAAAATACGCTTAAACTGCACTTCTTCTTCCTTTTGTTCGTCCACAAAAAAGCGCAAAAAGTCCTCCGTAGCATGGTCGCCCTCGGCTTTTGCCAGGGTTAAAACCTTATAAATAGCTTTGGTTACCCTTTGCTCGTGTTCAAGGGCCATTTCCACTGCTTCCTGTATAGATTTAAACTGGTATTTGGGTTCTTTTAATGCCGGCACCAACGCATGCCCGCCCACTTCATTTATGTAGGTAAAAAACTTCATAAAGTGGCTGTTTTCCTCGGCTGATTGCTTGTAGAAAAACTTGGCTGTGCCTTCATAACCTTCCACCTCGCACCAGCTTGCAACAGCCAGATAGCTGAATTTGGCATTTAGTTCAAGGCTAAGGTGTTCGTTTAAGGCCTTCTCTACCTTTTTGGTGATAATCATAACAAATGTTTAAAGGGTGAATATAACAATACAACCTTGTTTAAAAACAGGGTAAACGGCCGAAAAGTTCAGGGTTTATTTAGTGCTTAAGCCTGTGGCCCCCAAAGGTGGGGCAATCGCACTTGTTGGCTTTGCACGATGGCAGGGTGGTAGCAAGGGTAATTCCTACCAGGGCTATAAGAGCAATGCGCGCGATATGTTTTATTTGCTTGTGCATATACTTAAAACGTATAGGCTCAAAAATAATTTTTTGAATGGAAACCTTTCTCCAATTGTGAAAAAGATACTTATTGCGCCGCTTGATTGGGGCCTTGGCCATGCCACCCGTTGCATCCCTGTAATCAGGCAGTTGCAACAGCGGGGGGCAGAGGTTATGGTGGCTACTTCGGGGCCGGCCCTCCGTGTATTGCAAAAGGAGTTTGAAGGGTTACGGTATTTTAACCTGCCGGCTTATAACCCCGTTTATCCTTCCACGGGTTCTATGGTTTGGAAAATGGGCGCGCAGTTACCCGGGTTTATCAGCACTATTAACAAGGAACACAAAGCCATAGAGGATATTGTTGCGGCCCATAAGGTAGATGCAGTTATTTCTGATAACCGATACGGCGCTTATTCAAAAAAAGTGAAGTCCGTTTTTATCACCCACCAGTTGCAGATACTAATGCCCGCGGCGTGGAAGTGGATGGAGGGTATGGTAAATTATCTCAACCAGCGGCAAATTGCAAAGTTTAGCGAGTGCTGGCTACCTGCCCCGCCTCAAACGCCTTTTACTGCACTAATGCCCGGCAGCAGTGTGCTATCGCCGAAATATATCGGCTACCTCTCAAGGTTAACAACGAAACAGTTACCGCTTAAGTACGAACTTGCGGTAATATGCTCGGGTCCTGAACCGCAGCGCAGCATTTTTGAGGAGTTGGTAATGCAGCAGTTACTACCCCTCCGCAAAAAAGCTATAGTTGTAAGGGGGCTGCCTGAAGAAAAGCAAAAGTTTAACCGGCAACAGGAGGATGTCACTATTGTAAACTACCTGGAAAGCGCAGAAATAAATGAGGTATTATGCGAAAGCGGAATTGTAATATGCCGTTCGGGGTACAGTATGGTAATGGATTTAATGCAACTTGGAGGTAAAGCGTTGTTTATACCTACCCCGGGCCAAACCGAACAAGAATATCTTGCTGAGGCGTTAAAGGTGCAAGGCGTAGCCGCTTTTATTCCTCAACAATATTTAAATCTGGAAAAAGCCTTAAAAGAATCGGAAAAGTATAGGGGTTTTCACACATTTGGCACCGGTGAGGATTGGCTAACAAAAGCAATAGATACGCTGTTATGAAAGTGCTGAAAGGGTTTGGGTATGCTATAAAGGGTATTCTGGTTGCCGTTAAGGAGCAACTGAACCTGAAAATTCATTTAGCAGCGGTTGTGGTAGTAGTGGTGGCCGGTATTTACTTTGAACTGGACGCTATAGAGTGGAGTGTCGTCTTCCTTACTTTCGGCCTGGTAATTGTAACTGAAATGCTGAACACGGCAATGGAGTATATGGTTGATTTTGTATCGCCGCAAATGCACCCCATGGCCGGTAAAATAAAAGATGTTGCTGCAGGCGCCGTTTTAATTGCGGCCATAATTGCCATTGCGGTGGCCGTAACTATTTTCGGAAACAAATTTTTTAACCAGACTTTATGAGGAAACTTCTCTTTGTTTTTTTAATGCTCCAACAGTTTGCCTTTGCGCAAAGTGCGTTTGAAGGCACTTTGGCTATTACCCATAAAAATGAAAAAAACCAAAGCACAGTAACGGAAGTTAAGGTAAAGGGCAAAGAAGTTTACGTTAAGCAAACCCAGAACGGCAATAAGAAATACGACCATTTTGTGGTGAACCTTGCAACGCGTGAACTGTTTACAGTTTCAACCGAAAGCAAAAAAGTAATTATAAAGTATAACCTTGATTCATTGTTGGCTTTTTACGAGCGCGAAAATTTGAAGGAAGGCTATACGCGCAATTACCCGGCCGAAATGAAACTGACCGATAAGGCCACTGAAAAAGATGGTGTGCGATTGACCAAATTTGTAGCTGAAACGAACCTGGTAAAAATTACCGGTTGGGTGAGCGATGCTAAAACACCTATGAATGAGCTGATACCTTTTTTAAGATTGATTGGCAGTTGGAATGAAGCACAGGGCGGTAATATTACAGAGGCGGAAACGGCCTATAAGGTAGGCAAGCGCGAATCTTCCGTTAAGGTTGTCTTAAAAACAGAAACCATCAGCAAAGATATTTTTAGCCTGCCTAAGGGTTACGAGCTAAAAGACTTCTCTAAAATAATGGAGGAGCAAAAAGGCAACAAAGAGCTGAAAACTATTGTTCAGACCTTTAGCGAGTTTTAGCCTTCAGCCACAGGTTGCGGTTCACCGGCAGGTGCTGGGCTTTCTTCTTCCTGGTCCTTTTTAAAGAAGACGCGTTGAAAGAAGATGATGATAAACACCCCCACTGTAATAGCCGCATCGGCTATGTTAAAGATGAAGCGGAAGAACTCAAAGTAATCTCCTCCAACAAATGGTACCCACTTAGGCCAGTAGCCATGAAATAACGGGAACCACAGCATATCAACCACCAGGCCCTGCATCCATCCGCTGTAACCCCCCTCCGGCGGAAACATCTGCGCAACGGCATATTGACTGTCCGAAAAAATAACACCATAAAAGGTGCCGTCTATCATATTGCCAAAGGCGCCGGCCAGTATAAGGCTTACCGCCGCTACAAAACCCCAATGCGCTTTCTCGCGGATGATGCGGGTTAAGTACCACAAGCCACCTACAACTGCAAACAAGCGAAACACACTAAGAAATATTTTGCCCCAAACACCGGGCAGTAACATGCCAAAGGCCATGCCCGCATTCTCAGTAAAATGAATGCGGAACCAATTGGTAATTACATATTCCTGGCTAAGCATCATATGGGTTTTAACCCAAACTTTTAACGCCTGGTCAATTATTATAACTATTGCTATAATTAAAAATGCGTGCGACCTCTTCATTTAGTTCAGTTCTACTTTAACGTGTAATTTTTCTTCGTTCATCTCCACTTCATCAAACTCCTGCAAGCCATCTACCAGCAGTATTTCTTTGGCTAGTATCTCATTGCTTATATAATCTTTAAAGCGGGTAAGCGCCTCTTCAAAAGTTTTGTTCTTAACCACGCTAACCTTAATACGGTCCAATACCTGGAAGTCCTTATCCTTACGTAGGTTCTGTATTTTATTTACAAACTCGCGGGCGTTGCCTTCCTGGCGCAGGGTTTCGTCAATGGTAATATCCAGTGCTACGGTTAAGCCGCTATCGCTGGCTACTAACCAGCCCGGTATATCTTCCGTTTGTATTTCAACATCTGCTAACAACAATTGAAATTTGTCGCCATCAAGATCTAATAGTAATTCTCCTTTCGTTTCAATTTCCTGTATGTGTTTTTGCGTAAATGCGGCTACCGTGTTTTGTAACGCCTTCATTTTCGGGCCAACACGCTTTCCTAACTCCTTGAAATTCGGCTTTATTTTCTTTTTCACTATGCCGGTGGTATCAACTATGTATTCCAGGGTTTTAACGTTAACCTCTCCCAAAATGTAGCTTTCCACCTTTTTGAATTGCTCTTCTTGTTTGGCCTGGGTAATTGGTATAAGTACTTTTGAAAGCGGCTGCCGCACTTTTATTTTTTCCTTCTTGCGCAAGGATAGAACCAATGAACAGGTCTTTTGCGCCAGTGCCATTCGTTCTTCCAGATCAATGTCAATAACGCTTTCGTCTGCTTTAGTCAAATGGGTAAGGTGTACGCTTTCCCATTTCAGCGGCGTGTTGTTCTTAACTGCTTCCGTGCGTATGTTGTCGGTCAGGTTTTTGTATAACCAATCACTAAAGAAGGGCGATACAGGGGCCATTAACTGGCCTACTATATTTAAGCATTCGTATAAGGTTTCGTAAGCGGCTTTTTTATCCTCGCTCATCTCGCCCTTCCAAAAACGGCGGCGGTTTAAGCGCACATACCAGTTACTCAGGTCCTCATCCACAAATTTTTCGATAGCGCGTGCTGCCTTGGTAGGTTCGTAATCTTCGTAAAAGGCGGTAACCTCTTTTATAAGCGTGTGCAGGCGCGATATTATCCAGCGGTCCAGTTCAGGGCGCTTGCTTACCGGCACTATGTTTTGCTCGTCAATCTTCCAGTTATCTATGTTGGCGTACAGCGCAAAAAAGGCATAGGTGTTATACAGTGTTCCAAAATGTGAGCGGATAATTTCCTGCAGGCCGGCCACGTCAAACTTCATGTTCTCCCAAGGGTCGCTGTTGCGCATCATATACCAACGGGTAGCATCCGCGCTGTATTTCTCTATTGTTTCAAATGGGTCAAGCACATTACCTAAGCGCTTGCTCATTTTGTTGCCGTTCTTATCCAGCAACAAGCCGTTGCTCACTACGTTTTTGTAGGCAATAGAATCAAACAGGCCAACTGCAATTACGTGCAGGGTAAAGAACCAGCCACGCGTTTGGTCAACACCTTCGGCAATAAAATCGGCAGGAAAGTTTTGATTGAAAGCCTGCTCGTTTTCAAAAGGCCAATGCCACTGCGCATACGGCATAGCGCCGCTATCAAACCAAACGTCAATTAAATCGGCCACGCGGCGCATGGGTTTGCCTGATTCAGAAACAAGAACGATATCATCGACGTACGGTTTGTGTAAACCAAGTTGTTTTAAATACCAGAAGATATTTACCGAACTGTTGGATGTTTTCTCTGCGCCAATGTCAAGGCCGTATTTTTCAAAAAACGTAAAATCCATGAAGTCAGCCTTCATACTCTTCTCCATTTCTTTATACAGTTCCTCAACAGAGCCTATGCAAATCTCTTCGCTGCCGTCTTCTGTTTTCCAAATAGGCAGTGGTGTGCCCCAGTAGCGGCTGCGGCTAAGGTTCCAATCCACCAGGTTTTCCAACCACTGACCAAAGCGGCCCTCGCCCGTGTGTGCGGGTTTCCAATTAATGGTTTTATTGGCCGCTATCAGTTTATCCTTAAATGCAGTGGTGCGTATAAACCAGCTATCCAAAGGGTAGTAAATAACGGGCTTATCAGTCCGCCAGCAGTGCGGGTAGCTGTGTACGTATTTTTCTGTATGGAAAAGTTTGTTCTCCAGCTTAAGCTTCAGCACAATCAAATCATCCACGCTCATGTAACTCTTAAGGTCTGGGATGATATTGTTTACACGCAGTATCTCCTTTTGCAGATGGAATTCCTGCGCTTTCTCTTCATCGGTATAATAGCCCTCTTTAACATAGCGGCCATCCAATGGAAACTTAGGGTCGTTAACGTCGTCGGTAAACTTGCCCTGCCTGTCAACCAACGTTAAAGAACCTATGCCGTTTTGTTTGGCAACACGGAAGTCATCACTACCAAAGGAAGGAGCAATATGCACTATACCCGTTCCATCGCTGGTAGTAACAAAATCGCCAAGCAGCACGCGGAAGGCATCACCGTCTTTCGGTTGCGCATAGGGCAGCAGTTGTTCGTAGTTTATTCCTTCTAACTGTGCTCCTTTAAAGGTGGCAAGAATAGAGAATGGTATGGCTTTATCGCCGGCCTTGTAATCTTCCAGCCTTAGCTCTGCGTTCTGCTCAGCAAAGTATTTGCCGGCAAGGTCTTTGGCTAAAACAATGTTTATGGCCAGGTGCGTATACGGGTTAAAGGTTTTAACCAACACATACTCTATATCCTTACCTACGGCAAGTGCGGTGTTAGATGGCAGGGTCCAGGGCGTAGTGGTCCATGCTAAAAAGTGTACCTCGCCGCCTGCTTTTTCAAAAAGGAATTTGCTTTTGGCATCTTCCTTTACCTTAAACATGGCAACAGCCGTGGCATCCTTTACATCGCGGTAGCAGCCCGGCTGGTTCAACTCGTGGGAGCTCAAGCCGGTGCCTGCAGCAGGGCTATAGGGCTGTATGGTGTAGCCTTCGTAAAGCAGGCCTTTATCGTAAAACTTCTTTAACAGCGCCCAAAGGCTCTCAATGTAATTGTTCTCGTAGGTAATATATGGATGGTCAAGGTCAACCCAATAACCCATTTTTTGGGTAAGGTCGTTCCATATATCCGTAAACTTCATTACGTCTTCGCGGCAAAGGCGGTTGTATTCTGCCACCGTTATTTTTGTGCCTATATCAGCCTTAGTAATGCCTAATTGCTTTTCTACGCCTAATTCCACCGGCAGGCCGTGGGTATCCCAACCGGCCTTACGTTCAACACGGTAACCCTGCAGCGTTTTGTAGCGGCAGAACAAATCCTTAAGGGCACGGCTCATTACATGGTGTATGCCGGGCTTACCATTGGCCGACGGGGGGCCTTCGTAAAATACAAAGCGTTTATCGCCGGGCCTGCTTTCAATGCTTTTTTCAAAAATCTTTTCCTGCTGCCACCATTTAAGGATTTCCTTTTCCATGGAGGGCAGGTTAAGTTGTTCAAATTCAGGATAAGCAGAGCTTTCGGGGTTTTTTCGTTTCATAATTAAGCGGGCGAAGATAACTAATGAGGGGTGATTGCGGAACACTGTTTTAACCGCCTTTTCCGCAATAAGGCTACCTCATTCACGTTAATGCTGGGTTTTAATACTTTAGCCCTATGCAATACCGTGTTTTGTGCCTGTTATTTATAGTTACTGCCTTTAGCGCCAATGCCCAAACCCGGGCCCTGGGCACCTGGAAGATGTACCTGCCTTTTGGCAGTTCAATAACGGCCTGCGATGCCGGTGACAAGGTATATAGTGCAGCCGGAAAGGCGGTTTTTTCCTACGAAAAGGAGACAGGTGTTATACAGATTTATGATAAAGCCAGCGGCCTTAGCGATGTGGGGATTGCCACCATTGCTTACGACCCCTCAACAAAAGTACTGGCCATTGCCTATACTAACAGCAACCTTGATCTGCTTTATAATGGTACGGATATATATAACCTCAGCGACATCAAAAGCGAATCAACCAACGGTGCCATAAACATTAACGGTTTATATTTTGCAGATGGCTATTTGTATGTTTCTACCGATATGGGCATCACCATTGTTAATCTTACCAAAAAGGAGATTAGCAATACTTATGTGATTGGTGCCGGTGGTGCGCAAACCAAGGTGTACGCGGTAGCAATGGATGCAGCCAATATTTATGCCGCTACCGAGGAGGGTGTGAAATATGCGGCGCGCAATTCGGCCAACCTGCAGAATTTTAATTCGTGGACACTTTTTAATCCTGCAACTGGTTTGCCTTCGAAAAAGGCGAAGTATGTGGAAACACTGAATAACAAAGTTTATGCAGTTGTTACAGGGGGCGGCACTGATACTATTTACGGTTTCGATGGTACCAATTGGCTAACCTATTACTTTGATAGCCTTAATACCGTTACCAGCTTTCGTACATTTAATTCGGTATTATACTTTACCGTGTTTACCGAAGAAGGCGGCGGTTTAAACGGAAAAATTGAGGCCAACGGCAGTATAAGTACCGCGCAAACCCAGGGCCATGGCCGCCCTACCGCATGGTACGTTATTGACAACTGGAAGTGGGAGGCCGACCTTTACAACGGCCTTTACCGCGATAACATGCTGGGCTATGTAGAGCGAATTGTGCCTGAAGGCCCTTTTGCGCCTGATGTATATGATATTGAGATAAGCAACGACGTAGTATATGTTTCAGCCGGCTCAACTGATGATAGCTGGGGGCCAACATTTAACCCTTATGGCTTTTTTATTTACCGCGATAATAAATGGACGTATAAAAACCTGTATAACGATAATAACCTTGCCGATGTTTATGGCATCCTGGGGTCGGCGCCGGTGCCTGCCAAAGGGGTAACTTATTTTGGCTCATTTTTATCGGGGCTGGTAAAGTATAACGATAACGATGGCTCCACCTATGTATACACCAAGGATAACAGTATACTTGAAGGCGCCCAGCACGACCCTCAGCGCACCAAAGTAAGCGCGCTGGCTACCGATGCGCAATCCAACGTTTGGATATGTAACAGCGATGCGCTAAAGCCGCTGAAAGTTATTAAGGCATCGGATGAGAGCATGCACGAGTTTACTATACCTTATAACATTGAGGTAATGAAGAAGCTGGTGTTTGATGACTATGGCCAACTATGGGCGCCAACCAGGCCAACCGGGCTTTTGGTGTTTAGCGATAATGGCACTATTGATGACATAACTGATGATAAATCGCGTTGGCTGCATTCAGGGGTCGGCAATGGCGGCCTGCCTGCCGATGACGTTTTTTGTGTGGCAAAGGATTTGGATGGAAATATTTGGGCAGGCACTTACCAGGGCATTGCCGTGTTTTATTGCGCGGGCAGCGTGCTTTCGCAAAACGGTTGCGATGCCGACCAGATTAAAGTAGTAAACCCCGATGGCTATGTAGGTTACCTTTTTGGTACTGAAACTGTGAGGGCTATAGCCGTTGATGCCGCCAACAGAAAATGGATTGGCACCACCAATGGTTTGTGGCTTGTATCAGCCGATGGTAAAGACCAACTGTTGAAGTTTAATACCGAAAACAGCCCTATGCCTACCAACCAGGTAACGGATATTGAGATTGATGATAAAACGGGCGAGGTATTTATAGGCACCACCGGCGGTTTGATAAGCTACCAGGGCGATGCAGTAAGCGCCTGCGATGACTGTGAAAGTGCATTGGTTTATCCTAATCCCGTACGCCCCGATTATACCGGCCCCATTGCTATTAAAGGCTTAACTGATTTAGCCTACGTTAAAATTACAGACATAAGCGGCACCCTAATTTACCAGGGCAAAGCCAACGGCAGCCAAATGATTTGGGACGGTAAGAATTACAAAGGTGAACGTGCCAAAAGCGGCGTTTACCTGGTGTTTAGTTCTACTGATTTAGGCAAAGAAAAACGCGTAGCCAAAATATTAGTTACGAATTAGTGGTGTTAAAAGCCCTGCACCTGTTTCCAGTGTGTGCCGCATTGGTATAGGTAAACAGCCCCGGGAATTTTCCTTTTGAAGGAAATTATCACTGTTCCCCATTCATCAATTTTAACGGAATAGTTGTCCGTTTCATAATTGCCTGCCCCAATGCCCCCTAACCACCACCATGCTCCGTATTGTGCAAATTTCAGCTGCAGTTTGTTCTCGTCAATTTTTTCTACCGTAAACGAATCAGTAGTAAAGTTCATGTTGTATTGTAAAATCAATTCGCACTTCTGCTCTAATTGCTTGCCGTATTTCAGGTCAACAGTCTTTGCAAAGAAATTATCGGGCGGCAGCCCGCGAAACATGTAGGCTCCATCGAAATTATCCGGCAGGTTAAGCATGTAAATGTGGGGCGCATTATTCCATTTAAAATCTTCCTGTAAAGATTGCGATACCTCGCCGCTGTTATGCCAGGCGCTGGTGTTTTTTTGCAGGCAGTAAACATGTGCTAAAAGGTAAATTGCCAATAGCGGATATGCCGCTTTTCTAAAAACGGCAAAAGCTGCCAGCGTTATGGTAGCGTAGGCAAAGAGGGAAGGAAGATAACTGAAGCGGTCACCTTCTATCCGGATAATACTGGTGAAATAAAGATTAACTACCGGGGCAAGCGCAAAGATAAAACCTGCAAAAAACAGAAGCAAAAGGCGCGCCGGGTCGTTTAGTTTATTTCTGAATGCTGCTACCACTGCCGGTAAGGTGGTGGCCAAGCTGATGAAGATGTAAAGGAAATACGGCTTTTCGAAGAAGTTATAGAAGTGCATTCGCAAGCTGTGCGAATAAAACTGCGATAGCCCCCATAGTTTAAGGCAGTACTTGCTGAAGTTACCTGCCAGTAGTGCTGGGCTAAGGTTGAAGTGTACTGCCGTGCCATAATGCCCTGCAGTACTTCCCTTCAAAAATTTGGAGAGTAGAAAGTAAACAGCCACTATGGCTATAGCCGGGGCAACAAACAGGGCACTCAGTTTAATGCGCTTTTGTAATCCAACTACACTTCTCGGGGCCAGTGCTATAAACGCCCCAACGAATAAGGGGAAGCAGAAGCTTATTTCAAGAGTAAAAACTGAAAGTATGAACCATGTATAGAACCAAAGCAGCTTTTGCAGTTTTTGCTCCTGCAGGTAGCTTAAAAAGCTATGCATGGCAAGCAGCACTAAAATGCTGCACAGTAAATAATGCGAACAGGCATACCACACCAAAACCTCTGTTTGGTATGGAGAAAGGAGAAACAGAAGGCTGCTGATAAAGGCAACTCCTGTGCTGTATGGCGCGTTAACTTGCTTTAAAAGGCGGACTATTAAAAAGTAGCCAAGCGTTCCTACCGCGGCATGCAGCATCGCGAAGGCCGCGTACCATCCGTAACCGTTCCAGCCCAAAATTTTATAAAGCAAAAAGCCGAAGAGATGGTAAACGTAGTGCAGGGAATGATCGCCAAAAGAAAAAGCAACACCGTTCCAGTCATATTTTTGGTAGGAGGCGAACCACCCCAGGGTATCTGTAACAAATCCTGCCCCCGCTGTTGGGTAATAGGCGGCTAACGCTATACCCCAAAACAACAACAGGATAAATAGGGGGCTTTTTAAAAAAGGTTTGTTAGTGGGCTGCAAAGCGGTTGTGTTTCGGTAAACAAAGCAAAAAGAAAAATGGAAACGGTTGAATTAGCTAATATTGAATATTCAAGCCGCTGATAGTTTTCTCCATGTATCATAAAACGAAGGGCATAGTTTTACATACGGTAAAATACTCCGAAACCAGCGTAATAGCTAAAATTTACACTGAAGGGTTCGGCTTGCTCTCCTTTATAGTTAAAGGGGTAAGAAGTACTAAATCAAAAAACAAAGCCAGCCTGCTGCAGCCGCTTACCATACTGGATATGGAGATAAGCCATCGCGAAAACAAGAATCTGCAGTTTATAAAAGAATTTCGCCGGTTTTATAATTACGCCTCCCTTCCATTCGATACCCTTAAATCAGCCATAGCCCTTTTTCTTTTAGAGGTTATCAGCAAATCAATTCACGAGCATGAAACCAACGAGGAGATGTTTGTGTTTATTGAAGACTCCCTTATTGCGCTGGATAAGGAAGAAAAGTTAAACCCCGATTTTCACCTTGTATTCCTGGTAAATTTTACCCGGCATTTGGGTTTTATGCCGCACGATAATTTTTCAGAAGACTGCTCTTTTTTCGAAATGCGCGAAAGTGTATTTGTTTCCGAACAAGGCGCTACTACCCTTGATAAAAGTGAAAGCAAATTGTTTAATGAACTGTTAGGCGCTAATTTTTTTACCCCGCTTAAAACTAAAATGACGCGAACAGAGCGGCGCCAAATGTTGATGCACCTGATTAAGTATTATCAATGGCATATCGAAAATTTCTCGCTTAAATCGCCCGAGGTTTTAGAGGAAGTGCTGGATTAATTACTTAACACCCACCTTTATCCATATGCCGGTTGCCCTGGTTAACTTATCCTCCATAATGCAAAATACATTTCCCTTCGGTATGCTGTACTTGGGTATACAAGCTAAGCTACCGGCATTGTTAGTGCGCGTAAATACCTGCTGTTGAAACTGTTTTTCCTTAGGGCCGGCGTAAAGTTGCTGAAGCAGGTATGTGCGGTAGGCACCATTGTTGCCTGCAAAGGCAAAACAGAAAAGTGTGGTAGCCAGTAAGGTTAATATGCCTTTCATTGCCCCTGTTTTGAGTAGTTTTTCAAAAGTAAGCGCAAATCGCCGGATACGGTGTAATGTCGTGCATAATTAACTTCTGCCTGTTCTGCCTCATTCGCGGTAAGGCTTAGGTGCTTAAAGTTATCGGCTGCGGAAAGCACCCCGGGTTTTGCACTGGGGAACTTGCTAAACAGGTTCTTTTGCGAGAAGCCCACCCAGCTTTTGCGGCCACTTAAAACGGCAAACCAATTACTTAAGTAGCCACCAAAACCCTTAATTAAAAACAGGTTAAAGGGAAGTAGCGGTATTGCAGCCAGGCATATTGCCAAGTCAAAAACGCGCTTGCTGCGCAGGTTTTCAGGCTTAAACAGTGCAATTGATTTTTCGGCCGTGTAAATATCGCCGGCTGTATCTTTGGAGTTGCTTCCTATAAGGGCGCTGCTTCCTTCATTCAGTATTTTGTATTCAATACCATTACCGCAGGCGGCTATCTTTTGCAGGATAGTTTTAAAAGGCACGCCTGCCGCGCAAAAAACAACTTCGTTTGCCTGGAAAATAGCAGCACTTCTTTCCACTTCGTCCACTAAAACACCTTTAACTATCTCGTGGTTGTAGCCGGCCTGGCGCAGCAGTGCTTCTGCCCGGGCGGCCTCTTCAGTATTTCCTGCAATAATCGTTGTGCGCTGTTCCTCATTTTCCGGTGATAAGGATTGATGCTTTATAAGGTGATACAAGGTGCGCGTAAGCAACATCTCCAACCCCACCCAGGCGGCACCCAACAATATAATGGCGCGCGAAAAACGCCAGTCGTCCGGCAAAAAAGCATAAACGGCGGCAATAGCGATAGTGCCTATTAGCACACCCCGTATAATGCGCGATATGCGGAATGGCTTATCATAGCCTCCGCTTAAAAAAGTGGCCCCTAACCATATAGCAATGTAAACCGGCACAATACCAAACAGGAACTGCATAGGGTAATAGTGCTCCCTGTATTTTATCATTTTCTCCCAGTAGTCGGTTATAAAGTAAATGCCGCCAAAAGCCAGCAGGGCATCCACTATAAACAGGTAGGAGGAAGCAAAAAGGTTGGCAATAAGCGTAAGTGCGCCACGCAAAACAATGGCTAAGTTGATGAGTAAAGAAAACAGCCCCGATTGGTTGCCGCTGAAATGCTTGCGTGCAAAAATTATCATGGCGTTATAAAACACCTTTACATAGTTAAGCGAACCCTTCTTGGTGCTCTCACCCTTGTAGTGTATAATCGTAGTATCGGCAAAATAGTAGTTTTTGTAGCCCGCCTTTACAATGCGATAGCTTAGGTCCACATCCTCGCCATACATAAAAAAAGTTTCATCCAGCAGGCCGGTTTTATCTAACGCACTTTTGCGCATAAACATAAATGCGCCCGAAAGGATGTCAGCTTCGTTCGTTTCATGCTCCGGTAAAAAACCAAGGTGGTATTTGCCAAAAACTTTTGATTTTGGGAATAGCGCTGAAAGGCCAAAAGTTTTGTAAAAGGCAACAGCCGGTGTAGGCAGCCCCCTTTTTGATTCTGGCAGAAAGTTTCCGCGCCCATCAATCATATGCACGCCAAGCGCGCCGGCGGTGGTATGGCTATCCATAAAGGCAATGCACTTTTCAAAAGTGTCTTCGGCCACAACGGTATCAGGGTTAAGCAATAAAACGTACTCGCCCTGCGCTACTTGCATGGCCTGATTGTTGGCCTTTGAAAAACCGGTATTCTCTTTATTGGCTATACACTTAACCCAGGGGAATTGCTGTTGCACCAGCTCAACCGAGCCGTCAACCGAGGCATTGTCTACCACGTAAACTTCTGCTGCTATGTTTTTAATAGCGCGCTTAACGGAGATAAGACACTCCTCCAGAAAATACTTGACGTTATAATTAACTATTACAATGGTAAGCTTCATGCCTGCGCGCAAGATAGGGGGAAATGCCGTAATCAGGCAACTGCAAAATATTGTGTGCTAAAAAAGCCCGGGTGGTTAGTTTCCGCCTTTTACCAGTGTGTTTTCATAAGGCAGTCGGGTAGCAATAGAACGCGCCAGGGTCATTTCATCGGTATATTCCAGTTCTCCCCCAAAAGATACCCCCCTTGCGATACTTGTAATTTTTACGGGATAATCGCGCAGCTTTTTCGATACATAAAAGATGGTGGTATCCCCTTCGATGGTGGGGCTTATAGCCATAATCACCTCTTTAACGCTGCCGTTCCTTACGCGCTCTACCAGGCTGTCAATATTCAACTTTTCGGGCCCTACCCCATCAATAGGCGATATGATTCCACCTAAAACATGGTACACTCCGCGGTAAATGCCTGTGTTTTCTATAGCTATCACATCGCGTATGCTTTCTACCAGGCACAGGGTGCTTTGGTCGCGGTGAGCATTACCGCATATCTCGCAAACGTCATGGTCGCTAACGTTTTGGCAATGGCGGCAAAATTTTATTTCATCGCGCATTTTGGTCACGGCATCCCCAAAAAATTTCACCTTTTCACTATCCTGCTTAAGTAAGTGCAGCACCAGCCGCAGAGCCGTTTTTTCTCCTATCCCCGGCAGTTTGGTAAACTCTGCCACAGCATCTGCAATCAACTTCGAAGAGTATTTCATTTACGGCGGAAAGATAGAGGTAATCCTGTAAATTGCTGACGCCTTTCGCTTTTTTAGAAAGTTAAATCAAGGTTCGCGATGGGCCTCAATTCGCATATTATTCAGTAATAAGGTAGCGTTACCCTCATTAATAACAAACACTTTTAGTGTATCAGTACTTTCGGTGGCTGATGGCAAGGCTGAATAAAAAGAAATTGAGCCACTTACCTGGGGTTCAAAGTGCCAAATAGCATAAGGAGGTTTATTGGGTATTTTATTTTGCATACGTAGCGCTTTGCGGCGCGTTATCTTGTTACCTCTGTTTAGTTGAACAACTACATAAGTGCCATCGTATAAGTTAGAGTTTGCGGCTTTACTGTAAACTTCACATGAAACTTTAATCCAATCTCCTTTACTTAAACCGAAAGCTGAAATGGGGGTATCAATAAAAGTATAAGTCTGCCCTTTTTGGTTAAGGCATAAAGAGTATTTATTCTCTCCAATAGGTGTTGATAATGGCCCTGCAGAGTCAAGAAGTGTGTTAAAATATAACGGTTGTTTAAGAACGGTATTAGTAGGTTGCAATTCTCCCAGGTCAAAAACCACTAAATCTGTTGGTTCAGCTTTGGTTTTAAATAAAGTGCTCCAGTAAAATGCCCGGTTACTGGCCTCGCTCCACAATAAGTTAATGCCGTATTGATATGCCATACTAAATTGATGAGCCACAAATAGTGGTATCAATATCGCTAACGTCCATTTCCCCCAGCGTTCCCTAAACAAATAATGAACTGTAGTGGCCATAGGTATTGCTAACAGGGGATAGGTTTCTACCATAGGGCGGCTGCCAAGGCCATTAACGTAGGTCCAGCACCACCAACTATAAATTATATAGGTGTGAATTATGAAGAATATCGGTATTAGCCATTTAAATGAAGAGCTCTTGAAAGTTAGTAATGGTATACCCACTAAGGCAAGCAGCATAACAGGAGCATAGGGGAAAAATCCATTTGCATAACCGAAAAGGCCCTGCCGTATATGTGGATCACTAAAATCAAAGGTTTCATTTCCGTAGCTGTAATAAATCCAGTGTCCTGAAGTATATCTCCAGTAAAGCATTTGAGGAACAATAGCAAGGCAAAAGGCCATGATAGCGGCCAGTATCTTTAAAAAATTTTGCCTCAGGAAAACCGCTCGCTGCTTAATAGCCTTGGCGCCCGTTAGGCCAAATAGCAAAGGAATACTCAGAAATAAAATATCATTTGGCCGGCAAATGGCAGTTAATCCTGCTGCAAAGCCAATAAACAGCGCATACCGCCAACCGGCAGTTTTGTAGAAAAAGACCGTACTGTAAATAATTATGCTGCACAAAAAGAATAAATAAGGGTGCGCCATAGGCGAGCTTTGCGCACAGAAGAAAAGTAAGTTAGTAGCAATGGATACCCCAATAAGTGTAATGGATGTTACGGCTTCAGAAAAATAAAGAAGCAATACCTTGCGCAGAAAGAAAAGCCCTGCTATTACATAAAATGTAGTAGACAAATGCATTATAATCAAGTACAATGGCGAGAGGCCATTGGTACGTGCTCCGCTTATTTTTGCCGCTTCATGGGCAATACCAAAAAAGGGAGCCTGCAGTATAGCAATGCCAATAGGCGCTTTAATTACAACCCTGCCCCAATGGCCGGGATAAGAATACTCCGCAGATTGAAATTCCCTCGTGGTATCTTCAGCGTTACCCCCTTCTATAGCCCTATAGGTAATGCTGGTGTGAAGGTTGTCTAAATCGTGATGAATAAATAAGGCCGGGTTGTATACATAATACTCCCAGCTATCGCCACCGGCTAATATTCCGCCGCTTTTCCATCTTTGGAAATAAAAGGTAGAGGCGAAAAGAAAAAGTGCAATAAACAGAAGTGCTAAACGACTGTATGATGTTTTCACGAGTTGCTATGATACCTAATTAGCGCTTAAGCGCCAAACTTAATGTGCCTCCAGCCAGTTCAAACCGGTGCCCATTTCTGCTTCAATGGGCACACGGGTTTTAATGGCGTTCACCATTTTTTCATACACAATAGGCTTAATAATTTCCACTTCGTCCTTATGGGCATCAAACACCAATTCGTCATGCACCTGCAGTGTCATTCTCGATTTAAAATTGCGCTTCTTAAACTCCTCGTGAATATTAATCATGGCAATTTTAATAAGGTCGGCTGCTGAACCCTGCACAGGGCTGTTAATGGCGTTACGCTCCGCAAAACCGCGTACAGTAAAGTTTTTTGAGTTTATATCGCGTAAATAGCGCTTACGTCCTTTCAGTGTTTCAACATAGCCATGCTCGCGCGCAAACTGAATATTGCCGTTCATGTATGCTTTAATTTTAGGAAACTGCTTAAAGTAGTTTTCAATAATCTCTTTGGCCTCGGTTCTTGATACGCCTATGTTTTCGGCAAGCCCGAAAGCGCCCTGGCCGTAAATGATACCAAAGTTTACACTCTTGGCCTTATAGCGCATTTCTTTAGTAACCTGTTCAATAGGTACGCCATACACCTTGGCCGCAGTTGCCGTATGGATGTCAATTTTCTTTTCAAATGCCTCGCTCATGTTTTCATCGCCGCTTAACTCCGCCACCAGGCGCAATTCTATTTGCGAGTAATCGGCTGATAGAATAATATGGTCTTCATCGCGGGGTATGAATGCCTTGCGAACTTCCTGCCCGCGCTCTGTGCGTATAGGTATGTTCTGCAGGTTAGGGTTATCGCTGCTTAAGCGGCCTGTAGCCGCTACCGCCTGCCTAAAAGTGGTGTGCACCCTTCCTGTTTTCTTGTTAATCATTAAAGGCAATGCATCTACGTAAGTAGATTTCAACTTGGTAACCTCGCGGTAATCCAAAATTTTATCGGCAATGGGGTGGTGCTTGCTTAAAGCCTGCAGCGCATCTTCATTAGTAGATAACTGGCCGGTGGATGTCTTCTTGCCTTCAAATGGCAGTTGTAAGCGGTTGTAGAGTATATCACCTAACTGCTTAGGTGAGTCGACATTAAACTCCAGGCCTGCCAGTTCATAAATTTCAGAACGCACCTTAAGCATATCGGTTTCCAGCACTTTCGAAAAATTGCGGAGGAACTGCTCATCCAGCCTTACGCCTTCATACTCCATATCAGCAAGCACTTCTACCAGCGGATGTTCTATTTCATCCAACACTCGCTCTACCTGCTGCTGGTGCGCCATAGGTGCAATTTTGTGTTTTAGCTGCAGGGTTATATCGGCATCCTCGGCGGCGTATTCTGCAATTTTATCAAGGGGCACATCGCGCATACTTCCTTGTTTTTTCCCCTTGCCAATCAACTCATCAATGCCTATCGGCGTGTAACCCAGGTAGGTTTCGCTCAGGTAATCCATGCCGTGTTTAAGATCGGGCTCTACAAGGTAATGTGCCAGCATGGTGTCGTATATCGGCAGTTGCACCTGTACATCATAACGCTTAAATACCAAAAGGTCAAATTTTACATTCTGGCCTATTTTAACCTGTGTTTTGCTTTCCAGCAAAGGCTTAAACAGCTGCGCTATCTTTTTTGTTTCTTCAAAATCGGGCGGACAAGGCACATAATATGCTTCGCCGGCTTTTACGCTAAAGCTCATGCCTACCATATCCAGCGTAAAGTAATCCAGCGATGAAGTTTCTGTATCAAAGCAAAACTCAGGGTGGGCTTCTAACTCCTTCACTAATTCCTTGATTGCCTCTTCTCCTTCAACTATCTTGTAGTTGTGCGGGGTGTTGGCTACTGTTTTGCCTTTTACTATTTCAACAGTTTCAACAGCCACCGCCGCGCTTGCAAAAAGGTCTTGTTGCGTACCGGCTTCTGTAGCCGCGGGTGCCCCCGCTGATTGTTGATTGGCGGTATAATCTGTGCCGATAATACGTTTGCCCAGGGTGCGGAATTCCAACTCTGCAAAAATGGCTCCCAATCTTTCCTTGTCCGGGTTTTCCATCTTTAACTCATCATCGGTAACGTCAATAGGCACATCCAGCTTAATTGTTGCCAGGCGTTTTGAAAGCAGCCCCTGCTCGGCAAAATTCTTTACGTTTTCACCAACCTTGCCTTTTACTTTGTCAGCATTGGCAATAAGGTTTTCCATACTGCCGTATTCCTTAATAAACTTCTTAGCGGTTTTCTCGCCTACGCCCGGTATGCCCGGTATGTTGTCTACCGAATCGCCCCACATGCCAAGTATGTCAATCACCTGCTTAGGGTCTTCCACTTCCCACTTTTGCTTTATTTCTTCTACACCTAGCACTTCCACATCACCTCCCGCACGTGCCGGTTTATAGATATAAATGTTGTTGCTCACCAGTTGGGCATAATCCTTATCAGGGGTTACCATATACACAATATGGCCCTCTTTAGCTTTTTTACAGGCTATGGTGCCTATAATGTCGTCAGCCTCGTAACCGTCAAACTCAAGAATAGGAATATGCCAGGCTTCTAAAATTGATTTTATGTGTGGTACCGCAAAAATGATATCCTCGGGTGTTTCCTGGCGGTTGGCTTTGTAGTCTGCAAACTCGGCAACCCTTTCAGTGGCTTCTCCCTTATCAAAAACCACAGCAAGGTGGGTAGGCTTTTCTTTTTGTATTAAGTCAAACAGCGTATTGGTAAAACCAAATATGGCAGCCGTGTTTTGCCCCTTTGAGTTTAAAAGTCCGCCGCCGGCCTTGCCGCTGTAGGAGTTATTAAAGGCGTAATATGCCCGGAAAATAAGCGCGTAGGCGTCAAGCAGAAATAGTTTATTGTCAGTCCAATCGGTATGTCCCATAAAATACGTTGTAAGAAGGAGGAGTAATTAGCGCGAAGAAAAGAAATTCCCGCTGTATAGTCTTTATAAGGCCGGGGCTGTTAAAACTCTTTGTCAAAGCCCAACTCATCCATTATATCGCCCAGCTGGTTATAAATGTATTCTTTGCTAAGGCCGTATTCTTCCAGGCTGTATTCGTGTTTACTTTTGTAGTTCTGGTTGCGCTTCTGCTCACGGCCAAGTGCAGTGGCGAATTTTTCCGAAACATCCCAGTTAAAGTGTTTGTAGATGTTCAACACAGTTTGTTGCGGGTCCGCCAGTAAATCATCGTACTTTACCTGGAAAAACTGTGATGGCGGAACTGTTTTTCGCATTTCGCGGGAATACTTGTAAAAGCTTATGCCGTATTGCGCCCACACCTGCTTGCTGGGGTCATGCTTGGGCACATCGGGAGAGTGGAAGTTGTACATGGCCGTAAACATGCTGGCCATGCTTGGCACCGCATCGTACGGGTGGCGGGCAATGTAAATTATTTTGGCATCGGGGAAACGTTGAAGCAATGACTTAAACCGCGCAGTGCTCATTACGTTTTTCGAAAGATAAGTTTTGTTGGGCCCGGCCCGGTAAACAAAGCGCTTAACGCAGCTTTCGTAAAAATCCATTACATGCTTGCGTATGCTTTCCGGTTCATCATCCAGAAATTTATTGTCGTTATGGAGGTGGAAGTAAGGAAAGGGAATAAATATGCCGGGGCTCATAAGCGTTTGGGCAAAAGGCAGTTCGTCTTCCTCTGCTTTGTTAAAACCCATGGCATGTATATCGTCCCAACCGCCCCAAAACCTTTCATCCAGGCGGTCCATTAACTTACCAATAATGCCCCGAAGTATTTTTTTATCAATCCAGCTAAACAGTTGGTAAAACTGCACAAAGGAGGAGGTCATAAAAAAAGTGTGCGCATTCTTTGTAAAAACAAAACGCTCTTTATCAAGGGCCACTAAACGGTGCAGGTACGTAGTGCCGCTGCGCGGGCTTGAAATAATGAAGACAGGCTGTTTTATTTTGATATTGCGGTAGCCACTGTGAAAAATGGCATCCATCAGGCGGAAAAACAAGTGAACAACCTGGTTAAGGTAATAGAGGAAAATGAATAATACCGAAAGCAGCCAAACCTTCCAGCGAAAATGGCGGTACGTTTCAACTATAATATTGCCCAGTATTTTGTAGCGGACGTAATAAAAACCAGCACGTATATAAATCATAATCCCTGATGCAAAGGAAAGCTTTGGGCAATATTCTGCCAAACGATTTAAATGAAGACTTTATTTTAGCCGGAACGTTTAAAAATGATTTCGAACCGTCAGCTTTTCCTATCGCACCTGGCCCAAACCAGCCCATCGCCGCTTCTTCTTGAAATAGAACGGGCCGAAGGAATGTACCTGTACCAAGCCGATGGCAAAAAATACATGGATTTGATTGCGGGCATTTCGGTCAGCAATCTGGGCCATTCGCATCCCGCAGTGGTAAGCGCTGTAAAGCAACAGGCCGAAAAATACATGCACCTGATGGTTTATGGCGAGTTTGTGCAAAGCCCGCAGGTTTTGTATGCTGCTGCGCTAAGCAAGGTTTTGCCGCCTGCATTAAGCAGTATTTATTTTACCAATAGTGGGGCCGAGGCTACCGAGGGCGCCATGAAGCTAGCCAAGCGGTTAACCGGCCGCCGGCAGTTTGTGCATTTTAAAGATGCTTACCACGGCAGCACACAGGGCGCGCTCAGCCTGATGGGTGATGAAACGTTTAAGCGCAGATTCAGGCCACTTTTACCCGATACCTTGCAACTGGACTTTAATAGTGTAAAAGACCTGGACAGGATAACCGCAGCAACTGCGGCGGTAGTGGTAGAGCCGGTAAAAGCGGAAAGCGGCGTAAGCCTGCCCGCAGAAGGTTATCTTAAGCTGGTACGCAAAAAGTGCGATGAAACCGGCGCCCTGTTGATTTTTGATGAATGCCAAACGGGTTTAGGAAGAACGGGCAAACTGTTTGCCTTTGAGCATTATGGTGTAGTGCCTGATGTGCTATTGCTTGCTAAAGCTTTTGGTGGCGGCATGCCGCTTGGCGCTTTTATATCTTCCCGCGAAAAGATGATGGCTTTGTCCGAGAACCCTATATTGGGCCATATCACCACTTTTGGCGGGCACCCGGTGTGCTGCGCTGCCGGCCTGGCGGCATTTAATACGTTGCAGGAAGAGAACCTGGTTGCCACGGTTGAAGCAAAGGGGCAGTTGTTTGAGGACTTATTGGTAAGCCCGAAGATTAAAGCAAAACGCAGAAAGGGGCTTATGATGGCGGTGGAGTTTGCGGACTTTGAGCAAAATAAAGCCATAATTGACCGCTGTATCGAAAAGGGTGTTTTAACCGATTGGTTTTTATTTGCCCCGCATTGTATGCGTATTGCCCCTCCATTAATTGTTACCGAAGAGGAGATACGCCATGCCTGTTCCGTAATTTTAAGTTGTATTGAATAAACTGTTTTGAAAACAAGTGCACCTATATCTTTTCTTCTTACAGCCATTGCGCTTGTCTTTTTTGCATCCTGTAAAAAGGAAACAATAGAGCTGCTTACCCAAGAGGTCAATTCAAATACAACTTTACAGCTTACCGATGTGGTTTTTGCCAACGATTCAGTTGGCTTCGCCTGCGGGGGAGACCGCTGGAGTAAGGGGATAATTTTACGTACAACAGATGGAGGGCATACCTGGAGCAGCCCCGATAGCCTTTTTGATCATGAGGCTTATAGTCTGTATGCTTTTTCGGCGGATGAGGTGTATATAGCAGGAGGGAATTCGTATTTCGGCCATTCGCTGGATTCCGGCAAAACTTTCAGCATAAAGCAAAGCGATTACAAGCGAATATTTGATATAGCCTTTGCTGACCATAACAGATTGGTTAAGGTGGGGGCAGAAAATGCTTATGCGGATGGGCATATAGCCTATAGTTCCGATGCGGGGTTGAACTGGACTAAAACAGACTACCTTACGGCCATGACCTGTGTGCAGTTTGCTGATAACAGCACAGCGTTTGCATCGGGTTATGGTGTGGTTTACCGCTCTACTGATGGCGGTGCCAACTTTGAACCCTTGGATGTGCGCGGCGACTTTTTCCTGGGGCTAAGTTTCCCGTCATCTTCAACCGGCTATGTTGCGGGATACGAAAAATTGATTTTAAAAACCACGGATGGAGGCAATAGCTGGAAACGCGTTATGCGTGGCAATGCCCCTTTTTCAGCACGCGAACACTTTCGCACCATTAAATTTTGGGATGATAATAACGGCTTTGTTTGTGGCGATGGCGGTATAATGTATCAAACCAATAATGGCGGGGATAGCTGGAAAAAGGTGAAACAATTTACGGATGTTAACCTTATGGCCATTCACTTGTTTTCGGCAACCGATGGCATTGTAGTTGGTGATGGCGGCAAGATATTTCTGTTTAAAGCCCCGCAATAGCTTCAGTTAAATATTTCAGCAAGCATACAACGCGCGCTGCCGCCTCCCACACTCTCAATGGTATCTAAAGGCGCCGAAAGAAGGCGCGCATGTTTCTCGATAAGCGCAATTTGCGCGCCCGTAAAATGATTGTGTGCTCTCTCGCTCATTACTAAAAATTTCTCCCCCTTCTTGTTTTGCAATAACAGGCAGTTGCCGCAAAAATTCTCCATTTGCTCAAGGCTTATTTCAATTACCTCTTTGGTTTCTTTCAGCCTGGCTTTCAACTCTTCGGCCCTATCGGTAACACAATCCACACAAACAATAGCTAATGTATCACTCACACTCATTACCACGTTAGTGTGGTATATGGAATTGCCCTGGCGGTCGGCAGTAGTAAACGTAAATACCTTGTAGCCTAAATGCGCTGCAACTTTCGTAACCAATTCCTCATTAGTTCGGGCGGAAAGTGCAGCGTAAACTGTTTTGTTGGCGTGATCAAATACCAGGCTGCCGGTGCCTTCCAGAAACCGGCCTTTGCTTTCAAAGTCAGTTAAGTGCAGTGTATTGGCTGCTGATACTAGTTGAGCAAGCTCTGTACGGCGTTCTAATCTTCTTACCTGCGAAAACATGGGGTACAGTATCAACTGCCCGTTTGGGTGGCTGCTAAACCAATTGTTAGGGAATACCGCATCGGGCTTAACGGGTTCAGGGCTATCCTCCAGTATCATTACTTCAATGCCGTTGTTAAGCAATAGTTGGGCAAATCGGTCGAATTCAATCAGCGCGGCATTTTGAACTTCGTGGCCGGAAAGATGAGTAGCGTTTTGGAAAGTATTGTTTACAGCCGTTTCGGTATTAAAACCGAAGTTTGCAGGACGGACCATTAAAACTTTAGAAGCAATCATATTAAAATGCCACCCCGGCACACATTTCGTAAAACTGGGCAACAAAAAAGTGTGTCTTTAAGTTACTACCGATAAAAAACTTAGTGCTTTTGTTTTTACCAACGCTAACAAAATAATAGTTGGCCCCAATCTTAACATACATGGGGGCATCCTTGCGCGGGTTTAACAGGTAAACACCTGCCATAAAGTAAATACCCAATTTGCCCATAATCACTTCATCGCCGGCAAAAAGGCTGATGTTCATCGAAGACAGGGTGCGGCTGTACTTAAAGTCGTTGCCATAATAGCCTATAAGGTCGTAGGCCGCCTGGTTAAACTCTACCGAAGCACCGCCCAGCACCTTATTTACAATACTGGTGTAATAGGCGTAGTTGATAGTGCCTATGTACACGGGAAATTTTGCGCCTTTATACGGTCGCGATTCCTGTATGCCCATGCTGAATTTTACCATTACCTCGTGCCGTTTTTTAGGCTTGCTCCACTTAGCGCGGTTGTAACGGAAGGAGTCTGAAACGCAGGGGAAATATCTTAAACCAAAAAACACGGCGGGAGTATTAATCCCAAGGTTGGGGAACTGCACCGCAGAGTTGGAGTAATGGGTAAACGAAACCCCGAGGGTTAGCTGCACATTGGGGTGGGGTTTAATGTCAATACCCAATTTAACCTGTGCCGATGAATTGAGGGTAGAGCCAATTACCACGTTTTCCGGATTGGTTTGAAGATTAAAGTGCCGGGGTACTATGGCAATTCCTGAACCGGCCCGTACATAAAAATCTACATAGCGGCTACGCACTATCCAGAATTTAGCAACTCCCATCAGCATATACGCATCGCCGAAGTACTGGTAATCGCCATGCCGGAAAAATGTAAAAGCAGCTCCAAGTTCAGGGTAATGTAGCTTACGTTGCCACTCTTTGGTGCCCAAAGTTTGTTTGTAGGCCGCTATTTCAAACCCATGCGTAAATTCGGTTGGGCGCGGTTTAAAGCGGGAGTTATGCGCCAATATGCGCCCAAAGATATAGTCGGCCTCAATGGAATACTTGCCAATCTTCCCGAATTTTTCATCGGGACGGGCAAAGAGCAAAGCCGGTAAAAGGGTTAAAAGAAGGATAAAGCGCACCGCTCAAAAATAAACGAAACGAAGTTCTAACTTCGCCAAAATTTTTACCCATGAAAATGAACCGTACACGCAGTTGGTTTAAAACCGGCTCCGGAAGGATAATTGCTTACTTCCTGCAGGGCTTGTTATTAATTGCGCCAGTATTCGTTACCTTCTATGCACTCTTTTCCATATTCGATTGGCTGGATAGCAAAGTAAATCTTGTTTTCGAAAAAGTGTTCCACTTCTATTTTCCGGGCCTTGGCATTGCTGCCATGTTTGTGCTCATAACTATAATAGGTGTTATTGGCTCAATAGTTTTTCTGCAACCGCTGCTAAACGTGCTGGACGCTGTGATGGAAAAAACACCGGTGGTAAAGGATATTTATTCGTCCTTAAAGGATTTCTTCAGTGCGTTTATAAGCAATAAAAAGAAATTTGATAAGCCGGTAATGTTTGAGTTCGGCAAAGGCTCAGGCGTTTACAAGTTGGGCTTTATTACGCAGGATGATTTAAAGGAATTGCACATAATAGACAAGGTGGCGGTATATGCTCCACTGTCTTACAACCTGTCAGGCTTACTCTATATTGTAAACCGCGACCAGATACAGGTGCTCAACGATGTTAGTGCGGGCGATGTAATGAAGTTTGTTGTTAGCGGCGGCGTAACCGAAATTGAGGAAGACCATCATCACCAACTGCCAACTCAATCTAACAACCCGTAATGTTGTTTTAAGGCGGAGCTCAGATACGAATATTTGGTCACTTCGCTATCGGCTGTAATTTGATTGAGCAGCCGCAGGGCGTTGGCTTTGTCGTTTTTGGCTAAATAAATTTTGGCCTCAAAATATAATGCCGCATGCCTGTAAAAGGCGTTAGTGTTTTGCTGCAGCGGGCTTAAGTTTTTTTCTGCGTTAATGTTATCTCCTGCCTTATAAAAGACATAAGCACTGTGCAGTTGTAAAAAGCGGTATTCGGCCTCGGTAATTTTACAGCCGTCATCATCTGACAAAAATTGAGTAGCTGCGGAATAATTTTTAATACTGCTTTGATAGATGCCAAAAACCGTGGTGGCGCCGCATACGTTCTGCTTTACTGCCCTTTCTAACACAAGGGGCATATACCAGTTTTGGTAGCCGCCGTTAACCAAGGCATCAAACTCGGCTTTGGTAATCGTATCACCTAAGGCTAACAACGCACTTGCCAATTGATATTCCTGATAATAACTATTGGAATCCGTTTGCTGCACAAAATTTTCAAACTTTTTACGGTAGTCCCGGTCTCCATCGGCAAACATGCGTAACGCCCTGTAAAAAGGGGCCAGTTTGCGGTTGTATTCGCGATCGTAACGCTCTAAAACCAGTTGGCAATTATCGTAGTAGCCAAGCTGCCCGTAAATAAATGCCGTATTTAAAAAAGTTGTTTCATCTATGTCCTTCTTCTGCAAAGCGGAGTCAAGCCAGTTAAAACACTCTTTAAATTTACCGGCATAAAAATATTCTGAACCTATATCGGCCCGTATGCCGGCCAGGCCGGGGTATAAGCGGGCAATGTATTGATAAACCTCCATGGCTTCATCAAACTGCCCCCGCTCTTTTATTCGCCTTGCATATTCAGCCATGTTGTATGCCTGCTCGCCGGTGGTATCGTTTAATACATGTAAAAGTGCAGGTAGCTGTGCTTTAAGTTTTTCCCCGTCAAGGGCCAGCGCATATAAGGTGCATAGTCCTTTTTGAATGTCTTGCCGCTGCGGATTAAACTTTGCGCACTTCTTCCAGAATGCTTCAACTTGTTTTACGGTTTCAGCGGGTATAATTGGCGGTATAACGTTAAGGTTAGCTACTGCAGTATCAAAAACAGATTCGTTATCGGCAGTTAAAGCAAGGGGCGTTGGCAGTTCGGTCCACTTCTTGTTTAATATAACATTGCCCTTCATCATTAGGGCGTCAACGTTTTTCTTGTCCTTTTTTAAAATAGAATCCAGGTAACGGTTGGCTGCATCAAACTGATTTTTTTGAATGAGAAGACCTGCCGTTTCAACAATAGTGTTTTGTGCATTACAGGTAACTGTAAACGCAAAGGCCAGTACGAGTGCAATGCTTCTGCAGAACATAATTTTTAGTTGGATGCAACAACAGCCGTGGCTAATTCCTCTCGCAAAAATTTGGCGGTGTGGCTGGTTTTGTGTTTGGCAACTTCCTCGGGTGTACCTGTGGCAATAATTTGTCCACCACGGAAACCACCCTCTAAACCAACATCAATGATATAGTCGGCTACCTTTATTACGTCCAGATTGTGCTCAATCACTAAAACCGTATTACCCCTTTCTACCAGGCGGTTCAATACATCCAGCAGCACGCGTATATCTTCAAAGTGCAAGCCGGTAGTGGGTTCGTCCAATATGTAAAATGTTTTGCCGGTATCTTTTTTCGAAAGCTCTGCGGCAAGTTTAACGCGCTGTGCTTCGCCACCGCTTAAAGTGGTGGATGATTGGCCCAGCCTTAAGTAGCCCAAACCCACATCATTTAGTGTTTTAAGCTTGGGGTAGATGGATGGTATACTTTCAAAAAACTCCAGCGAGTCCTCCACTGTCATGTTCAATACATCGCTTATCGATTTGCCTTTGTAGCGCACTTCCAGCGTTTCGCGGTTGTAGCGCTTGCCGTTACACTTCTCGCACATTACTTCAACGTTGGGCAAAAAGTTCATTTCAATCACCTTCATACCGCCACCGCCACATTCTTCGCACCTGCCGCCTTTTACGTTAAACGAAAAGCGCCCCGGTGTGTAGCCACGTATCTTCGCCTCTGGCAATATGGCAAACAGCTTGCGTATTTCATCAAACACTTTAATGTAAGTAACGGGGTTACTGCGCGGCGTACGCCCGATAGGTGATTGATCAATATCAATAACCTTATCCAGGTTTTCCAGCCCTTCTATTTTCTTATAGGGCAGCGGACGGTGACGCCCGTTCCACACATAATTGTGCAGTATAGGGTAAAGCGTTTCGTTTATTAAACTCGATTTGCCGCTACCTGAAACGCCGGATACACAGATAAAAGTGCCCAGTGGAAACTCAACATCTACGTTTTTGAGATTATTGCCGCTTGCCCCTTTTAAACGTAAAAATTTGCCATTCCCTTCTCGGCGGCTGGCCGGTATTTCAATCTGCAACTGGTTGCTAAGGAACTTTGCCGTGGTAGAACCCTGCTTTAAAAAATCCTTTGGCGTGCCGTAGGCCACAATTTTACCCCCATGCTCGCCTGCACGCGGGCCAATGTCAATTATGTAATCGCTCTCCAGCATTATCTCTTTATCATGCTCCACCACTATTACCGTGTTGGGGTTAGATGCCAGTTGCTTAAGAGCAGTTATCAGTTTGCGGTTATCGCGCTGGTGCAGGCCTATACTTGGTTCATCCAGTATGTAGGTAATGCCCGAAAGTTGTGAGCCTATTTGCGTAGCAAGACGTATGCGTTGCGATTCGCCACCGCTTAAGCTTTTTGCCGGTCGGTCAAGGGCTAGGTAATCCAATCCCACATCCAGTATAAACTGAATACGGGTGCGTATCTCCTTTAATAAATCTTTAGCTATGGTGCGCTGCCTTTCGCTCATGCGGTTTTCAAGGCCCTCAAACCACTTAGCCAGTTCGGTTAAATCCTGTTGCGCTAACTCTCCTATATTTTTCTCGTCAATCTTAAACCAAAGGCTTTCCTTTTTAAGGCGTGTGCCATTGCAGGTTGGGCAGGCGTGCTGCTCCATAAAACCTTCGGCCCATTCGCGTATACCTTCGGATGAAGTGAAGCGGAAACAGCGTTTTAATAATCCCACCAGGCCGCCTTTGCTTAAGGTATACCAGCGGTCGTCAAAATCTTCAATCACTAAATCTTCCTCTTCAAAGCTGTTGTCTTCCACATCGCCGTACAAAATATAGTTAAGTGCCTCGGTGGGTATCTTAGCTATGGGATCGCTTAAGGTAAACTTGTATTTTTTAGCTATGGCTGTTAACTCGCGGAAGATGAAATTATCCCTTGCCTCGCCTACCGGTAAAATACCGCCCCTGTTAATCGAAACCTTTTCATCGGGAATAATAACCTTGCGGTTAACCTCGTACGTAATACCTAAGCCATTGCAGGTATTACAGGCGCCGTAAGGGGAGTTGAATGAAAAGGTATTGGGGGAAGGTTCCTCGTATGAAATACCTGAATCAACACACATAAGGTGCTTACTGAAATTGAAAACTTCGTCCGTTTCGGCATCTAAAAGCTGAATAAGGCCTTTGCCTGCTTTCATGCCCTGGCCTACTGCCGTGCGCAGGCGCTCGCGCGCGCTGCTTTCAATTTTAAGTCGGTCAATTATCAGTTCAATATCATGCACCACGTAGCGGTCTACCTGCATTTTAGGCTTCACATCTACTATTTCGCCGTCGATACGTATTTTGAGATAACCCTGTTTGCGCACCTGCTCAAACAATTCTCGGTAATGGCCTTTACGTCCGCGCACAACAGGCGCTAAAACAATTATTTTTTTGCCGTTGTGGTGTTGCAGCAGGTTGTCAATTATCTGCTCCTCGGTAAACTTTACCATCTTTTTACCGGTTACGTAGCTATAGGCATCGCTGGCCCGTGCAAAAAGCAAGCGCATAAAATCATAAATCTCTGTAACAGTACCCACTGTTGAGCGCGGGTTACGGTTAACTGATTTCTGCTCGATGGAAATTACCGGGGAAAGGCCGGTTATCTTATCTACATCAGGCCGCTCGTAGCCGCCTATAAACTGGCGGGCGTAGGCCGAGAAGGAATCAAGGTAACGCCTTTGCCCCTCGTTGTAAATAGTATCAAAAGCCAACGATGATTTACCACTGCCTGATATACCGGTGATTACCACAAACTGATTGCGCGGTATTGTTACATCAACGTTTTTAAGATTGTGCACTCTTGCCCCAAACACTTCTATGTTATCCGGCTCAATACCAATCGCTTCGGTGTCCTTATTTTTATTTGAATTCTTAACTGCCATTTGAAGGGGTGCAAAATTAACTAAACCCCAGCATAAAAGGCAGCATTAAAAGTTTTTAGCATTAAGCAAAAAGAGGTAAACCCTTGTTAAACCACGGGTTGTGGGGCAAATACTTTGGTTCTTTCCATGCGGGCGGCCATATCCTGCTTCAGGGCCTTGCACATTTTTTCATAAATACGGGGTAAGGACTTTTTAAACTCGATGGGGGTTTCAAAAAAACTTTCTACGCAACAAGCCCATAACTCGGCCTCGTTAGTAAAGGCATAGGTACGCAAAAATGTATTGGGCCCTATACGTACGGCGCGCAGTTCATCTAATGCAGCCTTTTCCCATTCGTTAAAGTAGGGTTCAATTTCCTCATAGGCCAGGTAATCCAACATAAGGGCGTGGGCCATTTCGTGTAAGGCAAGGTTTACTTTGTCATTACCTATACGGTAGCCCTCTACAAAGTCTGCCCAGCTTAGTATCATACGGCCGCTTTCAAAAGTCAGCCCTTTAACTCTATGTTCTACTAAACGAGAGTAGAACGACTCCGGCGTTACGTGAATGTTTTGCAGGTTTTCAAGGTCAAACTCTTCAAGCCCAAAGGTTAACTGGGTTAAAGCGGCAGAGATAAGTATTTCCATTTCCTCTGTTAGTTCAATGCCACGGCCTATAAAAGCTTTTGAATCACGTATATAGCGTAGCCGCCCTACAAAGCGGCGTTGTTCTACTTCTGTTAGAAGCAGGAAGTAGGGAAACCTTTCGGACAACAGTTTAAAGTAAAGCGAAAAGCCCGGCGGATCAGCGGCAGGAAAGTAAGTATACCGGAAACGTTTCCAGAAAGGGCGGAAAATTGTTTGCAGCAATTTAAAGCCCAGTATTACCGGTGCACCAAGTACAATAGCAAGTACAAGGGCCAGTATTACAAAGCCAATCAGCGTTTCCATTTTTCAAATATAACTTTCGCCAATTAGTAAAGTGTTTTGCATGTTTTCGGTTGCCATATTTCTTAACTGTTTAAAAATCTTGCCCGCCTTCAGCGCGCTTCAGTTATTTTCGCGGCTATGTCGTATTTGGATGAGTTGAATGAGGCCCAGCGTGCAGCTGTAGTTAATACCGAAGGGCCCACCATGATTGTTGCAGGGCCCGGTTCAGGAAAAACAAGAGTGCTTACCTACCGCATTGCGCACCTTATGCGTAACGGGGTTGATGCCTTTTCTATATTGGCCCTTACCTTTACCAACAAGGCATCCGAAGCCATGCGCCAGCGTATTGAAAAAATTGCCGGCACCGATGCGCGCAGCCTTTACATGGGCACCTTCCATAGTGTGTTTGCCCGTATTTTGCGGGTTGAAGCGCAACGCATAGGCTACCCTTCCAACTTTACTATTTACGATACTGAAGATTCGCGCTCACTTATAAAAACGATTATCAAGGAGAACAACCTTGATGATAAGATTTACAAGCCCAACCAGATTCAGTACCGTATTTCAGCCATGAAAAACTCGCTGATAACACCTGAGATGTATGCTATAGACGGTGAGTTAATGGCAGAAGACCGCAGCACCCGCAGGCCGGCAACTGCGCAGTTGTATAAAATGTATTGCGACCGTTGCTTTAAAGCCGGCGCTATGGATTTTGATGACCTGCTGCTGAATACGCACGTTATTTTCGAAAAGTTTCCTGATGCGCTGTATAAGTACCAGCACAAGTTCAGATATGTGCTTATTGATGAGTTTCAGGATACCAACTACCTGCAATACGCCATTGTAAAACGTATAGCAGATGTGTTTCAAAACATAACGGTGGTGGGTGATGATGCACAGAGTATATATGCCTTCCGTGGAGCTACTATTGATAATATCCTGAACTTTGAGAAGGATTTTCCGGAGTTGAAGGTTTACAAGCTGGAACAAAATTACCGCAGCACTCAAAACATTGTAAAAGCCGCCAACGAGTTGATACACCGCAACAAGAATCAACTAAAGAAGGAGATTTGGACGGAGAACGACCGCGGCGAGGATATAAAAATTGTGCGCACGCCAAGCGATAACGAAGAGGGTAGATGGGTGGCTGATTCCATGATGGAGCTTAAAATGCGCGAGCATTACAAAAACAGCGACTTTGCCATACTGTACCGCACCAACGCCCAGAGCCGTGCATTTGAAGAAGCCTTAAGAAGGCAGAATATACCCTACCGTATTTATGGCGGTATGAGCTTTTACCAGCGCAAGGAAATTAAGGACCTGCTGGCATACTTAAAGCTTACCGTAAACCCTTATGATGAAGAGGCGCTGAAGCGTATTATTAATTACCCCGCCCGCGGTATCGGGCAAACTACTATTGATAAGATAATCATTACCGCCAATAATGAAAACAAGCGCCCCTGGGATGTTTTGAACGAGGTGCAGTATTACGATATACCTACACGTACCAAGAATGCCGTAGAGGAGTTTGTGTTGATGATAAAAAGTTTTGGCGCCCAGGCCACAAAGTTAAATGCCTATGATCTTGCCAAGCACATTGGTAGCACCACCAAAATGGTTAGCGAGTTGTATAATGATAAAACGGTAGAAGGTGTTAGCCGTTACGAAAACGTGCAGGAGTTGCTGAACTCAATAAAGGAGTTTGTGGAAGAAGATGTAGTGCAGGATGATGAAGTGCTTAGCGCCGATAAAGGATTGGGTTCCTTTTTGCAAAATGTTACCCTGCTTACCGGCGATGAAAAGGATGCGGTGAATGCCGACAGCGTTAAGTTAATGACGGTGCACGCGGCCAAGGGACTTGAGTTTAAAGTGGTGTATGTAGTAGGTATGGAAGAAAACCTCTTCCCCGGCCAGCAGAGTTTATACAGCCTTGAAGATTTGGAAGAGGAGCGCCGGTTATTTTATGTAGCCATTACAAGGGCTGAAAGGCGTTTGTATTTAACCTATGCCAGCACGCGTTACAAATTCGGACAGTTAAACTATTGCGACCCCAGCCGCTTTTTACAGGAAGTACCGGAGAATGTAGTATCGCACCACGGCGATGTGCGTAAGGCTAAAATACACAGCAGTAATACCCCAACAGAAGGCTTTACCAAAAGCGTTTATCCTAAACCTTCGGTTATGCCTGCACCTAAGCCACCCGTAACCGAGAGCGCAGAACCCTTTGTGGCCGATGATGCCAATACCCTGCAAACAGGCATGGAAGTGTTGCATGAAAAATTCGGCGAAGGTAAAGTGGTATCTATAGAGGGGAACGGCGTTAACCGCATCGCATCTATCTTTTTTACGGCTTATGGTGTAAAGAAGATTATGCTGAAGTTCGCGCGCGTTAAAATCATAAAAGGTATTTAAAGCGCTCTTTCCAGAAAGTAGGTTTTCATCTGCCCTTTTCCTTTTATTGTTATTACGCCTCTTTCAATAAACTCAAAGCGCTTTTCCTTGAGAATGGTGTAAAAGTCATCGCTTACATGAATTTTGCCTGTCTCTCCGTGGCTCTCCATACGGCTGGCAGTGTTTACAGCATCGCCCCATAAGTCATAAGCAAATTTTGTTTCGCCTATAATACCGGCAACGGCATGGCCTGTGTGCAGGCCTATTCTGATTTGCAGGCCGTTCTGTTCAGTTTGTGCTTTCATGGTTTCTTTAACTTCCAGGGCAAAATTTGCTGCGCGTATGGCGTGGTCAGCCATTGGCACGGGAACTCCCGCTACCGCCATGTAAGCATCACCAATCGTTTTAATCTTTTCAAGGCCATGCTTTTTGGCAATACGGTCAAACTCAGAAAACAGATTGTTGAGAAGGCTAACCAGCTGGTGCGGTGATATGTTTTGCGAAAGAGCCGTAAAGCCCACTATGTCTGAAAAGAAAACGGAAACGCCCTCACAGTAGTCGGCAATCGTTTTTTCGCCGTTCAAAATGCGCTCAGCAATTTGTACGGGCAGTATGTTCAGCAGTATTTTTTCCTGTTCCTGGAAACGCGCCAGCTTTACCTGTCTGTCGCGTTCGCTTTCCTCAATTTTTCTGCGGTATTCCATCATCTCAGCCTGCCTGGTAGATTCCTCCGTTTTCATTCTTGTATTCAGCTCTACTGCTTTTTCAAGATGTTCAAGGGCGGCATGCCATTTTTGTTGGCGGCGAAAGATTTTATACAAGGCTTCATTTGCATCCATGGCAACTTTGGGTACGCCCAGCAGTTCGCTTGCTTTAATGGCCTCTTCCAGTTTTTGTACAGCAAGTTCTATGTCCGCACTTTTGTTTTCAGTATGCCCGTAAATTAACCCCAGGCCTAATAGCCAATGCGCTTTTGGGTATTGATGCCGGCCGTCCTCGGTATAGGTTAAGGCTTTATACATAGTGTCCAGTGCATCCTGAAAGCGATGCATGGCCTGATAAGTGTTGGCGAGGTTGCCATATAGCAGGCAAAGATCATGTTTGGAATTGAGCATATCGGCCAGTTTTAGGCCTTTATTGAAATATTCCAGTGCAAGCTCGTAATTGCCGGTTTTACTATAGGCGCCGGCAATATTTGTAAGACACTTAATCTCGCTTTTTTGGTTCCTGGTTTCGTGTGCAATTTCAAGGGCTTTGTCAAAATAGGTAAGTGCCTTTTCGTAATCTCCCAACAAGGCATAAATAGATCCGGCATTATCGTAGGCATGGCTCAATCCTTTTTTATTGTCCGTTTGCTGATAAGCTGCTTTTGCACCTTCCAGGTTTTCTAATGCGTGCTGATAATCACCTATCATAGTATACACTATGGAAATGTTCATTAGGTTACGACTAAGCGCCGAGGTGGCATTTGTCTCTCTACATAACTCAATGGAGCGTAAAAAATTTTTTACAGCAGCTATGTATTGTGCCATATCCAGGTAAACTCTCCCTAAAATGCTGCTGGCCTTAATTATCAACTTAATGTCTTTGGCTGCTTCGGCCAGGTCCAGAGCCGTAATCGCATTGAGCTCCGCCTCCTTAAATAAACCTTGCTTCTCCTTCAATCGGGCCGAAATGCAAAATGCCTTAGCCTTAAGCAGCAATAATTCTTCCCCCACATAGTTATTCAATAGCTGAATGGACTCTTGAATGAGGGAATCCCCATCAGTAAGTTGATTATCCTTAAGTAGTGCTTCTGCCTGCTGAATAAGCGTTGAAATTTCTTCAGGCGCAGTATGCTGTTTAACGGGCTGCATTAAAAAGTATGTTGACCTGAGGGAAGATAGGGTTTAAAGCACAATTCAAAAAATACGGAAATGGAACATTAGGTACGGCTGCTTTATGCGCGTTTTGATTGTTCAGAAAAAACATCCATCTTTACGTCCTCAACTGCCATTAAGCTGTAAGCGTTAACGCACCTTCCTGTTAATTCGTAAGCAGCCAATCCCAATCGCAGTACTCAATTTTGCTTTACAGCATTTTAGTTCACTATTTATTGAATAATTCCATTTTATATGGCCCAGTATAATACCGTTAGAAACAAATTAGTATTAAAAGAATACGGCAGGCATGTGCAACGCATAGTAGAGAACTGCCTTAAAGAAAAGGATCCTGAAAAGCGAAACCTGTTCTCGAAAGAAATTATTGAGTTGATGGGTCAGCTAAACCCGCAACTGCGCAACGTGGAGGACTTCCGCCACAAGTTGTGGGATCACCTGTTTATTATGAGTGATTACCAGTTGCAGGTTGAATCGCCGTACCCAATTAAAAAGCGCGAAGAAATTGAACGTAAACCGGAAAGATTACCTTACCCGCAAAGCCGTATACGTTATAAGCACTACGGTAAAAACGTAGAAAAGCTGGTGAAGAAGGCAGTTGAAACGGAGGACGTAGAAAAACAGGCCGGCTTTACTTCCTGCATCGGTAACTTTATGAAACTGGTGTACCAAAACTGGAGCAAGGAGCAAGTTAACGATGAAATTATTAAGAACGATTTACGCCTGCTTTCAAAAGGAGCGTTGATTGTAGCCGATGACCATGATCTTAACTCTTTGGCGCGTGCTAACAAACAGCGTGTGGGCGAGGGCAAACCCTTTCAGCAACATAAGCACAAAGGCGGTGGTGGTAAATTTCGCCACGGCGGCGGGGGTGGCGGTGGCGGCCAAAACCGTAATAAGAACTTTAAAAAGCGTCGCTAAACAGGCGCAAACGGGTACCACAAAGTGCCCGTTTTTTATTTCAGTTTCTTGTCAATCCAGGCTGCAAAATTAAAGCCGCGGGTAAGATTCCTTTCAAATTGGTTTTTGGCAAGCTCCTCCATGTTTGCTTTTAGCGTATGCAGGTATTGCCTTATATCGGCCTCGTTAATTTTTTCAGGCAGGTGTTTTATACCGTTCAATACGGCGCGCTCAAACGGAAACAGTTTACCGTGCTGCCGTAGGTAACGCTTGGTGTTGGTTATAAGATATTCAATCAGCAGGTAGTTCTTTAACTCGTAGTGCGTAAGTATGCCCAACAGGCGGGCTTGTGTTTGCACTACTGTTTGCTGAAAGCTGTCTTTGTCTGATAAAATTTCATCAAGCACGCTTAAGGTTTCCTTGTATTCACCGTTTCTGAAACAGCTGTAAGCAAGGTCCATAAGGCCCAGGCTTATTACCGGTGTAGTGCCTTTTTGACTTGAAAAATAAGCGTAGGTGGCCTTGCGCCTTTCCGGTGTAGCTTCCGGCCAATCATACACAGCGTTTATGGCACTAAAAGCAAAATGCAACAGTAGCCTGCTTCTGGCATCGGTTTTCCCTTTACATAATTCCTCAAGGTTTTTGAAATGTTGTAAGGCTTCAGCTCCCCGGCGCGTATGCAGGCTTGAGTTTATAAGCAATTCAAAAGTGCTTAGCTTATAACTAAAAACAGGTTGCAGTTCCTTTTCGTGGGCTTGTATACAGCTTAGGCGTTGATGGGCAAAGGCATAACAATGCTCAAAATTGCCCAGCATAAAGTTGTAGTAGTAGTAAAAGTTGAAGTAAAAAATGCGGGCTGCGGGGCTGTACACCTGCCCTTCGTTTTTAAAAGGCATCTGTTTGCCAAGCTTTTTTAACGCAGTTAGTGAAGAGCGCTCGCGAACAGGAAATTTTTCGGAATAAAAGCGCACCAATGTCCTGAACTGGGTTTGTATTTCCATTCTGTTAAGAAAAGTGCGCAGGGTTTGTTGCAGCCGGCCTTCATACTGTTCCAGTAAAAACGGGTTGCTGGTTCGCTGGGCGTATTTAATCATGTTATCCAGCGCAGTGAGCTCATATTGCGGGTTGGAGTTTTTTTCGGCTTCCACTAACTGCTCCTCGTATAGTTGTAAGGCATTTTTATGAAGGCCCCGCTCAAAAAGCAGGTCGGCATCTGTATTCATTTGCCGCATCTTCCAGGCCGCGGAGGGTGTGCCTTTGTTAACCTTTAGGAACAGTATCAGTTGATCGTACAAATAGCTTTTTAAAGATGGCAAATGAACTTCCAACTTCATACGCTTAAGCCCTTCTCTCAGCTTTTGTTTGCTGTAGTCTTTCATTCCTGCAAACAGGTCGAAGAGCATCAGGTAGGCCGTACTGCTACGCGCATTGGCGTTAAAGCGCTTAAAAAGCATTTTTTCGGTGGCGGTGAGCCCCCGTATTAAAGCATGTAAATCAGCCTCGTTAAAACGCATACTAAACCCTTATTTTATAAGGTAATATCCATTGGTAAATATAAATTTTATATATCCTCCTAAGCCCTTATTTTTTAAAAACAAGGCTCGTATAATGGATGCCCTTCCGGCAGTTTTGCGTCACAAAAACAAAAAACATGAAAAACTCAGTTACCCAACTCTGTTTATGGTTTTTAGCGGTGCTTGTTGCAGGCCCGTTATTGGCCCAACAGCAGCCTAATTTTGACTTCGCAAAGCCGTTTACGGTTAAAGCAAAAGACAAGAGTATTTATAGTGGCAAAACCCTTTGCCAGGACGATAGCGGCTATGTCTATATGGCTTTTACTGTTATGGATACTGCTGACCTTGACCCTAATGCTGGAACATTTACATGCATACCGCAGACGGGTAACTACGCAACCGCATCATTAGCTAAATACACTCCCGAGGGCAATCTTGTTTGGGCAAAAAACCTGACAGTTGATGTGTTTATGTCGGCTGTTAAACTGGTAATACATGAAGGAGCCCTCTACTTGTTTGGCCAATACCGTAATAGCGCAGACTTTGACCCCAGTGCGGCAACTGCCTATTTAACCGGCAACCCGGGAGGCAACACCCCTTATGTTGCAAAGTACACCCTTAACGGCGACTATGTTTTTGCCAGGAACATGGCGGCTACCACCGGCGATGTTCTTATAGCTGACGTTGCTACAACTACATACCATACCTTTGTAGTTGTGGGAGCCTTTTCACGGGCAACTGATTTTGACCCAAGCGCCAGCACCTATACTATTAACCCGGTGCAGGATGGTTATTACGATGGCTATGTAGCCTCATACGACAGTAACTTTACGTCCGTTTCAGCTTACCGCCTTTCAGGTGGTGCGGGCAGCACCCAGTGGGACTACGTTGAAAATGTAGAGATAGATAACAACAACAATATTTACCTGGCAGGTTATACAGGTAGTTCAACTTTTTACTCGGATCTTTTTAGCACTTCCAGCGGTCAACTTAACCCCAATGCTGCAGGTAATGCTTTCATAATAAAATATAACTACTTACTACAGCGCCAATGGGGCTATTTGTATGCAAGCAACGCGTTTACAGATGTGTATGATTTGTTGGTAGACTACACCAGCCTGTATGCACTGGTGCGTTGCGATGGTGATATTGTTGACTTTGACTTTGGCGCAAATACGGCTAACACAGGGTTTTACAACAACCCGGGCTTCGCGCTGGTTAAACTTGATGAAAACGGCGCTTATGGTTTTCATAAAGCCTGGCAAGCGCCAAACGCCAACAGCTTTATAGAGTTTAATAAAGTGCAGATTAGCTCAAACGGCATTTTGGTTAGCGGTAATTATAGGGGCAGTATTGATGTTGACCCGGATGTAATGACTGTAAATACTCCGCCAACTGATGCCATGGGAACAAACAGCATTTTTGCGCTATTAAATTTCTCGGGCAACCTGCTGCGCCACAAGGAGTTTACCGGCAGCGCCAACAGAACGGAGAATAGCGCATTTCAGAAGAGCAACAGCCAGTATATCTATGTTGCAGGCACCTATAGCGATACCATAAACTTTGGAACAGACACAAAGCCGGAGATATTGTTTGCCGATAAAACCGACCAGTTTTCCTACAACGCTTACCTGGCTAAGTACGATTTTTTTGATGAGGCTCCGGATACCGCTTCTAAAGCTATGACCTTTACTAATGTAACAGATACAACCATGACGGTTTCTTTTACAAAAGGCAATGGAAACAAACGTATAGTAATAGCCCGCGAAGCTACAGCAGTTACGGCTGAACCAACTGATGGTATATATCATTATTCCGATACTGTATTTGGCATGGGGAATAATTTCGGTAGCCAATTCGCAGTTTATAACGATACCGGCAGCAGTTTTACTATTACCGGCCTATCCCCTAATACGGTATATCATTACGCGGTTTTTGAGTACAACGGGTCTTCTTCACAGATAAACTATCTCACCTCATCAGTTTTAACGGGTAGCAAAAAAACCACGCTTAACGGCATATCACCAACTGCCGTTAATAATCCTGCGGCTGAAAACGCCTGGCACGTTTATCCAAATCCGGCTAACAACTTCCTTACTGTTGAAAGCGCCGCTGTGCCCGGCAGTAACGCAATGGTGCTTATAACCGATATCTCCGGCAAATTGATTTTGCAACAGGATATGGGTGCTGCGCAGCGTTCAATAATTGATGTAAGCAGTTTGAGCGCAGGTATCTACATAGTAGCGGTCCAAAGTAACGACGGGATATATAAAACCCGGCTGATGAAATGCAATTAGGATAGGCGACCTGTATGATAGCAAGATTGGCATAAGCAAGGGGGCTTATGGCCGGTCGGGCAAATCATACAACCCGATTTGGGTAACCGGCCCCGAAGATAAAGGCAAATGCCTGCATCTGAGGGGCTTTACTTTTTAGCCACTCCACAGGCTGCTGTTTATAGCTTCTGGGGCTAAACCTTCGTTGCAGATTTGGCTATTGCGTTATTAGCTTAAGGTAATTTGTGCGCAGTTATCAAATTATCGCATTGTTGAAATTGTCAAATCAAGAACATGCCGAACTCATTTGAAGTTATTGGGGGAAAGAAATTAAGCGGAGAGATTACCCCGCAGGGAGCTAAGAACGAAGCATTACAGATTTTGTGCGCTGTGTTGCTTACCCCTCAAAAGGTAACTATCAGTAACATACCTGCTATACGCGATGTGCTGGCCCTGATAGATATTTTGAAGGACCTTGGCGTTAAGGTCAACAAGAAGAGTGAAGACACGTACGAGTTTCAGGCAGATAACATTAACCTGGAGTATCTGAAAAGCGATACGTACAAAAAGAAAGGCGCCGCATTGCGCGGTTCTATAATGATAATGGGCCCTTTGCTAACCCGTTTTAAAAAAGCTTATATGCCCAAACCCGGTGGCGATAAAATTGGCCGGCGCCGTTTGGATACCCACTTTTTAGGCTTCGAAAAACTTGGAGCGAAGTTTAATTACGATAGCAATGAAAGCTTTTACAGTGTTGAAGCGGGCAACCTGCGCGGCACTTATATTTTGTTGGATGAACCATCGGTTACGGGCACTGCCAACATTGTAATGACGGCCGTAATGGCCCAGGGCACCACTACCATTTTTAATGCTGCCTGCGAACCTTACCTGCAGCAATTATGCGCTATGCTTAACCGCATGGGCGCTAAAATTTCCGGGGTAGGTTCTAACCTCTTGAAGATTGACGGAGTAGAAGCCTTAGGCGGTACTGACCACCGCATGCTGCCCGATATGATTGAGATAGGCTCGTTTATAGGTATGGCGGCTATGACGCAGAGCGAGCTGACCATTAAAAACTGCCGTATTGATATGCTGGGAAACATTCTTCCGGTGTTTGAAAAGTTAGGGATACAAATGCAGGTAAAGGGCGATGATATTTATGTGCCGGCCCAGGAAAAGTACGAGATACAACGCTTTATCGACGGCTCTATATTAACTGTTGCCGATGGCCCATGGCCGCTGTTTACCCCCGACCTTCTTTCGATAGTATTGGTGGTAGCCACCCAGGCCGGAGGGAGTGTGCTGATACACCAAAAGATGTTTGAAAGCCGCTTGTTTTTCGTAGATAAATTAATTGACATGGGTGCGCAAATCATACTTTGCGATCCGCACCGTGCTACGGTGATAGGCATCAACCGCAATTATAAGTTACGGGGCATAACCATGAGCTCGCCTGATATACGGGCAGGTGTTTCTCTGCTTATTGCAGCAATGAGCGCAGAGGGTAAATCTATAATTAACAACAGCGACCAGATAGACCGCGGTTACCAAAGAATTGATGAGCGTTTAAACGCTTTGGGTGCCGATATAAAAAGGGTTTAGTTAAACCCCGAATTGCTGAAGGTGATGAATGAGGTGAGTATACATCATGCGCGCCCAGTTAGCCTCGCTAAACGGGCCTAAAAACGGATGGATGGCTAAAGTTTTTTTGGCCGGGAAGCCCTGCACCGCTTCTAGCAACTGTTCTTTTAGCTGCTCAAAATTTCCGGGGTTTATTCCCTGCTCTACCATGTTAAGTTCGGGATAGGTGGGCGTTTTTTCTTTTGGTGCCTGTATATCTGTATGCAAAATGAAAAACCGAACCATTTTGTTATGGAACCATCCTGTATTTTTTGGGGTAACTTTAACATCGCCGTAGGCCACACCTATACCGTCAAGGCAATGTTTCATCATTTGGTTCACATTCATCTTTCCCCAAAGGCTCTTGCTTTCCGGGCTCAGGCATTTTATACGGCTCAGCAATTCAGCCTTTACATCAGCTTGCAGCAGGTTTTTCTTCATAATAAATTGATTTAAAGGGCGGAAAGTGAAATTAAGACTTACCTGTCATATTTTCCCCTTCATCTCTTGCCTGACGCAAAATCATGTTAATGAGGCCATAATGCGTCAATTTGACCTAAAACAATAAAAGGGCAGGCATTTTGAGATATTCGCCGCGTAAAACAATGCTGGCATTATGGAGGAGAATAAAAACAACGAAAAGGAAAACCTGAAAGACCGCGTAGAGGACTTAAAGAACACTATTAACGAAAAGGCTGAAGAATTGGGTAAGACGGCTAAGGAGAAGGCCGAAAGTTTTGCAGACAAAACTATTGGCGCTGCCGAAAAACTGGTTAACGACCTGCTGGGTAAAAAGCCGGAGGACGTTAACTACGAGGAAGAAAAAACAGACCCAAAAGATGTTGAAATTGCCGAGCTGAAAAGAGAGATGGAAGAACTGCGCGACAAATATGTGCGCCTGTATGCTGATTTTGATAATTACAAGAAACGGACTGCCAAACAGAACCTGGAGATTATACAAACGGCGAGCAAAGATGTTTTAAAGGATATACTGCCGGTTTTGGATGATTTTGAACGCGCACTTAAAGCATCTGATGCGGCTTCAAAAGAAGGAATACAACTGATTTACAATAAGCTACTGAATACCCTAACCGCTAAGGGCCTTAAAGCTATGGAAACCATAGGCCAGGAGTTTGACGCCGATAAGCACGAGGCCATTACTGAAATACCGGCCCCAACCCCTGACTTAGCCGGTAAAGTAGTGGATGAGGTGGAGAAGGGCTATTACCTGAACGAAAAAATTATCAGGTTCGCCAAGGTGGTAGTGGGTAAATAAGCTATGCCCGCAAGTGTAAGCAAGAATATATTTAAGTAAGCCGTAAAATGGTTTTTAAGTAAGTGCCATGAGCAAGAAAGATTATTACGAAATACTGGAAGTACCAAAAACAGCTACGGCCGAGGAAATTAAAAAGGCCTATCGCAAGGTAGCATTAAAGTATCACCCCGACCGTAACCAGGGAGATAAAAAGGCTGAAGAGCGCTTTAAAGAAGCTGCGGAGGCATACGAGGTTTTAAGTGATGAGCAGAAGAAAAAGATGTACGACCAATATGGCCATGCCGGTGTAAACGGGCAAGGCGGTTTTGGCGGCCATGGTGGTTTTAGCGGAGAAGGGATGAATATGGAAGACATCTTCCGCAACTTCGGCGATATTTTTGGAGGTGGCGGTAATGGGGGAGGCTTTGATCCGTTTGAATCATTTTTTGGTGGCGGTGGCGGCCGCGGCACCCGCACGCGTGGTAAGCGCGGCAGTAACCTGCGTATTAAGGTAAAACTTAGCATGCAGGAGGTAGCCCACGGAGCCCACAAAACGATAAAGGTTAAAAAGCAGGTGCAGTGCCATACCTGCCATGGCAGCGGAGCAAAAGACTCCAGCTCCGTAGGCAAGTGCACAGTTTGTGGCGGTAATGGTGTACTGCGTAAAACAACCAACACCATACTGGGTCAAATGCAAACTACTACCACCTGTTATCAGTGTAATGGTACGGGGCAGCAAATCACTAAAAAGTGCGCAACCTGCAACGGCCTTGGGGTGGAGTATGGAGAAGAATCATTAACGATTGATATACCTGCCGGTGTGCAGGAAGGCATGCAGCTTAGCATGAGTGGTAAAGGCAATGCCGGCGAACAGGGCGGCCCTGCAGGCGATTTAATTATCGCAATTGAAGTAGAGAAGAATCCCGACCTGGAAATTGACGGGCAGAACGTTATCTACAACCTGCACATCAGCTTTGTTGATGCGGCATTGGGCACCACCGTTGAAGTGCCAACTATTGAAGGCAAAGCGAAATTTAAGATACCTGCCGGTACCCAGGCGGGTAAGGTTTTTCGCTTAAGCGGTAAAGGGGTGCCTGCTGTAAACAGCTATGGCCGTGGCGACCAGTTAATATTGATAAATGTATTTACCCCTACCGAGCTTACTTCGGAGGAAAAGAAGATACTTGAAAACCTGCGCGAGCATCCGAATTTTAAACCCAAACCCGGTGCAAAAACCGAAAAGGGTTTCTTTGACCGGATGAAGGATTTCTTTGGCGACTAATAAACTACTCTTCATATCCCCGCTTCGGCGGGGAGTTTTTTTACATTCGTTACTATAAGTCTCTAAATGTCTCTTCTCTCATTACAACATATCGTTAAGCAGTACGGCAATTATGTTGCTTCGGATGATGTAAGCTTTACCATTCCTAAAGGGAAGATTTTTGGCATGTTGGGCCCCAATGGCGCGGGTAAAACCACGCTTATACGGATGATTACCCGTATACTTTACCCTGACAAAGGCACCATTCTTTTTGATGGAGAAGAGCTATCGGATAAACATACCGAGTGCATTGGCTATATGCCCGAGGAGCGCGGCCTTTATAAAAAAATGAAGGTGGGCGAACACCTTATTTATTTAGGTAGGCTTAAGGGCCTTAGTAAAACTAAGGCTAAAGAGAACGTACAATACTGGTTAACCCGGTTTAATATTCAAAGCTGGGAGGGTAAAACTATTGAGGAACTTTCAAAAGGTATGAGCCAGAAAATACAGTTTATTGCCACTGTATTGCACGACCCCAAGTTACTGATACTGGATGAGCCTTTTAGCGGTTTGGACCCTATTAACAGCAAGTTGATTGAAGATGAGATACACGAGCTAAGTAACAAGGGCAAAACAATTATTTTCTCTACTCACCGTATGGAACAGGTAGAAGAGATATGTGATGATATTGTACTGGTGAACAAGGGCCGCGTTATTTTGGATGGAAGCGTTAAGGAATTGAAGCACCGCTTTAAGGAGAATAAATTCCACATACTTTTTAACGGCGAAGTAAACGGGGCTTTTTTGGAGAAGCTGAATGTTGTTGAACGCGCCCCTGGTGAGTTAACCGTAAAATTTGAAGAAGAACATAAAGGAAATGAGCTGCTGCGCCTGTTTGTAGAAAACAACGTTGAAGTACATTCCTTTAATGAAGTACTACCTACCATTAACGATATTTTTATACGCCAGGTACAACTGAACTAATGGGTAAAATCTGGATTATCATACAGCGCGAATACATTACCCGGGTACGGCGTAAAGCGTTTTTTATTACCACGCTGCTGGCCCCGCTTGGCTTTTTGTTGTTTATGGTTTCCAGCGTTTTAATCTCTACATACAACCGCAGCACTACTCATATTGCCATAGTGGATGAAAGCGGCCTGTTTAAGAAATTCGACATTTCGATACCTGACGAAAGCGATGGCACTTTGTATTTTCACGTAGTAGACGACAAGTATGAGGATGTAGTAAGCAAAATGCCGAAGAAGAAAGAGGAAGAGAGTAAGTATCAGGGCATACTGTTCATTTCGCGTGATTTTGACATTAATAATCCCCAGAAGTCACCAATTGCATTCCGCTTTGTAAAAGCCCCGGGTATGGCAAAGTACCAACTGATAAGCCAGCGAATGAACGATGCCTACCAGCGGTTGCGTATGCGTATGTTGAATATAGATGAACGGCAGATTGACGAAATGCAGCGCAAGATTACCCTTAACTATGATTCGCTGGTAAATCAAAATGAAAAGCGTGGCTTTACCCTGGCCGCCTCGGCAATGGGCATGCTTATGGGTTTTGCCATTTATATCTCCCTGTTTTTTTACGGCACCATGATTATGAAAGGCGTGCAGGAGGAAAAGAGCAACCGTGTGGTGGAAATTCTTACTTCTTCGGTTAAGCCTTTTCAACTGCTTATGGGCAAAATTTTAGGAGTGGGCGCAGTAGGCCTTACGCAGTTTATACTCTGGATAGTTTTTATCATGCTTATTAATGTATTGGTGCTGCCTGTGCTGGGTATGAATATGGCCGATTATTCGCCCCCGGGTGGCGGTATGAACGCATCTGATGTGGACCCCGATAGCATGTTGGAAATTGTGCAGGGCTTTAAGCAACTTCCTTTTACTCAAATAGCGCTCATATTTCCGTTGTTGTTTCTTGGTGGCTTTCTGCTCTATGGCTCATTGTTTGCTGCAGTGGGTGCGGCCATGGGCGAAGATGGCGACCAGCAATCGCTAATGATACCCATAACGGTTCCTATTGTGGTATCCATCTTAATTGCCATAAACGTAATTAATAACCCCGATAGTTCAATGGCATTTTGGGGCTCTATTATACCCTTTACATCGCCGGTAGTGCTTAGCGCAAGATTGCCCTTTTTGCATGATTGGAAACAAATTGCACTGTCATTAACACTGCTGTTTGCCGGGTTTTTGTTTACGGCCTTTATAGCCGGCCGTATTTACCGCATCGGCATTTTAATGTACGGTAAAAAAATAAAAATGAAGGAGTTACTCTCCTGGATTTTCTCAAAAGGATAAAAACAACATTGTATAAGCTATGATTAGAATAATCACAATTCTGGCAGCAATATTTACTGCAACTTCAGTTTTTGGACAAAGCAAAATTTTTGTAGAAGAGGCTCCCCGGGCTATGAGCAAAGGTGCACAGCCATCATTTTTGGTGGATATACCCGAAGCAAAACTTAAAACAATAGAAAAGGATTGGGCCAAGTACCTGGAGAAGAGCTCAAAAAACAAGATAGAGCAGTTAAATGGAGAAACTGTAATTAAGGGCAGCAGTATAAAAAACATCTCCACAATGCCGCTTACCATTTACAGTACGCTGCTTGAAACAAACGAGGGGGTAAGGCTTACCGTTTGGGTTGCCGAGCAGGATTCTGTTTTTATTTCAGATAAAATGAACAACGATAAAAACCTTGCATCAATTAAGTATGTAAAGGACTTTGCGAATGCAGAGTATCGGGATATAGTGAAGGCCGAGCTGGAAGTTGAAAAAGATAAACTGGACAAGTTAAATGATGAGCTTAAAAAGCTGATTTCTATTGAAGAAAAGGCAAAGAGCACAATAAAGGAAAACCTGCGCTCAATTGACCGCAATAAGAATGATATAAAATTGAATGAGGCTGATCAAAATCGTAAAATTGAACAAATAACCGCCCAAAAGGCTGTAGTGGAAACCACAAAAGTAAGTGGCGGCGATGCCTATAAAGATGCGCTAAAAGCGTTGGACAATTTGAATGGCGAAAAGGAAAAGCTGGAAAAGGAGAATGAAAAGCTGAATAAGCAGATTGATAAATGGGAGAAAGAAAACCGCGAGCAGGACAGGGATATAAATCAGAGTAAGCAGGACCAGGGCCAGAAAAACGAACAGATAGGAAGGCAAAAAGCTGTGGTTGAGGCTGTAGAGGCTAAACTGGCTGCTATTAAGTAGTGTTAGGGATTTTTATTTCTTTGCCGCTAATATCAATATATGAAAGGAATTATACTGGCAGGTGGTTCGGGTACACGATTATACCCTATTACCTATGCAATAAGTAAACAGATAATGCCCATTTACGATAAGCCGATGATTTATTATCCGCTATCGGTACTAATGAAGGCAGGTATTAATGAGATATTGATTATTTCTACCCCTACTGACCTGCCGAACTTTGAACGGCTTTTAGGCGACGGCAAAAAGTACGGCTGTAGCTTTCAGTATAAAATACAGGAAGTGCCTAACGGCCTTGCCCAGGCTTTTGTGCTGGGTGCCGAGTTTATAGGTAAGGAAAAGGCCGCTTTAATTTTGGGCGACAATATTTTTTATGGCACCGGCCTGGATGGCCTGCTGAAATCGAATGCTGACCCTAACGGTGGCGTGGTGTTTGCTTACCATGTTAGCGACCCTGAGCGTTATGGAGTGGTGGAATTTGATAAAAGCGGTAAAGCCATTTCAATAGAGGAGAAGCCAAAGCAACCCAAATCGCACTATGCGGTACCGGGGCTTTATTTTTACGATAACAGTGTGGTGGAAATAGCCCGCAACCTGCAACCCAGCGCGCGTGGCGAATACGAAATTACCGATGTAAATAAGGAATACCTTAAGCAGGGCAAACTGCAGGTAGGTATTTTAGATAGAGGAACTGCATGGTTGGATACCGGAACCTTTGATTCGCTGATGCAGGCTTCGCAGTTTGTGCAGGTTATTGAGCAACGCCAGGGCCTTAAAGTGGGTTGTATTGAAGAGGAAGCATGGCGCCAGGGCTTTATCAGCACTAAGCAACTGCGCGCACTTGCTGAGCCGTTGATGAAAAGCGGCTACGGAAAATATTTGATGGAATTAATTGCATAGCGTATGCCAAGAACTATACTCGTAACCGGTGGTGCAGGCTTTGTTGGAAGTTGCTTAGTGGATAAGCTGCTTGAAGACAAAGAGAATTTTGTGGTAATTGTAGACAACCTCTCAACGGGTAATATTCGTCGCTTGCCTGAAAAAAATGAAGGCAACTGGAAGTTTATTAAGTGTAACTGCAATGAGTACCGAGATATTTCTGCGGTAATGTCATCTTACAAATTCGACTACGTTTTTCACTATGCCGCAGTGGTTGGCGTTAAACGCACTTTGGAAAATCCTGTTTCGGTTTTAAAGGATATACAAGGCATAAAATATGTGTTGGACCTTTGTAAAAATACGGGGGTGAAAAGAGTGTTCTTCTCTTCTTCCTCCGAAGTTTACGGCGAACCTTTCGAGCACCCTCAAAATGAGATGACCACACCGCTTAATTCACGTTTGCCGTATGCCGTGGTTAAAAATGTTGGGGAGGCTTTTCTGCGTTCGTACAAGCAGGAGTTTGACCTGGACTACACCATTTTCCGTTTCTTTAATACGTATGGCCCTAAGCAAAGCAGCGACTTCGTAATGACCCGTTTTATAAGAGCAGCTATGGGTAACCAGAAGATAACCATATATGGCGATGGTATGCAAACGCGGACTTTCTGCTACCGCCAGGATAATGTGGATGCCTGCGTAACAACCCTTTATGATAATGTGTATTTAAACGATACCGTTAACATAGGCAGCGACTACGAGGTTACGATACTTGAGCTGGCAAAACTGATTATTGCCGCTACCAACTCTAAGTCGGAAATAGTGCACCTGCCACCTTTAAAGGAAGGGGACATGACCCGCCGTAAACCTGATATTGCCAAAATGAAGCAATTACTTGGCCGGCCGATGATAACCATTGAGGAAGGCATACGCCGCACTATTGAAAGCGGCCAGTACAATTATTAATTACTGTGGCGTTTTAGTTAATACAATGCAAACTGCAACAACAAAACCTAAAATACTGGTAACCGGCGGTTGCGGTTATATAGGTTCGCATACCATTGTTGACCTGTTGGATAATGGCTTTGATGTTTTTAGTGTAGACAATAACCTTCGCTCGAAGGAAATAACGGTTGACCGCATTGAAAGCATAACCGGCAAAAGGATAAAAAATTACCGCATTGACCTTTGCAATAAGCAGGACCTGAAGAAGGTAATGGCGCAGGAAGGCGCCATAAGCGGCATTATACACTTTGCAGCGCTTAAGTCAGTTCCCGAATCGGTAGATAAGCCTTTGCTTTATTACCGCAACAATCTTGATTCACTTATTAACCTGCTTGAATTGGCAGAGGAGTTTGGCATTAAAGATTTTGTGTTTTCTTCTTCCTGCTCGGTTTACGGTAATGCTAAGGAGCTACCCGTTACAGAACAAACGCCGATGGGTGAGGCGGAGTCGCCATATGCCCGCACCAAGCAAATGGGCGAGGATATAATTCGCGACCATGCCAAAATGGCCCGGGGCAGGTTTATTCTGTTGCGCTATTTTAACCCTGTTGGTGCACACGAAAGTGGTAAGCTGGGCGAGGATACTACAGATGTAATTACCGCGGTAGTGCCGCGTATTACCGGTACCGCTATTGGTAAGTTTAAGGAGTTTACCATTTTCGGCAGTGATTATGATACCCGTGATGGCAGTTGCATACGTGATTATATACACGTAATGGATATTGCCACTGCCCATACCAATGCGCTTCAGTATTTAATGGCTAACCGAAGTAATGCAAAGTGCGAAGTATTTAACCTTGGTACCGGCAATGGGGTAACGGTGTTAGAAGCGGTAAATTCCTTTGAACGCGTTAGTGGCGAAAAGCTGAATTATAAAATGGGGCCGCGCAGGCCGGGCGATGTTGTAAGTATATACGCTAACAACAGTAAGGCCGTTAATACATTGGGCTGGCAAATAAAACGCGACCTGGATACGATGATGCGCACCGCCTGGGTGTGGGAGAAAAAAATGGCTGACAGTTAGTGCCTGATTCTTCTAAATTTTCAATCCAAGCTTGTTCAAAATATCTTTAGGTAAAGCCCGCTTGTTTACCATAATGCCGGTTGTTTTATACATAAAGTAAGGCACCGAGCAATAGAAATATCCTTTTAGATCATTTTCAGTTCCCCATGAATTTTTTACAAGGTAGTATGAATTACCGTTTTGGTCATCTGCCATACCTACTATTTGCATGCCGTGGTCGTCAGTGGTGGTAAGATTATCAAACGCTTCCTGCCGGTTTTTTTGGGTAATGGTTTTTTCAGTACGGGGAGCAACGAAAAGAGAATCCTTTTCTTCAGGCGTCATGTCCTCAATATTTTTTGCCGGAACAATAGCCACGCCGTTTTTGTACGAAAATCCTTTTTCCGTTACATCGCTTGCCCAATCAACCGAGTAGTTGTTAGCAAGGGCATTATCTGTTATACGCTTCAAATCGTCCAACGGCACGTTGTAGACCTGTTCGGCAGCCCAGTTGTCAGGCACCTCCAGTATAAATGAAGTATAGAAGGGGTGGTGCGTAAAAGAAGTAATCTCAACATAGTCGTCCGGGTTAATACCCAGCGACTGCGCATAGGTTTTAGCGGTGTATGTTTTGCCCTGGTAAGTAAACGTATCGGGCGGGGTGCCCAGGTAGCCGTCCAGCGCTCCTATAAAGGCGTTTTTCCAATTAGGGTTAAGGCTGCCATCCGGGGTGCGTATCATTACATCCAGCATGGCCTTTAAAACGGCATCCATTTCGCCATGCACGGGTTTTTCGGCAGTGCCGGAGTTGCCGGGGTAAACTTCCATTGGCAACAAACCGAATTCGCGCACGGCATTCATAACATCATGCGGTTCGCCACCGGGGCTAAAATTGGTGGTGCCGTGGTATCGCAGGTATCGCTCCGCCTTTTGTATATAGATATTGCGTACTACAAACATTTCACTTAGGTCTGTGCTGCCTTTGCCCATGCGCATAAGTTCCGACTCAAGAAAGGACTGCGTAGAAAAACACCAGCAGGTATTGGACTTGTATTGGTTTTTTACTGAGGTAGTGCTTACAAACTTTTTAAGGTTAAAGTTATAGCCACCATCTTTTTTGTTGGTGTTTATAGGTGGCTGTGCATTAAGCCAAGCAACTGATAATACCAGGGTGATAAACAGCGGAAATCTCATATGCAAAATTTGGAACAGCAAATATAAGGCTTCTTATACCGGCGTGCAGTACCCATCGCGGAGCTCATAAAGTGTAGTTGTTCAATAAACCTCTCACTCCACATTTTCCTATTTATAACTACGGCTGCAGGCAGGGTGTTTAAGGTTTATTTTGCTGCATGTCTTCGGCTGTAATTTTAGCGGTGGTTTTCGGGTACTTTGTATTGCTGCTGGCAATTGCATTTTATACTTCGCGCAATACCAGTAACGAAGATTTTTTTATAGGCCATAAGAGCAGCAAGTGGTACCTGGTGGCTTATGGCATGATTGGAACCTCCCTTAGCGGAGTAACCTTTATGAGTGTGCCGGGCAAGGTAAACACCGCCCATTTCTACTACCTGCAGGTGGTAATCGGCTATTTGATAGGTTACATAGTAGTAGCTATGGTGTTGTTGCCCCTTTACTACCGCCTGAATTTAACCTCCATCTACTCCTACCTTAAAGAGCGCTTTGGAGTTACCACCTACAAAACCGGGGCTTCCTTCTTTTTACTTTCAAGAACCCTGGGTGCTTCGCTTAGAATTTACCTGGTGCTTTACGTATTGCAAAACTTTATGCTGGCGGAAATGGGTGTGCCCTTTACGGTTACAGCCTTCGTTATACTGTTGATGATTTTGCTTTACACGTATAAAGGAGGTGTAAAAACCATAGTATGGACCGATACACTGCAAACCACCTTTATGATATTGGCGCTTGTGGTAACTATAGGCCTTATCTGCAGCGAACTGAATTTTTCTTTTGGAGGCTTGGTTAACGAGTTGCACAAGAACGATTACACCGCAGTATTTAACTACGACTGGAAGGCGAAGGGTTTTATGCTGAAGCAGATTTTGGGCGGCGCTTTTATTACTATAACTATGACAGGCCTGGACCAGGAAATGATGCAGAAGAACATCAGCATCCGCAGTTTGGGCGAAGCACAGAAGAACATGTTTACGTTTAGTGGTATCCTGTTAATAGTAAATCTGTTGTTTCTGGTTTTAGGCGGTGCCTTGTATATATATGCAGCTCAAAAGGGTATTACGCTAAGCGGCCAAACGGACGATACTTTCCCGATGATTACGCTGCATTATTTATCGCCCATAGCGGGTGTTATTTTTATTGTGGGCCTAATTTCAGCCTTGTTCCCCAGTGCCGATGGCGCAATGACAGCCCTTACCTCTTCTTTTTGTATCGATATTCTGGATTTTAAAAACCGCACGGATATAGGCGAAAAAGAAAAAGAGAAGCGCAGGATTATGGTACACACCACCGTGGCCATTATCTTCTTTTTGTTGATACTGGTTTGCAAGGCCATTAATGAGAAAGCAGTAATTGATTTAGTGCTGGATATTGCTGCCTACACTTACGGCCCTTTATTGGGCTTGTTTGCATTTGGCATACTAACCAAACGCAAACTAAACGATGCACTTACGCCTGTAATTTGTGTCAGTGCAGTTTTACTGGCACTTTTAATAAGTCCGCCAATACCCGATAAAATTTACCCTAACCTGCCGCAGCTTTTTACCAATTATAAACTATGGAGAGAAAGCTTGTTGAATGGTTACCAGATTGGCCTTGAACTTTTAGTGATAAATGGATTGGTAACTTTTGGCGGGCTATGGGCAATATCAACTAAGGTTTCTACACTTAAACAATAAGTAATGACTAAGAAAAAGAAGTGGAGCGATTTAAAAGCAGAATCAAGCTGGCGCATGTTTAAAATTATGAGCGAGTTTGTTGACGGCTTTGAAAAGATGGAGCGCTTTGGCCCCTGCATTTCCATTTTTGGAAGTGCCCGCACTAAGCCTGACCATGCCGATTATAAACTGGCAACAGTTATTGCTGAACGCCTGGCCAAAGAAGGTTACGGCATTATTACCGGTGGCGGACCCGGCATTATGGAAGCAGGCAATAAAGGCGCCAAGCTGGCCAAGGGCCGTTCAGTAGGGCTACATATTGAGTTGGAACACGAGCAGGACTGGAACGAATATATTGACGCGGATAAACTGCTGATATTCCGCTACTTTTTTGCCCGCAAGGTTATGTTTATCCGCTATGCCCAGGCCTTTGTATTTATGCCCGGTGGTTTTGGAACTATGGATGAAGTTTTTGAAACACTTACCCTTATACAAACCGGCAAAATAGACCCCGTGCCTATAATTTTTGTTGGCGAAAATTACTGGAAAGGCCTTATGGATTGGATTAAGGAAACCATGTTGACTAAAGAGGCTTATATAAACGCCGCCGACCTCAATCTTTTTTCTATAACCGATGATCCGGAGAAGATTGTGAAGATTATTAACCAGCACTACAAGAAAGAAGGTTTGAAACCAAACATGCGCCTCTAATAATAATTCAGGAAACACAAGCGTTATTACTTCTACTGTCCCGTTGGCTACATGAGCAAAATTCCGGTTTTACTTTTTACTGCTTTGGCGTTCTTAAGCGGCTCGTTTCAGAAAACGGCTAAGCAGCCTATGCCCGTGGCTTTGGCTGCGGTGGTTAAGGCAGATAGTATTGTTATACCACAAAACTACTTTGCCTCTCCTTTAGATTTACCTTTAACTCTTGCGGGCAATTTTGGTGAACCCCGGCGGTTGCACTTTCATACCGGGCTTGATTTTAGAACCAACCAGGAAGAGGGCCACAAAGTGTTTGCTGCGGCCGATGGCTACATCTGCCGTATCAATGTTTCCTCAGTAGGTTATGGCAACGCTTTATACATAAGGCACCCCAATGGATTTGTTAGCGTGTATGGCCACCTGCAACAGTTTACCGGGGCTATAAATGCACGCCTCCGCAAGGAACAATATGCCAAAGAATCCTTTGCAGTAGATTTTACCCTGACACCGGATGAACTGCCGGTTAAGCAGGGGGAGCAAATTGCCTTAAGTGGCAATACCGGTGGCAGTGGTGGTCCGCACCTGCATTTTGAAATACGCGATACGCTGGATAACATCTACAACCCCATGCTGTTTGGCATTGTGTTAAAGGATGACTTGAAGCCGATAGTTAACAATATTCGGTTTTATGCTATGGATAGCCTGAAAGGCCGTAGCGATGCTTTTACCTATAAGCTGCACTGCAAAAGCGGTATTTGCGATGAAGCTGTAATTAAGCTGAACGACAGAAAGGTTGGCTTTGCTATAAATACCTATGACGTAATGAACAATACTGATGCGCATACAGGCATTTATAATATGACGGTGTTCGATAGCAGCCGGATGATTTACGACTTTAAAATCAATTCTTTTTCTTTTCCTGAAAAGCGTTGTGTGCTAAGCCATATTGATTATGCCGCCTTTCTTAACGAAGGCCGCAAAAGTTACCACAAATGCTATGTTGAGCCCGGTAACCGCTGCCCGGTTTATGATAACCTGGTAGATGCCGGTATGATAGATTTAAGCGATGGCCGGGTGCACCCGGTATTGATTGAAATAAGTGATTTTGCAGGCAACGTTACCCTGGCTAAGGTAAGGCTGCAATACGATACAGCTTCTGTGGCCTTTAAAAAAAGGGAGCTTAAATACACGCAGCTCTTTAGATATGGCGTGGCCAATGAGTTTAGTACAACGGAGTTCAAGTTAAAGGTGCCGGCTACAGCTTTGTTCGATGATGTTTACTTTAACTACGCTGCAAGGTTAACAGCCGACCCAACTATGTATTCTAAAATACACCAGGTAGATAACAGCAACACCCAGGATTTCGACTGGTTTGATATCTCGGTTAGGGCGGAGCGCCTGCCGGAAAACCTGCGCAGCAAGGCCCTATTGGTTTATGAAGATAACAATGGCGAAACGGCTGTGCGCGGTGGAACCTATACGGATGGCTTTGTGGTGTCGCGATCAAGGGAGTTTGGTAAGTACTATATAAAAGTGGATAGCACCGCCCCCGTTATAAAGCCGATAAACATTAGCGAAGGCAGGAGCATGACCGCTGTAAAGAAGATATTGATAAAAATTACGGACAATCTTTCAGGCATTGCTGATTTTGATACTTACATAGATGGCAAATGGGTGGTAACGGATTACGATGCTAAAAACGCTTTACTGGTAAATTCTATCCCATCCAATTTACCTGCAGGCCAGCATACCTTTACCGTTAAGGCAGTAGACGAACGAAAAAACGCCTCCGAGTTTAGCGTTAAATTCGGGTGGTAGCGCCGGGCTTGCTTCTGCAAAAAAAAAGTGCAATCGTTTCGCGTTTAACTGCAATCGGCCCGGGGCATGCTGCATTTAACTTTGTAGCACTGTTCAATTCCGTGGTAATGCTTTATGTTTGGCGCTATGGTTACGTTAAAAGAAGGAGACAAAGCGCCCGCGTTTAAGGGCAAAGACCAGGATGGGAATGAAATCAGCCTTAAGCAGTTTTTGGGCAAAAAGGTGATACTGTTTTTTTACCCGGAGGACGACACGCCTACCTGCACACAGGAGGCCTGCAATTTCAGGGATAACTATGCGGATTTGAAGAAGCAGGGTTATGAGGTGGTTGGCATAAGCCCTGATGGGATGGAAAGCCACAAAAAATTCGTTAATAAGTTTAAACTGAACTATAGCTTGTTAGCTGATGAAAATAAGACGGTGATTAATGCCTATGGGGTATGGGGGCCTAAAAAGTTGTACGGGAGGGAATATGACGGTATACACCGTATGATTTTTGTGATAAACGAGGAGGGAAGAATTGCTAAAATTGTCCGTAAGGTGCTTTCTAAAAAGGCAGTTCAGCAGGCGCTTAAACCTTAACTGCTATAAATGTTGTTGTAACAGCAGAAAATACATTCCTTTACCCTAAGAAATAAAAACTATGACAAGAAAACTTTTACCCTTAAGCATGTTTGTTTTATTAACCGTTGGAATCTTCAATTCCATGAAAGTTAATTCAGAAAAACCATATCCACCGGTAGCTAACACGGGCGACCCGTTAAGCGGAAACACCTGCGCACGCAGCGGTTGCCATAATGGGCCAATTTTAACTCCGGATTCAACAACGCTGACCCTTAACATAGGAACCGGCACACCAACTACGCCATTAAACAACAGCTTTATTTATACGCCTAATACCGTATATAACATGAGCTTTGTTATTAATGCTTTTACCGGTAACTACGGTTTTCAGATGGATGCTTTAAACAGCAGCAACAAGCAAGCCGGCCGTTTTAACCTTAGCAACACTGCTACTACCACTTTAAAGTGGGTTATAGCCGCAGGCGACTCAGTTTTCTATGTAGGCCATAAAAATGCCAGCAGCACAAAAAGCTGGACTTATAAGTGGACTTCACCTGCAGCCGGAACAGGCCCGGTAACTTTCTACTATGCATACAATGCAGGTAATAACCAGGATGATGCCACCGGCGATATGATTTATCAAAACTCAGTTACTATTAACGAGCTGCCTAACGGTATTGAGGACATTGCCACCAAAATCACAAACCTGAATGTGTTCCCTAACCCTGTTACTACCGATTTTGGAATTTCGTTTAACATGAAAGAAACCGACAAGGTGGTTGCTACCGTATATACTTTGGATGGTAAGCTTACGAAGGAACTGATGAACGAAAGAGTGCTGGAAGGAAGCTTTAACCGCAATTTTGATATAAGCGGCATGGCAAGTGGTGTTTACCTGGTTAAAATAAATGTAGGCACTGCCCAGGTGGTTAAGAAAGTATTTAAACAGTAAGAATGAAGAAGCTTGTTTTAGGGGTATTGGTTATTGCGTTTACCTTTTTGTACTACAGTTGTTCAAAGGATAAAACAGTACCGCCCCAAATCACTTGCACACAAACAGATTCAGTAAATACGTATACAAATTCTGTTAAAGCAATTTTAGACGCCCACTGCGCTAATTTGGGCTGTCATGAGTCGTTTACCCAGCAATCAGGCTTAATACTGGATACTTATGATGGTGCGGTGGCGGCGGCCAAGGGTAATTCAAAGTTCTTTTGTGTAATTGACTGGAGCTGCGGGCCTGTAATGCCAAGCGGCCAGCCAAAGTTGGCAGATAGTTTGATTACTAAAATTACAGCGTGGAAGAATAACTGCTACGCGCAGTAAACTAAAGGTTATGAGAACTTTGTTGGCAAGCCTCCTGATTGTATTTGCCCTTTTTGCAAAAGGCCAGGATAAGTATGCAAATACCTTTGTTACTACCGCCGGTAAAATCCATTTCTTCTCGGCTACTCCACTAGAGGATATTGAAGCTACTTCAAAAACGGCACTGTGCGCATTTAATAGCGTGTCGAAAAAGGTGAACGTGCAGATTAAGATAACCTCCTTCGTTTTTCCGAAAAGCCTGATGCAGGACCACTTTAACGAAAACTACCTGGAGAGCGAGAAATACCCTATGAGCATTTTAGATGGTGTAATTGTAGAAGACATTGATTACAGCAAGGATGGGGTTTATGACGTTACCTTTAAAGGCACTTTGGAAATGCACGGTGTTAAGGCTAACCGCGAAATTAAATGCAAACTAACGGTTAAGAACGGGCAGCCCGTTAATGTAACCAGTAGCTTTGATGTAAAGCTGGTTGACCATAATATTAAGGTACCACAGGCGGTTAGCATGAATGTGGCTGAAGTAATTGCGGTGGACGTGAATTTCGATTTGCAAAAATACCAGCCTAAACAATAATGAACTTAACGAACATATTGAAGTGAGCGATTCCGTACGGAATCGCTTTTTTATTTGACTAAAAGCAGCGCTTATTTGCAAGCCAATAAATGCACATGAAAAAAATATTTACACTTATCTGTTCTTTATCTAGCCTTATACTGTTTGCGCAGGATGATATTTTAGGAGAACTGGCTAAGGAGCAAAAACCGGAAAAGGAGTATGTGAAGTACACCTTTAAAACGGGCCGAATCCTTAACGGGCAAAGCGTTGAAATGCTGGGCAAAGGCGGTATGGACTTTAGAGTTAGCCACCGTTTTGGCGATATAGCCGGCAGCCCCAACGACCACATCCATACCCTGTTTGGGTTTGATAAGGCAGAGGACATTGGGATAATGTTTGACTTTGGTGTTACCAATGATTTAAGCCTGGGCATTGGCCGTATGAAAGGTGCCGGCGAAGTGCGCCGGAACGGAGTGGTGATTACCCCCTCGCTGCACGAGTTGTGGAATGCCAGCATTAAGTATCGTGTGTTAAAGCAAACAAAGGACTTTAAAATACCGATGACGATTGTTTTATACGGCAATGCCGCTATAAGCAGCATGCGTCCGAGTAAGGATAGCGTTAGTCTTAATTACTTTGATAAAGGTTATAAAGGTTTTGCCCAGCGCATGACCTACACTGCCCAGGCGCTTATAGCTATTAAAGCAACAGAGTGGCTATCGGTACAGTTAACGCCGGCTTTTGTATGGCGCAATAAAGTGCCTTACGATGATAAAAACGGTATGTTCTTTTTGGGCTTAGGGGCAAGGGCCAAGTTTAATAAGCGCGGCGCTATCGTGTTCGAGTACTTTTTACCTATTATAAAAGAGGGTGTGGGCGACAGGCATTATTTCCCTATGCTACGTGGTATGAAGAATGCTGCCTTTTACCCTAACCTGCACATAGGCGTAGAGTTTGAAACCGGCGGCCACGTGTTTCATATTAACCTTACCAATAGTAAGGGTATGTTAGATCAGGATTTTTTACCAAACAACACCAGCAACTGGGCTCAAGGCCAATTTCGCCTGGGCTTTACTATAAGCCGTGTTTTCCAGCTTAACGAAAAGATGGGCCGCTATTGGAAAAAAGGTAGTATCGAAGATCAGAAGAAATAGTTTTCCGAGCGCTTATAAAACGAAACAGCCGCAGGATGGAACCCTGCGGCTGTTTTTTTGCCATTTCGGGACTGCTTAATTAGGCGAAACTGACAATACGGCATTAAATTATCATAAATTTTGACAAAATGGCTGATGTTTAGTGCTGGCACTTGGTTTGACTTATAGCTGTCATCAAACACAATTACTAAAACAAAAACATAAGACGTATGACACTGTTAACAGTTAAACCGGAAAATGGAAGATATAACTTCCCTCGTTTCTCAAACTTAATCGACAGTTTTTTCGAAAACGAATTTCCTAACGTGCATGGTGGCGACCTTTTTAAAACACCTGCCCTGGTAAACATTAAGGACACCAAAGAAGGCTACACCATTGAAGTGGCCGCCCCCGGTTTTAAAAAGGAAGACATTAGCGTAAAAGTGGAAGGTAACCTGCTTACCATTAGTGCAGAAACAAAGCAGGAAAGCGAGGTGAAAGAAGATAAGTACACCCGCAAAGAATTTAACTTCAGTTCTTTCAAGCGCAGCTTTACGTTGCCAAAAACAATTGAAGTGGCGAAGGTTGGCGGTAACTACGAAAACGGAATTTTAACCGTTACGCTTCCTAAAAAGGAAGAAGCTAAGGAAACCGGCACTTTCGAAATCAAAATTTCATAGCATTGGTTTTAGAGCTGCCGTTTGGGTAAGGCGGCAGTTTCTGGGTTGAATGGGGCCCCCGATTTATTGGGGGCCTTTCTTTTTGATGGGCTGCTTGTTTATCTTGCTCTTAAAAATTAGGACAAATGGATTTTGGACGCGTTGATGATGTAAACAAGGTTGACTTTACCATGCCCAAGGACGACAAGGTAACCACGCAACTGTTTAAAGAACTGGGAAACAAGAAAGCGAAGAAGCCGCAGATTTATATCGGCTGCGCCAAGTGGGGCCGTACGGATTGGATAGGCAAACTATACCCTCCGAAAATAAAGCAGGCTGATTTTTTGAAAGAGTATGTAAAACATTTTAACTGCATTGAGCTTAACGCCATGTTCTACCGGCTTTTCCCCAAGCCAACTGTACAAAAGTGGGCAGACCTGGCAGGAGATGATTTTCGTTTCTGCCCCAAGTTCACCAATATCATTACCCATATCCGTTGGCTGAAAAACGTGGAGAAGGATACAGATGCTTTTTTAGATACGGTTTCAGTATTTGGTGGTAAGCTGGGCACCTCTTTTATACAATTGAACGACCGCTTTGGCCCCAAGCAAAAAGAGCAGATACATGCTTATTTAAAATCCTTGCCCAGGGATTTTGATGTGGCAATAGAGTTCCGCCATCCTGATTGGTTTATAAAATCGCCAGACGTGGATGAAATGTATGCACTGATGAAAGAACTGGGTGTTAGCAGCATTATAACCGATACTGCCGGCCGCAGGGATGTAATTAGCATGAAGCTTACTACGCCAACTGCTTTTATCCGCTTTGTGGGCAACAGCCTGCATAAAACCGATTTTGAACGTATTGACGACTGGGTAAACAGGATTGATAAGTGGCTGGATAACGGCTTGCAAACACTTTACTTTTTCATTCACCAGCATGATGAACTCTATAGCCCCGAATTGAGCAAATACATGATTGACAAGCTGAATAAAAAGTGCAAACTGAACATCGCGCCTCCTAAACTTTTGAATGAGCCTTTGGGTTTGTTTTAACTGTTGTAATTTTTTGCGGACTTGCTCGTCTAACGTCCACTAAAACAAAAAGAGATTTTATGAATACCTATAGGCAGGTTAAAGCCCTGTTGCATGCTGAATTATTAAATATGGGCGGCTTATTCGTTCGCCAGGCTTTTCCTACAGCAAAAGTAGAAATGGTCGACCCCTTTCTGTTATTACATCACGGAGAAATGAAAGTAACGGAGCACATGAATCTTAAACACGCGGGCGTGGCCCCTCATCCGCATCGTGGGTTTTCCCCGGTTACCTTTATCTTTAAAGGAGGCGTACACCATCGCGATAGTCGCGGTAACGATAGTACTATTTATGCCGGCGGCGTACAATGGATGAATGCCGGTATGGGGGTGATGCACAGCGAACGCCCGCCAAAAGATATTTTGGCTTTGGGCGGTGTTACTGAAATAATACAAATGTGGGTGAATACCCCCGCTGCACATAAAATGGATTTACCTCAATACTTTCCGCTCACAAAGGAGCAAATACCTGAGTATAGTACTGAGGATGGTAAAATAAGTGTGCACGTCTCTGCGGGTGAATTGCTGGGTGTTAAGGGGCCTGTAACCCCGATAAGTCCTGTAAATGCAGCAACCTTAAGCCTGCAGGCTGGAGGGCAGATTTACATACCCCTGCCAAAGGAGCACAACGCCTTTCTGTACTTACTTAACGGTAAAATAAGTTTAGATGCCTACGGGCTTATGGAGCACAAACACGCAGCTGTATTTGAAAACGGTGGCGAAGGTATTGGCTTTGAGGTGCTGGAACCCGGCAATGCTTTGTTGATGACCGGCCTGCCCCTTAATGAAAAGGTAGTGGCCAACGGGCCGTTTGTAATGAACAGCGATACCCAGATACTGGAAGCCATGCGCGATTACCGCATGGGTAAAATGGGCATACTTATAGAAGATTAGCGCGGCAGGCAAACCATTTACATTGGGGTTTGTTATCTTTATAAAGCGATTATTTAAAGGACTAAATTTTAAGAAATGAAAAGACATGCTACCGCTAACTGGCAAGGCAGCGGAAAAGAAGGTAAGGGATTGCTTAGCACCCAAAGCACAGTATTGAACAACACGCAGTATTCATTTAACACCCGTTTTGCAGATGGAGTAGGCACTAACCCCGAGGAGTTAATAGCTGCGGCACACGCAGGCTGTTTTACCATGAAGCTGAGTTTTGTTTTAGGCGAAGGTGGCTTTACGCCTGAAAACCTGGATACCCGTTGTGATATTACGTTTGAAAACGGAGCTGTGGTGCTATCGCACCTTACGGTTAAAGGTGCAGTACCGGGTATAACCGCAGATAAATTTGAAGAAGCAGTTGCCAACGCTAAAAGCAATTGCCCTATAAGCAAACTACTTAACTGCAATATTACGTACGAAGCAAGCCTGGCATAAAAAAATGGCGCAGGGCCGGTGTTGGACTTCACCGGCGCCTGCGCTCTGCACATGCGGAGGCCATAGCCCCTCCTTGGTTAACTGTTGTTTTTAAGAATATAGTTGGTGCCCACGTGCTCCATTATGGTTTCAACATGCCGGGGTTGTAGTGGTTTTTCGAAGTAGCCGCTTATAATTCCGGTATCCGTAAATTTTTCAACTTCCCAGTCAATTATTGCCCCGGTAAGCATAAAAATGCGCGTGTGCCGGTGGTGTAGGCCGTAATGTTTGTACGACATAAGAAATTCGTAACCACCAATACGGTGCATGTTTACATCCAATAAAATAATGTCGGGGGTATCTACGTTGATTACAAAATCAAGCGCTTCGCGGCCGTCGTAAACTTCAAAAATGTCGGCTGAAATATTTTCCTGCAGCAGTACACGCCGGCTTAAGAAGTGTATGGCATAATCATCATCAACCAATAGTATTTTGTACTTATTGACAGGGGGTTCAATAACGTGTTTCATAACAGCAAAAGTACAGGGGTAAGTATTTCAGGCACGGAGAAGAAACCTTCCGGGCAACTATCCGCTGAAAAAAATCTGCTATATAAAAGGTTGCTATTCAACCTTAGGGAGCCACTATTGGTGCACAATCCGCAGCCCAGTAAGTTTTCGGGGCTTCAACAAAGAATGTTAAAGCCACCCCGAAATTTTAAGTTGTAAGTCACATTTCTCTGCACGTTGTTTAATGTTTAATAAGTTGACTGATAATTGCTTGTAGCTGAATATACTTACATTTCGGGCTAAATGGCAGTGTGCTGTTAAGTACTAGATTTGCGGCACCCTATGGTTAGAAAAACAGATAAACTGTTCGATTTTATTCAATCAATGACCGCGCACGAGCGTGGTTACTTTAAACAGAATTCGAACAAGAGCTCTTATTACGTTATCCTGTTTGATGCTATTTGCAGGCAACACGAATACAATGAGCGCGAGTTAGCGCGTATTTTAAAAAAACATGGTTGCGCCCGCAAAATTTCATCAATAAAAGAATACCTGTGGCGCGAGCTTACACAGGCCATGGCGCCCTACCATTTAATAAAAACACCAATAGGTGAAGCCATAGCCCAAATGCAGCGGCTTCATTTAATGAGCAGCAAAGGGTTAACCAAACACATACACCGCGAACTGGAAGCACTGAAAAAGTTTTGCCTTAGATACGAATTGTTTGATACCCTTTTGCATGCCTTGCACTTCGAATTCAGGTTTGGATTTCACCAGCTTTCACTAAACGATAATTACTGGGCGCAGTTTCATGATGCGGTTTACTCCAACATGATTCATATGCAGCTTTCTGAAATACAACACCAGATTTACCTGAAGGTGGTACACCAGGCAGCTTTACCCAACAGCACTTATCACCGCAGGCAAATTGAAGCCCTTATTCAACATACAGCCCTTAACGACCCCATAGTAGAAACCAGCGTTCGCCTGAAGATTATAAAGGAAGGTATCCTTGATTTGTATGCACACCTGTTACGCGATTACGAGGCTATCGTACGCCACAATATGAATGTGATTGAGTTGCTTGAAAAGAAGCCTTACCTGATAAAGGATGGAAGAGAAATCAGCCTTATATGCGCCAACATAGCCACTGCACTGGCCAATGCAGGGCAAAGGCACCAGATAGTGGCAGTGATAGATGAAATTATCTCGCGCTTTGATAGTATATCTGATTATACTGCCGATACGCACGGCCATGCGCTGGAAGTGCATGTTTTAAAAATGCTGGCACTGCATGATTTTACGGAGATTCAGGATTTGCTGGATCAGTTTAATGATCGCTCTCACCGCATACCGGCAGGCATAAAACAAAAGCTGTATTACTACTTTACCATTGCGCTTATTAAAAACGGTATGCACGATGATGCATTGGATTGTATTAATGAGGCGTTTACATTTTACCGCAAACACAAAATGCTGGGGCAGATGTACAGTGACCGCCTGAAAGTGATTCACCTTTTTTTACACTACCAGTTGCGCAATTACGTGTACGTAGGCAACCAGGTGGAAAGCTTTATCCGTACTTATAAGCCGGCCAGTAAGGAGAAGGATTACAAGCTGCTGATTGCACGGCACCTTTTAATGGCGGTTAAGGCTTCGGACGGTACCGGGAGCCTGAAGAAATTGAAGACACTGCTGGTAAATGATTTTAAGGATAGGGTAAATACCATTTTTATTGATTACCCACTTTGGATTGATTGTTTGATTACCAATACAGATTTTGCAGAAAGCAGCCGGCAGCAAGCCAGGGCTGAACTTTTAAAAAAGAAAACCTGAACTTTTACGAAGGTTGGGCAGGCGGCCGATAAATTTTTTTTGTGGGTTATTATCGGTTTGCCTGCCTTTTTAAATGCTGCTACTTACACCGTTAAATACTGCAAATTTTTTTAAAGCACTATTAAATGCTGTATCAAAAGCGCTACTGCGTTTAAAGCCTTTTTCCATGTGGAGGCTTTTTATGATTAGCTGTTTACTGCTGCGGTCAGCTTTGCAGTCTATACGGCCCGCAAACTCATTGCCATATAATATAGGTAGGCAGAAATAGCCATAGCGCCGTTTCTTTTCCGGCACATAACATTCAATGGTATAATCAAAACCAAACAGGGTATTGGTGCGTTTGCGTTGTATAATGCTGTTATCAAAAGGGGAAAGAATGTATGCCTGCTTTTTGCTTTTAGCGTTCAATATCTGCAGGGCATTTTCAGTAGTAAAGTAGGGCTTGGTTGTTCCTTTAATATACAATGGTTGTATAGCGCCATCTTTAACCAGCCGTTTAATGTTTTTACTAACAGCCGGTTTAATGCCCCGCCGCAGGTAACTTATTTCCTCCTCATTAGCAAAACCGTTGGCGCGTATGCTGTTTAGTATAAGATGTTGTGCAAATTCATCGGTTGTAGGTTCCGTAGTGTTTACACCGGCAGGCAGTACCCGCTCCGTTAAATCATAAACTTTTTGAAAGCCTACTCTTGACGCTATCATCAGGGTGCCTTGCATAAAGTGCTGTTCAAGCGCCTGTTTTGTTTCCTTCCAGTTCCACCAGCCTGTAGGTTTCTTCTGCTCTTCAAAGTGCCTGCTTTGCAAAGGGCCTTCGGCTTTAATGCGGTCGTACACATAAGCCAGCATCTTTTTGTTGTTATACCAGCTCCAATGGCCTTTATTGTATTTGTTTTTGCGCACCAGGCTAAAACGGTAATCGCGCATGGGCAGGTAAGCTGCCGCATGGCTCCAGTATTCAAATATGGTTTTGTCTTTTTCTACCAGTTCATTAAGTAAAACAGGTTTATAATGCGGTAGCCGGCTATGTAATATATGGTGGTGCGCACGTTCAACCACACTAATGGTATCTATTTGCACATACCCCAGGTGCTCAATTGCCTGCTGCATACCCTCCTTGCCTTTTGCAAAGGCATTGGCCCGTAACCCGTTGCTGTGCAGGTGAAGCTTTCGTGCCTGGCTGTTGGTTAGCTTGTGCATGCCTGCAAGTAAGTAAATAATAACGGCACAAGCCGCAAGCAGGCCAATGCCCTATTGGTGATAAAGTAACACCAATGGGAAACCCCGGTAAGGGCATGGTTGAACGAAGCATAGGCTTATATAGAAAGAGTAAGCTGTTTTAAAGTATACCGTGAAGATTTTTTAATCCTCAGCCGGGCTGGTATAAAGCCCATTGATACAAAATTGAAAAAATATAGCCTCTAAGAATATTTCAGCAAATAGTTGATAATCAATTATTTGTTTCTATTATAACACCATGCTGGGTGCCCTTAAAGCTACTTTTACCAATATTTTTTTGCAGGGCCTATTGGAAATTGAATAAAGCCCCTTATATTTGCGTCCCGTTTCGGAAAAAGGGACGTTCTTTAAAACTCCGAAACGCAGAAAAAAGGAAACAGCAGTGTAGTGAGTACACTGTAATTATTAAGCTCTCTCTTCTTTCCGGAATACTTAGGAAAGACTTACGCGTGATGCGGCAAGATGAGAGGCGTGATAGTGATTCCAAGCGTCCCGCTTAGCGGGAACCAAGCAATCCTACAATAGCAGCCATGCAGCCAAGGGCCCAAAGAAAGGTTAACACCTTCCCCAAAGCGCAAACAGAAAACATTCAGTTTTCATTGATAGAAAATAATCTGCGAAAAAAAAGTTGAAAATAAATTTGGAAAGTCGAATAACAATCGCATATCTTTGCGGCCCGTTTTAAACGGAAATGTTCTTCGAAAACAGTTACAAGAGTTTGAAACTCAACTAACTACAAATGATAATCTGCCGGTTTCGGCTGAGCGGAGTTATCGAAAGTTCTTTGAAATACAGGTAAGAAATACAAAGCGAATAACACAGGTTAGATTAAATGCTTAATACATTTTTTCCTAACCATTCTTTTGAATGCTAAGGAATCAACTCTTTTACTACGGAGAGTTTGATCCTGGCTCAGGATGAACGCTAGCGGGAGGCCTAATACATGCAAGTCGAACGGTAACAGGATAGCAATATCGCTGACGAGTGGCGTACGGGTGCGTAACACGTACACAACCTGCCTTATACTGGAGCATAGCCTCGGGAAACTGAGATTAATTCTCCATAATGTTATGAAGTGGCATCACTATATAACTAAAACTCCGGTGGTATAAGATGGGTGTGCGTCCGATTAGCTAGTTGGTGAGGTAACGGCTCACCAAGGCGACGATCGGTAGCTGGTCTGAGAGGATGATCAGCCACACGGGCACTGAGACACGGGCCCGACTCCTACGGGAGGCAGCAGTAGGGAATATTGGACAATGGGCGCAAGCCTGATCCAGCCATCCCGCGTGAAGGATTAAGGTCCTATGGATTGTAAACTTCTTTTCTCTGGGAATAAAAACCGGGATTCATTCCTGGCTTGAAGGTACCAGAGGAATAAGCACCGGCTAACTCCGTGCCAGCAGCCGCGGTAATACGGAGGGTGCAAGCGTTATCCGGATTCACTGGGTTTAAAGGGTGCGTAGGTGGCTTTATAAGTCAGTGGTGAAAGCCCGGAGCTTAACTCCGGAACTGCCATTGATACTGTTTAGCTTGAATCAAGTAGAGGTGGATGGAATATTACATGTAGCGGTGAAATGCTTAGAGATGTAATAGAACACCAATTGCGAAGGCAGTTCACTATGCTTGCATTGACACTGAGGCACGAAAGCGTGGGGATCAAACAGGATTAGATACCCTGGTAGTCCACGCCCTAAACGATGTATACTCGACATCAGCGATACACTGTTGGTGTCTAAGCGAAAGCGTTAAGTATACCACCTGGGAAGTACGACCGCAAGGTTGAAACTCAAAGGAATTGGCGGGGGTCCGCACAAGCGGTGGAGCATGTGGTTTAATTCGATGATACGCGAGGAACCTTACCTGGGCTAGAATGCTGGTGGACGAATCCTGAAAGGGGTTTTTGTAGCAATACACCGCCAGTAAGGTGCTGCATGGTTGTCGTCAGCTCGTGCCGTGAGGTGTTGGGTTAAGTCCCGCAACGAGCGCAACCCCTATCTTTAGTTGCCAGCGAGTAATGTCGGGGACTCTAAAGAGACTGCCTGTGTAAACAGAGAGGAAGGAGGGGATGACGTCAAATCATCATGGCCTTTATGCCCAGGGCTACACACGTGCTACAATGGTAGGTACAGAGGGCAGCCAACTGGCGACAGTGAGCGAATCCCAAAAAACCTATCTCAGTTCGGATTGAAGTCTGCAACTCGACTTCATGAAGCTGGAATCGCTAGTAATCGCAAATCAGCAATGTTGCGGTGAATACGTTCCCGGACCTTGCACACACCGCCCGTCAAGCCATGGAAGTGGGGTGTACCTTAAGACGATAACCGCAAGGAATTGTCCAAGGTAAAACTCGTAACTGGGGCTAAGTCGTAACAAGGTAGCCGTACCGGAAGGTGCGGCTGGAATACCTCCTTTTTAGAGCAAATTAGCCTGTGCACTTTGTATTTCTTCTGTATTTCAAAATTTATTGTCCGCCGAAAGGCGCGATGTTGTTCTTTATATCACTTCTGTTACTGCAATAGTCTCGTAGCTCAGGTGGTTAGAGCGTTACACTGATAATGTAAAGGTCCGCAGTTCGAGTCTGCGCGGGACTACATTACACAGTGTGGTTTCCCAACTAAAAAATGGGGGATTAGCTCATCTGGCTAGAGCGCCTGCTTTGCAAGCAGGAGGTGATCGGTTCGATCCCGATATCCTCCACATTGTTGGTAATACGCTAAGTAGAATTATCCTTCGAAAAGCTAAAGGTTACTAACGGAAGTTCTTTGACATATTGGCGAATTAATAAAATCAAAAATTTCAATTTAAAATCATCCAAGAATTGAAAGTTACTAAGGGCACACGGTGGATGCCTTGGGTTTGAGAGGCGATGAAGGACGTGATAAGCTGCGATAAGCTTCGGGGAGTGGCACATACACTTTGATCCGGAGATTTCCGAATAGGGCAACCTAATACCATGAAGTGGTATTATACCTAGCAATAGGTATGCTAACGGGGAGAACTGAAACATCTAAGTACCCCCAGGAAGAGAAAACAATTAAGTGATTTCCTAAGTAGTGGCGAGCGAAATGGAAACAGCCTAAACTTCGGAGGCTTGCCTCCGGAGGGTTGTAGGACTATGATCTGGACTAATAATTTGAAGCAGAAGCATCTGGAAAGTTGCACAATACAGGGTGATAGTCCCGTAAGCATAAAAATTATTTACCTAATAGTATCCTGAGTACCGCGGGGTCGGAGACGCCCTGTGGGAATCTGCCAGCACCATCTGGTAAGGCTAAATACTCCTCAAACACCGATAGCGCACTAGTACTGTGAAGGAAAGGTGAAAAGAACCGCGAACAGCGGAGTGAAATAGAACCTGAAACCGTGTGCTTACAAGCGGTCAGAGCCTCTTCGTGAGGTGATGACGTGCCTTTTGCATAATGATCCTACGAGTTGCTCGTCACTGGCAAGATTAAGAGACTAAGTCTCGGAGTCGCAGCGAAAGCGAGTCTGAATAGGGCGAAAGTCAGTGGCGGCAGACGCGAAACCTTGTGATCTACCCATGAGCAGGATGAAGTGACGGTAACACGTCATGGAGGTCCGAACTGATAAGCGTTGAAAAGCTTCCGGATGACTTGTGGGTAGGGGTGAAAGACTAATCAAACTGGGAGATAGCTCGTACTCCCCGAAATGCTTTTAGGAGCAGCGTCAAGCGAAGTTATATAGAGGTAAAGCTACCGATTGGGCTAGGGGCCTTCACCGGCTACCAAACCCTGACGAACTCTGAATGCTATATAATATACTTGGCAGTGAGGCAGCAGGTGATAAGGTCTGTTGCCGAGAGGGAAACAACCCAGACCATCGTCTAAGGTCCCTAAATCTATATTAAGTCACACAAACGATGTCCGATTGCTATAACAGCCAGGATGTTTGCTTGGAAGCAGCAATCATTTAAAGAGTGCGTAACAGCTCACTGGTCGAGTGATCGGGCGCGGAAGAATAACCGGGTGTCAAATATAGTACCGAAGATGTGGCAACGTAAGTTGGGTAGGGGAGCATTCCAGCGACAGCGAAGATGTAGCGCGAGCTATGTTGGAGTTTCTGGAAAAGCAAATGTAGGAATAAGTAACGATAAAATAGGTGAAAAACCTATTCGCCGTAAGCCTCAGGGTTCCTGATCAACGTTAATCGGATCAGGGTTAGCCGGATCCTAAGGACCACCCGAAAGGGGACCTCCGATGGAAAAACAGTTAATATTCTGTTGCTTGCTTAAATTTCGATGGGGTGACGGAGAAGTGAAAGTGCCGCGTTCTTACGGATTAGAACGTTAAAGTATTTAGGTATATCGATGGCTGGAAAATCCGCCGTTGATGCTGAGATATGACAGTACCTTGAACCCTCGGGGGATAGGATAGTGCACCTAATCATGCTCCCAAGAAAAACCTCTAAGGCTAGGTTTAAGCAATCCGTACCGGAAATCGACACAGATAGGCGAGGAGAGTATCCTCAGGCGCTCGGGTGAGCCGCAGCTAAGGAACTCGGCAAAATGGTCCCGTAACTTCGGGAGAAGGGACGCCATCGCAAGATGGCCACAGTGAAAAGGCGTAGGCGACTGTTTAACAAAAACACAGGACTCTGCTAAATAGAAATATGACGTATAGGGTCTGACACCTGCCCGGTGCTGGAAGGTTAAGGAAGCTGGTCATCGCAAGAGAAGCTAGCGACTGAAGCCCCAGTAAACGGCGGCCGTAACTATAACGGTCCTAAGGTAGCGAAATTCCTTGTCGGGTAAGTTCCGACCTGCACGAATGGTGTAACGATCTACGCACTGTCTCAGCTGCGAGCCCGGTGAAATTGAAGTATCGGTGAAGATGCCGATTACCCGCAACGGGACGGAAAGACCCCATGCACCTTCACTACAACTTAACACTGAATTTGATTAAATGATGTGTAGGATAGGTGGGAGACTTTGAAGTGGTGGCGCCAGCCATCATGGAGTCAACCTTGAAATACCACCCTTCCTTTGATTAGATTCTAACTTTAGTAAAAAAGGACAATGTTTGGTGGGTAGTTTGACTGGGGTGGTCGCCTCCCAAAGAGTAACGGAGGCTTCCAAAGGTACGCTCAGTACGCTTAGTAACCGTACGTAGAGTGCATTGGCACAAGCGTGCTTGACTGTAAGACAAACAAGTCGAGCAGGGACGAAAGTCGGGCAAAGTGATCCGGTGGTTCCGCATGGAAGGGCCATCGCTCATAGGATAAAAGGTACGCTGGGGATAACAGGCTGATCTCCCCCAAGAGCTCACATCGACGGGGAGGTTTGGCACCTCGATGTCGGCTCGTCACATCCTGGGGCTGGAGAAGGTCCCAAGGGTTGAGCTGTTCGCTCATTAAAGTGGCACGCGAGCTGGGTTCAGAACGTCGCAAGACAGTTCGGTCCCTATCTGTTGCGGGCGTTAGAAATTTGAGAGGAGCTGACTCTAGTACGAGAGGACCGTGTCGGACGAACCTCTGGTGTACCTGTTGTGGCGCCAGCTGCATTGCAGGGTAGCTACGTTCGGAAGGGATAAGCGCTGAAAGCATCTAAGTGCGAAGCCCACCTCAAGATGAGATTTCTTTTAAGGGTCGTGGAAGATTACCACGTTGATAGGTCGCAGGTGTAAAGGCAGTAATGTCATAGCCGAGCGATACTAATTGCCCGTTGACTTTCTAATTTTTTTGGTTTACCTGGTTGTTGCAAAAGCTGCCAGGGATTGATTTCAAAGAAGTTTTGATTTTATTAATTGCCAATTGTCAAAAGTTATTGAGTAATACACTCTAAGTTCATTGCCTGCATGGTGTTCGGCTGCAGGGTCAAACTTAAAGGTGACTATAGCGAGGGGGATCACCTCTTCCCATTCCGAACAGAGAAGTTAAGCCCCTCCACGCTGATGGTACTGGACTAAGAACCCGGGAGAGTAGGTAGTCGCCTCCTTATTTTAAAAGCCTCTTCGAGAAATCGGAGAGGCTTTTTTATTTTCCGCCTGTCTGCAATAGTTACAATAGTGTTTTTCATATATTGGTTACGCATTTTTGAACCAAACCCAAAAAATGAAACGATTAACACTAAGTATGCTGGTGGCTGTTGCCTTACTGGCGTGCACCGCTTCCTGCAAAAACTGCTGGAAGTGTAAGGCTACCCTATCCAAACAAACTTTTTGCGGCAATATGGCTGCCTACGAGGCCGACCAGTTTATGTATGAACATGCCGGGCAAAACCCATCATGTACCCCGCCTGAGGATTAATTACCGCACCTACCCGGCATCAACTAACAGCTCCTTACAACCTAAGGGGCTTTTTTATTGCCTAATGCTTAATTCGAACATGCGATAATGCACTTTAATATGGATAGTTGCTTAGCGTTCATTGTTACAACTTTGTGATAAAGCAAGCTGTATGAATTCATTTTTAAACTCGGTTGGAGCGTTTTTTAGAAACCTTTTTGGTTCCAAAGAAAACGGGGAGGTTGAGGTAGCCGTATCATTCACCCGTGAAACTGAAGAAAAGGAAAGTGCTGTACCGGCCGATGTTGCTCAATTGCAGCAAAAGTTCGAGGTGCTCAAAAATTTGGGATTTACTATAACTCCGGAATTGACGGATTGCTGTTTGAAGGAGATGAAGCCGCGAACCACTTTTACCTACTGGAAGATTTTTGATGCTATGGCCTTACTTGAGGTGGATGATAAATGTATTAGCTATTCTCCCTGGACTATTGCTGAAGGTTCGGAGTTGGATGAGTTTGTAGCCGATGTACAAAAGTTAACTGCTGGTTGTTTGCGTATAACCGATGTTTCTTTTGCGGAAGTTGAGAAGGATGAAGGCGCGGATGACGAAGAGGAAGAAAAAACAGAACCGGTAACTTACCACAGGCTTATTTTTACGGTTAACGGTTATAAGTACGACAAAAAGTTCAATGCCTGGGACGATTGGCGATGGGGGGACGAAAATTATCTGCCACTGGTTTTTTTAAACCAGGCGCTGGAACGGGATAATCTACCTGAACGCATAGCAGTAACAAATGAAGACGATTTCGGTGACCCAAGTGTAACCGCAATTTTCGGCACCCCTCAATATATAGAGGCAGTTAATAAAGCAACGGATCTTAATTTTGCCTTTACTACTGAGGTTAAGGATATTTAAGATAAAGCTTTATTGCGCTGTCCCTTTATATAGGGATTTCATAACAACTATTTATAAGCCATTTTCATAACACTAAATCAGCGTTATGAAAAACATCAAACACATAGTGTACCTTATGTTGGAGAATCGCTCCTTCGATAATGTATTGGGTTGGCTTTACAGCAATGGACAAAAACCATCCCGCTTTTTACCGGTGGGCACTAACCCGGTTTTTCAGGGCTTAACACCCAATATGTATAACCCCGATAAAAATAACGTAAAACACTACGTTACTCAAATACCCGATGGCGTACTTAATATACCTACTGCTGACCCTAATGAGGGTTATAGTAATGTCAACAATCAGCTTTATGGCTTTACTGCAAATCCCCCCGTTAATCAACCTGCCTCAATGATGGGTTTTTACCGGGATTACGCCTCTAACAACTCCGATACTGCACAGATAATGTCTTCTTATACGCCTGATGCAAAGTCGTTGTTTATGTTGAACTGGTTGGCCAAAACCTTTGCGGTTTCAGATGCTTACTATGCCTCGGTGCCTACGCAAACCAACTGCAACCGGGCTTTCGCAGCCACCGGCAATTCTATTGGTACCCTTGGCGGTATAAGCACCGGTATGGTAGATAACCATTGGGATGGTTACTACCCCTGGGACCCTTACGAATTTACACAGCCCACCATTTGGAACGTTTTGCAAAATTACGGTTACAATACCCCTGATGACTGGACTATTTATTACAGTCAGTTATGGCCGGGGCACGGTTTAGGAAACTACTGCTTTACACAGGATTTATTTTGGCCTAACCTAGGTGGCTTAAGCAATCACTTTAGCGATATCAGCAACTTTTTTAAACAGGCAGCCAGCGGCACACTGCCAGCCTTTAGCTTTTTAGAACCGGCCTGGTTCGAAGAGGAGTGGGGTATTGGAGCAAACGGTAATGATTACCATCCGCCGGCCGACTTAAATGCCGGTGAAACTTTTGTGTTCAAAATTTTTAATGCCTTGCTGCAATCACCTGCATGGGCAAATACCTTGTTCATCATCAACTTTGATGAGCACGGCGGAACCTTTGATCATATGGGCCCCACCTGGAACGCAGCCGCGCCCTGGGCCAAGCCCGCCGACGGTACCAACCCACCGCAAACTACTGAATATGATTTTCAGTTTAACCGCTTTGGCGTACGCGTGCCACTGATTCTTGTTTCGCCATACACAAAGGGGGGCACCGTGTTTCGTAGCCCAACCAACATACCGTTTGATCATGCCTCGGTAATAGCCACTATACTTAAACATTTTAATGTACCTAAAAGCGGATGGGGCCTGGGCAGCCGCGTGGCTAATGCCCCCACCTTTGATTATGTGCTGAACCAGAGCAAAGCTTCACTTGATATACCTGAACTTAATTTTCAGCTTAATCTGTCTACTATACGTAAGCAATATGCTCCTAATGATTTACAGTTAATGCTTATACACCGCGCCTTTGGCCGTATGCTTAAGCAAACGGGCTATTCTAAAAAGAAATTTACTACCTTATACAAAAAGCACTTTAAGGCCATTAAAACCCTGGCCGGGCTTAAAAAGGCCGCAAGCAGAATAATGGCCGAATTGCGAAAAACAAAACCTCTTGTTACCGGTAAAGCAGCACCGCCTAAAGCGGCTGTAAAACCTAAGAAGCGCAGCGCTGCCAAGGCAGCTACTAAAAAGCGCCATGCATTTAAGCCGGGGAGAAAAAGATAAGCGCTGGCGGCAACGCGATTTTTCTTTTGTGGCTTACCGGATGATTTTTCGAGAGTGCGGTTTACTTAATAGTAATTAATACGCTTTCTGCAGTATTGGTTGGTGGTAGCAATACGGCTGCGACTCTACTTTGTTTATTATAGTTGCCGTTCAATACGGCCTTGCCGTTTAGTAAAACGCTATCAGGTTCTGCGCAATTGATAAACTGTATCTCCCAAACCCGCTTTTTAAGTTGGCCGTTAAAATGGTTGCCATCCGGCCTAATACTTAGCTGCATTCCATCAGCGCCCTGCGTAAGTTGAATAGCTGTAAAGGCATAGTTGTTTAAGCGATAATTATCTGTACTGCCATCATCCTCATATAAATTAAAGCTGCCGTTGGCACCGCAGTAAACGGAAAGTATTACAGTGTCTAAAGGTGCATCGGCATGTTGCTTAATAGGCTGTCGCGGTATAATACTGCCCTGTTTCACAAAAACAGGTATTTCATCCAGCCCATATTCCAGCGATATATTTTTTCCTCCTTCCATTAATTGGTTATTGCGGTAGTCGTACCAGTTGCCGGCAGGCAGCCATACCGTTTGCTTAGCGCTCTGTTTTCCTTTTATTGGCTTGCATATAGGAGCTACAATCATATCGCTACCGAAATAATATTGTTGGGGGCAACGGTAGGCTTCTTTGCTCTCGGCGTTTTCATAATACATAGGGTGCACTATTGACACCCCGCTATCATAAGCCATACGGCTGTAACTGTATATGTATGGCAACAAACTGTAACGCTGCAGTATGGCCTTTTTCATTGCTTCAAAATTTTCAGAAGGGTATAGCCATATGCGGCGCTCAATGCCGGGGTCGTTGGTGGCATGGGTGCGAAAGATGGGACTGAAGGCGCCCCATTGTACCCAACGGGTATATAGTTCAGCATTTTGCTTAAGCGCCTTGTTTATGGGCTGCATATGGCCACCAATATCATGGCTCCAGAAACCAAAACCCACATTGGCCGCCGTGGCCGTAAACCAGGGTTGGTACGCCAGCGATTTCCAACTGATAATTACATCGCCACTGAAGCCGATTTGGTAGCGCTGATTACCAAGGCCGCCATAACGGTGGAAAATCAGCGGGCGCTTAGCTTGCCGCTGCATATCGCTGAAATGCACATAGTTTAAATAGAAAGTAGGGTTTACACCCTTTAATTTGGTTTGGCTGTACTGCTGCCAATCCAGCCACCAAAAATCAACCCCTGCTTTTTCGTAGGGGTGCAATAGCACATCAAAATAGCTTTTGGCGAATTGCTTATTGGTAATATCGAAAGGGATAGTGTGACAGCCGCCGGTATCGAAACCCATGGCATTTGCAAACTGACAATAAGAGGCCTCATGCGGCTGTACGCCCGATGCAGGGTGCAGGTTAAGGCAGGTCTTTATATTTTTTTCATTGGTCCATTTAAGAAAGCCGCTATAGTCGGGAAAGTACTTTTTAGTCCAGGTAAAGCCTGTCCATCCGTCGGGTTGAGGGTTGAACTTTGCAAAGGCATCCGGGTCGCTTGATTTGGTCATGTGCCAGTCCATATCAATTACCAGAACATCAAGCGGTAGCCCGTGGCTTTCGTAACCCGCCACTATATCTTTAAAGTCCTGTTCGCTGTACTGGTAATAGCGCGAGTACCAAATACCAAAAGCAAACTTGGGGGGTAGCGATATTTTGCCGGCTATAGAAGTGAAATCGTATAGCGCGGCTTTGTAGTTGCTGCCGTAACCAAAGAAATACCAATCAATATTTTTAGCGGTGCTGCTGTTTTGCACCCAGGGCCAATCAGCGGTATCAAAAACCGGCTTCTCCGAATCGTTGATTAACGCCCAACCACTTCGCGAAATCAACCCCTCGCCGGTATTTATTTTTTTAAGTGTTTGAAAACTGAACTTACCTAAAGTGCCATCCAGGGTGCGTGTAGTGCCATGCATATTTTTGGGGTCGCGCATTCCGGGCTTCCAGGTAAATGAACGGCTGTTATCTGCATAGTCAATCTTCAGGTTTCTGTTATTGAAACTGCCACCGCCTGTTTTATAAGTGAGCGTTAAGTAACTGGTTGAAATAATCAGAGAGCCGTTTTCTGTTTTCGCATGGAAATTGGGCGCAGGAAGATTTCGGTTTAAAACTGTAATAGTGGGCTGGTCGTTAAAGGTGGAGTCGTCGGAATACTCCATACGTATTAAACGTTCCGTTAAAATGGTAAAGCGCGCTCTACCTGCTTTTACTATGGCATTAGGTAGCGCAACAGGATTATAACTTTGTGCGTAACCCAAACCCACACAGCAGCTTATTAAAATTAATACCAGGTAAATGCGGATGGAGAGGGCAGAGGATATCATTTTTTAGCAGGGGCCTTTGTTGTAGTGCTTGAACTTTTGGGGGTATTACCGGTTGATTTTTTAGCGGCGGTGCTTTTTGATGTTGTGGCAGGCGCGGTATAAAGCATCTTTTTGTTCTTTAATTCTTTATTAAACGCTTCGGCTTGTGCCTTAACGGTTTTATTAAAGTAATCGCTTAGTTGCTTAAACTCCTCGGCATTGGTTTGGCAATTATAGAGTGCATCAAGGTTGCCCGAATGTTCGCAAGGCTTGCCACCATCAAAGGAAAATATGCCCGTGGGGTTATAGTTTTTTGCATCGAAGTGAAAGTAGCGCACATTGGATATGCTGAAGGTTGCCGTTCCTGCCTTAATGGCTATGGCAATATCATATTTAATGTACAGCATGCGAATACTGGTAGTGGTGCCGCCAAAGTATTTGATAAGGCCCAGCGCCTGCAGTTTGTAGATAGAAGGGTCCAACATTTGCAGGGCATGGCTATTATTAAACTCCTTGTCCACGGCATCTTTGTTTTTTTGTTTTACATCTGCCGGCGCTGCAGCGTTTGCTGATGTAAAAAGCGAAGGATTGGCGTTAAACCAGCTTTCGGCAGCAGTATATACATCTTCGGGCTTAACCTTAGCCCCTAGCTTTATACTTTGCTGGTAGGCTAAAAGTGGTAAGGCTGCCTTTTGCCGGGCATACGATGTGGTACTGAGGAGAAACAGAGCAATAGTGAACAAAAGCACAAATCTCATTGTTAAGGTTTAGGCCGAAAAAATACGATTTGTTTGCAAAGCACGTATAGTATTTATACCCTAAGTTTATTTTATGAAACAGCAGAACTACAATAACCATATATTTTATTACTGGCCGCATCATTTTGTTTACTACGGCGCAATAGCTATTGGCTTTGTAGCCTGTGGTTTAGGTATGTGGAAGTATGAGGAGCAGCGGCTGTTATGGGGTATGGCCGCATTCATAGTTTTGTTGATTGCTTACCTGGCCCTTATGCTGCGTCAGCATTATGCGCTTGGCAATCAAAATCGTATTGTGCGTTTAGAAATGCGGCTGCGGTACTACAGGCTTACGGGTAAGCAATTTGAGGATGTAGAGAAGCAACTTTCTTTTGGGCGTATTGCAGCCCTGCGTTTTGCACCGGATGATGAATTGGTTGCTTTAGTAGATCGCGCAGTAAGTGAGAAACTTAGCGCAGATCAAATTAAGAAGGCTATTAAGAACTGGCTACCCGATTATATGCGGGTTTAACCGGTAACATCGGGTTTAGCCGGGCGCGATTCTTCGTTAATGCTATCCTTTATTATGCGTTGTTCCGTTTCGTGCTTGTTGAGCCTGCGGTCGCGGTCGGCTTTATAAATCTCAATTTTTTGGCGCAGGTCGTTGTTTTTTTGTTCCAGCTCGGCTACTTTTTTGTCGTATTTGGTTTTAAGAGCATCGCTTATACGGCCGGTATTTTCTCTGAACTGCAGAATGTTTTGTTGGTTCTTTTTGATTTTGGCCTCGCAGTCCGATTCAAATTTCAGTAAATCAGTTTCAGCTAAATCCTGTACATCGGCATTAATTGCCGTATTTATAAAGTAGTTCATGTTGTTGCTTTAAACAGAAGGAGAAAAAATAATCAGCGGCAAAGAATGGCGTCTATCTGCGCTTTCGATTTTCCTGTTTTTACCTGTACGCGCTTAAACATTTCCTCTTCTTCACCTTCCGGAAACAGAAAATCTTTGATGCGCAGAATAGGGAAACGCTTTAGCAAAACTGATTTTTCATGTTCCCATTTGTCGGTAATGCGGGAAACATAGAGAGGCGTGTTATTTACCATATGGCATGTAAGCTAAGAATATAAAGTTGCCGGCCACTTTATTCTTTTGATACAGGGCTGATACGTTAAAACTCTGCTGCTCCCGGTATTTTCTTCCAACCGTCTCCTTCAGCATATTGTTTTATTACCAGGTTGCGGTGCTCCAATAACTGTTTAAGGTAATCAGTTAGAAAAATGTAATTGAAGAGCTTACCCAAAATGCCTAATGGCGATTCGAAATGAAATTCGTCCTCCATTAAGGTACCATCCTTCGTTTTTGTAAAACGGTGATGGTGGCATATGCTTTTAAATGCGCCCTCAAGCATTTCGTCGGTAAAAAAGTTAGGGTAATCATAGGCCGTAATTCGCGAAGTTAATGTTTGCCACACCCCAAGGTGTTTTGCCCGCCATGTAACCGTTTCATTCAACAAAATCTGTCCGCTGGTTCGGCCTGCAATGGCCTTTTCTCCTGTTCCTTCGGTGCTAACCATGTGCAGGTCAATACTTGTAGCCAGGTTAAAACAACGTTCAACCGGCGCCTTAATGCTTGTTTTTAAATGAATTATAGGCATACAGGCGCTAAGATGGGCATATTTTGTGTGCTGCGTGTTTTTGCCCAATGAGATTGACCTCCCCAGTTTAATATGTGATTTCTGTCATGTTCAAAGGGCCGCAATCTGATAAATGTCACAATTTTCATAACACTGCCGCCCCCACCTTAGCCGTATCAAAATTTAACGCTGCTAAAGCACAATCAACTATGGTTTCTATGAACAGTCAATGGCCCGAAAAGGGAAACGCAGAGGACATTTTAATGTCCGTTTTGAATGCCGTAGAGGAAGGCGCGTTTTCTGTAGACATGAAAACCGGGGAACAGCTCTTTGTTTCGGAAAGCTGCCGGCACATTTACGGTTATACGCCGGATGAGTTTAAGGCAAATCCCAACTTGTGGTTTGATATTGTTTATGATGCTGACAAGGCTTATGTAAACGAACAGAATGCCAGAATGTATACCGGCGAAAAGCTTGAAATGCAGTATCGCATTGTAAGAAAGGATGGTAAAATACGCTGGTTGAATTTTAAAATGCTGCCTATAATAGATGACCAGGGCCAAATAAACCGCATTAACGGAGTTATTGCGGACATTACAGATAAAAAGAAAGATGAGCAGATAATAGCAAGCGCTTACAAAGCGCTCAATAATATATTCGACACTATTGATGAAGTGCTTTATTCCGTAGACCTTACCCTTGGCAGGGTTAAACATATTTCAAAAGCATGCGAAAAGCTTTATGGATATAAGGCCCAGGATTTTTATGAAGATGTAGACCTGTGGCGTAAAGTAATTATGCCTGAAGATGCCTTAATAGTTGAGCAGCACATTGCAGCAGTTACAAGGGGCAATAAAGATGTGAAACAGTACCGTATAAAAACCAGGGACGGACAGATAAAATGGGTGGAAAATAAAGTAATACCTACCCTTAATGAGGCCGGTGAACTGGTAATGGTTGATGGTATAACGCTGGATATTACCGCGCAGAAAACGGCTGAAGAGCAACTGCGTGCAAGTACAAAGGACACGGAAGACTATAGGGCCGCATTGATTGAAAGCTCGATAGTTTCAATAGCTGACCGGCATGGCAAAATTAAATACGTAAATGATAACTTCTGTAAGATATCCAAATATACTGCAGGTGAACTGGTTGGCCGCGACCATCGTATGCTTAACTCCGGCTACCATGATAAGGCCTACATTCAAAACTTCTGGAAAACAATATCATCCGGTAAGATATGGCGAGGAGAGTTTTGCAACCGTGCGAAAGACGGCGAACTGTATTGGGTAGATAACACTATCGTTCCTTTTTTAGATGCTGATGGAAAACCTTATCAGTACGTAAGCATACGAAATGATATAACGGACCGGAAGAAAAGCGAAGAGCAATTGCGGAAAAGCGAAAAACAATTTAGAGAGTTTTTTGAGCTGGCGCCGGAGGCCGTATTTATACTGGATGCTGACACTGAAAGGTTCACTGATTTTAATGATAACGCACTTAAACTAATGGGGCTAAGTGAAGAAGAGTTAAAAGATAAAGGCCCGGCGGATCTTAGCCCTCTGCTTCAACAGGATGGACGAAACTCAGCAGAAAAAGCAAAAGAACTGATAAAAGATACCATACATGGAGCACAACCTATTTTTGAATGGCAGATTATATGTGCAGGCGGTAAAGAGATAACTGCAGAGGTGCGACTGATTAAGTTATCTGATACCGACCGAAATTTACTGCGCGCCAGTGTTATAGACATATCTGAGAAGAAAAAATCGCAGGAACTGATTCGTAAATCTGAAGCTAACTTTAGGGCCATACTGGACAACACCGAAACAGCCTATGTGCTTACAGACCTGGACATGAATATTGTTTCATTTAACCAGAGGGCTGCAGTAAATATTCCCTTGCATTTTAAACAGCAAATAAGCGTAGGCATGTCTGTTTATTCTTTTCTTCGCGGCAGCCGTAAGTCCGTTGTGAAGGAATATGCCGAAAGGGTAATTAAGGGGGAGAACCTTAGCTACGAAATTAATTTAAAGGAACTGTACGGCACTGATTTATGGTATAGTATTCGCTTAATCGGGGTATGCGATGAGGAAGGGAAAATGTTCGGCATCACTATTTCGATGACTGATATTACCTTAAACAAAGGCATAAGCGCTGAACTGGAACGCAAGGTGGAAGAAAGAACTGCCGAGTTAAAGGATACCATTAAAGAATTGGAATCGTTTTCGTATACCGTTTCACATGACCTTATGGCGCCTTTGCGCGTTATGAATGGCTTTGCCCAAATGCTGACAGAGGACTATGCGGATGTGCTGGACGCGCAAGGCAAAAAGTGTATTGATGTTATAATGAACAACAGTACGCGCATGGGGCAATTAATTAACGACTTGCTTGATTTTAGCCGCTTAGGAAGAAAACCGATGGTGAGAAAAAAAGTAGTAATGAATGAATTGGTAGCGGCAGTACGGGAAGAACTAAAAAGCCACAGCGGGCCAACCTACCATGCTGAGGTGGTGCAGCAGAATTTAGCTGATGCCGTGGCGGACCCTTCAATGTTGAGGCAGGTATGGGTCAATCTACTTTCAAATGCTGTAAAATATTCTGCAAAAAAGGAGAATCCTTTGATTGAGATAGGAATGCATAAGCAGGATAGTAAGAATGTATATTTTATACGCGACAACGGGGCAGGTTTTAATATGGCGCATGCCGATAAGTTGTTTGGCGTATTTAGCCGCCTGCATAACCAAAGCGAGTTTAACGGCACCGGTGTTGGCCTGGCATTGGTAAGCCGCATTATAAATAAACACGGAGGCAAAATTTGGGCAGAAGCTGAAGTGGGCAAAGGCGCTACCTTTTATTTTACATTGGATTGAAATGAACTATGATGGAAAAATATATTACGGAAATTTTAGTTGTAGAGGATAATCCCTACGAAGCAGACCTTGTAAAGCGCTGCCTTAAAAAGCTCCTTCCCCCGGAGCGGATAGCGCATATAGAGGACGGCGCGCAGGCATTAGACTTTATTTTTGCCCGTGGCCAATATGCTTTCAGAGAGGGCGCCGGTTTGCCCCGTTTAATTTTGCTGGATATTAAACTGCCAAAGGTTACCGGTCTTGAAATTTTAGCACAGATAAGGGCTAATAGCACTACGCAACAGGTGCCGGTAGTAATCTTCAGCTCATCGAAGGAAGTGAGAGACCTTACGGAGGCCTATAAGTTTGGCGCAAACAGTTACGTGGTTAAACCCATTGATTTCGGTGATCTTGAAAATGTAATTGCCTCAATTGTAAAGTACTGGCTTGATGTTAACTACTTTCAGGTAAACAACACTAATTCGCCCGATAAACAGGGATAGAAGCCTTCCCAAATGGTGTATATTCTTACTGCAGCGGCTTTTGATTTAGTTGCTTGATTATATTTGTAGGTAAGTAAACAATCTTAAATTCTTTACATGCGCCAATTTTTTACTGTATTGTTTGTGTTAGCCATAGGCACTTTTAGCCAGGCCCAAAAAGCGCCGAAGTTTGAAAAAACGCCTATAGGCAATTCAGGCGCCTATGTTTATATGCCTGGTAAGCCCGAACCTGCAGAACTCACCTACAGCGAGGATAAATCCAAGGTGTACACCATGAGCGTAGAATTTGGCGAATATTTATACGATGTTGTTTACGTGGAGCTTGCTGAGCCCCTGGAGTCGGAGGCGGTAGCTGAAGGTGTGCTGATAGAATACATTGACTACTTAAAAACAGTGCTGGAAACAAGAGAATGTGTGGGTTACGGCAAGGGTAGAACGTTAAGCACCCATAAAGGTTCGGTAGGGGTAATTGACTACTGTGAGGATAGGGATAATTCTGAAGTGCAGATTGCCGGTTGGGCCGATAAAAAATACATGGCTGTCTTAATCATTACCGGCGAGCACCAAGACCCCAACTCTTCGGTTTCCGATATCTTTTTCAAGGGTATTCGTTTCCCCGGCGATTAATTACCGGCTGCGTATAGCCGGCATCTTTCGTATTTTTATGGTTCAGGCTCATAAAAATTCATGGCTTTTCGTTTTTCTCTGTTTCTGTTGTTGCTCTGCCATTTGGCAGTTGCACAAACCTCTAAATATCCGGTAAGCGCTTTACCCCTTATCCGCAATGGGGCAATAGTGCCTAATGCCTGGAGCGGAGGATTAAATGCCCCTGAGTTTTCAGAAATTGACCTGAATGCCGATGGCATAAAGGACCTTTTTATTTTTGATCGGATTGGAGAAAAGTGCCTCACTTTTTTAAATGATGGCACAGCCGGCGATACAGCATTTCATTATGCCCCGGCTTACGAAAAATTGTTTCCGCCAATGAAGGTTTGGGCGGTTGTTAGAGATTACAATGCGGATGGAGTGCCTGACTTGTTTACCGCCCAAACAGGCGAAGTAGTGCAGGGTAGCCAGATTCCTCCCGGAATTAAAGTGTACAAAGGCAGCCGTGTTAACGGCAATCTGCGCTTTGATGTTGTGCAGTATGTGCTGTATTACAAAGAGCCCACGTTGGCAAATTTATGGACGAACAGTTTAGGCGTGCCGGCCATAATTGATGTTAACCATGATGGCGACCCGGATGTATTAACCTTTGACCTTTTTGGAACGGATATAGAGTACTATGAGAACCAAACGAAGGAGTTAAGCCTTGCGCCGGATTCCATGATATTCAATTTAGTTACCGGCTGCTGGGGTAATGTATATGTTGGCACCAGTGGGCTTAATGTTACACTGAATGTAAGTTGTAAAGCCAATGGTGGAGCACAGGCCGGTGGCCCAAGGCACGGAGGCACAACACTTTGGCCATTGGATAACGAAAGGGATGGCGATTGGGATGTTTTAATCAGCGAATCGCATTCTGATTATATGTCGTTGCTAAACAATACCGGCGATAGCGCCTTTGCGCATATTAGCTGGGTTGATACCCTGTGGCCGGCTTGCAATACGCCTGTGAAGCTGCCCTACTTTCCTGCAGCGTTTAGGATAGATGGTGATAATGACGGTGAAGAGGATATTGTAATAGCGCCAAACTTTGGCGGTCAATCGTTGGATGCTGAAAATGTTTTGCTTTATAGATATAGTACCGGCAGTTGTAATTATCAGTTGTACAGCGACTCCTTCCTTACACATAATCTGCTGGACCTCGGCACTGATTCCAAAGCTGTTTTTTTCGATTACAATGCAGACGGGCTGATGGATATAATTTGCGGCAACTACTACAAATACAATCCCGTGGTGGCGGCAGCTTCTCAGGTAGCCTTGTTTGAAAACACCGGCACACTTACTGCGCCAAAGTTTGAGATGGTAACTGATGATTTCGCAGGCCTATCCGCTTACCACATCAACGCAGGCACGTTGGCGCTAAGCCCCGCTTTTGGTGATTTAGACGGCGATGGCAAAGAGGATATGGTTGTAGGCGACGCCAATGGCGACCTCCATTACTTTAAAAATTCCGGCAATGGCTTAAACGCTTTTTCTGTTATGACCGAGCCCTATTTTGACAGCTTGCATGTAAACGGCTTCGCTTCACCCTTTATTTATGATTTTAATGGTGATAGTCTTAATGACCTTGTGGTAGGTAGAAAAGATGGCAAGCTGAGCTACTTTCAAAACTATGGCAGCAGCAGTGCGCCTGAATTCAGGCGTGACTCCGTGAATAGTTTTTTTGGCGAAGTGGACGTACGCCTGGGGCTTACTGATGGGTACAGCTATCCTTTTGTAACAAGTGATAGCGCAGGTGCTGTTTTCCTCTTCGTTTCTACCGAGTTAGGTACGGTTCTAAAATACCTGGTTGATACAGGCAAGTTAAGGAGCGGCGCATTTACTTTGCTTGATAGCAATGTATTAGGCTACGATGCAGGCTCAAGAGTAACTATGCAGATGAGTGATTTGAACAGCGATGGCTTTGCCGAATATCTCATCGGCAGTTCACGTGGTGGATTGCAACTTTTCAGCGAAACGGTTTGGGACTCAAGCGCAGTTCTTGGTCTTCGGGAACCGGATGTTAGAACCGGCTTGAGTGTTTTTCCTAATCCGGCAAATGATAGATTGCATTGCCGTTTATCAGAAGAACTGGCAGGTGAGGGGTTTTGGGTGGAAGTTTTGGGCTTAAATGGTCAACGGATGGTTATGCCTTATACGGCTAAGGATAGGGAGTTAGACCTTTCATTGATAGACTTGCCTGCCGGTCTTTACATAGCTCGTGTTTACTCTTTCTCATGGACCCATTCGGTCAAATTTATAGTAGCTCACTGATTTTCATGTAGTTGTATGAGCTAAAAACAGGATTGAACAGCCTGTTTTTCACCCCATCGGGGGATGTTTTTGACGTAACAACTGTGCGATGTTTACGTTCAAGTAATAACAATGACCCCAATCAAATCTGCCACCCTTTTAGCCCTGATGATTATTTTCAGCATAACTGCATTTGCAGGAAGCAATGTACCTGTTGATGCCAACAGCGGCGAAGTTATCTATAAGCAGTCTTTTAAATTAAATACCAGCTTAAGCGATGAAGCCATATACGAGCTTGCGCAAAACTGGTTTACTGAAGGTGCTGAAAAATTTACCCGTGAGAACGAACCTGTGCCTGTAGAAAGTAACCAACTTAAAAATAAACAGGCCGTGGATGTGGCTTTCGATAATTCAATCCCGCTTCAGTCTATTGACCCGGAGGCAAAAAGAATTGCTGCCCGCGGACTGGTTAAGTATGCAGGTTCAAGCACCTCATTTATACACCTTCTTTACATTGAGTATTACATAGTGCTGGAGGTTAAAAATCATGAGTTAACGGCCACTATCAGTAAGTTAAAGTATCACCATATCAATCGCAAAACGTATGCTCCCATGGCTATATATAACTGGAGCAACAGCCGCCCTTGCGATGCTGCCGACACCTTTGAACACTTGGTAAGCAATCAGAACAATACCGATGAGATTGGTAAGCTTTGCACTTTTTTGAACGACGATGTGCAAACGCTGTTCAGCGACCTTCGCGGTTTGCTGAAAGAAAAGAACGCTTTGAGCAGCAGCGAAAGCTAGTGTAGCGGTTCTATCCCCCTAATTTTAAAACTGTATCGCAGGAAGTGGCTTGGGCTTCTGTAGCGGATCAGCTAATCGGTTGATTTGCAGCCATCCCTTACCAGCCAAGGAGCACTAGACGCAGTGCTGATTCCCTTTGGTGGCACACGGGCTTTAAGAGAAAGCTGTTTGGTGAAATTTTCATCTTATTGGTTTTTAAAAAATATTGTATTTTCATTTGCTATTTTGCAATGATAATACGAGCTTTGATTTAAATCCCCCTGATATGAACGCAAAGAAGATACTTCTTTTTGTCCCTGTATTTATAGTTTTTTTAGCCGCCGGCTTACTTTCTTCCTGTAAAAAAGAGATAAACTCACCAACATCTGATAACACCACTCATTCATCTTATTTTCTGAAAGGAAAATTAGGAAATGAGACGATTGACTTTAGTGGCACAAGTAACTATTATACGGATGAAAGCGTACTTCAGAATGAAGATGAGGAGCATTGCGGTGAGCATTCCAATAATGGCCACCATTATGGCGATGGTAATGTTAACAACGGCCAAAGTGGTGATGATGATGAGAACGAAGCGGATGAGGACGATTTAGCTGTTATAATTTCGGGCAGCAGTTGGAATACTACCGGCTCCAACAATAAAATGTTAACCCAGGGCACTATAGAAATTCGTGGGTTGGTGGTACGTATTTGGGTTAACCCTGCTAAAGCTCAAACTTACTTTGATCTGTTTACTCCGGGCATTCACAGCTTTGCTCACGAAAACGGTGCTAAAGCCGGCGCTTATGTTACTGTACGCGATGGTAACGGCATACTGTGGACCTCTAAAGGAGACCAAACGGGCAGCACTTTTGAGGTATTAACCCGCGGCGAACTTGGCACTAACAGTACTACGGTTACGGGCGTGGTAAACTGTAAGTTGTACGATGCAAACGGAAACGTTAGGCCATTTACCAACGGCACATTTAGCGCCACTGTTGGTATTGCCAACTAATAGCGGGCTGCTGCGGCTATGGCAGCAAAACTAACTTTGGTATTCTTTACTTTTAATATGGTTTGCAGGCAGGCTTCAGCAGTAGCTCCTGTAGTTACTACATCATCTACCAGCAGTATATGTTTGCCCTGCAGTTGGGCTGCATCTCTTACCGCAAAAATGTCAGCTACATTACCATAACGGTCAAAGCGCGATTGTGTGGTTTGCGAGATGTTTTCGTGTATGCGTTCAAGCGCGGTAAGGGATGATTTTATCCCTAAGCCTTCGGCAATACTTTGTGCAAAAGTGCTGCATTGGTTGTAGCCCCTTTTACGCTCTTTTTTCCAATGTAACGGTACGGGAACCACAAGGTCAATTCCGGTAATTATGGAAGCGGACTCTTTCATTCGTTCGGCAAAAAGCCCGCCTACCGCCTTGCCAATTTCCTGCCGGCCTTTATACTTTAAGTTATGCAACAGTACCTGCACGGGGCCATCTTTACGGAACTGGTAAAATGCCGCTGCCCCTTGCAGGGGAATGCGGCCTGTAAAACGCTTCAGCAATACATTTCCAGGATCGGTTATGTGGTTGGTTTGTGGCAGGTCTGCCTCGCAACTACGGCACAAAAAATCTTCGTTGCGCAAAAGCGCCTGTGAACATGCCAGGCATGTGCGCGGATAAAAAAGCGCGAAAAAATCCGCTACAGTATTTTGCAAGCGGGGCAGCATCAGCCTGTAACAATTACTACCTCTTCATCTTTCAGAGGTTGATTATCGCCTTTAAAGCGCAATAGTAAGCGGGCAACGGTTACCACATCCTTTTGGCAATAGTTTACAATACGGTCAAGCCCTTTTTCCTGCCAATAAACTCTGCAAACATCTTTGCCTTCAATTTCATCTTTGGGGGTAGGAATGCCTAAAATTTCCGCCATTAACTTAAGTGAGGTGTAGTTTTTGAAATCGCCAAACCGCCAGAGATGAAGGGTGTCGACACTGCTTACTTCCCAGGGGCGTTTGCCGGATATGTCAAGCGTATCGGGTAAAGGAAGGCCCTGTATTAAAAGCCGGCGGCAAATAAAGGGTACATCAAATTCCTTGATGTTATGGCCACAAAACTGAAAGCGTTCGGCATCGGCAAAGCTTTTGTTCAGCAGATTGAGAAAGTCCTGCAGCAACAACCTTTCGTCATCGCCGGCAAATGATTTTATGCGGAATTGCCTTTTACCCGATGCCTTGTCAAAAGAAAAGACGCCAAGGCTTACACAAACAATTTTGGCAAACTCGGCATAAACACCGGCACGTTTTAAGTAGCCATCTGCCGGGGTTTCGTTTTCAAATCGAAGCGTTGCGTGTTTAACAGCCCAAAGCTGCTGCATAGCAGGCGATAGCTCCTCATGGGTGCCGTAGCAAGGCACGGTTTCAATATCAATAAAAAGCAGGTTATGAATATTGATGTAAGGCAACACGATAATTAGTTGAGATTAAAATTAAATTTAGAAAGTAAAATTAAAACAAGCCATTGGCTAAACTGTTATGAGACCCCCCTGGAGTACAATGCCCATGTTGCGAGTATGGCTTGCAGTTGCTGCCGGGGCGTTGTGCTACATAGCATTACACACTTTTGGATATGCAACGCCCTTTACTGCCTGCATAGGGTTAGTTATAGTAGTATTGGGCTTGTTGCTACTCCTGGCCACTAATTTTCTTTCCCTACAGCAGCAGTTCAAACTGCAGTCGGCCCAAGGCTTTGCAACTTCAATCATGTTGGCCGGCCTTGGTTATTTACTAACCTGGAACTACAACGATAAAAGCGACACGCGCTTTTTTGAGAAATTCTTAAACGTACATGCTACAGCCATAGTACAGGTAAGTGAACCACCCGTACAAAAGGAGAAGACGATAAACGCAGTTGTTACCGTTAAGGAATTGGACGGGGATACTATTTGGACTAATGTGGATGGCAAATTGGCGGTGAATTTTATAAAGGATAGCAGTGCTTTAGCCCTGCATTATGGGGATGTGTTGCTTATAGATGCCGGGATAGAACCCTTTGATGAGCCGGCTAATCCGGCGGAGTTTAACTTTAAAAAGTATCAGGCTAACCGCAATGTATACTACCGAGCCTTTGTAAACAAAGGCAATTGGAAGCTGTTGCGAAAAGAGGAGGGCAATTTCTTTTTTGCTGCAGTTTATCGCCTGCGCGAAAAATTTCTGAATGTAATAGCCCAATACATAACGGATGAAAACGACTTTGGTGTTGCCACCGCTATTATGCTGGGCTATCGCGATTATGTGAATGTTGATTTAATGCAGGCCTATAGTAGTAGTGGTGTTTTACATGTTTTAAGCGTAAGCGGCTTGCACGTAGGCATTATGTTTATGATGCTTAACTTTTTGTTGGGTTGGCTGGATAAGAAGGGTAGAAGGTATGTAATGGCCAAAACTGTTTTTATTGTAGGGTTTATTTGGGTGTATGCCTGCCTTACAGGCCTATGTCCGTCGGTACTGCGCTCGGCATTAATGTTCAGTATGCTGCAGGCCGGCCTGGCTTTTCGAAGAGATGCAGGCATCTATAACATACTGGCATCAACAGCAGTGCTGTTAACGCTGTTTAATCCCTTTATTATAACAGATGTAGGGTTTCAGTTAAGCTACCTGGCGGTGGTAGGCATTGTTTTTTTACAGCCACGAATTTATGCGCTGCTTGCATTTAAAAACAGACTACTTGATTGGGGGTGGAAACTCACTGCTGTATCCGTTGCCGCCCAGTTGGCTACTTTTCCGGTAAGCATTTTATACTTCCATCAGTTCCCTAACCTGTTTTTGCTATCCAACCTGTTGGTGATACCACTAAGCAACTTTATACTGATTACCGGCACGGCCTTGTTTTTTGTAAGCTGGGTGCCGGGCCTTAATGCACTTACCGGCTTTTGCTTTAAATGGCTGCTTTGGGTAATGAATCGCTTTGTTTTTTGGATAGATACCCTGCCTTTTGCTCAAAGTAAAGGCTTAAGTATTTCTGCTTTTGAGATGCTGCTATTGTATGCCATAATACTGTTGTGCTGTTGGTTGCTGGTGGAAAGGCGAAGCAAAGTGGCCATGCTAACTGTTACACTTTGCTTTGTATTGTGTTGTTCCCTTGCGTTGGATGCGGTGCAGGCTGCAAACCAAAAGGAACTGGTAGTTTATAGCGTAAAGGGCAAGAAGGCCATTGGTTTTATGAATGGCAGAACTTTTATACGCGATTTTGATGAAGGCCTGCTGGCAGATGAGAAAACACTACAATACCGCATACGCCCCTATTTGTGGCAGCGTGGCATCAGGCAAACGGTTGCGCTCGATTCTGCCACTGCCTTGCCTTTTGGTAAGTTAGTGGTGTTTGAAGGGAAACGGATATTGGTACTTGATAAAGAACTATACGGTTCCGTATCCCGGCAAAAACTAAAAGTGGATGTCTGTATTGTATCGCAAAGCCCGAAACTATATATCGCAAAGCTGAAATCTGTAATAGATTGCGGTTTGCTGGTGTTTGACAGCAGTAATAGCCGCAAACAAGTAAATTATTGGAAGAAGGACTGCGCGGAATCAATGCAGCCTTACTATGACGTAAGCGAGCAAGGCGCCTACGTGTTGAAGTTTTAGTATTTAGGCTTTGGCAGCGGGGCGTTGTTGTAGTCCCAGTTTACCACTTTACAATTTGGCAAAGCGGCACGTAGCGGCTCTATCTGCTCCTTGGTAATGTTGTTGTAGCTAAGGTCCAGGTATTGCAACTGCGCCATCTTCATAAACTTTGGTTTCTCAATCTCATATTTCATTTCGGGGTTCATAGAGAAGTTGAATTCTTTTAGCCCGGTAAGGTTGCTGAAGTCAGCAGGTAGTTGTGCAATGTTGTTTGTTTTTACATCAAGCCACTGCAGTTTTTTGAGCTGCGTAAAGGAAGCGGGTAGCGCAGTTAACACATTGTCCCGTAAATCCAGTTTTTCTAGCTGGGTTAGGTTGCCGAAACAGTCCGGCAATTGTTCTATCACGTTATCCTTAAGGCTAAGCACTTTTAACTTAGCCAGTTGGCAAATACTTGCCGGCAGCGTTGCAATTTTCTTATCGGCCTTATTAAAAAAGTTGCCGTCAAGGTTTAGCGCTTCAAGGTTGGTAAGGCCGCTTATTTCCGCAGGTACGGCGCTAAAACTATTCAGGCTCAGGTCAAGCGTTTTAAGTTTTGGCAGCTTAGTAATAGCTACCGGAAAGCTGACCAACTTATTAAGGCTGGCATTCAGTTCCTCCAGTTCCAGTAAACCCGAAAAAGCATCAGGTAATGCCGCTAACTGGTTGCCGGCAAGGTTAAGGAACTTCAGTTTTTTAAGGTTGCCGAATGTAGGGGTAAGGTCGCTGATTTTGTTCATGCGCGAGCCCATTTCAAAATAACCCAGGTCCAGGTATTCCAGTTTGGTAAGCGAACCAAAGGTTAGTGGCAGTTCTGTAAGCCTGTTACCTTTTAAATCCAGCTTTTTAAGGTTGGTGAGCTTGTTTATGTCTAAAGGCAAAGCAGTGATTTCCGCTTCGCTTAAGTTAAGTTCCTGTAAGGAAGAGATGACTGAAAGGGAGGTGACAATTGCGGTGAGGTCCAGCTTAAGATTGCGGCTTAGGTTTACGCTTTGCAGCGCGGTTAAGCGATTGATAGTTGCAGGCAAAACATGGATATCGTTACCGGAATAGTTGATGGATTTAAGGGTGCCGACTGCTCCTATTTTTTCGTGGATTTCAAAAAGCCCGCTGTTGGCAAAATTTAAATCAGTTAGCGGCAGGTTTTTTACGCGCTCGTAAACGTCTTCGTCATACAGGTAGGCGTTGTGCTCTAAACTTAAAACGCGCAGGTTTTTAAGCAACACGAACGAGTCGGGTAATGTAGTAAAGTTGTTATCCTTCAGGTTCAGTTCCTGCAGGGTAGTAAGTTTACCTACGTTATCCGGCAATTGCTTATAACCCCCGTTTACCAGGCTTACCTTTTTTAATTTAGGCAGTTTGGCCAGCTGGCTGAAAAGGCCATTCAATTCTAATTGGCGACAGCGGGTACACGAAAACTCTTCCAGGTTTTTAAACTGCAGAATTTCGTCCTTAAGCCGTTCCTTTGGGAAAGCCGTGAATGAAAGCGAAGTTATGCCCGAAGGATTTTTAAGAGCATCCTCAATTATCTGGTTGGCATTTGCTTCGTCCGTTGTTTCAGCGGCGGTTCTGGCTTCCTGAAATTCCTTAAGTATAAGCTTATTGATAGAGTCCTTAGATGACTGGGGAAGTTTATTCCAGTCCTCTTCTGTAAACAACTCTTTATACTGTTTGGTTGAACCGCCGGGTTGGGCGCTAACCAATAAACCTGCCGTGGCAAATAGAAACACCAATAAGAACCTGCTCATGAATGGGGGCATTTATATGTAAAGTTAAAAACGGGTACGTAATGTTTAAAAGGTGCAAATGCCGGCAAGGTAACAAGCCTTAACACTACTTTTAAGCATTTGCCTTCTCACCTTCAGGCTTGTTTTCCTTTTCAGGCCTCATTTATTCGGGACTGCTGACTGATTTTTTGTTGTCCTCATGAATGCCTCCTTCGCTCCGCTCCGGACGCATTTGAGGAAAGAACAGAACCTCCTGAATGCTTGGCTGGTTAGTCATCAGCATACACAGGCGATCTATACCAAAACCAATACCCGAAGTAGGCGGCATGCCATATTCAAGGGCACGTAAAAAGTCATGGTCAATAAACATGGCCTCGTCATCGCCACGCTCCATTAGTTTGGCCTGTTCTTCAAAGCGCGCACGCTGATCCAACGGGTCATTTAACTCGCTATAAGCGTTGGCAATTTCTTTGCCGTTAACCATCAATTCAAAACGCTCTACCAATCCGGGTTTGCTGCGGTGTTTTTTGGTAAGCGGGCTCATTTCTACCGGGTAATCAATTATAAAAGTTGGCTGTATGTAATGTTTCTCGCATTTCTCGCTAAACAGTTCATCAATCAATTTGCCACGCCCCATGGTGTTATCTACCTCAATGTGCAGCTGGCGGCAGGTTTGCCGAAGCTGTTCTTCATCCATACCGCTTACATCAATACCTGTATGTTCTTTAATGGCATCGTAAATAGCTATGCGCTTAAAGGGCGCCTTAAAGTTTATGGTGTTATCGCCTACTTTTAACTCAGTGGAATTATTGGTGGCCACTGCTACCTGCTCAATCAACTTCTCCGTAAAATCCATCATCCAGAAGTAGTCCTTATAAGCTACGTAGAATTCCAGCACCGTAAATTCAGGGTTGTGGGTGCGGTCCATGCCTTCGTTACGGAAGTTGCGGCTGAACTCATAAACAAAATCAAAACCGCCTACAATCAGGCGCTTTAGGTAAAGCTCATTGGCAATACGTAGGTAGAAAGGAACATCAAGGGCGTTGTGGTGCGTAACAAACGGACGGGCAGCGGCGCCACCGGGTATATTTTGCAATACAGGAGTATCTACCTCCATAGCGCCATGCTGGTTCAGGTAATCGCGGATTGCCTGAATCATTTTTGTGCGTTTGATGAATGTCTCTTTTATGCCCGGGTTAACCACAAGGTCAACATAACGCTGGCGATAACGTAACTCAGGGTCGGTAAAGGCGTCAAAAATCTCACCGTCCTTTTCTTTCACAATCGGCAGTGGCTTAAGCGCTTTGCTTAACAGCTTAAAGTCAGTTACGTGTATGCTGGTTTCGCCGGTTTTGGTTTTAAACACGTGGCCTTTTACGCCTATAAAATCACCTATATCCAACAGGTGCTTAAACACCTGGTCGTATAAAGTTTTGTCTTCGCCGGGGGCAATTCCGTCGCGGCTGATGTACAGTTGTATACGGCCCTGCTGGTCTTCAATAACCACAAAAGCCGCCTTACCCATAAGGCGCATAGCCATAACACGGCCTGCAATAGAAACATCGGCAAAATTCTTCTGCTCATCGTTATACCCGGCCAGTATCTGTTTACTGTTGCAGTTTACATCAAACATAGCAGCAGGGTAAGGGTCAATGCCCAGGGCCTCTAACTGCTTTAATTTTTCGCGGCGTAATACTTCCTGATCACTTAAATGTTGACTCATATAAAAACTAAAAATTTACAGATAAATGGGACGGCGAATATAAAAGAAAGAAGGCACCTTTTCTGCGCGGTTTCAGCACCCCTTTTACTTACGTCCCCCGGCTCCCAATTTCTGCGCCCAGCTGATAAAATCGAAGTAGCTGTCCGCTTTGCCTGCTCCAATTAACTTAAGTTGCCCAACAAGGGTTTCAACAAGTTCCTGTCTTTGCCGGCGTTCGGTAGTCGAAGGAAACTTTTTAAGGAAAGAAATAACGGCATCGAATAAAGGTGCGGGCGTTACTTTCATTATCTGCCGTTGGAACGACTGGATGGAATATGCCAACAGGTCGTAATTGCCCAGTTCAAAGTGGATTAACAAATTCAACAGGCGGGCATATGGGTAGTTGTTAAATTTTTTGGGTGCCTCCGGGTGGTTAATCAATTCGAGGTTAAAACTAAGTGCATCCGAGGGTTTACCTGCTTTAAGAGCGGCCCTGCTCAGAATATCCACATGCTGAAAACCATCAGTTAGTGTCAACTCCGCTTTGTTGGTTTTCAAACGTGCCTTAAGATCATCGGCTGTCTGCAGAATTTTAGTGTAATTAAAATCGTTGTAGTGACGTTGCATTTCCGTTAACCAGTTTTGCGCCACCGCCTGTTCCCACAGGCGCGTAGATATTTTTAAGCCGGCCAACCGCTTGCGGAAACGCACTAATTGCGCATCAAACTTTTTCAGTTTGTTCAACTCCAACAGCAGCAGAAGAACGTTGTTGGTAATCAGTACATAATCCTGCATGCGCAGGTTTAGAATTGCCGGGTGTTGCTCTAAAACGTCAAGCACTTTTTGCAGGTGCCGGGTGCACTCCTCCCGTTTACCGGTGTAGTAGCAGAAGGTAGAGCGTATATGATGAAACTTTAAGCGGGAAATAACGCAGAGGGCTTCCTTCTCGTTTTTCATCAGCGTATGGTCCATTATCTTCTCAATCTCCTTACGCCCTGCAGCCTTAGCTTTTTGAAGGTTATGCGCCAGGTTGTATTCCAGCCGGTCATAGTCATACGTATTCTGCATTTTCAGCAGCACATGCGTCCGTTCGTCCAGCATGGCATTCATTATTTTAATGGTGCCATCGTCGTATGATTTGCCGAATAATAACATTGCCTGTTCAATGCCCGATATTTCAATCAGCTCGCGGAATAGTTCCGCCTCTTCGGCGGTTTTGCGGCAGCGTCGCAAAAGCTTTTCGGCCTGGCTATGCAGGCCCTTTTCAAACAACAGGGCGGTATTTTGCAGTTGGGCGCGTAGTTCGGAACGCAGGCTTACCTCGGTATGGTAAACCCGCTGCGATTTAAGGATAAGGTTGTAGAGATAGTTTTTAAGCACGGAAAACTGGGAGGGAGATTTGCCTGCGGCAAAGGTTTTCGCCAACGTTTTTTCATCGTATTTTTCCTGGTAGTCAATGGCATTAAACAGCAAAACATAAGTATTCTCTTCGCCAAGAATATGTAGCTGGGCAAACTTTTTAAAGTAAGCCTTCTCGCTTTTGTTCAGCGATTTAATAAGCTGGAAGAGATCGTCCGAGGTGGTCACTCCTGTAATATAGGCCCCTTTTTCGACTCCTAAAAATGGAACAAAGTTGATTATCCCCCGGGCCGTTTTGTAAAGACCTTTGTTCTATCAAACAAAAGATATAGGTTATGAGAGCCATTCAGAAAAGCATTCAATCCATCGTCCTGGTGCTGGCGGTGTTTCAGGGCGTTACCCTTAAGGCGCAAAACAGCTACTGTGCAAGCACCGGCAAATATCTACCCGAAAACAACTGTAATGAATGTGTGTTGGATAGTAAGTACAACATGGTGGTGCAAACTATGCTGGATATAAATGATATAACCCGTATGGAGCAGGAAATGAACCAACTGGTAGAGCAAAGCGATGCTTACTATAAAACATACGGTAACCTGAAACAAAAAGGCTTTGATGAGTTAGATCTGGATCTTAAAAAACTTTTTCTGGAAATGGAAAAGAACCCGCAAAAAGCTGACGACCTTATTAGTTGGCTGGAGGGCATACTGGAGCAGGCCGGGTGCGGTAAAGGACGGTTTGACGGCCGTACTGAAGGAGTAGCCGATAACGGCCTGCAAAGTATACGCGACGGTGCAAGTGCAACTATTACCAACCTTAAATTTCCGAACTACAGCGGGCCAACCCAACTAACTTTTGATTGCTGCCAACCCCATTGGCAACCCAACGACCAGTTTATAGAGAACTGCGGGCAAATCCACAATCAGTTCCTGCAATTCAAAAACATGTTTGAAAACCTGAGACTGTTGCACCAAATAACCATGCAGGGGGTACAGATGTCCGCCATGCAGTTTATGAAATACGATCAAAATGCCCGCGAAAAAATGGAGCGCCTTCGCAACAACAGTTTCAGCAATGTGATGGGCGATGCTTTAATTCAATCGGGGGCATTAAACCAGGCGCAGTTAAACACTATAAACAGCATACTGCAAAAGTACGCTGAAACCAATGATAAACTTGGCGCAAGGGCTGAGATCGAAAAACTGGTGGGCAAAGACGCCGCCGAATTGTACGGGACTATTTTCGAAGACTTTACCCCGGCGGACCTGTTGGGCAAATTCGGGGAGTTGATAAAAGATAATCCGACAAAATTAAAATCGCTTAACAAGCTTAGTAAATACATGCCCGGTATACCACAATGGTTCGGCACTTTTATCAACCTGGTACAGATTGCGGAAATGACCGTGAACATCGGGTTTGATACTTTCCTGAAGCTAGGCGGCGATGCTCCGGTAATAAAAGCCGAAAACGACTTGTGGTGCGTTACTGCCTGGTACTATTATTGCGCGGCTTCATCGTTACTAAAAAATGCTGCAGCCCTTTACCAATTGAAGAAAGCCATGCTAAATGTGCAGTCCTTTTTTCCGGAAATGGTAATTCCTATGCCGGGGCCTGCACCGCAATATGCCTGGCAGGCCGATCAAAAAATTTCCTCTGCTTTCGGTACCAAAACAAATAGCGGCAGCCTGCAGGAGAACAGCTACCGCATTCAATTACCCGACCAAAAATCAGTAGTGTTTGTATTTGGTAGTTACAATTGCGGCAAATGGATTACTGCACAAAAGCCTGAAGTAACTCCCGGCCCTAATGAACCGAAGAATAATGATGGCCTGCTTGTTTATCCCATCTCCCCAAGCGGTGCTGGTGCCGAAAACAAAGACTCTCTACCCACTTTTAGCTGGACCCTACCTACGCCATTAAACCCTGCAGGTAAGCCGAAATACCGTTTACATATTAGAGAGGTATATGTAAAAAAAGATTCATTGAACCCTCAGCCCGCCAATATTGAGTTTAATGCCGGTTTCAGCGCGGGTGGCTACTGGTATTGGCCCGTTAAAGGCGATCACTCCTGGATAGCCCCCAAACCCTATTCAGCATTTGATTCAGCATTAAAAACTGAAGTAACTGATGGGTTAAATGCGCAACTGGTAAACCCCAATGGTGAAGCAAGCATGAGACTTGTACCAGGCTGGCAGTTGAGCTTTAATGCGGGCTGTGCAATCAATCATCGCTTTGAAATAAGTTTTTCCGCAGGCGGCGGAACCTATAATGCCGAGGCTGAAATACCCATCAAAGTGGTGCGTTTAGTATTGCCGGGCTCCCCCTCCGCACCACCCTCTACTCAACAAAGCGATGAAACGATTAATGCAAAAATGCATGTTGGCAGTTTTGATGCAAGGTTGGGAGGAAGGGCTTATTTTGGTAAAAAGGTAAAAGGGTTCTGTGCTACAGGAGGTGTTGTGGGGTTAAACCATACCGGGCAAGTCAATTACTCTGCCGGGCAAACGAAGTTTACCGATAACACAGTGCAAACAACAGTATTTGGTGGGGCCTATGCAGATTTGGGAGTAAGTATACCCTTACTGAAAATACTGAACCTGGAAATTTCAGCGGGTAGCAATTTGCTGGCAATTAGGAAGCATTTTGTTGCCGTTCCGAATATAAATGCAGGGCTAAAACTCAGGCTATAGGCTTACCGTATAGTATCTACCACAAACGAAACACCTGAAATAGCACAGTAGCTTGTACGGGTTTCCAATATTGAGTCATTCAGCTTTATGGTAGCGGTAACGCCCTGCGGATGGTCGCTGGTGTTGTATGCCATTAGCAGTACTTCCTGCCCCTCTTTAGCGTCGAAGCTATAGCTCCAGCCCGTAGCCTGGTGGTATTCACTCGCCTGGTTGCCTTCCGTATCTTTAACGTAAGCTACCATGCAATCCGTACAGCCTATGTTATAGGTTACTTTATAAACCTTAGGGGCCGCGTCTTCCTTTTTGCAGGCCGAAAATGCAAAGGCTATAATGCTTAACAGAAGTAATGCTTTTTTCATATAGCGGGTTTAATTGGTAGACGTAACACTTAAGCCGCAAGTTGCTCCCTTAAAAAAGAGCCGAGTTTTTTATTGGCCTCGCGTGCTTTAGGCAATATACGCCAAAAGGCATTGAATACATGGAATTTTTTCGGAAAAACCTCCATGCGGACATCGGAGCCATCGGCCTTGGCCTTTTCATAATACCGTTTTGAGTCATCCAGCAGCATCTCCTCTTCACCAACCTGTATGTAAGTAGGTGGCAGGCCACTAAGGGTATGGAAGATAGGCGAGGCGTAAGGCGCTGTATGGTCAGCATCGCCCATATAGTTTTTACTCCATATAGGAAAAGCCACGGCCACCAGCATAGGGTCCTCATCATGCTTGGTGCGGTAGCTTTCCCCGGATAGGGTTTGGTCAGTCCATGGCGATAAGGCGATGGCACATTTGGGCAATGGCAGGTTGTTATCTTTTAGGTATAGCAAGGTGCCAAGTGTTACCCCGCCACCGGCAGAGTCGCCACCAAAGGCAATCTGTGTATTGGCATAACCGTTTTGCAGCAGCCATTGGTAAACTGCAACGGCATCCTCAATTGGTGCCGGGTACTTATGCTCCGGTGCCAGCCGGTAGTTTATAATAAGCGCTTTAATACCTGCATGCTTTACAATTTGCGATACCAGGGCGCGGTGCGTATTGATAGAGCCTGTTGCATAACCGCCCCCATGAAAATAAAGCAGCACCTTTTTATCATTTCCTCCATCCGGCATTACCCACTCACTCTTTATACCGGCAATGGTAGCCGGCGTATAGGTAAAGCCACTTAGTGGTTTGTTGAATTTGCCCACTATGCGCTCAAACCCCCGACGTGCGTATTCAATATTATCGTATTGCGCATTGTTTTTAATGCGGCGCAGTAAGCGCTTTATGAGGAAGAGGCGAACTATGGACATAATTACTTACGGTATTTTTCTACAACCATTAATATTTGAAAGGCCAGCGGCAGGCTTCCCCGCACAATTTCCACTTTAGCCCGCTGGTGAGCTTCTTTTTCAAAAGCGGCAAAGTTATCCCTGTGCGCCTGCAGTATTTCCTGCATAAAGTCGGCATTCATTGCTTCAGCTACTTCGGCCTCTGTTGGAAAGGTATGGAAGGTTGCAATGCGCGCAATATCATTACCCGATAAATAAGGCGACTTTTTAATGCCATCCGGCAGTTGGTCAAATCCCAAACCCACATCTTCCATCATTTTAAATGCCGGAACCTGTATAATATTATCCTGGCCCACCCTGCACCAAAACTGCTTGCCCATGCGGGCAATGTAGTCCATTTTAAAAGGGTCTATACTTTCGCCATCTGCGGTTAAAACTTTTTCGTTAATGTGTATGAGCTTTACCTCGCAAATAACCAGGTTGCCTGCTCCACCGCCTTTTCCTGTTTCTATAATATCTTTCACAGTACATTCAAACTGCACATAACATTCTGCTACACGTGGTGGGCGTATTGTTTCCGAAGCAATAGCCGTAAGACCTGATTTTGCAAACTCATTAACCCCTTTAGTATACATGCCCGCCGCCAGGTTCATCTGATAAAGAATATCGTAGTACGCAATATTTACCACGCACTCCGGCACTTCTTTTACATTATCGTGCGTGTGTTTTGTATGGCCTGTTCTGCCGCTTAATGCTGGAGAGTACACCAAAGTTGGCGGGTTAGAACCAAAGCAGTTAAAGAAACTGAATGGAGAAAGGTTCACGTTGCCCTCTTTATCTATGGTTGAAACAAAAGCAATGGGGCGTGGCGCTATAGCATTTAATAAATGCTCGTGCAGTTTGGGGTGCGGTATTTCTGATGGGTTAATTGTGCGCATACTAATGGGTAACAAACATGTAAACGGAGGGGCCTAAAACACCAATTGAAAGTAAGATAACGAAAGCTATCCGGTTGCGGGTTCGAAGATTAAACAATAATAAAATATCCGCGGCCATCATAAGTATAAACCATATAGCCAGAAAGATAAGCCTGGTTGTATCGGCACCGGGGGCAAAGCCGTGTTCGCGGCCCATAGCATGGTAGGCCACTTCAAACATGGTACGGGCGCCGGCCCCCATAATTACCAATAACAAAGCAAGCAGGTAGTATTTCATATCGCCGGCAGAATTTTTCCGCTGCATTCACCAAAGCCTACGCGTACACCTTCTTTCTCACACCACCCCCGCATAACAACGGTATCGCCATCCTGTATGAATTTGCGTTCTGAACCATCGGGCATAGTTACGGGGTTTTTGCCCTGCCAGGTAATTTCTAACATTGAGCCATAAGAATCTGCGGTAGGCCCGCTTATTGTGCCACTGGCGTACAAGTCGCCCACCTGTATGTTGCAGCCGTTTATGGTATGGTGTGCCAGTTGCTGGCACATGTTCCAGTACATGTATTTAAAGTTGCTGTGGCTAACGGTTTTTTTATCGCCCTTAGGAGTTACTATGTCCACCTCCAGTTGAATATCGTAATTCTTTGCCCCATTGAATTGTAAATACGGAAGCACTTCCGGTTCTTGTTTAGGGGTTTCGGTGCGGAAAGGTTCCAGCGCCTCCAGTGTAACAATCCACGGAGACAGCGTTGAACCAAAATTTTTGGCGAGGAACGGACCCAACGGAACATATTCCCACTTCTGAATATCGCGGGCGCTCCAGTCATTAAACAACAACAATCCGAAGATGTAGTCTTCCGCCTTATCGGTGCTTATACTTTCGCCTAAGGAAGTTTCCTTGCCTACCACAAAACCCATTTCCAATTCGAAATCGAGCAGGCGGCATGGCCCAAAAGATGGCTTTTCTGCATCATCCGCTTTGGTTTGGCCTTTTGGGCGGTGGATTGGCGTACCGGAAACAACAATAGAAGATGCGCGGCCATGGTAACCCACCGGCAGATGAAGCCAGTTGGGCAGCAAGGCATTCTTGGGGTCGCGGAACATGCTGCCTACGTTAGTGGCATGCTCGCGGCTGCTGTAAAAATCAGTATAGTTAGGTATATGAACGGGGAGCAGCATTTCTACCTCGCTGCGCTTTATTAAAGCGCGCGACCTTAACTCTTCATTACCATGCAATTCATTATTGCCTTCAGTTAATAGCTCAATAATTCGGTTGCGAACGCTACCGGTAATTTGCTTGCCCTGTGCAATAAATGCATTCAGCGTTTTTTGTTCTAGTACAGTTTTATCGAACAGGATATTGGCGAATAAGCCTGCTTGCGCCAGGGCAGCTAGGTCTATCACGTAATCGCCTATGGCGCTTCCTGCACGTGCAGGGCCCATTTGCATTTTAAAAATGCCAAAAGGTATATTGTGAATACTGAAGTCGGAATCAGCAGCAACAGGAATCCATGATGCCATAGCTATGCGGTTTGAAACCCAAAAATGAAAAAGATAATGGAATTATACGTCAAAGCTCCAGTCGCTTTCGCCCGTTCCGTATTTTTTACGGCTTTCTGCTTTTTCAATCTGGCGTTGAATGATGTGGTCGGTAATTATTTCGGCAGGGTCAGCTTCGGTATTCTTTAGCGCCTCAGTCAGCTTTTTTTCGCTTACATCAATTCGGTAAAGAATCCACTTTAGTTTGTCAAAGTCCTTTTGAATAAGTTCGCCAATACGTTCAATAAGTAATTGGCGGAAGGCCTTAAAGCGGGCTTCGGTATCCTTCTCCTCAGGCAGCAATTGCCCGTTCAATTCAAATTGTTCGCTTAAATAGTCTTCAGCCTCCATTATATAAAGGTAGCTGCTTTATCTAAAACGCTAATGCCAAACAAGGCGTAATCATACTTTACGGGGTCGGTCGGGTCAAAAGTTTTCAATGCATCAGTTAGCTCTAACACCGTTTGCCAGTTTGTTTGCTTGCTTTTAATAAGGCCCAATTTACGGGCTATACGGTCCACATGCACATCTAAAGGTATTAGCAATTCAGAAGGTTTAATCTGTTTCCAAATGCCGAAATCAACACCACTCTTGTCTTTTCGCACCATCCAGCGCAAATACATGTTCAGGCGTTTGCAGGTTGATTTTTTTGCAGGGCTGGATACATGCTTCTTTGTTCGATGAGGCGCATCCGCCAGGCTAAAGAACAGCTCATTGAAGCCTGTTAGCGCCTGCTCCACGGGGTGCATAGTTTTGCCTTTCGGTTTTTCAGGAAAAAAGGCCTCCTCTAACGAAGAATGACCTGAATAAAACCATTTAAGGAACTCGATAAAATAAAGTGTATCCGTAGCATTAAAGGTGCGGTGTTTAAACTGCAGAAAACGCTTAAGATCTGTTTCTTTATGGTTTAGCGCAAAATCGTGCGGTGCGTTATCCATCCACTGCATTAAGCGGGTGGCATTGGCAATAATAGTTTTGCGCTGACCCCATGCTAAAGTGGCAGCAAAAAGTCCTGCAATTTCTATATCCTGTTTTTTGGTAAAAAGGTGGGGTATTGAAACAGGATCGGCCTCGATAAATGCGGCCCGGTTGTACTCCCTGTATTTGCTTTCCAGCAGTTCGTAAATTTTCTCGCGTTGGGGCAGGCGCCTCTCCTTCATTGGGCAAAGTTAAACTATGGGCCGGCTTTTAACTCATTGGAGCGTCGCTGCGCTGTTGAGGCTCGCCGCTTGTTTCAGGCCGGCTTTGAAAACGAAAAACCGAATCGGCTTGCAACTCCTCAATACTGCGCTTTGAAATACGCAGGCCCATAAGCAATACACCTACGGTAAAGATGCCTAGCGCAGGGTAAAGATTCTGTAAAATGAAAAAATCGTAAGCGCCATGCATAAAGGTAGCGTAAAAAAGGCCCAGAGATAGATATTGTAACCTCTTTTCGGGTTGAAATTTGGCCTTACCCACGTAGTAACCCATTATTACCCCGAAGGCGTAATGGGCGGGCACAGCCGTAAACATGCGCATAATGGCTACCTGAACCCCCTGGCCATCCGATGCAAGAACATAGAACACGTTTTCGAGCGTGGCAAACCCCAGGCTTACAAACACCGAGTAAACGATGCCATCGAAGGGTTCGTTAAAGTCTTTTAAACGGTAGGCATGCAGGCGCAGCATGATAAACTTGCAGAGTTCTTCAATAAGGGCCACACCTAAAAAAGCGGATAGGGCAAAGTTGCCAAGGCCTAAAAATTCAAAATCAAGCGGTTTTTTAAGGAAAAGTTCGATGATTCCGGCGGGAATTACGCTAACACAGCCAAGCAGGAATGCTACCAGCAATATGCGTTTAGGCTCACGTTCATATTTATCCTTACCATAAATAATAAGCATAAGATAGACGGAGGGGGCAAAAGCAAGGCCTAAAAGCACGGGTATACCCATAGCCAACGAAAGTATGTTATCCGATTTTAATTTTGTAACAGAAAAATGAGTTGAAGAAGTTGAGAACTTGTTTATTTTTAGCCTCGAACGCACGAAACAAGATTATGGTTACATCAACATTTAAGAAGCTGGTAGCAGTAACCCTGCTGGGTGTACTGGTAAGCACATGCGCTTTTGCGCAGAACAAGGATATTGATAAAGGTAAAGAGTACCTGAAAAAGGCTATGGAGCAAACTGATGCTGCCAAACGCCAGGACCTGATTAACAAGGCCACGGAAAGCTTTACAAAAGGAGGCATGAAGCGCGAAATGTATGCGCTGGTTGGCGATGCGTTCCTGGAAAAGAAAGACTACACCAATGCCAGCAGTAACTATGCCCGTTGCGATAAGCCGGAGAAAAAAGAAGGCATGAAAAAAATTGCCGAAGCTTATGTAGAAGATGCCTTTACCGGTGAGGAAAAAAACCAGGCTAAAAACCTGAAGAAAGCCATGGATTTTTATGCTAAAGGCGATGCTACCAAAGAAGGCGCCCGCGCCATTGGCGACCGTTTTTATGAGCAGGGTATGGATAGCTACGGCAAGGCGCTTGATTATTATATAACCGGCGAGGCTACCGTTAAGATTGAAGCTATAGCTAGGGAATACTTTGACAAAGGTGGCGATAACGAAACCAAAGCCGCCGAAGTTTATTTAAAAATGAAAACCAAGGAAGGGTATAAAAAAGGTGGCGACATCTACTACAACCGCAAGGAGTTTCAAAAAGCTATTGATGCCTACCTGGCCGGCGGCGTTAGCGATGGTATACAGAAGTATGCTGATTACCTGTACTCAGAAAACCGTTACGAAGAAGCCGACAACCTGATTTTAAAACTGGCTGACGCGCTTAGCGACCAGAAGAACGACGATGGTTTGGAGGCTTTGGCTAAAAGCGTAATGGATAAGGGCAGCTTTGCTTTGGCCGCTAAAATTTACGACAAAGCAGGCAACATGAATATGGGCGATAAGTGCCGTGCTTATGATGCCTTAATCGGGTTCCGCCTGGAAGAAGCAAAAGGCCTGTTTACCAATATAGGCGACAATGCATCAGCCAAAATGATAACTGACAATGAAAAGGCGTTAAGCCCTCTGAAGGATGTTGCCGATAATATGGAGGATTTGATGAAGAATGCTCCGTTTGTAACCCTGATTGTGGACAGCGTTACCGGTAAAAGTTATCCTTCTCCTTCCGACCAGAAAATGCAGGAAGACTACTACAAGAGCATTAAGGACCAGGTCATCAAAAACGTTTATGACATTTCTGCCAACTTTGCTAAGCTAACCAACCCTGAGCTGAAGCGTTATGTAAAAACCCGTTTCCTGAAATACGGTGCGGTGCGTAACATTTTAGATAAAGAAACCCTTGCTGTTAAAAAGCAGAAGCAGGATATTAAGGTAAAAGATATTGTGCTTTAACTGCTGAAAGAATAAACAAAAAACCCGGGCGAGAATCGTCCGGGTTTTTTGTTTGGCCTGCCTGGAGTTTTAGTTTAATGCCTGCTTTAAATCTTCCAATAGGTCTTCTATATCTTCAACACCAACGCTCAGACGTAAGAGATTGTCTGTAACCCCTGCCTTATCGCGCTCGCTTTTAGGAACGGAAGCGTGCGTCATAGTTGCCGGGTGGTTAACCAATGATTCTACGCCGCCTAAGGATTCAGCTAATGCAAAAACATTAAATGAGGAAGCGATGCGGAATGTTTCTTCAATGCCGGCATCTTTCAGCGTAAATGAAATCATGCCGCCGAAATCGCGCATTTGCTTTTTGGCAACAGCATGGTTGGGGTGGTCTTCAAAACCGGGCCAGTAAATTTTATCAACCTTGGGATGCGGCTTAAGGAACTCCGCCACTTTGCGGCCGTTAAAGCAGTGGCGTTCCATACGCAGGTGCAGTGTTTTAATACCACGTAAAACCAAAAACGAATCCATAGGGCCGGGTGTTGCACCGCAACTGTTATGTATAAAGGCCAGCTGCTCATAAAGCTTGTCGTCGTTAACTACCAGTGCGCCCATCACCACATCGCTGTGGCCGCCTAGGTATTTGGTAACGCTGTGCATTACAATATCGGCACCATACAAAAACGGGTTTTGCAGGTATGGTGAAGCAAAGGTGTTATCTACAGCAAACAGCACATTGTTTGCTTTGGCAATTTTGGAAACAGCCTCAAGGTCCACAATCTGCATAGTGGGGTTGGTAGGGGTTTCTACCCAAATTAATTTGGTGTTGGCGTTAATGTATTGCTCAATATTAGCCGCCTTGTGCATGTTAACGAAGTGAAACTTTATGCCATAGTTGGCAAATACACGGGTAAACATGCGGTAGCTTCCGCCATAAAGGTCGTCGCCGGTTATTACTTCATCGCCGGGGCGCAGTAATTTAACAACCGCATCCATAGCGCCCATGCCACTGCTAAAGCAAAGGGCGTGTTTGCCATCTTCCAGCGCGGCAATGTTTTTTTCCAACGCCATGCGTGTAGGGTTTTTGCCGCGGGCATAAGCAAAGCCCTTGTTTTTGCCGGGCGCCTCTTGCACGTAAGTGGAGGTTTGGAAGATAGGGGTCATTATGGCCCCCGTAGATGGGTCCGGCTCCAGGCCGGCGTGTATAGCTTTTGTTCCGAATTTCATTTTTAAGAATTGTAAATCAAAAATAGAAATTGAAAATACTTTACTTAGTAACCTATTTACTAACTCAGCGCAATCTTAACATGAAAAGAGTTTTACTGTTGGCAGCCGGCTGCATGTGTTTGTTATTTACCCAAAGCCAGGAAGCTTACCGCAGTGGGGGGCGCTCCGCTCTTGACCCCTCCTTGTATCCCTTTTATCATGGCGTGGCTTCGGGCGACCCCTTGTTTGACCGCGTAATACTTTGGACGCGCATAACATTGGACCCTGCACAGGATCCCGTTAGTGTAGATTGGCAAATTGCTACAGATGCCAACTTTGGTAATGTAGTAAGCAGCGGCAATGCCAGCACGGATAGCACTAAAGACTACACCATAAAAGTAGATGCAGCAGGATTGCAGGCCAACACCTGGTATTACTACCGCTTTAAGTACGATACTTTTTACTCCGTAACCGGCCGAACCAAAACCTTGCCTGTTGGAAGCGTTAATAATATACGCTTTGCTGTGGCCAGTTGCCAGGATTATCAAAATGGATTTTACAATGCTCACCGCCACATGAGCCAGCGCAACGATATTGATGCCGTGTTGTTTTTAGGCGACTATACTTATGAAGACGGCGCGGATAGTGTTATTGCCGGACGGGTGCATGAACCGGACCATAAAACCGTGCAGCTAATAGATTACCGTATCAGGCAATCGCTTTACCATCTTGACCCTGATTTGCAGGAGTGCCACCGCCAGTACCCCTGGATAACCGTTTGGGACGATCATGAAACAGCGAACAACTCATATACTACCGGCGCTAAAAACCATAACACCGGTAGCGATGGCCCATGGTACGATCGTAAAGTAAATGGTGTAGAGGCATACCAGGAGTGGATGCCTATACGCATGCCTGACCCGAACGACACTTTCAAAATTTTCAGGCGTTTTCCGTTTGGTGATTTAATTGACCTGAACATGATTGATACACGCCTTTATGATAGAAGTAAACAGGCAGGTACGGTCATCTCCGTTTACGATTCCGTATTAAATGATACCTCTCGCACCATGTTAGGGCCCGAGCAGTTTAGCTGGTTAGAAAACAACCTTAGCGGAAGTACCGCTAAATGGCAGGTAATAGGGCAGCAGGTTATGATGGCGCCGCTTGTAATACCTGCAGGTGTTTTCGGCGACCCCAGCATTGCCAACGGCGACCAATGGGATGGTTACCCTTATGAAAGACAACGCTTTTATGACTTCGTAACAAACAACAATATAAATAACGTGGTAGTTTTAACGGGCGACATACACACCAGTTGGGCTAATGATTTGCCTTTGCCTAACTACGATAGTATGACGCATCAAAACTCGGTAGGGGTAGAGTTTGTGGTGGGTAGTATTACCAGCGGTAATGAATTGCCCCCATTGATTACAGCACCGGTAGTAAGCTCCATTGCAAAACACGTGCGCTATGTTGATTTGGTGCAACACGGTTATTACGTTATGGATGTTACCCCCAGCCGCACACAAACTGATTTTGTGTATGTATCTACCATAGTAAACCAAAACTACACCGTAAGTACCGGCCCCAGCTGGTGCGTAAATGACGGGGAGCGCAGTTTACATTCGTGCACAACGCCATCAGTTCCGTTAAACACCTACCCATCATTAGCGCCCTCCAAATTTGGGACCGGTATAAATAAGGTGCAGGACAACATCACAACAATTTCCATTCAGCCAAACCCATTTGTTGAGCAGGTAGTGCTGCAATACAACACCTTTAAGCCGGAAGAAATAAATATGGAGGTGCGCAGTAGTGATGGTCGCCTGATGCTTTCTAAACCCCTTGGGTTAAGCACAACCGGTACTAATTATGCTGAGTTTGACGGCAGCAATTTTGCCCCGGGCTACTATGTGGTGCAACTGCGCGGCAAATCGGGCGCAGTGGGTAAGGCCGTTATTAAGGTGAGGTAGGGCTGCTAAAAAAATAGTTTGCCTGTAATTAAGGCAGGTTTATCTTTAGCTAAAATTACCCATCTATGAAGAAGGCTCTTCTGCTGGCTTTATTCGCTACTCCTTTGTTCTTTTTCGTGAACTCCTGTAAAAAGGATAAAGATTGCGACAACTGTAATGGCAATACTGATACCACTTACGTACAAACTACCTTATGGCCAAAGTTTGTGTTTCAGCACTGGGTGTGGGAAGACGAAGGAACAACCAGCAGTGCGCGTGCCCTTGTAGATGATTACCTGGCGCATGGCATACCGGTGGATGCTATCATAATTGACAGCCCCTGGGAAACGGAGTATAACACCTTTGATTGGGATAACAGCCTTTATCCGGATGCACAAGGTATGATTGATTATTTCCATAGCAAGAACATTAAAGTGCTGCTTTGGATTACCGGGGTAATAGACACCAACGTGCATCCTTTGTACGATTACGGCAAGAGCAATAATTACTTCCTGAAGAATAACTCCACCGATGCTGACCCCAAAATTGTTAGCTGGTGGAAAGGAAAAGGAGCCCTCATTGATTTTTATAATCCTGATGCTGTGGCCTGGTGGAAGGGCTTAATGGATAAGTCGATGAATATGGGTATTGACGGATGGAAATGCGATGGAACTGATTTTTATGCTTTCCCTTCTGCCTATTCTCCCGGAGCAGGGGGCAATGTTGCCCGCCTTGATTACTCGCATAAATATTACCAGTTGTTTCATGATTATACCCGCGAGAAGCGGGGCAATGGCGTAGCCATAATGGGTAGGCCGGTTGATAATTATAACCTGGGTGATTTTGGTGGCGACCTCGCAGCCTTTATGCCAAAGGAAATTGGCTGGAGTTGTTGGGTGGGCGATCAGGATGCCGACTATGGCGGATTGAAAGCCGCCTTAAATAATATGTATTGGAGTGCTGATTACGGCTACATGAGTTTTGGCTCCGACATTGGAGGATACCGCGAAGATGGCTCCGCTTTAGGAAGAACCAAAGATGTATTTATACGTTGGGCGCAGTTAGGCACGTTTTGTCCGTTAATGGAAAATGGAGGTGGAGGCGAGCACAGGCCGTGGATGTTTGATGACGAAACCAATACCATCTATAAAAAGCTGGTAACCATGCGCGAGAAATATTTGACCGGCTATTTGTTGGAGGCATCAAAAACTGCTTACTCCAATAATAAGCCGCTGATGACCTTTATTGATAAAACGGTTTATAGCTATAAACTGGGCGATGACATTTTTGTCTCCCCTCTTTTGGATAATACGGGCAGCTTAACGGTTAACTTTCCGGCAGGTAGCAATTGGGTTTACTTGTATGACAAAACACAGGTGTTTACCGGTGGCTCATCTGCAACGCTAACCTTTGCGCTTGATAAATACCCCGTGTTTTTAAAGGAAGGCAGCCATGCTGCTGATGTAATGACGGCCAATTAAGGTGGCGGCTAAACTTGCTCTTCGCACAGTTGCTTTTATACTGCTTACGCTGCTCACGCAGGTAGGCGGATTGGTTTATCTCTTATCTCTTTTATTGTGGGGCCTGTGGCAGCCAAAGGTTCAATCCAAATTGCAATTGGTATTTCTGAAATCAGGGTTGTTTCTTTTGTTATACCTGCTTGCTACCTTTTTAATAGTGCCGCCATTAGCTAAACTTTTCGGGCGGGTGCCTTTGCCGCTTACAGAAAGCCACCACCTGAAGCCCTTGAACAGATTAACCTGCCTGCTGAACCGAAACTATGTACGGCCCCAGTTGCGCGACTGTGCGTTTGCGGTGGCTGAGGAAATGAGTGTAAAGTATCCGGGCACCGTAGTCAGTTACCTGGATGCGAACTTGCCGTTTATAAGCGGCTTTCCCCTGGTGCCTCATTGGAGCCATAACGACGGACGAAAACTGGACCTTGCCTTTTGTTATCTCGATAGTAAAACAGCAAGGGAAGTAAATGAATCACCATCATTTATAGGGTATGGCGTTAGCGAAGGCCCAAGGGCAGGTGAAGAAAACAAAACGGATTTTTGCGAAGAGAAGGGCTACCTGCAATACGGCTTGCTAAACAAACTGGTGCCGCAATGGAATAAGGGAGACTTTGTTTTCGATTCCGTACGCACTAAAAGTATGGTAGAGTTGTTTGTTGGGCAAAATAGCATACGCAAAGTTTTTATTGAGCCCCATTTAAAGGTGCGCTTAGGCCTTGATTCAGATAAGATACGATTTCATGGATGCCATGCGGTAAGGCATGACGACCACCTCCATATTGAAATGTAACTTCAGAACAGGTGGCTGAAAAGCCCATCCCGCAGTTTAGGCTCAAACCAGGTGCTTTTAGGGGGCATTACGTTGCCGCTATCTGCAATGTCCATCAGTTGTTTTAATGAAACAGGGTAAAGCGCAAAGGCAATCTGCCAGTCTCCGCTATCTACGCGTTTTTCTAACTCTTTCAGCCCACGTATGCCGCCGATGAAATCAATTCGTTTATCGGTGCGCTGGTCAACTATGCCCAATAGTGGGGTAAGTACATTCTTTTCAAGTATAGTTACATCCAGAACACCTATTGGGTCAGAGGTATACGTGCCGGGTTTTACTGTAAGAAGGTGCCAGCGTCCGTTTATATACATTCCAAATTCATGGGCATTAGTTGGCTTGGCTATACCATCGGTGGCATGCACAAGAAATTTTTCCTGAAGTTTGGCCAGGAACTCCTGCTCAGAGTGGCCGTTTAAATCTTTTATAACGCGGTTGTAATCCATAATGCCCAGCTGGTCATCAGGAAAAAGTACGGAAAGAAAGAAATTGTATTCTTCATCACCCCGGTGGTTGGCATTGGCCTCCTTCATTTTTAAACCAACCTTAGCAGCTGATGCTGTGCGGTGATGGCCATCGGCTATATAGGTATAAGGGATATCCTCATTAAATACCGCTACAAGATGGTTAATGAGCTGTTCATTATCTATAACCCAAACAGTATGTTGAATGCCGTCTTCAGAAGTAAAATCGTAAACAGGTTTATGCCTGCCGGTGGTATAGGCTTTGATAACCATATCCACCTTGGTGTTGTGGGGGTAGGTTAGAAAAATGGGCCCTACGTGTGCCTGCAGTGTTTCCATATGCTGAATACGGTCCTGTTCTTTTTCGGGCCGGGTAAATTCATGTTTCTTGATAACATCATTAAAATAGTCCTCAATAGAAGAGCAACACACCAGCCCGGTTTGTTGGCGGCCATTCATTACCTGTTGGTAGATGTACAAATAAGGCTCACCATCCTGTACTAATGTGCCTTCGGCAATAAAGCGGTAAAAGTTCTCCTTGGCTTTATCATATACCTCCTGCGAGTGTTCATCTGTGCTTTCCGGCAGGTCAATTTCTGCCCGGCTTACATGTAAAAAGGAGTTCGGTTTGCCCTTAGCCATTTCGCGGGCTTCTTTGCTGTTCATTACATCGTAAGGTAAGGAGGCTACTTCCTGCGCTAATTCAACTTTGGGGCGAACAGCCTTAAAAGGTTTTATAATGGACATATACTACTATTAGAAAAGTGAAATTAAAAAAGAAGTGCATTGAGTGGTGAGTTTGGGGTGTGGAGTGCGGAATGGCACAAGCGCTTGTCTACTTTTCTTCAACAAAAAGTTCTGCCGCTATGCCGTCTGCAAATAGTTTGCCCTCCTCTGTAAGCCGGATAATGTTGTTGTGTATGCTGTAATAAGCTGTATCTATATGTTGAAGGCTTTCTTTTATTTCTTTCACAGCCGCAGTAGGGCAGGTATCAAGGTTCAAGCCCCATTGGGTACGTAGGCTGGTCATAATTAGCTCGTTCGTAATTTGCGCTTCAGTAAGAATTTCTTCTTCGAAAGGGAGAGTTCCTCTGCCTATACTTTCGATGTAGTTAATATTGTTGGCTACGTTCCAACGCCTGCCCTTGAGGTTGAACGAATGAGCCGAGGGGCCAAGCCCCAGATACATTTTGCCAAACCAGTAATTGGTATTATGAATGGCATAATGGCCCGGCGTAGCAAAATTGGAAATTTCATACTGCTCGTAGCCGTTCTGTTTCATAAGGGCCATCAGAAGTTTAAACTGCCCGGCGCTTTGTTCCTCGTTAACGGGCTGGCGCTGCTGCTTTTTTATCTTGTTGTATAGCGAAGTTTTTGGCTCTACCGTTAGCGCGTAGGAGGAGATGTGGGGGATTTGCAGTTTGAAAGCTGTTTCAAGGTTTTGCTGCCAATGTTCATTGTTCATGGTTGGGGTGCCATAAATAAGATCGATGGTTATGTTGCCGAAGCCGGCATCCTGCACACGCTTAATGGAGGTAAGCGCCTCAACGGAATTGTGCGCACGGTTCATATACAAAAGGTCTTCTTCAAAAAAAGATTGAACACCTATGCTGAAACGGTTGAGTCCAACAGTTTTTAAATCCGCCAGTTCCTTAATTTTTTCTGCGGTCAGGTCGTCGGGATTGGCCTCCAACGTAAACTCCTTTAAAGGGCTTAAATCATAGTTTGCGGCAAGCGCTTCTATTATAGAGGTAATTTCCTGTTTGGTTAATAAGGAGGGCGTACCGCCGCCAAAATAGACGGTTTCTATAGGCTGGCCGGCCAGGTAATTTTTGGTTAGTTCAATTTCTTTGAGCAGTGCCTGCAGGTAGCGGTCTTTATTGCCCAGGGAGGTGCTGAAGTAGAAATTGCAGTAATGGCAAGCCTGCTTGCAAAAAGGTACATGTATGTAAATGCCCGCCATAAACGGGTGTAAGTTAAGAGAATGCGGAATTTGGAATGTATAGCTTGCGAAAGGGATAAAATCAAATTCGGTAGTTGGCGTTATCTTTACCTTATATAAATGAAGGGCGGGTTAGTTTTTGTTTTACTGTTTTTAACGCTGGGGGTATCCTTTGGGCAGCATACCTATGTGTTGAAGTTAGTACCGGCCGATAAGCCCCTCACTTTTTTTCAAAAGAAGCTTTCAATAAAAAACAGCCTTAAGGATTCGGCCCAGGCCAATAGAGAGGTGGAAGATTTAATGCGCAAGTTAAAGGAGCATGGCTACCTGGCTTCCTCGCTGGATAGTTTGATAGAAGATACCCTCAGCGCAGTTGCCTATATATATGTAGGGGAAAAGGTGGAGAAAATATTATTGCGCAACGGAAATGTAGAGGAAGGCTTGCTTGCCAATGCCGGTGTGCGCAACATTGTGCTTAGTGGCAAACCTGTAAGTGTAGAGGGGGCAGAGCTGATAAAAGAGAAGCTGATAAGGGAATGCGAAAACAATGGCTATCCTTTTGCCGGCGCTAAACTGGATAGCTTTGAGCAGCAAGGCGAATTTTTTGTGGCCGGCTTGTATTTAGCCAAGAACGACCTTATTAAGATAGACACTATCCGCATTTTGGGACAAACCAAAACCAAGCGGGTGTTTTTAAAAAACTACCTGGGGCTTAAAACCGGCAAGCCTTATAACGAAGCAAACGTTAGAAAGATTACGCAGCGCTTGGGTGAGCTGCAATTTGTGGAAGCCATACAGCCATATACGGTTGAGTTTAAAAACAACAAGGCGGCCATAAACCTTTACCTAAAAGATAAGAAGGCATCGCAGTTTGATTTTTTGTTGGGGTTTTTACCCGGCAGCAGCGGCCAAAAGCTATTGGTAACGGGCGAGGCCAGGTTTCACCTGTTTAGTTTATTTGGGGTAGGCGAGGAGATTTTTTTAGAGTGGCGCAAGCTGCAACCCAAGACCCAACAATTAGATGTGCGCTTTGTTTACCCTTACCTGATTGGTTTGCCGCTGGGCATTAATGCCCGCTTTGATTTATATAAGCGCGATACCACTTATCTCGATCTTAATGGCGATTATGGCATACAGTACCAACTTTTAGGCAGCAACTATGTTAAAGCATCGCTAAGGCAGCAGAGCGCCATAATATTGAATGTGGATACCACCTACATCAAACTAAACCATGCTTTGCCGAAAAACCTGGACATACGCACCAACGAATTTGCACTGGAGTACTTTTTGCAAAAGCTGAATTACCGGTTTAATCCGGTTGATGGATATGTGCTGCGCCTTACAGGTTCGGCCGGGGTTAAGCAAATTAAAAAGAACAATGCCATACTTGGGCTATACGACGAGGCTAACGGCAGGTTCTTTGATTACCTGTACGATACCACCAGGCTTAAGAGTTTTCAATTCAGGTTTGGTTTAAGTATAGATAAGTACTGGAAGCTGGCCTCGCGCCATACCATAAAAACCTCGCTTGAGGGCAAATACTTTTTTAGCCAGAAGATATTTGACAACGAGAAGTACAGGCTAGGTGGCGTAAACAGCCTTAGGGGTTTTGATGACCAAAGTATTTTTACCCCCTATTATGCTATGGCAAATGTGGAGTACCGTTTTCTGCTTTCGAAGAATTCGTACTTTAGCGCCTTCTTTAACGGTGCAGTGGTAGAGGATTTAAGACCGGGTAAGGGGCCTGTTGATTTCCCCTTCGGGTTTGGTGTGGGTGCGGCTGTTGAAACCAAGGCGGGCATATTTGGTATTACCTACGCAATGGGCCGGCAATTGGATAACAGGCTATCGTTTAAAGACAGTAAGATACATTTCGGGTACGTGAACTACTTCTAATTGAAAACCAGCATTACTCTTCTTCTTATAACGTTGCTAAGCATCTTCTGCGGCTATGCGCAACAAGTGGATACCGCTTCGGCTGCAGTGGAGGATACCATAACGATGAGTATAGCCCCGGCAGATTTTGGGGCAACAGAACAATACCTGAAGCTTGCGGCGCACACTTCTCCCTTTTTAAACACTGCCGGCAAGCCCGTGGTGTACGATATACAACAGTATCAGCCACCCAGGGTAAACGCCATTGTATTTGCTGTATTGGTTTTAATGCTGGTTATTATTGCCTACCTGCGTACCGCCTTTAGTAATGAACTGGAGGACATGCTGCAGAGTTTCGCCAACCGCAACATTGCCCAGCAAATTTTCAGAACACAAACCAGTGAACTGACCTTCTCCTCTTTTTTATTGCACGTAAATTTTATTCTCGTAATAAGCTTGTATATTCGCTTCGCGTTGGTGAAGTTCTTCCTGGTTTCAAGTCTCGAAAGCTTCACTTCAATACTTTTCCTGATTTTTTTATTCACATTTTTTTACGGTGCAAAAACCCTAACCACCAACCTGATTGGTGTTGTGTTTGAAATGAAGGAAGTAACAGATGAGTATTTATTTAACTTCTTTACAGTGTGCAAAACCCTAGGATTGACGCTGATTCCAGCGTTGTTTGTGTTTTACACCGCGCCGGACAAGTATTTTAAATTAATTTTTATTGTAACATTAATTTTAGTGGCGGTGTTTACACTGCTATTCATCTGGCGGGGGTTATCCACAGGGTATAAGTTACTGTATAAGAGCGTGTATCATTTTTTTATCTACGTTTGTGTAGTGGAAATATCACCAATATTTCTGCTATTTAAATTGTTAACTAAAACAGTTGTTTAACCATGGCAACAAAAAAGAAAGCTGCTAAAAAAGCGGCTAAGAAGCCAGCGAAGAAGAAAGCCGCAAAAAAAAAATAAGTAAGCGGGCATCTTCGAGCGAGTCTGCCAAAGAAAAGGCACCTTCTGTAAAGAAGACTGTCAAGGGCAGCAAAACATCCAACAGTAGCAGCACTCTAAGTAAAAAGGCTGATGTGACATCACCTGAAAAGAGTGCTGCTTCTTTTTCTTCTAAGCCGGCCGTTGCCAATCCTACCCCCTCCAAGCCACAGGTTATAATCCCAAACAGACCTGAAAAGAATTACGCCGAGCTTATTTCTAAAGAGCCTAAAACTAAAGTAAAGAACATACTGGTAGCGCAGCCAAAACCTGAAGGCCCCAAATCTCCATACTACGAACTGGAATCGAAGTTTAAGGTGAAGTTTACCTTTCAACCCTTTATTACCGTTGAAGGCGTAGCAGGAAAAGATTTCAGAAAGCAGCGCATAACGTTAAACGACTACAGCGGTATAATTTTTACCAGCCGCAATTCCATTGACCACTTTTTCAGGGTATGTGATGAACTGCGCGTAAAGATGAGCCAGGAGACCAAGTTCTTCTGTACCTCAGAAGCTATTGCCCTGTACTTACAGAAGTACACCCAGTACCGTAAGCGCAAAGTGTTCTTTGGCGATATGAATAATAATAAAGAGTTGCGCATGTTGCTGATGAAGCATCGCGATGCTACCCGTTTCTTATATATATGTGCTGAAGTGCGCCAGGATGAGATACCTGCATTTATGCAAGCTAACGGTTTTAATTTTGCTGAGGGCGTAATGTACCGCACGGTGCCCAACGATCTTAAAGCGATAAATATTGACGGCTACGATATGATTATTTTCTTTAGCCCCACAGGTATTCATTCGCTTTACCACAGCTTTCCAAAATTTAAACAGGGCAAGCTTAAGATTGGCGCCTACGGCAAAACCACAGCAGATGCTATATTGGAGAAAGGCCTGCACCTGCACCTTATGGCGCCCCTTCCACATAGCCCAACTGTAATTGTTGCGCTGGAACATTATTTGAAGGAAGCGAAGTAGATAGAAAACAGATAATAGAAGTTAGAAATCAGAGAACAGAAATAAGACAGAGCGGCCTTTAGGCCGCTTTTTGTTTTTTCTTCACCCTCAGCGTCTCCTTTTGGAGAGAGATGGAATGCAAGGCTTTGCTGTGTTAGCGGTTGTTTTGTATTTTGCTGAAACAGCGATATGAAAAGAGCTATACTGCTTACCTTAATTGTATTTTTTAAATCAGCTTTTTGCTTTGGGCAAAATTTGGTGCCCAATCCGAGTTTTGAGGAGTATGATACGTGTCCACAGTTTTTAAGTCAAATTTCCTATGCCAATGGGTGGTTTGCATCGCGCCAAACGCCCGATTATTATAATTCTTGCGCTACACTATCTACCACCACTGGCGTTCCCAAAAACTATTTTGGGAATATGTATCCGGCATCAGGAGAAGCGTATGCAGGATTTATGGCTAGAGTTCCTGAGGATACTACCTGGACTGAAACTATTGCTGCCACCTTGATAGCACCTTTAGTAATCGGTCAAAGATATTTCGTTAGTTTTAAGGTAGCACTCGCAGTTTGCGATAACCCATCGTTGCAAAACAGCTATTGCGGCGTGAGTAAAATAGGCGCTTTATTTTCAACCTTTCATTATACATTAAACAATCCTATTCCGCGATGCTTAATTGATTGCGCACAAGTGCAATCTAACGCGGTAATTTCAGATACTTCAAGTTGGGTTATAATAATGGGGTCTTTTATCGCTGATTTTCCATTTGAATATATAAACATTGGCCGATTCAATTACAATTATGACACAGATACTATCCAATTAGCGGGAGTAACATGTAACGCATATTACTTTGTTGATGATGTATGCGTATCAACAGACTCTTTAACATGTTACCTAAGCACATCCGTGCCGGCGATAACCAATAATGGCCTAAAGATTTACCCCAATCCTGCCAGTGATTTTTTGAAGATTGATATGGATGAAGTATGTGATTGTATTAGGATATATGATAATTTAGGCAGATTGGTGTTTGAAAGGTATAAGCCTGATACTGGATTGGAAGTAGATGTTTCCGGCTTTAAACCCGGTGTTTATATGGTTGAGAGCAGACGGAAGGATTTTTTAAGCACTCAGAAAATTGTGATTTTAAGATGATTCCGGGAGTTGGGTGGTCAGGCGAAAGAACAAGGGTTGGGAGGGTTTAAGTGGGTGAGCAGTAATAAGACAGCGCGGCAAAGAATTTTATTGCAAGGGGTTTTTAGGTACTGAAAGTTGGATAGAATGCGCTATTTTCATTACCCCGAATGAGTAGAAGGTTAGGTTTACTGTTTTTTGTCTCTATTATATGCGTAGCTGCCCGGGCCCAAAGCGAGCCGCAGTTTACCCAATACATGTATAACCGCTATCTTTTTAACCCGGCTTATGCCGGTAGCGAGGAATCGGTTGAATTTGCCTTATTACACCGTAGCCAATATGTGGGTTTAACCACCAAAGCTGTTGCTACTCAAGGGTTTAACTTTAATATGCCCATTTATGCCATTAGTTCAGGTGTGGGCATAACTGCTATTAACGATTTGATTGGTTACCAACGTGCTACATATGTAGCCCTTAACTACGATTACCGCAAAAAATTTAAGTGGGGCAATATGGGTATTGGCCTGGGGGCAGGTATTGTGCAGGCATCGTTAGATGGCTCACAATTAAGAGCACCTGATGGCGATTACAATACGGGTGGCGTAAACCACAACGACCAGACTTTGCCGGTTAGTTTGCAGCAGGGCTTAGCCCCTGATTTGTCGTTCGGAATTTACTTTAATAGCGAGCGTTATTTTGCCGGGGCATCAATCAATCACATTGCTTTTTCTATTGCTAAACTGACCACACCGGGGCAAAAAATGAACCTGGTGTTTTCACGCAATTTATTCTTTACCGGAGGCTATGATTTTTCGGTCGGTAAGAAACTTAAAATTATGCCCAGCGTAATGGTAAAGACAGATTTGAAAGTGGTGCAGGCTGAGGTAGCCGCCACCTTTACTGTTATCAACAATATCCTAACCGGAATTTCGTTTAGAGGATATACTAAAAAGACCATTGACGCGTTGGCGGTGTTTTTGGGTATGCGATACAAGGGGTTTCAACTCGTGTATAGTTACGATGCGAATGTATCCTACCTTACCCGCTTTAATACCGGCTCTCACGAGGTAAGTTTAGTTTATAGATATCCTTTAAAAAAGAAGGAGGTTCGAGGTTACTTTTATCATAATCCCCGATTTAACTAATAAGGGGGTAGAAGAGGTAACAAAGGGCCACGGATAACGTAATTAACAAGTGGGGCAGCAATTTTTTTTGGAATATTTTTGTAATTTCGAAATCTGGCTATATTTACGCTCTTCAAAAAATAACGGGGAAAAACTATCAAAAACGCAAACATGAAAAACGTACAAGCTCTTCTTGGCAAGGCAATGATTCTGCTGATTGTTTTCATTGCCGGCTGTAAAGGAGGTTACAACGGCCAGTTGCTGGGTGAACAGGATAGACCAAGGTGGAATCCCATAACGCCATATGGCATGGTGTTTATTCCATCAGGTGTGTTGCACATAGGACCAAGCGACCAGGACGTAAATGCATCATCACAGGCACGTGCCAAACAAGTATCTATTGTTGGCTTTTACATGGATGATACAGAAATTACCAATAACGAATACCGCCAGTTTATTAACTGGGTGCGCGACTCGGTTGCTCACAAAATGCTAAGCCATGTAAAGGATGATGGTAACGGTAAGGAAACCATTGACTGGAACCAGCGCATTGAATGGGGCGGTGGCAAAAAAGGCGAAACCAATTCGGAATTAGAGGAAATCTACCTGCCCGAAAACGAAAGAGTATGGGGCCGCAAAGAACTTGCCTTAAGCAAATTAAAGTACGACTACGAATGGTTTGACTACAAAGCTGCGTCTTTAACAAAGAACCGCGGTAAGTCAAGAACCAGCTTTATCCATAAAGAAAGCTGCGATGTGTATCCTGATACATTGGTTTGGGTAAGAGACTTCTCTTATTCATATAATGAGCCAATGACCCGTAACTATTTCCACCACCCTGCATTTGATGATTACCCTGTAGTTGGTGTTACCTGGGGCCAGGCAAACGCTTTCAGCTACTGGAGAACACGCCTGTGGGAAGACTACCGTGCACCGCGCGGGGAGCCTTTGATGGATATATTCCGTTTACCAACCGAACACGAATGGGAATATGCTGCCCGTGGCGGCAAAAAGTTAGCCCCGTACCCATGGGGTGGCCCTTATGTTCGTAACTCTAAGGGTTGCATCCTGGCCAACTTTAAGCCTGGCCGTGGTAACTACCCTGAAGATGGCGGTTTCTACACAGTACGTGCTGATGCTTACTGGCCAAACGATTATGGCTTGTATTGCATGGCCGGTAACGTAGCAGAATGGACTTCATCTGCATTCTACGAAAACTCTTACTCTTTTATACATGACCTGAACCCTGACATCCGTTACGATGCACAGGAAAGCGAGCCTGAAGCTATGAAGCGTAAGGTTATCCGCGGCGGTTCATGGAAGGATATCGGTTACTACATTGAAACCGGCACACGCCACTGGGAATATGCGGACTCAGCCAAGTCATATGTTGGCTTCCGTTGTATCACCACATTCCTGGGCAGAGATATTACCGACCAATAATGGTATTTACCTTATAGGAAACGAACCGAACTTAGTTTTTAACCAAAAACTCAATAATTCTTTTTTAACCCTTAAATCTTAAAAACGAACGAATCATGGCAGCAAATCAGCATCCACTAACCGGTAAAGGTGCAAGAACACTTCTTAACTATGCATACTCTTTTGGTGCGGCGGTGGTTATCGCAGGTGCACTTTTCAAAATTATGCACTGGCCCGGTGCAAATATCATGCTTATCGCAGGTATGGGTACCGAGGTATTGATCTTCATTATTTCCGGTTTTGAACCTCAGAGTGCCCTGCACGAAGAGTATCAGTGGGAAAGGGTTTATCCTGAGTTAGCAAACGAAGGCCCTATCAACAGAAACCAGAAGCCTCTTACACAACAACTGGACAAAATGCTTAGCGACGCTAAGGTTGGTCCTGATTTAATTAACAGCTTAGGAAAAGGCTTCAGCACACTGGGCGAAAGCGTTTCAAAACTGAACGACTTAACAGAAGCTTCAGTAGCTGCAAACGACTTTAGCAAGAGCGCAAAAAGCGCTGCCGGCCAAATTACTTCATTTGCACAGGCTGCTGCTAACGCAACAACTGCTGTAGGCCAAATTGGCGCCGGTGCCGAGCACACTAAAGTTTACCATGAGCAAGTACAAACCATGGTTAAAAACCTTAGCCAGCTTAATGCTATTTATGAACTGGAACTACAGGACAGCAATAACCACCTGAAAGCCATGAATAAATTCTTTGGTAACCTGAATTCAGCTGCACAAGCGCTTTCAGAAACAGCTACAGACGCTGTGAAGTACCGTGACAACCTGATTTCATTGAACAAGAACCTTGCTTCATTGAACCAGGTGTATGGTAACATGCTTTCTGCAATGAAGGCTGTTTAATTGTGCAGTGAATTATAAATGGTTTAACCTTAAAACGAGAAAATAAAAAATGGCAGGCGGTAAATTAACCCCAAGGCAGAAGATGATTAACATGATGTACCTCGTGTTAACTGCCCTTCTGGCCTTGAACGTATCGCAGGAGGTATTGAATGCATTCCGCTTGGTAAACGAGGGTCTGCAAACTTCAAACGGCTCCTTAGGCGAAAAGAACGCAGGCATCTATAAGATGTTTGACAAACAAATGGAGCAGGATAAAGGAAAGGCTCAGCAGTATTATGACAAGGCTCAAAAGGCTAAGAAAATTTCAACTGAGCTGAACACCCTGCTTGAAGGATATAAAACAGAGATTGTTAAGCAGGCTAAAGGTATCGATCCTGAAACAGGTGATATCGTAGAACGCGATAACATTGACATTGCAACCCGTATGTTCGTTGAAGAAGGCGCCGGTGTAAAACGCGGCCGCGAGCTTCAGCAAAAGATATTGGACGCACGCAAGCAGTTACTGGACCTGGTTGATGAAAAGGACCGTGCTAACTTCAAAATTTCTTTGGACGCTCAAACTCCAAAGAAAAAAGGTGAAGAAGGCGCTAAATGGGAATACCTTACTTTCAGCCACGTTCCAACAACAGCAGCTGTTACCATTCTTTCTAAATTCCAGAACGACGTAATCAGCTCAGAAGGTGCAGTAGTAGAATACCTTATCAAGAAAATCGGCGAAACGGATTTCAAATTCGACGCTCTTTCTGCAAAGGTTATTGCTCCATCAAGCTATATTATGCAAGGCCAGCCTTACAAGGCTGATATTTTCCTTGCAGCGTTCAACTCAACTCAGCAACCTGAAGTATTTATTGGTGGCTTAGGTGGTTTCAAGAGAAATCCTGATGGCACTTACGACAAATTGGATTCTCAAAATCCACTACCTGCCGGTTACTCTGAAGGAAGCATACTGAAAGCTGAAGGCGGCATGGCCAAATACGAAGTAGGCGGCAATGGCGTTGGCGAGAAGAAATACGGTGGTATCATCCGTGTGAAGAATCCTGTTGGCGGTTATACTTTCTATCCGTTTGAGAGCGCCTACCAGGTTGCTGCCCGTGCGGTGGTGGTATCTCCTACCAAAATGAATGTGCTTTACATTGGTGTTGACAACCCTATGAAGATATCTGTACCGGGCGTTGGTCAGAACGACGTTTCTGCAAGCCTAAACGGTGCCGGTAGCCTAGCTAAAAATGCTGATGGTACTTATACTGCAAAAGTTACTGCTGTAGGTAAGTGCAAAATTGCTGTTAGCGCTAAGGTTGACGGCAAAGTTCAAAGCATGGGAGAAGAAGAATTCCGTATTAAGCGTATTCCTGACCCGGTTCCAACCTTAGGTGGCAAACTGCGCGGTGGCAACACTCAGCCAGGTTCTATCAAGGCACAGAGCGGTGTAGTTGCGCTTTTGGAAAATTTCGACTTCGAAGCAACGTTTAAAGTTCAGAGCTTCCAGATGGTATTCTCATCTAAAGGTGAAATCTTTAAATCAGAAACCACAGGCCCTCTGTTTAACCAGCAGATGAAGAGCTTCCTGGATCGCGCTAAACCTAAAGACATTATCTTTATCGACGAGATTAAAGTTGTTGGTCCGGATAACCAACCGCGTAAACTCGGTCAGATAGCATTCCAAATTATCTAAAACACAGAACGATGTTTAACAAAGGGAAACTTGTTTTAGGATTACTTAGCCTGCTTAGCCTTGCGGCTGTAGCTCAGGAGCCGTTGGATGGTGCCTGGGTGAAAACCACTACTAAGGAGAAGGAAGTAATTCCTTACGACTATATCCGCGAGGCTGACGTTTTTTGGGCTAAGCGTATTTGGCGTATGATTGACGTGCGTGAGAAAATGAACCTGCCGTTCAAATATCCTCAACAGCCGTTGATTGAGATTATGCATACAGCTGCTAAAAACGGCGAGCTAACGGTGTATGATCCGGCAATTGTGGATGCTGACCAGTTTAAGCAGGTGATGAGCGTGGAGGATATCAAGAAAATTGGTACCCGCGTTGACACCGTAATGCAGATTAACCCAATTACGCTGGAAGAAGAACAGGTTATTCAAAAGAATGAATTAACATGGGATAAGATTGTGAAATACCGTGTTAAGGAAGACTGGTTCTTTGATGAGGAGACTTCTACTATGATGGTGCGTATCATTGGTATTGCGCCTATTATGGAAGACTACGATGCCAGCGGTAAATATCGTGGTGATATGACCATGTATTGGATCTATTACCCTGATTTACGCCCTATCTTGGCTAAGTATGAAGTTTACAATCCTAAGAACGACGCTGAGCGTTTAAGCTGGGAAGACCTTTTTGAGGCCCGCCTGTTTGAAAGCTATATCTACAAAGAGAGTAACGTTTACGACCGTAACATACAGGAGTATGCTACAGGTATTGACGCTCTTTTGGAAAGTGACCGCATTAAGTACGAAAACTTTGCGTTTGAACACGATTTGTGGAACTACTAGGATTTAAATTCTAACGATATAAAAACGGCAGGCCAAAAGGTCTGCCGTTTTTGTTTTACGGCCTTTATGGTGGCAGAATTTATAGCCTTATGAGATGGGGTTAACCTATTATAACGAGATGGTATGTGATGATATTTCGCCATTCACTTTTTTTCGTTTGTAAGGTCTTCGGTCTGCAGATTTTCGCAATTTGATAAGGAGCCATGCCGTTGAAAGGGAAATGATTGCTTAACCTAAAACAATTACCCTATGGCAAATACGCAGCTACCACCGCGCCAGAAGATGATTAACATGATGTACCTGGTGCTTACCGCAATTTTGGCCTTAAATGTATCGAACGAAGTGTTGGACGCCTTTAAAAACGTGAACGACGGTATAGGTATTTCAAACAACTCATTACAAACCAAAAACAGCGAAGCCTTTTTGCAGTTTCAGCGGCAGAACGCCATAGACAGCGGCAAGGCACGCATAGCTTTTGAAAAAGCCAATAAGGCCAGGCAACTATCGCAGAAGCTGTATGCGCTGCTTGAGCAATATAAACAGCAAATGACGCAGGAGGCAGGCGGTATTGACGCGGAAACCGGCAAGATTAAGCGGGACGATGATATTGATATTGCAACCCGCCTTTTTGTTGAGAACAATGGCCAAAAGGGCAAAGATTTAAAGGTGCGCATTGAAACTACCCGTAACGAATTACTGGCATTATTGGATGAACCCGACCGTAGCGAGTTAGCGAAAGGATTTTCTCTAAAGCTGGATGCTGCTAAAGATGGTAAAGCATGGGAATATGCCACCTTTAACCATGTGCCGGTTATTGCGGCGGTTACTACCTTATCCAAATACCAGAACGATGTATTAGCGGCCGAATCGCATATTGTTAACCGGCTTTACGGTTCAATTTATGAGAAAAGCATAAAGGTGGACAGAATGGAGGCGAAGGTTATTTCGCCGAGTTCTTACATACTACAAGGCGAAGCTTATAAGGCAGATGTACTGGTGGCTGCGTCTAGTTCCAGCTTAATGCCGGAGGTTTTTATTGGAAGTTTTACAAGCGCTGTTAAGAAAAGAACAGATGGCGGTTATGAAGCAATAAAGAGCAACAGCGATGCGTTACCCTTAACCAATGCTACTAAAATAGATGTTGATGGTGGGACGGGGCGATTGAACTTGAGCGGAAGCGGAATAGGCAATAAAAAATATACCGGTGTAGTGCGGGTGAAAGGCGATGATGGCAATTACAGTTTCTATCCTTTTGAAGGAGAATACCAGGTGGCACCTAAGGTAGCAGTAGTATCGCCAATCAAAATGAATGTGGTGTACGTAGGGCTTGATAACCCCCTGGATTTAAGTGTGCCTGGAGTGGCACAGAGCGATATTGTTGCGGTGGTAGACGGACCGGGTATTTTAAAAAAGGCCAGCGATGGTACTTATACATTGCAGGTTGACCAGCCGGGTAAAAAAACCAAAGTGAAAGTAAGTGCAAGAATAGAAGGCAGGATGATGGATATGGGAGAGAAGGAGTTTCGTATTAAACGCGTACCTGACCCGATAGTGAAACTGGATGGAATTGTGGACCCGGGGCCTGCCGGTAAAGGAATGATAACAGCACGTAAAGGTTTAGTAGCTACCATGGGCGATTTTATTTACGACGGCGTACAATGGAGGGTGGTAAGCTTTACAGCCACTATACGCAAAGGGCAGGATGTAATACCTATAGATAATACAGGCGCTGTTTTAAATGAGAAAACAAAAACGCTTATAAGCGGGCTTAAGAAAGGGGACGCTTTGTTTTTTGATAACATAATAGCCCAGGGCCCCGGTGGCCAAAGAAAACTGAGCTCAATAGCTTACAACATAACGACACAATAAATTACACCTGCGGGGCACTCATTAGGTTAGGTATTGAGCTAACCCCGCAACCTAATTCAGCTATCGCCCGCATTGCGCTTAAGGTTAAGGGCAGTGTGGGCGATTTTTTTGAGCGCGAAAGCTGAGCGCCTGATGAATTTGTTTTTAGCTGTTACTTTTTTGATGGCCTGTATTGTATTACAAAAAGGGAGGAGTTATGAGAAAGGTTATGCTGTTTATGTTTTTAGCAATGCTTAACCTGGTAGGGTTCGCTCAGGAGGAACCTTTGGACGGAGCATTTATTAATTCTGCCGGCAGCGGTAGCGCAGATGAATTTAATATACAGCGTTACCCCTGGCAGGAAAGAGATAACAGCAATAAGCAGCCGTTGGAATACCAATACCAGCGGGAAGCCGACGTGATGTGGAGTAAAAACATCTGGCGCGTTATTGACATCCGCGAAAAAATGAATTTACCGTTTGCTTATCCTCCTAACCCGTTGATACAAATACTGCATGATGCTGCCAAACGTGGCGATATCACGGTTTACGATCCATCGGTAGAATATGCCGACCAGTTTAAACAGGTAATGAGTACAACGGATGTTGCCAAAATAGGGGAGCGTGTAGATACCGTTTACAACATTAACCCCATTACGTTTGAAGAAGAGATGACTATAGTGAAAAATGAATTGAGCTGGGAGAAGATTACTAAATACCGTGTAAAGGAAGTTTGGTTTTTTGACACCCGCACCAGCAGTATGCAGGTACGCATTATAGGCCTTGCCCCGGTAATGGAGTATTACGACTCCAACGGCAATTACATGGGCGATATGACCATGTATTGGATACCCTATACGGAATTACGAACTATGCTGGCTAAGGAAACAGTTTACAACGCACAAAACGACTGGCAACAATTTAGCTGGGACGATTTATTTCAGATGCGCCGTTTTGAAAGTTTTATTTACAAGGAAAGCAATGTATACGACCGCAACATAAATGAATACACAGCAGGTATTGATGCGCAGATTGAAAGCGAGCGCATTAAACAGGAATTGTTTGAAAAGGAACACGATATGTGGAACTATTAGACGAACAGGCCCCTGCGCGCCTGAATTGTTTCGGAAGGGATGTTTCCGCTTTAACCGGTTGGTGGTGGGTTTTCCCTGGATTCCTGAATTGGAGCATTTGAGTGGAGGCCCTCTACCACAATTTTTGCCTTGGCGGGCCCAATCATTTCAGAAAGCTCCTCCAGCGTAACTTCTTTCAGCTTTTTAACGCTGCGGTACTTTTTGAGTAACAGGTCAAACGTTTTTTCACCAACGCCTTTTATCTGCGTTAGTTCCGAGGTAATAGAGGATTTACTGCGGCGGGCACGGTGGCGTGTTATGCCAAAGCGGTGGGCCTCATCGCGCATACGCTGAATAAGCTTTAGCGACTCTGACTTTTTATTGATGTAAAGCGGTAATGAGTCTTCAGGGTAATAAATCTCTTCCAGCTTTTTGGCAATGCCTACAACGGGTATTTTGCCATATAGGTCCAGTTTTTTAAGGCTGGTTACGGCACTGCTTAACTGTCCTTTACCACCATCCACAATTATAAGTTGTGGCAATTCCTGTCCCTCATCCAACATGCGTTTGTAGCGGCGGTATATTACTTCTTCCATGGTTGCAAAATCGTCAGGGCCTTCAACCGTTCGCACGTTAAAAATGCGGTAGTCTTTTTTGCTGGGTTTTGCATCTCTGAAAACAACGCAGGCGCTAACAGGGTTTGTCCCCTGAAAGTTGGAATTGTCAAAACACTCAATATGCCTTGGCATATCTTTCAGCTTAAGGTCTTCCTTCAACGTTTTCATAATACGGAAAGAAGGGTGTTTTTCTTCGGCGGTAAGGCTGGCCTTTATCTTTTCTTCCTTGGCGTAAAGCACGTTTTTAGTGGCCAGGTCCAACAGCTTTTTCTTATCGCCTGCTAAAGGCACCAACAGCGTAACCTTATCAAAAGGCAGCTCAAAAGTGAAGGGTGCAATTATTTCCTCTACGGGCGCTGCATCTTCTGCAAAACTGTTTTCCATAACAGCGCGCTGTAAAATCTCTTCGCGCGTTTCATCCAGCACTTTCTTTACCTCAAAGGCCTTTGTTTGCACAATACTGCCATTGCCTATGTGCAGGTAGCTTATAAAGGCATAACTATCGGTTTCGCTATAGCCATAAACATCAATGTTATTAAGGCGCGGATTAACAATGGTGGTTTTGCTTTGATAGTTGGTTAGCAAATCAATCTTTTCCTTAAACTCATTGGCGCGCTCAAACTCCATTTGGCCCGCATACTCGTTCATTTTCCGTTTAAGGTAATTTACAACCGAAGGGAAATTGCTTTTTAGTACATCCCGTATCTGCTCAATGCTCTCGTCATAATCCTGGTGGGATTGGTAGGCCTGGCAGGGACCGAGGCAGTTTTTCATGTGGTACTCCAGGCATACCTTAAACTTACCCGCTGCAATATTGCTGTCGGTAAGTTGCAGGTTGCAGGTTCGCAGTGGGAAAATAGATACCAGCAGGCTCAAAATGTTCTTTACGTTATTTACCGATGTAAAAGGGCCGAGATATTCCGATCCGTCCTTGATTACTTTACGGGTTAAAAAAACACGGGGGAAAGGTTCCTTCTTAATGCAGATGAAAGGATATGTTTTATCATCCTTCAGCATTATGTTATAACGCGGCTGGGCCTGTTTTATCAGGGAGTTTTCCAGCAGCAGTGCTTCTGCCTCGGAGTTTACTATAGTAAATTCTATACGGTTTATAGCAAAAACCAGTCGGCGTACTTTGTGCGGCTGGTCCTTGGAGTGGAAATAAGAGGAAACTCTTTTGCGAAGGTCTTTAGCCTTACCAATATACAGTATCTCCCCATCCTCTCCATAGTATTTATAAATACCCGGTTGCTCAGGAATTGTTTTACGGATTTCGGAATACTGCTCTGGGGTCATTGAAGTTGTAAAGATAATCAGCACCCCGGATTAAGCGGTGTGCAAACGTGCAGCTTAAAGAAGATTTACAAAGGCCGTCATTTCTTTTTCAGCAGGTCGCGGAACGCCAGGTACATTCCACCGCCCAAAAAAATAAGCGAGAAGGCCAGCATAAAATAAGGCTGCGATGTATGCAGCCATTTGTCAAGGCCATAACCGATGGCAAAACCCAGTATCACGCTGCCGCCGATTTGAAAGCCAATGCCGGAGTACCGCATAACGGTATTCAGGCTGTTTTTTTTATCGTCCTTCTGCATAAAATCAATTAAGGGCTAAACACAGGTTATATACGATTAACGTAAAAGCTTTGTGGCTTGTATTTAAAAACGAAACAGCCGATGGTTTTGCATCGGCTGTTTTAGAATATGGGTAAAGCAGTTTATACTGCAGCACTTGCAATTTTAGGGCGGGCTGTAGTTTCGGCACTGTCGTTACGGGCAACGCTAAGCCCCATGCTGCACTTGCCGTTAAACTTGGCGCCTTCTTCAACTACGAGCTTTTTGATTTTTATATCACCGTTAACGGTAGCTGTTTTACTAAGAATTAACAGTTCGCTTACTTCAATAGTGCCGTTTACCTTGCCATCAATGTAGGCGTTTTGGCAAACAATATCACCTTCAATAATACCGGTGGTACCAATTACCACTTTGGCTTTGCAATTTACATTGCCGGTTACTTTTCCGTCTATGCGGATGTCGCCCTCAGTGCTAACGTCTCCGTTAATAACCGTTCCGTTGCCGAATTGGTTCATAGCGTTAGGGCCTGCGGGCTTGTCGTCCTTTTTGTTAAACATAGCTCGTTGTTTTTAGGGTTAGGGTTAGCTAAAATACGATATAATCCTGTGGATTCAAACTATGACCTGCCTGCCATATTTCCAGGTGTAAATGAGGCCCGCTGCTGGTTTCGCCCGTGCTGCCAACAAAGGCTATAGCATCGCCGGCTTTAACCAACTCGCCTGTTTTTTTTGTAAGCTTTGAGTTGTGTTTGTATATGGAAATGAGGTTGTTGCTGTGCTGTATAGCAATTACATACCCTGTTTCAAGGGTATAGGAGGCCGAAATGATTTTGCCATCCAGTATAGCCTTAACAGGCTCATCTTCTTTGGCGGCTATATCTACCCCGTAATGCTCCTTAGCGGCATCATATTTATCAGTAACGTAGCCAACTACCGGCTGCATCATATGCAGCGCCTTAATTTCGCCAATAGCCTCGTTATTTTTTTGTGCGGTTACGCTAAGCGAGAAATTCTCGTCCTCCTCTACTTCCTTACGCAGGGCTTGTTCATTTTCCGAGCTTTTGCTGAGGTCGATTTTTGATTTATCAATATTGCCCGGTTTATCAGGCGATGGTTTGGTGGAATCTACGCCCCCCTCAGCCACATTCATCACATTTTCAAGCCACAGCTGCCGGGCCTGCATGGTATTGTTAAGAGAATCGGTTTTAAACTGCAATTGTAAGATCTGGCCGCGGTAGTTATAATCCCCAAAACCCGGTATAAAGTACTTTAAGGGGGTGTAGATAATGGCTGCGGCGGTCAGGAAGATAAGGGCAAAAGCCACAATGCTGAAAAATACCCATACGTTGGTACGGCTTAACACCAATGAAAACTTCTCCTCGAAAGTTTCATCGTTAAGGATAACGAACCTGAATTTGCTTTTCAGGTTTTTGCTGCGCTTGGTTACCGCTTTTTCTGCCACAGTGCTTTACAAAATTTTAGCCACAAACAGGTTAACAACAAACAAAATTGCTATTGCGCTTGCTGTTTATAGCCAGCCATTTAGGGGTTAAGCAGGGCTAAAAACATGAACCCCCTTGCCTCAATAGCGGCTATAGTTATTTTTTCCTTTCTTTACCCCTTCGGAAAACACGTGCTGCCGCGGCTTTTATTTTCTCTAAAACAAAATATTTTTGTTCGGAGCGTGTTTAATATCCGCGAAAAACATATCCCGTTGAGGCTGACAAAACTATCAATATTTTCCTTCCTTGCTTTGCTGATGTTGCTGTGGGGGTGTAGCACCACCAACCACGCGGTTTTGCCTACCATGGCTTACCATGATATTACTTCGCACTACAACGCCTATTTTAACACCAATGAGAAACTGACCAACACCCTTAAAACGGTGGAAGCCAGCCATAAAGACAAGTTCGACTCAGTAATTTCAGTTTATTTCTATAGCGATCCCAAGGATTTTGCAGCATCAGTGGCTGACCTGGATGATGTGATTAAGCGTACCACCATGGCCATACAGATACATAACGTAAGTAACTGGAGCGATGACCACATGCTGCTGATTGGTATTTCAAGCTATTTGAAGGGGGATTACGACAAGGCAAGCGGCAGTTTTAAATACATTACTACCGAGTTTAAGGAGGGGGTGGATTATGTAAAGGTGATGAAAGGCCTGGGCAAGCGCGTAGGCAAGTACGTTAAGGCCAAAAAGAAGGTTAAAAAACCTGAATTTAAGGAGGTTGTGCTGCCGGACGGCACTAAAAAGCTGGAGAAGGTTGACAACCGGCCGGAGTATTCGCTTTGGGTGCATGAACCCGCCAGGGCACAGGCCCTTATTTGGTTAATTAAAACCTATACCCGCACAAGCCATTTTGATGAAGCATCATCGGTAGTTACCTATGTGCGCAACGATGATAAGTTCTACAAAAATCTTGACCCGGACCTTGAACTGGCGGATGCGGATTTGCAGGTAAGCAGCAAAAATTACAAAGGCGCAATTGCCCCGCTTGAAAAGTACCTGGGCTTTAAGAAGATAAAGAAGAACAAGAAGAAAAGAGTTCGCCCGTTGTTTGTTTTGGCGCAGTGTTATGAAACCGTTGGCAACAACGCCAAGGCTATTGAAACCTACAAGCTGGTTTTAAAGAGCCGCCCTAACTACGATATGGAGTTTTACGCCAAGCTTAAAATGGCGCGCATTGGCAGAGGTGCCGGAGCCGGTAATGCTGACATGCGCAATCTTTTAGCACGCATGGCTAAGGACGGCAAGTACCGCGATTACTATGACCAGATTTACTATGAGCTTGCGCTGCTATCCCTTTTGGATAACAACCGCGATGAAGCCCGTAAATTTCTGCACAAGAGCATTGATAACTCCACCACTAACGATGATCAAAAGGCCCTTTCGTATTTAAAACTGGCAGAGTTGGATTACAATGATGAAAATTACGTAAGCTCTAAATTCTTTTACGACAGTACCCTTACTTTTATGGCCAAGAACGACCAGCGCTACCCCGATGTTGAAGAGCGTGACCGCGTATTGGATAACCTGGTAAAGCAGTTGAATATTATTGCCGAAGAAGATAGCCTGCAAAAACTTGCTGCATTGCCTGAGGCCCAACGCCAGCGTGCCATAAAGGATATTCTGGCCCGTAAAGAGCGCGAAGAAGAGGAGAAGAAAGAAGCTGAAGAAACTGCGAAACAACAACAGCAACTGGAGAATTTTAAAGGCAACAATCCGCAGAACCCTCAACAACAGCAGCCACAGGGGCCGGTTTCTAACTGGTATTTTTATAACACTGCTGCAAGGGCAACCGGCTATAACGATTTTATTAAAAAATGGGGCCGCCGTAAGCTGGAAGAAAACTGGAGAAGAAAGAATAAGACTTCAGTAACAGCTGACGATACACCGGAAACAAATGCGGTAGATTCGGTACCTGCAGAAGTGAAGAAGGAAGAGCCGAAAGGAACGCCTGAAGAACAGTTGGAAGCAGGCCTGCCTACTACACCGGAGAAGTTGGAGAAAAGTAACGACCGCCTTGTTGATGCTTATTACAATGCCGGAACTATTTATAAGGATGGATTAGAAGCCTACGATAAGGCACAGTTGATGTTTGAGACACTGGTAAAGCGTTTTCCTAAGAATAAGGTTTTGCTGGAGAGTTATTACTACCTGTACCTTATTGCACAGAAGTTGAACAACGCCACCCTTGCAGAAAGCTATAAGGCAAAAATACTGGCTGAGTTTCCGGAAAGCGTAATTGCAAAAATTTTGAAGGACCCGAATTATGTGAATGCCAGCCGCGCCAAGGAGCAGGAGATGAATGCCTACTACGAATCGGCTTACAACGATTTTGCCAATAACAGGTTAGATTCTGCCTGGTTAAAAGCCAAACTAAGCGATGTGCGATTTAAGCCTAACCCTCTTGCGCCTAAATTTGAGTTGTTGTTGGCTTTAATACTGGCCAAGCAAAATCGCCTTGCCGATTATGTGCAGGCCTTAAACAAGATTATCAATAAGAGCACCGATATTGAGATTAAGAAAACTGCCGGCGACCTGTTGGCCGCGCTCAACAAATCGAGCCTGCCGCAAATTGATTTAAGCCAGGATAGTTTAATGCGTGATTCGTTGAATGCACTTTATAAGGTACAGGACGTAGGGATGATGCCGGCCGATATGACTAACGGCAAGCCTGACAGTGCTGTTAACCAACTGCAGGCGCAACTGGATAAAGCTAAAGAGATTGCTAAACAAAAAGGCGTTGACGTTAAGACAGATACTACCGCCAAGCCTGCTGCGGCTGAGGTAAAAGACACTGTTGCTGTACCCGGCAAACCCACTGTTGCTGCCGAGGATACCACATCACCATACGTACGCAACGATGCTGCGGTACACCTGTTTCTTGTTTATATAAAGGACCCTGCCGTAACGCCAAATGCCTCTACCAGTGTATTGGCCAAGATTAATGCCTTTAACAGCACGCAGTATGAGGTTAGCCGCCTGCAGACCAAGCAGGTGTTAATTGACAGCAAAAACAAGCTGATTAACGTGCGCCAGTTTAAAACCCGTGCTGAAGCGATGGATTACTTTAATGTAGTGCGCAAACAGGATCAACTGTTTAGTGATATGCAGGCTGCCCAATACGAGCTAACCGTGATTTCTACCGTTAACTTTGCCACCCTTTTAACGCTGAAGGACATTGATGAATATCAGAAGTTCTTCCACCGCGTTTACGGCAAATAGTATTTATTCCCTTTTTTAGTTATTGAATGATAACCTTTTTGGTTACCAACCTTGTATTGTTGTTATACAACTCAAGTATGTAGGTGCCTGCCTCAAATTCATTAATACTTATTTGACCGCCGCTAATTGTTTTGTAGTCCTTTAGTAAACGACCGTTTAGGTCATACAGACTGCCACGCAATCCATCAGCATTGGTTAGATAAAGGTAAGCATGTGCAGGGTTGGGATACAATGTGATGTTATCGATAGAAGAGTTGCTTATTGAAGAGGCCGGCAGGGAAGTAATAGTAATGTCGTCAACCGAAATTACGAACCAGTTGTTTACGGCCTGGTAGCGCAGTGCCAGGTAGCCCGTACCTCCACCGTTTAATATAATATCAGCCGAATCAAGCCAGGCAGTTGAACTACTCACCCTGCCGGTAAAATCGGCTACCATTTGATAATTGGCAGTTGCCGGGTTGCTGCCATTGGTGCTGTACCATACGCTAAAATTATCGATGGGTGTCGCACTGCCGGTAATAGAATAGACATTGTATTTAAGCGATAACTTTGCTCCGGCTCCGCTAACATTCAAAGCAGGCGAAACGTACCAGTCGATAGTGGTATCAGTAGTTGCGGCACCAACGGGATAGTCGTGATACAACTTAGCCGGTGCCGAAGCGCCGCCTACATTGCTAATGCCCCAGTTAAAAGTAGAGGTAACCCCTTTTCTGTATTCCTGCCAGCCTGCAGTTTGAGAGGTGCTATCGAAACCGGTGGTGTAAGGCAGGTTTTGCTGTGCGAACAGTTTGCTGCAAAAAAGGAAGATTACGGAGGTAAGTACAAGATTTTTCATGAGCGCGTTTTTATAGAAACGTAGGGGATGCGCAAAGCGTTGCTTAGGTGTACGTCTTCTGCCTTTTCTTACATTTGTGCTCCTTCATGAGTAAAAAGATTTTCGTTGCTTTCTGGAGTTTGTTTCTCCTTGGGGTGTTAACCGTAGCGTTGGTGTTTTACCTGGTGGCTGCCGGCAAGTTTGGTTACATGCCCAGCTTTACAGAACTGGAGAACCCCAATAGCTCGCTGGCTACAGAAATTATCTCCACCGATGGCGTAATACTAGGCCGCTACTACCTGCAGAACCGCAGCAACATTACTTATGATAACCTGAATGCCAATGTAAAGAACGCTTTGCTGGCTACTGAGGACGTTCGCTTTTTTGAGCATACCGGCGTTGACCTCCGGGCATTGATGCGCGTGGTAAAAGGCGTTGCCACAGGAAATTCACAGGGTGGGGGTAGTACGGTAACCCAGCAATTGGCCAAAAACCTTTTTCCAAGGGAGCGCCTTAGCAAAGTACAATTAGTAGCCCGTAAGTTTAAAGAGTGGATTATTGCGGTTAAGCTGGAACGTAGTTATACCAAAGAAGAGATAATGGCCATGTATTTAAACACCGTGCCATTTAGCGATAATGCCTTCGGAATCAAATCTGCCGCCTATGTGTACTTTGGCAAACCGGTTGATTCATTAAAAGTGGAGGAGGCGGCCATATTGGTGGGTATGCTTAAAGCGCCTTCGGAATATAACCCACGCCTGCACCCTGAAGCTTCTAAACTCAGGCGCAATACCGTGCTGGGGCAAATGTGGAAGTATAAATTTTTAAGCAAGGAGCAGCATGATTCGTTATGCCAACTGCCCATCGTAATAAACTTTCATGCCGATACGCATACGGAGGGCCTTGCACCTTATTTCCGTGAATACCTGCGGTTGTGGTTAAAGGACTGGTGCGATAAAAACCGCAAGCCCGATGGCAGCAAGTACGATATTTACAAGGATGGGTTGAGGGTTTACACTACGCTTGACTCGCGCCTGCAGCGCTATGCTGAGGAAGCGCAACGCGAGCAGCTTTCTGAAATGCAGAAAATATTTTTCGAGTATTGGAAGGGGAAAGACCCCTGGAAAGATTTTCCTACTGAGTGGAAAGCCATTTTTACCCACTGTCCACGCTATGTTGATTTAAAGAAACAAGGTAAGAGCGAAGAAGAGATTGAAGCTATACTTAAGAAGCCCATTAAAATGAAAGTGTTCGCCTACAACCCTGCGGGCGAAATTGATACGTTAATGAGCCCTATCGATTCCATTATTTACCATCGCCTTGTTTTGCAAAACGGTTTTCTGGCGGTTGACCCCGAAAGCGGTTTTGTGCGGGCCTGGGTTGGCGGAGTTGATTATAAATATTTTCAATACGACCACGTTAACATAAATACCAAAAGGCAGATAGGTTCCACTTTTAAACCCTTTGTTTATACCGTAGCCATACGCGATAAGGGCTATTCGCCCTGCTTTAGGGTGCCTAACCAACCCATAACATTTGAGGCGGGCGATCCGCGTTTTAATTTGCTACAGGATTGGACCCCTAAAAACAGCGATGGCAAATACGGCGGCACACTTAGCTTACGGCAAGGCCTGGCTAATTCGGTTAACACTATTACCGCCTATTTAATGCATGAGATGACCCCCGATGCGGTTATAAAATTGGTGCAAACCATGGGTGTTAAAAGCGAGATACCTGCCCAGCCCTCTATATGTTTAGGTTCGGCAGATATCTCTTTGTTTGAAATGGTAGGCGCTTACACCACCTATGCCAACCGCGGCGTACATTCCGAGCCTTTGTTTGTAACGCGTATTGAGGACCGTAACGGTAACGTTTTGCAGGATTTTGCCGCCCAGAAAAACGAGGCCCTAGATGAGCAAACTACCTATGTAATGGTGGAGATGCTTCGGCATGTGGTATTGGGCGGTACAGCTGCCCGTCTGCGCTATCGTTTTAAGCTGATGAACGATATATTGGGAAAAACAGGAACAACCCAAAACTATAGCGACGGTTGGTTTATAGGCTGCACGCCAGACCTTATTGCCGGAAGTTGGGTAGGTTGCGAAGACCGCTATATTCACTTCCACAGCATGCTTAACGGGCAAGGGGCCAGTACGGCCTTGCCTATTTGGGCTAAGTTCTTCCAAAAGGTTTATGCGGATAGCCTGAATTTTAAAAGCGAAATAGATCCCGCCCGCCGGTTTGAGGCACCTGAAGGAAAAATAGCAATAGAACTGGATTGCGGCCGCTTTGATGGCGGCAGTGCCTCGCACGAACAAGGCAACGAATACGAATAGGGCTGTCCTTAGTTTCGCTCGTACCCTGTATTTTATACCGTACATGGGGTGTTATATACAAGGTCAGATTTGGCTTCAACAGACCATAAATTGTATACATAAGTTGCTGAACATGAAATAGATGAAAAAAAGTGGCAGCTCTGTTTACCGGAGGCATAATAATTGTTATATTGCAATTGGACTATCACTCAGCGAAAAGAATATTTATGAAAAGACTTGTACTCTTAAGTTTTATCGCCCCTTTATTGGTTACCGCCCAAAATGAGTTTTACAATGCCGGCGCGGACATATATGTTCAAAAAGGTGCGCTTATTCACGTTCAGGGAAGCTTTACCGATGAAAACGGCCCCTCTTCAAATGGCATCGTTAAGAACGATGGAATTATTGAAGTAAAAGGTGATTTTAAAGTTGCCAAGGACGCGCAGTTTTCAGTGTTTAATGATCCTACTTCTAAAGACCGTGTAGTTAAGTTTATTGGTACAGGCCAACAAAACGTATCGGGCGATTTGACCAGCGCAGGTACTTCAAGCCTTTACAATGTGGTGATTGATAAAACCAGTGGCTCGGATGTAGTGGAAATGCAGTCGGACCTTATGGTGGAAGGCTCCCTGGTGTTCGATAATAACAATACCACTGCAACTTATCAGCCTTCAGCCCTTTGGACTACCAACAGCCAGAAAGGTTTTCTGAAAACATACACAGCTTCGCAGGAATATGTTTTGGATATACAAAACGGTAACCAGGATGCTATTGCGGGCTATCCTGCTTTAATAATTGGCGGAGCGCCCTCAACAGGATATATCTTAACAAAGGGCACCAGGGCCTCAGTAGCCGGCGGCGTTCAACGCCGTGTTACCAGCACCAGCTATCCGTACGTTTATCCAATAGGCACAACCGGTAATGGTTTTCAGGCTGTTAATTTGAATTTTATAGCACTGCCAGGCGGTGGCGGTAACGTTAAGGGCAAATTTTGCGATGGCTCAAACAACCCAACAGGTTACATTGGCAAGGTATCGCAATATTGCGCTAACTGCCCGGTGCAGCCTTATGGCCCTCAGCCGCCGGATAACCAGGGTTATAACCGTTACTTCGCCAACGACCCCTGCAACAGCAACCTGGCGCAGTGGTTAATACTGGAAGATGCGGTTAAAGACCACGGCTATTGGAGTTACACCGCCAGTGGCGTTAATACCAGCTATCAATACTGGATTGAAACGTTCCCTAATTCTTATACCGATGAAGGCAGTACTTCTGACTCGTGGAGAACGGTTAAGTTTCCTTCCTCCTATGGAGACGACCCTTCTGATGCTACGGATGACTGGACACCTTATATTGAATCTACAGTTTCCAGCGTTAACGACCTGTTGACTTATACCAAAATAACAGGCAGCACATCGCCTTGCTATACCGGTAGCGGTGTTCCCGGGGGCATTTATACAGGTTTTTCCCACTTCTCAGATAAGAAATCAAAATCGCTTAACGCTTTACCGGTGGAGTTGATTTACCTTAAAGCCGACCCCATCGATAATCAGTTTATCCAGGTATCGTGGGCTACAGCTATGGAATTGAATAACGACGGTTTTGTTGTTACGCGCAGTACTGATGGTATTAACTTCAGCGATATTGGCTGGGTAGATGGCCACGATAACTCAACAGTAATGCAGGCGTATGTGTATGACGACCATAATGTAACCCCTAACGTGGTGTATTACTATAAACTGCGCCAAATGGATAATGACGGCCAAAGCGAAGAAACCTATGTGGTTTCAGCTATGATTACCGATGGATTATCGTTTAGTATTTCCGATTTTATCCCTAATCCATCCAGGGATGCCAGCAAAATTATCATTACTACTTCAACATCGCAGAGCGTAGACATCCGCTTCTACGATATTTTAGGAAGGGAGATAAGCGCCGCCACTTATAATCTTACTGCAGGACAAAATACAATCAACTTCGATACCCAGATATTGGCGGATGCAACTTACACTGCTGTTATTAATGCAGGAGATAAGGTGTATAGTAAGAAACTGGTGGTTGCCAAAAATTAATAGCCAGGCGTTTTTCGCAAGCAGGGGCGTTACCACGCCCCTTTTTTATTTGTGTTATCTTAGGCAAAAATCAATAGAATGGTCAGGCATAACGTTGTGGGCTGGTTTGAAATACCTGTAAAGGATATGAACCGTGCTATCAGATTTTATGAAGCGGTCTTTCAGTTTTCTATAAGCCGCATGAAAATCGGTATTTCAGAAATGGCCATGTTCCCGGGCGTAGAAAATTCCATTGGCGCAGCAGGCGCCTTAATTCATTCGCCTGCGCACTATAAACCTTCAGGCGATGGAGTGCTTGTTTATTTTACCGCTTTTAGCGGCGATGTGGCTGTTGAGCTTTCCAGGGTGGAAACTGCAGGTGGAACAGTCCTTATACCTAAAAGGCAGATATCGCCCGAGATAGGATACATGGGTGTGTTTGCTGATACAGAAGGAAACCGGATTGCGCTGCATAGCAGGTAGACCTCTAAGTAAAAAAGCCGGCCACCAAATGGCAACCGGCTTATGCAAGGAGATAGAGTTGTTATTCGCTCTTAACTAACTTAAGGCTATGTTTAGCCCCTGCGAATTGAAGTTGTACGAGATATACGCCCCCGGCAATCACATTGCCCTCGTTATCTGTACCATCCCAGTTTAATGTATACTTATTGCTTGCTACGTTTAGGTTGAGTGATTTAACCAACTGGCCCATTAAGTTGTAAATATTCAATTGTATTTCGCCAAGTTCTTTATCAGCCGACAATTGAATGGTTACTGATTGATTAAATGGGTTTGGTAAAGCTGAAATTTTGATACTGCCATCTGTTGCTTCTTCTACACTTACCGTTCCACCGGTATTGGATTGATCTTCGCAAGTGGTACATACATTAACTGTGTCGCTGGGCTCCAATGCCAGGAAGGCCGTTTGCGTAGAGAGAATACGGTGAGCAATACTGCTATCCTGAATTTCCTTTATCAACTGGCTGGTTAGGGGTAGTGCCTCCAGTTCCGCCAGATACGAACCCACCCATAATTGACGCGTGCAGCTATCTGTGGTTACATTATTAGATATCGTTATTACCTGTTGGAACGGTTGCGAATGATACACACCGGATACCTCTGCTGTAATAGGTAATTGGCCATGGTAGCGCCCTAACTGAAAGAAAGTTTTGTTTATAGGCATGTTAGGGTTGCTCTGCGAGTTATACCGGCTGTAGCAGAAACCGCTGTCTAAATCCGTATAAACTTCAAAGTTGTTAATGTTATCTACCAGTCCGTCAAACAAATCATCAACAGTAGTGTTAAATGGTTTGCCGGTGTAGTTGTAGTAGCCCCAATTGTACATCAAACAGGTTTGCATAGCGCCGCCGGTAATTGAGGATACACTCTTGTTAAAGTAGCCGTTGGCAAAATAGTATTGGCCGCCAACACTATAACCACCGCTGTTGTTTATACAGAAATCCATCACATTTACCGGGTAAACATCAGGAGACATTTCGTTAAGAATGCCACTTACCAAACTGTTAGTGGCCGTTTGCGAGCCAATATTATCGGAGCTGGTAAAGAGTATTATATCTCCGTGCGAGCCATTGTTTTTTATAAAATCTATAGCGTTTGAGAACAGACTTCCGAGGTTGGTGTTGCTAATCAATGGGATGTTAGAGCCGGTAAAAGCGTTAAAGGTATTCTCAATAGTTTGAGAATCGCAGGGTAGCCAGGTGTTACTTAGTCTAAAAATTGGGGTCTTCGTAAAAATAAGGTTGAATGAATCGGTAGGCTCATATTCTGAATGAAGCACGCTACGCACCTTATTTAACACATCAGCGGGTAAAACAGTATTGTGGCCAGCTTCATAATCAAAAAGAAAAACATGTTTGCGTCCAAGGCCTTGTACATTCAGGGCTTCATCAGGGCGCAACAATACTTGGTAGTAACCATCTTCGGGCCCGGTGGGGAACACCGCACTGTATAACCCGCCTGATAGATTATGTGAAAGGCTGAAGCTAAGCTTATCTAAACTATTGTAGTTGGCGGATGGTATTTCGCTGTAATAGGTTGTACTGCCGTAGTTGCTTACAAATAACTGGTTCGGTAACTCGGTAATATTGGGTTGACTCCATTGTTGAGCGCTTTCCCAAATTACTTTTAAAGGAGGTGTTACTGCGGATGTATTGCAGATACCAATCGGTAGGGGCGTACTTACCTCGTTACCGTTCCATTGTGCCGGTAACAGATAAGTGATTTTTACTTTCCGGGTTTCGTTACCTGCCATAGGAAAAACGCGAAGCTCATACTGTGTAGCACTGTTCTTATATAAGATAGAAGGGTCGCGCCGCCGATTAACGATGCCTTCGTAAATAAGACTTGCAGCAGTGCGATCTATTATAGATGCGCGTACAATTTGATTGCCAACCCAAAGCCAAGAATCAGTAACAATCGCTTTTTCAGGCAAGTCGAACATCAACTCAATTTCAAAAGTGTCGTTTACATTACCGTAGTGATATGGTTTGGGAGAGAAGGTGAGATACAAACCATATTCAAAATAAGCACCTTTCGGTTCCACGGTAACAGTGGCACTGTCAATATTGGCTGCATTGTTGTAAATCCAGCTTTGCGGGTCTATTAAGCGCAGATTGTTATAAGCAATCCCTTGCAGGGAAAGCAGCATAAGCACTGCAGCAAGTAGAGATTTTGTTTTCATGTTTCATGTTTTAGGTTAGAAAAACAGTAGGTTCAAAGATGATAGGACGAAGGTATAGCCGCAATTTCATGACACTGTCATGGAAATGTCATATACGTTTTCGGTTTTATGCTTATGCTGTAGGGAAAAATAAGATACCAAAACGAGCATGGCCGGCTAACCCATGAGGATTGCCGGCCATGCTTAAAATATAAATTCAAAGTGCTATTGAATAGCTTTGAGCCCCTCCAATACAGTATTATCAGACGGATGATTGAGCAGTGCCCGCTGAAAGTATTCTTTAGCAGCAGCTTTGTTGCCAAGTTTCAGTTCCGTCCACGCATATAAACTTACACCGTCAAAATCGAACGGGTAGTTCTCAATATACAGCGCCAGATATTTCTTTGCTTCCATGTACTGTGCGCGGTAGTAATAAATGCCCGCCAAACGATAAAGCGATGTGGCGTGGCGGCTATCAATGCTCAATATGTCTTTATATTGTTTAACCACATCGTCCCACTTATTAAGCGCTGAAAGAGGGTAAACAATACCTAAACGCGCTTCGATGGAATTTGGCCGTTGAGAAAGGGCTTTTTCGTAATAGGGTATGGCTTCAGTGCTTTTGGCGGCGCAGTAAAGCAACCAACCCATGCGCACGTTGTCCTCATAAGCATCTGCCTGGTAAACAGCTTTTATCTTCTCTACAGCTTCTGCATATTTCTTGTTGTACTCCAGCGTGTAACTTTCAGTATAGGCCTTTTTGCGCGCTTCAAAGTCTTCTGCGTTTAATGCGGCTATGCTTACAGCCAGCAGGGCGATGGTGATGATTACTTTCTTCATAAATTAAATTTTAAGCCAAGCGTTAGTAAATGATTTTGATAGGATGTTTGATAAGTATCGTAATTGGTATTGTTGGTGTATTTGTATATAGCCCCCTTCATTTGGCGGAACTGGTAGCCGAGAAAGACACCCACATTCTTATGCACGGGCGAATAGAGCGTTGCCCCTAAGCGGTACTGTGTGCTGTTAGTGGAGTTAAAAACTATACTGCCATTGCTCTCGTTGCTGTAAAGTAGGTCTCCGTATGTACCAATGGCTGAGAGCCATAAACATTTGTGCAACCGTCCTGAAACACTTAGTTGGTATAACAGCTTGTTGCTACCGGCCAGATTAAGATAAGTAAGTTGTGGGCTGAGCGAGAAATATGTGTTGCCCAATGGATAATAAGTAACTGATGTATTGGCTTGCCAGGTGTTTATCTTGCTTATTGAGGAGTAGGAGCCACCCGCTTCAAATAGTACATTACGGTATTGCTTATACAGGTTAAACCCAAGAGCTGCATCAGCAGAAGTTAAAGGGTTGGAATTATAAGTAACCAGGGGTCGGACTGATTGAAACGTGTCAATAGGCTGCGCGAAATAGTACTGCGGCTGCGTATTGAAGGTGGTGAGGGTTGTGTTGTATATAAGTAAGTGAATAAAAGGAGATAAGCCCCACCCATAAGGCATGGAGAAACTAGCACTTATGTATGCCTGGTGTTGTTGCGTATTATACTTGTAGGCCACTGTAGAATCTGCAGGTTGGTAAATATTACGGATGTACGGCACTCCATTGTTTTGAGACGCTTGCGTACCTATAAGTTTTGGATAGCCATACTGATATTGTTGAGTGTGAGGAAGCAGCATGCCGGTATAAGCAATATTGAAGCTTACCGTTTTGCCGGCATTAATGTTGAGCCCAAATTGCCAATAGTACATACCGTTGTTTATGTCCTGACTCCCCAATATATGTTGCGGATCAAACAAGCGCTCGTTGCCGTTTTGCTTTAAATTGTTGCTTACAACAACGCCACCTTCCAGGTAAATGCTTTCCAAAATCTTCCGGCGCACGCCAACATAATCCCGGAGGTCATCGGTCATCCATTTATCCATTACACCTGCAGCACCTTTCATGCCGCTATTAACGTAGTTGTTGAAATTCATAACCAAGGCATCCGCATCCTCTCGGTTTTCGTGCAAAACTTTGTTGTAGTAATAGGTAGAGGAAAGATACTTACGACGCACATTAAGCCCGTAGCCCATGCGCTTGTATACCCAATCGCTTGCAGATCCTTCCTGAATGGCCGCCTTGCCATGTTGTTGTAGTTCTTTCCAATCTGCCCTTAGGTAGTCGGCATAAGTTAGGCTATCATAATACGCAGAGCGATTGGCGTTTTGCGCCTGCGTTACACAAGCCAGTGTTAATATGGCAAGTATGGCTACAGCTTTGCGCATACCGCCTCCCATTTGTTTTCGCCTTCCTGTACTATAATGCTGTTAAGGCCGCTTTCATTTACACTTATGGTAAAAGATAGTTGGCGCAGATTAGTGTTGCCAACCTTAGCCGCTGAAACTGACTGTAAAAGAATGCTACCGCTGTTGTTCAACGTCTTATTCTCCGTATAGTGTAATTTAAACTCAGTGCGCAGGGGTTGGTAAAATGGGCGAATAAAGTCTGTAACAAACTCCGCGGCGCTGTTATGCAAAAATGAAACAGGCAATGTGCCGGGGAGCTTTAAATCCTGGTAGTAACCTAAAAACACCTTATAACAGCCCAAGTAGAAATGGTAAAGAAATGACTTATTGCTTCCTTCAAAATCCAGGAACTTAAAAACCACTCCATCATTAGCAAACCAAGCAGTGCTTTTGTATTCGTAGGAATAGATGTAGGTGCGGTTCCAGGCGTCGGTAAATACTTCCCAGTTTTCAGCCACACCATCGCGCACCCACTTCATCTTCATGCCGGGCAAAAGGTAAAATGCTCTTTCCAGTACCTGGTTAATTTCTGCAGGCCTTATGAACTCTCCCTCTGCAGGCTTCTCAAATATTTTTAGCTCGTAATTATTGTTGTTGCGCACTACATAGGATGCTAAAGGATAATCCAATGTTTTAGCGCCTATCATCGGTATGGTTTGCAACTGGAAGTGAATATGCGGTTCAGGACTGCGGCCACTGTTGCCACAGGTGGCTAAAGGAGTACCGCGGTAAACATATTCTCCCATCTTTACCTTAATGCTGCCTTTTTTTAGGTGGCTTAACTGCGAGTACAGTCCGTTGCCGTGGCTTATGATAACGGTGTTGCCCCAGTTCTTTTGCAGGTTCACATCCGCCACGCTGTTTTCTTCGATACCATCTTCTATTACCACCACTTGTCCTTCGCCTGGGGATAGAACGGGTTTATCGTAACAATAAAAGTCCTCCGGTTTGGTTCCGGTGTTTTGGTACGATTTCATTTCCTGATCCAGCACTATAAAGTCAAAGGCTTTGCTCCAATCGCCAAGGTGAGTAATCTTGCCTTCGTGACCCTGGCTTACCATCCACTCTCCCCAAAACGGTAGCGATACCGGGAAAAATTTACTGTACCGGTAATTTTCCTTAGTAACAAGATAGTGCCGCAGGTTTTGTTCAGGGGAGCAGTATTGGTAAATAACCTGTATCAAGTGCTGTGGATTGACACGCCAGCTCAAAAGATACAGTAGTAGTATGGTAGCAAGTGTAAAACCCGTAGTGTAAACCGGCAGCATAAACATTCCGAAAATGTAGGTTAAGCTGTAATGCAATGCCGCAACAAGTGGCACCATGCAAACAGCCAGCACATAGGAATAAACATTGGGTATTAAATAAAATCCGCCAATTGCTATTGCTGCAAAAAAGTAATTGGAGCCTACCAACACTTTGTTTAATTCAGCGGTGTTAATGCCGGCTATGTGGTAGAAGATATAAGCGGCACCCAGCCCTAAAGCGGCAAGTGTAAAAGTAATGCGCGAGTATAAGAGCAAGCCGGTAGCAATTAGTAAACCTGCCGCTACGTTAGGCTGAAAAAACACAGCCCCCAGCGAGCGCAAAAAAGTAACTACTACTTCCGGCAGGTTAAGCTGCAGAATGTAATCTGAAAAACGTTGAATAAACGACAAGGGAACATAGGTGTCTATTGCACGATAATGTAGGGCAGTAAAAAATTTAGCTGCCAACAGTATGAGCCAAAAGGTAGTTACAAATGGCAAGCCGAGGAATGGGAGTTTATATTTATCCAGCAAACCTTTGAATAACTTTGTGGTAAGCAGTATAAGAAATGCGCTTAACGCCAGTGTAAGAAAAAAGAAGGTGTTTAGTTGAAAAGTGGCGCCAATGCCCATGCCCACCAGGGCTGCACTAAAACCATATATGCCTTCAGCAATAAAAAAGCTGCTGAGCGAAAGCACTTCGGCTAACAAATTGGTGAATACCACCGCAAGCAGGCCGGCAAGGCCAATACGCCAATCAGCAAAAGAGACCAGGAGTAATAATGCCCCATACCATTTGCTGCGCGCAAAAAACACCTGCGAGTATCCGTGCAGTAATCCTTCAATATGTAGTTGCAGCTTTTGGGTCAGCATGAGTACTGTTTACAGCTTAAAATCTTTCAGGTGTACCGGCAATTCTTCCATTACGTTTAAGGTATCCACGCTTTCTTTATTGCGGATAATGTGCGGCTCGCCTTTCATATCAATCATAATTACATTGGGGCGCATAGCTATAAACTGCATCCACTGCGTCATATTATAAGCGCCCACGCGATGCACTACTACGTGGTCGCCTTTATTTAATGGAGGCAGGCTTATGCTTTCGCGCACTAAATCAATATTCATGCACAATGGGCCGTAAAGTACCATGTCCTCACTATGGTGGGTAAACTCCTGCGCCGGCGTAATTTTGTGCTCGTACCAAAACGCGGTAAACAACACATTAACGCCAAAATCCATTATAGTAGCCCGACGCCCATCGCTTAGCCGTTTGTTGGCAATTACGGAACCTACCAGGTAGCCGGCATCATCAATTAATGCGCGCCCGGTTTCTAATACTAACAGGGGCAGTTCGTCCTGCTTAAATCCGTAATTGAGTATTACACTGGTTATAGCTTCGGCATAGTCGTCAAAGGTAGGGCTGATGTCGCTACCCGGTAAGTAAGAGCCGCGCAGCGTGTTTTGGCTGGCAAATCCGCCCCCTAAATCAAGGTACTGAATATTCTTACCCCACTTCTGCTTTACGTTAACAGCAAGTTCGCATAACTTACCTGCAGCCACACCATAAGCAGCGGCGGTTAACATAAAGGTGCCTATGTGGCAATGCAGGCCCACAAGGTCCAGTTTTTCACTGGCCATAATTTTGGTAATGGCGTTCCAGGCCTGGTAGTTTTCGTAGTTAAAGCCAAATCGGTCCCACATGGGGTAAACGCCGGTATCCATGTTTACACGGATAGCTACTTTAGCGCGTTTGTTCAGTTGTTCTGTAAGTTCAATTAATGCATACAACTCATCAAAGTGGTCGATATGTATGAGCGATTCATTTTCTATTGCGCGTTGCAGTTCAGGTAACGTTTTTTCGGGCCCGTTAAAAATTATTTTGTTGCCGGGCACACCGTTGCGTATGGCTTTTTCATACTCAAAACCGCTAACCACCTCGGCCCAACTGCCCTCCTGGTGAAATACGTTGCAAACGGCATTTATGTAATTGGTTTTGTAGCTCCACGCGAACTGCACCTTGGGATAGCGGGTGCGGAAAGCCCTTACTGCATTTTGATAGGTTTTGCGTATGGTGCGCTCAGATATAACAAAACAAGGTGAGCCGTATTGTTCAATTATGCGTTTTACCGGTACTGTGTCAATATGGGTAAAGGGGGCGTATTCAGTGCGGGTACCGAATTTATTCATCAGCCCTGCATTCATGCGGCGCATCATAGGGCGCTCATAACGTTGCTTGGTTTTGGTGGTCATAGTGGTCAGCTTTTTGCTGTGGTTGCTTATGGTAACCATCAGCCATTAATAATACTTATTGATTATACATATGAAAATGCCAGGTTGGCGGCGGTTTCGCCAAGGGCGCTGAACTGCTGGAAACGCTCAATATCCATTATCATATCCCAGCTATAGCGCAGAAAGATTTTGCCTACTGCATAATCCTTATACGGCTCAACTTTTTGGCCAAGGGCCATTTTAACTAAGGCTGCCGGTTGGTTTTGCCCCGCGCCAACGGTTAGGTATATCCATGCAGGGAAACGCGGATTTATTTCCATGATGTAGTTTTTGCCATCGTTACTGCGCATAATTTCCAATTCGAAACCACCACGCCATTTGGTAGCAGCAATAAATTGTTCCGCTAATTCCACCAGGCTGGGGTCATCCAGCGTAACGCCTGCCCAGGCCTTGCCTTTATCGGTAATAAACAGCTTGCGCATTGGCACGGCAGAAATTGTTTTACCTGTTCCATCGCCCAGCGCAGCCACGTTTATTTCTGTACCGGAAATAAACTCCTGCACAATTATGGGTAAGCCCCATTTGCTTTCATACTTGTGGAAGGCTTTAGTAGCTTGTTCCAGGGTGTGGCAGACGGTAGCTTCGTAAAACTTGCCTTTAACCACTATTGGATATCCGAATTGCGTGGCAACGCCGGCCAGTTCATTGGGTTTGTACAACACCCGGTCCCGGGGGGCAATCATATCATGCTTGTTGCAAAACTTAAAGAGGTTTATTTTTTCGCGGGCTTCAAATTGCTCAGCAGTGGGTAAAAATGTATTAATGCCCATTGCCTTCAGCTTGCCTGCAATGCGAATAAAGTTGGGCAGCTCTGCATCAAAGTTGGGTATTAGTACATCTATCTCTTCCTTATCATGTATGTATTGCAGGCGGTTAATGAGTGCTTCGCTGCCTGCAGAAGGATAAGGTATCTGGTAAGTTCGGTCGGCAATGTCTTCCATATAGATGCCGGGCTCCAGCGATTCGTAGCTGAGGCCAATTATTTCTACGTCTAACTCTTTACAATCGCGAATGCCGCGTATAACCGCTACACCCGGACCCGGACTGTCAATAGCATTTAAGCCGGTAACCACCACACGTATTTTCTTTTTGTTGCCCATGCTATTCGTTTACCAGTTTAAAATCGCGCAATTCAAAAATGAATTCGTCCATGTCGCGCTCTAGCATGGCTTTATCTACGTCGTATTTATCTAACAAAGTAGTTTTTACCTGCTCTACCGATTTACCTGCCTTAAGCAGCATAATAATTTCGGTGGCAACAGGGTTCATGGAGAAGGAATCTCCATTGGTGGGATTGAATAAAAATCCCGAATCGCTAACCGCGAGGTTACTGTTCAATTTCATACGGATTTTTTTAAAAGCGTTAAACCATCAAAAAAGGACGCTGCACTGGTATTAGTAGAGAAGGGCGATACGGGTAAGTTTTGGGTATTTATATGGTTAGACTCCCTTTTCAGGAAAATCCTTCGGCTGGTATGACAATTTATTTTTTTAAAGGTTTAACGAGTCGTTAATTTTTTTTGGCCAATGGCCATTAAACCTTTGCCCAAGGCTATTGCAGTCCGTTTAAAACCAGCTCTTCTGCCTTTAGGGCATCGCTGCGGTATTTACTTAGAATGGTAACCGCGGCTGTTACAGGTATATGGTAAAAACTAAGGTGCAGCCAATCCCGGGGCTCGTCTTTAGAATTGGTATGAATTTCGGCGGTAAGCAGGCTTTCAATCGCTTTCTTGTTTTGAGGAGAAATGGCGATCAATGTGGCGCGCATCTTCAATAGTTTCTGATACAGCAGTTTGCCTTCCTTTCCCTCGGCTAACATTTGGGTAGAAATGTCAATATCATCCTTGCGGACAATGTCGCCATTTTCATCAAGACCACCGGCTTTGTCAATCAATCTCTGGTGCAGGGTGTCAATATAGTTGCAATAGTCGTCAACTACCCGGTGCGCGCTATCAGCAATTGGCGAAGAATTAAGCTTTGCTAAAATTTCTTTGTTGCTTTTGTTCAGCAGGCTATCTGAAGTTGCCAGCTGGCGGTCAATTTCTCTGAAATTATCCAGCGTGTGGTGCACCTTCCATTGAGTGTAAACAATGGCGCTTATTACGAGTACGGCCAAAAGGCCCCACAAAAGTCCTTTTTTGTTGTTAGTAGCCACCCATTTCTTTTATAGCGCCCACATAGTCGAAACGCTCTAAAAGCCCGGTGTCATATTTTCCGCTGCGGAATTCTTCGTTGTCCATTAACACCAGGTGGAAAGGTATAGTGGTTTTTACACCTTCTATTACAAATTCTTCCATAGCCCGTTTCATTTTCACGATGCACTCCTCGCGGCTTTTAGCGCGGCAGATAACCTTTGCTAATAAGGAGTCATAATAGGGGGGCACGGAATATCCTGCATAGATATGCGTGTCCACACGCACCCCATAACCTTTAGGGGTATGCAGGGCGGTTATCTTACCGGGGCTTGGTGCAAAGTTGTGTAAAGGGTCTTCGGCATTTACACGGCACTCAATAGCGTGCATTTTTTCAGGAAAGTACAGGATGCCCGAAATTGGCGTGCCTGCAGCAATCAATATCTGCTCTTTCACTAAATCAAAATCCATCACTTCTTCTGTTACGGGGTGCTCCACCTGTATGCGGGTGTTCATCTCCATAAAGTAAAAGTTCTTGTGTTTATCTACCAGGAACTCAACCGTTCCTACGCTTTCGTAATTAATAGCCTTTACCGCTTTAACAGCAGCAGCACCCATTTTTTTGCGTAATGCTTCGTCAACAAAAGGAGAGGGGGCCTCTTCCACTAACTTTTGGTGACGGCGTTGAACACTGCAATCGCGTTCGCTAAGGTGGCAGGCTTCGCCATACTGGTCGCCGGCAACCTGTATTTCTATATGGTGAGGCTCTTCAATAAATTTTTCCATATAAACGCCATCGTTACCAAACGATGCGCCGGCCTCTGTACGGGCCATATTGTAAGCCTTTTCCAGTTCCTTCTCATTCCAAACTATGCGCATACCCTTGCCACCACCACCTGCCGTAGCTTTTATAATAACGGGGTACCCAATTTCATTTCCCACTTTTTTAGCGGTGTCTATGTCATCTACCAACCCATCGCTGCCCGGTATGCAAGGCACGCCGGCCCGTATCATCGTTTCTTTGGCGGTAATCTTATCGCCCATGGCGCGTATCTGGTCCGGCAATGGGCCTATAAACTTAATCTGGTATTTCTGGCACAGCTCGCTAAAGGCGGCATTCTCTGCTAAAAAGCCATAGCCCGGGTGTATAGCATCAGCATTGGTAAGTTCTGCCACAGCCATAATGTTCTGCATGTTCAGGTAGCTATCCTTACTTTTTGGCGGGCCAATACAGACCGCTTCATCTGCAAAGCGAACATGAAGGCAGTCGCGGTCGGCAGTAGAATAAACCGCTACGGTTTGTATACCCATCTCTTTACAAGTGCGTATAATGCGCAGGGCTATTTCGCCACGGTTAGCTATCAGAATTTTTTTGAACATCAGTTACGGTTAAATGGCTAAAGGTTTAAAGGTTTAAAAGGATAGTGATTACCCGTTTTGCCCCTTAACCTTTTAAACGTTTACACTTTTTCTATCAGGAATAATGGTTGGTCGTATTCCACAGGGCTGGCATCTTCCGCCAGTATTTTAACTACGCGCCCTTCGCCACCATCAAATTCAATCTCGTTAAACAGCTTCATAGCTTCGATAATGCAAAGCACATCGCCGCCTTTTATCACATCACCTACCTTAACATAAGGGTCTTTATCGGCCCCCGGTTTGCGGTAGAAGGTGCCTACCATAGGTGATTTAAATGTTACGAGATTGTCGTTTTTGGCTTCAGCGGCTGCCGGTTTTTCCTGGCTTTCGGCTTTAGCGCTTTCCTGTTTTGCCGATGTTTGACTTACAGGGGCCACGGCCTGTGTAAGCGGGGCGGTGGTAATCACCGTTGGCTGCTCGCTACCACGGTTTTTTATGGCAATACCAAAGTCGCCCTCTTTTATTTTCAGCTCGCTTATATCGTTTTTCTTTACCAGCTTAATCAGCTCTTGTATCTGTTTTAAATCCATGGGTTGCTTATTTGTCCGATAAAACATCCGAAAGCCGGTGGCTGTTCGGGAGGTCGAATGTAAGAAGTTTTCTTAAACGGGGGCAAAAAAGAAGGGCTAAAAACGTGTTTAAGCTTTAGCCCTTTTAGTTGTTAAATTGCTGATAAGCAATTATTTATTCCTTACGCGCTCTACATACTGGCGGGTGCGGGTATCTATTTTAATCTTCTCGCCCTGGTCAACAAATAATGGAACGTTTACCACAGCGCCGGTTTCTAAAGTAGCGGGCTTGCTGGCGTTGGTAGCGGTATCGCCGCGTACGCCGGGCTCGCTATAGGTAATTTCCAAAACAACGTGGGCCGGTAATTCGCAACCCAGTATCTGGTTGGTTTCTTCGTGCAGGATAACCTCACAAACATCGCCATCCTTCAGCAGGTCGTTATTCTCAATCATAGCCTCTTCCAGGGTAATCTGGTCAAAAGTTTCCTGGTCCATAAAGTTAAAACCATTGTCGTCCTTATATAAGAACTGGTAAGGCTTACGTATTACACGCGCGGTGGTGATATCGTGACCGGCAGGAAAAGTATGTTCCAGCACACGGCCGGTACGCAGGCTCTTCATACGGCAACGTACAAAGGCATTGCCCTTGCCGGGCTTTACGTGCTGAAATTCAATAAATTGGTAAATGTCGTGGTTGAACTCTATGCAAAGTCCGTTCTTAATATCGGCTGTAGTTGCCATGTGTCCTCCTTTAATTTTGAGGCGGCAAATATAGAAGGTACGGCGTAAAAGGGAAACTATACCGGCTATTTTGACAAAATGGGGCCGGTTTCCACTACCTCTTGGCCCCAAACCTTTTTCACCTACTTTTAGGGTATGAAAACACTATATACCTTTCTTCTTGCATTTTTAGTGCAGGCTGCTGCCGGGCAGTATTGCGGCAGCTCAGGCAGTTGGGCCTGTGCGGTAAATTACTTTCCTTTCGATTCTGCAATAATTGCAGATGGTTCTTTAAACTCCTTCCCTTGTATTATCCGGGGTGAGCCCTACTATCACGCCGTTACATTTAGAACAGGTGCGTTTAAAGTTTCTTTTTCAGGTCAGGAGGCGGTATGGGATTTTGACAGCCTATTGATATACTCTATAACAGGCCTGCCACAAGGTTTGTGCTGGAGTACAAGCATCGTCAATAACTTAGCGGTTAAGCCCGACTACATTTGTTTGGCCCTGGCAGGGATCACTTTTGATACAGCAGGATTATACTATTATGATGCAAATTTACTAATCTACCCTCCCCCGCCGTGGCCGATGTACCCGGAAATACCATTACATCCTATTCGTATCATAAATTCCGGGGATACATGTGCAACAGGAACGCTTTCAGATATTGTTAACAGTGAAATTGAATGGCCCGGTATGTATGTTTCAGGCAGCGACATAGTTTTTAAAAATGCACGGCAAAGCATGCTCCTAAACATATTTGATGTTAATGGCCGCCAGATAGTAAATGTTATGATTGATAAAGAAACGCAAAGTATCCCGTTCGGCTTCCCTGCCGGTTTTTACCTGGCTATTTTGCGTGGAAAAAATGGCACGGAGACAGTTAAGCTGGTAAAGCCATAACGGAGTTTTCGATATGTGATTGAAAGAAAAACGGTTATGGATTCGTTTTTTTGAAAACGGCTATTTATCTTTTCGGCAGCGATTAACCGATATCTAAAACCATTACTATGAAAAAAGTACTGCGTTTTGTCTTGTACTTAATTCTGTTTGCCATTATTATAGTTGGTGGCTTTGCCCTTTTTGTGCAGTTGCGCGGCATACCCAAATACGAGGTAGATAAGATTGAGTTTACAACTGTAGTGCCCGACAGCGCTTCAGTAGCCTTAGGCGAGAAAATTGCCTCGGTACAGTGTGTTATTTGCCACCGCGGTTCAGATGGTAAACTTAGCGGCCGCCTTTTACCGGAAATTCCGGATATGTTTGGCGAGTTGCATTCAGCCAATATCACGCAAAGTAAGGAACACGGTATTGGTAAGTGGGAAGACGGACAGATAGCTTATTTTCTGCGCACAGGGGTAAAACCCAACGGCCAGTTTGTTCCACATTATATGCCTAAGTTCCCCCACATGAGCGAAACTGACTTGCGTGCAGTTATTGCTTACCTGCGTTCAGATAAACCTGAATTGCAGCCTTCCGAAATTGTTACAGTGCCATGCAAGCCTTCCTGGTTTTCTAAGTTTTTAGCAACGGTTGCATTCAAAAAAGTTCCCTATCCTAAACAACCTGTGGCTGACCCCGATACTACTGATTTGGTGGCCTACGGTAAATATCTTACAACCGGCCGCTATGATTGTTATCCCTGCCATTCTCAAAGTTTTGAAACCACTAATCTGGAAGTTCCGGAAAATACACCCGGCTTTATGGGCGGCGGCAATAAACTTAAAACCCCTAACGGCAACATTATTTTTACCGCAAACCTTACCCCCGATGAAGAAACAGGTATAGGCTCGTGGACCGAAGATGATTTTCGTAATGCCATGTTGTATCAAAAAAACAAAGGGGGGCATCCTTTACGCCAGCCCATGCTGCCCATGACTGTATTAAATGACCTGGAGATACGGGCGATGTATAAATACCTGATGTCCGTTCCGAAAATTAAAAACAAGGTAGACAGGCAATACGATAACGAAGATTTATAACCTTTAAGCTTTACTAACCCAAACTATGCTATGAAAAAAGTATTTCGCTTTTTACTCTATCTCATTTTAGCCGCAGTAGTTTTTATAGGCGGCTTTATTGCCTACATTCAAATAGATGGCATACCGAAATACCCGGTAGAAAAAGTTGATTTAAAAGTTGAAAGCACCCCGGATAAAGTTACCATGGGCGCTAAAATTGCAGCTGTGCAATGTATGGTATGCCACCGCGGCAGCGATGGTAAGCTTTCGGGTAGGTTACTGAATGAATTGCCTCCGGAATTTGGCGAGATACACTCTGCCAATATTACCCAAAGTAACGAGCATGGCATTGGTAAATGGAGCGATGGCGACATCTATTACCTGCTGCGCACCGGCGTTAAACCTGATGGACAGTTTTTACCAATCTACATGCCTAAGTTTCCGCATATGTCGGAGTACGACATGCAAAGTATTATAGCTTACTTAAGATCAGACAGGCCCGAAGTGCAGGCTTCGGAAATTGCCAAGGTGCCAAGTAAACCATCCTTTCTCACCAAAATGCTTTGCCATGTAGCCTTCAAAAAAATACCCCTCAACAAACAACCCATTGTAGAACCCGATACCAGTAATCTGAAAGATTATGGTAAATACCTGGTTACCGGCCGGTACGATTGTTACCCCTGCCACTCCGGAGATTTTAAAAAGGTGAATATGGCCGAGCCTGAGCAGAGTTTTGGTTATTTGGGTGGTGGTAACATGATGATTACCCCGGAAGGCAACAAAATTTATACAGCAAACCTTACCCCTGATGAGGAAACGGGGCTGGGTAACTGGACTGAAGAAGATTTTCGTAACGTAATGCTGTTGCAAAAGAATAAAGAGGGACATTCAATTCGTACACCAATGTTACCTTACAATGGCATGACGGACCTTGAGATTAAGGCTATTTGGCAATACCTTCGTTCTGTACCAAAAATTAAGAACAAGGTTGACAGGCAATGGGACAAAGAGTTATAAAAACGTAAAATCATATAGTAACCCTGCTAAAAAGATTTAGCAGGGTTTTTTATTTTGGAACGGTGAGTGAGTTACATCAGTTAATACATACCCTTAAGAAAGAGGAGAAGCGGCTGTTTAAGCTTTATGCCAGGGCGTACAGTGGCGGTAAGGAAAGCAGTTACCTTAAACTGTTTGATGCCCTGGATGCGCAGGAGGTTTATGACGAGGCCGAGATACTTAAAAAGCACAGAAAGGAAACGTTTGTAAAAAACTACTCCGCCGCTAAACACCATCTATACGAGTTATTACTTAAAGTATTGCGGGTGCATTTTAATGATAGCGATGTGCACTCTGATTTGAATGCGGCCTTTGATGAGGTGCGCATACTGCACAGCAAAGGGCTTGTTAGCCAGGCACAACGGGCTATACGCCGCTTGTGGCAGGAGATTGATGATAAGGGGGGCTTTCACCTGGGGTTGCGCCTTAGTAATTTCGAACGCGGTTTAATTGCCGATTTAAAGTATGAGGGGGAATACAAGTTAAGCTTTGAGGAGTTGGCCAACCGCGATGAACACGCCTTAAAGAGTATAGAACTGTATAACAGGATTTACCATTACCATACCATGGTAAAATACTATATGAACAAAGAAGGTAACCTGAATGTAAGGGAGGATTTAAAGAATAAGGTAAGAGCTATACTCACCACTCCTGAACTTAAAGAGGACCCGGTTCACCTTGTTTTTCGTGGCCGCCACTGGTTTTATATGACCCACCTTTATGGCAGCATTTTGCTGGAAGATACCGGGGGCATGTACAATGCCGGCGTGCGCCTTGTTCAGTTGTGGGACGAGCACCCTGCTGAAATTAAACGCGAACCCTATAGTTACCTGGCAACGCTCTACAATTTTTTGAACGGCTGTGTGCTGCATCAACAGATGGATAATTTTGAAGCCACACTGGATAAAATGGCGCAGCTAAGCTTTACCACTAAACGAAAAGAAGCTGTGCGATTGTATTACCTCTACAGTATGAAGGTGTGGTATTATACGCGCACTAAAGATACTGTGAAACTGAATGAAGTTATTGCAGATGTAGAGAAAAATAAGGGCATTCAAAAAGAAAATTTGAGAACCGATGCGGTGTTGCATTTGTTTTTGAATATCGCTTTCGGACTTATTGAATTCGGGCGCTTTTCTGAGGCCCTGGATTGGTTGAATGAACTGAAAGATGAAAACTGGCGCGATGTGCGCGAAGATTTCCAATTGCACGTTCATCTGTGCCGCCTCATCTGCTTTTTTGAAATGGGAGAGATGGAGGTATTCGCAAACCTGCTGCGTTCAGTAAAACGAAACATGGATGAAGCACTGAAAAACTCCCCTTTTAAATTGGTTACTGATTATTTTACGCAGCTTACCTCGGCTTCTTTTCTGCCTGCCCATCTGCCGAAAGTTGCCGCTGAATATTACCTCAAACTGGATGAGGAATTGAACAAAATGCCGGGTGCCGTAGGCGATAATTATGCCCTATACCTGAACTATGTAAAGGCCTGCCAAAAGCCTCGATAAAGCCCTGTTTTCTAGTTGCGGATTTTTCTTGTAAAATATTGATAATTAGGTTTTTGGGATATAAATAAGGGCTTGAATTTTTCAATCTGGCTTAAAATCGGTTTCAGCTTAGCCTCCTCTGTTTTTTGCTTTGTGCCAAGTTAATAAGTAAAAAGCACAGGTTATGAAACAGACTTTACTCTTTATCCTCTCCCTGCTGATGTTTTCTTCCCGGGCACAGAATCTTTGCTTTGACCCGGCAAACGATAACCGTTACGAAACCGGTAGCCAGCCCTATGACGTAGTGGCGGCTGACTTTGACAATGATACAAAGACGGATGCCGTAACCTGCAACTTTGCGGCAGGAACTATTTCATTTTTTAAGGGGAATGGAGATGGCACATTTCAGCCGGCTGTGTTTTATTCTACAGGGGCATCAGGGCCTGAGGATGTTTTTGCTGCAGACTTTAACAACGATAGCCGCCCCGATATAGTTACGCATAACCGTGATGCGAATGACATTTCTTTACTGATTAACAACGGCGCAGGCGGCTTTAACGCCCCTATCACGTTTGCATATGGCACCAACGCCTCAAGTGCGCCGGCTAAAATGGCAGGCGGCGATTTTAACGGGGATAACAAAATTGACCTGGTAATTAATGATTACGCCGATAACAGACTTTATATCCTAAAGAACAACGCCAATGCCACGTTTTCAGTAACCGATACGCTGTTAACCGGCGTGCACCCCGTAAATATCAATACCGGGAACCTTAATGCTGATAACAAACCTGAAATAGTGATAGACTATGCAAATGGCAACACCGCTAACGACTCTATCTCTTATTTCGTAAACAATGGCTCCGGCCTTTTTGGTAATCGCACATCCCTTTTTGTTATAAGTTTTCAAATACCAAGCCGTGTGCCGGTAATTGCCGACATTAACAATGATAATTTCGGGGATATCGTTTGTCACTCGGTTACCGACCTTCAACCGTTTATAAATAACGGCTCATTGGTGTTCAGCACCCCGCCGGTATTGTTTACGGGCCAATATTCCAGCAGAATTTTAGTTGCAGATGTGAACAACGATACAAAGGTTGACCTGGTAAACAGCAGCGAGGACCAGGGGGGTGTAACTGTTCAGTTAGGTAATGGTAACGGCACTTTTCAATCGTTCAACGTTTACACTGCCAACGGTTCGCCTAACGATATGCTGTTAGCCGATTTTGATGGAGATACCCGTAAAGATGCTTTGTGTGTTCACCGCACAAAGGGTTACATAAGTATTTTAAAGGGACAGGCTGATGGTTCCTTTGGGCCCTTCGAACTGCGCACAGCACTAAGGCCAAAATCTGTTGCTGTGGGCCTAATGAATAATGACGCTTACGAGGATTTAGTGGTATGTAACACGCAAAGTTCATTAGTAAGTGTAATGCTTGGTAACAGCGATGGAACCTTTCAGGTTGCTATTAACGATAGCTGCTTTAACTCGATGCAGGACGTAGTGCTGGCGGATTTTAATAACGATAACAAGCTGGATGCAGCATTAATAGGCGCCACCAGCAACGTGTTAAAAGGGGATGCCACCGGTCACCTTATCATACAGGGCGATATCACTCATGGCTTTGGCGTTGGTGGCGAGTACTTTGGTGTTGCCGGTAAGTTTAACAGCGATAATAACGTAGATATTGCCATTGCATCCAATAACTCCGATAGTATTTCAGTGATGCTGGGTAATGGCGATTTTACTTTTGCGGCCCCTGTAAAATATGAGGTTGGCGATGGCCCTAAAAACATAGAGGCGCATGACATGAATGGCGATACCCGCCTTGATTTACTGGTGCCGAATGATTTGAGTAACACAGTTTCTATATTGTTAGGTAACGCCAACGGCACTTTCCAAATTCCGCAAAATGTACCTGTTGGTAACGGGCCACGCGATGTAGTGGCGGCCGACTTTAACCATGATGGCAAAAAGGATTTTGCCTGCGTTAACAACAACAGCGCAAATGTTACCGTTCACCTTGCCAATACACCAATGAATTTTGCTGCGGGCGTAGCGTATACTATAGGCGGCGCTTCTTCTGAATATATGACCCTGGCCTACATAACTCCTGATACGTTGCCCGATTTGCTGTTGAATGGCTGGCCTAACAGTATAGTAATGTTGCAAGGCAACCTTAACGGCACATTTCAAAGCTATGCCAGCTACTCTGCCGAGTATGGTGTTCAGGAAGTGGTATCTGCCGACTTTAACAACGATGGTGCCGGCGATATAGCCTGCGCTAATTTGGGAACTAACAGCGTAAGCGTAATATTGAACAACAGTTCATTTCTTACAGCGGCCGGGCCAACCACTATCTGCCAGGGCGATTCGGTGATGTTAACCGCCGCCAATGGCTTTACTTACCTATGGAACACCGGCGAAACCACAGCTTCAATTTACGCAGATGCAGCGGGGGCCTATTCCTGTTCAGTTACTAACCAGGCCGGTACATGCACCCTTGTTCCGCCAAGCCTTACTGTAAGCATTTCGGGTTCGGTGCCCAATGTTCAGTTTAATATAAATAATAATGACCATGTATGTATCAGCTCTGCCAACATAAACCTGGCTATGCTGGGCGGCTCTCCGCAGGGCGGTAGCTATTCCGGTTCGTTTGTAACTAATGGGATATTTGATGCCGTTGCCGCCGGTGCGGGCGGGCATATCGTGTCATATGTGTATTCCGACCCGGGAGGCTGCGGCACCGGTAGCGCCAGCGATACCGTTTTTGTTGATACGGAAGTGTTGGCTTCTATTACGTTGCCTTCTGATACATTTTGTGCTGCTTCAACCGCCGTGAACCTGGTACCATACGGTTTACCTGCCGGCGGAGAGTGGATAGTTGATAATGCCCACGATACCATATTCGACCCGCAGCAATTCGGAGTGGGCTCGGGTACCAATGTACGATATATAACTTTCAATGGCGCCTGTAAGGATACCGCTACGGAAGTACTGTTTGTTATAAACACGGTGGTTGCTTCGCTCAATCCGGCGGACGACAGCGTGTGCATTAACAGGGGGGCAGTGCTTCTAAATAGCGGTTCTCCTTCGGGCGGGCTTTTTCAAGGGGCCGGTATAAGCAACAATATTCTGGAACCATCGCTTGCAGGTTTGGGTGCGCACAACATTTCTTACGTGTATAACATTTATGGCTGTGTAGATACGGCCTATGGCACCATTACGATAGTGCAGAAGCCTACTGCCCAACTTAGCCTGTCATTTGATACTATTTGCAATAACAGCTCTCCGATAGCGCTTAGCGGTGGTTTGCCTTCCGGCGGATTATACGGGGGGCAGGGCGTTCAATCAGGCGTTTTAGATCCTTCGGCACTTAGCGGTGGTATTCATTACCTGGGATACGCCGTTACAGATGCCAATGGCTGTTCCGATACGGCAATTAAATCATTTTATGTAGTGGTATGCACCGGTATCAACAACTTGGGCAATAGCCAGATTCAATTGTATCCTAACCCTAATAATGGCCATTTCCTTATACGTTGGGATATTGTAGAGGATATGGATGATTTAAAAGTGATGGATTTAACCGGGCGGGTTATATACCAACTGGCAGTACGCGGTAACCAATCTGCGGAACTTTCACTACCTAATCAGCCTAAAGGTATTTATACCCTTCAACTGGCGGGACCCTCAGGCAATAGCCGAACAAAATTTGTGATACAATAGTTGCTGTTTCCCCACAATAAAAGCAAAGGCCGGAGTTACTTCCGGCCTTTGCTTTTATGTTTTAATGGGTAAAGTGTCTTAGTAATCTGACTTCCGCCTCATTAAGGAAACGCCAGCGGCCACGGGGTAAATCTTTTTTAGTGAGGCCGGCAAAAAACACGCGGTCCAGCTTTACTACTTCATAGCCTAAGGCTTCAAACAAGCGGCGCACAAAACGGTTTTTGCCGGTATGTATCTTTAAGCCAACTTCGGCTTTATTTTTTGGGTTTGGATAGGCAATTTCATCTACTTCAGCAATGCCATCTTCCAGCACAACACCGGCTTCAGCAATCTTATCAAAATCTTCTTTCAACAGCTTCTTATCCAACACAACGTGGTAAACCTTTTGTATTTCGCTGCTGGGGTGGGTTAGTTTTTGAGCAAGTTCCCCATCATTAGTAATCAGCAATACCCCGGTAGTATTACGGTCTAAACGGCCAACAGGATATAAACGCGGGCGCACCCTTGTTTTCATTTGCGGGTAGGCAGCGCGGATAAGATCCATAACCGTTTTACGTCCTTTTTCATCGCTAACGGTTGTAATAAAATCCTTGGGCTTATTAATCAGTATGTAGAACTTTTTTTCCAGGGAAAGCGTCTTGCCGTCGTACTCTACCTCATCCTTTGGCTTTATCTTGTGCCCCATTTCAGTTACCACTTCGCCATTAACTTTTACGCGGCCCTCCTTAATCAATTCATCGGCTTTTCTGCGCGAGGCTATTCCGGCATGCGATAAATATTTGTTCAGGCGGATTTCATCACTTTGTTTTTCTTCAGGAGAGTAAATGCCGTTGGTAGTATCCTCTTCCTTCAGGAATTTTTTATTGAAAAACTCCTTAGGCCCCGCAGTATCGGTACTGAATTTTTTACGGGTTTTTTTAGGGAAAGGGGCGGCGCTCTTTTTACTGAAGGGTTTTTCTTCAAAGGTCTTCTTCCCTTTATCCATAGGGAATTTGGAGCCCTTTTTTGTGTCGGAGGTGAACTTTTTCTCTGCCGAGAATTTCTTCTCTTCCTTTTTTACAGCAGTTTTCGCAAACGGTTTTTTCTCTCCCCGTTTGGAAGGATTGTCGGAACTCTTATCAGAAAAATCTTTTCGCACGCGTCAAAGATAAACTTTCGCGCAAAAGAAACACGATAGATATTTTAAGGCCTGAATTCTTATTTCAGCTCTACTGAAATTATCTCTACCCTTCTCTCCAAAGCTGCTGCAGGGCTGTAAACTGATTTGGGTTTATCTTCTCTGCTATCGCTGATATTTTTAGGTGCGGTTTCTTCACCCAATGATTCATTTTTGAGTGTGAGGCTGCCATTGGCGATATAAGGAAGAAGAATACCATCGCGGTAATGGTAAAAGTAGTTGCGAAGCGAGGCTACACGCCTGTAACCCAATTTTATGTTGTATTCATTAAAGTTCAAAGGCGAGCAATAACCTTTGATGGTAATTTCCAGCTTATTGTTTTTCTGCAATAAATCAAGCAGCTGGCTGGTAAAAGCTACCAGGTTATAGTAACCTTTATCTACCTTTTCATCAAAAAGCGCGGTAACCTGTTTTTGTGCATCGGCCTTTTCCTCGCGTTTTACACTTTTGGGGTATTCGCGTTCGTATTCGCCGCGTAATGCCGAGTAGGCTTCATAGGTTTGTCTGTAATCCAGCGAGGTGCTGTCTGCCAGTGTCTTGGCATTGGGCTCATCGTTATGAAAGTACAACTGTACAGGTAAAAGTTGTTTTACCCTGCGTACGGTTTCATCTACAAACTTTCTTGGCTCCTCCGGCTTTGTTTCAGTTACTACCGGCGGGTTTTCAACCAAAGGTGTTTGCACTTTTGGTGTATCTAACTTGGCTGCAACCGGTGGGGTTACGGTATCGGGCCTTGTTATTTTTTTACCTGTGCGGTAAGCGTATATATCATTGCAACAGGTTTCTGATTCAATAAAATAAGAGCCTTTGCGGTTTGAAGTTATATAGGCAATGGAGTTATCGGGTGCCATTACATAATACAAATCGTTTTGAGCGCTGTTAACCGGTTGCAGTAAATTTTGCGGGGTGCCCCAGCTTTGTCCATCGCTTTTGCTGCTGAAAATGTCGAAACCTCCAAAGCCATAGTGCCAGTCAGATGAAAAATACAGCTGCTTATTGTTGGCATCATAGAATGGTGTTATCTCGTTGCCCTGGCTGTTAATTGTTTTGCCCGCATTAACAGGAGTGTCAAAAGTGCCATCCGCTTTTAATTTACTCATCCAAATATCCATTCCCCCCTGGCCGCCGGTCCTATCACTGGAAAAATACAGCACCTCATTGCCGGATGCATCTTTACCGGGAGTTGGCTGCGTATTGGTAAAAGAGGGGTCGTTAATACTCAGCTTTTCAGCGGGGCTCCATTGGTACCCTTCAAACCGGGTAACATAAATATCGCAGCGCGAGCTTGTTTTGTCCTTCTGTTCGCATTCTGTAAAGTAAAAGCGCTTACTATCGGGTGAATAGGCCCCGTTGCCTATATTCAGGTTCTCGTTAGCGCCTGTGGGCATATAAACCGGTGCCGGATTAGGAGGCTGGTTATAAATCCTCGACAGGTATTTTTCGTTCTTTTTATCGCTTGAAATATTGCGCAGCGAAGAAAACTGCAACTTATCAGGGAACACCGGTATGGCATTAAACTCACTTTTTTCGGTGTTTATATCCTTACCAAGGTGCTCAATTTTAATAGAATCCACTTTCTGCAAATGCTCAAGCACCCAGTTAGCTGATTCCATTTCCTGCTGGGCTTTAGCAGCATAATAGTCCTTCTTCTTGTATTTGTTCCTAAACTTTTTGAATACACCAATAACCTCTTCTGTTTTGCACTCGCAAACACTGCGCAGCATAAGCCCCTGCCAAAAGGCCGCCAGGGGGTATTGATTTTGCTTGTCGAATTTTACAGCCGCCTTATAGCCTGCTGCTGCACCGGCATAGTCATTAAACATACGGGCGCTTTCAGCGTACTTATAATACAGTTCCGGATTCTCTTCGTCTTTCTTAATGGCATCCTCGTAGTATTGCGCAGCAGCATAATAATCGCCTTCGCTGTACTTTTGGTCGCCCGCTTTAACCAATTGGTGTACGGTTTGCGCCATTAGGTTAAACGGCAAAAGCGCTGCCATAAAGGCAATTGCATAACACAGTTTCAGAAAACTTTTCCCTTGCTTCACAATACAGTGTGTTTTATAGGAACGCAGGGCAAACAGCTCCCGGTTTATTAATCTTTTTCACTTTAGCCAAAATGTAAATAATGCTTGCTTCAAATCCGCCGTTATACCTGCTGGCGGCTGTAAGCTTCGTAAAGTTTATATCGTAACTAAGGTTTACCTGCAGGTTGTCGAAATCTACACCTGCCAATAACCAGCCTGCATCTACTATGCGGCTATAGGCGCCTAAATTAAGGGCAACTGTGTGTGGTATTTTAACCGGTAAGTAATACTTGGCGTGTAAGCCTAAATCAAATTCCTGTTTGGTATCCTGGCGTTGAAACAAAAATTCAGGTACCAGGTCAACCCGTTTGGCCACTTTAATTTGAGCGCGTACGTTAAGTGTATAGCGGAGGTCAAGCTTAACGCTGTTATCACTAAAGAAAGTTTGTTTTGGCCTGCTTAAGTGCGATACACCAAAGCCAACTGTTACATTGGTTCGTTCGTTTTTGCGCCATTTATAAGCCAGGCCCGCATTAAGATCAAAAAAGTTGAGCCTGGTTTTATTGAAGGTTTCGTCAACGGCAATATTAGGGTCATAAACGTCGCCGTTCCATTGGTTATCGAAATACAACTTAGTGTAATTAAAGCTGCGGTTAATTAAGCCGAATTGCAGACCCAGGGATAAAGCGTGATTGTTCTTTTTATCCAGCGATTTTATATAGGATACCGACAGGGCGGCATTAAGCGAAGTAAATTTTGAATCGCCCGCGCGGTCGAAATAGAATAGAAAGCCCCCGCCGATACGGTCGTTGTTTTTCAGGGTTAAAAAATTCATTTCTGCTGAAGCGGAAAAGGTGTTGAAGCGAACCGGCACAGTAGGCCATTGGTTTTTGTAATTACCTACAAAGCGAAAATCGCCATCGAATAAGTTAGTGTTTGCCGGGTTTTGATTTAAGGGAGAGAAGTTGAATTGCGAAAAGTGGATATCCTGCGCCTGTAAGCGGCTACATGCTAAAAGCGCCACGGCCAGGCAAAGGCCCAAAAGCTTTGCTTCTGATAAAATTATGCCATATAGGGTAAACCTTCTTCTCATCGCAGTAAGGTTACGTTTCCTTTCTTAAAAAATTTCTCACCGCTTGGGCAAAGTCCCTCAGCGTAATAACCGAAAACAGCAGGGTCTAATCGCGCCCCTTTAAATGTTCCGTCCCAACCTTTATTAATGTCCCTGGTTTCAAACATTTTTTGCCCCCAGCGGTCGTATACAGCAAAGTAGAGGTTGGTTGTATAGTTGCCCCTAACATAAAGCACATCATTTTTGCCATCGCTGTTTGGAGAGAAGGCATTAGGGATGTAAATGTTTGCATCCTCGCAAGGTTTCTTCAACACAACCACAATTACCGAATCTGTTTTATGGCAACCCTGCGAATCGGCAACCTCTACATAATAAGTATGTGTAGAAGTGGGGTAAGCATGCGGATCAGCAATGGTAGTTGCACTTAAGGTAGAATCGGGCAGCCATTGAATAGTAACAACATTATTGCTTAAAGTAAGGCCAAGCTGCGTACTATCGCCAAAATACATGCTATCAGGGTTGGCAAAGGCATTAACGTTAGGGATACTGCTTAGTATATTGATAGAAATAGAATCGGAAAAACTGCAGCCTATTTGATTGGTTACATTAACAACATAGGTGGTGTTTTGAGTAGGGCTTACCAGCGGCGTAGCTGTTGTTGCTCCGCTTATAATGCCTGCCGCAGGAGTCCAACTGTAGGTAAGCTGCTGACCCGGTTGGCTGTTTGTAACCGTAAGCTGCATGGTGTCGCCGGGGCAAAGCACATCACTGCCTTGCAGCGTTAAGGCATCAGTAAACACTACAACTGTTTGGTAGAAAGTATCTACACAAATGCCGTTAGATACCAGTAGTTCGTAAGTGGTTGTTTGATTTGGTGTGGCAAAAGGGTTTGAAACCGTTAAGCTGCTTAAGGTTGGGTCGGCAAACCAGGAATAGGAAGTAGCTGAATCGCCCGTAGGAGGGAAGCCAATCTGCACGCTTTGTGTATTACAAACAGTTAGTGTTGGCAGAGAGTCGCTGCCGTTGCTGCCTATAACCAGCACCTTTTTAGTAATGGTGTCGTTAAAGTTGCAACTGCCGGGGTCAGTAATTACCAGTGTTACGTCATACAAGCCGGGTTGGCTGTAGGTGTGTGTTGGGTTTACCTGGGTTGAGCTTTGGGCATCGCCAAAAAACCATTGATACGTTGGATTAAGTACCGAGTTGCTTTGGTTAGTAAAACTCATTGGTATGTTGGTGCAGGCATGCGGGAAATCGAAATCAGCCAAACACAGCGGTACATTTAAGTCAAACTTGAAAATGGCGTTGTTGCAGTTGTTAGAGTTGTTGGTATTTGAAACGGCACCTGCCGTAGTAGGGAAATCATCATTACTGCCGCAACCTGCACAAACCGATTGGTATACTATTCCTTTTTTATCAAAACGGCTGGTGCCGCCATCCACGTGTTCTTCACTTATGTTACCACCCATAAAAGTGGCATAGGTTAAGGAGGAGGCATCATCTTTTAATACCATAAGGTAAAAATCCTGCCCATCGGTGGTAGCTTTAAAGGCATTTGCCGTAACATCGAGGCCGGTGGTGCCCCCTGTGCCGCCTACAATGTTGTTAACCCCCTGGCTTCCCCAACCACAAGCGTATACACTGCTGCATACGTCAACTAAAAATGCAGTGGGTGATATATCTGTAACGCCAAGGCCACGGCCCCAGCTGGTACTCCAGATAAGGCTATCTAATTGGGGCGTAAACTTTGAGATAAATTGCCCGCCGTTCACTTTACTGTATGCGGCGTTCTTGATGTAGTTGCTTGCTGCATTATCAGCCTGGCCCAGTACGTACACGTAATTGGCCTTATCCAGTTCTACGAAATAAATCTGGTCGTAATCGCCAAAGCCATAATAGGTGGAAGCAATGAGTTGCTGCCCGTTTTTATTGATGTGCGTGATAAAGCCATCCGCATCGCCACCGGCAAACGTATTTGAAAGGGTGCCGGAGGTAACCGGAAAATTGGAAGAACGCGTGCCGCCGGCTACAAACAGGTTTTCATTATTGTCTATAGATACCGAGTAGGCAGCATCATCGTCTGTTCCGCCAAAGGTGGTGCTCCACACCATTGAAGTAAGGTCGGCGTCCATTTTAAATACACAGGCATCTAACCCACCGCCAAAGGATGGTTGAAAAGTGCTGGCTGTGCGGGGAAAGTTTGCAGAGCGCGTGCAACTAACCACGTAAACGTTGTTGCTTTTGTCAATATCAATTTCGCCACGCACTTCATCGGCATAGTTGTGCCGAAGAAAACCGGGAGAACTGTATGGCTGGCCGGCGCGGTAGTTTATGCCATCATTACCTGAGCCGCCTACATAGGTAGAAGAAAGAAGTTGTGAACCATCGGCACTAAGCCGGGAAATAATAATATCAGAGCCATTAGTGTAGTGGGCGGCTATGCCATCAAATACGCCGGGGTCGGTACCGCCGTTAAAGGTGGTATCGAACGCAGTGGTGGTTACCGGGTAGTCATCACAATCGGTAGTGCCTAAAACGTACAATTCATCGTTATTGTTGGCGATAAGGCTATGCGGGAGGTCTTGCCCGAAACCGCCTAAATAAGTAGAGTAGATGCGCTGGGTGCCATCAGGTGAATATTTGGTGATGCCAATGTCATCGCCGGGGTAGGTGCCGCCACCGCTGAATACAATAGTAGGGCCGCCCACGTAGTTCATTATAAAGGCGCCTGTTACCAGCGGATAGCCAACACCAAATACAGAACCTGCAGCAAAGGCAGCGCCTTTAGTATCGTAAGTGGCTGAATAGCCAAAGTTATCGGCGGTAGAACCTGAATAGGTAGAAAATACCAGGGTAGGGTCAATAAATAAGGTACTTGTGGTGCGGTAGCCTTCCGGTAGCTGATAAGTAACTGTGTTTTTACCGTTCAGTTTAAACAGGCATTTTACATCGCTGTATTTGCCACCCGTGTTTTGGTAAGCGTAAGGCTTAAGGTCCATAATATCGCCTACGCTGGTTTTAATAACCAACTCGCCTCTATCGTTGATATACAGACTATCGGCCCCATCAAAAGCTACCTGTATTTGTTTGGCATCAGCGCCCGGCTGCACTTCGTAAACGTATTTCATGTGGCCGCCCTGGCTCATTACTTTTAGGTTGATACCATTATATAAGCCTGTGTAGGTAAGCTGATTATAGCCATGAACCTTTGATGCCCATTTAGAGCGGTTGCTACCTATGAAGTAGTTGAAATACTCGGTAAGCTGTTCCTGGCCGCTTGCCTTTACATCCGTGGAAGCATCCACAAACTTCATGCGGAAGGCATGAAAGTGCATGCGGTAATCAATATCGTGCTTGTAATTTTCAAGGCGGTGGTGGTCGCCCTTAATGCGCAATATGTCTTTAGGGTCGAAAAGGTTGAAGGTTATGGCGCCTTTCTCAAAAAAGGCCGCTCCGGTCTTTAGTTCACTCTTATACAGTATGTTCTGCTCCCATTGCCCCTTGTTTTCTTTAAATACAAGGCAGTCCTTACAAGTTGCGGCTTGTAAGTTTAAAATGCTGGCATGTATAATAAGGCAGAGTACTATAAGCCGCTTCATCAGTTCAACTCGTATTATAAGCAGTCAATTTTAGGTAAAAGACACATTAACAGAAATACCATGTTGACTACCGCTACATGAATGTAGCAAATTAAGAACACAAAAAACACGTCATGAAAAACGTTTCTACAAAAATGCTTATAGGCCTTTTAACCCTGGCCCTTGGCATTTGCTTTTTAACTGCCAACGCCCAATACGGTGTTTTCGATTCCGAGTACTATAAAGGTACGGGTATCGATTTTAAGTGCACGGGCGGGCTGGTTTTGCCCGATAGCAGCATAATGGTAACGGGTAAATTTGTTTATGCTAATGAGCGCCATATAAACGGGCTGGTTAAACTTAAAAAAGATGGCTCGGTTGATTACAGTTTTAATACCGGCACCGGGGCTAACGACCACGTTAACGTTATTGTTCGGCAACCGGACGGCAAATTGCTGATAGGGGGCGACTTTACCCGTTTTAACGGCCAAACCTTAAACCGTATAGCCCGCCTAAACAGCGATGGAAGCCTGGATACAAGTTTCCATGCAGGCACCGGTTTGAACAATTCAGTGTATGCTATATACCTGCAGGCCGATGGTAAAATTATGGTAGCAGGCTTGTTTACCACTTTCAATGGAACCTCGGCTAACCGCATTGTTCGCTTAAATGCCGATGGCAGCCGTGATAACACTTTTGCTATAGGCACAGGCGCAAGCTCTCAGGTTTTTTCAATAGACCGCACTGCTGCGGGGCAATATATTATTGCAGGTGATTTTACCACCTTTAACGGTAAGGCGGTTGGTCGCATTGCCCGTTTAAACAGCGATGCCACTGTTGACACAACCTTTAACTATGGCGGCACAGGCGCCAACAATATTGTAACCGCTGCTTACGTGCTGCCCAATAATAAAATAATTGCAGGGGGCTACTTTACACAATACAATGGTTACTCATGGAGCCGTATAGTGCGTTTGAATGCCGATGGTACGTACGACAGCACTTTTGCCCTTATGGGCGGGTTTAACGGCAACGTAAATGAGTTGGCTATACAACCCGATGGCAAAGTTTTGGCAGCGGGCGGGTTCACTAACTTTAATGGAACCACTATTAACCGCATAGCGCGTGTTGATACCACAGGCGCCCGCGACCTTACCTTTAAAGTAGGAACAGGTGCTGATCTAAGTCTTAATACGGTATTCTTAAACCCGGATGGTAAGATATATATAGGCGGCACCTTTACTGTTGTTGATTCATTTGCCCGTGTGCGTTTAGCGCGCTTAAATGCGAATGGTACGGTTGACCAAACGTTTAATGTTGATTCAAAGTTTAACTCCACCGTTAATACAGTTGCTTTTCAATCAAGCGGTAAGGCCATTGTGGGCGGACTTTTTGTAAAGTATAACCAGTATAGTGTTGGCCGTATAGCGCGGCTTGATATACGCGGTAATGTAGACGCCACCTTTAATGCCGGAGGTACAGGTTGTAACAACCAGGTACGCTGCATCTTAGTACAGGCTGATGATAAAGTTTTAGTGGGCGGAGATTTTACGAAATACAATACCACTACCGTTAACCGAATATGCCGTCTTAATGCTGATGGCACTTTGGATAACAGTTTTACAAGCGGTACAGGGCCTAATGGTACGGTATATGCGATGGCAATGCAACCGGATGGTAAAATTGTTTTGACCGGTTCGTTTACCACGTTTAATGGTACACCGGCGGTGCGTTTAGTGCGCCTTAATACCAACGGCACCGTTGATAATACCTTTAATGCAGGCGCAGGTTTGAACAACTACGGCAATGACTTGGCTATACAAGCTGATGGAAAAATAATTGTTGTTGGCGTATTTACCATGGCAGGCGGAGTTTCGAAAAACCGCATAGCCCGCTTTGAGGCTAACGGCACCCTGGATGCTACCTACAACACAGGCACCGGGGCAGCGTCTACTGTTTATACCATTGCTTTACAAACTGATGGCAAAGCCGTGATAGGAGGTGCGTTTACCACTTTTAACGGAATGAGCAAACTGCGTGTTGCCCGTTTAAATACCGATGGCAGTATTGATTCAACGTATAATACTTCACTTAACAACGTGCCTTATAAGCTGTTGAACTACCGCGATGGTATGTTGGCAACGGGCGTTTTTAGCCAGGCTAACAGCATTACCCGTAACCGTGTTGCTTACTTTGACCTTAATGGCCGCGTAGACTCGGCAACCTTTAATTATAAGTACGGCACAACCTCAGGTATACCAACTTATGCTGCGTATAACCCGGTTGAGCGTCGCATCTTTATAGTAGGCACATTTACGGATTATGACCTTTCCATTGCTAATAAAGTAGCGCGCGTTAATGCAGCTAATGTAGAAGTGCTTTGGCTTTCCGATACCTTGTGTAAAGGCGCCTCTTTTTACCTTAACTGTAAATCTTTAAACCTTTTAAACAATGGCAATGCCTATAAAGTGCAGTTATCCGACTCTTCGGGCAGTTTTGCTAACCCGGTTGTAGTAGGCAGTAAAACTTCCACTGCACTTATTGACTCGGTGCTTATTAATATACCGGCCAATATTCCCTTCGGTGATAATTACCGTTTAAGAATATTGACCACTCTACCTTCTGACACCAGCTATTATTCAGCGCCATTTAGTATAGCGCCGCTGCCTGCTCCAATGGTAACAGCCAATGGCCCTACATCATTCTGCCAGGGCAATAGCGTGGCTTTAAGCTGTGAACCTGCCACCACCTATTTGTGGAATAATGGTAACACCACTTCTTCAGTAACTGCCCTTGTATCTGATAACTACGTGGTAACTACAACAAATGTATATGGCTGCGTTGCCGTTTCAAACCCTGTTGCCGTAACCGTACATTCAGCGCCCGATTCATCCATAACTATTACCGCCGCTAACTTTTGCAATGGCGGCACGGCTCAAATTTCTGCCGCACCCGGTTATACCTACAATTGGAATACCGGCGCTACATCGCAAAGCATTGCGGTTACCAGCGCAGGAACATATACCGTAAACATTACTACCTCTAATGGCTGTACTGCTGATTCTTCTTACTATATCAACCCCGCTAACTTTAGCAGTAACCTAATAACCCCTTCAGGTAACGTATCACTTTGCCTGGGGCAGGCGCTTACTATAAGCTCAATACCTGCAGCAGGCATTACATACAATTGGAGTAACGCACAAACAACCCAAAGCATTGTTGTAAATACCTCAGGCAATTATACCGTTACTTTAACTGATGCCAGTAACTGCACCGCTTCATCAACCGTTGTAGCTGTAACCGTTAATGCCTTGCCTGATGCTACTATTAATGCTACCGGCAATATGGTATGCCCCGGTAGTTCGGTATCACTTAACGGTCAACCGGGTTTAAATTACAACTGGAGCAACGGACAAACTACTTCTGCGGTTAGCATAACCACAGCCGGTACCTACACCCTTACTGTAACAGACGGCAACAATTGTTCAGCCACTTCATCTAAAACAATTGCAGCCGGCACCTTGCCTAATACTAACGTTAGCTATAACGGCTCAACCAACCTATGCCCGGGCACTTCTGTACAACTTAGTGCTGCAGCAGGATTGGTTTATAGCTGGAGTACCGGTGAAACCACGTCGTCAATACTTGTAAATACAGCCGGTAGTTACGCGGTAACGGTTACTGATGGCGCAACCAACTGTTCAGCCGCCTCTAACGCGGTAACTATTAATGTGCTTAATGCACCTGATGCAAGCATTGCCTCAACCGCAACGCAAATTTGTCCCTTCAGCTATGCTACCTTAAGTGGCCAGGCGGGTTTAAGTTACAACTGGAGCAACAATCAACATACTTCATCCATAGTGGCACAGCCGGGCGTTTACGGCTTAACTGTTACCGATGGCTCTAATTGCACAGCTTCTTCTTCTTATACCCTGAACTCGCTGCCAATGCCGGATACTATGATTTACGAAAGCGGCCCAACAACCATTTGCAGCGGCGAATCGGTTACCCTTACGGCCGGCACCGGTTACACTTACCACTGGAGCAACACGTATGCATCGCAATCCATTATTGTAAATACGGCGGGTAATTACAGTGTTACTGTAACAGACCCTGCTACCAGTTGCACAGCGGCTTCGGAAGTGGTTACAGTCACAGTAAAAACAGCTCCACAGGTTACATACGATCTGCCTCAAACTACTATTTGCAACACCTCTTCGGTTATACAGTTGAGTGGTGGCTTACCGGCTGGCGGAACATTTTACGTAAACGGCGCAAGTGCCACGCAAATTGACCCAAGCCAATACGCCAACAGCAAAGTAGTGGTTACATACCTGGTGACGGATGTAAGCGGATGCGAAGGATTTAACCAGGATTCGGTGTTTGTGGCGGTGTGCACGGATGTTGAAGAAACAACGGAAAGCAGTATTTCAGTTTACCCTAATCCTGCTTCCAACTTTATAGTTGTATACGCACCGGGGTTAAGCCTTAACGAGGTTAAAGTAGTTGATATGCTTGGTCAAACTGTACTGCAACAGCATGTAGAAGGCCAAAGCCATATAAGCTTAAACATAGCGCAGTTGGCAAGCGGCAACTATTTTGTGGTAGCGGGTAAAAACACTTTTAAGTTTTTTAAAACAGAATAGCGACATAAGAGTTTCATGTGCTGGGGGCGCCTTAGTGCGCTCCTTTTTTTATGTACTGTTTATTGGTTAATGGTAAGCGTGCCGGTTTGCACCGTGTTGCTTTGGTGCCCAGCCCTGTCCACCACGTATACTGAATAGGTAACAGTTTCGCTGGTATGGCTATCATCAACAAATGCCTGCGGCGGCAGGTGTATGTTAACCGGTGCGCGAACAATAATGTTTGAATTATCGGGTGCCTGTTGTGGTAATCTGAATGAGCTTACTACGTTATTGCGGTTATCGGTAACAAATACATTTTTAACGTCAGGGGTATTCTCGCCTATGTCGCCATCGCCATCAGTAATTTCAATAGCAATTGTTACAGTGTCCTGGTATTTAATGGCAGGGTTGGGTGCTATAGACTTAAACTCGATGCTTGGTGTGGTGGAAATGGCGGCCTCCTTCTTACATCCGTAAAGAAGTATTAATGGCACTGCCACCGTTGCTATAAATTTCAATTTTACTGCCATAACTATTGCCTGATGAAGGACCAAAAGGTTTTATAAGGGAATTGATTTTCCGTTCTTGGAAATTCAGTGTTTTGCGGATGGTCGCCATCGTTAACGTAATAGCGCATAAACAAGGTGTCGTTAAGCGGCAGGCTTGTAGGGTTTATAGTGGCTATCCATCCTTGCTGTCCGCCGAGGTTAAAGAACACCGCAGGCACTTCAGTAGCCCCGCTGAAATTATCTGCGTCAGTAGAAATTTTCAGCTTATTGTATTGCAGCAGGTTTAAAGCGGTGCTATCGTCCTGCACCTGCACCCCCAAATAAAAGGATGTTACCGAAGCCGGCAGGATGAAGGGGTTGTAAAAAACAGAATCGAGCCGGGTGTTGGAGTAAGCCGTTTGTAAATCAGTGCTGGCTGCAATGTATCCGCCAATGGTGGGTTCGGCATTCGGAAATTCAGGAATGTTGCCGAACATATCGCGTGCGCCATGCATTATCCATTGTGCAATAAGGTTAATGCTGCTATCGGGCAAAGCTGTGCCAATGTTATCCTGCGGCATGCGGTCGTTAATGTTTACAAAGCAGCAGTTAGTAATACGTTCGTACAACACACTGTGCATAGTATCAAAGGGAATAACGCGGAATTTAAAATCGCCCGCGGCATTATTTTTTACAATAGGGGCATATACCAGGGTAGAGAAGGAAGACTGCGGTGTGCGAAAATCAGGTTCGAAGTTGCCCACATGGCAACCCGGTAAGGCGCATTTGCCAAGCAGCAACCTGGTATGCACATAGGTTATAGTGAGGGAGTCCACAGGAATTTCGTTAGCAGTGCTGTCATCCCTTGTAATATCATCATAAGGATTATGAGGCAGGGGCGTATCTTTTTTACATGCCTGTACAAGCGATAGGGCGATGATTATGATAACAGAAATTTTGAAAAGTATCTTCGTTTTCATTGGCGCAATCAGTTAAATGCTTCAGTTAATACTCTTCCATCCAGCAAGCCACCCGGCATATCATTGTCAAAACCAAGTATGTTGGCAATGGTTGGCACTATGTCCACACTTTCTCCTTGCTGGGCGCTAAATACCTGCCCCTGCTTTACTATGCCCGGAGGGCCAACCATTAAGCAGAAAATCTCCCTGCTCATTTGGTCGTTGTTATGGTCAAGTGCATATCGGCCATAGGCATCAACTACACTGTTGGGTTGCTGGTTGCGGCCGTGCTCGGGCGCTACTATCAAAATGGTATCGTTAGCCATGCCGGGAGTGTTTTGGATGGCATCCCATAGTTTATAGAGTGCAAAATCGGCCTGGCGGATGTTATCTACATACTTGGTATAGTCAAAGTGGCCAATGTCAATGTTCTGCATATTAATCACCATCAACTCCGGCTTAAACTCCTGCATAATTTTGGTTCCAAAGTAAATGTTGGCCATGTCGCCATTCATGTTTACACCCCATGGGTTGTTATGCAAGCCCTGCGATACTTCGTACATCAATGTTCGGATAAAGGTTTGCAGATGTTCTGCATCTTCCGCTGTATTCTTTATGCCTGCCGAGGTTATTTCCTGCGGTGCTTTAAACTGCCCGTCAGCAAAGGCGCGCATAAGGTCGCATTTGCTTTTTTCGTTAGCGCTTAGTTGCAGGGAGTTGCCTAACACCGAATTGGCGTCGTAAGAAAGTATGGATGCCGGTTGAATCATGTTAGCTCCAAACAGGGGGCCGTAGCCTTCGTAAGCGCTGTAATTAAGGAATGGATAGGGCCCTAAAGAATCACTAATCCACCAGGCATTAAGCGCACTCATACCCGGGCTGTTATGCTTACGGTAGTATTCAAATATGGTGGGGTATTTAGGCGGTTGTTTTAGTTGAATGGCTTCATCGCTGTACTTGCCGGTTATAGCAGTAGTGTGCCCATTGTAGTGTCCCGTAGGACCGTTTGAATACCGGAACTCCTTGAATAATGTTCCCAGATCCTGCAGCCTTGTGGAGGCCAGTTGAGGCAGGGGGCTCATGCCTGCAGCTATATCGGCAGAAATTGATTCGGTACCGTTGAGGGTATTCACCATCAGGTTGCCTTCGGCCTTGTGCATACTTTCCAAATTCCGCACGCCGCCGGCGAAAAGACAAAATACCACGTGGTTAACCTTGCGCGAACCTGTTGCTGCAAACAGCCTGCCCGATGGCAGAATGTAAGGCGCTACAATTGCCCCTGCTGCGGTAAGGGCCGCATTTTTTATAAACTGTTTTCTTTTCATGTTTCTTCCGGTTTAGTAAAAGCGGTATTCCTCGGCCGTCATCATGCTGTAGAATACCATTTTGGCGGTTACATCTGTGTTGTTGTCAATCAGGCTTTTCATTTTCCATGCCTCCACTTCAGTAGGTTTGCGGTTATACAACTTTAAGTAAGTATCATTAACAAAAGCTGCTACATCATTGCGCATCACCTGGTCGGTGGGTATGGCTACTCCCGCACGGTTTATAAAGTTTTTAACTATAAGGTCCTGTACAACGCTTTTATCGCCTACTGCCTGCAGGGCAATATCCAGTTTGTTTAACTCGGTGGTGGTAATGTTGTCGTTAAACAAATCGTTATAGGCAATAGTAATAAACTGTGTAGTGGTTTTCAGGTTGCGTTTATCGTTGGCGTTTTGATACAGTTCCTGCTGCTGCGTTTCGTACACATAGCGTTTCTCTTTATTGCACGCCTGTGCCAACAATAGAACAAGTAATGCAATGCCCAGGTGTTTTTTCATATTGCTTGTTTCTGGTAGTTATAACTTAGTTTATACCGGCGTATTCGTCCAGCGAGAATATTTCTATGCCTAATGCTTTATAATCGCCGGTGCTTTTATAATGGCCGGAATAGAGGGCTATTTCTGCAGGGGTAGGTTCGCGGAATAGATATTTGGTAAACATGTAGCGCACCTGGCCTTCGTAATAGTCATCGCTGTTAAAAAAGATGTTGATGTAATCATCTTTACTTTCGCCCTGTTGCAGAAAAACCACAGATACACTGCCGTCCACCATTAGTTTACCTGCAAGAAGTTCTGCATCGGTAGGATATCGGAACAGGAAGTTTTGATAGGTACTTACTACAAAGTTTTCAGTGCCCATATTTATCTGGTCGTAGAAATAGTTGTTTACGCTGCGTTTAAGCAATCCTCTATAGTCTAATGTACCTGCAGTAAGATCGGGCAAAGCCTGTTGCCAGGATTGCAGCCGGCTTATCTCCATATTTAGTACATCGTAAAACGGAGCATATTGGGGTTGCTGCAATAATTGTTGAAATACATAAATCTGGAACACTACTTCCAGTGAATCGAGTCCTCTCAGGTATTCGTTACGCGTAACGCGCAGCAGGTTATTGTTATACTCGGGTTTAGAAAAAAGTGCTGAAACGAATTGTTGCCGGCGCGCCTGCGAAAAATTATCCTGCTTTAAAAGCGTTATGCCGTCTTGCCTCTCAGCACCTATAGGTTCGCGCCCAAGTATGTTTATGTAAGCCTTGGTTACATATATTTCAATAGTGGTAGAATCTATGGTATGGTCCGTAGGAGGAACATTGTCCTTTATAACTACTTCTTCGGTTTTATTGCAGGCAGCAATAAGCAATACCGGCAAAAGCAAAAACAGTAAGCTTTTCATGCGCATAGGCTCTGGGCTCCTTTTAGCTGGGTAACTCTAATTTATAGTTTAAATCAGCGATTACCAAAATAGGAATGTAGGGCCCCAAAACCCTTAACAAAAACTTAAAGAAGGCCCCGAACCGGAACGTGCAGTAAATAACATATTTCATGTAGATTGTTTTTATATCGGTAACAGCACTTTAAATAAGATTTTGGGGTGTAGCATGTTTATCCTTAAACCTTAAAAGCACTCCGTTAAATAACTAAGCAGCCCGGCTGTTTGGTGATGCTAGCTCAGGTTAAAATAAGACAGTTGCAAACATCAAAACAGTTAAAGCCTTATAATGCGTTTGTTGCTTCATAACGTGCCCGTTAAATTCATTGCCAACTAAAACCAATATGTAGATGAAAGTGAAATTTTTTATTTCGGCAGTGTGCCTGGGTGCCCTTGTTGCTTTTGCGAATTCCTGTAAAAAGGAGGATAACAGCAATTTTGTAAGCCGTGTTACCTGTAACGAGGCCGATGATTCTTTGAATACCTATAACGGCAAAATCAAAACATTGATAGATGGCAATTGCGCCAAGAGCGGCTGCCATGATGCTATAAGCCATGAGGAAGGTATAGACCTAAGTACTTATAACGGGGCAGTTTCCGGTTTTAATGATGACGGGCTTTGTACCATATACCAGGAGGGCGGCTGTAAGCCTATGCCCCAGGGCTCTTCCAAGTTATCCGGCCCCATTATCCATGATTTAACCTGCTGGGTAAAGAACAACTACCCGCAATAACTGAATTGTTTATAAAGCAAAAAACCGCAGCTTATGGCCGCGGTTTTTTTATGCTTGATTAAAAGCATTCTCTTAATCCCAGAAACAGTATCCGTTTTCGGCAATCAGCTTATCAGCCACAGCGCGGCGTATGTTTTTGGTGTTTATCATTTCATATTTGGTAAAGCGCTTTAGGCCCATAGCCATAATGCGAAGCTCATCGCCCTCAGCAAAGGCTGTTAGGGCGCTTTTGCCTGCTACATTAATGCGGTCCATAGCGTCAAAGAAGTAACACTTCACCATGTCTACATAAATCTGTGAGGATTCAAGGCCTTGCAGGTTAACCAGCTTTTCAGCCCTTAACATGCCGCTCTCCATATTCAGGATGTCCATCAATACATCAGCAGCGTGCATCAGTATTTCCTGTTCTTTCTCCAGGCCCATCATCAGCTTTTGCACTGCGCCGCCCGCAATTAGCAGAAATGCCTTTTTGGCATTTTTAAGCGCTTTGCGTTCAGCACCAAAAATATCATCAGCATCCGGGGTGCTCATGTCAGGCACGCTCATCAGTTCTTTTTGAATAGCCATACCCGGGGTCATTAAATCAATCTTACCCTTCATGGCAAACTTCAACAGCGCATCAATAGAAAGCATACGGTTGATTTCGTTGGTGCCTTCAAAAATGCGGTTGATGCGCGAATCGCGGTAAGCGCGAGCCATTGGATATTCTTCACTAAAGCCGTAACCGCCGTGAATCTGCAAACCTTCATCTACCACAAAGTCTAATGCTTCAGAACCCAGTACTTTCAACAGTGCACATTCAATTTGATATTCCTCTGCACCGCCGGTTAAGTACTCCGTCATGGTTTTGCCGGCTGCTTTTAACTCATGCTCTTTTTGCAGAATTAAATCGCACACACGGTAAGAAGATGATTCGCTCATCCAAACACGGATAGCCATTTCGCCCAGTTTGTGCTTAATAGCACCAAAGTTAGAGATAGCAGTTTTGAACTGCTGACGCTCGTTTGCGTAACGCACAGACTGGCTGATGCCACGCTTAGCGCCACCTAACACACCATTGCATAATTTGTAGCGACCGATGTTCAGAATCTGGAAAGCAATTTTGTGGCCTTTGCCGGCTTCACCCAATAAATTTTCAGCAGGCACTTTTACGTTGTTGAAAAACACCTGGCGGGTTGAAGAAGACTTAATGCCCATTTTCTTTTCTTCGGCACCTACGCTTACGCCTTCCATTGTTTTTTCAACTATAAAGGCTGTAAACTTCTTGTCATCACCATCAATTTTAGCGAATACCACAAACACATCAGCAAAGCCTGCGTTGGTGATCCACATTTTTTGGCCGTTAAGCACATAATACTTACCATCCTCGCTTAACACTGCCTTGGTACGTGCGCCTAAGGCATCGCTACCGCTCCATGGCTCAGTTAAGCAGTAAGCTGCTTTTAACTCGCCCGTAGCCAGTTTAGGCAGGTACTTAGCGCGCTGCTCATCGTTGCCATAGTATAGTATAGGGCAGGTGCCGATACCGGTATGTGCACCGATAGCAACAGAAATACCATGGCCCCAACCTAACACTTCGGTTACGTAAGAGAAGGTAGTAAGATCCTGGCCTGAACCACCATACTCCTCAGGTATGTGCAAGCCGAGTAAGCCAAGCTCAGCGGCTTTGTCTATTACCTCAGGCCCTTTCATAGGGTCTTTGTCCAATTCTTCCAGGCGGGGGTCAACTTCTTTTAAGATGAAATCCTTGGTAGCCTGGCGAAGCATCGTTTGCTCCTCAGTAATTTGCTCAGGAATGTAAACATCCTGCCACTGCGATTCCTTGATAAGGAATTCGCCACCTTTTAAAGCGGTTGTTTTGTTAGTTGCTGTCGATGACATTTTTTAGTATTTAGTAATTAGTATTGAGTAGTTAGAAAATACAATTAAAAGCAGTAACCATTTTCTTCAATAATCTTATTGGCAATACGGCGGCGTGCTGCTACAGTATTGAATGGCTCATACTTGGTAAAGCGCTTTAAGCCCATAAGCATAATGCGCAGGGTATCGCCTTCGTTAAAGGCGGTTATAGCGTGCTTACCTGAAATGTTTATTCTTTCTAAGGCATCAGAAATATAGGTGCGGGCAATGTCAATCTGCAGGCTGCAGGCATCAGCACCGCGAACGCTAATCAATTTCTCTACACGCAGCAATACTGATTCTGAAGCATACAGTTCAATCAGCATATCCGATATGTTCATGATAACCTCCTGTTCTTTCTCCAGGTTTTGCATGAATTTTTGTACGGCTGCGCCGGCAGTCATCAGTATAGCTTTTTTGGCATTCTTCAGTGCCTTCTTTTCAGCGGCAAAGAAATCATCAGAATCATCGCTGCCAAAATCAGGCACGCTCATTAATTCTTTTTGAACAGCCATGGCAGGGGTAATTAAATCCAGTTCACCTTTCATCGCTTTTTTTACCAGCATACCTACTGAAAGCAGGCGGTTGATTTCGTTGGTGCCTTCGAATATGCGGTTGATGCGGCTATCGCGGTAAGCACGCGCCACAGGGTATTCTTCACTGAAACCTGTACCGCCAAAAACCTGAACAGCTTCGTCCACTACAAAGTCCAATACTTCGGAACCGAACACCTTTAATAAAGCGCATTCGATAGCGTACTCTTCAGCAGCAATCAGTTTAGCCTGTACTTTATCGGTGCCTTTGGCGGTAAGGGTTTGAATCATTTGGTCAATATCACCGGCAGAACGGTAAACGGCTGATTCGCACACATACGTTTTGATGGCCATTTCAGCCAACTTATGCTTAATAGCGCCAAAAGATGAAATGGGCACATTAAACTGAATACGCTCGTTAGCATATTTAGTAGCCACTGTGGTGGATTTTTTAGAACCACCTAATGCCAATACGGCCAGTTTGTAACGGCCAATGTTCAACACGTTGAAGGCAATTTTGTGGCCTTTGCCTATTTCGCCTAACACATTTTCTACAGGCACTTTTACATTATTGAAAAATACCTGGCGGGTAGATGAACCTTTAATGCCAAGCTTGTCTTCTTCGCTGCCTAAAGAGATTCCTTCGCTTTTTGCATCAACAATAAAGCCGGTAAACTTCTCGCCATCAATTTTTGCGAATACCGTAAAGATGTCTGCAAAGCCACCATTGGTAATCCACATCTTCTGGCCATTCAACACATAATATTTACCGTCTTCTGTAAGAACAGCTTTAGTGCGTGCGCCAAGCGCATCGCTACCGCTGCCCGGTTCAGTTAAGCAGTACGCCGCTTTAATATCGCCGGCAGCAAGGCCCGGCAGGTATTTGTTCTTCTGCTCTTCGGTACCAAAGTATAAAATAGGCAGGGTGCCAATACCTGTGTGCGCCGCATAAGCAGCAGCCCATGAATGGCCTTTACCTACTTCCTCGTTAATTACGCTATCGGTAATTACATCAACGCCCATGCCGCCGTATTCTTCCGGTACGGTAGCGCCAAGTAAGCCCAGGTCGGCTGATTCTTTTACCAACTGCACAACCAGTGCGTGGTCGCCTTTGTCAATTTTTTGAACGTTAGGTTGAACACGTGTGGTGATAAAATCTTCTGCTGTTTTGCTGAACATCTGCTGTTCTTCAGAAAGCTCATCACGTGTTGCAATGGCTGTAAAAGGAGTTTCCTTAATCAAGAATTCGCCACCTTTTAATGCAGTGCCGGTTTTAGTTTCTGTGCCCATATTTTGTATTGAGTAGTTAGTATTGAGTATTAAGATTTTAGTATTATGAAATGAGATTTAATAGTTGGCGTTTAAGTTTTCTTTAACCTTTTCAGATAAGTGACTTTGAAAATTATAGTTCATCTTTTGAATTTCAATTAGCTGCTGGCATAAATCAGAACAAACGTCATCAGCTAAAAGTTTAAGTCTGTTGGCAACAATTACCTGCGTTTCTAATTCGTAACAAGAACCATTAGCTATAGCTAAAAACTGTATAAACTCCTTATTTGAATTACGGCCGGCACCTTCGGCAATATTTGATGATATTGATACTGCACATCTTCTCATTTGTGAAATAAGGCCGTACTTTTCTTCTTTAGGAAAGCCGGTGGTTACCTCATAAATAGCCACCACAAGATCCATGCTCTTATTCCACAATTTTAAATCCTGATACTTGTGCATATAGTGTTACTTTCTCAATACTCACTACTCAATATCCCATTACTTTCTTACAGTCTCTCGAATATTCCTGCAATGCCCTGGCCGCCACCAATACATGCGCTAACCATTCCGTATTTGTTGCCACGGCGTTTCATTTCGCCATTCAGCTTTTGGAACAGGTAAGTGCCTGAAGCACCCAGCGGGTGACCAAGCGCTACTGCACCGCCGTTTACGTTAATGATGTCAGCGTTCAGTTTTGCTTCCTGAATAACAGCTAAAGATTGTGCAGCAAAAGCTTCATTTAACTCAATCAACTGTATATCGTCCAATTTCAAACCGGCTTGTTTCAGCGCTTTTGGAATGGCAGCTACGGGGCCAATGCCCATTATTGTTGGATCAACACCAACTGAAGCGGCTGTTACCAACCGGGCAATAGGTTGCAGGTTCAATTGCTTCACCATACGTTCGCTAACTACCAGCACAAATGCAGCAGCATCAGAGGTTTGCGAGGAGTTACCGGCGGTAACCTGTCCACCTGCTTTAAATACCGGTTTAAGGCCGGCAAGGCCTTCTTTGCTGGTATCTTTGCGCGGACCTTCGTCCTGAGCTACAGTAAACTTGCGCGTTTTCTTTTTGCCGTCTTCGAAATACACTTCTTCAATTTCAACAGGCACGATGTCCTCATTGAACTTGCCTGCTTCAATAGCGGCAATTGCTTTTTGATGAGAGTTATAAGAAAACTCATCAGCCTGTTCGCGGGTAATGCCATATTTATCAGCAACGTTCTCTGCTGTTAAACCCATGCCGATGTAATATTCAGGATGGTCTTTTGCTACCTCGTAGTTAGGCACAGTTTTGTAACCAACAGTAGGCACTAAGCTCATGCTCTCTGTACCGCCGGCAATAATTACATCAGCCATGCCTGCACGTATTTTGGCAGTAGCCATAGCAATAGTTTCAATACCGCTGCCGCAGTAACGGTTAACGGTAACACCGGGAACTTCAACCGGTAATGAACGAACAGCAACCCAACGGGCCATCTGTAAACCCTGTTCCGCTTCAGGTACAGCGTTGCCTACAATTAAGTCATCAACCAACATTGGGTCGAAATTTGGAACTTTCTTCAGTAGGTCTTTAATAGCGTAGTAGGCTAGGTCAACCGGAGTAGTAAAGCGGAAACCGCCTTTTTTTGCTTTGCCGATGGCAGTGCGCGAACCGGCTATGATATATGCTTCTTGCATTGTATATAGTATTAAGTTATTAGTAATAGGTTTTAAGAATTAGTTGCGAAGTGGTTTACCGCTGGTTAAAATGCTCTGCATTCTTTCCAGTGTTTTCTTCTCGCCGCAAAGGCTTAAGAAAGCTTCTCTCTCAAGATCCAACAGGTATTGCTCAGTAACTTTGCTTTCGCTGGTTAAGTCGCCACCGCATAATACATAAGCAATCTTCTTCGCAATTTTAAAGTCGTGGTCGCTGGCGTATTTGCCTACGTTAAAGGCTGCAGCGCCTGCGTACAGGGCCGCTAAACCAGCACGGCCTAACACCACAATATCATCGCGCTGTGGCTTTTGCACGTAACCTTCTTCGTATAACTCCAATACGCGGCGCTTGGCATCCGCCAGTTGCCGCTGCTGGTTTACCACCACTAAGTCTTTCTTCTTATCTAATACAGAAATTCCGAAACCTTCGTAAGCTGAGGTAGCCACTTTAGCAGATGCTATAGCTGTAAAGCGCTCTGCCAGTTGCGGTATCATAGGGTCGCCATTGTAGTATGCATCACTTGCACGCAGGGCCATTTCTTTAGTGCCACCGCCTGCAGGCAGAATACCTACACCAATCTCCACTAAACCGATATATGTTTCTGCCGCCACAACACCGCTATCGCTGTGCATGGTAAATTCGCAACCGCCGCCAAGTGTTAAGCCGTGCGGGGCAGCAACTACCGGAATAGAAGAATAACGAATACGCATAGATGTTTGCTGGAAAGCGCGGCAAGCGAAATCCAACTCATCATAATCCTGGTCAATAGCCATCATAAATATCATAGCCAGGTTAGCGCCGGCGCTAAAGTTTGGCGCATCGTGGCCCAGCACTACGCCTTTCCAGCCTTGTTGTTCAGCTATCTCAATACCTTTGGTAACGGCCTCCAGTGTTTCACCACCTATGGCGCTCATCTTGGTATTCCAGCTTACGTTTAATACACCGTCGCCAATATCATCAATACGGCAAGCGCTGTTTTTCCATACCGGTTTTTGCTCGGCATAGTTGCTTAGGATAATAAATGACTCGCGGCCCGGTATAGCTTTGTAGCCTTTGCTGTTTACATCGTAATATTTCTGAACGCCGTTTTCTACTTTGTAGAAGGTTTTGTAACCGGCAGCCAGCATTTCATCAACCCAGGCATTTACTTTAAAGCCTGCTTCTTTCATGCCTTTTACCAGGGCCTCAACACCAATGGCATCCCACTGTTCGAAAGGACCAATCTCCCAGCCGAAACCTGCGCGCATAGCATCGTCAATACGATACAGCTCGTCAGAAATTTCGGGTATGCGGTTGCTAACGTATGCTGAAACGTAGTAGGTTAACTTGCGCAGGAAGTCGCCATGCTTATCTTTTTGCTTGGCAATTAAAGGCAAGCGCTTCTTTAAATCTTCTACACTCTTTAATTCAGTAGTGGCTGATTTTGTTTTAGCAGAAGGCTTATATTCCAACGTTTTCCAATCCAGCGTAGCGAATGATTTTTTGCCGGTAGCGTCTTTTGTTTTCTTAAAGAAGCCCTGGCCGCTCTTATCGCCCCACCACTTGTTCTCGTTCATCTTCATTATCCAATCAGGCACCTGAAGCACATCGCGGTATTCATCGTTAGGCAGGTTATCGTAAGCGCCTTTCATTACCTTAATCATGGTATCTAAACCCACCACATCTGTTGTGCGGAAGGTAGCGCTCTTCGGTTTACCGATTAAAGTTCCTGTTAATGCATCTACTTCGTCAATGGTCATGTCCATTTCCTGCATTAACTTAATAACAGCCGCGATGCTGAACACGCCAACGCGGTTAGCAATAAAGGCGGGAGTATCCTTACACAATACGGTTTGCTTACCTAAGTACAGGTCGCCGTAGTGCATTAAAAACTCTACTACTTCGGGGTGCGTTTCATTGGTTGGGATAATTTCCAACAGACGCAGGTAACGCGGAGGGTTGAAGAAGTGCGTGCCGCAAAAGTGTGCGCGGAAATCATCGCTACGGCCTTCAGCCATCAGGTGAATAGGAATACCCGACGTGTTAGAGGTAATAAGCGTGCCCGGCTTGCGGAACTTTTCTACCTTTTCAAACACCTGCTGTTTAATATCCAGGCGCTCTACCACCACTTCAATAATCCAGTCGGCGTTTTTAACCCAGCTAAGGTTATCATCAAAGTTGCCGGTAGTAACACGGCCGGCAAAGTTTTTATCGTATATAGGTGATGGGTTGCTCTTTAAGGCAAAAGCCAAAGCATCGTTCACCAGTTTGTTACGCATGGCTGGTTTCTTGGCATCGGCCTCGCTTAGGTTAGGGGTTACAATGTCCAACAAAAACACCTTTAGGCCAATGTTGGCATAATGCATGGCAATGCGCGAGCCCATTACGCCCGAGCCTAGTACAGCCACGGTTTTAATCTTCCGGGCTTTGGCGGGCGTTACCTGCACCGCACTTTTTTCTGTAGCTACTGCTTCCATTTTTTCTTTAAGTATTGAGTAGTTAGTAATTAATTTCTGTTACTGTTTAGACGATTAAGTCCTTTATATCTTTCATTTTACCGACCAAACGTTCGGTAAAATTTTACGCTATTTTACCTTTTCGGCCTTTTTCACTTTTTCCTCGCCGTTACCATTGCTTTTGGCCGGTATGGTGTCAATCCTGTTCAAAATTCTTTTTGTCGTATTTTTTAAATAAGTATGATCGTTAAACACGCGGCTAAACATAAGGCTGCCTTCTAATTCGGCAACGCTGCGTTCAGCTAATTCCGTAGCAATTTGTTCGGGATACTTATCTAAATAGATGGTCTTAACGGCATGGAAGAAATCCTGGAAAAAGCGCTGCACCAGGGTGTTGAACTCAGGCGCCATTAAAGCGGTTTCTACCCCCATGTTACCTAACAGGTTTCCCTTCTCATTATCGAGGAAAACACTCTCGGCAGAGGTGAATAGCATTTCCAGTCTTTTTTGAGGCGGAAGGCTCTTATCGTAAGCGTGTGAGAATACGTTACTCTTAAAGTACTCGTGCACCATTTTTATCACGCGCTTCATCAAATCTTCCTTACTGGGAAAGTAGTGATACAGCGAACCTTTTTGCAGCCCACAGGCATCAGCAATTTCGCTCATGCTGGTGTTGAAATAACTCTGCTTCCTGAATAACTTCAGTGCTTCTAGTATGATGGTTTGCTCGTCAGCTTTTTGCTTAGGCATATGCCTCCTTTGTTAGGGGTAACGAAGCTAAAAACTCTTTTTTATTTTACCAAACGGTTGGTAGGGAAAAATGATAGTTGAGGCAAAAGATTGATTTATAAGCTGATTGAATGCCTTTGGATGGTAAATTTTAACTTTCAAGCATGAAAACGGGCCGGATTGCGAAGTGGGTGCTATGGGTGATGCTTACGCCCATCGCAATTCTGCTGGTACTGGAAATGTTTTTTCGGCTAGCGGAATTTGGCTGGAGCCCTATATATGAGAGATGGATTGACGACGACCGCTATACTTATATATATGTGTTGGGGGAAAGCACCAGCGAAGGGGTGCAATACCAGGACAAGATTTCGCCGGCAATTCTGGTATCTTATGCCTTTAATGATACTATTGACGGACGCCCAACCAGGATAATAAACCTGGCATATTCAGGCACTAACGCCTCTTACGCCTACTATCAATATTACTTCAGTTTGCTGTTTAAGCCCCACCGCCATGCACTGGTACTTGTTTACTCCGGCATTAATGAGGGGGTAGAAAACCATGAAGACCCCGGCTTTGAAAACTGGAAAGCGCTGCAGCATTCTATAGTGCTATCAAAAATGGCATTTAATTGGAACTGGGTAGGTAACTCACCTGCAAGGTATGAATATAGATACAGGCAAATTGTGCACTTGGCTAAAAGGCACCAGCACAAAATCATTTTATCGCAATTGGTAGGTAATTGTCGCGATTTTGACCCAGGCTTATCAGCAAGTTCTGTTTTACTGAAAGGGGAGTCACTCACAAATCTTAAGCAGGCAAAGGAATTCTTCCACAAGGGATATTATCCCACAGCAGATTCCATTTTCAAAGGACTACTGCAACAAGCGCCGGCGGACAGTACTTACCTACGCTTTTATATTGGGCAGTGCCTTTTAAAAATGAGTGAAACCGACCAGGCTGCTGTTCTCCTTAACTCTTTATCGGAAAATGACGATTACCTGGGATACACCCCCTGGAAAAACAGAATTATAGAGAAAGTAGCTGCAGAGGAGAAGGTGCCTGTCATTCGTTTGAACGAGTTGTTTCAAAATGCTTCGGAAGATTGTTTAGTAGGCTATAACCTGATTAACGACGCGCACCATCCTAACCTGCAAGGCTATTGTATAATGGCTAATGAATTAAGCCAACAGGTAAGCAACTTATGTAATGAGCCGATACACCTTGTGTTGAACCCTGAAAGCGCAGCGGCACACTTTGGGTTTGATAATGAATTTTATGGCGGCACTTATTTTAAAATGATAGAGTGGTTTATATACGCCTCTCTGCAAACTGAAGACCGAAGCTTAAGGTTAGAGCGCATACGTTTCTACATGCAAAAGTATGCAGTGTATAAGGGGGAGGATTCCAATTTAATGTTATGGCGGCTTGTAGTTACAGTTCTGGAAAATGATGGAAATGCCTTTTTAGCAGCGCTGCATAAGGTAAAGTCATCGGACAATAATGATGAAATAAGTGACCGTTTTTATAGTGCTTTTCACGATGAACCTTTTCATACTACAATACGCGGCATTATTACCACATGGAAATGGGATAATGAGCAGCAGAAAGCTGAAGTGGATGAATTTTTAAAAGGAATGGATTGACTATTCCTTTACAATGCGCTTGCGGGCGAATGCAGTTTCATTTTTTAACTCTACCACATATACACCGGCTGCTAAAGTGCTTAAATCAAAAGAGTGCGTGAAAGCCCCCTTTAATATTGCTTTACCGCTTAAATCCGTAACAGAAATAAACTCGGGCCTGAAATCGCCGGTGGCGAAAGTAACGGTTGAGCTAACGGGGTTAGGGTAAACGGCAAATTGTTTTTCCTGCAGATTTTTGATACCTGTTGGTGAATACTGAACAAGATCGCCAATTGGCTGCGCGCCGCCCAGGCTGCCATCGCAGTTGCTTACTACCTCGTAAGTATGATTGGCAATATCAAAGTTAAATACTACGCCAAGGCCATAGGTGCCTCCTTCAGGTGTTACGCCATAAAGCACACCCGGGCTTACTTCAATAAGGCTGCCGATGGGTGCTGAGCCAAGGCTTTCATCAAAGCTATAGATGGCGGTATAAACACCGGTGCCCACGTTATAGCTGAAAATTTCGCCGGTACCATTATCGCCGCCATAGGCGGTAACGCCATATAAAAGGCCGTTGCTTGCCTGCATAAGGCTACCTGATGGATAGGCGCCATCGGCGCCGTTAAAGTCGTGCAGTTTGTTAACGCTCAAGGTTGGGATGTTATAGCTGAACAACACGCCTTTGTTATTTAGTCCGCCCCAGGTGGTCATGCCGTAAAGTAAGCCGTTGTTAGCCTGAATCAGTTTGCATTTGGTAGGTAGTTCACCCTCCTGACCGTAAAAGTTATAGATAGTGGAATATTGTGATAACAGCGGTTGGTAGCAGAAAATTACGCCGGTTTGCTGAAAACCACCCTGCCTGCACATGCCGTATAGGTTGCCATCGGTAGCTTCCATAAGTCCTTGAGGATCGGCCCCGGTAGCGGGGTCAAAGTCCACCAGTTTCTCAAAATTTTTGTTGAATGGGTCAAAAGTGTACAAAACGCCTGCAGCGTTAGGAAAGTCAGGGCTGATGTTAGAACCGCCTGTGCGTGTGGTGCCGTACAAGCGACCGCTTGAAGCAATCACCAAATCACCGGGGTAGCTACCATCCATACCGCTAAAATGGTGCAGCACTTCAAACACGCTATCAGAAGGGCTATAGCTGAAAAGTACCCCCTGGTTAAACTGGCCCCCGCTTTGCGTGGTGCCATATAGTTTATTATCAATACCGCGTACCAGGCTACCATTAGGGTTGGCACCGTTAGCGCCATCAAAGTTAATTACTGCGCCACCCTGTGTTCCGTCCTCGTTAATTGCATATAACACTCCTAAGCCATGCGAACCACCACCATAAGTGCTGGTCCACAACTGCATTTTATGTTCGCCGGCCATTGCATGGCCAAAGGCGAACAGCCAGATGATGGAGGTAACGGAGTAGTGTAAGAATTTCTTCATAACACAGGATTTAGGGTTTATAGGTATCGCAGGGGGTGATTATTCTGTCTAAAATTAAACAGAATATTCGGATAATTCAAAATTTGTTTAGAGGGGGCCAATAAAAAAGGGCCATATTGCTATGGCCCTTCGCTCGGTTAGCTCATAATTTAATGGTGCTGTACAAAAACGCGCTCAACAAACTGCACCCCGCCGGCCTTTAATTGTAATAGGTAAATGCCTGATGGTAAGGCAGTAAGCGGCACATTTACATTTACTTCTGTACCGGTTTGCAACTGCCTTTCGTAAACAACTGCACCTATGCCGTTAACCAGCTTTATTTCGGCCTCCAGCGGTTCGGCAAAGTTGGCGTTCACCTTCAGCCAATCATCCGCCGGGCTTGGGTAAACTCTTATGCTTTGAAGGGCCGGGTCGTTAATACCGTTCCACTGGTGGTCAATACAGGCTGTATCCTTACATCCCGCACCGTTGCTTACTTCTACACAGAACAGGGTGCTGAAACTAGGCGTGTAGAATTGGTTTACTTCTCCACTTAGTAACTGCCAGTTGGGTGGGCCTACATACCATTGGTAGGTCATGCCTGCAGGGTAGGCATACATGGTATTGCCCACCTGGTTAACTGTGGCAACAGGAGGAGGGAAAACGCAAATAGTATCAGGACAACTAATTTGCACATTGTTGCCCGTTATTACCAGCATTACCGGGAAACAACCCGTGCCTGCATAGGTTACGGTGTGTGGCCCCGGGCCGGTGGCCGATGAGGGAGAGCCTCCGGTGAAGGTCCAGTTGAAGGTATAGCCTGCCGTTGGACCATTATAATTGAATACCGTGGACTGGCCCTGGCAAAGGGTATCAGAAAAACTATAGTTACAGGTTGGCGTGGTGTTACCTGTATCGCAGTTTAGCGGGAAACACATGGTGGTATCCTTACATACATAAGCGCCCGTACTATCGTAAAGCACAAAAGTTAGGCACAGGTGGCTTTGTGGTGTTAAGCTGGAATAGGTAAAGTTGATTGTACCCGGGCCATTTAAAAGGTAAGGGTTAGTTACGTTAATGCTTCCGGTATCGGGTAGTTGAATAAACAGCTTACCGCAGGCATCAATGTTTAAGTTAATCAGGTAGTCGTAACCGATTGGCGTTGGATGGCACATTACACCGGTTTCAACAAAACCAAGGTAACAGCAGCCTATGGAATGGCTGGTGTCTTCCGGGCATGGCGGCAACACCACGCACTCCGTATCAGTATTGCAGCAGAACGTCTCCATGCCGAAACTGTCTATCTCATGTACGTAGGCTTTAAAGCAAATAGTGTCGTACGTATTAGCTGTATAGAAAGTTATTGAATGCACAGATGAGGAGGCGTTGTTCGGGATTGTTTGATAAACCGAAACAGGCCCGTAAATGGTATTGTGGTGAGGCGGTAGTATAGCAATGGTCATTTCATTAATGGGGTGCCCGGAGGTATTTATTACATGGTAATAAATTACATGATGTCCGTTCGTGTCGCATCCTAAAGAATCAATTACTAACTCGGCACAAATGCTGTCACATTCGTACAACGTCAAATTAAGCGGGCCTGCTGTATCAATACAGCCAAAGGCGCTGGTAAGAATTACGGAATACGAGCCATTAACCATTGCCATATAGGAGGGCCCTGTTTCGCCCGGTAGAATCGAATCATTTTTAAGCCATTGGTAAGCGGCCGCACCGTACGGAGCGTAGATGGTAAAAGGCCCGCAGGTATCTAAACAACCGGTCCAAAAAGAGCATACATCAGGCAAAGGATTAACGATGATGGCCGCTGTATCCTTGCTTTCGCAGCCATTGGTATCTGTTGCAGTAAGAATGTAGTTACCGCCCAAGGTAGCGAAGATGGTATCCGTTACCTGTCCTGTACTCCATTGCAGCGTTACGGTGCTGTCAGGGTGCGAACCTATAAGCATTACCGTATCGCCTTCGCAGATAGTAGAAGAGCCTACTACTGTGATGGAAGGAGGAACCGGAAGCGGGTGAACGATAATAGTGTAGGTTAGTGAGGTATCGCTGCAACCGGTGGTAGTATCTGTAATAGCCACCTGGTAATTGTAAGTGCCAACGCCCAACGATGGCGAATTGCAGAACACCGCATTGGTGGTATTGCCGTTACTAAAGGTATCATTGGAGGTCCAGTAGTATAAGTAATTAACTGAATAGGTGGTTGAAAGCGACGCAAAATCGCCGAGGCAGATTTCATTACTGCCGCTGTTGTAAATAATTGCAGGCGGTGCAGGATTAACCACTACTGCAATGGAGGTGGAAGAAGTGCAACCGTTTGGATCGGTTACCTTAACGGTGTAAATGCCGGTGGCGCTTACAATAATTGAATCATTGGTGCTATTGCCGGGTAGCCATTGGTAAGTGCAGCCTGTGCAAAATGGGGCCACCAACAATACAGGTGTGCCTGCGCACACAATACTATCGGGGTAAGCTGCAATGCTGCCAATAGGCAATGGGTTAATGATATTGATGGAGGCAGAGGCTGTATCGGTACAACCAAGAGTATCGGTAACGGTAAGCAGTATGCCGTACACCGCTGTGGCGTTGTACGCATGCGTAGGGTTTTGGTTAAGAGAAGTGCCGGCATCGCCAAAGGCCCAGCTCCAACCGTTTAATGCACCTGCGGGGGTACTTAAATCAGTAAAAGAAACAGAACTGTTAACACAGGCGCTTGCCGGGCTGCTAAAGGCCGCTACCGGTAATGGCGGTATTATTAGCGTATCAGTAATGGTAGAGGTGCAGGTGCCATTGCCTACCGTTAGTGTTACTACATAAGTACCCGCGCTGCTGTAAATGTGCGTTGGGTTTTGTGAAGTGGAAGTTCCTGCGTCGCCAAAATTCCAGGCCCAGCTTGTAATGTTGTTGCCAACTGTAAATGTAGATAGGTCTGTAAACACTACCGGTGTACCAAGGCAGCCTTTTACATATTTAAAATCGGGGGCAAGCGGTATTTGCACATGAGCGGTATCGGTCAACAGGCAACTATCAGTACCCGCAACGTTCGGTACATAACCGCTTAAGGTAACCAGGTAAAAACCTGCCTGCGCGTAAGTGTGTGTGGGGTTTATTGCATTGGAGAAAGTGTTGTCGCCAAAATTCCAGGTATAGCTTGAGCCATTTACCGAGGTATTGGTAAAGCTTACCGGGTTGCAGCCGTAAAAAGCCGGGTGGTTAAAGCTGATACTGCCATTGGGTTGGCAAACACCGGGTCCGCTGCCGTTACAGCTATCCTGGTTAATGGTTATAAAGTTAGACTGGGCAGTACAGCCATTTGCATCCGTTACGGTTACCCAATAAGTACCTGCCGAGGTAACCACGTTGGGGTTGCTGTTAGGGCCATTGCTCCAGTTATAGGTATAGCCGGGGTTGCTCATGGCATTAAGCGTAACCGCAAAGCTTTGGCCGAAACAGTAATGCAGTAAATCGCTTGTAGAAATACTGGCTAATGGTGCAGGTTGCGGAACTGCTGTAAACTGCGCGTGGGCCGTACAACCGCTTGTTGCGGTAACAGTAACATGGTAAATGCCACCTTGTGTAATAGTGGTAGGGTTAATGTTGGATGAATAGCCGCCGGGGCCACTCCAATTGTAGCCGGTAAAGGCGCCGCCTGTAACGTTTAATTGAGCCGGAACGCCCGGACATAGAATGCCGATTTGATTGATAACTGGTACGGGTGGCGGCAACAGAGTTAAAGTGATATTTTTTGTTATTTGTTGACTGCAAACTGTTACCGTTAAAGTAACGGTAACAGCGCCCGTATTGTTGCCCCATTCAATAGTAGCTGCAGGAGTGCCTTGTCCGCCAATAACCGCACCTGCGTTTGGCAGGTTAATGCTCCAATTATAGGTTGCACCTGCCGGGTAAGCCGTGGTACAGGTAAAGTTACTGGTGCCGTTAGCGCAGGCCACTGAAGGTGCCGTAACATTAGGAACAGGAAGCGGAAGCGCACTATACACATTCAGCACAGTGGTATCTGATGAGCAGTAAGGACTGCCATTCATTTGCACAAAAGCGCGTACTACATAAGGCCCCGTGCCGCCCCAGGTAACTGTAACACAACTGCCAATTGAAGCAGTTGGTGTGCCGCCCGTTATTAGCCAGTTAACCTGACCGCTTGCCGAAGAACAGTACGAGTAGATGGTATTAGGGCAAACAATGGTATCTCCGGTTATATCAGGGGCCAAGGGTTTAGGTAATACCGTAATTTGAATAACGGCAGAGTCGTTACAAACCGCATTAGGGTTTAGCGGTATGGCTGAAAGCAGGTAGGTGCCGGGCTGGTTGTTCCAGTTAATGTTGATGTTGGGTGAACCGTTGCCTAGTATGATAGGACCTGCGGGGTAAATGTTCCACTGGCAAGGTACAGACGGGTTAACGTTATAACCCGAGAGGCTATTGACGCAAACAGGGCTTTGACCAAATATGGACATTTCGCTACGCACCTTAACTATCATGGTAGCGCTACCTCCGCAACCTAAAAAGGAATCGTAGTAGGTAACGGTTAATGTATCATTACCCTGGTAGAATGCCGGCCAGCAAATTTCCACATCATTACAACTTTGCTGGGTTATTACCCCTGCACCGCCAACGCTCCAGGTGTAGGTAGCGCCCGAATAAAAAGTTACAGAGTAATCATAACAGCCCGGCGAACAGGCCTTTTTGGGCCCCACAATGGTATCGTTAGCGCCCACTATAGGTATATAAGCAAAAGTGGTATCGGTACATAAGCCACTGCAGCCGGTAACATACAGCCACAACGTACCTAAGGCCCCCGGGCCCCATGCAACGGTAACCTGTTGCGAGGTGCTGCTGCCTAAAATAGTTCCGCCAATTGAGCCCCATTGATAGGTGCAACCCGGCAAGTTGGTTTGGTAGGTTTGGGTATCGCCGGCACATACGGTGGAAGGACAGGTAATTTCGGGGCCGGGCAGTGAATCTACCGTAATAGTTTGCTGAAAGGTATCGCTGCAAAAGCAGGCATTAAAGGCTATAAGCGTTACGGTAAACGTTCCCGCACTTGTATAGGCATGTGTTGGATTAACTGCGTTTGAGGTTGTATTATCTCCAAAATTCCATTGAAAAGTGGTGGCGCCGCTTGACTGATTGGTAAAGGTAGTGCCGGTGTTTAAGCATACGCTGCTTTGCGCGGTAAATTGCGCTATCGGCCTGCTTACTTTCTCCACGCAAATCTCAGCTGAGTCTATACAACCCCAAACATTGGTTTCAATAACAGTTATGCTTCCGTTAAGGCTGGCATTCCAGGTAACGTTAACAGCATTGGTGCCCTGGCCCGTAAAGCCGGAGGCGCCGGTAATAACCCATAAATAAGTGCTTCCGGCATTTAACGCTGTGGAATAACTAAGCGTAGCAAACTCGCACACCTTGGCACAATCGCTACCGCCATCGGGTTGGCCTGAGCCACCTTGCGTGCCCGAGCTGCTTGTAGGGCAGGTTAAGTATGGTGCAGTTACAATTGAAGGATTGGGTAAGGCATGTATAGTAACGGCAAGGTTGGCATACAAGGGGCCGGCATTGGTAAATATGGTGGTGGTGATGTTGCCACTGCCCGCGGGACCCCATATTATAGTCACTGTATCGTTGTTGGGGTTGCCGCTTACCGTACCTCCGGTAACATTCCAGCTATAGCTATTGCCGGACGGGGTTACACTATAATACACCTTTTCGCCTGCGCAAACCGAAGTATCGCCGGTAACAATTTGGGCGGTTACCAATTGGGAGAATAAAATAAGGGGTAGCAAGGCAAAAAATGTGTGGTACATCTTCCTTGCGGAAACGGGTAAACATACAAGCATAAGCGGGGGTATTAGTCTGTTATCCCTTAAAGATAACTTAACAAGGCATTCGACTGAAATTTTCGGACAACTATTTCATATGTTTTTTAATAAGTAAGCCTTCCTTCCTATGAGGTTTCTCATATCCGCCTTTGACAGCCCTCACCATTTAAGTATTGCGGCAGGCCATAGCTTTGCGCAAATGTTTGATTATGAAAAAGCAGTTAATGTTGTGCATCGCCTTTTGTTTGTCATTGGGTTTAGTTTTTGCGCAGGAAGATTTTGAAGGTTGTAAGGACCATCCCTCCTTTAACCGTATGCCCGGGTTTTACATTAGTGAGTGTGAAAAAAACTTTGACATTACGGAAGTATGGATGAGTGGTACAGAGTCGAAGAATATTGAAGGCAATAAGACCAAAATTGTTTATCAGTTTAACAGCGATAATGGAGGCCAGGCTCCCTCGTTTTACCAGGTGGTAAAGAATTTTGAGAATGCGACAATCAAATACAATGGCAAACGCATTTATATGGGTTCGCAGGATGCCACGCTGTTTTGCCGTAACGGTAACAAAGATGTTTGGATTTTATTGGACGCTGCAGCAAGTACTGCCGAAACCTATACACTAACCGTAATTGAAGTAGAAACCATGAAACAGGATATTGCGGCAAGTGATATACTGAATGCCCTTAACCAGGATGGGCACATAGCGCTGTATATCAACTTTGAAACCGGTAAATCGGATATTAAAGCGGAATCGCAGAAAATTATTGAAGAGGTGGCTGAGATGATGAGAAGCAACCCGGCCTTACGCATTAGTATTGAGGGGCATACTGATAATGTAGGTACGCCCGCAGCCAACAAAACTCTATCTGAGAACAGGGCCAAGGCAGTTATGGATGCCCTTGCGGCCAAAGGAATTGAGCGCAGTCGCTTAGTTGCTAAAGGTTGGGGACAGGACAAGCCCGTGGCCGACAACAAAACAGAAGATGGCCGGGCGAAGAACCGCCGCGTTGAAATAGTGAAACAGTAATCAATCATTTAACAGGCGCTTTGCCTGCGCTTTCTATCTTCGCGGGGCTTATGGGTAAATTAATTTCAAGGTTTATTTTTTCCCTTTTCGGATGGAAATTGGATGATCATTTAAAGGCTGACTTTAGACGCTGTGTTATGATAGCCTCACCGCATACCAGCAACTGGGATTTTATTTTTGCGCGGGCGGCTTTCTCTCTACTTAATATACCGGTGCGCTTTACGGTTAAGAACGACTGGATGAGATTTCCATTCAACCTTATTATGGGCCCACTGGGGGCAATTGCTATTGACCGCTCCCCCAAAGTGCCGGGCCAGCCACGGCCAAGTATGACAGATGCCATGATTGAATTGTTCAATAAAAACAAAGAATTAGTGGTACTGGTAACACCTGAAGGTACACGCAGCCTGGTAACAAAGTGGAAAACAGGTTTTTACCATGTAGCCGTTGGCGCTAAGGTGCCGGTTGCCTTGGGCTACCTGGATTTTAAAAACAAAATAGCCGGTGTAGGAAAAATAGTTTACCCCAGCGGCGATATGCAAAAGGACATGCGCGAGATAATGGCCTTTTATAAGGATATACCACCCAAGCATCCCGAAAAGTTTAGTATTGACCAGGATTATGCTTAGTTGAGCAATGTCAGCACCTTCTGTAGCTGCTTTGTTATTTTTGTAGGATGAAATATTACAAGCTGTTGCCTTGCCTGCTTACCTTATTGGTGGCGGCAGGCTGCCACGATGATAAACCCGATAATACCACCCCACCCGATATTACCGAAACTACAGAGGTGAAAGGTTACGGTTTGTTCAACCATTTACCGGGAATTTGGTCGGGGCCGATTGTATCTTCTACATCGGTAGGCAACTTTCCTGAGTATACCGCCGACTATCGTCCTATTTCCGCTTCGCAGATTTCCGCTAAAAATGAGATGGACAAAAAGGACGACCTGTTTATGTCATTCTTTATTGTATGGCATTGCGATGGTTATAAGCTTGCGTTTAGAAATGGCGGCTATTTCAGCGGTATGCAGCGCATATCCTACCTGGTTATTGACAGTGTTTACGAAGACAGCCAGGTTGCGTTTTATCGCTTTAAAGATTTTAAGGCAGGCAAAACAAGATCGTATGCTGATTTGCTTTTTCGTAACGACAGTTTGTATATGGCGGTGTATACCAACAAGTATAATACGCTATCAACTGCCGTGATGCACTTTAAATGGGATGCAGGCCGACAGGATAACACTGCTGCGCAGGATGCGATTGTGCACTTTGGTTATCCGAAAAAGCAAAAAGTAAAAGACCTTTGCACCGCGTTCGATAACAAAACCGAATCTATTTTTTATGACCCTACGGATGATGTTTACCGCGAAACGGACCAACCTTACTTAGGTAAAACGACCGTAAACGTAACTTTACCTGCCGGTGTTGATACAACAGCTAAGAAGGTTTTCCTGATTGTGACCACACAGCCCTTATTCAGCGGTTTTACACCACAGCTGCAAAACCTGAAGTATAAGAGCCGGTATGTTATACTAAGCGCTTCGGATGCGCAGTTTGTGTTTAATTATATGCACCCCGGCAGCTACTACATCTATGGGCTTTTTGACGTGGATGGCAATGGTACCTTTAGTTCCGGAGATTATATCTCATCAAACTTTACAAGCCCCGGCTTTAGTTTGGGCGATAAGGAGCAGAAATCCATTAGCCTGGGTATTACCTTCCAGATACCCTAGCGGCGCGTTTTTGGTTTTTTAAGAAAGTCTGCCGCCTTTTTGTTGCACTTTTATTGCCCGATGATGTGGTATAAGGTGATGCTTTTTTGTGCTGTTGTTTTTGCGTTGGGCACAGCCCGGGTTGAAACCGTTAGCTTTATCCAGTACCAACAACTTGCCGAGAAAAGGACCAACGACACCTTGTATGTGGTTAATTTTTGGGCTACCTGGTGCAAGCCCTGCGTGGCTGAAATGCCCTACTTTGAAGCAGCTGCAAAAAAGTTCAGTAAAGAAAAAGTGAAGGTGTTGTTTATAGACCTTAACTATCCGCGCGAAAAGGAACAGGTGCAAAACTTCATAAACGAAAAAAAGGTAACTTCGGAAGTGTATTTGCTGGATGCCGGTAACCCTAATAACTGGATACCGGCTATAGACTCAAATTGGAGCGGCGCCATACCCGCAACAGTAATGTTTAAAGAAGGTAAAAAGCTGTTTTTTCGCGAAGGGGAGATGACAGCGAATGAATTGGATTCTATTATTAAAAATAAAACCGGATTAAAATGAAAAAGTTAGTTGCCCTGTTTTCTGTGTTTATCCTGCTCTCTTCATTTTTACCAGAAGGGAAGTATACTGTTGGTGATAAAGCCATAGACTTTAAATTGAAGAATATTGACGGCAAGATGGTTTCGCTTGCTGATTATACCAAAGCAAAAGGCTTTATAGTGGTTTTTACATGCAACCATTGCCCCTTCTCTAAAAAATATGAGGACAGGATAGTAGCCCTGGACAAGCAGTTTAAAGACAAAGGCTACCCGGTTATTGCCATTAATTCCAACGACGTTACCCAACACGAGGAAGACAGCTATGATAATATGAAGGTGCGCGCAAAAGAGAAAGGATTCACTTTCCCTTACCTGTACGACGAAAGCCAGGCGATTGCCAAAGCATATGGTGCCAGCAGAACGCCGCATGTGTTTATTTTACAAAAGAGCGGTGCTGACTTAGTGGTAAAATATATAGGCGCTATTGATGATAACAGCGATGATGCTAAGGATGTTCATGAAAAATATGTGGAGAATGCAGTAAATAATTTGCTGAACGGCAAGGAGGCGGACCCTTCAATGACACGTGCAATTGGTTGCACTATTAAATGGAAGACATCATAACTTGTGCAAAAAATAAAGAGAGGGCCCGCTTAACGCGGGCTTTTTTATTGGGCAAAAAAGGCCAGTAGCTTTTCATTCACCCAATCCGGGTTATCGTGCTGAATGAAGTGCCCGGCATTGGGTTCGTAAAATATGGTAGGTGGCTGCGTACAATAGGCAGCAGTGTTGTAGGTTAGTTCCTTGCCTAAGGCAGTGTCTTTTTCGCCCCACAGCATTAAAACGGGCGCCTGTATTTTTGGCAGCTGTGGCTGTGAACTTAAACCACGGAAAGTAGCGCGATAGTAATTGATGGCCGCCGTAAGTGCACCGGGTTGTGCAAAAGCTTTACGGTATTCTTCAATATCTGTTGCGCTAACCGCATTTGGGTTGGTACACATGCGCTGAAAGGTGCGCGGAAAGAAATCTTTATTGCCCACCATTTTCTCGGGCAAAGCAGGTAATTGAAAGAAGAAGATATACCAACTCTTTTTTATCTGCGACCAGTTAGAACCCATCAGGGCTTTTTTCATTTCAGCAGGGTGCGGCACATTGAGTATGCCTAACTTTTTTACGCGGTTGGGATGTAAGGCCGCTACGGCCCAGGCTACGGCTGCGCCCCAATCGTGACCCACTACTATGGCTTTTTCTTCGCCCAATGTTTTAATCAACTCTGCAATGTCGCTTGCCAATAAGTCAATTTTATAGTCCGAAACTTTTGAAGGTTTATCGCTTAGGTTGTAGCCGCGCATATCGGGCGCTACTACGCGATACTGTTTGGATAAAACCGGTATTTGATTCCGCCAGCCGTACCAAAACTCAGGAAAGCCGTGTAAGAGAATAACCAAAGGGCCACTGCCGTTTTCTACGTAATGCAGCTTAATTCCGTTAACCTCTTTGAATCCTTCTTTCATACTAGCCTTTTAAAAATTCGCTGAACCATTTGCCGCTGGCTTTAATGGTGCGCTGTTGTGTTTTAAAATCTACCCCAACTAAACCAAAGCGCGGTTTAAAACCTTCGGCCCATTCAAAGTTGTCCATAAAGCTCCAAATAAAATAACCGCCTACGTTAATGCCTTCCTTTTTTGCTTTAAGCACATACTTCAGATAATCTTTCAGGAACCGGATGCGCTTGGTATCATTTATTTCTCCGTTAATAAGCTCATCTTTAAAAGCAACCCCGTTCTCCGTTACAATCAGCTTTTTAATGTTGGGGTAAGCTGCAAACTGCTTTAAGATGCGATAGATACCTTCAGGATAAACTTCCCAGTTCATTTCGGTTATCTCGTGCCCCAGTTTTTTAGGCGGAACGTTTATGGCCTGAATAATGGGAACCAGCCCCAGGCTTTTGGCTACCATGCGGCTATAGTTCTGCACGCCGATGAAATCGAAGTCAAATTTCATTTTTTCTTCATCGCCGGGTTCCATATGTTTAATAACGTGCTTAAGCGCAGGTAAATCTTTTACCGGGTAGCCCATGCCCAGTACCGGCTCAACAAACAGGCGGTTTATCATTGCATCGGCGCGCACTGCTGCTTTTTTCGCAGCGGGCTTTTCCTTCCAGGCATCCAGCGGACTGCAGGAGAAGGTAGTGCCTATGTTAGCCCCCTTTACATTATTGCGCAGTACGCGTCCACCTGCGCCGTGGCTCATGGTTACATAGTGCGCGGCTTTGTAAAACTTATTGAAGTTAACTATGCCCGGCGCGTGTATGCCTAATAGGTAACCAATCATGGTAAATGCAGCAGGCTCGTTAAACACCATCCAGTTTTTAACGCGGTCGCCAAACTTTTTAGAGATAACATCCACGTAATCTTCAAACCACTTAACTACGTCGCGGTTGGCCCAACCCCCTTTTTCCTGCAGTGCCTGTGGTAAATCCCAGTGGTAGCAGGTTACCCAGGGCTCCACGTTTTCTTTCAGGCATTTATCAATAACTCTATCATAAAAGTCTATTCCTTTTTGATTAACAGCACCTGTGCCCTGCGGCATAACGCGGCTCCAGGCAATAGAAAAGCGCGAAGCGGGTATATGCATTTGATGCATCAACTCAATATCACTTTCGTAGCGGTGATAAAAATCGCAGGCCACATCGCCTGTTTCGTGCGTTTTAATTTTGCTTTTGTGGTGATGGGTAAAGTGGTCCCATATGCTTTCACCTTTGCCATCTTCATTCCAACCGCCTTCAATTTGGTAGGCTGCCGTAGCCGTGCCCCAAATAAAATCTTTTCCGAAATCGCTTCTTTTTAGTTCATCATCGGCAAAAGCTGCCAGCAGGTGTTGCGGTAATAAAGCGCCTGCGCCTAAAACAGCGCTTAACCGTAACCATTCTTCGCGGGTCATAGTGGTAATTTTATGTGCGCAATAAATAAAACCGTTTTTTATCGAATTTGGGCAGATAAAATGCGGTAAACAAAAGCGTAACATTCGCTGTTTATACTAAGGCCTACTTGCGCACGTTACCATTTATGAGGATATCAATAATTAAAAAGCTATGAGCAACGTTTTAATACTGGCAGGGTGTATACTGATTCCCTTAGCCGTGGGCGGTTTTTCAGGCATAGCCACGCGTACTGCTATTAAGGGATGGTACAACCAATTGCAAAAGCCATCCTTCAACCCTCCTAACTGGCTGTTTGGCCCTGTATGGACCGTGCTTTATATTCTGATGGGCGTTTCGCTTTATATTGTTGTAAGGCAGGAACCTTCTGCAGAACGGGAACGCGCCTTGTTGTTTTTTACAGCACAGCTGGTATTAAACTTCTTTTGGAGTATCATCTTCTTTTATTACAAGCGCTTAGGATTAGCCTTGATTGAGATTGCTGTTCTCTGGTTCTTTATAATCGGCATGATTGTATCCTTTGTAGCAGTAAACCCTTTGGCGGGTTATCTTCAAATACCCTATTTGTGTTGGGTAAGTTTTGCCTCTATACTAAATGCCGCGGTATGGCAGTTTAACAGAAACAGGCCGGCTGTCTAATTATTATGAACTTAATATCATTTATTGCGTATATTAGGAAATGCGATGCAAGTTGCTTATCCAAATTTTAACGCTGGCCTTACCCGTTGCCTTGCTTACCAATGCCTGTAGCAAAAAGGACCATAAGGTTAGCAACCCTACGGCAGTTGAGCTATACCAGGTTAGTATAACGGCCTTTCCGCCAAACAATGCGCAAGGAGATAGTTGGGATAGCGAAATTGTTTTTACTGACCCTTTCGGCCGACCCGATTTGCACCTGGCTATTTTAGATAACAATTGGGATACCATAGGCTCCGGCAGCGGTTATACGCGCCTAAACGCCAATCATGGTAACCTGCCATTAAGTTTTGCTATTGAACCTGCCGCTACTGTTACCCTGGATAAAACGATAAGCGTGTATGCGGCAGATGACGATGAATTTGATGCCAGCGATTACATGGGCAGCGTAACTTCAGATACTTTATCGCACTTTAAGGATGAACAGCCGGATTACCTTACGGTTAGTTCGGGCGATGTAGCTGCGCGCTTATATATCAGGTGGAAGTAGTAGCAAACGGTAGCGTTATTACAAACTTAGCGCCGCCAAGTTTTGAATCCTCCACCCATATTTTGCCCTTCATGCTATCTACCACTTTTTTGCAAATAGCCAGTCCTATGCCATTGCCCTCATGATCCTGCCGGTTGTGCAGCCGCTGGAAAATGACAAACACTTTTTCGCGGTACTCAGGTGCAATACCGGGTCCGTTATCTTCAATTTCAAAACGGTGTTCATCGGTGCCGGCCAGGTAGGAAATATGGATTACTGGGTCCTTGCCGTTGCGGTGGTAAATGGCGTTAGTAATAAGGTTTTCAAAAAGCTGAAAAAGATATTCATTATCGGCTACCAACTCCGGCATTGCAGTGTAGGTAATTTGCACTTTGTGTTTGGTAATCAATTCGCCTAACGTAAAAATTAGGGCATTGAGCAAATTATTTACGTCTACCAATTCCTTATCCGGGCTGAGATTGATTTTTGAAAGCAGCAATAAATCCTTAAGCACCTTCATCATTCTTGTGCCGCCCTGTTGCAGGTAGTTAATATACTCCCGCTGCTCATTCGTTATTTTGCCGTTAAGGCTTTTTTCCAACAGTTGGCTGTAGTTGGTAATTATGCGCAACGGCTCCTTTAAATCATGACTGGCCACATGGGTAAACTGCCGCAACTCGCTGTTGGTTAATTCCAGCAGGTGCGCATACTCTTCAATCTCTTTGTTTTTGCGGTACAGTATCTCTGCCTCGCGCTTGCCTTCCTCTAACTGAAAACGCAATTGCGCCTCAGTAACCGCTGCTGAGGTATTAAAATCCTGCATGGCCTCGCGGTGTTTTTCGTGCATATCATACTTCTCCAATGCATCGGCATATTTGCCTTGTCCCCTAAGGGCATCGCCCCAAAAGCGGTAAAGGCCATAGTTGGCAAACTGCGCTCCGCTTTCTTTAAACAAATTATGCGCCGTTTCAAAATAGTGCAACGCTAAATCAGCCTGCCCCATTTTAGAGTAAGCTTGCCCCAGGTGCTGGGCTAAGTCGCACTGGTAACGTTTATGGCCAAGGCCCGAAATAACTTCGTAAGCATTTTTGATGTTGGCCAAACCATCTTCCAAATCGCCTATTGAACAAAGCCATGCTCCTTTGTTTCCCTGTATTACGCCAGCGGCAACTGTATTGTTGGTTTCCGTAGCGTACTGTATGGAGGTGTTGAAGTGATATAATTTTTGTTCGGGATCAGTAACACGTGATGCCAGCGAATTATGTGTAAGACATAACCTTGCTTTATCGTTGGTGGCGCTAAAAATTTCGAAAGCCTTTTGCAGAAAGTCATCCGCCAGCTTCTCCAGCTTAAGGTCAATAAAAAGCGCTGCCAGGTTTTGGTAAATAATGCCCAGGCGGCCCTGGCCCTTGCGGCTTAGTACCTGGTTTTCTAAAACACTTTTGCCCTTTATGTAAGCATCGCGGCACTTATTAAAGTTGCCCAACAGGGCGTAGTTTCTGCCTATAGTAACATAATAACCGCCCAGGGCTTCATAATCAATCACGGGGTCAAGTTCGGCGGCAGCTTCTTCGGTAAAATCAATAGCGTATTGGTAACGGTTTTGTACATCGCTGTAAAAGTTTGCCAGGTGAACGTTTACAAAATTAACGATGGCCTTATTGCCCTCCGCCCTTGCCTCGTTGCGCAGAGCAAGCCCCATAGCCAGCGCTTCCTCCTTACGCTGCTTAATCAATTGCTCAAATTCCAGGAAACGGGGTTCCTGTTCAGGGTCAGTATGCAACATGCAGCTATAAAGATAAAATACTAATGAGAAGATAGAAAAGCCTGCAGGGCTGCTGCTTTTTCGGGGAACTCACTGAGATCGTTATGGTGACCACCGGGAATAAGTATCAGTGTTTTTTGAGATGTAATTGCACTATAAAGTTTTTGCCCATGCTCTACCGGAATGAGCGAATCATCAGTGCCGTGAAGAATAAGGACAGGAACTTTAATGCGCGGCGCCTTTTCAAGATTGTTGAATTGGTATTTAAGCAAAAGACCTGGCAGCAGGTAGGGCATTTTTTCTTTGCCTAGCTGCGTAATGCTGCAGTAAGGCGATTCAAGAATTAAACCACCGGCCTGTTCACTAACGGCCAGTTGAGTGGCAATGCCACTACCAATGGAGCGGCCGTACAAAATGATGCCGGATTGCTGATAACCCTGCTGCACCAAAAACTTAAAGGCTGCATGTCCATCCTCGTAAAAGCCTTCTTCAGAGAAAGAGCCTTCGCTTTTACCATAACCGCTGTAATCTATAAGCAGTAAATCTTTTTGATGAACCAGAATTTCCTGTGCCATGTGCTGCCAACTCATAAGGTTGCCCGCATTGCCATGCAGATACAGCACTACACCTTTGTTGCCTTCGCGTTTGTACAGTATGCCGTTTAATTTAGCGCCATTGGGTTTAGCAATAAATACCTCACGGTCTTCGGCAGTAAGGTCGAAAGGGTAATCCTTTCGCAATTGTTCTGCGGGGAAAATTATTTTTTCCTGCAATAAATAAGTAGCCAGTAATACAAGCAGGTACAGCAGCGCTATTACCAGCAAAACTATTTTCAATGTTTTCATTTCAGGGTGCGGAATACAAAGTCAAACACAGGATAGGAGATATTGAAGTTGTATTTATCCATCAGTTTTAAGTTATGATGATTATGATGCAGTTGGCGCAACAGCTTAAGAAAAGGCAGTTTGTAAATCCAATGGGTTTCGGGTAAGTGATAAGCTAAATGAAGCCATTCATAATTTAAATAATAGGCAAGGGTAGTGGCTATATATAACATGGCGGCATTAAGGCTGAAAAAGTAAAAGATAGCTGTAGCTACGGGCAGCACAAAAAACACCGAAAAGAAAATGAGGAGAACAGGAGGGAAGAGGATAATCTTGAAATCGTTTACGGAATCGCAGTTCATTGTTTCGTTGGTAAAGAAATGATGGTGCTGAAGCGTATGCCTTTTAAATACGGCCTGTAAAGCCTTGTATTTATGATGCATGGGGTAGCGATGGCCGATGTATTCGAAAAGATTGGTGTAGAGAAAGGTGATGGGGATAATCAATAACTGCTTTAGGGTAAGTGTATGAGTGTTAAGTAAACAAAGGGTAATGCCGCCAATACACCATAAAGTGATAAACACAAAATGCAATTTGCCGGAATAATTTTGGCCTATGTATTCTTCCCTAAAGCGCTGCCTGAAAACTTCCGTTCGTTCCATTAAACACTAAGGTAAGTTTTCTAAAGTGTCAACCTTTTAAAATCGAGTAATTTTCATAAATTACTAATAATCAAATAAATGTGGTGAATGTGCCTTGGGTTGACATTTTTAAAGTGTCAACTTGTGTCAACCTTTGAATTGTTAAAAGGCTACCAAAAGGCAACGTAAAGCGCGGCTAAAATGCCTAAGGCAATCAGCGAACCTACCTTAAAGCTGTCTGATACTTTAAAGAGTGTAGTATCCACTTCCAGAGCGTGCGCCTTTTTGCCATCGCGGTTTTCAAGCAGGCTTATCAGATACATACCGGCTATGCATAACACAAACACGATTCCCATTCTATCCAGAAAAGGCACTACGTAAACACCTTTATCATTGGCGGCAGCAAAACCTGTTGATGCCAGGAAGGAAAGGTCCATCCAATTAGGTAAAAGGGAAATGAGCAGTGAAAAAACAAAGCCGCCCACCATGGCAAACAGGGCTGCGCTGCTGGTGGTTCGCTTATAGAAGAAGCCCATGATGAACATAGCAAAGATACCCGGGCTTAGCATACCGGTGTAATCCTGTATAAACTGGAAGCCCCCTTTTTTATCAATACCCAAAAGCGGAGCGATAATTACTGCAATAACCATAGCCACCACAATAGTAATACGCCCAACGTTCACTACTTTCTTTTCATCGGCATCGGGCTGTAAACGCTTTTTAAAAATATCTAATGAGAAAATAGTGGAGATGCTGTTGGCTTTACCGGCCAGAGAAGCCACCACCGCGGCTGTTAGGGCCGCAAAGGCCAGTCCTTTTAAGCCCACAGGTAGTAAGTTCAGCAAAAGAGGATAAGCCTTATCGGGGTTGAGGTCGGCACCTGTACCCATAGCATTGGTTATGTCGCCACCTTGCCGGTAAAGCACAAAGGCGGCAATGCCGGGCAGCACAACAATTACCGGCATTAGTAATTTTAAAAAGGCAGCAAACAATAAGCCGTTGCGCGCTGTGGGCAAGTTGGCCCCTAAAGCGCGTTGCGTTATATATTGGTTACAGCCCCAATAATTAAGATTGGCAATCCACATGCCACCGAGCAGCACCGTTAGACCCGGTAAATCAATGTAATTGGGGTTATCCTTTTTTAATACCATATGAAAATGGTCGCCTGCGTTTTGTAATAACAGGTTAAAGCCGCTGAGTACACCGTGGCCCCCGAACTTGGCAGCAACCAGGTTAAGCGCTAAATACGTAGTGGCCAAACCGCCCAAAACCAGAAAGAACACCTGGATGATATCGGTATAACCTATAACCTTCATACCGCCAAGGGTGATAACCACGGCAAATAGGGCAAGGCCATACATACAGTAAGTAATAGGTAAACCGGAGATACTGCTAACCGCCAGGGCGCCCAGGTAAAGTATAGAAGTAAGGTTAACCACTACATAAAGTAAAAGCCAAAACACCGCCATTATCATAGCCACGGTGCCGTTATACCGCTGGTGTAAAAACTGCGGCATGGTATATATTTTATTCTTGAGGTAAACGGGCATGAAGAAAACGGCCACTATAATTAATGTAGCAGCGGCCATCCATTCATAACTGGCAATGGCAAGTCCCATTTTAAAACCTGAGCCGCTCATGCCTATGAACTGCTCCGCACTAATGTTAGAGGCTATAAGCGAGGCCCCAATGGCCCACCAGGTAAGTTGGCCTTCTGCCAGAAAATAGTCAGTGGAGTTTTCAGCCGCTTTTCTTTTGCGCTGGTAAATCCACAGGCCAAAACCGGCCACAATTAAAAAGTAAATCAGGAATACAATGTAATCGGGGGCGCTTAGCAAATGCATTGGTCGGGGTTTGTGTGAACGTAAATAAAAATCTGAAATTGACCCACTATTATTTATGGTTTTAAAATCATGCTTCCGCAAAAGCAGGGTGGCATATTGCATGCAGAAAAACGTATAATTGCTATATGAGAAAATTCTTCCTTCTGCTATTGATTTTTGTTGCCGGTATTGCTACCGCACAGGTTAAAGAAATGTTGTACGCCGGCCCGCCGGTTTTTCACGGGGCTAAAGTGGTGGGCAATTACCCCAATACTGATTTTTTGTTTACCGTGCCTGCTACAGGGGAACGGCCGATTATTTTTTCAGCAGAAAACCTGCCCACCGGTTTAAAACTGGATGAGGCAACCGGCATTATAAGCGGCAAAGCCGGCAGTAAAGGCACTTATACAGTAAAGATAAAGGCTTTTAATGCAAAAGGGCAGTCTACTGAAGAACTTAAAATTGAAGTGGGCGATTTATTATGCCTTACCCCGCCAATGGGCTGGAACAGCTGGAATGTTTTTACGCGCGACATAGATGAAAAAATGTTGTTGGAAATGGCAGATGCTATGGTAAGTACCGGTATGCGCGATTTGGGCTACCAATACATTAACATTGATGATTTCTGGCATGCGGATACCAGAGATTCCTTGGGTAACCCCGTGGCTAATCCTTCAAAGTTTCCGCATGGTATTAAATATATTGCAGATTATGTGCATGCAAAAGGGCTGAAGTTGGGCATTTATTCCTGCGCGGGAAATATGACATGCGGCCGCTGCTTTGGCGGTTACGAGCACGAAGAAATTGATGCTAAAAAATATGCAGAGTGGGGTGTTGATTTATTAAAGTATGATTATTGCTACGCACCATGGACCCGCAAACCGGCAAAGGAGCGTTACACCGCCATGGGCACCGCCCTGCGTAACTCAGGCCGGTCAATAGTTTTTAGTGTGTGCGAGTGGGGTATTCGCAAACCCTGGTTATGGGCGCATCAAACAGGCGGAAGTTACTGGCGCACTACACCCGATATTTTTGATAGCTGGCACAGTGGCAGCCCCTGGCAAATGAGCGTAATGGAGATTGTGCGCCGCAACCAGAAACTGGCAAAGTACGCAGGGCCCGGCCATTGGAACGACCCTGATATGCTGATAGTAGGTAATTATGGTAAAGGCAAGGCCACCAGTGCAAGTGGACATTTTAAGGGAATGACGGACACAGAATACCGGAGTCATATGGCCTTGTGGTGTATGTTTTCTTCTCCGCTGCTTACCAGTTGCGATTTGCGTGGCATGAATGAAGCCACTTATAACATACTGATGGATACCCAACTGCTGCAAATTAACCAGGATGAAATGGGGGAGCAGGCTAAATTGGTTGCGGTACAAAAGGGGGTAAGGCTGTATAAAAAGAATCTTACCGGTAACCGCCAGGCTTTAATGTTGTTTAATACAACAGCAAACGTCGTAACTGTTCCCGCCGATTACTTTGGACACAAGTGGGGCCTGAAAGAGTCTGCGGAGTTACAGCCTCATGGGGTTAAGGTTTTTATCGCCGCTAAATAGCGCTGTATGACATTTGAAGAATATCGCCAATATGATGCCACTGCCCTTGCCGCGCTGGTTAAGAGTAAGGCAATAACAGCGGCTGAACTTTTGCAAATCGCCATTAAACGGGCTGAGGAGGTTAACCCGAAGATTAATGCCATTGTTACCCCCTTGCACGAATTTGCCCAAGGGCAATTGACACAGGTGGATAGCACGGCTCCATTTGCAGGAGTTCCTTATTTAATAAAAGACCTTGGACCACAACTTAAGGGCACGCGCTATACACAAGCCAGCCGGTTATTAAAGGATAATATATCTCAGGAAAACTCTGAGGTGGCCAACCGTATCATTAAATCGGGCCTTATCATTTTTGGCAAAACCAATACTTCTGAGTTTGGCTTAAACCCTTTTGTGGAGAATGAATTATTTGGCTCCAGTAATAACCCCTGGGATTTAGAAAGAACAACAGGTGGCAGTAGCGGTGGTAGTGGTGCGGCAGTTGCAGCGGGCATTGTACCTATGGCCAGCGCTAACGATGGTGGTGGCTCAATACGTATACCGGCAAGTTGCAATGGGCTGTTTGGGATGAAACCAACACGCGGACGCGTGACGCTGGGTCCGCAGGTGGGTGAGATGTGGAGCGGTGCGGTAAGCGAAGGTTGTGTTTCCCGCTCTATCTGCGATTCAGCTTTATACCTGGATTGCATTGAGGGTTCTATGGATGGCGACCCTTATATCATACAAAAACCGGAGCGCCCATATGCCGAAGAAGTAACAATTGCCCCGGGTAAATTAAAGATTGGCTACAGCCTGCAAATACCGGAAGGACTTGGTGCGCCGCAATCGGAAGAGAACAAAAAGGCAATTGCACACACCGTGCAGTTGCTGCGCGATTTAGGCCATGATGTAGAAGAGGTGGAATTACCTTTTGATAAAGCGTTGCTAACGGACCTGCTATATATGTTGGTGATGGGCGAGTTGTCATCCGCACTTGAATACATAGGCGAGCAAAGAGGCCGTAAGCCGAAATACCATGAAGTAGAGCCTAACACCTGGCTGTTGTATAAACTGGGGAGGGCTTTTTCAGCAGCTGATTTTACACTGGCGCGCATCCGTTGGAATGAAATGGGCCGCGCCATGGCAAAGTTCCATTCTCAATATCATTTTTTATTGACACCCACCCTGGGCATGCAGCCTTTTAAAACCGGCGCTTTACAAACAAGCAAAATAGAGGACAGCGCCCTTAGATTAATGAATGCTTTGGGTATTTCGCAGGTGGTTAAATACACGGGCTTGATTGAAAAAATTGCTTCTAAAATTTTTGCATGGATACCTTACCCGCCTTTGGCAAATATCACGGGGCAGCCTTCTATGTCCGTGCCATTATATTGGAGTGATGATAAATTACCTGTAGGCGTTATGTTTACGGGTAAGATGAATGATGAGGGCACTATGTTTCGTTTAGCAGCGCAGTTGGAAAAAGCGGACCCTTGGTTTAACAAAGTGCCGGCCTTATAAATGCAATTTCAATTATTGTATCTACAATTATTTTGCTAATTTTGCATCATGGGCCTGGAGGACGACATACAGCAAAAGAAATTCAATACTGAGTACGAGAAGGCGGCCGTTAACGTGCTGTACACTGCCAGTTGGCTGCATAACCTTAATGCGGCGCGCTTTAAAAAGCATGGCATAACCCCTGAGCAATTCAATGTACTAAGAATATTAAGAGGTTCTTTCCCCAAGGCTTTAATGCTCTCCGATATTACCTGCCGTATGGTGGATAAAAGCAGTAATGCCACCCGGCTGGTAGAAAAGCTTCGCCAGAAGGGATTGGTTACCCGTGAAACCTGCCCTAACAACCGCCGCCAGGTAGATATTACTATAACTGAGAAGGGTTTAGCCATACTTACTAAAATTGATAATGAAAGCGAAGAGTGGTTAGCCACTCTTAAGGGCATTACCGCCGCCGAGGCAAAAGAACTTAACCGTATACTGGATAAGTTAAGAAAATAAAATTTTTTACTACAATAGTTGTATATACAACTATTGTTATTACCTTTGTGCCGTCAAACAAAATTCAATAACCATAAAAAATCAAAGTATATGAGCGCCAAAAAATGGACAATCGACCCGCTGCACAGCGACATTCACTTTAAAGTGAAGCACTTAATGATTAACACCGTAACCGGCAAATTCAAATCTTTCGCGGGTAGCCTTGAGCATGCAAAAGAGGACTTTACAGACGCTAAAGTTCAGTTTACGGCAGATATTGCCTCTATTGATACCGGAATGGAGATGCGCGATAACCACCTAAAGAGTGATGACTTCTTTAATGCTGAAAAATTCCCGCAATTGAAGTTTGAATCAACCTCTTTTGAAAAGAAAAGCGATTCGGAATACCTGCTTAAAGGCAATATGACTGTACGCGATATTACCCGCCCCATTGAGTTAACTGCTGAGTACGGTGGCCAAATGGGTGACTTTTATGGCAATACCAAAGCCGGTTTCGAAATAAGCGGTAAGCTGAAAAGGAAAGATTTTGGTTTAAATTGGGATGCAGTTACTGAAGCAGGTGGTGTAGTGGTAAGCGATGAAGTGAAATTGCACCTGAACGTACAGTTACAGCTTGAAAAAGCGGCTGAAAACACACCAGTTACCGCATAACCTTCGTTTTTCTTGTATTACCTTAATACTTTATACTGATTACTTAAAACCTGTAACATGAAAACGGTTCTTCATAAAGCGGACGAAAGAGGCCGGGCCGATTATGGTTGGCTACAGGCCCGCTATTATTTCAGTTTTGCCAATCATTACGACCCTTCCAAAGTTCATTTTGGTTTGCTGCGTGTTTTGAATGACGACCGTGTGGCGCCCGGCCAGGGCTTTGGCACGCACCCGCATGATAACATGGAGATAATAACAATACCGCTGAAAGGGGTTATAAGTCATAAAGATAGCATGGGCAACTCAGGTAATATTAAAGCCGGAGACGTACAGATTATGAGTGCAGGTAGTGGCGTTACTCACTCTGAGTTTAACGGATCTGCCACTGAAGAATTGAACCTTTTTCAAATCTGGATTTTCCCAAAAGAAAGGAACATAAAACCGCGTTACGACCAACGCACGTATACAGTTGCTGAACGTCAGGGTAAATTCCAGCTTTTAGTATCGCCGGGTAAAGAAGAAAGCACCCTTTGGATAAACCAGGATGCATGGTTAAGCATGGGTAATTTTACTGCCGGCGAATCGGCTACCTACAAACTGCATTCACCAAACAATGGAGTATATATGGTAGTAGTGAATGGCGAGGTGGAAGTAGCGGGTCAAAAACTCACCGACCGTGATGCCATAGGTATTTATGATACTGATAGTATTGAGGTTAAAGTGAACAAAGACTGTGAATTATTGTTGATTGATGTGCCAATGGCTTAATATAGTTTTCGTAAGGCCAATAGGGATTGCGTCTCTGTTGGCCTTCTTTTAAATTACGTTTATGAAAATCACCATTATTTCCGGCAGCCCGCGTAAGCAAAGTGTAACCGTGCGTGTAGCGCGCTTCCTTCAAAAATATTTGCAGGAAAAATACCCTGCGCATCAATACACTTTAGTTGCCATGAGCGAACATCCGCTTGATTTTGTAGATAAGGTATGGTCAACAATTAACGATGTGCCTGAAGAACATAAGGCGTTGGCGCAATCTATTTTTGAGGCCGATGCCTTTATACTGGTAACTCCGGAGTATAACGGTGGTTATTCCACTGCTTTAAAAAACCTGCTGGACCATTTTCCGAAACAAAGCAAAAAAGTGTTTGGCATAAGCACGGCTTCTCCGGGGGCAATGGGTGGTATGCGTGCTGCACAGCAAATGCAGAATATGATTTGCGGTTTGTTTGGTATACCTTGCCCTAACATGCTTATTGTTCCTGCTGTTGACAAAAAGTTCAATGCTGAATCTGAATTGGTGGAAGACTCCTTCTGCAATACGGTTCACACCTTTGCCAATGAGTTTGTATGGCTGGCAGAAGCGGTATTTAACAGCAAAAACGCTGCTAAGTAGCCTCCTACTGTTTTACAAAGCGAGCTATTCCTCTGTCGGTTCTCAGTATATAAATGCCCGCCGGCATGTCGGCAACATTCAGGTTGTTAGAATATTTGGGGAAGCTCTTCACCGTTCTTCCTGTAATGTCGGTAATATCAATTTCGCCAATGTTCTCACTATCTGAATCCACGTATAATAGATCACTCGCGGGATTTGGATATAATTTCAAGGCGTTGCTGTAAGAGGGAGTTTCGCTTATACCTGTACTTATTTGTCCATTCCATACAGGAACATCGCTGCACAATAATTGGTTAGGGGTTGAGCCGTATTGATTTTGCCAAAGGTTTAGTTTTTCAGTATGGGTGGCCCAAACGATGTGCCCGTCATCAATCAAAGGCTTGAGCGAGTCGCAAATTTGTGCAGCGTATTTTATAAGTAAAGGGTTAAGGTCGCGAACATTCCATTGTATACAGGCCGTATAAAAGCTACCGGCCGGCAGCTGGCCGTTGTTTATTTCGTAACTGAATTCACGAAGTTGATTCACTATACTGCTTACCACATCTGTTATGGTATCGTGCAGTAAAGGGGCGCATCCGTTTCCAATTAAAACCAAATGGCGGTTTGTGTTGTGGTTGAAAATGGCATGTATCGTATCCGGTTTCCAGGCACCGTAAGTATTCAAATCATCGCCTGAATGGTTAGGAGTTCCTCCGCCCCAAACCACATCAAACTGCCACTTCATATTGTTATGAACTTTACCCGGCAGGCTATCCTGCATATCTGTCCAATTACTTCCCGGCATTGAAGGCGTCATTACGGTGTCATATAGAAAACCGCCTACAATGTTAGAAGGTGTAATCCCTATTTGCTGATAGTACCAAACTACGTCCGTTTCATTCTTCTGTGTTTTGTGGGCGTGTACGTCCTGTTCTATAAGCCCATTGTTATCATCACGCATCCATTGGCAGACGTTTTTGCCGTTAGTAGAGGGTGTTCCATTATCGTACAGTTTAACACCGTCTAAAAAACGCCAATCACTTTGAAAATTGTATTTGGCTCCTTTTGCTCGCAGGGTATCGCACATTTGCACAAGCAGTGCCCTGTATTTGGTAAACGTGTCAAGCTTTTGGTTGTAACTGTTTCCAAAGCCGCCGTCAGTTTCCTCGTTGTGCGAGTTAAAATTCAGGTAAAGGGGGGTAATGGTTTGTGCTTCTAACCCGATAGAAGCTATAGCAAATACCAGCAGTAGAATCTGTTTCATACTCCGTTTGACGATTTCGTTTAACAAAGGTTTAACAACTACAGAAAAAAGTTAATTTGGGCTTATGGAAGAAATTAAAGAATACACCAACGGAGAAGTGACCATTGTTTGGAATGCATCGCGCTGCCAGCATTCCGGAAACTGTGTCCGTGGCTTACCTTCAGTATTTAAGGCTAAGCAGAAACCCTGGATTACACCGCAGGGTGCAACCACCGGCGAGATTGTAGAGCAGGTACAAAAGTGCCCAAGCGGCGCCTTAACCTTTTATATGAATAAGGATAAGTAATTCATTAGTCCGTTTACCCGAATGCTTTACATTTGGATAAACTTCGCTTAATGAAAATAAGAGCTTTACTCTCCCTTCTTTTATTGGGTCAATTGGTTTTTGCCTCACAAAACCGCAAGGTATTACTGCTGGGTATTGATGGTTGCCGTTCCGATGCCTTCCAACAGGCCAATACACCCAATATAGATGCCCTGCTGCCTAACAGCTTATACTGTTACGATACCTGGCATGTAGGTATTACCTGGTCAGGCCCTTCCTGGTCCAGTATTCTTACGGGCGTTAACTGGAACAAGCACCTGGTAACCAGCAATTCTTTTACTGCTTCCGATTTTGTGCAATACCCACCTATCCCAACATTGGCTAAACAAGTTAACCCATCGCTTAATTCTTCAATAATTGCGGAGTGGGATCCACTTATTGATAACATTACCAATGGGGGCTGGTCGCGCACTATAAGAACAGTAGACGGTAGTACATATCCTACGGCCGATTCTGCGGTGGTTGAATTGCAGAACCCCGATATCGATTTACTGTTTACCTACTTTGATGCGGTGGATTTAGCAGGCCATACCACCACTTTTTCTCCTTCTAATCCGTTTTACATTAACGCTATTCAAAGGGTAGATACCGCCATAGGGCAGGTGCTTGCAGCTTTGCATAACAGGCCAACTTATGCCAATGAAGATTGGTTGATTTTGATAGTTACCGACCATGGCGGCACAAGCTTTTTTCATGGGGGCAACTCAAACGAAGAGCGGCACATTTGGTGGATTGCCTCCGGTAGTGCCGTGCCTCATCAGCAGTTAAGTATGCAGGACCCCGGCACCTATAATTGCGGGGGCAATAATGTTTTTGATACAACCTGTGTAGATGCAGTTAAGCTTAAAGCTGCCCCGGCACAAAACGATGCGGCTGTTACCGCACTGCACCATTTAATATATACCAGCGGCATAAACCCCGAAACAAAACCTGAATGGAATTTAGATGGAAAGTCATGGCTGCTGAATCCTGACGGTATAGCAGAAAATGAAAATGCGCGGGTGAGCATTTATCCCAACCCTGCTTCTGATAAATTGTTTATCGATAACACAACCGAATATTCCTCAGTTGCCGTTTACGATTACAATGGGCGGCTGGTATTGCAACAAGCTAAAACCAGTAACTCTGTTGATGTAAGCACGCTACCTTGCGGCACATACACGCTGCAACTAACTAACGCAAACAAAAAGGTGAACCAGCAGTTTACGATTGTTCGATAAAGAAGATTGATGTTAGCATTCTTACCGGCAAGTATCCCGTTCTGTATTTGTATTATCTAAATACTAACTACTTGCTACCCACTTCTTACAACTTGCTACTAACTACTGTAAATCCAACCCAAACTTGCGTGAGGTTTCTTTGGCCAGTTCATAGCCGGCGTCCGCGTGGCGTATAACGCCCATAGCAGGATCGTTATGCAACACGCGCTTTAAGCGGCGGGCGGCATCCTCTGTTCCATCGGCAACAATTACCATACCTGCGTGTAAGGAGTAGCCCATACCTACACCACCACCATGGTGGAAACTTACCCAGCTGGCTCCGCCTGCTGTGTTTATCAGGGCATTTAATATCGGCCAATCGGCTACGGCATCGCTGCCGTCCTTCATCGCCTCGGTTTCGCGGTTAGGTGAAGCCACGCTGCCCGTATCTAAATGGTCGCGTCCTATTACAATTGGTGCCTTAACCTTGCCTTCTTTTACTAACTGGTTAAATGCAAGCCCTGCCTTCTCGCGGTCGCCCATGCCCAGCCAGCATATACGGGCCGGTAGACCTTGAAAGGCTATTTTTGATTTGGCCATGCGTAACCAGCGATGCAGGCCCGTGTTATCAGGGAAAAGCTCTTTCAGTTTTTCATCGCATACATAAATGTCGTTAGGGTCTCCGCTCAATGCTACAAAACGGAAAGGCCCTTTACCTTCGCAAAACAGCGGACGCACATAAGCAGGCACAAAACCCGGAAAGTCGAATGCATTCATCACACCGCGCTTATCCTTTGCCTGTCCGCGTATGTTATTGCCGTAATCAAATGTTATGGCTCCGCGTTTTTGCAATTCAAGCATTAAGGTTACATGCTTTGCAATAGTATCCAGCGAGCGTTCAATATATTCCTGCGGGTTTGCTTCGCGTATTAGTTTGGCCTCTTCTACACTTAACCCCTCCGGGAAATAGCCAATCAATTCATCATGCGCTGAGGTTTGATCTGTTAAAGTGTCGGGGGTTATGTTTCTTTCAATAAGTCGTTGTAATAAATCAACTGCATTGCAGCAAACACCTATCGAAAGGGCTTCTTCATTTTCCTTCGCCTCAAGCGCCCAACCAATGGCCTCGTCAATATCGTGGGTGTACTTATCTAAATAACGTGTTTCAATTCTTTTTTTAATGCGCCATTCTTCCATTTCAGCGGCAAGGCAAACCCCTTCATTCATGGTTATAGCCAGTGGTTGAGCGCCACCCATGCCCCCTAAACCTGCCGTTACATTTAAAGTGCCGCGCAAGCTTCCTTCATAGTGCTGCTGCGCTAATGATAAATAAGTTTCATAAGTACCCTGCACTATCCCCTGGCTGCCGATGTATATCCAGCTACCGGCCGTCATTTGGCCATACATCATCAGGCCCTTCTTTTCCAACTCGCGAAAATGTTCCCAGGTAGCCCATTTACCTACCAGGTTGCTGTTGGCAATAAGCACACGGGGCGCATCCTTATGCGAGCGCAATACCCCTACGGGTTTGCCACTTTGCACAATCAGCGTTTCATCTTCTTCAAGGTCCTGCAGGCTTTCCACAATTTTATCAAAGGCTTCCCAGTTGCGGGCAGCCTTGCCAAGTCCACCGTACACAATCAAGTCCTCAGGTCGTTCTGCCACTTCGGGGTCAAGGTTATTGCAAAGCATGCGCAGGGCCGCTTCCTGTATCCAACCTTTACAACTCAATTCTGTTCCACGCGCAGCGCGTATCGTTTTTGTTTTATTTGATTCCATAATTATAGAGGGGCGAATTTAGGGTATTACGCTAAAAATAAGCAGGTGTCGTTTTTTTCATTTTAACTCCTTACTTTGCAATCCACTAAAAACCAATATTATGAAAGTCCTCAAAATTATCGGAATAATTGTGCTGGTGCTGGTAGCGGCTGTGCTTATTGCCGGCCTTATTGCACCTAAAGATTTTGACGTTAAACGCGACATTGTTGTTAATGCGCCCGAAGATGTTGTGTATAAAAACATCAGCAGCCTGCAGGCTTTTAATAAGTGGAATCCCTGGGCTAAGCTTGATCCTAACCAAACCGTTAGAGACAGCGGTGTTGACGGCCAGGTGGGTTCTTCGCACTACTGGAAAGGTAACGACTCAGTAGGCGAGGGGCAGATGACTTTAACCAAAGTAGAAGCCAATAAAGGGGTGGAATACGATTTGCATTTTATGAAACCCTTCGAATCGCACAATACTGCTTATATGAATATGGAAAAAGCAGAAGGCGGTTATAAGGTTACCTGGGGAATGAAAGGCCACATGCCTTTCCCTTTTAATGCTATGGGTCTTTTCATGAATATGGATAAGCAGGTAGGTAAAGATTTTGAATCGGGCCTGGCTACCTTAAAGTCAATGTGTGAATCGGCACCTGCTTCTGCCGTTACTTATGAAATAAAAGAAACAGATTGGCCGGAAACCAACGCCTTATCTGTTCGCCAGGTAGTTAAGTTTCAGGACATGAACAACTTCTTTGGCACCAATTATCCTAAAATGGATGAGGCAATAAAGAAGGCCGGTGCAAAGGCAGGAATTCCAATCGGCATTTATTACAAATATGACGAGGAAAAAGGCGAAGCCGACGTGGCCGCGGCTATACCGGTTGATGCTAAAAAAGATTTTGGTAAGGAGTTTACGCTTATCAACCTACCTGCCGGTAAAGCTTATCTTATAGATTATTGGGGCGATTATTCTAACATGAAGGCGCCATATGATGCGATGGCAAAATTTTTACAGGAGAACTTTAAGCGCGATGATCCTGATATGGTGGTTGAGCAGTACATTACCGACCCTATGACTGAAAAGGACCCTGCCAAGTGGCATACAGCAATCTACTTTTTTGTGAAAAATGAAGTTGCAGCCAAATAGGTAATTGCCGTTTTCTATAAAACAAAAAGGGCTCCCACCGGAGCCCTTTTTGTTTATTCTTTTTCCATTACGTTGCTTTGGTGGCGTATGCTTTCATTATGTATTTGCTGAAATAGCTTCAATAAAAATTCTTCTGTTAAACCGCCGGTTCTGCCTTTTTCAAGTGCGCGTTTTACAATATATGCCCAACGTTCAGATTGGTGAATGGCCAAATGGTTTACTTTTTTCAGGCTTCCTATCTGCTCCGAAATTCCCATACGTTCGCTCAGCAATTCAATAATATAATCATCAATACGGTCAACCCGCGCGCGTAAATCGCGTAAAGGTTGTAATTCGTCGGTCGTAATTTTAGGCTGTCGTACTATCAGCGCATTTAAAATTTCGGCAAGCCTCTGCGGTGTTACCTGTTGTTTTGCATCACTCCAGGCTTTGTCAGGGTTGCGGTGGCTTTCAATCATCAGGCCGTCGAAACCCATGTCCATACCCTGCTGCGCCAGCATATAAATCATATCGCGGCTACCGCCCATATGAGATGGGTCAACAATTATCGGTATTTCCGGGTAGCGTCGGCGCAATTCTATAGGTATCTCCCACATTGGCGGGTTACGGTAAACTGTTTTTTCGTAAGATGAAAACCCGCGATGGATAGCACCCAGTTTTTTTATTCCTACGGCATTCAGTCTTTCAATAGCGCCTAGCCACAGTTCCAGGTCGGGGTTAACCGGGTTTTTTACCAGTACCGGTATATCCACGCCTTTCAATGAGTCAGCAATTTCCTGCACTGCAAATGGCGATACTGTGGTTCTGGCACCTATCCACAAAACATCAATTTCAGCTTTCAGGGCTGCCTCCACATGTTCGGGGTTGGCCACTTCAACGGTTACGGGCAGGCCTACTTCTTTTCCGGCGCTTTTAAGCCATGGCAGGCCTATTTCACCTACCCCTTCAAAGCTGTTTGGGCGGGTGCGCGGTTTCCAGATACCGCCTCTTATCAAGTGTATTTTATCGCCGGCGTTCTCAATCAGTTGCCTTACGGTATCAAAAACCTGCTCCTCACCCTCCACACTGCAAGGGCCTGTAACAATATAAGGCTTGGTTTTTACACCGCTCCATTGCTCAAGCGGTGTAATGTTGAATTTAGATGACATGTTGCGAAATTAATGGAATACTTCAGAGCATCTTTATACGAACAAAATCATTGCTAATAGGTTTTTAATAATTGTATTTTAGTTCTGTTATGCAGCAAGAAGCTTTTGATTATATCGTGATAGGCTCCGGCTTTGGGGGCAGCGTTAGCGCAATGCGCCTGGCCGAAAAGGGGTATTCAGTGTTGGTAATTGAAAAAGGCCGCCGTTGGCAACCGAAGGAGTTCCCCAAAACGGATTGGAATTTACCTAAGTATTTATGGATGCCGTTTTTAAAATGGTTCGGTATTCAAAAGCTCACCTTTTTTAACGAGGTATTTGTAATTAGCGGTGTTGGCGTGGGTGGCGGCTCTTTGGTGTATGCCAATACACATATGATGCCCCGCGAAAGCTTTTATTCCAACAAATTGTGGAGCCATTTTAAGGATTGGAAAACGGTACTTACACCGTACTTTGAGCGGGCCAAGTTTATGTTGGGTACTACCCAGTATAAAAAAGATAACCCTGAAGATATTGTGCTTAAGGAGGTAGCCGCCGAAATGGGCAAGGCAGATTCCTTTAAAAGTGTAGACGGGGTTGGTGTTTACCTTGGTGATTCAGCCAAAGAAACTGACCCCTATTTTAAAGGGCTGGGCCCGTTACGCAGGGGGTGTACTGAATGTGCCGCCTGTATGGTAGGCTGCCGTGTTGGCGCAAAAAATACGCTGGATAAAAACTATTTGTGGTTTGCTGAAAATATGTTCGGCGCGCAGGTGCTGGCAGAAACCTTAGTGGAAAAGATTGAGCACATAAATGGCGAGTATTATATCCACACAAAAAGTTCCACTTCCTGGTTTTCGAAAAACAGGAAGGTCTATCGTTCAAAGGGTTTGATAGTTAGCGGTGGAGTGCTTGGCACTGTAGATTTGCTGTTAAAGCAAAAGTATGTTCACCGAACATTGCCTGAACTTTCAGACAAGCTGGGAGAAAATATTTTGACCAATTCTGAAATGCTGAGTGGCGTTGGTGGTGCGGACCGTAAGTTGAATCATGGCCTGGCCATTTCGCGTATTTTCTCACCTGATGAAAATACGCAAATTGAAATCTGCAAGTTTCCTGATGGCAGCGGTGCGATGATGCACCTTGGCACCTTGGCTGTTGGGCCCGGCTCGCCGCCGGTGCGTACGGCAAAGTTGCTTGGCGCATTGCTAACTCACCCCCTTACTTTTCTCAAGCTGTTCTTTACGAAGGCGCCTTCTGATAAGGGGGTTATCTTCCTGATTATGCAAACGCTTGAAAACTCCATGCGCATTCGCTTGCGCCGCGGTTTGTTTGGCAGCAGTATGAGTATGGTTAACGATAGCAAACAAGGGGTGCCCACCTATATACCCGTAGGCCAGGACGCTTTATACCGTTACGCCAAAAAAGTAAATGGCGTACCTATGAATGCCCTTACAGAGATTACCATGGGGCTGGCCTCTACCGCACACATACTGGGTGGTTGCCCTATGGGTAAAACCAAACAGGAAGGTGTGGTTGATGATTTCTTTCGCGTGCATGGTTACCCAGATATGTATATACTGGATGGCTCGATAATGCCCTGTAATTTGGGTGTTAACCCTTCCTTAACTATTACCACGTTTGCTGAATATGCGATGGACCATATTCCGGCAAAAGACGGAAATGGGGTGAGGTCGCTTGATGAGCGTATGAAGCAAGTTGCCGCAATTGCGTAAATTCATCGGTATGAAGCAAATTCCTCTTCACCGGCTTGATGCGGAACTGCAACAGCCCAAATTTGAAGTGGCTTTGTGGAAGAAGGATGTTTCCAGGTACGATGTATCGCTGCCCCACCGCCATAACTATTATGAGGTGTTGGTTTTTTTAAAAGGTGGCGGCAAGCATGAAATTGATTTTACCGCTTACCCCGTTAAATCTAGTTCTCTTCATTTCGTTTCTGCAAATCAAGTGCATGTAGTTCGCCGTTTGCCGGGTAGCGATGGTTTTAGTTTGCTTTTTGCTGAGGAGTTTCCCGGACCTAATTTTCAATTAAGGGAGTTGGAATTTTATAAGCCGGGCACCCCGCGGGTATTAAATCTTTCCGCTACTGACTTTAAGCAGTTTAATGTTTTATTGGAGGAGATAAAGAAGGAATACTTCTCAAAGAATAAGAGAAAGCGAGAGGTGTTACAGTCGTTAATGCAGGTGCTGCTTATAAGGGCGCAGCGTTGTTACGAACAGCAGGCAGGTGCTAAGCAGCAACCGGTTATAACACAAAGCGAGTTTACCGTAAAGCTGGAAAGGTTGATTGAAAAAAAATATCAGCTGCATTGGCGCGCCGGCGATTATGCCCGCGCACTCAACATGAGTATAATTCATCTCAACAACCTTTGTAAACAGCACTTCTCTAAAAGCACTGAGTCGCTCATACAGGAGAGGTTAATGCTTGAAATTAAACGTGCCCTGGTTTACTCTAACAAAGCCATTAAGGAAATTTGTTTCGAATTGAATTTTGAAGACCCTGCCTACTTCGTACGCTTTTTCAAGAAGCACACGGGTGCTACGCCAATGGAGTACCGCAAATCCATTCATGAATAGGTTAATGCTGCAGCGGTAGGGTAAAGTAAAAGCGCGCTCCCTTTCCTGGTTCGCTTTCAATCCAGATTTTTCCGCCGTGGCGCTCAATAATTTTTTTGCAGGTTGAAAGTCCTAACCCGGTGCCCGGGTATTCAGCGCGGGTGTGCAGGCGGTGGAAGGGCTCAAATATCCGCTGCTGATGTTTAGGGTCAATGCCAATGCCGTTATCGGCAAAGCAATAGGTAAGGTGATGATTGCTTTTTTCGCAGCTGATGTTTACCACCGGTTCAGCAGACCGGTTGTATTTGATAGCGTTCAGAATAAGATTTTGAATAACCAACTGTAGCAGGTTTTTGTCTGCTTCGGCTTCATGTAATTCAGTAGCGTTAACCGAAGCGTTTTTCTCATCCAGTTCAAGGCGCACGCTGCGTTTAACTTCGCTAACCAAATCGTTCATGCCAATCCGCGTTTTATTCAACTCCGTTCGTGTAATGCGCGAATAGGAGAGGAGGTCTTTTATTAGTTGGGATAAGTTAATGGCTCCCCGGTTGGCAAACTCAATGTATTCATCGGCTTCGGCGTCTAGTTTACCTGCATACTTTCTCTTCAGTAACTGCATGTAGTTGGCAATCATCCGCAGTGGCTCCTGCAAATCATGCGAGGAGACAAATGCAAAAGTTTCAAGGTCTGCATTGCTGCGTTCCAGTTCACGTGTGCGTTCCTCTAACTGTAACTGATAGTTCTTGCTGCGGCGTATATCCCTTGTTTGGCTAAGCACCACCGCGGTTTCACCGTCTTCGCTTTGCAGGGGCACAAAAATAGTTTCAATCCAAATGTAGTTGCCGTTCTTATGCCTCAGCCTGTATTGTATAGGGTGTTGCAGTGATGGGTGGTTGGGCACCTTCAGGTTCAGCGTTCTTACAATGTGTTTGTCATCGGGGTGCGTTATTTCGTAAGGTTTGTGGCCAACCATTTCTTCGGCCTCGTAACCCAATAGCCTTTTTATAGATGGGCTGGCAAACTCCAGGGTTCCATCAGAGCTATGAACGCATATCAGGTCAAAAGAGTGCTCGGCAAGTAATCGGTATTTCTGCTCGCTGTCGGTTAGCCGCTCTTCGATAGCAAAACGGTAGCGGATAAGTATATACTGTGCTAATGCTGCCAGAATGTAGGTAGCGTAAAAATCGAAGCCTGCTTTGGCGCTGCCTTCGGTAAGCAGAGATATTGCCAGCAGAAAACTATTGACAACACCCGTATGCAGAAAGTATGATTTTTGCGTACGGAAAAACCAACCGGAAATTGTATAAACCACTACAAACTGGTAAGCATACTGTTGGCTAAAACCTGTGCCATACAATATGTAAATATTACCGATGTTCAGCAGGTAGATAAGGCTGTAAGCAAACTCTTTGTAGTATTTTCTTGATTGGCTTACAAAGGTTAGAATAGAGAACAGAACCAGCGCATAGATGGCATCAAGCCAGTTAACAGCACGGTGGCTTATAACACCTTTCATGGGTTCATTTTCCGCCAACAGCGCAAAGGCAAAAAAGCCAAAGGCGGCTACCAGCAAAAGGTACCTGGCCGTTGTTACTTCATCCTGTATTAGTTCTGAAGAGCCTCTGTATATGCGTTGAAAAATGCCGTTCATCCGGGTGTTGCGGGCATGAATATAACACGGCAGAAATGGAAATGTATAGTAGTAAGGACTTTTTAATATTTGTCCATACTTTCATCTATTTCGCCGGCCCAGGCCAGTATGCCGCCTTTAAGATTATAGACGTTCTCCAATTGTAGTTCCTGTGCAATGTAATTGCAAACCTGCCCGCTACGGCTTCCGCTGCGGCAGTAAACTACCACAGGCTTATCCTTCGCAATTTTATCCAGAGAAACAGGTATTTCCCCCATGGGTATTTTGTCGCCCCCTATGTCGGCCATTTCATGCTCGTAAGGTTCTCGAACATCAACAAGCTGAAAGTTCTCTTTGTTATCCAGCATGGCCTTTAATTCCTGAACGGTTTTTTCTTTCATATGTGGTTTCTGCAATAAAGTTAATCAATAATCATGCAAGCGCCTACAGTAACGTTGGTGGCTTCATCTATCAGTATGAAGCTGCCGGTGTCTCTGTTTTTAGTGTAGGCATCAAAAAACAAAGGTGCCGTGGTTCTTAAGCTAATGCGCCCCACATCATTCATTCCTATAACGGCATTTTCAGTAATGCGGTGCAGGGTGTTAATGTCCAGTTTGTATTTAATATCCTTAACTACGGCGCGTACATCTTTACTGGTATGCTTAAGGGCATATTTGCCGTTTAGCTGCAGTGGCTTATCGCTCATCCAGCATATCATGGCATCAATATCCTGCGATTGCTGCGGCACATTTCCTTCGCGTACCAGCATATCTCCGCGCGAAATATCAATATCATCTTCAAGGGTAACAGTAACCGAAAGCGGTGCAAAAGCCTGGCTAAGCTGCTGTCCGTCTAATTCCACCGTTTTTACCTTGGTGCTAAAGCCGGAAGGCATTACCAGCACTTTATCGCCGGGGCGTATTACGCCGCTTGACAGGCGGCCGGCATACCCGCGGTAATCATGAAAGTCATCGGAGTAAGGGCGAATAACATACTGCACCGGAAAACGCATGTCAATATGGTTAATATCGCTTGCAATGTGTATGTTCTCTAGCAGATACATCAGCGTAACGCCCTCATACCATTTCATTTTTTCGGAGCGGTGTACCACATTGTCTCCGTTTAGCGCCGATATTGGCAAAAAGTGAATGTCCACTGTTTTTAAACGGGTGGCAAATTCCCTGTATTCATCTACTATGCGCTCAAATACTTTTCTGTCATAGTCTACCAGGTCCATTTTATTAATGCAAAGCGCAATGTGCGGTATGCCCAACAGTGAGGCGATGATAGAATGCCTCTTGGTTTGTTCAACTATACCCTGGCGGGCATCTACCAGAATAATAGCCAGGTTGGCCGTTGATGCACCCGTTACCATGTTGCGGGTGTACTGAATGTGCCCCGGGGTATCGGCTATTATAAACTTGCGTTTTGGCGTGCTGAAATACCGGTAAGCCACATCTATGGTTATTCCCTGCTCGCGCTCGGCACGCAGGCCGTCAGTCAGCAAGGCCAGGTTAACGGTACTCTCTCCTCTTCTTTCAGATGTTGCCTTTATGTTCTCGTACTGATCTTCAAAAATTGATTTGCTGTCGTAAAGCAATCTGCCAATCAGGGTAGATTTTCCATCATCTACGCTACCGGCAGTGGTAAAGCGCAGCAACTCCATGTTCAGGTAGCTTTTGCTATCAAACTTTTCAACCGTTTCGTTTTGCTTATAAGTGCCGTTATCGCTCATTGTCATCACATTCAAAATTGGTAATTAGAAGTAGCCCTCTTTTTTTCTGTCCTCCATGCTGGTTTCGCTACGCTTATCATCAGCCCTTCCACCGCGTTCGGTGGTTCTTGAAGCAGCTACTTCCTGTATGATATCATCCAAAGATGAAGCAGTAGAAAAAGTAGCGCCGGTAGAAGTGATGTCGCCAATGGTTCTAAAGCGCACTACTTGTTCCTCTGCCACTTCGTTAGGCTTCATCGGTATATAGGGGCTTTCGGCCAGCCAAACGCCATCGCGGTTAAATACTTTGCGCTTGTGGCTGAAGTACAGGCTTGGCATTTCAATACCTTCCATGGCTAAATACTGCCATACGTCAAGTTCTGTCCAGTTAGAAATAGGGAATACTCTGAAGTGCTCCCCCTGGTGCATTTTACCATTAAACAGATTCCAAAGTTCGGGACGCTGGTTTTTGGGATCCCATTGGCCAAACTCATCGCGGTGCGAAAAGAAACGTTCCTTTGCGCGGGCCTTTTCTTCGTCGCGCCTGGCGCCGCCCATGCAGGCATCAAACTTGTATTTTTCAATAGTATCAAGCAGCGTAGTGGTTTGCAAACGTATGCGTGAAGCGCTGTACCCTTTTTCTTCAGCAACCCTGCCGTTATCAATGGATTCCTGTACCGACCCTACAATTAGCTTTACGCCTAACTTTTTTACCAGGTTATCGCGGTAATCCAGCGTTTCCTGAAAGTTATGGCCGGTATCGATATGCACTAAAGGAAAAGGTATGGCGGCAGGGTAAAATGCCTTTTTGGCCAGGTAGGTAACCAGTATGGAGTCTTTTCCTCCGCTGAACAGAATAGCCGGGTTTTGAAATTGTGCCGCTACTTCGCGCAACACAAAAATCGATTCGGCTTCAAGCGTTTTAAGGTGATTTAAAGTATATGACATATGCTGCTCTGATATAATTAATGGATGACTGAAGTAACAAGGGGTAGGGCAAAATCCATGGCCTCTTTCACACTTTCATCAACGCTTTTTAAAGCTGTTTTAAGTTCAAGGTCCGGCTTAACCGGGGCTTCAAAGGGGGCGTTGATTCCGGTAAAGTCTTTAATTTCTCCTTTACGCGCTTTGGCATAAAGCCCCTTAACATCCCGCCTTTCACATTCTTCAATAGGTGTATTCACAAAAATCTCCCTGAAGTTTTCCGCGCCAATAATTGCTTTGGCTTGCTCTCTGATTTCAACCGTGGGCGACACAAAACAACAGATAGTTATAATCCCTGCGTTTACAAAAAGCTTTGCGACCTCCGCAATGCGCCTTATGTTTTCTTTGCGGTCTTCATCACTAAAGCCAAGATTATTGTTAATGCCGGTGCGTACATTATCTCCATCCAGCACCATTACCAGGTGGCCCTTTTCATGTAAGGCTTTTTCAAGTCCCTGGGCTATGGTGCTTTTACCTGAACCACTTAGCCCTGTAAACCAAAAAACAATACCTTTTTGACCCAACAATTCTTCCTTGCTTTCGCGCGGCAGTAGCTGGTTAAAAGGGTGAATGTTATCTGATTTATTGTTCATGAAACGGGGCGCAAATTTAGCAATAAAGCCTACTAAATATATAGGCTAATAGTATAAAGGGAATGCCCGGGGTTTGGGAGCTCGAAAGCCGGGTATGGATTGATAATCAAATAAATTGTATTTTTCTGAACCTAAACTACATCTATGAAAAGTGTGTACCTTTTTCTGGCTTTTTCATTGCTTGCCCGTCTTTCTTCCGCGCAAAGTCAACCTTTGCAACCTGCCAGCGGCCCGGGCGGCAGCGATTATACTTATGGAGGCGTAACCCAATACGATTATGGCACTAACGGCAACGGCCAGGATTTTTGGTTATATGAACCTAACACCCCTACGCCAGACTCAGCCAATGTAGTAGTGTTTATACATGGCCTGGGAGAAACCAATCCTAAACTGTATGGCGCTTTCATTAAACATCTTGTACGTAAAGGCAACATTGTTATTTACCCTCGTTACCAAAAAGATTTAAATAGCGATAATACTACCTTCAGCGATAGTTGCGCTAAAGGCATACAACGTGCGCTTGATACCCTTCAGCAGCCGGGACATGTAAAACCCCGCTTAAACAACTTTTTCGTGCTTGGCCATTCGGTGGGGGGAATACTTACCGCTAACATGAGCACGCGTTATGCTATGTATGGTTTACCAAAACCGCTAACCGCTTTCAGCATGCAGCCCGGCGCTAATATTCCGCAGATATTGTTGACAGACTATAGCGGCTTTGAAGCGGACATTAAATACCTGATACTTGTGGGCAACGATGATATAATTGTGGGTTCGCAAACGGGCGAAATGCTTTTTAACCAAACTACCAGCGTGCCCACCTCGCATAAAAATCTTTTGAAACATTTTGCTGATTCGCATGGCAGCCCGGCACTTGGTGCAACGCATTTTGAGCCGCTGGCAGGCGATGCCGACTTTGATAACGGCGAAAGCAACCTGTTCATTCTGGCCTCGGGTACTGGCCCGGTTGATGCCTTTGATTACTACGGAACATGGAAGTTGCAGGATGCTTTGATGGATTGCGCCCTTAATAACCAAAACTGTGATTTAGCTTTTGGCGATACCCCTGGGCAAAAGTCTCTCGGTAATTGGAGTGATGGAACACCGCTGACACCTATGCAGGTTACTCCTTCCGCTGTAAATGGAACCAATGAGTTGCGTCCTATAATTATAAGAGCTTACCCCAATCCTTCTTTTAACGGAATATGGCAGATTACCACGGGTGAGTTGCCTAAAGGGTCAAACGTTTCCTTATTTGATATTAGCGGAAGGCTGCTTGAATTGAAGCCAATTCAAAAAGAAGTAACAGAAATCGGTAAGGATTGTGCTGCCGGAACGTACTTCTACCGGATTACATCTGCTGATGGTGCGGTGATTGGATGCGGCCTTTTGCTTGCTGAGTAAACTAAGCGTTTAAGGCAATCCAACTCATAAGGCCTATGCTGTCCTTAAGGGCGGTTTCATCAATATCAAAGGTGGGTGTATGCAGTCCGCTGGTTATACCTTTTGCCTTATTGCCCACTCCAATTCGATAAAAACACGAGGGCACCCGGTGCGTATAATACCCAAAATCCTCACTGCCCATACGCTTTGGAATCGACAGTACGTTGTTTCCGCCAACATAATCTGCTGCAAGCTGCGCAGCCTGGCGGGTCAACGCTTCATTATTTAAAACTACAGGCGAGCCTACTACTATATTTAATTCGCACTTTACCTTGTTGGCGGCCCCGGCGCTTTCGCATATTTCTGCTATTCGTTTTTGCATTACGGCCCTGAAAGCCTCATCAAAACAGCGCAGGGTTCCAGCTATCTCCACCTTATCGGGCACTATGTTGGTAGCCCCCGCCCCGGTTATCTTACCGAACGAAAGCACAAAATCATTTCCTTCTACATTCAGCATATCCAGTTGTATCAGCAAATGCGATGTTGCTATCAACGGGTTTACTAATTTCTCCCTTTGTGCAGCATGCCCGCCTTTGCCAATAACGGTTATATAAATTTCATCGCTGCTGGCCATAAACTTTCCTTCGTGAAAACCGAAGGTGCCGGCCTCTAACTCGGGCGAAACATGCAGGCCCAGTATTTTTGAAACAGCGGGTTGGTTCAGTACCCCGGCCTCAATCATAGCGGCGGCCCCGCTGGGCGTTTTCTCCTCGCTGGGCTGAAAAATGAATTTTATAGTGCCTTCAATATCTTCTTTCAATTCTGAAAGAATCATGGCAACGCCTAAAAGGTTAGCCGTATGCACATCGTGCCCGCAGGCGTGCATCGCACCGGAATAGCATGATTTATACGGGGCGCTGCTCTCCTCATTAATTGGCAGGGCGTCCATGTCGGCCCTTAAGGCAATACATTTAGCCGATTCATTATTGCCTCTTAGCAAAGCTACAACTCCGGTTTGTGCCACTTGGCTTGTTACTTGCAGTCCGCACTTTTTCAGTTCATCGGCAACCAGCTGCGCGGTGCGTTTTTCCTGCCAGCTTAGTTCAGGATTAGCGTGCAAATCACGTCGCAGTTCTACAACGCGAGCATAGTACTTTTCAGAAAGCTGTTTTATTTTATCCCTTAGCAGGCTCATTGTGTTTCAAAGGTCTAAAACTTTCTAAAACAATACAGGCAATTTTAAGCTGCCGGATTAATTTCTCTGATTTTTTCCAGCAGCCAGCTTTTGTCAGCTACATTAACTGTTGTTTCAATTTCGTTTTGCAGGGCTGCAATCTGCTTCCTGTCTTTAACATCGGCTTTAAACAGTTTAAGAGTTAGCTTGGCCAGGTTTAAGTAATTCTCTCTTTGTTGTTCGCTGATAAGTTTCTTTCGCGAAAGCAAAATGCGAAAACTATCCTTCAAGGATTGAAGGGGCAACTCTTCCCCCAACTCATAGTAGGTTTTTAGCAGCGTGGTTTTGGAGTCGAGCTGATAAAAAATATCGCTGTATTTTACGTTCTGCAGCAAATCCAGCACTTTTTCGTAATCCCTTTTGTAAAAGAACAGGCGTGCCCTGTTAAAGGTGTAGGCATTGTGCCTTTCGCCCCGGGGTAAACGGGCCCGGTAATCCTCAATAAATTTTTCTGCCCATGCAGCGTCGTTAACACGCAAGGCCGTAGTGATGATGTTCTTGTAATCCCAGGGCGAGAGCATCCCATCCTCCATCAGCAATTCATCATTTAGCGCCTGCTTATATAGTAAAAGTAGTTCTTTAAGGTATTGTTGTTGCCCGTAGTTTATTTTGCCAATGCAGTAGTTCATGGCAAATACAAAAAGCCCTTTCAGTTCATCCTGCAAAAAACTTTTGTGGTGCTGCAGCAGCAAGGACGATAGCCTTCTGTAATGCTCTTCTTTATCAGGCTCGGTAAAGCAAAGTATAATGGCATGGTAAACAGCGATGGCCGGAATGTTATAAGTCCGCTTTTTCAGGTGTTGAAGTATTTCCGGCAAAAACGGAACCTCCGTTTCTATGGAAAGGAAATTCTTGTAGTGTAGAAGCGCCGCGGTATACTTTAGTTTTTGTACTAAGTAATAAATGTCAGTGCTTTCCAATACGCTTTCTATGTTTTTTTCGAGGGAGCGCTCGTCCTTGTTCTCCAGGTAAAGGTTCTTTTGTTGCTGCAGCATCAACTGCGTATGCCAATAAGTCGAATCCTTGATTTCATGTTCTGTATGCTTGCGCTCAGCATAACTTATCATTTCGGGTACGTGCTTCAATAATTTACGCTCGTTCATAATCTCTAACAGGTAGGTGTGCTGCACAGAAGTTTGCTGCCTGAAGCGGTCTATCACCAGAAAATGCTCCAGTTTCTTAACCGTATCCGAAAGCAGGCGGTTGTACTTCATCCTGTTAAAGGGGCTGCTTTTAAATACTTTTTTCCATATAGTCTGCGGGTTTTTGTCCGTAACTCCTTTTCTTGCCAACTCTGCTAATTCTTCCACTAAGGCCTGTATTCTGCCATCTTCATTGTGTAATGGGGAGCAAACAAACTTTCTAAACCTGTTCCACTCATAGGCTGTAAGTGTTTTGGTGAAATCGCGGAGTTTATCCTCTTTCATTTTTAAAAATTATCCGTATTTAAATATATAACATGCCTATGAAAGTAAATGAAAAATCTAAAAATACGCCGTATTAAGGGTTTAAAATGTTCTTGTTTGGCTACGCAACAAGGCATTCATTTGTAACGTCAAATAATGTGTAAGCGTAATTGGTTACTTTAAATTTCGAATCATGAAAAGACTTTCCGCCCTTATTATCCTTGCCTTTTCCTGCTTTTTTGCAGTGGCTCAATCCATTTCGGTAGTATCCCCTAACGGAGGTGAGGTATGGGATATTGGCACTTCGCAAAACATAACGTGGTCATCAAGCGGTGTGGCCCAGGTAAACATTGAGGTTTCGGAGGATAATGGCCTTACCTGGAGTTTATTGGGTACCGTTAATGCAACACCTGCAGGTTTTACGTGGAATGTTAGCGGTTCAGGTACTATGCAGGCCCGGGTTAGAATTACCGATGCAGGCAACAACACTGTTACCGATGTTAGTGATGGCGCCTTTATTATAGGCCCGCAAGCAGTAGTAGATGCCGGCCCTGATGCGGTAATCTGCTTTGGTACCTCCACTCAATTAAATGCTACAGGTATGTATTACAGCGGTTCCGGCTCACCGGCTCCTACCTATATGTGGTCTCCATCAGCAGGGCTAAGCAATGCCAACATTCCTAACCCGGTAGCATCGCCTGCCGTTACTACGGTTTACACTGTTACGGTTGAGTACGGGGGAGTTCAGTCGGTTGATGATGTTACTATTACAGTAGACAATCCAATTGCCGGAATTACGCTTGTTAACCCTATTTACTGCTATGGGGGTAATGATGGACAAATCTGCGCTTCTGTAACAGGTGGTAGCGGGGGGAACACTTATCTCTGGAATACCGGTTCTACCAGTAGCTGCCAAACGAACTTATCGGCAGGCAATTACATTCTTTCTGTAATAGATGGCATGGGTTGTTCGGATTCTGCATCTATAACACTTAGTGACCCAATGCCTCTTTTTATTTCCTTTACCACCACAAATGCTTCGTGTAACGGGGCTGCTAATGGCAGTATATGTGCAGTGGTAAGCGGTAGCACCGCACCTTACGCCTTTTCCTGGAGCAACGGAGCAACTACATCCTGCTTGTCAAATTTAGTAGCCGGCAGTTATACCATCACGGTAGCTTCATCATCCGGCTGCACGGCTACTGCTACAACGGTTGTAAATCAGCCAGCAGCACTAAATGTTAGCCTGAATACGGTGAATCCAAGTTGTAACGGCGCTACTAATGGCAGCATAACTGCTACTGTAACCGGCGGAACACCGGCCTATATGTATAGCTGGAGTAACGGGGTGAACGTGCCTGCCGTTGTTGGCCCATTATCCGGTACATATACCTTAACAGTTACTGACATGAACGGCTGCACGGTAACGGCCAGCGCAACAGTAAATCAACCGGCCCCCATAAATATTACCATAACAGGTGTTGATGTTACCTGCAATGGTTTAAGCAATGGCCAGTTGTGTTCCAGCGTAACAGGTGGTGTTACGCCTTACACTTATATGTGGGATATGATGGGAACTACACCTTGCTTTACCAATATTCCTATTGGCACCTACCAGCTTATAGTTACTGACGCTAATGGCTGCACGGCAACATCAGCGGGCACGGTTCTTCAGCAATCTAATTTGCAGGATTCAATTGTGGTTTCCGGTGGAGGTTGCAGCGGCCCTTCAGGAACTATCTGTGTGTATCCGTACGGCGGCGCAGGGGCAGTTAGTTATGCATGGAGTGATGGACAAACCCTGCAGTGCCCTACTGGCCTGCCGGCAGGCACCACATTTTTTGTAACGGTAACTGATGCGTTAAACTGCCAACTGGTTGACAGTGCGCAGGTGCCCGCCAACGGAAGTCTTGCAGCAAGCGTTAACACGGTTAATTTAGCCTGTAATAGCATCCCTACAGGCATTATAGAGGTAATAGTTACCAGTGGCACCGCTCCCTACGAATTTAGTATTGATGGGGGCCTTACATTTCAGTCTTCAAACATGTTTACGGGTTTATCTGCGGGCGTTTATAATATTTCCGTAACAGATGCCGGCACTTGTTCTTTTCAGGATATAATAACCTTAGCCGAACCCTCGGCGCTGATGGTTAATATTACTTCAGCTACCGCAGGTGTGTTGCCTGATACATTAATGCTTACGGTTACGGGCGGTACCCCGCCTTATAGTTATAACTGGAGCGATGGGCAAGTCATCCATGATATTATTGTTGCTACAGCAGGTACGTATACAGTTACAGTAACTGATGTGAATGCATGTAGTATAACAGCTGCGAATACTGCGGGCTGCAATGGCTTATGCGTATGGCCGGGAGATGCCGATTATGACGGGCTTGTAAACAATAACGACCTATTGGCAATTGGCATAGGTTACGGCACCAGTGGTCCTTCCCGCACTTTGCAGGATATAAACTGGTATGCGCATCAGTCTCAGGATTGGGCCGACACGCTTTCTTCAGGCTCTAACTTTAAGCATATCGATTGCGATGGTAATGGCATTATAGATTCAGATGACACCCTGGCTATAATTCAAAACTACGCACTTACGCACGTAAGAAGCGGAAGCGATGAGTGGCGCGGTGGTTTGCCGGAGTTAAGAATAGTAATGGTGCCTGATACTTTGGCTGATGGGGAAACAATAGTTGCCCATCTTAGCCTGGGCGATGCCCTTATGCCTGCTAACAACGTTTATGCCCTTGCATTTACCTTTAACTTCGATCCGTTAGTAGTAGATTCAACTGCAGTAAGCATAACTTTCGATAGCAACTCCTGGCTTTGTAATTCTGCTGCAGACCATTTGGATATAGATAAGGTGCTTTACCAAAACGGCAGAATTGAAACGGCCCTTACAAGAATTGACCACACTAACCGAAGCGGCAATGGAGAAATCGGTTCGGTAAGTATGAAGATTACTACCGGTAACATTAATGGCAAAACCCTTGCCCATTATGCCATGAACTGCTTTATAAGCGATTTGGTGGTGATAGATAACCAGGGAAACCACCTTGCCGTTAACGCCGGGGCTGATAGTGCCGTAGTGGAGTATGAACCTACCGGCTTTATAAATCTCTCGCAAACATCCGCTTTGAACTTATACCCTAACCCGGCTAAGGATGAATTGATTGTAAATGCCGGTGAATTGAACATTCAGCAGGTAAGCATTTTCGACAATGTTGGGCAGCAGGTAGCCAACTATTACGGCAGCGGTAATGCTGTAATACGTTTGGATGTTTCTTCCCTTGCAGAGGGGTTATACTTTATAAAGGCGTTTGGAAAAACCGGCAGCGCCCGGGGGCATTTTATCAAGGCAAGATAATTTCGTTTAAGCCTAGCGAAGCAAGCGCAGCCCTAAGGGCTGCGTTTTGCATTTAATGCAGGGGGCTTTTATAGTGATGCTTCTCATTACTTATATAGCCTGTCTTTTCCCCAATTTTTATACTTTCGCCAAGCTATGAAATACAAGCGTATTCTACTGAAGTTGAGCGGTGAGAGCCTTATGGGCAGCAAACAATTTGGTATTGATGCCGAAATGGTAATGCAATACGCAGAGGAAATAAAAGCGGCAGTTGATAAAAACGTGCAGGTTGCCGTTGTTATTGGCGGAGGAAATATTTTCCGCGGTATACAGGCCAGCGCTAATGGTATTGACCGGGTTCAGGGAGATTACATGGGTATGCTGGCAACCGTAATTAATAGCATGGCCCTGCAAAGCGGGCTTGAAAAAATAGGTGTTTACACGCGCCTGCTTACGGCTATTGAAATGAAGGAAATTGCCGAACCCTTTATTAAAAGGCGTGCTGTGCGCCACCTGGAAAAAGGCCGCGTGGTAATTTTTGGCGCCGGTACCGGTAACCCTTACTTTACAACCGATACTGCCGCTGCTTTGCGCGCCACTGAAATTGAGTGCGACGTAATTTTGAAAGGCACCAGGGTGGACGGCATTTATGATTCAGACCCGTTAAAAAACCCCAAGGCCAAAAGGTTTGATACGCTTACGTTTGGCGAGGCTTTAAAACGTAAGCTAAATATTATGGACCTTACGGCTTTTACGCTTTGCCAGGAAAACCACTTACCTATTGTAGTGTTTGATATGAATAAAAAAGGTAACCTGAAAAAGGTTTTGGAAGGTAAAAAAATAGGAACTTTAGTTAACGATTAATCACTTAAAAATCTTACTCCAATGACTGAGGCTGATGTAAAAAAGCTTTTAGACGAAACCAGAAATGCGATGAAGAAGGCTATTGAGCACTTCGAGTATGAACTGTCGAAAATCCGCGCCGGACGTGCCAGCGCCGGTATGCTCGATGGCATTGAAGTAGATGCTTATGGCACTAAGTCGCCCTTGATTCAGGTGGGTAACGTATCTACCCCTGATGCCCGTACAATTTCTATTCAACCGTGGGACCCCTCCTTACTGCAACCTATAGAAAAGGCAATTTTAGCTGCCAACATCGGCCTTACGCCGCAAAACGATGGTAAAATTATACGCCTTAACATACCTCCTATGACCGAGGAGCGCCGTAAGGAACTGGTTAAGCAAAGCAAGCATGAGGCTGAAAATTGCCGCATATCTTTACGCACCCTGCGCCGCGATAGCATGGAACGGGTGAAAAAAATGCAGAAAGACGGGCTAACCGAGGATAATGCCAAAAGCGCCGAAGAAAGTATCCAGGCTATTATCAACGAATTTACGGCCAAAGTAGATAAGCATATTGAAGTAAAAGAGAAGGAAATTATGACCGTTTAGTACGGTTGCTAACCAACTTCAAAAGGAGCTAAACCTCAGGTTTAGCTCCTTTTGAAGTCCCGTACTTCCTAACGTAAATCATGTTTTAAGCGCTCATAGCTGCATAACTTTGGAGTATGAAAACCTCTGTCACCATTCTTGTAACATCCGCCTTGCTTTTTTTAAGCCTTACTACAGCCGATGTATTGCAACAACTTAAACTAACCCAAAAGGAAGCCAACGATTATGTACTGCAGACCGTGCAGTTCGAACGCTTGTCGTATCCTTCTTCCGCACGCAGCCTGCCGGCTACCGCCCGGGTTGAAGTGGCTAAGGGTGTTTTGAGTTTTGCCAAAGCGTATACGCAAACCGCTGCTTTTAAAAATGAATATGCTGCGTGGTGGAAGAACCAGGAACCGGAAGCGCCTGCCACAGTTGAACAACGCCTGAAGGATGCACAGGAAGAAAAAGAGCGCAGTGAAAAGAGTGCTGATGAAGGCGAGACCAATATGCGAAAGCAAATAAGTGAAACCACTGACCCGCAGTTGAAGAAAACCCTGCAGGATGCGCTTACCGCTTATATTGAAAGCCGCAAGCAGATGGAAGCCCAAATGCAAACACCGGAAATGAAACAAATGATGGCGGATATGGCAGCGGCGCAGAAAAAACAATATGAAGAAGACTTTAAGAAAGAAACTGAAGAGTATAAAAGGAAGTATGCCGACTGGCAGTTGCGCAAAGACCCTAACGCCACTATCCGAAGAATGCTGAAAGGTTATATTGACTTAGCTGCAACGGTTGATTTTTCTGCCCAAACAATTGCCAACCAACAGGGCCTTAAGATGTTTGTAAAGCCGGAGTATCAGTCCAAATCCGCTGAATGGAAAATGTGTTATAGAGCCGGAAAAGAACTTAATGATGCCGTACGACCCTTGGTTCAGCAATGGCTGGGCGAGTTAAAGTAAGCGAAGCCTTGTGTAAAATTTTACCCAATCACCTTGGTGGCTAATGTTATTCGCCGCACTATTCATCTGCTTTTAGAATAAATTGTTGTTTGTTCTGCAATAAATGGCGGGCAACAAATTTGCTGGTGGTTTAAAAAAGCTACCATGAAAAAATAATACTTTGTTCCCTCCTTCTTGCCGCTACCGTGGCCTTAAAAGCGCAGGACATAGCCTCTAGAGGCAATAACATTTGCGATAGTTTTACTGTAGATTTTAGCGATACATCATCAGGTTTGCTGTTCCATTTTGTAGAGGAGGGTTTTACGCCCAACGGCATGGTTATACCGGAGCGCCGCTGGTATTTCGGCGACCCTAATTCAGACAGTGCTAATTTTTCGATGGCCCTTGAGCCTGACCACCTGTTTACCGCACCCGGTAGTTACAATGTATGTATAGCTGCCGATGGTAAACTACCCGGAGAACCCGGTGGTAATAATGTTTTCTGTTACGATTCAACTTGCAGAACTGTGGTGGTGCTTGCAAGCGGCATAGGTAATCAAATGGAGGTGCCTGGTAATAGTTTCTATCCTAATCCCAGCCGCGGTATCATCTTTTGGCAAGGCAATGTGAACGAGTGGAGGAAATAAGCCTGTATGATGCAAGCGGAAAACGGTGTTTATTGCTAAAAAAACAGGACGTGGAGATAAACATTCCGGGCGATCAACCAAACGGTTTGTACCTGGTTTACTTTAAAACCAAAGCCGGCATACAAAGGCAAAAACTAACGCTGCAACGGTAATCAGGCCCAAACCCTGGTGCCCTCGCTGCAATTGGTGCAGATGTCAATTTCTTTACGCGAACTTAAAATACGCGAGCGGAAGGATTGGTATAACGGGCTTTGCCAAATATCCCTGAACGATTTTTCGTTTAGGTCGCCAAGTTGATGTTGGGCGTCCTTATCAAAGCAACAGGGCACTATACGGCCATCCCATGTAATTACGCAACTGTGCCAAAGTTTCCAGCAGTGGTTTAGTAACTCATTTTTTATGGCGTACTTCCCGTTCTTTTTTTCGTAACGCGAGTAGCGGTTAATGGTTGGTATTAAATCATTACCGTTTTCGTAATCGTAAACCTGGGCGGTTTTTAATTTTACTTCGTCCACACCCAGTTCCTTTCCTAGTTTTTGCACTTCCTCAATTTGGTGCTCATTGGGTTTTACCACTAAAAACTGGAAAATGATGTGGGGCGTTTTAGACTTTAACTCCTGTCTGGCTTTAACCAGGTTTTTAGTTCCTTCTATTACCTTCTCAAGTTTGCCACCCCTGCGGTACTGCTCATACGTTTCCTGCGTAGTACCATCAATAGAGATCAAGATACGGTCAAGCCCGCTTTCTACCGTTTCCCTGGCTTTGCGTTCCGTAAGGTAGTGAGCGTTAGTGCTGGTTACGGTATAAATATTTTTTTCAGCGGCATACTTAACCAATTCTAAAAAGCGAGGGTGCATATAAGGCTCCCCCTGAAAATAGAAATACAGGTAAATCAGGCTTTCGCCAATTTCATCAATGGTCTTTTTGTAAAAGCTGTATTCCAGGTTGCCTGTGGGCCGGGTAAACTGCTTTAATCCGCTCGGGCATTCGGGGCATCCTAAATTGCAATTGGTGGTAGGTTCAATGGAAACATTAAAAGGAACCCCCCATTGCAGGGGTTTAGCCGTCCATTTGGCTAAATAAAAAGAGCTTACCACCGCCGCGGCATTGTAAACCTTACGTGGGTTTAGCTTACTTAAAAAATTAAGGGTGTCCCTTTTTTGCACGCTGCAAGTTACCTATAAGTCCCGGAAAGTGGCTCACTCAGGAAGCAAAACAGAATTTAGGGCGCTTGCCGTTTCGTATTTTACATTTTGCACTTAAAAATTACTTTTGCAGTCCTCTGAAAAGAGAAGTGCCGTGCCGGCTGTTGCCGGCATAATCTACCGCCCAGGTGGCGAAACTGGTAGACGCGCTCGTTTCAGGTGCGAGAGCCGCAAGGTGTGGGGGTTCGAATCCCTTCCTGGGCACAAAATGGTTGGCTTTAAGGCCAGCCATTTTTATTTTGATGAATACCGAGTGTTTAAAATAAGGTGTGAGGGTTCCCTGCCCGCGAGCCTGCGTTAGCGGTCAGGCGGGGAATCCCTTCCTGGGCACAAAATGGTTGGCTGTAAAGCCAGCCATTTTTATTTTGATGAATACTGGTTGTTTAAAATAAGGTGTGGGGGTTCCCTGCCCGCGTGCCTGCGTTAGCGGTCAGGCGGGGAATCCCTTCCTGGGCACAAAATGGTTGGCTGTAAAGCCAGCCATTTTTATTTTGATGAATACCGGTTGTTTAAAATAAGGTGTGGGGGTTCCTTGCCCGCGTGCTTGCGTTAGCGGTCAGGCGGGGAATCCCTTCCTGGGCACAAAATGGTTGGCTGTAAAGCCGGCCATTTTTATTTTGATGAATACCGAGTGTTTAAAATAAGGTGTGAGGGTTCCCTGCCCGCGTGCCTGCGTTAGCGGTCAGGCGAGGAATCCCTTCCTGGGCACAAAATGGTTGGCTGTAAAGCCAGCCATTTTTATTTTGATGAATACCGAGTGTTTAAAATAAGGTGTGAGGGTTCCCTGCCCGCGTGCCTGCGTTAGCGGTCAGGCGGGGAATCCCTTCCTGGGCACAAAATGGTTGGCTGAAAAGCCGGCCATTTTTATTTTGATGAATACCGAGTGTTTAAAATAGGGTGTGGGGGTTCCCTGCCCGCGAGCCTGCGTTAGCGGTCAGGCGGGGAATCCCTTCCTGGGCACAAAATGGTTGGCTGCAAAGCCAGCCATTTTTATTTTGATGAATACCGAGTGTTTAAAATAAGGTGTGAGGGTTCCCTGCCCGCGTACCTGCGTTAGCGGTCAGGCGGGGAATCCCTTCCTGGGCACAAAATGGTTGGCAGTAAGGCCAGCCATTTTTTTTAAGCCTGTTTACTTATTTTCTTTCAGCGGGTATACCTAAATCTTCCATAACTCCCAACTCTGTAGGCTTTTGTAGTAACAACAGCAGGCTTCCTAAAAACGCCAATGCTACACTAATGTAGCTACCTGTAATCATAGTAACCGTGCAACAGAAAAGAGTGGCGCCTTCAAGCATAGCAAGATTGACTATTAAAGCGGCACGGTAAATATCCATTTTGGCTTCATTGCTGTTTTCTGTTTTGGCTTTTTGGAGCCTACCGTTGAAAATAATCCGCGATAGGACAGCCATTAGCAGCATCATACCAATAGCAACACCCACGAACACCTTTTCTTCTTCAGCGGGATATAGGTGCAGCGGCTTAAAGGCAATCATGCTCGTAATAAATATATACACCAGCGATCCCAACGTAAGGGCGAGGTGAATAATTTGAAGCGACCTCAGTTTCTCTTTATTCATAGCTGTAAAAGCCTTTACCTGTTTTCTTCCCTAAATGCCCCGCATCAACTTTTTGTTGCTGTATTCGGGATGGACGGAATTTTGCATCCTGGTGAAAAGATTCAAACAATGAAGAAGTAACTGCGAAATTGATGTCGTTACCTACCATATCCATAAGCTTAAAAGGCCCAAGTTTAAAGCCCGCACTTTCCATTAGTGCATCAATATTTTCCATAGAGGCAACATTTTCTTCCAGCATTTTCAGGCTTTCAACATAATAGTGCCTTGCTACGCGGTTTACAATAAAACCGGGAGAGTCCTTACATATTACGGGTGTCTTACCAATTTTGATAACCAGTTCCTTTAGGATGTCGGCTACTTCTTTATCGGTTTCTGCTGCAACTATAATTTCAACCAGTTTCATTATGTGCGCAGGGTTAAAAAAATGGAGGCCCGCAATGCGCCCGGGCTTAGCAATTCCCTTGGCTATTCGCGTAATGGGGATAGAGGAGGTATTGCTTGCCAATATAGTTTTGGAAGTATTGATTTCTGCCAGTTTTTTGAAGAGTTCCTGCTTAATCTCCAACTTTTCTACAATGGCTTCCACAATCAAATCCGCTTTTAAGTCCTCAAGCTTGTCAGTAAAGTGTATGTTATTCAGGCAACTGCTCTTTTCGGCTTCGCTCATTTTGTTTTTAGCTACTGCACCCGCAAGATTCTTTTCTATCTCGCCTTTGGCCTTGTTTAACTGCGCCGGCGTTAAATCATAAAGTACCACGGCAAAGCCTTGCTGGGCAAAAACCTGCGCAATACCAAGGCCCATAGCCCCGGCTCCGGCCACACCAACTTTCTTAATCTGCATAAAACAATTCGTTTCGGTAAAAATGCTGATTTTTCAGATAACTGCTGCGAAACCTTAAAGTAGCGCATTAATTCAGCCGTCTTTTTATTTTCATTCCGTGAGTTCGCTGGTTACTTATGTTGATGTCATTTTGCCTTTGCCTTTGCCGCAGGCGTACACTTATGCTGTACCGGTAGACCTGGTTGCTTTTGTTAAGGTAGGCCAGCGCGTTATTGTTCAATTTGGTAAAAACAAGTTTTACTCGGCTATTATAAAGCGCATTCACAACAATAAGCCTGCGGTTGATGCCAAGCTTATTGAAGGGTTAGCGGAAGAGGAGGCTGTGGTAACTGAAAAACAATTGGCTTTTTGGGTATGGCTTAGTGCCTACTATATGTGTACAGAAGGGGAGGTGATGAACGCTGCCTTACCTGCCGGGTTAAAAATTTCCAGCGAAACCAAAATCCGCTTTAACGAGAGTTACGAAGGAGATTATGAAACCCTGAATGATGAGGAGTTTACGGTAGTGCAGGCATTACGCGCCCAGGATGAAATGCGGGTGCCGGATATTCAGGATTTGTTGAAGAAGCGCAACGTTTACCCAATACTTAAAAACCTGTTTAACCTGGGCATTGCCATCTCGGCAGAAGAACTACTGAATAAGTTTAAGCCAAGAATTGAGGTGCTGGTAAAACTCAGCGATGAATACCGCAACCAGGACCGCCTTGAGCAACTTTATGAAGAGTTGAGCCGTGCACCTAAACAGGTGCAGCTGTTGTTGGCTTACACGCAATTGGGCACCAAAGCCAAGCACATACGAAAGAATGAATTGCTCGATTTGGCCAAGGTTAGCAGCAGCGTTTTAAAAGGGCTTATTGATAAAAAGATTTTTATTGAGTTAAGGGTGGAGGTGTCAAGGCTAGGCAGTTTCAAATCGGAAGATGTGGAAACCCTTCCTTTAAGCGATGAACAGCAACAAGCGCTGGCTCAAATAAGAGAATACTACCAAAGCAAGCAGGTGGTGTTGCTGCACGGTGTAACAGGAAGTGGTAAAACCAATATCTACATCGAAAAGATAAAGGACCGCATAGCCAATGGAGAACAGGTGCTTTATCTACTACCTGAAATTGCTCTGACAGCTCAAATTATCAACCGCCTTCGAAAGGTGTTTGGTGATGCGGTGGGTATCTATCACTCACGGTTCAATCAAAACGAGCGCGTAGAGATATGGAACAAGGTGCTTAGAGGGGAATACAAAATTGTGATCGGTGCCCGCTCGGCATTGTTCCTACCATTTAAGCAATTGGGGTTAGTGATAGTAGATGAAGAGCACGATCAATCTTTAAAACAGTTTGACCCTGCCCCGCGTTATAATGCCCGTGATAGTTCCATTGTACTGGCGTCTATATTTAATGCTCATGTAATTTTGGGTACGGCCACACCCGGCATAGAGACCTATTACAACTGCGAACGCGAAAAATTCGGACTTGTAAAACTTAATAAGCGTTACGGGGGTATGGAGATGCCCGAAGTAACATTGGTTGATACCCGGGCAATGAAGCGCAAACACAAAATGCAGGGCAACTTCAGCGCTGTATTGGTGGAAGAAATTTCATTGGCACTGCAGAATAAGGAGCAGGTCATTCTGTTTATTAACCGCAGGGGGTTTGCTAACTACCAGGTTTGTAAAACCTGCAACTACGTTTACAAATGCAAGAACTGCGATGTAAGTCTTACTTACCACAAGTTTCAGCACCAGCTTATCTGCCATTACTGTGGTTACTTTGAAAAGGTAAGCAACAAGTGTAAAAGTTGCGGGGCCATTGATCTTGATATTGTTGGCATGGGCACCGAAAAAATTGAAGATGAAATTGCGGAGCACTTTCCTTCGGCGCGCGTTGGCCGTTTAGATTATGATGCAGTACGCACCAAGCAAGGCCACGCTGAGGTTATTTCGAAATTTGAAAACCGTGAAATTGACATACTGGTAGGCACGCAAATGGTAACTAAAGGGTTGGATTTTGACCATGTTAGTTTGGTGGGCATTATTAATGCAGATCAGCTGATTAATCATCCCGGTTACAGGGCGCATGAACGCGCCTTTCAATTGATGATGCAGGTGGCCGGCAGGGCAGGGCGCAAAAACAAAAAAGGCAAAGTACTTATTCAGTGTTCCGACCCCTTGCACCCTATAGTACAGGATGTGGTGAGCAACGATTACAGGAGGATGTACGAAAGGGAACTGTTGTATCGCCGGCAATTTCAGTATCCACCATTTACCCGTTTAATAGAAATAACACTTCGGCATAAGGAAATACAAGCGGTAGAAAAGGCTGCCCTGTTTTTAGTTAACGAGGCGCGCAAATATAAGAACGCACTTATACTGGGCCCCTCTATCCCGTTTATTTCTAAAGTTAACAACTACTACATACGCGAGGTGCTCATAAAAACCACGGCGCAAACACCGGGCCTGCCTGCTTTAAAAGATTCTATCCGTGAGGTATTGGATAAAATGAAAGGGATATCTGAGCTTAAAAGTGTGAGCATCAGTGTTGATGTTGACCCGCTTTAGCAATAAAAAAGCCACCTGTTTTTGCAGGCGGCTTTAAAGTTGTAGTTAATGCTTTTTAGTTTTTAGCCAGGTATTGGGCTACTGCCTCATGGGTGTCTTTCATACCTGCTTTGCCACTGGCCCAGTTTGCAGGGCAAACCTCACCATTCTGTTCGTTAAATATCAACGCATCTACCATACGGATAGCCTCATCAATATTACGGCCTAATGGCAGGTTGTTTACCAGTTGGTGTTGTACCACGCCATTCTTATCAATAAGGAAAGTGCCGCGATAAGCAATCAGCTCGGCAGTTGCCTGCATGCGGTTTTGATCATCGAAATAGTATTCACCATTCAATACATCAAAATTAGCTGCTATGGTTTTGCTGGTATCAGCAACAATAGGGTAGGTAACACCTTTAATGCCGCCTTGCTTTTTCTCTAACTGCATCCAGCCCCAGTGGCTTTGTTCAGTATCGGTACTGCAACCAACAACTACCGTTTCGCGGTTTTCAAACTCGCTCAACTTTTCCTGGAAAGCCCACAGTTCAGTAGGGCATACAAAAGTGAAATCTTTAGGATAGAAGAAGAACACTACATACTTTTTGCCTAGGTATTGGTCCAGCGAGAAATTCTCTACTATCTCACCGTTTACCACGGCCTGCGCCTTGAATGAAGGCGCCTTTTTACCAACTAATACTGCCATACATTTTATTTTTTAGGTCATTAAATTTTCGGTGCGAATATAGGCAAAGGTAGGTTAGCATAGTGCCGTGGTGCATGAGCAAAGTCAAACACCCCTCCAATAAATCTCACGTTTTTGAAAAATTCACAAGCATTGGGCGCTATAATGCTGTAAACCAATGATAAATTTGATTTATGCCATTAAAAAGCGCAGGTATATTAATGTTTAGGAATCCCTCCGGGGGCATGGAGGTTTTGTTAGTGCACCCGGGAGGTCCTTTTTTTGCTAAAAAGGATGAGGGCGTTTGGTCAATTCCTAAGGGCGAATACAATGAAACTGAGGACCCGCTTAAGGCGGCCTGTCGCGAGTTTCAGGAAGAATTAGGAAGCCCTGTTCAGGGAGAATTTATTCCACTTGGGGAGGTGAAACAGAAGGGTGGAAAACTGGTATGCTGCTGGGCAGTAGAAGGGCAGTTGGATACCACACACATTAAGAGCAATACCTTTAAAATGGTATGGCCTCCACGGTCGGGCAAGGTAAAAGAGTTCCCCGAAGTGGATAAGGCTGAATGGTTTACGCTGGCCGCCGCCCTCCAAAAAATCAATCCGGCCCAGGCTTTTTTTCTTGAGCGGCTTCAACAACAATTGCGGTAGGGGTTTTTCCTACACCTGGTTGCTTTTAACTCCTGCTCTTCTATATTAGAGGCTCAAACCATTTTATGAGCAAAGGCAGAATTGTTTTGATTGTTATAGCGGTGTTGCTATTCATCGTTGGAGGATTTTTTATTGGCCTGTTTAAGGGGGTAAACCTTGTAAGGCAAGGGCTGGTGGATAATTACCCAACCGTGCGCAATGTTATTGCCGGTTCTTTTATTGAAGTGGATAGTACAATGGAGGCAACCATCACCAAGGCTGAAAACCCGGAATTGTTTGAACTGTTGAAAGGCAATAACCCGGGCGATTCTTTAACTGTTATGGTGCCATACTACGGCCGTTATGGTGTAGATATGAACCGTTACATGCGGGTAGTGCGTGATGGCGACTTTGCTGAAGTAGCAGTTTCAAAGATTATAATGACCTACTGCGAAATCAAATTTCAGAATATGCTGATAAACGGCCAATCTGCTGCTGCTGTTATTAAAGAAGGCAACTACCCTTTACTGCGCTCAAAAATGTACGACCTCGTTTTGCCCACACTTTCAAAAAATAAATCGCACATGGCTAAAGCTAAGCTAAATGTGGCCAAGGCGCTGGTTTTTTATTTTGAACCCTATAAATTCCACCTCCGCTTTTTTATTGATAATCAATTGCAGCCTGTTCCGGTAGTGCCCGGCGCCAATAAAGATGTAGATGAATACATCAACGAAGTTTTTGAAAAGAAATAAGCACCTTAAAAGCAAAATCCCGACGCCGGAGCGATCGGGATTTTTGTTGGACATGAGGAAATCTTAATATCTTATCGGATAAGGGTTATGCTTCCTTTAAATGTTTTGCTGTTGGTTCCGTCAAGGAATACAACTTTCATCACGTATACGTAAACGGCCGGCTCAAGTTTCTCCCCTTTATAGGTTCCATCCCATTTAAAGTCGGGAACATCGGCATCAAACACTTTTTCGCCCCAACGGTCAAAAATCAACAGTTGGAAGGTGCGTATACCTGCCAGGTTACCATACAATTGCCAGAAATCGTTGTTTCCGTCGCCATTTGGCGAGAAGGCGTTCGGGGTAAAAGTGGTATGGTCAGCTATTACGTCTACGCTTACGGTATCCTGGGCTACGCAACCATTGGTATCAGTAGCTACTACAGTATATAAAGTGCTTTGGCCGGGTTGAACAGTATTATCGGCACAAGTAGGGCAAGGAACATTAAAGGTAGGGGTCCAGTTAAAAGTAGTTTGGTTGCTGCCGGTAGAGGTAGCATGTATATCTACTGTTTGGCCTAAGGTAATAGTGCCGCCGCCGGTTGCGTTAGCCGTAAACAGATTCTGATTAACTACCACAAACGCAGTATCAAACGGACAGCCGTTGGCATCCTTAACTACTACACTGTAGTTGCCCGGTAGAATGTTGTTCAAATCTTCGGTAGTAGAGCCGTTGCTCCAGTTAAAGGTGTAAGGGCCGGTGCCGTTGTTTACAGTTAAATCAATACTGCCTAAATCCTGGGCACATACCAACTGGTCAACCGTGGCATTTACGTTCAATTGTGGAAGGGTATTGATAAAACCGCTGGCAGTTTGCTGGCAGCCTTTGCTATCAGTTACGGTTACTGTATAAGTGCCCGCAGTTACATTAGTTAAATCCTGTGTGGTGGTGCTGTTGCTCCAGCTATAGCTGTAGTTTGGTGTGCCACCGGTAACAGTAACATCAATGGCACCATTATTACCGCCTGCACAGGCCACATCCGTTACCGCTATGCCCATACCTATTATTGAAGGCTGACCTACCGTAACTGCACTTAATGTGTTGGTGCAGCCATTGGCATCAGTTACAACCACATCATAAGAACCTGCAGTAATGTTGCTGATGTTTTGAGTAGTAGCTCCATTGTTCCAGCTGTAGCTGTAAGGCTGTGTACCACCATTCACAGTAACGTTTACGCTGCCGTTGCTGCCGCCGTAGCAGCTTGGCAAAGTGTGTGTTTCGGTTATAGCAATAGCAGCCGGGGCAGCTAAAGATGTATTGCCGCTCTTCATACAACCATTGGCATCTGTTACAGTTACCAGGTAGTTGCCTGCAGCAAGTCCGCTTGGGTCTTCAACGCTGCTGCCGTTGCTCCAGTTGTAAGTGTATGTTGAAACACCGCCAGCTACGGTTAAATCAATAGTGCCGTTGCTGCCGCCGTTACAAGTAGGGTTAGTAGCTGCCAATGTTAATTGCAGGGCAGCAGGCTGGCTTATAATAAAGGTTGCTGTAGCATTACAATTGTTGGCGTCAGTAGCATTAATGGTGTAGGTGCCTGCGGTAAGATTGCTTAAATCTTCAGTGTTGCCGCCCGCATTCCAGCTAAAGTTGTAAGGCTGTGTGCCACCGGCAGTAGTTACATTAACGGCACCGTTGTTGCCGCCAAAGCAGCTAACATTGGTTTGCACACCGGTTACGCTTAAGGCAGCAGGCTGTGTTACCGAAGTTGTAGCCGTAGCCACGCAGCTCTTGGTGTCAGTTACTGTTAACGTGTAAGCATTAGCAGCCACACCGTTTATGTTTTGAGTAGTAGCGCCGCTGCTCCAGTTAAAGCTGTAAGCAGGTGTGCCACCGGTAACCGTTGCTAACACACCGCCATTGCTTAAACCATTGCAGCTAACATTAGTAGCTGCCAGGTTAATGGCCAGCGCGGCAGGTTCAGTTATAACAACCGGGGTGCTTACCGCGCAGCTGTTTACGTCGTTTACAGTTATTTGATAAGTGCCCGCAGTTAGGTTGGTGCGGTTTTGGGTGTTAGCGGCATCATTCCAGGTAAAAGTGAATGGGAAGGTACCACCGTTTATGGTAATGTTTATAGAGCCATTGTTACCACCATTGCAGCTAACATTAGCATGTGTTTCGCTTACGCTTAAGCCCATTGGCTGAGTAAGCGTAATGTTGGCATTACCAATACAGTTGTTCGCATCGTGAATAGTTACAAAGTAATTGCCTGCCGGTATGTTGCTTAGGTCTTCGGTAGTTGCTCCGTTGTTCCAGTTATAAGTATAGCCCGGTGTGGCGCCGCTAACAGTAAGGTTAATGTTGCCATCCGTTCCGCCATTGCAGCTAATATTGTTGTAAGCCAGGTTAATGTTAAATGCTGTTGGTTGGCTGATAGCCACAGTAGAGGTAGCTGTGCAGCTATTGGCATCGGTAACAGTTACAATATAGTTGCCTGCCATTACACCTGATGGGTCCTGGCTGTTATCGCCATTGCTCCACAGGTAAGCATAGTTGCCGGTGCCGCCGCTTACGGTAATATCAATCATACCGGTAGCGTAGCCATTGCAAAGCGCATCAGTGTGCGTTTCGCTTATAGCAATTGCGGCAGGCTGGGTTATGGTTTTGCTTAAAGTAGTGGTGCAGCTGTTGGCATCGCTAACGGTTACGGTGTAAGTGCCTGCAGCTATGTTGCTTAAATCTTCGGTAGCAGCGCTGTTGCTCCAGTTAAAGCCGAAAGGTGTAGTACCGCCGGTAACGCTCAGGTTAATAGCGCCGGTTAAAGCGCCGTTACACATTACGTTGGTTTGTGTGGCACTGGCTGCTAATACAGCAGGCTGGGTGATAGCCACGCTTAAAGTAGCTGAGCAGTTGTGGTTATCGGCTACGCTTACGGTGTAAGTGCCGGCAGCCAGGTTGCTTCGGTCTTCAGTAGTAACACCTGCACCCCAGTTGTAAGTATAAGGTGCTGTGCCACCGGTTGAAGTAACATCAATGGTAGCATTGCTGCCTGCATTACAACTTACATTGGTGTGGGTTTCGCTAAGCGCTAAGGCGGTTGGTTGGTTAACTGTAGCCGAAGTAGCAATAGTGCAACTGTTGGCATCAGTAACGGTTACGTTGTAAGTGCCTGCTGCCAGGTTGCTGCGGTTTTGGGTTATAATACCGCCGCCCCAGTTGTAGGTATAGCTGCCTGCGCCGCCGCTTACAGTTAAATTAACTGCGCCGGTGCTACCACCGTTACAGGCTACATCAGTTACCGTAGTTGAAGCTGCTAAAGCAGCAGGCTCAGTAACCGTTGTAGTTTTTGATAAGGTACAGTTATTGGCATCAGTTATTACAACGCTGTAGTTACCGGCCACCAGGTTGTTTATGTTTTGTGTAACAGCGCTGTTGCTCCAGTTATAGCTGTAGGTAGTTACGCCACCGCTTACGCTTAAGGCCACGCTGCCGGTATTACCTGCATTACATAAAACAGACGATGGCGTAATAGTTGCCGCCAAAGCAGCAGGCTCAGTAATAGCCACAGTAGCTGTTGCAGAGCAGTTATTAAGGTCGTTAACTGTTACGGTATAAGTGCCGGCAGTTAAGGTGCTGCGGTCTTCAGTAACTATGCCCGCACCCCAGTTGTAACTGTATGGGGTAGTGCCCCCATTAACGCTTAAATCAATGCTGCCGTTGTTGCCTGCATTGCAGCTAACGTTAACATGCGTTTCGCTGGTAGCTAATATTGCAGGTTGGTTGATGATAGCATCTACGGTAGCTGAACATGCATTAGCATCAGTTACAGTTACGCCGTAGTGGCCTGCTGTCAATGCGCTGCGGTTCTGGTTGGTGTTGCCGTCATTCCAGATAAAGCTGTATTGCTGTGTGCCGCCGGTTACACCCACACTTATTGAACCGGTGTTAGTGCCAAAGCAGCTAACGTGAGTTGGTGTAGCGGTGGCGCTTAATACTGCCGGTTGCGTAATAACAATATTGCCGGTGTAAGCAGCCGTGCAAAGGTTGGCATCAGTTACGGTTACATCGTAGTTGCCTGCGCTAACAGCAGCAAGGTTTTGGGTGTTGGCCCCATTGCTCCACAAAAAGTTATAAGGAGTAGTTCCGCCGTTTACGGTTAAGCTAACAGTGCCGGTATTGCCTGCGTTGCACAATACATTGGTTGATGCATGGCTAATACTTACAGCAGCAGGTTCAGTTATAGTAGCCCCTACAGTTGCGGTGCAGCTGTTAGCGTCAGTTACAGTAAGGTTGTAAGAACCTGCGGTTAAGCCGCTGCGGTCCTGAGTAATTGCTCCGCCATTCCATAAATAGCTGTAAGCAGTAGTACCGCCGCTAACATTTATATCAATAGCGCCATTGTTACCGCCATTGCAGCTAACGTTGGTTACACCTGCTACAGTGGCACTTAATACGGCTGCGGGTTGAGTTATTGTAGCACTAACCGTTGCGGTGCAGCTGTTAGCATCGCTAACAGTTAATGTATATGTTCCGGCACTAAGGTTAGTGCGGTTAGGTGTGCTTATGCCGCCACCCCAGTTATAACTGTAAGCAGGTGTTCCGCCAACAGTATTAGTAGTTATGCTGCCGTTATTGCCGCTAAAGCAGCTAACATTTGTTTGGCTGGCCACCAATACGCCAAGCGCAGCAGATGGCTGAGTAACAACAGCATTTAAAGAAGCGGTACAACTGTTGTTATCTGTTACTACTACGGTGTAAGAACCGGCAGCAAGGTTGCTGATGTCCTGCGTAACGGCGCTATTGCTCCAGCTATAAGTATAAGCCGGTGAACCGCCACTAACGCTTAAATCAACGCTGGCGTTGTTGCCGCCGTTGCAGCTAACATTTACCTGGGTGTGCGATAAGCTAAGCGCTGTTGGTTGCGCAACCACGCCGCTGGCTGTTACTGAACAACTATTGGCATCAGTTACAGTAGCCGTGTATGTGTTGGCAATCACGCCGCTTATGTTTTGTGAAGTGGCGCTGTTGCTCCATGCAAAGGTATAAGGAGAAGTGCCGCCGCTAACATTCAGGTTTACCGCGCCGTTGTTACCGCCATTGCAGCTAACGTTTACTACCGTGGTAGAAGCGCTGATAGCCGTAGGCTGGTTAATGGTGGCAGATGCAGTCATGCTGCAGTTGTTGCCATCAGTTACGGTTACGGTGTAAGTGCCTGCGCTAAGGTTAGTGCGATTTTGTGTGGTAACACCACCGCCCCAGTTGTAGCTATAAGCGCCTGTGCCGCCGCTAACGGTAAGTGTAATTGCGCCGTTAGTACCGCCATTGCAGCTTACGTGTGTTACAGTAGTGTTTAAGATAATAGTAGAAGGCTGAGTGATGCTTACGCTTACTGATGTATTGCAGCTGTGTTGGTCGGCTACAGTAACGGTATAGTTACCCGCAGTAAGGCCGCTAATGCTAGCGCTGCTTTGGCCGCTGCTCCAGCTATAGGTATAGGAAGGAACACCGCCGGTGGTAGAAATAGTTACGCTGCCATTAGTGCCACCGTTGCAGCTAACATTACCCGGCGTGGCGGATGCCTGCAGTTGGGTAGGTTGTGCAATGGCTACGGTAGTAGCCGCGGTACAGCTGTTGGCATCCGTTACGGTTGCGGTGTAGTTGCCTGAAGTTAAACCGCTACGATCCTGCGAAGTAACGCCGCCGCCCCAGTTGTAGCTGTATGAAGCTGTGCCGCCGCTAACGCTAAGGTCTATGCTGCCATCGTTGCCGTTAAAGCAGTTTACATCTACATGGGTAGCGCTTAAAGTTAAAGCAGCAGGTTCAGTTACAGTAGCGCTTACAGTGGCCGTGCAGCTGTTAGCGTCGGTAACAGTAAGGCTGTACGAACCGGCAGTTAATCCGCTACGGTCTTGGGTAGTGGCCCCGCCATTCCATAAGTAGCTATAAGCCGTAGTGCCGCCGCTAACGTTTACATCAATGGCACCGTTGTTGCCTGCATTACAGCTTACATTAGTAATACTTACTATGCTTGCTGTTAATGCTGCCGCAGGTTGTGTAATAGTTGCGCTAACGGTTGCAGTGCAACTGTTAGCATCAGTTACAGTTAATGTATAAGTGCCGGCAGCAAGATTGGTTCTGTTTGCAGTAGTAATACCAGCACCCCAGTTATAGCTGTAAGCCGTAGTGCCGCCGGTAGTGTTGGTGTTTATGGTGCCGTTGTTACCGCCAAAGCAGCTAACGTTGGTTTGGCTTGCCACCAACACGGCTAATGCAGCCGCGGGTTGTGTAATAGTTGCTGAGGTTGAAGCTGAACAGCTATTGGCATCGGTAACAGTTACATTGTAAGTGCCCGCAACAAGGTTGGTTCTGTTTGGTGTAGTAATACCGCCGCCCCAGTTATAAGTGTAAGTTGTAGTGCCGCCGGTAACGCCAATATTTATAGCGCCGTTGTTGCCGCCAAAGCAGCTAACGTTGGTTGTGCTGCTAACGCTTACATTTAAAGCAGCAGCAGGTTGAGTAACAGTTGCGGTTAAAGTAGCTGTGCAATTGTTGCTGTCGGTTACTACTATAGTATAGCTGCCGGCTGCCAGGTTGGTTCTGTTTTGTGTAACAGGGCCATCGTTCCAGGCAAAGGTGTAAGGCGTTACGCCGCCGTTTACATTTACGTTAACTGCGCCGTTGTTTCCGCCAAAGCAACTTACAGCTGTAGTGCTGCCTAAGCTTACTGCTAATGCTGTAGCAGGCTGGGTAATAGTAGCTGAAGATGAAGCTGAACAACCATTGGCATCAGTTACAGTTAAGCTATAAGTGCCTGCAGGCAAGTTGGTTCTGTTAGCCGTTGTTATACCACCGCCCCAGTTGTAGGTGTAAGGTGCAGTACCGCCGCTAACTACGCTGTTAATGCTTCCGGTTGAGGCACCAAAGCATAATACGTTGGTTACAACAAAGCTATCAATACCAAGTGGTGAAGCCGGTTGGTTAATAGTAGCGCTGGTAGTAGCCGTGCAACTGTGTTGGTCAGTAACGGTAACCATATACGTGCCGCCAAGCATGTTGGTGCGGTCTTCGGTAGTTATGCCATCGCTCCAGTTAAAAGTATAAGCAGGAACGCCTCCGTTGGCAGTTATATTGATTATGCCGTTGGCATCGCCGTAGCAGGAAAGGGTGTTGGTGTTGTTAACTACTACACCAACCGCATTGGCCGGTTGTGTTATAGCGATTGAAGCAGAGGCAGTGCAGCCGTTATCGTCAGTAGCCGTTACGGTGTAAGTAGCCGCAGCAAGACCGTTCGGGTTTTGGCTCATGTTGCCATTGCTCCAGGCAAAAGCAAAAGGAGAAGTGCCGCCGGTGGTGCTGTTTACAATGCTGCCGTTGCTGCCGCTAAAGCAACTTACGTTGGTAGCAGTTAATGCTATGACAATTGCAGCCGGTTGCGTTACCGTGGCTGAAGCCGTGCCGGTGCAACTGTTCGCATCCGTTACAGTTACATTATAAGTTCCTGCTATAAGATTGGTTCTGTTTTGGGTAGTTATACCACCGCCCCAGTTGTAGCTGTAAGTGCCGGTGCCGCCGGTAGTAGTTAAGTCAATAGCGCCATTGCCCATGCCATTACAGCTAATGTTGGTTACAGCGGGCACTACGCTTACTGCAGCCGGTGCATACATGGCTATGGTTGAAGTAGCGGTGCAGCTGTTGGCATCAGTTACGGTTACCGTGTAGTTGCCTGCAGCAAGGCCGCTTATATCTTCGGTTACAGGGCCGTTGCTCCAGCCATACGAATAACCTGAGGTGCCGCCGCTAACCGTTAAGTTAATAGCGCCGTTGTTGCCGCCGTTGCAGGTAACGTTTGTATTTACATAGCTAAGACTTAAAGCAGTTGGCTGGGTAATTACAGGCGATGCGGTTGCTGAACAACTCTTGGTATCAGTAACAGTTACAGTATACGTGCCAGGGGCAAGGCTGCTGCGGTTTGCTGTAGTTATACCGCCGCCCCAATTATAGGTAAAGGCCGGTGAACCACTGCTTACTGAAGTAGTAATGCTTCCGTTGGCGGCTGCGTTACAGCTAACATTTATTGGGTTTGCTGCAACTACCGGTTTAGGATTAACTACTACCGGTGCAGTTACTGTATCCGAACAATAGCCCCTATAAACAATGTGAGTTACCGTATAGGTGCCGGCTGCTGCATAGGTGTAGCTTGGATTGTTTGTGGTAGAAGTTGTACCATTGCCAAAATCCCAGTAGTGACCGGTTATGTTGCTGGATCCGGTGTGTGTAAACACTACGGTGGCACCCGGGGCGCAATAAGTGCCTGCGTTACTGAAATTAGCGTTAGTGTTGTTTCCTGACAGACCTACAGTTACTGAAGCTGAAGCCGAGCAGCCGCCTGCATCAGTTACAGTAACTGATATAGGGCCGGGGGCAAGCGCGGTTAAGGTTTGTGTATTGGCGCCGCCATTGCTCCATGCATAGTTATAAGGAGCAGTGCCGGTATTATTGGTTACAGCGGTAGCTGTGCCCGTTGCATTAAGACACACGCTGGTGCCGCTGTTCATGGTTAGGGTTAGGCCTGAAGGCTGGGTAATGGCGGTGCTGCTTGTAGCCGTGCAGCTGTTGCCGTCGGTTACAGTTACAGTATACGTGCCTGCTGCAAGGCCTGTGCGGTCTTCAGTAGTAATACCGCCACCCCAGTTGTAGGTGTAGCTTCCTGAGCCACCGCTTACAGTAATGTTAATGCTGCCGTTGCTTCCGCCATTGCAACTTACATTGCCTTTGGTTACAGTAATTGAAATAGCAGGCATTTGCGTAACGGTTTGTGTGCCGCTGGCAGAACAACTGTTGGCATCCGTTACAGTTACGTCGTAAGTTCCTGCTATAAGATTAGTGCGGTCTTGTGTTGTTACACCGCCACCCCAGTTATAGGTATAAGCGCTTGTGCCACCGCTTACGCTTAAGTCAATAGCGCCGGTGTTTGCACCATTGCAACTTACATTGGTAGTTACAAAGCTTAAGGTAACTGCGCTTACAGGCTGGTTAACAGTAGCTGCGGTTGAAGCGGTGCAACCGTTGGCATCTGTTACGGTTACGCTGAAGCTGCCGGCAGTAAGGCCATTAATATCCTGGCTTACCTGGCCTCCTGTCCATACATATGTATAAGCTGTTGTGCCACCACTAACAGTTAAATCAATGGCGCCATTGCTTCCGCCATTGCAACTTACATTGGTAGAAGTTGTGCTTAATGCTAAGGCTGCAGCCGGTTGTGTTATAGTAGTAGCATCGGTAGCGGTGCAACCGTTGGCATCGGTTACAGTAACGGTGTAAGTGCCCGCCGCTAAACCTGTTCTGTTTTGTGTAGTAATGCCACCGCCCCAGTTGTAGCTGTAGGCACCGGTGCCACCCGTTACCGTTAAGGTAATAGTGCCGTTGCTGCCTGCATTACAGCTTACATTGGTTTGTGCGCTGTTAATGTTTATAGCTGTAGGTTGAGTTATTGTTTTTGAAACAATAGCACCACAGCCTGCGCCGTCAGTTACGGTTACACTGTAAGTGCCTGCGGTAAGGCCGCTTCTGTTCTGAGATGTGTTTCCGTCATTCCATGCATAAGCTACCACGCCAACGCTACCTGTTACCGTTAAGGTAATGGTGCCGTTGTTACCGCCATTGCAGCTTACATCAGTTGATGCAGCGCTTACGCTTATGCCTGCACCCACCTGCGATACGGCTATGGCTAACGAAGCTGAACAACTTGATGCATCGGTTACGGTTACATTATAGGTTCCCGCTAAAAGGTTTGTACGGTTTTGGGTTACTATACCACCGCCCCAGTTGTAGCTGTATGCGCCGGTGCCACCGCTTACTGCCAAGGTAATAGCGCCATCAGCATTGCCGCAGCTAGCCTGTGTTACGGTTGGTGTTATGGTTATGGCGGCAGGTTGTGTTATAGTGGTAGAATTAGTAGCGGTGCATCCGTTCGCATCTGTTACGGTTACTACATAAGTGCCTGCAATTAAAGCAGTGCGGTCTTCGGTAGTAACACCGCTGCCCCAGTTATAGGTGTAGGCAGAAGTGCCACCGCTTACAGTTATGTTTATGCTGCCGGTGTTGGCTCCGTTACAAACTATGTTGGTAGAAGTTTTGCTTATGGTTAATGTAGCCGGCTGTGTTAGGGTTGCGCTTCGTGTAGTGGTGCAACCGTTGGCATCAGTTACTGTTACGGTGTAAGTGCCGGCAGCAAGACCGCTACGGTCTTGTGTAGTAACACCGCCACCCCAGTTATAAGTGTAAGTTGTTGTTCCGCCTGTTACTGTTATATCTATAGAGCCGTTGGCGCTGCTGTTACAAGTTAAGTTGCTGTGCGTTTCAGTAGCGCTTAATACGGCAGGCTGTGTAATGGTAGCCGAAGTAGTGGCAGTGCATCCGCCGGCATCCGTAACGGTTACAGTATAAGTGCCTGCAGCAAGGCCGCTACGGTTTTGGGTTACTATGCCACCGCCCCAGTTAAAACTGTAAGCGGTAGTGCCGCCTGTAACAGTTACGGTTATAGCGCCGTTGCTTCCGCCATTGCAACTTACATTAGTAGAGGTGTTACTTGCAGCTAATACCGCCGGTTGGGTTAATGTTACGCTGGCTGAAGCTGTACAACTGCTGGCATCAGTTACGGTTACGCTGTAGGTGCCTGCGGCCAAACCGCTGCGGTTTTGTGTTACTATACCGCCGCCCCAATTGTAGCTGTAGGCTCCCGTGCCGCCCGTTACCGTTAAGTTAATGCTGCCGTTAGTGCCTGCATTACAGCTTGGGTTAACAGCAGTTGGTGTTATGCTAATAGCAACCGGTTGAGTAATGTTAATACTGCGTGTTGCAGTACAGCCATTTGCATCAGCTACGGTTACGGTATAGTTAGCTGCCGTTAAAGTGGAAATGTCCTGTGTAGAAGCGCCATTGCTCCAGGCATAGCTGTAAACACCGGTGCCGCCGCTAACGCTAAGGTCAATGCTACCTGTGCTTCCCCCGTTACAGGTAATATTAATATGGGTTTCGGTTGTTGTAACTGCTGTTGGCTGGCTAATGTTTACGGTTCTGTTTGCGGTGCATCCGTTGGCGTCGGTTACCGTTACTGTATAGGAGCCTGCTGTTAGGTTGTTCAGGTCCTCGGTAGTGGCGCTATTGCTCCATAAAAAGCTGTAAGGTGTTACGCCGCCATTAGCCGTTAAGTTAATACTGCCGTTGTTGCCACCGTTACAGTTTACGCTGGTGTTAGTAGCAGAAGTTGATAAAGCAGATGCCGGCTGTGTAATGGTGTAAGTAGCGGTTACGGTGCAGCCCACTGTGTTACTGGCTGTTACCGTGTAAGTGCCTGCTATCAGGTTGGTACGGTCCTGAGAAGTTACCCCGCCGCTCCAGTTATAAGTAAAGGGAGCATTGGTTCCGGTAACTGTTATATCAATAGCGCCGTTATTGCCACCCATGCAGCCTACGTTGGTGCTGGTGCCGCTAATAGCCAGGTTGCTTATGGTAACGCTACGGTTAGCGCTACTGGTACATCCAAAAGCATCAGTAGTAGTAACGGTGTAAGTGCCGCCGGTAGGTACGGTAATGTTTGGCGTAGTTGCGCCTGTGCTCCATAAATAGGAATAAGGCGTTTGTCCGCCTGCTGGTGTTGCTGTTAATAGTACGCTGGCCCCGTTACAAACTGTGCCTGCCGGGTTAGCAGTTACGGTTGTGCTTGGGTTGCTTACATAAATAGTTTTGGAAACTATCTTGGTGCAGCTTCCAAAAGTCATTGTGCAAGTGTAGGTAGTGGTAACACTTGGTGTAGCAATAGGGTTCTTAATTGAGGTACTGCTTAAGCCGGTAGCGGGGCTCCAGGCATAAGTAACACCGCCATTGGCTATCAACTGAGTGCTTTGGCCCGCACATAAAGTGCTGTCAGTAGCAGTAATAGTAGCCGGTATATCATCGCGGATGGTAATGGTAGCACTGTTATAAGGCAAGTTAGTGCAGGGGTCAAGCACGCTTACGGTTACGTTTTCCATTGGCTCCGTTAAACCGTCTTGTATTGCATCTATATCTATGGTAGCTACTGTTTGGCCGGGCTGAAAAATTATTTGGGTAGGAATGGTAATGTAGTCAGTGCCATTTACAGCGGTACCGGTTACCTGTAAGTTTACAACAACCGGTACTGTTTGAGCGCTGCTAAGGTTAAAGGTAAATGTGCCGCCAACACAGCCTTCGTAGGCAGAAGTAAAGCCGGCATAGTCAAGTGCAGAAACAGCAGAAACCGTTACCGGGTTAGAAGTAAAAGAGTAAGCCTGTAAAAATACGCCTGAGTCATAAATGCGGTCGGCCACATCAGCTAAGGCTATTTTAAGGTGGTAGGTTTGGCAAGGCGTTACTGCTGCAGTAGCCGTAAGCACAGTGGTCATACCATCGTAAACAATATTGGCATTAACCGGGCTAAGGTTATTGCGGTAGTAGCTGGTGTAAGCCAAGCTCTGGTTAGCGCCGTTACACTGGCCGCCGCCTGAGCTGGTGCCGGGTGTGCCCGGGTTAATGGTGTTAATAGCAACCGGTAAGTTGGTGCTAGGTATTTTAGCAATGTTCAGGTTGGTGTAGTTGCCGCCAACAGGGTTTGGCCCGCTGATGAAGAAGCCAAATACATCGTTATACTGAGAGCAAACCCATTCAGGATATTCTTCTGAAGCAAAAACATAGTTAAACTCCAGTATGGGTCCTTGCGGGGTAATATCAAATTCCAACACGCAGGGGTCGTAAATGGTGCCGCTGGTTAAAGTGCTTAATTGTGCATCGCCGTTGGCCGAAAATTGGGTAGAAGCAAAGTTGTTGGCATTGGTTGATATGCCGGTAACGTTTCCACTTGCCAGCACCACACCACCCGGTACACCCAGGTTACTGCTTACGTTGGTAAACGTACCGGTACCGTTGTTGGCGCAGGTCTTGGTCCAGTTGCTGATAGTAACCCCGGGTCCTGCCAGCAATTGCGCCAGCGCCTGCGAGTTACTGTTTTGCACAATGGTAATTTGAGATTTGGCGGGGAAGAGCGCCAGAAGCACAAAAAGAACACCAAGCGCAAAGCGGGTTCCAATCGCTGTGGCGGGTTTTTCTTGTTGTATGTTTCCCTGAGGGTAGAATGCCTTCATGTCCAGTGAAGTTTATATACAAGTTCTACGTTGTATCGAGGTAAAATGTTTCCTATCGTAATGAATAGCCGAAACATAGCGTATAAGCCTCTAAATCAAAGGGTTTTACACATGCAGATATGCTTGTATTTATCAGAACATAAATGTGGATTGCCTCCTTTTTTAGGCGCTTCTATTATATATGGCGCAAAAAGTGCGATTTTTTATGACTAAAATAGCATACAAGTTGTGGGTTGTATTCAAAATTTCGGGCTCAAGGCAGTAATTGCCTTTTGCTTAAGGGCCAACTCAAGGGCAATCATGGTTGCGTAGTTTAATATTCACCACTTAGTTCAAAATCAACAAAGCGCCGCAAAAGCCAACAACCGGGCTTAAGCTTTCCTGCTATCTTCGCCAACGTGCTACACAAACTAAACATCCGGAATTATGCCATTATCGATCGCCTCGATATAGAGTTCTGCGATTCCATGAATATAATAACAGGAGAAACCGGTGCGGGTAAGTCAATATTGTTGGGTGCCCTTGGGCTGATTTTGGGCGAACGTGCCGATACTAAGGTGCTTTATAACCAGGAAGAAAAGTGCATTGTTGAGGCTGATTTTGATGTTATGGGCTACGACCTCAGGAATTTTTTTGCTGCCAATGAACTGGACTTTGAGGCCCACACCATCGTGCGCCGCGAAATCAATCAAAGCGGCAAATCGCGCGCTTTTATAAACGATACACCCGTAAACCTGAATATACTGAAAGAACTTGGAGAAAAGCTGGTTAACCTGCACAATCAGCATGAAACGCTGGAGTTGACTAAGGGAGGATTTCAGTTAAATATTATCGATTTACTGGCTAAGCATAATGACCTGCTATCGGAATATCGAACAAAGCTTACCATCTACAGGAAAGAGCAACGGCGTTTAGAGGAATTACAGCAGCAGTATCGCACTGTGGCGGCTGAGTTAGACTACCTGCAATTTCAGTTAAGCGAGTTGGCTGAAGCCAATTTGCAGGCCAAAGAACAAACAGGGTTAGAAGCAGAGCAGAACACGCTTAGCAATGTAGAAGAGATAAAACGAGCGCTGCAGCAGGCACTTCAGCTGCTGGAGGAAGGAGAAATATCTGCGCTTAATCGCTTAAGCGAAACGCAGGGGGTATTAAAGAATGTAAAGAACCTGAACACTGATATACAGGCATTGGCGGAGCGATTACATTCTGTTTATGTGGAATTGAAGGACATTAGTGCAGAATGTAGCAACCTGCAGGAGGGTACCAGCCTTGACCCTGAGCGCCTGGAAGAGGTGAACAACCGTCTTAATGTGCTTTATCGGTTGCAGAAAAAGCATAATGTAAATGCAATAGAGGACCTGTTGCAGATTCAACAAGCCCTGGAAGAAAAAGTAAGCTCGGTTGACAACAGCAACATTGAAATTGAAAAGCTGAAAACAGCGCTGCAGCAACAGCATAGTACGCTTATTCAGCTGGCCGATAAATTGCATTCCGGCCGGGAAAAAGTGCTGCGCGAGTTTCAGAATAATGTGGTGGTGCTGCTAACGAAAGTAGGCATGCCCAATGCCTCTTTTAAGGTGGATATTAAAAAGCTGGCAAACGACAGCCTGAATGAAAATGGCCTAACAGAACTAAAGTTCTTGTTTAGCGCTAACAGGGGTTTTGCCGCACAGGAAATAAAGGACGTGGCCAGTGGTGGTGAATTATCGCGCCTGATGCTTTGTATAAAATCCTTAGTGGCGGATGCGGGCGCTTTGCCTACCATGATATTTGATGAAATTGACAGTGGCATAAGCGGTGGTGTGGCCCTAAAGGTGGGTGAAATAATGAAGGCGCTTACAAAGAACCACCAGTTGATAAGCATAACGCACCTGCCGCAAATTGCGCGCACGGCTGCAAAGCATTTATACATTTATAAGGAAACCCGCGATAACCGCACTTACACGCGCATTAAAGAGTTACAAGGCGAGGACCGCGTAATAGAATTGGCCAAAATGCTTGGCGGCGATGTAGTTAGCGAAGCGGCTTTAGCCAATGCCCGCGAGATGCTGGCGGGAGTTTAATAAAAGGAACTTTTCCTATTTTGCGTCTCACTTAATCTGCATAGCATGAATAATTTACTACAAGGTAAGCGCGGCATTATTTTCGGCGCCTTAGATGAAAACTCCATTGCGTGGAAGGTGGCGTTAAAAGCCCATGAGCAGGGCGCTAAGTTTACGTTGACCAACGCGCCGGTGGCATTGCGTATGGGCGAGATAAATAAGTTAGCCGAACAATGCGGTACTACTGTGATAGGCGCTGATGCCACCCTGGTAGATGACCTTGAAAAACTGGTTGACCAAAGCGTGGAAAAACTTGGAGGTAAACTTGATTTTGTGTTGCACAGTATAGGCATGAGCCCCAATGTACGCAAAGGCAAAACCTATACTGACCTTAATTACGAATGGTATCAAAAAACGCTTGATATATCTGCCCTTAGCTTTCATAAAACGCTGCAAACCTTAATGAAGAAGGACGCCCTTAACGAATGGGGCAGTGTGCTGGCGCTTACCTATATAGCCGCACAGCGTGCCTTCCCCGGTTATGGTGATATGGCCGACGCCAAGGCGACATTGGAAAGCATCGCCCGCTCATTTGGTTATTATTATGGCAATGCGAAAAAGGTTCGTGTAAATACCATATCACAATCGCCAACCGTTACAACTGCGGGTAGCGGCATTAAAGGCTTTAACTCGCTTTATGATGTAGCTGAAAAAATGAGCCCGCTGGGAAATGCCCCCGCTGAAGATTGTGCTAACTATTGTATTAGCCTTTTTAGCGATTTAACGCGCTATGTTACCATGCAGAATCTTTACCACGACGGGGGCTTTTCTGCCATGGGTGTTAGCGAAGCCTTGCTAAACGTGCTGAACAAGGAGTAAATAAAAACCCGCAGCCACCTGGGGGAAACTGCGGGCAACTAAAACCACTAATTCTTTTTACTCGTAGGTGCTTATATGCAGGGTTTTGTCGCCTTTCTGAAACGACTTGCCCTCTTTTTGTATGGTTTCTTTTTGCTGTTGCTCATTAGTAAGCAGTTTATCGGCGTAGGCTTTCATAGTAGTGTTGCTTACTGTAACCTTATCGCCATTCAAAATGGCTTCAGTGGTATAGGCCTGTAACAGGTTATCTAACTGTTGGGTAAATAAAGTGCTGGTAGCAAACATGTCGCAACCAATTACTTTATTGCCTGAAGCTGCAACCAGCCCAATCACATTTTTCTCCTGTGCCAGCTCGCTTTTAAAAAACTGTATATACTTGTCGCGCTTCTCAGTGTATTCCTTATTGTTGTCCATGGCTTTGTAGGTGCCTGTGCTTGTTTCAGTTCCGTTTTTGGTATTGGCTTCTCCAACTTTACTCCATACCTGGCTTTGGTTTTGTTCCACATCAGCGGCCTTGCGTACGGAATTGCTTACTGTACCTACGGTGCCATTAAAGGAGTTGGAGTTAGACGGGCTGTTGTAAGTCCATCGGCCATGCTCTACGCAAAAAACGCTAAGGTTTACCTTTCCGCTTTTAGGCGGTAGCACAACATCCTGCGCAACAACGCGGTCCTGCTTGCCCCCGGTTACAACTTCACCACTCATTAAAAAGATGGTATCGCCCGATAGGTTTTCGATATATAGGGTGTTTACCGTTGGCGAACCGTTTCTGCTTTCGCCACCGGTTTCAGTAATCTTTACCTTTTGTTTTTCAAGAGCTGTTTTAAGTGGGGTGTATTTGCCGAGGTACTGGTGATAGGCGACAAAAGATTCTTTTGCATAAATAGGGTAGAGGCGAAGTTTTTCGTAGGTAAAGCGGCTCTGTTCTTCCGCTGTTAACTCAGTTTTTAGGGTAAGGTTGTCGTAAGTGTACTGGGCTGATGCTGCTATGTACGCAAGCAACATCATAATTAAGGATGTTAGTTTCATGGCATTGGGTTTTGGGTTAGTGATGCAAGCGGAACGTACTTATGGCTGCGGATATTATAAGCTGGTCACACCCTTTAAGTTTTTTTTGCACTAATGACTTTGGTGTGACAAACTATTGTTTGCGGAAGCAGATGTGTGTGCCATCATTATCGCGTGCGGTCCAGGTGGTGTAAAAGTACTTGCCTGCGGTGGCCATCGAAACATAATCGCCCATAAATACCGAAGTGCTTACATGGTAAGGTTCGTCGTAAACTTCAGATGAGAAATTTAGCCCACCATCTTTAGAAACATAAATTCCGGCACGCAGAACAGTGTCCTCAAAAGTGCTTAATGCGTAATGAAACACGGCTATGGTTCCATTTTCTTCACTCACCTTAATAGATGGGAAAAACAAGCTATTGCGCGAAATGGGCATAGTAATCCGGCTCCAGTGCCGCCCGTAATCGTCGGAAGCCATTAACACAATTTCACTTAGGCGTTTTTCCTGCTGGCCAAAGGCACAATACATTTTTCCTTTAGGCGCAGTCCTGCTGCGGTCTACTGCTAAAGCAGGCCAACCATTGCACCACATTAAGCCCGGCAGTTTGTAACGCCATCCACGGCTTTGGGTGCTTACCAGGGTTTCATTACTATCCCATAGCAAAGTTTGGGCATCAAACTTTTTTATCCAAATGGAATCTAATCGGGGCCATACTGCATAAATATTTCCTTCAGGGTCATAGTCCAGCGCTACCGCTGTAGCTGTTGAATCGCCCAAAGAACAGTCACCTGCTACATCGTTAATTTGCTGAGGGGGTGTCCAGCTTTTACCTTCATCATCCGAATAAGAAAAAACAATGTTCGATTGGCCGTTATGGGTTGAACCGGGCATGGAGTCAAATTCAGTCCAGGCTGCGGCAAGGCGGTTTAGCTTTGGTATGTAAATAGCACAACATTTGTCCTTCCATTTATGGTTGCTGCTGTCGCCAAGAAATGCAACCGGTTCCATCTCGTCTTTTTCGTCATTCCACTTTTGGCAAACAATACGGTCTAACCAACTTTCTTCTTCATATCCGTTGGGTGCTGAAAGATGAAACAGATAAAAGTTGCCCTCTTTATCACTTACAAGGCAGGGGTCGCCCCAAACACCTGCAGCTGAGCTTACTTTGTACGTATTCCATGTCAGGCCTCCATCGCTACTGCGGTAAAACCAATTCATATTAGCCGCTATTGCAAGGTTATTATTGTTTTTAAGCGATACTGCAATAGTAGGTTCATTAGGGAAACGGTAATCAGCAACGCCCGTGTTGGTATCAATAGCAAAATCAGAATGCCTACCGCTGCAGCCGGCGATAAACAGCAAGAGTGGGGTGAAAAAATGACGCAACTTCATATCAAGCTCTCCACTTTTCCTTCCATTTTAGAAACAGACGTTCAATCAAAAGATAACTTATGGCGGAAACTGAATAGGTTATACCATACGAAAGTACGTACAGCAAAATGTTTTGGCCCCAGCTATTTTCAAAAACTTTTCCGCTAATGTTTTTTAGCAGGTAAAATGAGAATAGAACAGCAACAAAATGCCACATGTAGATGCTATAACTGAGCTTGCCCAAAAACTCAGTTGCTTTTGGGCCTGTAACGGTTTTACCCGCCTTAATAACCAGCCATGAAATAATCAGGGCAAAAGACAGGGCATAAAAAATATAGTCGGAGCCACCCTGGGTAACACCATAAAAGAAGGTAACCGCTAAAAACGCAATGCCACCCATAAGGCCTATGGGTGTGCCTGCAAATTTGCACCACATATCATTGCAGTTATGTATCAATAAGCCTATTAGTGCGCCAACTAAAAGACAGTCTACCCGGTTGTAATAAAATACCAGGTAGGCTTTATAGTAAATACTGCCATCAACACCACTGTAATAAAAGCAGAAATATTTAAGGGCGTGATAAGCGGCAATAAGCACTACTATCGTAAAAAATGGTTTTGGGACTTTCTTTAAAACAAGCGGCCATAAAAAGTAAAAGATTTCCTCGCTGCCTATTGTCCAGAATTGTTCGGCACCGGGAACGGGTTTATAACCGCCGGCAAACAAAAGTTGAGGAAGCAAAACCGCAAAAAAAATCAGCTTGATGCTAAAAAAAGCGGCCAGTTCCTCGGTCTGTTGCGGAAGGTAAAAAGCAGAAGAATGCGGTAGTATGAAAAAGATAATGGCGACCAGAAGATAATAAAGCGGCCATATACGTAACCCCCTACGCATGTAAAATTTTCCAACTTTAATGGACGATTTCTTTTCCTTTTCTGTAAGCAGGAGGTAGGTGATTAAAAAGCCACTTAATACAAAAAAGGCACCTACCGCAACTTTGCCGCATTCGTAAATAATGCTTTCCGAAACAAGTGCGGTATACCCGCGGTAGTATTTTACCAGTTCTATATGGCAAAACACTACAATAGAGGCAGCTACAAAACGTAGCGTATCTAATCCTCCGAAATACCGGGTTGGTGTGTTTATCAATGCCAGGGGACTTATTTGCTCAAAAAAAGGGAAAAGAAACGAAAGCGAGCGCGCTATTTCTTGCGTCGCTTGATGTAAAGGTTTACGTTGTAGGTTTTAGTGCCTACCTTATCCATAGCCAGGCTAAAGGTAAACTCCGGGCTGGTGGCAATCCATTGCTTTTCCTCTGTAAAAAACTGGGTGGTAGTGTCGTTACCCAATTGTGGCGCCCATTTCCATATGGTAGTATCAAGGCAATAGCCTGTAAAATGCCTTAACTCCTCCAGCCGCTGTAAGGCGCCAAGTGAATCGTAGCTTTGATTGGTTTTGCCTATAAAGCGGTGGTCTTTATCCACGTAAATAATACCGAATGGCTCCAGCTTAATACTGTAGCCCGGTACGGGTAAAAACGGGCTTTGTTTCTCATTCATGCCATTTATGGACTCAAAGTTTTCCATACGGCCGTCTTCCAACACTTTTTCAAGATTTCTGCAAAAGGATTGTTGTTCCTTAGTTGGCTGCTCCTGCGCATGGCTAACCATCGCAAGGCAGATGAATAAAAAAAGGAAAGGCTTTTGCATAGCTGCGCTAAGTAAAGCAAAAGGCGCACATACGCCCACTGCTTAACAAATTTTGAAAGCATGGGGTGCTGCCGGAAATTTTAGCACCTTCGCACTATTGAAAGCTACATTTAAAATAGGGGACAGGAAAATTTTTGAGCGTACGGTGCGCGCCGAGGACACAGCCGCGTTTGATAGTGGCCAGGTACACCCGGTATATGCTACCTTTGCGCTTACACGTGATGCAGAATGGAGTAGCCGCCTTTTTGTTTTAGAGATGAAGGATAGCAACGAGGAAGGTATAGGTACTTTTGTAAATGTGGAGCATATGGCACCCGCCTTTATCGGTGACAAGGTGGTTTTTGAGGCGGTGATTGATGAATTGAAGGGGAATGTGGTTAACTGCTGCTTTACAGCCAGGGTAGGGGATAGGTTGGTAGCAAAAGGCAGAACAGGCCAAAAGATTTTATTGAAAGATAAAATCAATAGCCTGTTTGATAGTTTAAAGGAAAGGGACTTGAAATGATAAGTGCAGATAAAATAGATATTAAGAATAAAAAGGCGGGATTCGAGTTTGAGATTCTGGAGCGCTTTGATGCAGGTATTATGCTTACCGGTAGCGAGGTGAAAAGCATCCGCAACGGTGGAGGCAGTATTACGGAAGCCTTTTGTTTTATGCGCGATGGAGAAATTTATGTACGTAACATGAATATCCCCGAGTATTCGCATGGCTCGTATGCTAACCACGAGCCTATGCGCCTGCGCAAGCTTTTGCTTAACAAAAGAGAGTTAAAGCGTATTGAAGCCAAAATGAAGGAAAGAGGGCTTGCGGTAATACCTATCCGCTTATTTATTAATGAACGTGGCTTTGCGAAACTTGAAATAGGCCTGGGCAGAGGTAAAAAGAAATACGATAAGCGCGAAAGCCTGAAGCAAAAGGATACCAAACGCGAGGTTGACCGCGTTATGAAGAAATACAGGTAATCGCCTAAGCGATATCAAAAAACTTATACGGGAAATTTCTCCACGGGTTGTTTTGTATACAACTAACAGTTTGCTCATTATAGTTTGTTGGTCATTTTTTGCGGTTTGACTGAACCCTGCTTACTTTTAAGACGTATTTGGAACTGAGGGAAGCTATTATCCGTTTTGGATGACTCTGTAATTTCCCTCATCGCTAAAATGAGGAAGCGATGAAAAATATTTACGCCATTTTACTGCTGCTTGTACTAACGGCAACAGCGGGTGCACAGGCACCACAGAAATTCAATTACCAGGCTATTGCCCGTAATGCATCAGGGGCCATTATTCCTAATCAAACCATTAGTGTTCGGTTTACCATTAGGGATATCTCGGAAACAGGACCGGTGCTTTACCAGGAAACACAGCCGCTGCAAACAAACCAGCTGGGCCTTTTTTATACCGCTATTGGTATTGGCCCCGCCGGAATAGGAACCTTTAATACCATTGACTGGGGAAGCGGGCCTAAGTTTTTACAGGTTGAGTTTGACCCAGCAGGCGGCAGCAATTATCTGATAGTAGGCAGCAGCCAGTTGATTAGTGTACCCTATGCATTATATGCTGAAACTGCCGGCAATGGTGGCGCTGCAGGCGCAACGGGTCCTACGGGCATACAAGGCCCTGCCGGCGCAACAGGTATACAAGGCGCAACAGGCCCAACCGGCCCCACGGGGGCTGATGGTGTTACGGGTCCTACCGGGCCGCAGGGCTCAGGTGGGGGTGCTACCGGAGCTACGGGTGCAACAGGGGCAGATGGTTTAGCTGGAGTTACAGGGCCTACCGGTGCAACCGGTAATGACGGAGCAACAGGCCCAACGGGCCCACAGGGTGCGCAGGGCCCAACGGGTGCCCAGGGATTACCCGGCTTAACCGGGCCAACAGGTGCCACCGGATTAGATGGCGCCACCGGTTTACAGGGTCAACAAGGGCCAACTGGTGAGCAAGGAATTACCGGACCTACAGGCCCAACCGGTGCGGGTGGCGGCGCAACAGGCCCAACCGGAGAAACCGGCGCTACCGGAGTTACAGGCCCGCAAGGAGATATGGGGCCAACAGGTTTACAGGGTGAGACAGGGCCTACCGGTGCGCAAGGGCTTATAGGGCCAACAGGCCCGCAAGGTGCCACGGGCGCCAATGGCTTACAAGGCGTTACCGGAGAAACAGGGCCAACGGGTCCGCAAGGGCCAACCGGAGTAACAGGCACAACAGGTGAAACCGGTGCTACAGGCGCGCAAGGTGTTACAGGCCCAAGCGGCGCAACAGGTTTGCAGGGCCCTACCGGGGCCACAGGCCCAAGCGGTCCTGGTACAGCAAACGGCACCTTGAACTACGTTGCCAAATTTACACCTGATTCCGTTTCTTTAGGAAATTCGCGGATTATAGATGATGGAAATTTTGTAGGTGTTGACGTAGTAATTCCGCAGGCTAACCTGCATGTAAATGGCGACAGCACCGCCGAGTTTTTACTGACTAACACCAGAACGGGTTTAACAGCTAATGATGGGTTTGCAATTACGCAGGCACCAGATTCAGGAACGGTAGGACTGGTAAACAATGAAAACCGCGCAATGTATTTTGCCACGGGCGGTAATGAACGTATGCGCCTTACACGCGATGGTTTGTTAGGCATTGGTACTGCTAACCCCACCCGCGACATGGTTTTGATAACGCAATCGGGTTTGCCAACCACTTTCCAGATAGCCTCTGTATTAACGGGCCAAACTGCTACGGATGGTTTGGTTATTGGACAGGCTGATGTTTTTGGAGCTTCAATGCTGATGAATATGGAAGCGCAGCCATTGATTTTTGGTACCGGCAATGCTGAAAGAATGCGTGTAACGGATATAGGCCGCTTGGGTATTGGTGTTACCAATCCGCAACGCGACGTTGTAATAGGGCACGGCAGCGATACCTCGGCCCTGCAACTGGTTACCAGCTTTACGGGTAGCGGAAAGTTAGATGGTTTAGTGCTGGGCCACACTAGCGCTGATGGCGAGGCGCAGTTGATGAATTACGAAAATCGCGAACTTGTATTTGGAACGAACGGCAAGCGCCGTATGGTAATTACGCAGGATGGGCAGGTTGGTGTTAATGTAACCCTGCCTGTTAACGACTTTGTAGTAAAAAATGCGGCAGGGGGCATAACACGCATGCAAATTACGAGTGCGCAAACCGGGGATGGCCCTTCTGATGGTTTGGTGATAGGACATTCCGATAGCAGTGGAACGGCTTTTATTATGAACTATGAAAATAAAGGGCTGTTTTTAGGTACTAATTTCAGTAACCGTATCGGGCTAACTGCCGACGGCAAAGTGGGGATAGGCCAATTGGCAAACGCACCATCCTACAATATTGATGCAGCTTTTACCGGCGATGCTATTTTCCATTTAAAAGCGCAAAATGCGGCAGCTAACCGTGCTTTGATAATGTTGGACAAGCAAAACGGCTCAACCGATCAGGCAGCTATTCAATACAGCCTTCAGGACAGTGCACAGTGGTGGGTAGGTACGCTTAACAACAGTAACTACCGCATATTTAATTTCAGTACCGGTGGCGATGCCCTTGCTATTGATTTTGCTACGGATTATATCGGTATAGGTACTCCCTCTCCTTCTGCACGCTTAGAGGTAAACGGGCAGATTAAGATAACAGGTGGCGGCCCGGGTGCCGGAAAGGTGCTTATATCCGATGCTACAGGCCTTGCCAGTTGGGGCGAGGATAACCCACGGGAGGGCTTCAGTGCTTACAACCAAAATGGCCCAACGTCCATTAATCCTTCGGTTGAAACGCAGCTCACTTTTGATAACATCAACTTTAACGACGGGAACTATTATGATGGCTCCTTATCACAGTACAACGTGGTAACGGGCGGGCTCTATCATTTTGACAGCCGCATTGTTTGGGAAGCCTTTACCGCCCCCGGTGAGGTTATCCTTGGTATCCGCATTAACGGCTTGGTGGTTGAACAGGTTAGGCAAAGTGTAGTTGCCACCAGTAGCGCTACGCAACAAAGCATCAGTGCCAACATAAAAGCCTTTGCCGGTGACGTTATTGATGTTGTTGTACTGCAGAATAGCGGTATTGCGCAGTCTATTAACCATAGTGCACTCGAGAGCAATTTTTCAGGCTACAGGGTTTATTAAACCGGCACGGGTAGTAACAGACGTTATGTTGTTTTAAACAGGCTAAATAAGCTTACAATAGGCCTTCGCATTTCGTATGCACAGTAATGCAAAAGAAATACGTGGTTACGATTAATGCTATTGGCGAAACGGGCTTAATAAGAATACTTGCCGTTGATCAAAAAACAGGCAAGGTTTGGTTGGATGCAGTTCTTGCAAGGGAGTTAGAGCAGGAGATAAGAACCCTGTTTGCCAATAAGTTCGGAATTGAGCAGGTTTATTTTGTAGATAAAGGATCAAGCAATCCGCCATTATTTTCTGAATTTCCGACCAATTAGGATAGTTTGATGGTCAGCGGTATCTTTTTTAGTGGACTAATGCTTCGTCAGATTAATTCCTTTTTCAACGTTAAACGCTGATTTTTATGTTAAAATCAATGGTTTTAGCTGTATCAAAGATTTAGCTAAATTTCCCCTTTAGCGGCTTTCTGTTGGAATAATATTTGCGAATTTTGCGCCGGACTAAAATTGAGCAATGAAAAAACTACTACTCGTTTCATTTTCTCTGTTGTCATTTATTGCCTATTCACAAAACGTAGGTATTGGCAACAACAACCCTCAAAGCAAATTTGATATAACAGGCGACCTTGCGCTACGCGAAGCTGGTATTGTATTAAGCAGCGGGGCTAATAATAACGTTGACCTGGTAACCAAAAAATTCAGCTTTTACCGTATTACCGGGCCGGGTGCCGCATTTAGCATTACCGGCTTAACCGGCGGTGTGGATGGCCGCATTGTAACGTTGTATAATACAACTTCGCAGCAAATGACCATCGCCAACCTTAATGGAAGTTCAACAGCCGCTAACCAAATTAAAACGCTGGATGGCGGTGATATGGTTTCAGTTAGCGCAAACAGCGCTATAACGCTGATGTACAACAGCACGGACCAAAAATGGATAGTTACTGACTTTAATAACTTTTACCCTAAAAATGCATGGAGCCTGCGCGGTAACGGCGGCACAAACCCTACCAATGATTATTTAGGCACCAGTGATGCCCAGGACCTTAGTATACGTACCAATGGAACCGAACGCATTAAAGTGCAGAACAGTACAGGCAATGTGGGTATTAACACAACACCCGATGCCAGCGCAGCACTGGATATTGCCGCAACCAACAAAGGCTTAATGATACCACGCGTTGCACTGGTAAGTACTACTAACCCTGTAAGCGGCGCCAAGCCCGATGGCTTAATGGTGTATAACACTTCAACAAGCGGCACTTACTCTGTACCCGGCATTTATATGTGGAAGGGAAGCGATTGGGTACGGGTTATTGAAACTACTACTGTTTCGGGTTCACTACAGCCGCTAAGCAACTCACCCGGCGGTGGTTTAAATAGCTTTAGTTATAATGGCAGCACAGCTACGCAGATAGGGATTGCCAACCAGGGGGTAGTTACGGGAATGATTGCCAATGATGCCGTTACTACCACCCAAATAGCGCCTAATACTATTACTGCGGCAGATATGGGCCCCAATAGTGTTGATTTAAGCAGCGGCGTAGTAACCAACCTGCTGCCTATTAACCGCGGAGGTACTAACAGCAACGCAACGCCAACTGCCGGAGCAGTATCGTATGGCAATGGTTCGGGCTATGCTTTTAGCCCGGCAGGCACCAGCGGGCAGGTACTGGTAAGTGGTGGCGCAGGTTCGCCAACATGGGCCAGTGGCAACAGCACGTTAACAACCAAAAATATAACTACACCTAATAGCGCAATAAGCATTACTAACGGTACAGGCCAGGTAGTGGGCGCTACTGACGTTGCTATAAATGTAAACAACAACAGCAGCACCAGCGCCGGTTTAGTTACCAGCGGCAGCGGCCAGGTAACTAAAGTGTGGGGTACTGATGCTGTAGGCAACCCAAGCTGGCGCGACCCTAACGGCCAGTTAACTACCGGTAATGTTACCTCGGCTACTACAGGTGTTACTGTTACTAACGGCACTGGCCGTGTGTTAGGGGCTACTAACTTAACAGTTGATGTAGCAACCAACAGCTCAACCTCTCCGGGCCTTGTAAGCAGTGGTGCCGGTCAAAATACTAAAGTGTGGGGTACTGATGCTTCTGGCAACCCGGCATGGCGCGATGCCGGCGGACAGCTTACTGCAGGCACAGGCATTTCTATTACAGGCAACACTATTAATAGCGTTTGGACCCGAAACGTAAATGATATTTACCCCAACACCAGCGGCAACGTTGGCATAGGCTTAACCAACCCCGGCGCTAAGTTTACAGTACGTAGCGGCGCTACTGACCCCGGCACGGCTGATGACGGTAAGGCTGTTTTTATAAGCAGCGGCATGGGCAGCGGCCAGGCTTTTGATGGTGGTGTGGAAATACGCCACGATAACCTTAGCCAGGGTGTGGGTATTGGCTATAATACCATTTATGCAACAGGCAGCAATGCCGACCAGGACCTGCAACTGCAGGCCCGTGGCAACGGGTACCTGCGTTTTCGCACCAACGGTGCTGAGCGTGTAAACATTAGCAATGGCGGTGTGGTAAATGTTGCCGGCCTTGCAGGCACAGGCAACCGCATGGTATATGCTGATGCTTCAGGTAATTTGACCACAAACAACACTATTGGAAAAACCGAAGCGCTTTATGTGCGCGGAACAGGATTGAATAACCCCGCTAACCGTATTGTGCGTTGGGGTAATACGGAATATGTAAACACCAATACCCGTGGCTTAACGCTTACCATTATTACCAAGGCAACCCATGCGCACGTAAGTAGTACAAACTACGATGTATTTGGCGACCCCAACGCCAGTAACAACCTGGCAAGTGCGTTAAATGCTTTAACCAATGGTCAAATAGGAATTTTAACCAGCTACGATGCCTGGGAAGGCCAGATAACAGGTAGCCTGCAGAATGCTTTTCAAAGACTGGGCTTGCACAAAGCGGCTATGACTACCGTGGGCAGCAGCCGCAGGCCTTATGCTGCTATATTTGAAGCGGCCTCTGGTGGTTTAACCAGCGGCCGTGCCACGGAAATTGAATATGACCCTGATGGTAATGAGCCTTATGCAGAGTTACGCGGGTGGTTAATTGAAGGCGGATACGTGGCGGAGGGTAACCTGCCTAACGCATTAACTACCCCACTGGGAATGGCCGCAGTAGCAGTAGACGAAAACAGCCGCGTTAACGTACTAAATAGTTCATACCTTTATTTTGGCCCTAACTACACATGGAGCGCTTACCTGCAGGTGGGCGGCAATGGCAGGCAGGGTACTAATGCTTCGGTAGTTACAACTAACGGTAACCTGCACCTTGATGCACGGGATGGCAGCTTTGGTACTTACATTAACTTTTACAGTCAAAACAACACTTACATAAATGCGCAGGCGGGTTTAGTAGGTATAGGTACCACTTCACCTAATGCTTCATACAAGTTAACTGTAGCAGGCCATACTTACCTAAACGGTAACCTTTATGTAGAAAACGGAACCACCTTCCGCTGCAGCAACTGCGCAGGCACCGGTGGTTTTAGCGGTGGCGACTGGGGAACTATGACGGTTCAGGGCCGTGTGGTTTCAGCTAACAGCAACCTGCACTTATCGCCTCCGGGTGGTTCAAGGGTTATTATTAACTCAGTTTACCGCGCAGCAGGCGGTGGCACCGGCACCACGGGTTTAGATATTGAAGATGGTGGTATACGTATGCGCAAAAATTACCGTTGGATTAACCGCTATGGCAGCACCGGTGGTTATGGCTGGGGTTCGCAAACACACGATTTAGGCAACTGGGATTTTTGTGCCGTAGGCCACTTTGGTTTCCGTAACACAAACAGCGCAACCGATGAGGATGATGATGTGCAATGCGCGGTTTATCCGCAAGCGCATGCAGGCCCGGGCGAAGGGGACCAGTGGGACAGTTTCTTTACCTACCAGTATAATGCTAAACCGCGTTGGTATATGTACCTTGAAGGTTATGCTGATACCAATGCCACCAACTGTGCAGCCAGCTGCATGAATTTTGAATAACGCAACAAGCTAACTTTTATTAAGGCAGAAGAATTCTTCTGCCTTTTTCTTTCATTTACTTTTTAAACTAAATGCGCGCCTTATACAACCTTTTTTTAATGCTGTTTTTAACTGCGGCAGTTGCATTGCCCGCCCAGCAAACGCGGCAGTTTACTTTACAGCACTTTCCTGCTGGTAAAAAAGATGTGTTAATACTGTTGCAGTTTTATGGTGAAAATTTTGAAGCTATAGACTCTGCCGGAATTTACAGCGACACCACTGTTGCTTTCCATATAAATAATTTTGCTGATGGCCTATACGCTATTAAGCTTAAAAGCGAAAAGGATAACCAGGCTGAGTTTATACTTACGGCTAACGAGCGCGATGTAATACTGGAAGCGCCGTATGTTGAACTGCTGAACGGCGCCATAGCGATTGAAAACAGCCGCGAAAATGAGGCCTACCTGCAATTGATTAAAGTGCTACAACAATACGACCCTTTGTTAGAGCAACAGGCTGCTAAATTGGAGGCCCTCTCTTACTTTAAGCCCGATTATAAAAAGCAGTTGAAAACCATTGAGGATAATACAGAGTATCTGTTTCAGAGTTTTGATGCGCAACTAATAGAAGTGGAACGCGCATATGCAAATACGTTTGCTGCAGAGGTGCTTGTTCCCTTAAACAAAAAACCTTTCCGCAGCCAAAACCCTGTTTGGCCACTACAGTACGATGGCTACCGTTCTCTGTTGCACGATCACTTCTTCGACTCTATTAATACAAACGACAACCGCCTGCTGCGCCATTATGCTTATTTCGATAAAATACGGTACTACCTTACCACTTTAACTGATAAAACCTCCGATGGCTCAAAAGAGGGCATTGATATAATAATGAATTCGCTGAAAGAAAATGAAGACGTAAACAGTTTTGTATATACCTCTTTGCTTAAAGTGTTTTTAAAATACAAAAGTGAGGTGTTGATTAACTACATTACGGAAAAGCATCCTAACGGCTGTGCACTTAACTTAAGTATGGAGGATTTGGGCCGCTTGAGCAATATGCAAAACAGTATGGTAGGCAGTAAGGGCCGCGATATATTGTTGTATGACGTAAACGGCAAGGTGCAGAGTTTGTATGAGCAATGCAAAAAAAATAAAGTAACCCTGCTGGTGTATTGGATTAGCTGGTGCAGTCGTTGTAAAAAAGAAACACCGGAAATTGAACGCCTGTATGAACAATATAAGAAGCTGGGGCTTGGCTTGTTTGCTGTAAGTGTGGATGAAAAGAAAGAAGAATGGGAAAAAGCTTTAGCCGTAAATAAACTTAGCGGTATAAACGTAAGCGAATTGGTGCCTTTAAAAGAAAGCAAGGTACTGCCCCTGTATAATGTAACCACCACCCCGGCTATATTCCTATTGGATAAAGACGGTAAAATTCTGGCGAAGAATATTTACGGTCCGCAACTGGAGGCTGAGCTAAAAAAAGTTTTGAAATAATGGTATATAAAAAAAGCCCTTCGATTTCGAAGGGCTTTTTTTGTTATTCCTCTTTAGGCTCTGCCTTTTTCTTGGCGGCCTTGTGCGTAATCTTTAATTCATCATTGCCTTTTTCCAGTTCTATCAGGAAGGTATCGCCGGGTTTGGCATTGGCGCGAAGTATTTCCTCAGCCAATGGGTCTTCCACGTATTTCTGAATAGCCCTGTGCAGCGGACGTGCACCAAACTGCGGATCGTAGCCCTTATCTGCCAGAAAGTCGCTGGCCTCTTCGGTCAGCTTAATTTCAAAGCCAAGTTCGTTCAGGCGTTTGGTAACATCGCGTAATGCAATGTTGATGATTTTGAAGATAGAGTCTTTCTCCAGGCTATTGAAGATGATAACATCATCAATACGGTTCAAAAACTCAGGGGAGAAAGTTCTCTTAAGCGCTTTCGATATCACGTTCTTGCTGTACTCATCACTTTGCGATGACTTGGCAGAAGTGGTGAAACCTACCCCTTGTCCGAAATCTTTCAGGTCGCGGGCGCCAATGTTCGAAGTCATAATGATCAGCGTGTTTTTAAAATCAACACGGCGACCAAGGCTATCGGTTAAGATGCCATCATCAAACACCTGCAACAGAATGTTGAATACATCCGGGTGTGCTTTTTCTATCTCATCTAACAACACTACGCTGTAAGGTTTACGGCGTACTTTCTCAGTCAACTGTCCACCTTCTTCGTAACCTACATAACCCGGAGGCGCGCCCACTAAACGGCTAACGCTGAATTTCTCCATGTATTCGCTCATGTCAATGCGAACCAGCGCATCTTCGCTATCAAACAGGTAACGTGCGATAGATTTAGCTAACTCTGTTTTACCAACCCCGGTAGGGCCAAGGAAGATGAAGGTGCCTATTGGCTTCTTAGGGTCCTTTAAGCCTACACGGTTACGTTGAATGGCCTTAACCACTTTTTTAACCGCTTCGTCCTGACCAATAACAGCGCCTTGAATTTCGCCGCTCATGTTCACCAGCTTATTGCTTTCGCTTTGGGCAATTTTATTCACAGGTATACCTGTCATCATTGCTACAACTTCGGCAATATCCTCCTCAGTTACCGGAAAATGCTTGGTTTTTGCTTCTTCATCCCACTGCGCCTTCGCCTTGTCCAGTTCTTCTAATAGGCGTTTTTCGGTATCGCGTAGTTTTGCAGCCTCTTCATACTTCTGGCTCTTTACTACGTGGTTTTTCTGATGTTTTATTTCTTCCACCTGCTTTTCAAGGTCCACAATGTTTTTGGGAACATGGATGTTTTTCAGGTGCACGCGGGCTCCTACTTCATCCATTACATCTATCGCCTTATCGGGCAAAAAGCGGTCGGTTATATACCGGGTAGAAAGCTTAACACAGGCTTCTACCGCTTCTTTGCTGTAATCAACACTATGGTAATCCTCGTACTTCGGTTTAATGTTATTTAAAATCTGTACGGTTTCTTCAGGTGAAGGCGGGTCCACAATTACCTGCTGGAACCTGCGCGCCAAAGCGCCATCTTTCTCAATGTATTGGCGGTACTCATCCAATGTTGAGGCGCCTATACATTGCAGTTCGCCACGGGCTAAAGCCGGTTTAAATATGTTGGAGGCATCCAGTGAACCGGTTGCTCCGCCTGCGCCAACAATAGTGTGTATCTCATCTATGAATAGAATTACGTCGCGGTTCTTTTCCAGCTCGTTCATGATTGCCTTCATACGCTCCTCAAACTGGCCGCGGTATTTGGTACCGGCCACAAGGGCTGCAAGGTCAAGCATTACAATGCGCTTGTTAAACAAAACACGCGATACTTTCTTCTGCACAATGCGCAGGGCAAGGCCCTCCACAATAGCAGTTTTACCTACACCTGGTTCGCCGATAAGGATAGGGTTGTTCTTTTTGCGGCGAGAAAGAATTTGCGATACCCGCTCAATCTCATTTTCTCGGCCTACAATAGGGTCCAAAGCGCCCTCTTCGGCAAGGTGCGTTACATCACGTCCGAAGTTGTCCAACACGGGTGTTTTAGACTTAGCGTTACCGGGCTTTTTAGAGGCCGGCTGCTGGCCATAACCCCTTGATTTTTCTTCCTCAAAAGGTTCATCTTCGGGCGGGTCGTTAGGCGCTTCTGCCTTAATGTCGTTTTGTACGCCTTCTAACTCGGCCTTAAATACTTCGTAATCCACGTCAAATTGCGAGAAAATCTGGGTAACAACGTTGTCCTTGTTTTTCAGAATTGAGAGCATCAGGTGTTCGGTGCCAATAACATCACTTTTCATCACTTTTGCCTCTAAAACGGTAATTTTTAAAACCTTTTCAGCCTGCTTTGTTAAGGGCAGGTTATTAGGGTTAAAGTTGCCTTTAGCCGTTTTATCTTTAATCGAATCTTCGATGGTTTTGCGGAGCATGACGGGGTCAATTTCCAGGCTCTTCATCGTTTTAATTGCCAGGCCTTCGCCTTCGCGTATAAGGCCAAGCACCAGGTGTTCAATCCCAATGAAGTCGTGATTGAGCCTTAGCGCTTCTTCGCGGCTGTAGGAGATAACCTCCTTTACCTTTGGTGAAAATTTTGCTTCCATTGAAGAGTTTTAGTCAAATATCAAACCAGAATAGATGTTACGACATACTGTCGGTTATTATCTGATAAAGACGCCATGTTAACCGTTTTAATTGCATCCTCTCTGTCAAACCTAAGTCATTTGTAGCTAAACATCAAAATACCGCACCACCTAAATATTGGCAAATGCCAACAGTATTTCCTGAAAAGAATCCTTTTCCATACATTGCGGCGGAATTAGTAGTTTCAGAAAAAAAACCGTACATTAGTAAGCGATTCACACTAAAAAGCCCGGCACATGAAATTTCAAGTAGATAAAAGAGACCGTCTGGTTATTGTTAAGTTGAATGAGGAGAAGTTGCTGAGTAACCTGGCCCCGCACCTGAAATCGGAATTGGTTATTCTTAACAACGAAGGATTCCGTAATGTGGTACTTGACCTTGCCGAGGTGCAATACGTTGATTCATCAGGCCTTAGCGCGCTTTTAGTAGGTAACCGCTTATGCAAGGAAGCAGGCGGTATGTTTGTGCTTACAGGCTTAAACCCGCATATCCAAAAACTGATTAAAATCTCGCAACTTGAGCCGATACTGAATATAGTGGCTTCTTTAACGGAGTCGGTTGACTTTGTTATGATGGAAGAGTTGGACAAAGATTTAAGAAGTTAAGCTATAAGGCTTCATGCAATTTGAGCTTACCATTTTAGGGTGCAATGGAGCCATACCCGCTTTTGACCGCCACCCGTCTGCGCAGGTGGTTAATTACAACGGAAGTGTTTTTTTGGTAGACTGTGGCGAGGGCACCCAGTTTCAAATGATTAAATATGCCATTAAGCGCGGCAGAATGGATAATATATTCATTAGCCACCTGCACGGCGATCATTTCTTTGGCCTTGTTGCGCTGCTTACTTCCTTTAACCTTAACTGGCGCGAACATCCCCTGAATCTTTATGGCCCGCCGGCCCTCATGGATATACTTAACCTGCACTTTAAACATTCCGAAACAACATTACGGTACGATATACACTTTCACCCCATTATTGCGGATAAGCCAAGGGTGATATACGAGGATAATGTTATAAGTGTAGAAACAATTATTTTAAAACACCGCTTGCCTACCACCGGCTTTTTGTTTCGCGAAAAACAAAACCTGCGAAAAATAATTCCGGCTAAAATTACGGAATACAATATCCCTTACGATTACATCAGCAACATTAAGCGGGGGGATGACTTTGTAACAGAAAACGGAGTGACAATACCTAACACGGAATTGACCAGTACGCCCCTGCCGCCACGCAGTTATGCCTATTGCAGCGATACGGTATTTACCGAAAGCTACATTGAGCAAATACAAGGTATAGACCTGTTGTACCACGAATCTACTTTTATACATGCCCATGCCGAACGCGCTGCTGAAACTTTCCACACTACCACTAAGCAGGCGGCGCATATTGCAAAAACAGCTGGGGTAAAAAAATTAATACTCGGTCACTTTAGCGCCCGTTACGAAAACCTGGAACCTTTGTTGTACGAAGCCAGGGAGGTATTTGCGGAATCGTACCTGGCGGAAGAAGGAAAAACCTTTGCTATGGAAATGCATAAGGTTGCCACGCAGGGTTAAAGTCACTAGCGGCCCAGCAATTTCTCTATCTGCCTGCGGTGCCTTAGTATGTGCACTATAGCATGCTCCAGCAGTTGTTCCAAATCGAAGTTTTGGCCCCACCCACTTTTGATGATGTTGTCCAATACATCCTGAAAAGTTAAGTTGCCTTTATTGGCCAGGGTTTCTTCAGTGTATGCCAGCATCACTTTCATTTCAGCAATAACCTCTTTAGCAGAACCGAATTCAAAACTTTTTTTGTTAGCGGTTATAGGCTCCTTCCACTGTTTGCGTATGTAGTTGGCATAGTTATAACCACAGCGAATTACGTGCGCGCAAATGGCCTGAACAGATACACAGGATGGGTCCTGGGTTTCTGCATCCAGTATCTTAACAAAATCATCTTCGGTAATGGTGAGTAGCAAGGTTTCAAACTCTGTTGCTACCTTTTGGTATTCATCCATTAAAGCGCCCAAAGGACCCGGCCGATACTGCTTTTTAGTGCTATCCATTTGCTATTTCATTGAAGGTTCTAATATACACCGCCAGGTCACTATCGGAAAAACAAACAAAAATTACTTTTTGGGGCAGTTCATTGTCTTTTAAAAAGCCAATTACAGTGCTAATTGCAATATGAGCGGCTTCTTTAATGGGATAACCGTAAACGCCGGTACTAATGGACGGGAAGGCGATAGTGTTTAACTTTTTATCAGATGCAATTTGCAGGCAGTTATTGTAACAGTTTTTCAGTAAAGTTCTTTCATTTCGGGTCCCACCATTCCAAACCGGTCCGGGCGTGTGTATAACAAACTTTGCAGGCAAATTATAGCCATGGGTAATTTTGGCTTCGCCGGTTTTACAGGCATTCAGGGTACGGCATTCTTCCAAAAGTTCCTTACCTGCAGCGCGATGAATTGCCCCGTCCACCCCACCACCGCCTAATAAGGAGGTATTGGCTGCGTTTACAATAGCATCTACCATTTGCGTGGTAATATCTCCTTTAATTATCTCAATTCTTGCAAACATATTGACTGTATAACGCCGCCTGATCGAAACTAAATATGTGCATTGGTTTCAAAACTATTTACCAAACTTCTCTTTCATCATTTTGGTCATAGCAAGCATTTCATCGCGCAGGCGTGCTGCCTCTAAAAAGTCTGTAGCTTTTGATGCCTCGTACATTTTTTTCTTGGTATCCTCAATAGCGCGTTTCAGCTGCTCCTCGTTCATGTATTGCATTATCGGCTCTGCCACAAGGCTTATCTCATCCTGCATTTCAATATAAGCATCAGGCGATGCTTTACGAATATCAAGTACTGAAGTTTGCTGTAAAATTTCTTCCCTGCTTTTGAACACTGTTAAAGGAGTTATACCGTGTTCCTCGTTATACTTTAACTGTTTCTCGCGGCGGCGGGTTGTTTCATCAATGGTTTGCTGCATGCTATCGGTAATCCTATCGGCATACATAATAACTTTACCGTTACTGTTACGGGCTGCGCGCCCGCTAACCTGTATAAGGCTTCTTCTGTTTCGTAAAAAGCCCTCCTTATCCGCATCCAGTATGGCAACCAAAGATACCTCCGGTAAGTCAAGTCCTTCGCGCAGCAGGTTTACTCCTATTAGCACATCAAACTTGCCAAGGCGCAGGTCGCGTATAATTTCAATACGGTCCAGTGTTTCTACTTCAGAGTGTATGTAACGGCATTTTATACCTAAGCGCCCCAGATACTTATTTAATTCTTCGGCCATGCGTTTAGTAAGGGTGGTAACAAGCACTCTTTCCTGCATTTTAACACGTTCATCTATCTCCTCCATTAAGTCGTCCATCTGGTTTTGGCTTGGGCGTACCTCTATTGGCGGGTCCAGCAAGCCTGTAGGGCGCACTACCTGTTCTACAAACAAGCCTTCTGTTTTTTCCAATTCATAATCACCGGGGGTGGCGCTTACATAAATTACCTGGTTCATTTTTGCCTCAAACTCATGAAAGTTCAGGGGGCGGTTATCCAAAGCGCTTGGCAAACGAAAGCCGTATTCTACCAGGTTCATTTTACGTGCACGGTCGCCGCCATACATGCCGCGCACCTGGTTTACCGTAACGTGGCTTTCATCAATCACCAATAAAAAATCGTCGGGAAAATAATCCAGCAGGCAGTAAGGCCGCGTTCCTTTGGCTCTTCTATCTAAAAAGCGCGAATAGTTTTCAATACCGCTGCAGTAGCCTAACTCGCGCATCATTTCCATATCAAATTCAACGCGTTCCTTCAGGCGTGCGGCTTCCAGGTTTTTACCTACACTGCGGAAATACTCCAGTTGTTCCGTTAATTCCAGCCTGATTTCATCCAACACCTGCGAAAGAACATCCTTGGAAGTAACATACAGGTTGGCAGGAAAAATGGCTACATTATTCATTCGTGCACCCAAGGTTCTGCCTGTTGAAGGTTCAAAACTTTCTATCTCTTCTATCTCATCGCCAAAGAAGGTTACCCGGTACGCGTAGTCCACATATGGCAAAGCTATTTCTACTACATCTCCTTTTACGCGGAACGTACCGCGGTGCAAATCCGCATCGCTGCGGGAATACAAGCTATCCACCAGCTTATGCAAAAAGTGATTGCGGCTTATCACCTGCCCAGCCGCAATACGGATGATTCCGTTCTCGTAATCCAAAGGGTTACCCATACCATAAATGCAGCTAACGCTGGCTACCACTATAATATCGCGCCTGCCCGAAAGGAGGGAAGCTGTTGTGCTTAACCGCAGCTTATCAATTTCTTCGTTAATGGATAAATCCTTCTCAATATAGGTGTCTGAGGAAACGATGTAAGCCTCGGGCTGGTAGTAATCGTAGTAAGATACAAAGTACTCCACAGAGTTATTGGGGAAGAATTGTTTGAACTCGCCGTAAAGCTGGCTAACTAGTGTTTTGTTATGGGTTAAAATAAGGGTAGGGCGTTGCACGCGTTGGATGGTATTGGCTATGGTAAAGGTTTTACCAGAACCGGTAACGCCTAACAATACCTGGTGCCTATCCCCTTTAACAACGCCTTCTGTTAGCTGATTGATGGCTTCAGGCTGGTCGCCGCTGGGTTGAAACTTTGTAGTTAATTCAAATTGCATAATGGGATAAGGACGCGTTATGTGCTAACAAATGCTGCGGGGCAGCCTGCAAAGATAAGGCAAAGGCTATCTTATTTCTTTTTCGTTTTGCCTTTTTTAGGCTTATCGGCACCTATCCGGGCTTTTATTTTAGCAGGTAACTTGTTCTTAATCAGTTCGTAAGATTGGGTAATGTAATGCTCCCATTCTGATTTTTTAAAACGGCCCCTTGGCTTTACATAAATCCATTTATAGCGCGCAAGGTAAGGGGCGGGTATAATGCCTTCGGAAGAGGATAATTCTTCAAATTCCTCGTCCTTAACCTTTAGAGAAACGCCGGAATCGGGCGAAAATCCGGTGACACAGAACATTTTATCGCCTATAAGAAAACAGAGGTCGTGCCCCCACTTTACATCTTCCTTAACCCCGGGCAGGCTAAGGCAAAACTGCCGCAGAGCTTCAATATCCATATTTGCTAAAATAAGATAAAGCCCCTTTACCTTTAAAAGGCTGAAACCCTGCTTTTCGGGCGTTTTTTTATCTTAGCCGCCCTAAAAATCCAAAAATGGAATTATCAGAGATTGTAGCGATTACCGGAATGCCGGGTTTATTTAAAGTAAGTGCCCGTAGAAATGATGGCTTGATTGTAACCAGCCTTGTTGACGACAAAACACAGTTTGTAAGTGGACGTAACCATATGTTTACCTCGCTGGATAACGTAACTATGTATACCACTGATGAGCCGGCCACGCTTAAAGATGTTTTGGCTTCCATAAAAAAGAATGGCGCCGTACCTGATGGTAAGGATGATGCCAAAACCAAAACATGGTTAGAGAAAGTACTGCCGAATTACGATAAAGAGAAGGTTTACGTTAGTGATATGAAGAAACTGCTGAAGTGGTATGGCATATTGGAAAGCCGTAACCTGGTAGATGAACTTATTGCTGAAAAAGCCAAAGAAGAGAAAACTGAAGGCAAAGAAGAGGCTGCTGAAAAAGTAAAAGCCGGCAAAGAAGACAAGCCGAAAAAAGAGGCAAAGCCCAAGGTGAAGAAAGAAGTAAGCAGCAGCAAGGCCAGCACTAAACCTGCTCCCGGAGCCAAGAAAGTAACCGCCCCCCGTAAGGCCCAATAATACAGGCCTGGTTACCTAAAGTGAAAACAACTACAACGAACTAATAAATACATAAGAATGAAGATGAGCGAGGCGAACATACCTGTTAAAAAGAAAAGGAGTTTCGTAGCGGAAGATTTTAACCCAAATGAATGGGCATCGCTTGAACCCTATTTTACGGAATTGCTTGAGCGCAGTATAAATTCAGTGGCCGACCTTAACCAATGGTTAAAGGATTGGAGCGAGCTTGATACTGCCATGACTGAAAACAGCCGTTGGATATATGTGAAAACAACCGTTGATACCAATGATGAGAAGGCGAAAGCAGACCTTGCTAACCAGTATCAAAATATCTTCCCCAGGTATTCACCTATTGAAAACCAGCTGAAAAAGAAACTGGTTTCTTCTCCTTTTGTGGAGCAGCTTGATCAAAGTGTGTTCTTTCCGACATTGCGCAAACTTAGAATGGAGATTGAGCTTTACAGGGAGGAGAACATACCCCTGCAGAGTGAGTTGCAGCTAAAGCAAAGTACTTATGATGCTATTGCCGGGGCAGAAAGCATACACTATAACGGAACCGAACTGACCTTTCAGCAGGCTTCTATTTATCTAAAAAGCACTGACCGTGCCCAGCGCCAGGAAGTGTACCGTATGATAAGTGAGCGCAGATTGCAGGATGCTGAGACATTTGATAACCTGCTTACAGAGTTGATTAAACTGCGCCATAAAATAGCCCTTAACGCAGGCTACAACAACTATGTAGAGTACCGCTTTAATGAACTTGGCCGCTTTGACTATACCAGCGCTGATTGCCTTAACTTTCACAAGGCAGTTGAGGAACTGATAGTGCCGGTTAAAAACCGTATGGCAGAAGAACGCCGCCAGATGTTAGGACTTGAAAGCCTTAAACCCTGGGACCTGGATGTGGATACCAGCGGAAAAGGTCCATTGCAACCCGTAAAGAATACAGAAGAACTTATTGAAAAAACCATTGCCTGCTTTAACAGGCTTGATCCGTACTTTGGCGAGCGTATTGAAATAATGAAGAAGATGAACTACCTGGACCTTGAGTCGCGCATGCACAAGGGCCCCGGTGGCTATAATATGACCTTGCCTGAAATAGGGGTGCCTTTCATCTTCATGAATTCAGCCAACGATGAGCATGATTTGATTACAATGGTGCACGAAGGCGGCCATGCCATACATACCTTTTTGGCTCATAAGCTTGAGTTGATGGCTTTTAAAGAAACAACTTCTGAAGTAGCGGAAGTAGCCTCAATGGGTATGGAATTGATGAGCATGGAGCACTGGGATTTGTTCTATAAAAACATCGATGATTTAAAACGTGCCAAGACTAACCATCTACGGTATATCCTTTCTGTTTTAACCAAAACCTGCCTGGGTGATAGTTTCCAGCATTGGTTATACCTTAACCCTAACCATACGATTGAGGAGAGAAGAAACAAGTGGGCAGAGCTGAGTGCCCGCTTTGGCGGAGCAGGCATTGATTGGACCGGCTATGAGAAGGACCTGCAAACAGGCTACCACCGCATACTGCATTTCTTTGTGGTTCCCTTTTATTATATAGAATACGCATTTGCGCAATTGGGTGCTATTGCCTTATGGAGAAACTTTAAGAACGACCCTGCCAAGGCAGTGGCCGATTATAAAAGCGCGCTTAGCCTGGGTTACACAAAGCCCATTCCGGTGTTCTACGAAACTGCCGGGGCCAAATTCGACTTCAGTAAGGATTACGTGGCCTCCCTGGTAAGCTTTATAAACGGTGAGCTGCAAAAGCTGGGTTAAGCTGCTACCGTTTTAAATTTTCTACATATCACTTGCAATAATTGAAAAGTGAGTATCGTTTAATTGTATCGCTGCGGGGTATTCTCCTACATTCGTTACCAAAGGGTATAACCGGCAAGCGAAAACCAAATGCGCCCGCCTTTAGCCTGACCCATGCAGAAAAATTATTTAAAATACTCAGTGCTTGGCACCGCCTTACTGCTGGCAGTGCTATTAACGCTTTATATCATACCTGAGTTTGATATAGGCGAGTTTCACTTCAGGCGTATAAATCTTTTGGCCGATATTATGAGGAAGGATGATAACCTTGCTCAGGCAGACTCAACTAAAATGATAAAACCTGTTTTTGCCGATACCTGCAAAACGGGGGTTACCTGTATTGAAGATTACAGTAAGGATACCAGTGGCATGAGAACCTTCCTGGCTGCTTTGGATTCAGCAAAAACAAGGCCCGTTCGTATTGCCTGGTTTGCTGATTCATATGTTGAAGGCGATATAATGCTGGACCCTTTACGGGATACCTTGCAGGCCATTTTTGGCGGCTCAGGCGTAGGGTTTGTGCCCATAACATCCGAGGTTGCAGGCTTCAGGCAAACTGTAATTCATACCTACGATAACTTTACCACGTACTCTATAGTGGGGGATAAGAGCGCAGAACACCCTATGGGGCCGGCGGGCCATACTTATGTGCCACAGGCAGGCAACCAGGCTCATTACAGTGCAATTAAGCGAAGCAGGCTGAATACTTTCCCTGTTGGGTATCTGTACTTTGGTAATACCGGCGGAGCTAAATTGCTGCTGAACCAAGGCAGTGCTGTAGATTTACCCGCAGCAAATAGCATTAGCAAAATCAAGTTGGGTACTGCGCTGCAAAGTGTTACGCTGCAAGTGGATGGCAGCGCCGATTTATATGGGGTTTCTTTTGAAGATACTAAGGGTATTTGTGTAGATAATTTTTCGGTTCGTGGTAATTCAGGCCTGGGACTGGGCGGCGTAACGGAGCAGATGTATAAGAACTTCGATGCAATTCATCCGTACGATTTGGTAGTTATTAGTTATGGGTTGAATGTGGCCAATGCCAAGTCAAAGAACTACGATTGGTATACAAAAGGCATGAGCCAAACTATAGGAATGATGAAAAGGGCTTTCCCAAAAGCCTCGATATTAGTAGTGGGCTGCAGTGATAGAGGCCAAAAGGTAGATGGTGTTTTGCAAACCATGCCGGGTATTAAGGAATTGATTGAAGCGCAACGAAAAATGGCGGCCGATAACCAGGTTTGCTTTTACAACCTGTTTGAAGCCATGGGTGGAGACAGCACTATGGTTAAATGGGCAGGTATGAAACCTAAATTGGCTAATGGAGATTACACCCACCCCACCTACTATGGCGGCAAGAAGGTAGCTGAGATTATTACAGGCACAATTTTGTATGAAAAGGAGAAGGATGAACGACGGAAAAAGAGTATGTAATAAAATGCCGGTTGCCGGCGGCCGTGCGTTGTATTACAACTTCACACAAAGCCTGGTGTGTGCGTTTCTTCTTGTTTTTTGTTTAAACACAAATGCGCAAAATGGTATTGTAAACTTTAGTGCAAAGAAGTATGCCTTTATCCACCCTGAACGCAATGAGATAGTAAACGACAAAGGGCTTGAGCCTTTTTTTGAAAAACTTTACACACAAAAAACAGCCAATAGCCAGCGGGTTAGCGTGCTGCACATTGGTGACTCACACATACAAGCCGATTTTTTAAGCGCGCAGGTTAGAACCAATTTTCAAAAGGATTTTGGTAATGCAGGCCGCGGTATTGTAGTACCGCTTAGGGTGGCAGGCAGTAACGAACCGTTTAACTACAAAATTACCAGCAATTACGCCTGCACTTCAAAACGCTGTATTTACGTAAACGACCCCATGCCTATTGGAATAGGAGGGGTAACCATCAAAACCGATTCGCCCGATATTAAATTCTTTCTCCGGGCATTTGATTACGCACCTTTAAACTACTCCTTTAATAAGTTGACCCTGTTTTACCAAAAGGATAGCACTTCATTTGACTTTCGGGTGTCAGATACTTTAGGGCACACGCTTGGTATTTTAAGCAGTATTTCGCAGGAGAAATACCGAAATATCTCCTCGGCAACATTGCCTGCCAACACAAATGCGGTAGTTATAAGCGCCGAACGTTCAGATACTAACCAAAGGCAGGCTACTATTTTCGGAATTAACCTGGAGAACGACAGCAACGGCGTTGTATATCATACTGTAGGTGCTAATGGCGCTGAGGCTTTTCAATATGTACGTGCGCGGTACTTTGCCGAGCAAACGCAGGTGCTTGAACCGGACCTTATCATTATTTCTCTGGGTACAAATGAAGCCCAACGCCGCCCGTTAGATGCGGGCTTAATGACAAGGCGGCTTGACTCATTGGTAAGCGCCTTGCGTAAATACAACCCTAACAGCGCTATTGTTTTTACAACACCACCTGACTCCTATTACCATCGTAAATATTACAATAGTTCCGTTTCTACAATGCATGAAATAATTGTGAACTATGCCAGGAATGAAAATTTTGCAGTATGGGATTTGTTCTCTATTTCAGGGGGGTACAAAAGCTGTTACCTGTGGAAAAAGTATCAAATGATGCAACGCGATGGATTGCACTTTACCAGGGGAGGGTATGAGTTTCAGGGTAACCTTTTATACGAAGCACTAATTAAATCATACAATAAGTATGTTTCATCCCGACCTCAATAAGCTGTTAGCGCAGTTTGTTTACCACCCTAATGAGCCGATGATATTCAGCTCAGGCCTTTTTCTTTTTGTGTTCCTGGGCTTTATCACCGTTTACTACCTGGTGCACGAGGACTTCAGGCTAAAGCTCACTTACGTTACGCTCTTTTCCCTGTTCTTTTATTATAAGTCCAGCGGCTTATATTTTTTGCTGCTCATTTTATCTACAGTAGTTGACTATACGCTGGCTAACAAGATATACTATGCCGAAAAGCAGCAGCATAAAAAATGGTGGCTCATATTAAGCCTGGTGTTAAACCTTGGGCTGCTTACTTATTTTAAATACACCAACTTCTTCTATTCCATTTACTGCGACCTGGTCAATCACCACTTCGACCCGTTCAATATTTTTATACCTGTAGGGGTATCCTTCTTTACATTTCAATCGCTCAGCTACACCATTGATATCTACCGCAAAGAAATTAAGCCAATAGGCAACATTCTTGATTATGCCTTCTTTGTTTCGTTTTTCCCTCAATTGGTGGCAGGCCCTATAGTAAGAGCCAAGGATTTTATACCGCAGATTTACAAGCCAACTTTTGTTTCCAATCAGGATTTGGGCAGAGCGGTGTTTTTAATTGCGGCAGGCCTTTTTAAAAAGGCAGTTATATCCGATTACATCAGTGCCAATTTTGTTGACCGCATTTTTGAAAACCCTACACTTTACACGGGGCTCGAAAACCTGATGGGGGTGTATGGCTATGCCCTTCAGATCTATTGCGATTTCAGCGGCTATAGTGATATGGCTATAGGTATTGCCTTACTTATGGGCTTTCACTTCAATATCAATTTTGATTCACCCTACCAGTCATCCAGCATTACGGAATTTTGGCGGAGGTGGCATATTTCATTAAGCACCTGGCTTAGGGATTACCTCTACATCTCTTTAGGCGGTAACCGTAAAGGCAGATGGCGCACCTACCTTAATCAGTTCCTTACCATGTTACTGGGTGGTATGTGGCATATGATAGGGGGGCTTTCGTATTTAGCGGGTTTCAGGTTCATACTTTGGGGGGCGCTGCACGGCATAGCGCTGGGTATTGATAAGTATGTTAAGGAGTTTATTAAAATACCGGATACAAAATTGGTGAAGGTTTTGGGTGTGATATTCACCTTCCATTTTGTATGTTTTTGTTGGATATTCTTCAGGGCCGAGGATATGGTGAAGGCCGGCGAAGTTTTATCGCAAATAACAAGGCATTTTACCCCATCCATCTTTTTTGAATTTGTAAGAGGTTATCAAAAGGTGCTGTTTGTTATGCTTTTAGGTTTCATCCTGCACTTTCTGCCCCGAAGTATGGAGCTAAAAGCCCAGGGTTGGGTAACCGACTTTCCTTTGGCCGGTAAGGTAGCTGTTTTGGCCGCTGTTGTTATACTGGTTATACAGGTAAAAAGCTCCGAAATTCAGCCATTCATATACTTCCAGTTCTAAGCAGAAGGTAGTAGTAATTAGATACGGTTTATTAGATTCACGCTGCTAAAACAATTGCTATGCAGTATATGGAAGGTATGCTCAAAGAAGGAGCACTAAAAGGAAAGACCATTATTATTACCGGTGGTGGTACAGGCCTGGGTAAATCAATGACGAAGTACTTTTTGACATTGGGTGCTAACCTGGTAATTACAAGCCGTAAGTTGGATGTGTTGCAAAAGACGGCAGCCGAACTTGAAGCCGAAACCGGCGGAAAAGTACTGGCCGTACAGTGTGATGTGCGCAACTGGCTGGAAGTTGAAAAAATGCTGCAGGATACTGTTGCTGCTTTTGGCGGAGTTGACGTATTAGTAAATAACGCAGCAGGTAATTTTATCAGCCCTACCGAGCGCCTTTCGCCACGTGCTTTTGATACCGTGGTGGATATCGTTTTAAAAGGTTCATACAACTGCACCCTTGCCCTGGGTAAATATTGGATTAACAACAACCAGCGTAATAAAGCGGTGTTAAGCATAGTTACAACTTATGCATGGACCGGTTCAGCCTATGTAGTTCCTTCGGCCTGCGCTAAGGCGGGGGTGTTAGCCATGACGCGCTCCTTAGCTGTGGAATGGGCTAAATACGGGATACGAATGAATGCAATTGCACCGGGGCCTTTCCCTACCAAAGGTGCATGGGACCGTTTAGTACCCGGCGAATTCCGCGAGAAATACGATTTGGTAAAGCAGGTTCCTTTGCGCCGCGTGGGTGAGCACCAGGAACTTTGCAACCTTGCGGGTTATCTGGTATCCGATTACTCGGCCTATGTAAATGGTGATGTAATTACCATTGATGGTGGTGAGTGGTTACAAGGTGCCGGTGAGTTTAACCTGTTTGATGATGTTACCAAGGAACAATGGGATATGATAGAGAAGATGGTTCGCGGAGCAAAAAGTGAGTAGGCATGCTATTCAGTACAACCGAAGAAAACTATATCAAGGCCATCTTTCACCTAAGCGAGGAAGGGGACGAGAGTATTTCTACTAACAGCATAGCAAAGGCTGTAAATGCTACGGCCGCTTCAGTAACCGATATGCTCAAGAAACTGAAGCAGAAGAAAATTATCAGTTACGAAAAATACCATGGCGTTCATTTAACCAAGGATGGTGAGAAGATAGCCAAGGGTATTATCAGAAAGCACCGTCTGTGGGAGGTGTTCTTAGTAGAGAAGTTGGGTTACGGGTGGGATAAAATACACGACATAGCTGAACAACTTGAGCATATACACAGCGATGAGCTTATAGATAAGCTGGATAAGTTTTTAGGCTACCCACGTTTTGACCCGCATGGCGATCCCATACCGGATGCTTCCGGAAACATACATAGCCATAAGCAAAAGCTTCTTTCTGAAATGAGCGAGGGTGATGGAGGAAAGGTTTTAGGCGTAAAGGATAGCTCAGCTAAATTTTTGCAGTATCTCGATTCGCACAACATACAGTTGGGATCGGAAATTGAAATTACCGGGATAGTGGATTTTGACGGTTCGTTTATAATTAAACTGGATAAGCGAAAAAAGGCCACCATCAGCAAAATGGCGGCGCAGAACATTTTTATAGGGTAGTAACTCTCAGGCTAAGATTAATTGCCAGTACCCTACGTCCTCCCACTTGTTAAACTTGAAGCCCACTTCTTTTTGTATTCCTATTTTTTGGAAACCTAACTTTTCGTGCAGTTTTATGCTGGCAGGGTTTGGCGGCACAATACCGGCCAAAATGCAGTGCAGGTTTTTAGCCCGTAATTTTTCGAGTAAAGCAGTATATAGTGCATAGCCATAACCTTTGCCGTTAAGGCCATGTTTAATGTATACGGTGCTTTCGGCAGAGTACCGATAGGCGCTGCGGCTTTTCCATTCAGTGGCATAAGCGTAACCAACAATTTCGCCCTCCACTTCCATTACAATCCAGGGATATTTTTCCTGTACCCCTTGGATGCGTTCCTCCATTTCCGGAACCGTTTTAGGTTCTTCTTCAAAGGTTACAACGGTATGCTCAATGTAGTAATTGTAAATTTCGGTAATGGCAGGTACATCGCTGCCAATGGCATCTCGAATCATTAACGCTGAACTATTTTGGTTATCAGATTACTTAACTCTGTGGCCCAGTGTAAGTACATTTTGCCGGAAGGGTGAAGTCCGTCGTTAGCCACAAGGGAAAGGTCGCTTGTAGCTTTGCGGGAATAAGGCGTGATATTGATAAAGTGCGTATGAGCCTTTAAGGCTTCTTCCTTGCCGACTCTATTAAACTCATCAATTTCAGCCGCAATTTGTTCAGCGCTTCGGTGCTTAGGGTCCTGTGATACAAATGGGGTAGCTCCCCAATCGGGTATCGAAATTACTATCACGTGCTTACTGTTTCCGCCGGTATATTGAATGGCGGTTTGTAACAAGCCCTTAAACTCAGCCCGGTAATTTGGGATATCGCGCCCGCGGTATTGGTTGTTTACGCCTATCAGCAGGGTTACAAAGTCAAATTTTTGTTTTAGCCCTCTTTCCTCAATAGCGGTGGCTAATTCATCGGTAGTCCAACCTGTTTTGGCAATAATCTCGGGCTTTTTAAAGATGATGCCCGATTGTTGAAGTTGTTGTACTGCCTGTTCTGCAAAGCGCTCGTTTTCAGCAACCGATTCGCCTATCGTATAAGAATCACCAAGGCACAACATGGTATATCTTGCATGGTTCATAAATGAACTGTTGATTAAAGTAAAAAAGACAAGCAGAAAAGTATTTCTGTATCCCACTACCCAAAGCAAGCGAAAAAAAGTTAAATAAATTTAGTCTTATCAAAAATGATTTTTAGATTTGTCTAAAATTTAGCTCTCACCTATGCAAAAGTCACTTCAGGAAGTTCACGGAAGTATAGATACTACGGGAACAAATACCCGCTTCAGGAGGTTTGTGCTTTTTCTGGGGCCTGCCTTTCTTGTTGCCGTGGGTTATATGGACCCGGGTAACTGGGCTACCGATATTGCCGGCGGCAGCAAATACGGTTATCAGCTTATATGGGTGTTGCTGATGAGCAATCTTATTGCCCTACTGCTGCAATCATTAAGTGCAAGGCTGGGCATTGTAGCCGGTAGAGACCTGGCCCAGGCCAGCCGTGAAAATTACCCGGCGTTTGTAAATATCCCCTTGTGGGTATTAGCTGAAATTGCGATTGCGGCATGCGACCTTGCGGAGGTATTGGGTATGGCCATAGGGTTGCACCTGTTGTTTCACCTGCCCCTGCTTTGGGGCGTAAGCCTTGCCATTTTAGATACGTTTATCATCTTCTTTTTACAGAGCCGCGGTATGCGTTACATGGAGGCTTTTATTTTCTCGCTGGTAGCCTTAATTGGTGCCTCCTTTTTTCTTGAGATATTCTTTGCCAAGCCTGATGCCGTTGAACTGGCAAAAGGTTTTGTGCCATCGGTATTATCTGACGGGGCACTGTACATAGCTATTGGTATAATTGGTGCAACGGTAATGCCGCATAACCTATACCTGCATTCGGCGCTGGTGCAAACAAGAAATGTTAAGCGCGATGAAAAGGGGTTAAGACAGGCTATACGGTTCAATTTCTTTGATTCCGCTATTGCTTTAAACCTGGCATTTTTTGTAAATGCCTCTATACTAATACTGGCGGCGGCAGTATTTTTTAAAAGCGGCTATCATAACGTTACTGAGATACAGGATGCACATAGCCTTTTACAGCCACTTATGGGCCGCCACCTTGCTCCGATACTTTTTGCGGTTGCTCTGATTGCTTCAGGCCAAAGTTCAACCATTACCGGTACACTGGCGGGGCAAATAGTAATGGAAGGTTATTTAGACCTTCGCATAGCCCCGTGGCTGCGTCGTTTAATTACGAGATTGCTGGCGGTAATACCGGCCTTCCTGGTTATATACCTTTTAGGTGAAGAGAAGGTGGGGGATATGTTGATTTTATCGCAGGTAATACTAAGCCTGCAATTGGGCTTCGCTATCATACCTCTTATTCAGTTTGTAAGCGATAAGGAGAAGATGGGCAAGTTTGCTATTGGGCCGGCCATAAAAATCCTGAGTTGGTTATCTGCGGTAATTATCATCGGCCTTAATATCAAATTGGTAATAAGCACGCTTACTGAGTGGCATGCCTCGCTGGCCGGGCATTTGTGGGTTTTCAATTTTATAATCATACCGGTTGTTGTACTTTCAGCTATACTGTTGGTTTACGTTTTGTTTATGGCTATAACGGGCCGCAAACTTTCGCGTAAAGGGCAGGTGCCCCACGGTAAGGCCGAGTTGCTTCCGGAAATTGAAGCAAGAGTTTATGGCCGTATTGCTATTTGTATCGACTTCTCGAACAGTGATGTACGGGCTATTACCGAAGGCGTAGCGCATGGCACCAGGCAAACTGAATTTTACCTGATACACATAGTGGAAACCGCAGGCGCGCGAACCATAGGCGCAGAAATACAGGATTACGAAACCCATGAAGATTGGCAGGAGCTGCATAAGTATGGAGATAAACTGCGCGCCCAGGGATTTAAGGTGCATGAAAAACTGGGCTTTGGAGAAGCACGAAAGCAGATACCTGTTTTAACCGAAGATATAAAGGCTGAATTATTAGTAATAGGCAAGCACGGCCATCGCGGGTTTACCGATTTTGTTTTGGGAGAAACTATTAATGAAATACGGCACGTGGTAAAGTGTCCTGTACTGGTGGTATAGATTTTTTATTGACAGTATACTATGCCGGATATTAAGAAAACTCTTTTACGGGAATTTAAAGTGGCCTTTTCATTAAAAACCCAACCGCTGTATTTCAGGGTAGCTAAATGGTTAATCATTATGGGCGTAGTTTTTCTTTTGAGAAGGGTTATACATCCGGTATTGCTGCTTGGTATTTTAACCACTGCAGGTCTTATGCTACATTTTTACATCCGGTTTAAAACAGATGTTTGGAAAAAATCATATGGAGGCTGGAAGTACGACGAGGTGTTTGGAAAAGCAGAAGAGCATACATGAAGCAGTTATTTACTTTTTTAGCCTTACTGGGTAACGCATCCCTAATTGCGCAGGATAAAATTGAGTGCGACCGGCCGGACCAAACGGAAACGCCCGCCATAGTGCCAGCAGGATATTTTCAGATGGAAACCGGATTTTACTACGAGCATGAATCCCGGAATGATAAAAGATTTGTTTACCCTGCCTCCTTATTAAAGTATGGTGTAGGTAATGTGGCGGAGTTCAGGCTGGAGATAGAGAATTCGTCCACCCGTCCTTCTATTGAAAGCCCGGCCACGCATGGTATGCACCCAATAGCTTTCGGCATGAAGCTTAAAATCTGCCGGCAAAAAAAGTGGATACCGCAAACCTCCGTTATTCTTATGGGCAGTGTTCCTTTATTGGCTACTAAAAACAGGAAGGAGTTATACCCCAGTCCCGAAATACGGTTTACGTTTCAGCATGTTATTAAGCGCTTCTATGTTGCTTATAACCTCGGGGCTCTGTGGAGTAGTGAGGAATTCAGAACTACCGGCCTTTATACGTTTACGGGGGGCTATTCTATTACCGATGACTTTAGTTGCTATGTTGAACTTTATGGCTATATACCGCACCAGGCTAAATCAGATAATCGGTTGGCGGCGGGTTTGGGGTTTACGCCGCGCAATAATGTTTTGCTGGATGTTTCTGCAGGTATTAGTATTGATAGCAAAGAGCCCCGTTGGTGGACAGGGCTCGGGATATCATTCAGGTTGCCCAGGTAGGGCTTTATTTTTTCTCAAGATATTCTTTCAACAATATGCCAAGGTGTTCAAGCCTTTTATGCGCCACACCTTTAATTACACCACCCATTAACTTGTACATTCCTTTGGGTTCAATGGTTAGCGAATGATTAAGAAGTGTGCCCGTTTTGCTCTTTGAAAATTCTGCGCGGTGTATGATTTTGCCAAACTTGGTGCTAAGGGCCTGTTCAAAAAGTTTGTCCTTCTCCACCTGTATATACTCCACTTCAATTTCACCGGCATCATTTGATGTGGCAGAGTAACGGGCGCCGGGGCCCAAAGGGCCGGCAGTCAGTTTCTTAATATCACTTAAGCCTTCGTGGTGGTTCCACTTTGCCTGGTTATATGGGTCTGAAGCCATGGTAAATACTTCAGAAACAGGTTTATTGATTTCTATACTTGCTGATACTGTTATCATATACTGCTATAATAAGGAGAGTGACAGGCATTTTCAAACACTTTTATTGACACTATAATAACGAATGACCTGCATGCCCATTGTTGCATGCCGCTATGCCGTTTACCATACCACCGGTAGCTGATTAAAGAGCAAGGGGATGGGTTTTTTAAAGGTGAATAGTTGGTTTATGTAGAACTGCTAAAAACAAAACGGCCCCGCAAATGCAGGGCCGTTGTTTATTGTAGTCATGCCTTAGCATGATACTTGTTGTGCTTATCCGATTAGTTCTACTCCACCGGTTTCTACTTTCTTCTCGGTTTTTTCGAGGTCTTCTTTGTTGGTTACAATAATCTCTTTGAACTTGCGTAAGCCTGTTCCTGCAGGTATACGGTGGCCCACAATTACGTTTTCCTTTAAACCTTGCAGGTAGTCCTGCTTGGCAGAGATAGACGCAGTGCTTAACACCTTGGTAGTTTCCTGGAACGAAGCAGCAGAAATCCATGAGTGAGTAGCCAATGAAGCGCGGGTAATACCTTTTAACTGCGGAGACGCAGTTGCAGGTATGGCATCGCGGTATTCAAGTAACTTCTTATCAGCACGCTTAAGAATAGAATTCTCTTCGCGTATTTGACGCAGGGTAGCTATCTGGCCTGCACGCATATTTTCGCTTTCGCCGGCATCAGTAATTACCTTCTTATCAAAAATCTCATCGTTATCTTCTAGCAGGTCAAACTTGTCAACGGCTTCACCTTCAAGGAACATAGTATCGCCCGGATCATCCACAACCATCTTGCTCATCATCTGGCGAACGATTACCTCAATGTGCTTATCGTTGATTTTGATACCCTGTAAGCGGTAAACTTCCTGAATTTCATTTACCAGGTATTCCTGAACGGCGAAAGGTCCTTTAATGGCCAGAATATCAGTTGGCGTTACAGCACCATCAGAAAGTGGTGTACCTGCACGAACAAAGTCCTGCTCCTGTACTAATATATGGCGGCTTAGCGGCACCAGGTATTTGCGGATATCGCCTTCGCGGCTTTCTACAATTACTTCGCGGTTACCACGCTTAACGCCTCCGAAACGAACAACACCGTCAATTTCAGAAACTGTAGCAGGGTTGCTTGGGTTACGTGCTTCAAACAATTCCGTTACACGAGGAAGACCACCGGTGATATCCTTCACCTTACCCATTACTCTCGGTATTTTGGCGATGATTTGTCCGTGTTTAACTTCTTCTCCGTTTTCGATATTGATGTGAGCGCCTACAGGCAGGTTGTACACCTTGCCGTCTTTGCCGTGTTCAATAACGATTGAAGGAATCTTGGTTTTGTCTTTTGATTCGATGATTACTTTCTCGCGGTGGCCGGTTTGTTCATCCATCTCATCGCGGAAGGTAATGTTCTCTATAATGTGCTCAAACTTCGCCTTACCGTTGTGTTCGCTGATGATAACGTTGTTATATGGATCCCACTTACAGATAAGGTCGCCCTTCTTAACGTGTTTGCCATCTTTTACAACTATCTGCGAACCGTAAGGTATGTGGTAAGAAATCAACACCTTGTCAGGGTTGTCTTCTTTCACAATACGCAATTCGCCGGTACGGCCGATAACGATGTTAATCTTCTCACCGTTCTCGTCAATAGCATGTGTTACACGCACACCGTCGAACTGGATAACGCCATCAAAGCGGGCAGAAATCTGAGATTCAGAGGTGCCTAAGCTGGCGATACCACCCACGTGGAAGGTACGAAGTGTAAGCTGGGTACCCGGTTCACCGATTGACTGTGCAGCAATAATACCTACTGCATCGCCTGTTTCGGCTAAGCGGTTAGTGGCCAGGTTACGTCCGTAACACTTAACGCAAACACCTTTGCGGCTTTCGCAGGTTAATACCGAACGTATTTCAATAGTTTCAATACCTGAAGCTTCAATGCGCTTGGCAACATCTTCCATAATGTCCTGTCCGGCACTTGCCAACAGTTCATCCGTTTCAGGATGGTAAACATCATTTAATGAAGTGCGGCCCAGGATACGGTCGAACAACGGTTCAACGATGTCCTCATTGTCTTTTAAGGCAGAGATGGCGATACCGCGAAGAGTTCCGCAATCTTCTTCAGTAATAACAACATCCTGTGCAACGTCAACTAAACGACGGGTAAGGTAACCGGCATCCGCTGTTTTAAGAGCCGTATCGGAAAGACCTTTACGCGCACCGTGGGTTGAGATGAAGTATTCCAATACCGAAAGACCTTCCTTAAAGTTTGCAAGGATAGGGTTTTCGATAACCTCGGAACCTGTAGAGCCTGATTTACGCGGCTTGGCCATAAGACCCCTCATACCTGAAAGCTGCTTAATCTGCTGTTTAGAACCCCTTGCGCCTGAGTCAAGCATCATGAAGATAGAGTTGAAACCCTGTTTGTCTTCGCTGATTTGCTTCATCAACTGGTTAGTAAGGCGGTTATCGGTTGCAGTCCAGATATCCACTACCTGGTTAAAGCGTTCTTTATCGGTAATAAAGCCCATCTGGTAGCTATCGTAAATCTCATCTACCTTTTGTTGTGCTTCTTCAACCAGCTTCTCTTTGTTACTTGGCGTAACCACATCGCGCAGGTTAAAGCTCAGGCCACCTTTAAACGAGTAGAAAAATCCAAGTTTCTTGATATCATCAAGGAATTTAGAAGTAGTAGGTATATCAGTTTCAGCAAGGATAGAGCCGATAACATCTTTCAGCGTTTTCTTGCCCAACATTTTGTTTACGAAGCCTACATTCTCAGGTACTACCTGGTTAAAGATTACGCGGCCTACAGTTGTTTCAATTACACGGTAAACCATTTTGCCGTTTTCCTTAACACGAACGCGACACTTAACTACAGTGTGTAATTCTACTTTGCCTTCGTTAAGGGCAATTATAGCTTCTTCAGCACCATAGAAAGCAAGGCCCTGGCCTTTTACTTTTTCAGTTTCAGTGCTGCGCTTTTCTTTAGTCATGTAGTACAAACCCAACACCATGTCCTGAGAAGGAAGGGTGATTGGCGTACCGTTTTGCGGGTTCAAAATGTTGTGCGAAGCCAGCATCAGCATTTGCGCTTCAAGAATAGAAGCGTTGCTAAGCGGCACGTGCACGGCCATTTGGTCACCGTCAAAGTCGGCGTTGAAAGCCGTACAAACCAGCGGGTGAAGCTGTATGGCCTTACCTTCAATAAGCTTAGGTAAGAAAGCCTGGATAGATAAACGGTGTAGGGTAGGAGCACGGTTCAATAGAACAGGGTGACCTTTCAACACGTTTTCCAAAATATCCCAAATAACGGGCTCTTTCTTATCAACTAGTTTCTTAGCGCTCTTAACAGTTTTAACTATGCCTCTTTCAATCAGCTTACGGATAATAAATGGCTTAAATAATTCCGCAGCCATATCTTTTGGTAAACCACACTCGTGCAGTTTTAACTCAGGACCTACCACGATAACCGAACGGCCGGAGTAGTCAACACGCTTACCTAACAGGTTTTGACGGAAACGGCCTTGCTTACCTTTCAATACATCAGAAAGTGACTTTAACTGACGGCCACCCTCGGCTTTTACCGCGTTTGATTTACGGCTGTTGTCGAACAGGCTATCAATAGCTTCCTGTAACATACGCTTCTCGTTACGAAGGATTACTTCAGGAGCTTTGATTTCAACCAGGCGCTTTAAACGGTTGTTACGGATAATAACGCGACGGTATAAGTCGTTCAGGTCGGATGAAGCGAAACGTCCGCCATCAAGTGGCACTAAAGGACGTAACTCAGGTGGTATAACCGGCAGGTATTGAATAACCATCCACTCGGGCTTGTTTTCAATATGCTGGTTGCCACCACGGAAAGCTTCAACAACGCTCAAACGCTTAAGGGCTTCTGATTTACGCTGGCGCGATGTTTCGTTGGCAGCATCATGACGCAACTGGTAGCTAAGGTCATCCAGTTGAATGCGGCTAAGCAATTCCTTGATAGCCTCGGCGCCCATTTTGGCAATAAATTTATTTGGATCGGTATCTTCCAACATGTAGTTGTTTTTCAACTCATCGTTTTCAAATACTGACAGGTATTCTTCTTCGCTCAACAGGTCCAGGTAATTCAGCTTTTTGCGCTCTTCACCTTTTTCTGTTAGTACGGTTATTTCGTTAGCAGCTTTACCGGGCTGTATTACCACGTATTTTTCGTAGTAAACAATGCTCTCCAGTTTTTTGGAGCTTACTCCTAGCAGGTAACCGATTTTGTTTGGCAGGCTCTTGAAGTACCAAATATGCACTACAGGCACAGTAAGCTTAATGTGGCCCATGCGCTCGCGGCGTACCTTCTTCTCGGTAACTTCCACACCGCAACGGTCGCACACAATACCCTTGTAACGGATACGCTTGTACTTGCCGCAGTAACATTCATAATCTTTTGTTGGCCCGAACACACGCTCGCAGAACAAACCTTCCATTTCGGGTTTGTAAGTGCGGTAGTTAATGGTTTCGGGTTTTTTAATCTCTCCGTTCGAACGAGACAGGATAGCATCAGGCGAAGCCAGCATGATGGTTATCTTGTTGAAGTCGGAGCGCTGTTTGTTTTCTTTTTTGAACGCCATTTGTAATTTGGATTAAAGTATCAAACAATAAATAAAGCCCCGCGCAGAAGGACTTTGATTTGCCTGGTTTCGCGCCTGCCGGCTTGCATACTCCCATGCGGTGGATTGGTCCCTACGCTTAAAAAATGAGGCGCAAAGATATAATATAGAAGGGTAAAATCAAGGTACAGAAAGACTAAACCTCTTTGAAATTGTTAAAATAGGGCTATCTGCCGGTCTTTACCTCTCTTACGCACTGTAAATATTTGATAATCAGTGCTTAAAAATATTATGAGGCAAAATTTATATCGGCTCTTCTATTTCATAGTTTTGGTTAACTCAGCATAAAACAGGTTTATGGCATACAAAGGACAAATTATAACCGATAAGGTTGATGGAACAATTGTGGAGTTTTTAGAAACCGCTGCGGATACCAAAGGCGAGCATTTTAAGGTAAAACTTACGGTTAGCAAAAGGGGCATCCTGGCACCAGACCATTTTCATGTAGGGCAGGATGAAGAGTTTGAAGTTCTACAAGGCACCTTAACGTATAAACGGAGAAAGGAAATTTACAAAGCCAAAGCAGGGGAAACAGTTTTAATGAAAAGGGGAGAGCATCACAACCACTACAATGACGACCCTGAACCGGTGATATTTATTCAAAAGGTTACACCGGCGCATGATTTGGAATATTTTTTCGAAAACCTGGTGGGGCTATCCAACGACGGAAGGCTGAATAAAGGGCAACCATCTTTTATACAGGCTATGATGTGGGTGAATTATCTGAAAGGTAAAACCTATTTATCTGACATACCCATTCCTGTCCAAAAAATTTTGGCGGCTACACTTGCCCCTGTGGGCAGATTGTTTGGTTACCGGGCCGTTTACAAAAAGTATTGCGGTATAGATATCTGACCGCAGGATGTTTACAATATGTATATTCGGTAAACATCCGTATATGAATTTAGTTGCAGTACTTCTTATCAGCAGTTTGTTAGGCGCAGCTTCAGGCTCCTTTGTTTTTTTTATAAAGGAAGAGATTGACAAACTGGCAACTTTTATAGCTGCAGTTTTACGCAATACAACGGTTGGGTTAGCCGTGGCCTTTTCTATTCAAAACGATATAACCTTATTGCGCGCCTTGTTTTTTGGCTTGTTATATGGACTAATGACCGGCTTAACTGTTTTTTTAGCGCAGGGTGGATTTAGGAAAAGCGAACATTATCCTATTATAATCGGTGCTTTAATTAGCGGAATTATTACCGCTGTACTTATATGGAAGTTTGGTTTTATTCCTCCTGTAACGGCTTAATATTTACAGTATAAAAACTGCGGCTTTTTGGGTGCAGTACGTAACACCTGCCCGGTAGCCCCTTGTGAAAACAATAAAGAGTTAATGCCTTGGTGAGGAAGGTCATCCTTTGGCGGTCTTTTTAAGGCTGCAAATAAAATTACCTTCGCGGCCGTAAATTTCAATGATGAGTTTAGAAGTTACCCTTAAGGCACGAGCGAACAATCAATGCGAGCTTTGTAAATCAGAAAACAATTTGAGCGTTTACGAAGTGCCGCCACATTCAGACCAAAGGCCGGAAGATACCTTATTGGTTTGCGAGAAATGCAGCAAGCAGTTAAACAAAAAGGAAGAGTTGGATGCTACGCATTGGGCTTGCCTGAATGAAAGTATGTGGAGTGAAGTACCCGCAGTACAGGTGGTAACCTGGCGCATGCTAAACCGCCTGCGTAATGAGAGTTGGGCTGCAGAAGCTATAGACCAAATGTTTTTTGATGAAGAAACAATGGCATGGGCAAAAGCCACCGGTGACCATGAAAGCAGTGGTGATGTAGAATTGCACCGGGATAGCAACGGTAATCTTTTACAGGATGGCGATAGCGTTGTGCTTATAAAAACGCTGGATGTTAAAGGCAGCACTTTAAAAGCTGCACTAGGTACAGTAGTTAAAAACATACGATTGGTGCCTGATAACGTTGAGCAGATTGAAGGTAAGATTGATGGGCAAACCATTGTAATACTTACCAAGTATTTACGCAAGGGTTAACACGCACTGGTTCAAGTAGCATCAACCCTGTGGCCAAGGCCCTATATGGGATGATGCAGCTGTTATAGAAAGTTGGTTAAGTTTCATGGCGAGTTATTTCCTACAAAGCTTCTGTAGCCGCCTGCCGAAGTAGTGACGGCGGCTTGTAACATTGAAGCCCGGCAAGATGCAATTGATTGTAACGAGTAAGAGTTTTATAAGGTTATAAAGCCTCCGTATTTACGGAGGCTTTCTTTATAGTATAAAGGGGATAACTGCCCTGCGCTCTTTTGGGTAATCAGCAAATTTTTGATGATACCATTTGTGATGGTCTAATGCACGGGGAACGAGATTTACAAACGTCCACACAGCAAAGCTAACACCGGGCATAGCCCACATTAATATGGCAAAGCCAATCCACTCTATTATTTCACCAAAAAGGTTGGGGCAGCTTATGTATTTAAAGAGAAAGCCCGAAGGAATTTTGTAGCCTGTTTCACCCGGCTTACGCAAGGCAATAAGCATGTTATCACTTTTAACGTTTATAAAAACACCGGTGGCGAATACCAACAAGCCAATAATAAACTGGGTGGAGAAGAAATATTCGTTACCATGGTTGCCGCCAACATTACCCAGGTAATAACCCAGCATAAAAGTGTTGCAGAAATTAAAGAACACCGCGGAGGAGCAAATAATTAAAGGCATTTGTTTGCCCTTAGTACGCGTGCGGAAGGGAAAAATATAGGAGCGATAAATGTAATGGGCCATGTATAAGCCATAGAATAAATAGCTTGTATTGGTTTTAGGTAAATCGCACAGCCAAAACCAAATGCTGATAAATATGGGTGCAACACCTTCCTGTATAACCCAACCAAGCTGGTTGCTTATCATAGGGCCCCAACCTGTAGTACTGTGCCTGCCGTAGGGCGCAGTTTGCTTTAATAAAAAAGGAAAGGCTACTAAGCCCATCGCAATCCAGCCGTAAAGTATATAGTAGTAAAGTTCTGCTGTCATATCGTTAATCCCCCATCAACGCTTATCACTGTTCCTGAAATAAATTGTCCTTCATCACTTGCTAGAAAGGCGTAGGTATTGGCAACATCTTCGGGCTCGCCCAACTTTTTTAAAGGCACCTTTTCTTTCATCATCTCAATCACTTTATCGGGGATGGTTTTAATCATGTCGGTAGCAATAAAGCCCGGCGCCACCGCATTTACTGTTATGTTGTATTTGCCTAATTCTCTTGCCCAGGTTTTGGTCATGCCAATAACGCCGGCCTTAGTAGCGGCATAGTTGGTTTGCCCATAGTTGCCGTATAAACCAACTATAGAAGAAGTGTTGATGATGCGGCCGTATTTATTCGCAATCATGATTGCTGAAATTGCTTTAGTGCAGTTAAACACACCGGTAAGGTTTACGTCCATTACCTGCTGCCATTCTTCTGCGGTCATTTTTTGCAGGCTGGCATCGCGGGTAATACCCGCGTTGTTTACCAGTACATCAATTTTCCCGAACTGCCTTACCACTTCGGCAGCAGCAGCTTCCACTTCGGCAAATTTTGCAGTGTTTACTTTAATAAACCTTGCCGCGCAACCTTCGTTAAGTAATAATAACTCCAGCTCTTTTCCGGCTGTTTCATTTACATCCCAAATGCCAACGGCGGCGCCTTCACGCACAAATTTTTTACAGGCCGCCGCTCCAATGCCTGAGGCCCCGCCTGTAATTACTGCCACTCTGTTTTTTAACCTGCCCATTTGTTGTCTATTTTAAATGCCTTGGCTTATTTACATATTGTTTTTTTGCCCATGGCGTTAAATTGAAGGGACAATCTAAACTCCTAAATCTAAAATCACAAATACCCAATGGCGGACTACCACTTTATTACCCTATGGCAATTTGATGCACCCGTTGAAAAGGTTTATGACGTAGTGCACAATACGGATAACTATCACCTGTGGTGGAAAGGTCAGGGCCCTGTGCAAAGTATTGCGCGTGGAGATAACTTAGGGAAGGGTGCCATAAAGCGTTTTACAACGCGTAGCGTACTGCCCTATTCCCTTGTTTACGATGGCCTGGTGCTTGATGTAGTACCGTATAAGAAAATTGAAGGAACAACTACGGGTGATTTGCAGGGCCATGGCGTGTGGACCTTTGAGCAGGTAAATGGTGCAAGCGTCGTGAAATATTATTGGAACGTAAAAACTACAGGCGTTTGGATGAACCTGCTTGCGCCTATCTTAAAACCTGTTTTTGCCTGGAATCATGACGTGGTTATGAAGTGGGGCGGCGAGGGCCTTGCGCGGTACCTGGGCTGCAGATTGCTGCTTGTTGAAACTGAAAGAGGCGGGGCATAACCGTTTTTCTATTTTTACGCCATGGAACATTCAGTTTACGACTATAAACTGCGCACAATTAGGGGGGGGGAGCTGGACCTTTCGCAATTTAAAGGCAAGAAAATTTTATTGGTAAACACAGCCTCCGAGTGTGGTTTTACCCCTCAATACAAGCAGTTGCAGGAATTATACGAGAACTTTAAGGATAAAGTGGAAGTAATAGGCATACCATGCGACGATTTTGGCGGGCAGGAGCCGGGCACCGATAGCCAGATAGAGCAATTTTGCGAGGTAAACTTCGGTGTTACCTTCCCCTTAACAGCTAAGGTTAAAATATTAGGCCCCGAAATTCATCCGCTGTATCAGTTTCTTACCCAGCAAACACTTAACGGGTATCGGGATAGCGAGGTGAAATGGAATTTCCAGAAGTACCTTATTGACGAAAACGGTAAGCTGATTAAGATTTTTTCGGCACCAACCGACCCTTTGAGTGAAGATGTTTTGAAGCTGATTGATACCAAACCTGATTTGTTTTCTCAGGCTTAAGCCATAATAGACGAAGTATGTTTTTTAAAGATGTTATAGGACAGCAGGAAACAAAAAAGAAGCTAACCGGCATGGTAATTTCAGGCACTGTACCCCATGCCATGATGCTGCTTGGCCCTGAAGGTAACGGTAATCTGCCAATGGCTATGGCGTTGGCGCAATACCTGCAATGTGAGAACAGGAGTGAAGAGGATTCGTGCGGAACCTGCCCCAGTTGTGTTAAGAACCAAAAGTTTATTCACCCCGATTTGCACTTTACTTACCCGGTAATAAAGCCTGAAAAGAAAAACTCGCCCCCGGTAAGTACCGACTTTATTACGGAGTGGCGTGCAGCCCTGGCGCAGCAACCGTATATGAGCTATAACGATTGGCTGCAAACCATTGAAGCCGAAAACAAACAGGGCAACATTACTGTTGAGGAGTGCCACGAGATAATCAGGCATATCAATCTTAAAACTTATGAATCGGGCTATAAGGTGCAGATTATATGGCTGGCTGAATACCTGCGCGAAGCGGGCAACACCCTACTGAAAATAATTGAGGAGCCACCTGCCAACACCATTTTTATTTTGGTGGTTGAAAATATTGAGCAGGTTTTAAATACGGTTATTTCCCGCACCCAGATCATCAAAATGAATGCGATTGATGATGAAGATGTGAAGGACGCCTTAATGAGCCGTTATGAGATTGATGAAAACAGCGCCAAAAATATTGCGCGTATAGCCGGTGGTAATTTTAATGCGGCGCTTACTATTGCTGATGGTGATGAGAATGCCAATGACAGGCTGCTGCACAAGTGGTTGGTTTGCTGTTTTAACCTAAAGCTGAAGCCTACAGGGGCAAATGCTGCCAACCTGCTGGAGTGGGTGGATGAGATGGCCAAAATTGGCCGCGAGAATCAAAAAATCTTTTTGAGGTACGCCCTGTTTTTTTTGCGGGAATGTGCCATGATCAGTCTTACCGGCCAATCGCAGAAGCTGGACGGAGAGGAGTTGAAATTTGCCACCGGCCTGGCCTCAAAACTGGGACCGGAACAGTACGAAGCAATTTCGCGCATAATTAACAACCTGCATTACCATATAGAACGGAACGGTAACCCCCGGATTCTGTTCCTCAGTAACTCCTTTAAAATAGGCTCGGTATTTAAGGGTGAAGAGGTGAATGCCGGGTAGGCCGTTTTGGAATCCTCCACTATTCGTTTAGTTTCGTTCGTTACGATATTAACAAACGTGCTGAAAATATAATTTAGAAATGGGATGTAGTGTTTGCACCACACCAAAAGACGGAATAGTTGCCGGCTGCCAAACTAAAGGCGGTTGCAGCAGCGGCGGTTGCAGTAGAATGAATGTATTCGACTGGTTTGCCGATATGCCTATTTCGTTTAACGAGAACTTTAACATTGTTGAGATAAGCTTTAAGAAAGGCGCCCGCAAAGGCTTTTACCGCAATACCGGTAATATAAGCCTTGTTAAAGGCCAGGTAGTAGTGGTTGAGGCGGCACAGGGCCACGATGTTGGCGAGGTTAGCCTTCAGGGGGAACTGGTTAAGGCGCAGATGAAAAAGCGCCGTATTTCAGAAAGAGATGATACCATCCGTAACATAATGCGGATTGCGAACGAACAGGATATAAAGATACTGGAAGATATACGCGCCCGCGAGAATGAAACAATGGTGCGTGCCCGCGCCGTGGCCCGCTCCATGAAGCTTGAAATGAAGATTGGTGATATCGAATACCAGGGCGATGGAAAAAAAGTAACCATCTATTATACAGCTGACGACCGCGTAGATTTTCGCGAATTGGTAAAAGTATATGCCCGCGATTTTAAAGTAAAGATTGAGATGCGCCAGATTGGTGCCAGGCAGGAGGCTGCCCGTATTGGCGGCATAGGAAGCTGTGGCCGCGAGCTGTGTTGCTCAACCTGGTTATCGGAGTTTAAATCAGTAAATACCCAAAGTGTTCGCTATCAAAACCTGGCCATTAATACCGAAAAATTAAGCGGCCAGTGCGGCAGGTTAAAGTGCTGCCTTAACTATGAACTGGACACTTATAACGATGCTTTGAGGAGTTTCCCGAGGCAGGCTGATAAACTGGAAACCGAAGAGGGTATAGCCTGGCTGAAGAAGACAGAGATTCTTAAGCAGTTTATGGTATATGAATACGAACACGCCCGCGGCAACTTCATAAAGCTGGAGATTGAAGACGTGAAGGAAGTGCTTTGGATGAACAAGAATGGTAAAAAGCCGAAGAACCTGACAGACTTTGCCGTGATGGAAGAAGCAGCCATTGACGAGTCGAAACATGAGGACCTGGTGGGCCAGGTTAGCCTTGCTACGCTTGAAGAGAAAGACCGCAAGAAACGCCGGAGTAACCGTGGCGGCAAAAATCGTGGCGGCGGCGGAGGTGGCGGGCCTAAAGGCCAGGGCGGCAACCGCAAAAAATAATTGAACCCAAAATTTCAGAAGTATAAAAGCCGTTATTGCTAATAAACCGGGTATGAAGGTTTCTCCTAAAATTATTGTTTTTGCGCTGGTAGTTTTAGTTGTTATGCTGTTGACCTCCTGCGATAAAAACCGTGTTATAGACGATAACCAGGCCATAACCAACTACAACTGGAGTTATGATGAGGAAAAGGTTTTTACTACTGAAATTAAGGATACAGCCATAACCTATAACCTATATGTTAACCTACGGCACAGCTTTAATTTTGAGTGGCGCAACATGTGGGTGAATATTGAAACCACCTTCCCCAACGGTAAAAAATTTGATAAGCGCGTTAACCTTTTATTGAGCGAGCCTGATGGGCACTGGTTTGGCGATTGCCTGGGCGATAACTGCGACATTCAAATACCCATACAGGAAAATGCCTATTTCCCTCAACCCGGTAAATACATCTTTAAAATACGCCAGGATATGCGCGTTAATCCACTTGCCAATATCAAAAGTGTTGGCCTGCGCATAGAAAAATACGAGGTTAAACAGTAGGCTTTCTAGATTTTCTTTTCTGTTTCAAGCACGGTAGGGTCTGCCTGCTGTGGTGCGCCGTTAACTTTCATGGTAATGGCAAACATCAGCATATCAGCAAATACCTTTAATGGCAAAAAGATGTACATGGCAGATAAGCCTAAAAATTGCGGAAGTAAAATAGTAAGGTGCATGGGTAATATGCGTGCATAGGGCAAAAAGAAAAGCGCGCCGATATTGGCATTACGGTCTTTCCCCTGCCGCTTGGCCTGTATAAAATTCCATAGCTGGTCCAGGAAAAGTGCCCCAATGGATACTTCAAACAAACGCCAATCCAGGCGTTCATTAACATCCAGCATGGTAAACAGGAAAACCATGTAAACAAAGTGAAAGAGCCCATAGTGCACCGCAAAGAAAAAGGATATACAACCACGGGCCTGCGAGGCGCTTTTAATTGGTTCGTTATTGATACTGATGCTGCCGGGCTCAATGCGTTCAATAGTTAACAGGTTAAGAAAGTTAAATACCCCAATAAGCACGCTTTGGCTCCAGTAAATCCACACCAGGGTTTTAAAGCCTGTGCCATAGTGCATGTAATACACTACCAGCGCTACGTTTATCGCCAGCAGCATCCAAAACGACTGGTGACGGAAAATATCCTTCCACTTCATGCTCCGAAAATAGCAGAATTGCCCAGCCGGGGGCAGCCCAAAAGGGGCCAAATCTTACCCTTAGCCAAAGCCTGCCACATGACTAAAATTTCCTTCTGCACTTCTATGCTTTCAGTATTTTAGCATTATGAGCCTCATTATTTACTCCATCCCTGTGTTTTTTCTGCTCATAGGCCTTGAGGTGCTTATAGCACGGATGAAAGGATTGAGCTATTACCGCTTTAATGATGCTATCACCAACTTAAGTTGCGGCATAAGTTCGGAAGTAGCCAAAGTGTTTTTACGCACTTTTACCTTTGTAGGGTATACGTGGCTGTATCAACATTCCGTTTGGCGCATAGATGGCAACCTGCTTGTGGACCTGGTGGGTACTTCATCAGCAGTTAGCGCCGGGGCTCTGCAGATAAGCGGAACCCTGATTATCGGAACATTACTTTTTATAGGGGTCGATTTCTTTTATTACTGGTTTCATCGCCTTGCGCACGAAATTTCTTTTTTATGGGGTAGCCATGTAGTGCATCATCAAAGCGAAGAGTATAACCTGACAGTGGCACTGCGGCAGGCTGCCTTACAAGGCGCGTTTAGCTGGGCCTTTTACCTTCCACTTGCGGTAATCGGCTTTTCGCCGGAGATGTTCATTACGGTAGCTTCCTTACAAACGCTTTACCAGTTTTGGATACACACCAAGCTGATAAACAAAATGCACCCCGCTTTTGAGTATATTTTTAATACACCCAGCCACCACAGGGTACACCATGGCGTTAACCCTAAATATATTGACAAGAACCACGGCGGCACGCTTATTATTTTCGACCGGATGTTTGGCACCTTTCAGGCAGAGGAAGAAGAAGTGGTTTATGGCATTACCAAGCAGCCTAATAGCTGGAACCCTGTTTGGGTAAATTTTGAGTATTGGATACAGCTGTTTGTTGATGTATTTAAAGTGCACCGGATAAAAGATGGCGTGCTTATGCTGATAAAAATGCCGGGGTGGAAGCCGAAGGAGCTGGGCGGGGAAGAAGAGTTTAAGGAGGTTAGCCCGCAAACCTTTCATAAGTACGATACCGAAATTTCGCCGGGGCTTAACTACTATATTTTGGCTCAGTTTGTAATTGTACTTATCGGGGCAACTGCTTTTTTAATTACCAGTGCCAAAGGCCCTATTGCCGAAAGCTGGCTTTTGAAAACTATGCTGGCATCGTTAATTACTCTGGCCCTGCTAAACATCGGGGGCATTTTTGAACGTAAAAGTTGGGCTCCTGTATTGGAAGTTTTAAGGCTGGCCGGTATGGTTGCAGCAGTAGGGGTGTTATTCCGCCAGTCGGGCCTGTTTATCCCGGTAACGGTAGCAACAGCTGTAGTAGCAGGAGTTTCTGTTCTGTGGCTGGCAAGGTATATTCGCGAATTCAAAATCAACAATACGAACGATGTTCAAGTTAATGCCGGTTGAAAGCGACCCCGTTGTTTACGCCATTCCTTTCTTCCTTATTCTTATTTCCATAGAACTTTACGTTAACTGGAAGGAACAACGCCATCTATACGAATCAAAAGAGGCCCTTGCTTCTATTGGTATGGGCCTTGGCTCATTAGTAATTAATGTAGTTATGAAGGGCCTGGCCTACGGTACGTATAGCATTATTTACCAATACCGCCTTTTTGAAATTGGCTGGCATTGGTGGAGTTGGGTGCTGATAGTATTGGCCGATGATTTTACGTTTTACTGGCACCATCGCTTAAGCCATGAAATACGTGTACTGTGGGCGGCGCATGTTAACCACCACTCCAGCGTGCATTATAACCTGGCCACTGCACTGCGCCAAAGCTGGGCGGAGCAGCTTTATAAATACATTTGGTGGTTATGGATGCCGCTGGTGGGCTTTGACCCGCTGATGATGCTGATGATGATGAGTATTTCGCTTATTTACCAATATTGGCCGCATACTGAGCTTATCCATAAATTACCGCGGTGGGTAGAATTTATATTCAATACCCCCAGCCACCACAGGGTGCATCATGCCAGTAACATCCGCTACCTGGACCGTAACCATGGCGGGATATTGATTATATGGGACCGCCTTTTCGGCACCTTTAGCGAAGAGAAGGATGAGGAGAAGCCCGTTTACGGCATAACCAAGAACATACACACCTATAACCTGTTTAAGATAGCCGGCCACGAGTATTACGACCTTTGGCAGGATGTTAAGAGGGCTCCCGGCTTTATGAATAAGCTGAAATACATTTTTATGCCCCCGGGCTGGAGCCACAACGGCCCTGATTTACGGGCGAAAACGTTGAGAGACCAGCTAAAGGCGCAGGAAGGCAAGTAGGGGTTAGCTGCAATTCCCTTGCAGGGTAGTCAACCCCTTGCATTTTCCCTTGCTTTTGCTATCTTTGCCGTCCTTTTTCGCGAAAGCTGTCACAAAGTTGTTTGAAAACGAGGAAGTTATAGCCGGTAGCATCACTATAAATTCTGTTGCGTGAAAGGTTTGAGGGAGTTTGAGATTCCCTATGTAGGTCTTAAAGTTGGTATTCATAAATTTGAGTACGACATTGATGGGAAGTTTTTTCAGCATTTTGAAGATGCGCCCATCCATGACTGCAAGGTGAAGGTGAAGCTGGAATTTGAGAAGAAGGAGACGTTCTTTATTTTGAACTTTTACATTGATGGGTCCGTTCGAACGGAATGTGACCGCTGCCTGGTGCCTTTCGATAAGGAGATTTTCGGGGATTATACCTGTTACATCAAATTTTCGGAAAACGCCGCCAGCCTGGCTGATGAGGATGAAGTTATCTTTATAAGCCGCGATGAAACAGTGCTTGATGTATCGCAGTTGATTTACGAATACATTGTGCTTTGTTTACCCATGCAGCGTTGGGGTTGTAAAAAACCCGGCGAAGAACCGCAGTGTAATAAGGAAGTGCTTAAATACCTGGATGGGCAAAAAAAAGCCGATGACGGTGAAATTGATCCACGCTGGGCAGCACTTAAAAAGATAAAGGACCAATAGGTTAAAACAATAAACAAACAATAATTAAAATTTAGCGTCATGCCACATCCTAAACATAGAATCTCGAAAGCAAGAAGAGATAAGAGAAGAACACACTACAAGGCAGTAGCGCCTACAACAGGAGTAGACCAAACTACGGGCGAAGCTCACCAACTTCACCGCGCACACGAAAGCGAAGGAAAGCTTTACTACCGCGGAAAAGTACTGGTAGACAAAACGCAGAAATAACAAGCAATAGCTTTAAACATATTTCGCCCGTTAAGTTGCGCTTAACGGGCTTTTTTGTTTTTACCCGTCATTGCCCGTAAGGATAGCCGGCTGCCCTTCTATTTAAACCGGGCTTAGGCGATAAAGCACTGCCGGCGGATGAGGATGGAATTTTAAGATAGACCAATTGTATGCTGAACACCATTTACAAACAAAAATCAATACAGGCCATTGGCCTTGCGCTGCCCATTATTGCGGGCCAGCTTGGGCAGGTATTGATGGGCGTGTTCGATAATATACAAATAGGCGGCCTTGGGCCGGAGTACATTGCTGCATGTGGCTTTGGCAATAATGTTTATTGGGTTATAAACCTGTTGGGCATGGGGGTACTGTTTTCGGTTTCGCCTTTAGTGTCGGAAGCGTTTGGAGAAAGGAAACCCTGGAAGGCGGTTGGTGTGTTCCGTTCCGGGGTAAAAGTTAGCCTGGTAGTAGCGGCAGTATTCTCTCTTATCACTTACCTGGTAATTCAACAACTCCACATTTTCGGGCAGGAAAAAGTGGTAGAGGAAAATGCTTACCGCTATTTGCGCTTACTTAACTGGAGTACGGTTGCCCTTATACTGTACACCTGCGGCAAGCAGTTTACGGATGGTATGGGCAAAACAAAGGTTGGTATGGTTATAAGCCTGAGCGGCTTATTGCTAAACATTGCCCTTAATGCCGTTCTTATCTATGGCAGGTGGGGTTTCCCTAAAATGGGTATTGAAGGTGCTGCTGTGGCTACCTCTGTTTCAAGGGTGCTAATGGCTATCGCTATTTTTGTTTACATATGGAGAAATAAAAAAATACAAAGGTTGCGGAATGAATACAACCAAAGCGCAGAAAAGGAGAGGAGTTTTGCATTGCCTATTATTAAACTGGGGGTACCCGCAGGTTTGATGGTGTTTTTTGAGGTAGGCGCCTTTAGCTTTACCCAGATTATGAGTGGATGGCTTGGTGTAAATAACCTGGCATCGCATCAAATAGCTATAGGTTTGGCTTCGGCTACTTTTATGGTGGCTACAGGCCTTGCCAATGCCGGTACCATTATGACCGGGTATGCTTATGGCGCAAAGGACAAAGAAGATGCGCGCATTTCAGGCAATGTGGTATTTCTGCTTACTGCCGGTATTGAAATTGTTTTTCTGTTGATTTTTGTTGCCCTGCACCAATGGCTGCCTTTACTTTTTACCGATAAACCCGAGGTGGTTAAGATAGCCTCTACCTTGTTTATACTGGCGGCTCTTTTTCAGTTAAGTGATGGATTGCAGGCAGCGGGTGCAGGTGCGTTACGCGGCTTGCAGGATGTGAAGTTTCCCTCGGTATTAGCCTTTGTAAGTTACTGGGGTATTATGGTGCCACTGGGTTGGTTTTTGGCTTTTAAAACCAGCCTTGGCGTAAATGGTTTATGGGTAGGCTTTATTGTGGGTTTAAGTATAGCGGCTACGCTATTGCTGCTCCGTTTCAGGTGGAAAGTGCGTAGCCTTAAGTTTACTGAGTTGTAAGCCGCCAACGCTGCCCGGGCAGGCCGCGATAAAATAAGTTTTTCTACACCTTTTGTTTTTCTGATAATTGTTAGCGTTTTTCATACCACGCATTGTGGATATATGAAATTTATTGCCCGTGTAATTTATTGGTTTTTTGGATGGCGGACGGAAGGCCAAATACCGCCCATTAAAAAATTTGTAGCTATTGGCGCACCGCACACCAGCGGTTGGGACGTTGTGTTTGGCCTTAGTGCAATACTATTGTGGGATTTGAAAATTACCTTCTTCGGTAAAATGGAACTGTTCCGGTTTCCGTTAGGTAATCTGTTAAGGTATTTGGGCGGGGTGCCCGTGGACCGTTTCAGCAGCCATAATATGGTTGACCAGGCCGTACAACTTTTTAAGGAAAGGGATGAAATGATATTGGCCCTTGCCCCCGAAGGTACCCGTGCTTATGTAGAAAAATGGCGCACAGGGTTCTATTACATTGCTTTAAATGCACAGGTGCCTATTGTATTAGGCTATATAGACTTTGAACGCAAGGTAGTGGGCATAGGGCCTACTTTTTACCCTACGGGCGATATAGAAAAGGACATGGTGGAGATAAAAAACTATTACCGCCAATTTAAAGGCAAACATCCCGAAAAGGGCGTGCGTTAATTACGGCAAGATGGCCGCTTAGTTTACGCGGTGCAATTCTATTTTGCTGCTTGGCGCAATACGAATTGGCACGGTTTCCTCTTCAACGTTGGTTAATTCCAATCCGAAATCTTCTGCTGTTGAAAGCGATATACTCTTAATAAAACGGTAGCCTTTAACTACAAATTGTTCATACGGGGTAAGCGCATCGTCAATGGCCACGCGGGTATTCAGCAATATAAACTTAAAGTCGGCTGGCATGGAGTGCTGGCGTAATGAAGGGTAATGCGATAGTTCATCCACCTCTCCGCTTTTAACCATGTCTTCTACAATCTTATTGAACATCAGGTTAACCTTGTGCTCTACCTTAAAACCGAAGTTTAAGCGGATAAAGAAGATACGGCGCGGTACTATAGTATCAACAGCATAGGTGACGCCGAAGGGTTCGTTGGAAATATCAACGTGTACAAACCAGTAAATATCTGCACGCTTCGGCCTTTTGCGGAAGATGGAATAAATGATGTTGCTGTCGATATGGCTTTTATCATTCGCCATACTCATATACACCAGGTTGTTTGCTTCCTTAGGTATAGTTTCGTCGTGCATTAAATCCTTTAGCGGAGCGATGTAATCTTTAATTTCAACAAACTCAATGTGTTTTTTACGTAACAGGCGGGCCTGGTAAAAAATCCACATACCGAAGAAGAGGCAGGCTGCAATAAGCACTGTAAACCAACCGCCATTGGTAAACTTAAACAGGTTAGAAACGAAGAAGGTACCTTCTATAGTTAAAAACACGAGCGGAATACCCCAAACGATAAGCGGGTTGCGGCGCTGAACAAACATGAGGTAAGTGAGTAGCAAGGTGGTCATCAACATATTAATGGTGATAGCCAGGCCGTATGCGGCTTCCATGTTTCTTGATTCGTGAAACATAAGCACCACTGCTATACAGCCGAAAAACAGGAACCAGTTAATGCCCGGGATGTACATTTGGCCCTGGTGAGTGGTTGGGTAAATTACTTTAAGGTTTGGCCAAAGGCGCAGTTTCATGGCCTCGTTTACCAGTGTAAAACAGCCCGTGATTAATGCCTGCGATGCGATGATTGTTGCCAGGGTTGCTATAGCTATACCGAAAGGTAACCACCAATCGGGCATTAGGGAGTAGAAAGCTGATTTACCTTCAGGCCAATGGGCGCCGTTCCAGTTTTTAAGCAAATAGGCAGCCTGGCCAAAATAACAGAGCATAAGCATTACAAGCACAAAGCTCCAACTTACCCGTATGTTGCTCTTGCCACAGTGGCCCAGGTCGGAATAAAGGGCCTCGCCCCCGGTGGTACAAAGGAACACCGCACCCAAAAGCCAAAAACCGCCGGGATATTTTGCTAGCAGGTTAAAAGCGTACATCGGGTTAACTGCCTTAAGAACTTCCGGAAAGGAAAAAATTTGGTTGGCGCCTAATATGCCTATCATAATAAACCATATAGTCATCACCGGCCCGAAAATGCCGCCTACTATACGGGTGCCGAATTGTTGAAACACAAACAGAAGTGTAAGAATGCCTATCACGCATAGCTCTACCTGTCTTCCGGTAATGTCGGGGTTAATTATACGTAAACCTTCAACAGCCGATGAAATGGAAATAGGAGGGGTAATGAAACCGTCTGCTATCAGCGAAGCACAACCTATAACAGCAGGGAAAATCGTCCAGGTTACCTTATAGCGGCGCACTAAAGCATACAGCGCAAATATTCCACCCTCGCCTTTGTTATCAGCATTTAATGCCAGAAAAACATACTTTACGGTGGTTATGATAAGCAGGGTCCAAAACACGCAACTCAAACCGCCTAAAATTAAATCGGGGGTTACGTTATGGCTGCTTATTATCGCGTTCATCACATAGATGGGAGAGGTTCCGATGTCACCGAAAATGATGCCCAAGGTTATCAATACACCAGCGGCCGACAATGGCAAGCCATGGCCGCGTTTATCATTACCCATTAGTTACAAAAGTTAGTTGGTGAGAGAAAGGGATGAAGAAGTTACTTAGGTTACAGTCGCCTTCGCAGGTAGAATTCATAGAAATGTTAACGAATGCAAAGGTAAAGGGAAAAGAATGGCATTACCAATTTTTTTTAACCACCGGCCGGCATATAATTTGGGCAGAAATTAATTTCTGAAACGCCGCTTTTTGCGCACTTTAGTTGCCAGAGAAATGAATCCGGATTTATTTAAACTATCTATTGAGGGGTTGGAGGCGTTATTAACGGATTCTATCGGCACGGCCAGGGTAGATTTGTTAAATCAGCTGGCGGTTAAAGAGGCTAACCAAAACAGCGCCCGCGCCCTTCAGCTGGCGGAACTGGCCTTGCACGAAGCAAAGCAACTGAATTACGACCAGGGTAAAGCTAAAGCTACAATGTCGCTCGGTTGGGGGAATAAAAATCCTGAAGAGGGAATTATGCAGCTAAAAGACGCCCTTGCTTTTTTTAAAGAAACCAATGTTTTAGGCGAGGTAGCCATTGCTTTACGGCATTTAACCATGTTGTACAGGCGGTTAGGCAACCTCCAAAATGCGGAACTATATGCCCGCGATTTGGTGGAGTGGTGCGAAACTCATAACCTTAATGATAAGCTTGGCGGCGCTTACAGTTCCCTGGCAACGGTGTTGATTGCACGCGGCCAGTATACTACTGCTTTGCAACTAATGCTAAGGGCATTAAGCATTCTGGAGCAATTGAATAATACTGCAGAAATTGCAATGGCAAGCAGCAATCTTTGCGCCTTGTATTTCAACCTTGAAAATACCGCCAAGGCCTTGGAGTACGCCCAAAAAACAGCGGCGAATTACAAGGCTGCCGATATGCCGAGGCAATATGCTGACTCCTTACTGATACTGGGGCAGGTATATGGTAAGATGAACAATACCGAAGAATCGCTTACAAGTTTTGAAGCAGCCCTTGAACTGGCCGAAGAAATGGGTTACAGAGAACTGGAAGCTGAAATTTTTCCGAACCTGGGATCATTGCATTTGTTACGGAAGAAATACCGGGCTGCTGAAACCTACCTTAACAAGGGAGTAGTATTGTGTGCGAAGCTTAACCTGACACAACCGCATGTTTTTGCGCTGCTTACGCTGGGCAATCTTTATAATGCTGAAGAGTTCAGCAGTAAAGATTTTAAGCAATCCGAAAGTTATTATTTAAAAGGGTTGGCCATGGCTGACGCAAACGGAATGCTGTGGGAGGCACGCGAACTGAATGAAGGACTGTGCTTACTATACGAGAAAATGGAAAGTTGGGAGGCGGCTTATAAGCACCATAAACGTTATGTGCAGTTAGATAAGGAAATCAGTAACCATGAATCGCGTAATAAAATGGCAAGTTTTGAAGCCGAAAAGGAATTAGCTATAACCGTGCGCGAAAAGGAGGTTACAGATAATATACTGCATAATATACTACCAAGGCAGATTGCCGACCGTATCCGTAAAGGAGATGAGGAGATTATAGAACGGTATGAAAACGTAACCGTTTTGTTTGCTGATATAGTGGGCTTTACAAGCTGGAGCAAGGGAATGCCTGTGCAGGAACTGGCCAAGCATCTTAACCGCCTTTTTCAAATGTTTGATGAGCTGGCCAACCTGAATGGGGTAGAAAAAATTAAAACCATAGGCGATGCTTACATGTGCGTAGCTGGTTTGCCCGAACCCTGTGCCAACCATGCCGAACGTATGGCAAGTATGGCATTAGCCATGAACGAAAAAATAATGGAAGCATATCCCGGCGGTGAAATACGTTTGCGTATAGGATTACACAGCGGGGAAGTAATAGCGGGCGTGCTTGGTAAAAACAAGTATGTATACGACCTTTGGGGAGATACTGTAAACACAGCCAGCCGGATGGAAAGCCATGGCTTACCGGACAGAATACAGATTACCGAAGAGGTAAAGCAATTGCTGCAACATAAATTTAAATTTGAGGAACGCGAGGCAATTGAAGTAAAAGGAAAAGGTAAAATGAAGGTTTATTTTCTTAAGGGGTAAAATCACAATTAATTATATTGCCTTATAAAGCACCCCGTATGAAAAAATACCTGAGCGAGTACCTGGGCACTTTTATTTTGCTTTTTGTAGGTACCGGTTGTGTAGTGGTTAACCAACAATATGGCGGTCCCCTGGGTTTAGGTGGTATTGCTGCTGTATGGGGGCTTGTAATTATCGCAACCGTGTATTCTTTCGGCGATATATCAGGGAACCATTTAAACCCTGCCGTTACATTGGCCTTTGCTGTTGACAAGCGTTTTGAATGGAAAGAAGTACCGTTCTATCTTCTGGCGCAATTTCTGGGCGCAATCTCAGCCAGTATGTTATTGCATTTTCTTTTTCCGGAAAATAAAACCCTGGGGTTAACCCAACCTGCGGGTTCTGAACTTCAATCGTTTATTCTTGAAGCTATAATGACTTTTATTTTAATGATGGTTATTCTGCGTGTTTCAACCGGCGCAAAGGAAAAAGGCATAACAGCAGGTATTGTAATTGGGGCAACTGTTTGGTTGCTGGTGCTTTTTGGCGGCCCCGTAAGCAATACAGGTCTTAACCCAACACGCTCGCTGGCTCCTGCTATTGTAACCATGAATTTTCAGCATTTATGGATTTATGTTACTGCTCCTTTTATTGGAGCTTTGGCCGCTGTTGGGGTGCATAGAATGCTTCATTCCGAAAATTAATTACGCTCATTTTCAGGCCATTAACTAACTAAGGTTGCATATTTGGTTTTGTTTATCGTATATTTGCGATAAAGGATAAAGCCAATGGCAGTAAATAAAAAGAACCAGTTTGAAGCGGAGGAAGTGGAGTTGGCTGATTTAGCGAAAGCAATTAGCCACCCGGCCCGAATAGCTATTTTAAAAACACTTGCACAAAAGAATATGTGCATATGCGGGGAGATTGTGGAGGTTCTACCATTGGCCCAGTCCACGGTTTCGCAACACCTGCGTGAACTGTTGGCTGCAGGGCTTATACAGGGTACCATTGATGGCCCGAAATCCTGTTACTGTATTAACTGGAAAGCTTTTGAGAAGGTGGAGAAAATATTCGGACGCTTTTTTACCAAAACAAAGGGCTACGAGCAGAAACGTAATTGTTGTTGATTATTAAACTAACAAATAAACTATTAGGCATGGAAACCGCAGAAGAATTAAAAAGAATTGTAAAGGAAAAGTACACTGAAATTGCTTTGCAGGATAAAGAAACCAATCAATCCTCCTGTTGTGGTTCAGGGTGCTGCTCTACCGATGTGGTAAATATTATGACCGACGACTACAGCAAAGTTGAAGGGTACAACCCCGATGCCGACCTTGGCCTTGGTTGCGGATTGCCAACGCAATTTGCACGTATTAAAAAAGGCGATGTGGTAATTGATTTGGGTAGCGGAGCCGGTAACGATTGTTTTGTTGCCCGCCACGAAACAGGCGAAACGGGTAAAGTGATAGGCGTGGACTTTACGGAGGCTATGATTACCAAAGCCAGGGCAAATGCAGAAAAGTTGGGTTACAACAACGTGGAGTTTCGTTTTGGAGAGATTGAAAAGCTACCGGTTAGCGCTAATGTTGCAGATGTGGTGGTTAGCAATTGTGTGTTGAACCTGGTACCCGATAAGGAAGCTGCCTTCAAAGAAATTTATCGTGTATTAAAACCCGGCGGGCACTTTAGTATAAGCGATGTGGTAATTGTGGGTGACTTGCCAAAGGATATTATTAAGAACGCGGAGATGTATGCTGGCTGTGTTGCGGGAGCTATTGAAAGAAGCAAATACTTGTCTATAGCGCATGATACCGGCTTTACAAACATAACTGTGCAAAAGGATAAGCCCATTGAAATACCGGACGATATATTAATACAGTATATTTCTATGGAAACGATAAAGGAATATCGCGAAAGTGGCAAGGGTATATACAGCATAACAGTGTATGCTGAAAAACCGAAAGAAAACTGTTGCGCACCGGGTTGTTGCTCATGAAACATATACTAGTACTTTGTACAGGGAATTCCTGCCGTTCGCAAATGGCAAACGCTTACCTGCAATTGTTTGCCGGTAAGCGTGCTGTTGTTTATAGCGCCGGGGTAGAAGTACATGGCGTAAACCCCAAAGCCGTTGAAACGTTGAAAGAGGATGGAGTGGATATAAGCTCCTATACATCAAACCATGTGGACGAATACGCTGACGTGCCTTTCGATTTTATAATTACGGTTTGCGACAATGCCAAAGAGCGCTGCCCTTATTTTCCTTCTACTGCCTTACGGTTTCATCACAACTTTAGCGACCCCTCAAAATTGAAGGGTTCAGCAGAGGAAGTAATTTCGGCATTCAGGAAAACACGGGAGGAGATTAAGGCCTGGTGCAAAGAATGGGTAGATAATAACCTTTTATAGTGCTGCCAATGCCTGTTTTTTAGGTGGTTTACCTATTTTCGCCGCACAATTTTAAAGATGAATCGTTATCTGAATACCTTCCTGTTAACGCTGTTTCTGCTGGCTGCCGTTTTGCCTTCCTGCAAATATCCTACTGAATACAAGGCCGTAAATATTGAGAACAAGTTTTCCATGAATGTTCCGCCATGGGTAAAGGAAGAGGACGATTTAGAACCCGGTGCTGAACTGCAGTACGCCAACCGTTTCCGAAATTTCTATATCATCTGCCAAAGCTTTAACAAAGCCGATATTAAACGTGCCCCGGCTGATATGATGCACGATAACCTTAACCGTTTGCGCACAGCCCTTAAGAATCCGTTAGTTACCGATTCGGCAGATGTAAACATTAATGGCGTTGGCGGTTTGCGTGCCGAGATTTTTGGAAAAATGGGGAAAACCGACGCTGAGGAGAATATTTATTACAGCGAAGTGGTATTAGAAGGCAAAGAGCGATTTTACCACATAAGCGTTTGGACCCGCGGCGAAGACCGCAAACTGCGCTATAAGGATGATATTAATAAAACCATCTCCTCATTTAAGGAGCTTTAAGCACCAATATTAAGACGAAGGCTACCCCTTTTGTTGAAAACAAGAGTCTTAAGGGTTATTGTGCCATTAAAATTTATCGGTAATTCGGCCAAGGCTTATAACAGCCAAAGGCATGAACAACAATTCCACCAAAACATCTTCGCTCGCAGCGCTCATATCCGTATTTTTTTTCTGGGGTTTTGTAGCGGCAAGTAATTCTGTTCTACTTTCTCTTTTTAAGGAGCATTTTGATTTAAAACAGTGGCAAAGTCAGTTAGTGGAGTTTGCCTTTTACATATCCTATACCTTTGGGGCGCTGGTGTATTTTGCTATATCTGTTACATCGGGCGACCCGCTGAATAAAATAGGGTATAAGAAGGGCCTGATTATTGGCTTGTGCGTTTCAGCAGTGGGGGCCCTTGGTTTTATACCGGCCACAATGTTTGAGTCGTACGCCTTAATGTTAACTGCTTTGTTTGTGGTGGGCTTAGGCTTCGCCCTGCAACAGATTGTGGCTAACCCATATATGATTGCCCTCGGCAATCCCTCTACCGGCGCTCATAGAGTAAGCCTTGCAGGGGGCGTTAACTCTTTAGGTACCACTATCGGCCCATTGCTTTTAGCCATTGCCCTGTATGGTGGCCTTAAGGAGGTAAAGGTGGATTTGGAGGTGGTAAAAATGCCGTACATAGTATTGGCAGGTATGCTGATGTTGTGCGCTTTAATTTTGGGGCTTTCCAAATTGCCCCCGGTTACCAATAGCGAAAAAATGGAGCACGGCTTTAAAGCGTTTGAGTATCCTCAACTTATATGGGGCATGGTTGCCATTTTTGTTTATGTGGGGGTTGAAGTAACCATTCAAAGCAATCTTCCGGCTTTAATGGAAAAACCATCTATACTGGGTATTGACCACAAACAAACGGTGCACTTTATTTCGCTGTATTGGGGCAGCCTTATGATAGGCAGATGGGTTGGTGCGCTAACCGTTTTCAATTTATCTAAAGCTATGCGCCAATTGCTTACCGTTATTGTACCTTTTATTGCCTTTGCCGTGGTAGTAGGCGCCAATTACGCTAAGTTAAATGCTGAAGGTAATGCTGAGCGCATTTACGACTTGCTTTACTATGCCCCTTTAGTGCTGGTGCTCGTTATCGGGTTTTTTATGGCTAATGAAAAGCCTGCAAGAACAATGATTCTGTTCGGCAGCATGGCAGCAATAATGATGTTGGTGGGTCTGTTTACAACCGGTAGAATTGCGCTGTATGCTTTTATCAGCGGCGGCCTTTTTTGTTCAGTAATGTGGCCTTGTATCTTCTCCCTTTCAATAGCCGGCCTGGGTAAGTACACGGCTCAGGCTTCATCACTGTTAATTATGATGATTGCCGGTGGCGCTGCCATACCCCCGCTTCAAGGCCTGGTTTGTGATATGGACAAAACCAGCCCTGGAGGCGTAGCCGGCCTTTCGTGGACTCACTTTTCGTATATCATTCCAGTTTTTTGTTTTGGCTACCTGGCCTTTTTTGGTTGGAAAGTTAAAGGCATACTTAAAAGCCAGGGAATTGATTACGACGCTCAAACGGGTAGCGCGCATTAGGGTAGCTTTCCCGCTTTCGCCCAAACTTTTATTTTAGCCTTCCCAATTACCATTTAACAAGTTAACTAATTTACCAATTATGGGTCGCGCGTTTGAATACCGGAAAGAAAGAAAATTTAAAAGATGGGGTGCAATGGCTAAGGCCTTTACCCGTATAGGAAGAGAGATAGCCATATCAGTAAAAGAGGGTGGCCCAAACCCCGAAACCAATGCCCGTTTACGTGCTGCAATACAAAACAGTAAGGCCGCCAATATGCCTAAGGATAGGGTAGAAGCTGCTATTAAACGTGCATCGAGCAAAGAAGAAAAAGCATACGAGGAAATGACTTACGAAGGTTACGGCCCCCACGGCGTAGCTATTGTAATTGACACCCAAACCGATAACCCTACCCGTACTATAGCCAATCTGCGCCTGGCGTTTACCAAACTAGGCGGAGCTATAGGCACTCAGGGCTCCGTTGAATACATGTTTAAGAAAAAGGCGGTGTTTAAATTCAATAAGGGCTCTTTAAACCTTGAGGAGCTGGAGTTTGAATTGATAGACCACGGATTAAGCGAACTACAGAGCGAAGGGGATAATGTGATAGCTTATGCTGAGTTTGTTGACTTTGGCAAACTGGCTAAAGCGCTAGAAGCAAAAGGTATAGAAGTAACTGAATCCAGCTACGATAAGATACCCGACTTTTTTAAAGAAGGCCTATCGGATTCAGAAGCGGAGGATGTAATTAAGCTGATTGAACGCCTTGAAGATGATGATGACGTAAGCCATGTGTTTACGAATATGAAGTAAAGCGAGGCGCTTAAGCCGCTTATATCATCCGGCTTTGCATTCCTCATTCAATTAAATATCTAAGATTGCCTGAAGCCAAAAACCGGATTTCTGTAATTAAAATCAAGAGCCTGTTTTGTGTTTGGGCATTTGCCTCCCTGCTTGCCTTTACGCTGAAAGCGCAGGAGCCTCTTTTTAAAGAAGAACAACTTAAGCGTGACATTGCTTACTTTAAGAACAGGCTGGAGAGAAATCACCCCACCCTTTACCTGTACACGCCTAAGCAGCAGTTAGATCTCTTTTTTGATAGCCTCAGTAATGCTATTAAAGGCCCCTTGACGGAATTGCAGTTTTATAGTATGCTTTCTGAAGTCAGCTCGCACATAAATGATGGACACACGATTATATTACCTAGCGAGGGAATAACCGCTTATCATAACAAGAATAGCCCCTTCCTGCCTTTTCATTTTACAATAGTAAACGGCAGGCTTTATGTGGACATGGTTTGTGCAGATAATTTACCCATTAAGGAAGGCGATGAAATTTTGGAAATTAATGGAATGCCTTCAGCTGAAATTGTAAGGCAATTGCTGCTAAGGCAGGTTAGAGATGGATACAATGAAACCTATTCGCTTTGGATTTTAAACAACTACCTGCGCGAATATTTCAGTTATGTATTTGGCCATGAACAGCTGTTTGATGTAAAGTTCAAAAGTGCTTTAGGCGAGAGTGTTGCCAAAGTGAATGGTTTGCTAAAGGAAGATATATACAAAGTTGCAGCCGCTAAATATGCCGATAGGATTGCCCGTAATAATGAAAGGGGCGGTCTTTACCTTCAATTCGTAAATAAGGATAGCTGCGCAATTTTGCATATCGGCGATTTTCATAATGATGCGTTGCGAAGGGATTTTAAGCAAAACTTTAAAAATGTGGTGGGCGGTTTTTTTTCTGAAATACAGAAGAAAAATCCCTCCGCCTTAATTCTTGATTTAAGAGACAATCAGGGCGGAGATATACCTAATGGCGTATTTCTGCTTTCGCATTTAATAAGCAAACCATTTAAAGTATTGGAGGCTTATTATAAAGTGAATAGTAGCACTAAGGGCGAAAGGCTGCAGAAGACCGGCGGGCAGTGTTCCGGAACGTTTAACGCGGCCAAAAATCTTTTTAAAGGGCGCTTGTATGTGCTTATTAATGGGGGTAGTTTTTCCAATTCGGGAATAGTGGCGGCCTGCCTGAAACGTTACACGGATGCTGTATTTATCGGCGAAGAAACCGGTGGAGGCAACCAGACTTTAGCGGGATATACACTTAGCTGCATACTCCCCGAAACGAAAATAAGAGTGGATATTCCAACAAGGCAATTTGTGCTGACTGATGAAAAGCCAATGCATGGCAGGGGTACAATTCCTGATTACATAGTGCCGGCGGATTTGCAGAGTGTGCTGAATAACGAAGACTCAATTATGCGGTTTACCTTGAAATTGATGGCTAAGTAATCCTGAGCATTAAATGAGATGTGCCAAGGCTTAATAGCCTATATTTGACAATAGTGAATACCATTGCCCATATTATCAACCCTTTTAAAGCGCCGTCGGATTCTCCTTTTATAAAAGCGCAGGAGGTTACGCTGGAGAGCATGAGGGTAGCAAAAAACTTTGCCGCAGGCAAGGTAAATGTGGAGTTGATTGCTACAACTTTTGCTGAAGATGTTGAAGTGGTTCCAACTGATTTTAAAGCTTGCAACCGGTTAACTGATTCAGTTTTAAATCATGGCCGGTTTAACCGGCAACGCAAGCTGCCTTTGATAAGGGAGATTTTGACAAACGCGCTAGATTGCAGCAGTGCACCCTACCTGGTGTATACCAATATGGATATAGCCCTAATGCCACAGTTTTATGTTGCTGTGGATGCCTTACTAAAACAAGGGCATGATGCGCTACTTATAAATCGCCGGGGAATAGCTACCGATTACAACGGTGTTGAGGATTTGCCTTTAATGTATAGCGATTATGGTAAGCCTCATCCGGGTTTTGATTGTTTTGTTTTTAAACGCAACCTGGTACAGCAGCTGTTGTTGGAGAACATCTGTATAGGAGTGCCCTTTCTGGAAGTAGGCCTGGTGCATAACATGATTGCCTATGCCGAAAAACTTAAGCTGGTTGATGATTTGCATCTGACCTTTCATTTAGGCATGGAAGTGATGCCACCGGTGGATGAGGATTACTACCGCTTTAACCGCGAGGAATACGAACGCAAAGTTTACCCGAAACTTAAACCCCTGTTAGACATAGGTAAGTTTCCCTATGCCACACTACCGCTTTATAAAAGGATGATGAAGTGGGCGCTGAACCCCGTATTTCGCACGCACCAGGTTAGTGAAATGGAAGGCAAAAACTTTTTTAGGCGCATGAAGTTTAAGCTGGATGGCCTGCGCTTTTCTTTGATGGATAAAATAAAATAGCGGGTATTAGTTAATCTTCACTTCCAGTTCAAGGCTCCGGTAGTTTTCTTTAGGGGCCTGATTAAGCCTGTTTAAAATCCATTTATCTATCACATCATTTGGGTTTAGCTGCAATACAGTATGGTTGCCCTTTAGGCGCAGTGCTGCATTACGAAGCTCTTTGGTTTCTAAAAGGTAAATTTCTTTCTGCAGCATGTATTCATCACCAAGGCCCATTTCAATTTTTTTGGTGCGTGCAAAACCCAGCGAGGAGTTGTAGCGGTGCGCTACAGGGTTATCTCCTTTTACCTTTGCGTATACCAATTGAATATCGAACAAAAGAAAAAACACATCCAGCATTGCCAGCGATGCCATTACGGGAACATCGGTGCCCAGCAACTTGTCTTCATAAATAAACAGGCCACTGTATGCGGTTTTATTCTCCCAATCAATAGAAGATATATTGATGAGGCCAACCGGTGCATTTTTATAGTGGATAATGAAAAAGAAGTTTTGCTCGTTATTAACCGAGGCAAACCATTCCTGCTGCATTTCGCTTGTAATTTGCCCTTTGTAAAACATAAAGCGCGCAATTTTGGAATCGTTCCTCCATTGGCGCAACATTTCTATCTGCTCTTCGCGGGTTCTTTCAAGGGTTATACCGTAGCGCGTAATCTTCATTTACAAAGCAATTTGCATAAAGTAGCCAACACTGAAAAATCAGCGCAGTACTTCCTGTATTAAATAGGCAGGTTTGCGGTGCTGTAAAGCGAATAGGCGGTTCAGGTATTCGCCAATTATTCCAAGGCTAAACAGAATAAGCCCCGTTGACATAAATATGGAAATGATAAGCGCAGTAAAACCCAGTGGAGAACCATAGGTAAAACGCATATAAATAAAGTAGATAACCAGCCCCAGGCAGATAAGAAAAGAAGTGAAGCCAAACCAGGTCATAAACCGCAATGGTACAGTTGTATAAGCAAAAATGAGATTCATGGATAACAGCACCAGCTTAGGCAGGCTATAGCCTGATTCCCCTTCTCTACGGGGGGCGTGGCGCACCTGCTGCCATTCTATTTTAGTGGTGTGCCATGATAATATTTCATCAATGAACGTGAAGGAGTGGCTGTAGTGCTTTATTTTTTCGATAACGCTGCAGTGGATTATCTTAAAGCTGGAGCCCTGGCCAACCGTATTGCCGAATTTTTCGAAAATATAGCCCACGATGTTGCTGCCTAACTTGCGCACCTGGCTGTGCTGCCGTTCCTCACCATAAATACCGTAAACCAAATCGGCAGCGCTGGCGTGCATTTTGTTTGCCATCAGGTCAATATCCTCCGGAAAAAACTGCAGGTCGTCATCCATAGTTATGATGTACTCTCCGCGGGCAAACTGAAAGCCACATAGCAGGGCTTTGTGCTGGCCGAAATTGCGGCGCAGGTGAATGGCTATAAGTTTGGGCCCGTATTGCTGCTTCAAATTTTTGATAACATTCCAACTGCCATCTGAACTAAAATCGTTCACCAGCACAATCTCAAAATCGCTATTCATTTTTTGGAATGTGGCCTGTATGCGCGAGCATAATTCCTGCAGGGTTTTCTCACTATTGAAAACCGGCACAACTACGGAGTATTGCGGGTGTACAGAAGACATCAAATTTCTATCAGTTCAGGACAAACCAAATTTTCGGTTTCAAGATATACACTTCCCCAAGATAAGCCAACCCCGAAGCCGCATAAGATAAAACTGAGTTTTGAGCTTGTCAACCGGCTGCGGAGGTTAACCAGCATAGTAAGCGGTATGGTGGCCGAACTGGTGTTGCCGAAGTCATAAAGGCTGTAAGGCACTTTTTCCGGTTCCAGTTGCAGTTTTTTACGAACGCTTTCCAGCATCAGCAAATTGGCCTGGTGAAAAACGAAGTAGTTAATATCGCTTTTATCTTTCCCGGTTTCTGCCATTAAGCTATTGATATTGGGCGCTATCTCCCTAAGGGCAAAATTGAAAATCTTCAATCCATCCAGTTTCATATGAAGATTGCTTCGTACAACTCCTTTTCCATGCTCTATCATTTCGGCTGAAGCAGGAGAGTAAAAATTACGATAGCCGCCGTCGGGTATTATAATGTCATCAAACTCCTTACCATCGGTTTGCAGGTTAAAGTGCATGTTATGGTTAAGGTAAAACTCAAGCGCGGTAGCTGAGCCGGCATCGCTGAATAGTGGCGCAGTACTTTTATCCTGTTGCGAAACGGTGGCAGTTGAAATATCACCCACTAAAAGCAGGCCTTTAGCGCCGGGCATATTTTGCAGCAGCCCTGCTATTATAGATAAGCCGTACGTATAACCTGAGCAGCCCAGGTTAACATCAAACACAAGGCAGGATTTAGACAGGCCTAACTTATGCTGTAAAACGGAAGAAGTATTGGGTATAAGGTAATCGGGCGTTTGGGTAATAAAAACCAAAACGGCTACTTCACCCCTGCTCCACTTTAAATCATCTAACAATTTATTGGCTGCGGCCAAACAAAGATCGGATGCTGTAGTGCCCTGTTCGGCCACGCGCCTGTAGCGTATCCCAACCGTGCGGATGAACAAATCGCGTTCCTGTTCAGGTAACAGCGCTAAGGCAGCATTATCCGCAATGCCCTTGGGCACAGCAACTGCCAGGCCGCTTACTTTTACATTAGGAACAGAAAAAAGAGCCATACTACTTTTGGTTAAGCAGGTGGAACAGTTGTTGAACTGTGTTTACGCTGCGCATTTCTTCGGCGGTAACAGTTTTACCATAGTCGGAGTCAATCATGGCAATTACGATAAGCGCCATCATTGATCCCCACTCTTCCAATTTACGGAATTCCGTATCAGGGGTAATCAGCGCAGGGTCCGTAAGGTTAAAACAGCCGGCAAACTTTTGTGTAAAATCATGTAACTCCATCGGCGCAAATTAAAGCAATTAACGGAATGTTTAACGGGCTATAAGACAGGTTCGCCCCACATTCCGCGGCCGGCTTCGCGGGCTTCTCGTTGCAGTAGCGCAAAGCTATCAGCAAAAACTACGTTGGGTGGTATTGTCATTACATTGGCATAGCCCTGTTGTACAAGATAGGCATTAAGAAAGGTGCCATCCTGTAGATACACGTACGCCAGGGTGCGTCCATATTGGTCGTGTGGCGAAACGTCATACACTAACCTAACGGACTTTCCCTCCAGAAACTTCTTCAAAAATTCTTTCGCTTCCTTGCCATAAAACTGCACGTCTTCATGGTCAGTCTTGCGCGATTCCGGTGCATCAATGCCTATCAGGCGCACTTTCCTGCCGTTCTTCAGGGTTTCATCTTCTACCACAAAAGTATCGCCATCTATCACCCTTATCACGTGTAAAAAGGTTTCTCCGGTTTGCTCCGCAGCTTGTGGTTGATTACAGGCCTGCAGTGCAGTAACAAATAATAACAAGGCAAATAACTTTTGCATGGCTTATCAGTCGTTTAGCATTTCTAAAGATAAAGTGTCCGAAAAAATTTCTTGTGACTCGCGCATTAAAGCCGTGTCTATCCGGGCATTCTCATCATCGGCGGTTTTTTCCACTTCTGCCATAAGCCGTGATTCATATTGGTAATCTCTAAGCGCCACTCTATCATCCCTAAGGTGGCGGATGCGTTGGCTAATAACTTCACCTTCTTTATTAAAGAGCAAGCGGGCAACATTCAGTTCTTCTTCACTCAAATTCTCTTCTTTTCCGTAGCAATAATAAGCTGCATAACGGCTGCTTGTATCCTTTACAAAATGCACGCATTGGTAGTAAAGCACATGATTACCACTAACCAGGTTTTGGTTAACATAAGTAGTGGTAGCCTTATTAACAGGTTCCCTGTCATCGCTGTAGGTTACAGAGTAGGTAACGGATGAAGGGGAAGACGGCTCGCCGTTAAGCATCCCTTTAATTTTAAAGTAGCCGAAAAGCATGATAACTCCACCCAGAAAGGACCAGTTAGCCAAAATCATGCCCCCGGCCAGCGATACCCTGCCTGAAGTAAACACCCCCAGCGCAATTGCCGCAATAAACGGAACGCCTATAGCCAGAAAGATAAAGGCCAGAATTTGAAGGAACCAGCTTACTAAAAAATGGTCATCGTGCCGGCTGTCATTTAAAAAGTAAATAAGGAGGGCCACATACAAGGTATAGGGAATGGCCAAAAGCAGTTTTTGAAACCAGGTCATAGGTTGCGGTTGCCCGGCTAAGGTAACAAAGCGCTTCGGTTTCGGTTATAACCGTTTGATTTCTATACTTTAACTATTCACAACAGGCCCATGTTGCACGGAAAATTATTTCTTTAACTTGCGCCCGCTTTTGAGAACCAAAAGATGACTATGGGTCTACGGATTTTAAGTATTTTAATTAGCCTGCTATTTGTTCAAATATCTTTTTCGCAAACAGCCACGGTAAAGGGCATTGTAAAGGATGGAAGCAATAAAAACTCGCCTCTTGAATTGGTAAATGTAGTTCAGTTGCCTGCCAACGGAACTTACACTGATAGCACAGGCCATTTTGAACTGAAGGTACAGCCCGGCGATGTAACTATCATTTTTAGCTATACAGGCATGCAGCCTGATACCCAGCAACTGAAAATTAAAGCCGGGGAGGTAAAAAACCTGGATATAGTACTAGGTGGCGGGCCTACTGAATTAGTAACCATAGTGATTGGTGAGAACAAAGTAGGAACCAAGGTTCAGAAGTTAACAGGCAGTACAGATGTGCTTAAGCCACGTCTTTTGGAAAGCAGCAATATTACCAACGTGCAGGGCGCCATTATGAAAGTGCCGGGGGTTACCATTCTTGACGGGCAAATGAGTATACGCGGTGGTAGCGGTTATGCTTATGGCTCAGGTAGCCGCGTAATACTTGTGGTAGATGAGATGCCGCTGATGAGCGCCGACCGTGGCGATATAGAGTGGTCGCTTGTTCCTGTTGAGAACATTGAGCAAATGGAGATTATTAAAGGCGCAAGTACCATGCAGTATGGCAGCAGCGCTTTAAATGGTGTGTTAAACGTTACTACCGCTTACGCGCGCGATACGCCAAGCACACACCTTACCTTCTTTTATGAAACTTATGCTAAGCCACCGGTTGATTCATTTCAATGGTGGAAACGCAATGGTAAGTTTTTTGAAAACCCCAACCTGGCGGGCATGAGCTTTTTGCATAAGCAGAAGTTTGGTTCGGTGGATTTTGTAATGGGCGGAATGTTGCAGGGGTCGCAGAGCTTTTTACAGTCTGAGTACGATTACTTTACCCGCTTTAACGTAAAACTGCGCTGGAAACCCAAAAAGCTGCAACGCCTTACCCTGGAACTATCCACCAATATGATGTACCGCAAAAGCGGCTTTCAATTTTATTGGAAAGATGGAGGTCACCCGTATATAGCTGCGGACGGTGTTACCTTAGGGGAGCGTTATTTTTATGCTTTTATTGATCCTAAGCTGCGCTACATTGATAAAAGCAACAGCGAGCATAAGATATACACCCGTTACTATCGCCAAAACAACCTGGATGGCGAAACAGACTTTAATATTCTGCGGGCCGAGTACCAGTTCCGCCACAACTTCGGCAATCTTTTTCGCTTACTGTTTGGGGTAAATAACGAACACTGGATGGTAAAAGATGGAACGCTGGGTACGCATAAGGCCGACTTTGGCGGTGGGTTTATTTCAGCCGAGTTGACTTACAAGTTCCTTACCTTGAACGCAGGGGTGCGCGAGGAATACGTTCGTTTGGATAGCGCTATTACGCCCACCGTTCCTGTATTCCGTGCCGGTGTTAACTTTGAGATAAGAAAATATAACTATATAAGAGCTTCTTTCGGGCAGGCTTTCAGGGTGCCAAGTATTGCTGAGCGCTTCGTTACTTACAATCTTTCAGGTATACGCATTTTGCCTAACTACGATATTCAGCCCGAGAAAGGCTTTACTGCTGAACTGGGCTACAAGCGCAGCCTGAAATTCGGTAACTGGTTAGGATATTTTGATGCCGTATTGTTTTGGACTGAGTTCAGGAACATGATTGAGTTTACGTTTGATACGCACTACGATCCGGTAACGCATGAGTTGTATCCTTTCTTTCAATCAAGAAACGTAAGCAAGGCAAGGATTTTTGGATGGGAACTGAGCGCTTTTGGCGAAGGCAAGATGGGCCCGGTAGATATGAGTGCCCTGGTGGGGTATACGTATTTTTACGGAGTTGATTTAAACGATACCTCGGTTACCCATAATGTGGGCGATTTTATTGGCGATGCATTTAAAAAGTATGCACTGCCAACACCGGTTGATGCTAATGGTGAGCCGTCTTATGCTGCCTGGGATTCATTAACCCGCGGTATGCTTAAGTACCGTAACCGCCATCAGTTTAAGGCAGATCTTGACTTTGTGTTTTACAACCGTGTGCGTTTTGGAACCTCCATACAGTACTACAATTTTATGGATAGGGTAGACAAGATATTCGAGGTGTTTATCAAAGATATCCGACAACTGCGCGAGGACCGCTTAAACCGTGGAGACGTAATTTGGGATTTAAGAGCAGGCTACATTTTTAACCCCAATATTCAGCTTAACTTCCTGGTAAAGAATGTGATGAATGCCAATTATGCTATCCGGGTTGCCAAGCCGGATAAGCCTCGGTCTTTTACAGTTCAGATGGTGCTTAACTTTGGCGGGATGAACAAACAGATGGGCAAAGTCCGTTCACCTCGCACCGGAAATTCATTTTAACTTATTGCAAATTAAAAGGTTAGGTTTTACACATGTGGAGAGGCAAAAAAGGCTTTTCCAGGTATGATAAATTCTTACATTTGTAGTCCCCCTCTGTTTAAAAATAGTATGCCGCTAAACCCGGCAGAGTATAAAATAAGTTAAATTTGCGACACCTAACTTCGGGGCCTAATCCACTTACCTTATTCCCAACTCAGAATGACTTCCTATGCGGGGCATCTAAGTAAGGTTTTGGTAATTATTTCCCGGAAAAATTAAATCTACCCCCAATGAAAAAGATCTACCCAATCTTTTGCCTTTTTGCATTTGTATTTCTTAGCCAGCTTTCATTTGCCCAGGTTCCCCAGGCTATCAACTATCAGGCAATTGCCCGCGATGGTGGTGGCAGTATACTGGCTAACAAAAATATTTCGGTAAGGTTTACCATCAACAATGGTATTAACCCCGGTTTCCCTATTTACCAGGAGACCCAAACAGCCGTAACCAATCAGTTTGGATTGTTTACGCTTAAACTGGGCTATGGTAACCCAACTATCGGCAGCTTTCCGGCAATTAGCTGGGCGGGTGGTAACAAATACCTGTTGGTAGAATACGACCCCAACGGCGGTAGCAACTATATAAACATGGGCTCTACCGAGTTGGTAAGCGTTCCTTACGCTTTATACGCCGAAACTGCAGGCAGTGCTGCAGGAACAGGCCCTACCGGCCCAACCGGTCCGGCTGGCCCTGCCGGAGCAAGCGGCGCTAAAGGCGCCACCGGTTCTACGGGTGCAACTGGCGCTAAGGGCTCTACGGGTGCAACAGGTGCAACTGGCGCAACAGGCCCACAAGGTGTTGCGGGTGCTACAGGTGCTGCGGGTACTAATGGTACAAATGGGGTAACAGGTGCTACAGGCGCCACGGGTACCAGCATAACAAGTATTGTTGATAATGGTAATGGATCAGTTACAATCACATTATCAAACGGCACTACTTATACTGTAAGCTCCGGTGCAACAGGCCCCACAGGACCTACGGGTGCAGGTGTTACGGGTGCCACAGGCCCAACAGGCAGCAGCATAACCGGTATAGTAGATAATGGTAACGGAACAATAACGATTACGCTTAGTGATGGTTCAACTTACACTGTACAATCGGGCGTTACCGGCGCCACAGGTGCTACGGGTGCAACCGGTGCCGGCGGTGGGGCAACGGGGCCTACAGGCCCAACAGGCGCTAATGGTTTAGATGGTGCTACTGGTGCGCAAGGCCCTGCCGGCGCAAACGGACTGGACGGCGCAACCGGCCCTCAGGGTTCAACCGGTGCCACTGGCGCAGGCATAACCAACATTGGCGATAACGGCAACGGAACAATAACGATAACTTTAAGTGATGGTAGCACCTTTACAGTGCAAAGCGGTATAACCGGTGCAACAGGTGCAACCGGCCCAGCCGGCCCAAGTGGTGCAGGTGGTGGTCCAACAGGCCCAACGGGTAGTACCGGTGCTGATGGTGTAACCGGCCCTGCCGGTAACGGTATAGTAAATATTACAGATAACAGCAATGGAACAATAACGATTACCCTTAGTGATGGCTCCACTTATACAGTACAGTCAGGCATTACCGGTGCAACCGGTCCGCAAGGTCCGGCTGGCGCTAATGGGGTTGACGGTGTAACAGGCCCCCAAGGCCCTGCTGGCGCTAACGGTATTGATGGAGCAACAGGTCCGCAAGGTATCCAAGGTGCAACCGGCCCAACGGGCCCAACAGGTTCCGGAGGCGGAGCCACTGGCCCTACAGGTGATACCGGTCCGGCAGGTGCAAATGGCGCTGACGGAGCAACAGGTCCGCAAGGCCCAACCGGTGCTAATGGTTTAGATGGTGTCACCGGCCCGCAAGGTCTTGCTGGTGTAACAGGCGCAACCGGCGCAAATGGATTGGATGGTGCTACAGG